>Ga0209958_1000050_pt1 | contig 455815 bp, 359 predicted proteins | sample ThiBio_inoc_plan_FD_183942 | JGI IMG/M metagenome (GOLD analysis project Ga0209958, IMG submission 183942) | Wastewater bioreactor microbial communities from Cape Town, South Africa - Thiocy_inoc_plan (SPAdes) | ecosystem: Engineered > Bioremediation > Thiocyanate > Unclassified | place: South...
CAAACAATCCAGAGGAAAAAAATAACCAGTAACGTTTCCGATATTTTCAATGGCTTTGCCCGAAAAACCAATACATTCGTCATTTATGTCTGAATCAATAGAATAGAAAGAATATGATTTTAACAGTGCGTTGTTTATTAATGTATCTTTTACCTCTGTAACTTTCAATTTCATTGCGATAGCTGTTTGTGGATGGTGTATTGACGGGTATGTTGTCTTAATCGTATCACCCACCTTCGCATTGAAATCGTATAATAAATGAAAATCGGAATTCACATATTGCAAAATACGTCCTCCATCGTATAACAGATAAAAAAATGATCGAGATGTAACTTGTTTTCTTGAATTTACATCTATACCTTCAAAAATTTTACAGTTCTTATTATCTATAGTAGTGTCATTTACATATCCCAACTGATAATAACCCATATCCGGGGTCATAAACATGGTTGAATAATACCATTTTGCCCCAATTTGAGGTAAAGGTGTATTTGCTGATCCATAATGCTCGATACATACCATTACAAGTATTAAAAACAGATGTTTTGTTTTCATCAAAAAATTGTTTATGTTGTTGCTATTATTCGTTTTGTATTAATTACTTCATTGTCTGCTAGAAAGTGCATATACATACATGCAGGCATTTCGTTCATGTGCATGAATTGTAACAGAGGTTTTTTCCATTGAATTAATTGTTTTTCATAGGCAAAATATTTTACAATTAAACAAACAAATAGAGGTGGATTATTTTATTCGAAATTTACAAGGAGATTCTTTGAAGAGCAAAACATGTAAGTTTATTTTAAGTTATGTTGTGATTTGTTAGCATATTTGGGGTCTGGAATGTATCGACGCAAAACGCTTCATCAAGTCAAATGATTTGTTTTGGGTCTTTTTTGTTATATAATTTAACTGGTAGCGGCCTTCTCTGAAAAAATACAACTCACTTTGTAGTGTCAGCAGTCGCTAATGCACTCTTGGTTTAAGCGTTCATTCGGGTGAAGATTATACTTCCCGACAACAAAATGAATGATATTGTATAATGATACTGGTTATTCAGGAGTCGGGGGTAATTATATTATTTGTATAAACCAAAATAATCGTTACTTTTGCATTTCATGTTTTATGTTTCATGTTTTATGAAGCGGCGATTGTAAAAATAGATACATATGAAAGACAAACCGAACAATCCTTTTTTAATTGCCGGCTATCATAGTCCGTCCTATTTCTGTGACAGAGAAACGGAAACAAAAAAAATAATTTCGGCTTTAATTAATGATCGAAATATTTCGCTGATAAGCCCGCGACGCATTGGCAAAACCGGCTTAATACATCATGCTTTTTACCAGCTTGCTGACCATGACCAATCGGTACGCTGCTTTTATCTTGATATTTTTTCCACTCAAAACCTCTATGAGTTTGTCGAATTACTGGGTAAAACCGTTATCGGGAAGTTAGATACTTATTCCGAAACAATGGTAAAGCGTATAGCTACGTTCTTCAAAAGTTTCCGTCCATCGTTTACTTTTGATGCGGTCACCGGGAGTCCCTCGGTGTCATTAAATATTCAGAAAGAACAAACAGAAGCCGGCTTGCAGGAAATATTTGATTATCTGAAAACGTCCGGTAAACGTTGTTATATTGCTATTGACGAATTTCAACAAATTACAGAATATCCCGAGAAGGGTGTAGAAGCCTTGCTGCGTTCATACATGCAGTTTCTGCCAAACGTGAAATTCATATTTGCCGGGAGTAAGAAACATCTGATGGATGCCATGTTTTCTTCTGTAAACCGTCCCTTCTACCAGAGTACACAAAAAATCGGACTGAAAGAAATTCCCATTGAAGCCTACCGACAATTTGCTATTGATTTGTTTTCGACGTACAACAAATCTATTTCACCGGTCGTTTTCGATTATATTTACAATCTGATGATGGGACACACCTGGTATGTGCAGTATTTGCTGAATCAATTATTTTCATTATCACAATACGAATATTCCGAACAAGATGTAAACCTCCTGATTACGGAGATTCTACAGGAAGAAAATGCTACGTTTAAAACTTATTGCGAAGTAATAAGCAAAGGACAATTACGTTTACTCAAAGCGATAGCGACAGAAAAGAAGGTCTCGTTACCTTACGAGGGAACATTTATGCGTAAATACAATCTTACTGCGCCAAGTAGTGTGAAGCTAGCTTTATCATCGCTGATCGACAAGACCTTTATCCTGAAAGGTGAAGATGGAGCTTATTATGTTTACGACCGCTTTTTTTCATTGTGGCTGGCTCAGTAAAGTCCATGGCATTTATTTGCACGCCCTGTAGCTTTAATTGTGATTTTACAGATGGGGGAAAGCTTTCAGAGTATCCTTGGTTAAGTTACCTAATCTCGGGCCATACTGGTAACAAACGTTTCACCGTACGTAAAATGTCGGGTAACATCGGCGTAGAGCGTATTTTTCCGCTCGATTCTCCGTTTGTCGAAAAAATAATTGAGTTACCGATAAGGAAAGTGGTCTTTAAATAAAAAATGATTCTTGTTGCCATTGCAAAAAATGTATTTTTCGAGTCAAACATATAAATTACTTGGCAATTTATCATTTAATCAAATCCTTTTTCATCTTTGCATTTGAAAAATTATCAAAATTTCAAAGGTGATATGGCTAATGAATATTCAATAGATGGTACTACTCTTAGGCAACGTATAGAAGCAATGCCAGAAGATTGCATTCTGTTTCGCTCGGATTTTCCGGAATATCATACTGAATTTGTAGGAAGTGTTTTATCTGAATTGACTGCAGAAGGTAAACTTGTTAAAATTTCTCATGGAATATATTCCAAACCCAGAAAAAGTAAGTTTGGTGTAGTACTTCCTTCGGTTGACAAGGTGGTACGGGCAATTGCTGCCAGAGATAACGCAGAGGTGTTACCATCTGGTATGACGGCATTGAATGCATTAGGGCTATCGACTCAAGTGCCGATGAATTACACATACCTTACTACAGGAAGTGAAAGAACAGTAAACCTATCCAATAGAAAAGTAGTATTAAAGCGAGGTGTACCCCAGAATTTCTGTTATGGTACTCGCTTTATATCACTACTTGTCCAGGCACTTAAGTCTCTGAAAAAGGAGAATGTAGGAGAAGAGGAATTGAATATTATCCAACAATTGGTATCAAAGGAATCCGACAAGGAGAATTTAGTCAAGGACATAGATATGATGCCTGCATGGATGAAACGAATTGTTAAACCTATGTTGACCGCTTAAAATAGAATTACATTTTTGGAAAACTGTGGTTAAACAATGAGATAGTAGACCGTTTGGCAATGTTACAGCAAACGGAGGTTGGACATCCAGGTGTTAATCAGGTAGCTATAGAAAAGGACTGGTGGGTAACCGTTACGCTGAAGGCATTATTCCTAACAGATTGCCGTGATTCTTTGCTATTTAAAGGAGGAACATCGTTGTCAAAAGGTTTTAATATCATAGAGCGTTTTTCTGAAGACATTGACTTAGCAATCAGTCATTCATTCTTTGGTATTGAGGAAACAGGTAAAAGTCAGCGTGATAAATTACGCAAAATGGCACGAGTATATATTCATGAGACCCTTTCTTCACAAGTAGATGCCCATTTGAAAGAAATGGGTGTTTCTGGTTACACTATAGAGAATGTATCTCAAGTACAAGATAAAAATGGAGAATGGCGCCCCATAGATTCGGATAAAGATCCGACTGTAATTCTATTACATTACCCGTCAATTCTTGAAGACACGATAAATTATATCCCTCCGCGTGTAAAAATTGAGATTAGTTGCCTTTCAATGGATGAACCTACCGAGATGCGACAGATTAGTTCTTTGCTAGGAGATAGTTTTGATGGCGAAGATACCGATGCTGAGAGTTTTGTCAGAACAGTAGTACCTACTCGCACGTTCCTTGAGAAGTTGTTTCTTTTGACAGAAGAATTCCCAGCAACTTTACGATACCAGAATCTGCTATAGAGGAATGGCAAGATGACTATGCCGATATGAGGCGTTTCTTCATTTATGGCGAATCTTTAGAGTTTGATGTGCTCTTGCAGAAAATGAGAGAGTTGCAAGAAAGAGTGAGAGTTATGTGAATTTAGTTTAAAGAATTAATTTTCACAAACAGGATTTACTACTGATACCTTTGTAAAACAGAGGTTTAGTTTACTGTGTATATATTAGACTAAGCTAAACTTGTTGTTTTTAGGTATTGTGGTTCCTTTTTTTGTGCACTGCACTCCGGATGATGAAGTAAATAAGGCGATGTAATTTCGGAACATGGCGTCCATCGGATGGCAAGGCTGTTTAGTACGGGGGGGGGTAGGTTAAAAAAAGTTAATTATTCGGTTGCTGTGTTTGAAACTGCTGTGATTTGTATTTTGATAATCAGATAGTTGTGTATGTGGTGAGCTTGCTGTGAGAGTAGTGTGAGGATTGTGTGGGAATTTTAAACAAGAAATATTGCTTATATTTGCACGTAAATAAAGCAGATTAAAAAATAGAACTTTAAAGGATGGCTCTTTGGTTGTGGTGATTGTTTTTGTAGTCTTACTCGGCTTTTTTTGTTAATGTAACAGGTTTGCGATTGTCAATGGTATTGAAGATAACACCAATAATTCAACATGAAGCGCTTGTAGACCGGATGAGTTATGTTATTTTCCGCCGACGAAGGCCGGTGATAGTGAAACAATTGATCAATTTCAGAATGAATGTGGGGTAACGACTACCGTTCGGTATACTTTTCATTCCGCTCCGAAATGGATATGTGAGCTTTTTACCCAAGAATAGTGCGGATTTATTGATTCACTTTTTGTTCAATATAATGAAATATGGAAATGAAAAAATTATTGTTGTTTTTGCCGTTGGTTGTACTGTTTGCCTGTACCGAGCCTCAACCGCCGGGTATTACGTTGGAATGTAAATTCATCAATAAAAGCGGGGTGGAGCTGAGTGTGGTTCTATATCAGGGGATCAATGATACCGTTACTCTGGCTGATCGTGAAGAGTCGACAAGAAAAATTGAAGTTGAAGGAGGTTTTGATTCCCCGTTTTTTTATTGCGACTCCATTGGTGTAATCTTCAACCCGGGAAAAAAAGTGCTCTATAAATGGTCAAACGGCTCTGCAAGAAATCCGTTACGGGCCGAATCCTATGCGATAACCAAAATTAATGAGCATCACTTTTTATACCAGTACACATTTACTGAGCAGGATTATTTGAATATACCCAATTGACAAACGTAAAAAAAACGGTCATTCATTTTGCAGTCAGGTCAATCGAAACCGGGTTATTAGGCTGAAACCTGGCATCAGCATTTTCGCTCTCCCCGAAAAAAATGTATCTTTGCGTTTTTAAAAATTTTGTATGAAGATTATTCATGAAACGGGGAAATACGTGCTTCTGATGAAGCGGGTGCTGGTGGCGCCCGACCGTTGGCGGATGTTTTTCAGGCAGTTCCCTAAAGAACTGGAAAAGCTGGGTCTCAATTCCATGCCCATCGTCATTATTATCTCGGTGTTTATCGGAGCTATTATGACGATTCAAACCAAGTTGAATACCGAAAATCCGATGTTGCCGACCTACAGTACCGGTCTGGTAACCCGCGATACCTTGTTGCTGGAGTTTTCGTCGACCATCCTTTGTCTTATTCTGGCCGGTAAAATAGGGTCGAATATCGCTTCCGAAATAGGCACCATGCGCATTACCGAGCAAATCGATGCACTGGAAATTATGGGTGTCAACTCGGCTAATTACCTCATCCTGCCCAAGGTGGTTGCTTTCGTGGTGATGATGCCTTTTCTGGTGATTTTCAGTATGGCTATCGGTCTGGTGGGCGGTTATGCCGTGGGGATGTTTTCCGATATCATCAGCACGGCCGATTACCTGTTGGGCATTCAGTATGCCTTTATTCCGTACTATGTGTTTTACTCGCTCATTAAATCCCTGTTTTTTGCCTTTATTATTGCTTCGGTGGCTTCGTACTACGGCTATTATGCTTACGGCGGTGCGCTCGATGTGGGGAAGGCGAGTACCAACGCGGTGGTAAACAGCAGTATCCTCATCTTGTTTTTTAACATATTGATTACTAATATTATGCTTAATTAAAACAAGATGATCACGGTAAAAAATGTAGATAAGATTTTTGGAGATAATCATGTGTTGAAGAATGTGTCGGCCACCTTTGAAGCTGGCCGTACGAATATGATTATCGGAGCGAGCGGTTCGGGAAAAACGGTGCTGATGAAAAGCATCATCGGGCTTCACCGCATCGAACACGGCCGTATCGAGTACGACGGGCGCAACCTGCCCGATATGCGGATGAGCGAAATCCGCCGCCTGCGTCGCGAGGTGGGTATGCTGTTTCAGGGTTCGGCACTGTTCGATTCGCTGAGCGTACTCGAAAATGTGATGTATCCGCTCGAGATGTTTGCCGAAACAACGAAAGAGGAAATGAAGGAGCGCGCCGTTTCGTGCCTGCGGCGGGTGAATTTACCCGAGCATTCGTATAAACTGGCCCCGTCGGAGATCAGTGGCGGGATGCAGAAACGCGTGGCCATTGCCCGTGCTATCGCCCTTCAGCCCAAGTATTTGTTTTGCGACGAGCCCAACTCGGGCCTCGATCCCAAGACTTCGCTCATCATCGACCAGTTGATCAACGAAATCACCCGTGAGTTTAATATGACCACGATTATTAATTCGCACGATATGAACTCGGTGATGGAGATTGGCGAAAAAATTATTTTCATCAACAAAGGCGAAAAAGCCTGGGAGGGAACTAAAGAAGAAATTTTCCATGCAGATAATGAAGATCTGAACGATTTCGTGTTTGCATCGGAGTTGTATAAAAAAGTAAAAAAGGCGAATCAGTAGCGGGTGCATCGCGAATGCTGAAGGAGCTTCCAATTTTAAAGTTAATTGTATATGAAAATCATATCGTATAATGTAAACGGCATCCGGGCCGCTATGACAAAGGACCTCATCGGCTGGCTGAAGGAAGAAGATCCGGATGTGCTTTGCCTGCAGGAAACCAAGGCTCAGCCCGAACAGATTGATACTATGGCTTTTGCCGAGCTGGGCTATACTACTTTTCTGCATTCGGCCGAAAAGAAAGGGTATAGTGGCGTAGCCATCATCACCAAACTGACGCCCGACACTATCGTGGTAGGGATGGATAACCCGCGTTTCGATTCCGAAGGCCGCGTGATCCGTGCCGATTTCGGCGATGTTTCGGTAATTTCGGTGTATATTCCGTCGGGTTCGTCGGGCGACGAGCGCCAGGCGTTCAAGATGGAATTTCTCGAAGCTTTTCTGCCGTTTATCGACGAAGTACGTAAAACCCGTCCGAACCTGATCGTGTGTGGCGATTACAATATCTGTCATAAGCCCATCGATATCAATCATCCCGAGCGGCAGGTGGGCGTTTCGGGATTCCTGCCCGAAGAACGCGAATGGCTCGACCGTTACGAAGCTACGGGAATGATCGACAGTTTCCGTGTGTTCGACCAAAGTGCCGAAAAATACAGCTGGTGGAGCTTTCGGGGAGGCGCCCGTTACCGTAATGCCGGCTGGCGTATCGATTACCATTGGGTGAGCGAACCGCTGCGCCACCGGCTCGTCGATGCCCGCATCCTGGCCGAAGCTGTGCATTCCGATCATTGTCCGGTGACTGTTGAGTTATCTTAAAAAACATAAATATTGCACGTTCACGTTCTATCACAGCGTTTTTGTGGTTACTTTTGCATTTCAAAATCCAACTCAATGAGCTTCAACTGGTTTAAATTTAGCATCCTGATTGTCACTGTGGCGGTGATGAGTTCTTGTCTGTGGAACGACAACGAGACAGAATTGTCGTCGAATCCGTATTTTTATTCCTTGAAATTCGCGAAGAACGACAGTATACCGAATATTGAAACTGCGGTGTTTACGCTTGAAGTTGATACGGCAATAAATGATCCGAGATTTAGTGATTCCATAATTGTGAATCTTGACTCGTTACCCTATCAGACCCGAATCGATAGCGTGTTTCCGACTTTCACATTTATGAGTACTTCCGGATCTTTTCTGATTATGCGTAATTCGGAGGGAACCGGATTCGATACCATTGCCCTTACCGGAAAGGATACCGTTGATTTTACACGGGTCGTTGCCGTGCGGAATATCGCCGAGAATAAAATTGCCGAACGTACGTATCAAGTGAAAGTGAATGTACACCAGGTGGAACCCGAATTGTTTCACTGGAACAGGCTGAATTCGTCGGTTTATACGCATGCAGGGGCCGTACAGCGGACTGTGTTGTTCAACAATCGTTTCTTTTTTTATGCCAGTTCGGGGCTCAATAATTATTTGTACACTTCGAGCAATGGAAGCAGCTGGACGCCGGTCGCCCTGCAGGGATTCCCGGCTGATGTGGTTGATTTACGCTCGCTTACCGAATTCAACAATGCCTTGTATTACCTGCACGAAAATGGCGATTTGTATTGGTCGACCAATGCTAGTACCTGGACGAAAGTTGCGGTGGATGCCGGCGGTGCTACGATTGTAAACCTCCTGTTTGCACTCGAAGGTAAATTGTGGGCAACAGTGAAACACAGTTCGACCGGGCAATATTACTTTGCTACTTCGGCCACCGGGGCGGCTTGGACCACCGGAGCGGCTTTACCTGCCAATTTCCCGGTAGGCGATTATGCTGCCCTTTCGTTTGCCTCGCGCACCAAAAAGCCAAAAGCTATCGTGCTGGGCGGATACTCGTCCGGCGGCACCTTGTTGCGTAATGCCTGGAGTGTGGAGCGTAATGTATACAACGAATACAAATGGGTCGATTTCAGTCTTGAAAACACGAGTCTGGTTTCGTTGGCGGGAGCATCGCTGGTGAATTACGACGATAAATTGTTGTTGTTCGGCGGTATGAATGCCAACGATGAAGTGATCGATCCGTTTTATATGGAGTCGATCGACGAAGGATTGAGTTGGAGAGCCGTCGATACTACTTACAATGTGATTTACGACGAGGAATACGATGCTTCGTATGCAGCCCGCAGTTATCAGTCGGTGGTGTATGAGCCCGTTTCGAAATCGCTGTACCTGTTCGGAGGGCGTACCTCGCAGGTATATACCGATGTGTGGCGCGGTAAGTTAAATCGCTTGTCGTTTATCCGTCAATAATGATCCATGCATTACTCCCGTACATCCCATCTTGCATTGTCGTTGCGTTTCCGTCGCTGGAGTCGTAAGGCATGGGCTGTGTTTGCCAGTGTAGGGCGTGAAGTCACTATCGGTACGCTTCGCGATGGCATTGCCGAACAGTCGATGGCTAAGGCACATGTGCCGGCCGGAGCTTGTGCGCACGAAGCTATTCAGCAGCTACAGGAAGAACAAGATGAACTGGAAGAAGTGCAGTTGCGGGTGGTAGAAGTACTTCCTTTAACTCTTGCCGTACCTGCCGGTGCGGCTTCGGCATTTTTTTTCTCAACAATATTCAACGGTTGGTACGGTTTTGGTCGTATCGACCGTTTTTTTTATCCCAATCATGACTAACAACTAACAATTAATAATCAACAATTACGAATTATGCGTATTAATTTCAAGAAAGCAGTAGCGCCCGTGATGGCCATCGCGATGAGTTGGTCGGCAGCGGCCGGCAACGAACCGGTATTGGGCAAGGATATGTACCGCCTGTCGGATACCACCGTTATTCGCCTGGCCGGGGTAGAAGTGAATGCCGGACGAAACCGGGTATTTTCACGGGCCGGCAGGGTAGTGGAAGAAGTAAAAGCCGATGAACTCCGTAAGATGCCGGTCGAAAGTACCGATGCCCTGTTGCGGTTGTTACCCGGTGTGGATATCCGTCAGCGCGGCACCGGCTCCACCCAGGCCGATATTTCCATCCGCGGCGGCTCCTTCGACCAGGTGCTGGTACTGGTCAACGGGATCAATGTGACCGACCCGCAAACCGGACATCATAACCTCAATCTGCCGGTCGACCTTAACGATCTGCAAAGCGTGGAAGTGCTCCAGGGAGCTGCCTCGCGCCGCTACGGGAGTCAGGCGTTCAGTGGTGCGCTCAATTTTATCACCGGGCCCGACGAAAAAAACAACCTGAAGGTGGCGCTTACCACCGGAGCCTTCGACACCCGTTCGCAGCAGCTCAGCTTCAGTGCCGGGAAGAAAATACGTAACTATACTTCGTTAGGGCATTACAGCAGCGACGGGCACCGCATCAATACCGATTACGACATCAGCAATGTGTACAACCGTACGGTGTGGAAAACCAAACGATCGGGCACCTTCGACGCCCAGTTTTCACGTCAGTACAAATCCTTTGGAGCCAATGGTTTTTATGGGTTAGCTTACCCCAATCAATTTGAACACACCCGCACCCGCCTGTCGTCGCTCAACTGGGACAAGCAGTACGGACAACTTTACCTGCAGGGATCACTCTACCGGCGCAGGCATTACGACCGCTTCGAACTTTACCGCGATTTCCAGGGAGCCCCCGCAACTTACACGCAACACAATTACCACAAAACCACGGTCAACGGCGGAGAAATAAACGCCCGGCTCACCACCGCCATCGGGCAATTCACCGCCGGACTCGATGTGCGCAACGACCACATTTACAGTACCAAACTGGGCCGGCCCGTGGAGGGGAAATTACCCAAAAATACCGACGAACGCCGGCGCGATATCCGGTATGCCTACGAGGCCGAACGAGCCCTCACCAATGGTTATGCAGGCTACACCGGGTCGGTAGGCCCCGTGTTCGTATCGGCAGGATTATCGCTTTCGCACACCGGCGATTACGGGTTGAAGCACCATTACGGCGCCGATTTGAGTTACTTTTTCACCAACGAACTGTCGGCCTATGTTTCGGCCAATTCCTCGTCGCGCTTGCCCACTTTTACCGATTTGTACTATTCCGACCCTATTCGGAAATCGAACCCGGATCTGCGGCCCGAAACGGCACAGACCTACGAAGGAGGCGTAGCTTATGGCGAAAAAAACCTGGGAATAAAAGCCGGCTTTTTTACCCGCTTCGGGCAAAACATCATCGACTGGATCAAATATCCGACCGAAACTCTGTGGCAGAGCGAAAATCTTACCGCTATTACCACGCAGGGTATTTATATGAGTGCCGAATATCTTCCCGATGCAGGGCCTTTCACCCGCCTGTCGGTTTCGTATCAGTTAATGAATGCCGATAAAAAAGCCGACGGCTTCGACTCGAAGTACGCCCTCGATTACCTGAAGCATCAGCTGACGGGGAGAGTGCAACACAGCATTGTTAAAAACATAGGAGCCAGCTGGACCTTACTGATCAAGGACCGCGCCGGGGCCTATGCCGATTTTGCCACCGGAGCTCCAACCGAATACAAGCCCCATTGCCTCCTTTCGACGCGCGTGTCGTGGAGCCTTAAGCGCATTCAGATTTACGCCGACGCCAATAACCTGCTGAATGATAGCTATGTCGATTTCGGCGGACTGCCCATGCCCGGATTCCATCTGTTGGCCGGGGTGAAGTGGCAGTTGCGCAGGTAAACAGCGAGCAATGCCATAAGGACCCTTTCGGCGCTTTTGTAAGATTGAAATTTTTGCTGTACTTTTGGTCTGCCAATCAGAACAGATTCGAATGAATGCACTTAAAACCCTGTCCCTTCCACGGGAAAAAACAGCTGCCGATGAAGTAATCCGGCGCATCAAACAGATGATCGCGTCGGGCGAATTAAAACCCGGAGACCGGTTGCCAGCCGAACGCAAGCTGGCCGCCGACTTCGGGTTTGGTCGTGCACAAGTACGCGAAGCGCTGCATAAGCTGGAGTTTTACGGAATCATTAAAACCCTTCCCCAGAGCGGATCGGTAGTCAACCGGCTGGATATTACGGCGCTCGACGGACTCATATCGGACGTGGTCGACCTGCAGGAATACGATTTTTATTCGCTTGTCGAAACCCGGGTGTTGCTCGAAGCCCAGGCTATCCGGCTGTGTGCCGAACGGCGTACCGACGATGATATGAAAAAGATTATTTTTGCCCTGGAACAGTTTCAGAAATACTGGGATACTCCCGAGCGGGTAACCTACGATTTTGCATTTCACAGGGCCATCGCCGAGGCCTCGCACAACCCGGTTATCAAGGCCATGTTGCTCATCATTACACCCGATATTCTTACTATTTACAACCGTGAGCGGTTTTGTGCTCCCCGGAAAGAGCTCGTCGACGAGCACAGGCAAATGGTGGAATTAATCCGGAACGGACATTCGGTGGAGGCTGAAAAGCTTATGGTGCAGCATCTTAGTGATGTAGTGGAGTTCGCAAAACAGAAACTGACGGCCGGCTCGGCACCCCTGGAAAAATAAAATTACAGCTACGAAGCTTAGTTGTCAAAAAATTGCTTATTTTTGTCGAATTGTAATTAATACAATTCGACTTTTTGTTTTATTGGCATATGTTCGGAACTACCGGCTGTGCATTCGAATAAAAAGAGTTTAATCATAAATCAATTTAATAGTTAATATTGTATGGAATTATTAGATGCGTCGTTAGTCAATTGGTCGAGAGGACAGTTTGCCCTTACCGCCATGTATCACTGGATTTTTGTGCCGCTCACCCTCGGGTTGGGAGTTATCATGGCCATCATGGAGAGCTTGTACTACAAGACCGGTAAGGAAGAGTGGAAACAGGCCACGAAGTTCTGGATGGTTCTTTTTGGAATTAATTTCGCGATCGGGGTGGCTACCGGTATTATCATGGAGTTCCAGTTCGGTACCAACTGGTCGAACTACAGCTGGTTTGTAGGCGATATATTCGGAGCGCCGCTGGCCATTGAGGGTATGTTGGCCTTCTTTATGGAAGCTACTTTTATTTCGATCATGTTTTTCGGATGGAAGAAGGTAAGCAAAGGTTTTCACCTTACCGCCACCTGGCTTACGGTGATAGGAGCCACCTTGTCGGCTTTATGGATCCTGGTGGCCAATGCCTGGATGCAGTACCCTACGGGTATGGAATTTAATCCGGATACTACCCGCAACGAGATGGTCGATTTCTGGAGCATCTTACTTTCGCCGGTTGCAATCAATAAGTTCCTGCACACCGTATTCTCGGGATGGGTAATGGGCGCTCTGTTTGTTGTGGGAATCAGCGCCTGGTACCTGTTGCGCAAGCGCGATACCGATTTTGCCCTGAAAAGTATTAAAGTGGGTGCGATTTTCGGTTTTATTTCGTCTATCCTGATCATCTGGTCGGGCGACGGTTCGGCCTATCATGTAGCTCAGAAACAGCCGATGAAACTGGCTGTAATGGAGGGGCTGTACGAAGGAAAGGAAGGAGCCAATATAGTAGCCATGGGCTTACTCAATCCCGAAAAGCGGTACGATAACGACGAAGAAACATTTATCGTCAAAATGGATGTCCCGGTCCCGAAATTGCTTTCGTTGCTGGGCTACCGCGATGCCGATGCGTTTGTGCCGGGGATTAAAGATATTATCGATGGGTATACACTTTCCGACGGTAAGGTGGTTCCGTCGTTTGCCGAACGGCAGGCAAGCGGAACGCTCGCCATCAATGCCCTGCGCGATTATAAATCGGCCAAGGAAGATGGAAACGATTCGCTCGCAGCGGTTAATCTGAAAGTGCTGCGCGATAACTACAGCAATTTCGGTTACGGATACCTCGAAAAACCCGAAGATCTGATTCCGAATGTGCCCCTTGTATTTTATTCGTTCCACATCATGGTGGCGCTCGGGATGTTGTTCCTGGTGATTTTCACCCTGGCCTGGTTCTTTATCTGGAAGAAAAATATCGAAAAACAAAAATGGTTCCTCTGGATTGCCCTGCTCACCATTCCATTGGGTTACCTGGCTACGCAGTTGGGGTGGGTAGTAGCCGAAGTAGGACGTCAGCCCTGGACCATTCAGGATATCCTACCCGTGCAGGCAGCTGTTTCGAGTGTTTCCACCGGATCGGTTCAGCTTACGTTCTTCCTGTTCGTGGCATTATTTACCGCCCTGCTCATTGCCGAACTTCGCATCATGTGGAAGCAAATCAAAAAAGGCCCTGCAAATCACTAATCACTAACCATTAATCACGAAATATTATGTTCACATACTCATTTTTTCAACACTACTGGTGGTTGATCATCTCTCTGCTGGGAGGTTTACTCGCGTTTTTGCTGTTTATCCAGGGAGGACAATCGATGTTATTCTCGCTGTCGAAAACCGAGGACGAGAAACGATTATTGGTTAATGTACTGGGTCGTAAATGGGAATTCACCTTTACCACCCTGGTAACGTTCGGCGGAGCATTCTTTGCATCCTTCCCCCTGTTTTATTCCACCAGTTTCGGAGGCGCCTACTGGGTGTGGATTATCATCTTGTTTGCCTTTATTATTCAGGCTGTTTCGTACGAGTTTCAGTCGAAACCGGGCAATATTTACGGCAAAACCACCTACCGGTCGATGTTGTTTATCAATGGTGTGCTGGGTTCGTTCCTGATCGGGGTTGCCGTTGCCACCTTTTTTACAGGGAGCGATTTTACAGTAGGCAAAGGAAATATCACCGACATTGCCTCGCCGGTAATCAGCCGCTGGGGTAGTGCATGGCACGGACTGGAAGCACTGTTATGTCCCCGCAACTGGTTCCTGGGACTGGCCGTATTCTTCCTGGCCCGCACCAACGCCACGCTTTACTTTATCAACCGCATCAGCAACGAAGTCCTCGAAGCGCGTTCGTACAAATACCTGCTCTACAACGCGGTGCCTTTTGTCGTATTCTTCCTGGCTTTTGTGATCTCCATCTTCCTTTCCGAAGGATTTGCAGTAAACGCGTCGGGCGAAGTATACATGGAAAAATACAAGTATTTCACGAACCTCATCGACATGCCCTTGGTAGGCGTGTTGTTTCTCCTGGGGGTAGTTGTTGTGCTGGCCGGAATCATTGTGTCGCTCCTCGACAAAAAGTTTAAAAAAGGAATCTGGCTGACCGGTGTGGGTACCGTAGTTACCGTTACCATGTTGTTGCTGGTTGCAGGATACAACAATACCGCTTTCTACCCTTCGTCGACCGATCTCCAAAGTTCGCTCACCATCTATAATGCCTCGTCGAGCGAGTTTACCCTGCGCGCCATGACCTATGCCTCGGCGCTGGTTCCGGTGGTGCTTACCTATATTTTCATCGCCTGGCGAGCCATGGAAAAGAAAAAAACCGATCTGCAGGATATCAACGACGACAGTCACGCCTATTAAAGCCGGAAATATTGTTCACGAGGATGGTCGATCCGACAACAGAAGCGACTTCTCCGGCAGCATGTAAATGCCGGAGAAGTCGTTTCTGTTGTCGGGTCATGCAACATTTTTTACCTGCCGTACATCTGTGGGATGTTTTACTTACAGTTTAATTTTAAGTTATTATGAATATACGTATGAAAACCTTGAAACAAGTTTTGATGGTAACCCTGCTGGGAGGGGTGCTTACTGCGTGCAGCAGTTTTGAAGATGATGGTTATTCGCTCGACAAGTTCTGGGTCGATATTGCTACGGTCGCTAATCCGGATCAGAAAAATGTGTTTTTTCTGCAGCTCGACGATAGCACGCTGATGTGGACGGCTGCCTCGGCCATTCACAATTATAAACCGAAAGATGGTCAGAGGGTAATTGCCAATTACACGCTTCTTGCCGATAAACGGCCAACAGGCATGTACGATTACGACATACGGTTGAACGATGTGTATGAAGTGCTCACCAAGCCCATCTTCAATATTACACCGGCTACGCAGGACAGTATAGGTAACGACTCGGTCGAAATTACCGACAGCTGGATCGGCAGTAAGTACCTCAACATCGAGTTCGCGTATTATGGATACGATAAAATGCACTACATCAACCTGGTGAGAGATCAGTCGAAAACCTATTCCGACGGTAAGGTGCACCTGGAATTCCGCCACAATTCGCGGGGCGATGCCGAAAGGTACCGCCGCTACGGGATCGTGTCGTTTGACATCAGTTCGCTCATCGATCCTGCACGCGAGTCGGTGCCTCTGGTAATTCATGTAAACAAACCCCATCAGGCTGCCGAACAACTGATCGAACTCACGTTCCGTTACAAAAATCAGCAGGCCGCTGCTGCGCGATCGGTTACCGACGAAAAAATGCATAACTATCAATTGTCCGAATTCAATTAAGCGGATCGATGGGGTGAAATTCAGAAATCGCTGCCCTTGATGCCGAAAAAATACCGGAAATTGCGGTGAATTATAGAAAAATTTCCTTACTTTTGTAACATTTGTTACACTTGAGGCGAAAATGCCTGTCAGTTGACAAAACCGACAGGCGTTTTCTATATCACAACATGCGATTGTTTGTATGAAGAAATATTGTTTAATGCTGATGCTGGTGTCGTTCCTGCTGCACACAGCAACTGCGCTCCCTACGGGTGCGACCTCCAACTCCGCGCTCGATCCGATCGATAAAACGGTGCACGATGAAGTGAATTTACGCGAAGTGGAAATAAACGCATCCCGTACTCAGACACGATTAAAGGATATGCCCGCTTCGGTGACCGTGGTGGCTGCCAATGCGCTCGAAAAAAATGAAATAGCGACACTCAACAATGTAAGCGCGTTGATTCCTAATCTTTTTATGCCCGACTACGGAACTAAACTTACTTCGCCCATTTATATCCGGGGGATAGGTTCGCGTATTAATTCGCCTTCGGTGGGCATGTATGTCGATAATGTGCCTTATTTCGAAAAATCGTCGTTCGATTTCGATTTTTTTGATGTGCAGAAAATTGAGGTGTTACGCGGACCGCAGGGGACTTTGTTTGGCCGTAACAGTATGGGAGGGGTGATTACGGTCACTTCCCGCTCACCGTTCGATGTACAGGGTACGCATGTGCAACTGAGCGGAGGAACCTACGGGATGTATAAGATGAACGTAGGGCATTACAATACCCTCAGCGATAAAGTGGGATATAGTATTTCGGCAAATTACCTGAGCCAGGATGGTTTTCACACCAATGTCACCCGGGGCGAACAAGCCGATTCGTTACGTTCGCTGGGGCTTCGTTTCAAACTCAATTTCAGGTTTTCCGACCAGTGGAAGCTCGATCTGACCAGCTCGTTCGAGAAAAGCGACCAGAGCGGCTACCCCTATGCTCCCTTCAATAAAACCGAAGGAACGATAGGCGATATTGAATACGACGAAAAAAGCGGATACGAACGATTTTTATTTTCCAATGCGGCACATTTGAAATACTCGGCACCTGGCTGGTCGATGACCAATACCCTTTCGTACCAGCTGCTCGACGACGATCAGCAAATCGACCAGGATTTTGGAAAGGCAACGGTATATTTTGCCGGACAGCTTCAGAAACAACACAATATTGCCAACGAACTCATTTTTCAATCGCAGGGAGAGCAACGTTACACCTGGCTCACGGGTTTGTTCCTGTTCGGGCAATCGGGTAAAAATACCGTGGCGGTCGACGACTACAACAATAAACTCTGGTACCGGAAAGACTACCTGCCCCAGACGCAGGGAGCCGCTGTGTTTCATCAGTCGAGCTATCAATTGCTCCCTAAGCTTACCCTCACCGGCGGCATCCGTTTCGATTACGAACGCACCAGCATGGGTTACCAGTACCAGGGAACCCGCGCCGGTTCGCATCTTGTGCCGGTCGACACGGTGTATCCGTCGTTGAGCGATCAGGTAATCCTACCTAAAATTGCACTTTCGTACGAGCTCACTCCCGATATTCATGCCTATGCTTCGTACTCGTCGGGATACAAACCCGGAGGATTCAACAGTACGTTCGAATTGCCCGAGCACCTGATGTTCAAAAAAGAACAAAGTTACAACTACGAAGTAGGAGTAAAAACCGCTTTCCTTTCCTACTTGTTTGCCGATGTGTCGCTGTTTTATACCGACCTCGTCAATCAGCAAATATACCGCACCGTGCCCAGCGGCCGGGGTTCGTACCTCGATAATTCGGGCTTGTCGAACAATAAAGGATTTGAAGTAATGCTCCAGAACAGTGCCTTTCATGGTTTCGAAGCTGCGGTTGCCTATGGATACACCCATTCCGAAATACTGGAATATGTACAGAGCGCTACCCTGAATTACAACAATAAGTTTACTCCCTATATTCCCCGGCATACGCTTTCGGTACAAGCTACTCAGACTTTCCGGCTCGAAAATGCCCGTTGGCTCGATAGAATTCGGGTGAACGCAGTATATAACCAGACCGGCGAATTGTACTGGAACCTTTCCAATACCCTGAAAGAAGAAACCTACGGCCTGCTGAATGCAAAAGTGAGCTTTACAAAAGGCGATCTTCAACTCGATGTGTGGGGAAAAAATGTATTGAACACGCGCTACCGTGCCTTTATCTTCGAATCGGGTCCTTCGGCTTTTGCACAGGCCGGACGGCCGATGCAGCTGGGGGCTAATATCTCGTATAAATGGTAAGCTCTAAGTGGAAATTTCCGACGCTGTTCAGTTTGTATATTGCACAGTCGATACCGATGAGTTTTTTCTCGACGGTGGTACCGGTTATTATGCGTCAGGAACAATATTCGCTCGAATCGATCGGACTGTTGCAATTAATAAAGCTACCCTGGATATTCAAGTTTTTGTGGGCTCCGCTGGTGGATAACACGGCCACCGGCCGGCGCCAGGTGCGGCGATGGATCATCTTGTCGGAGTTGTTCTATGCGGTGGTGATCCTCACCATCAGCCTGTTCAGTCTCAAAACCGATTTCACCCTCATCATCGTCCTGATGCTGCTGGCGTTCATCGCTTCGGCCACACAGGACATTGCCACCGATATTTTTGCCATCCGGGTGCTGAGTGCCTCCGAAAAGGCCATCGGTAATGGTATTCAGTCGTCGGGCAGTTTTATCGGCAGTTTGTTTGGAACCGGAGTATTGTTGCTGGCTTATCATTACCTGGGTTGGCAATGGCTGTTGTGGATCCTGGCTTGTTTCGTAGTGTTTGCCATCGTTCCCTTGTTTGTATATAAACCCGATATCTCGTTGCCGGCCGCACAAAAAGTGCGGGTGAAGCCCTGGGATATCTTCCGGTTTTTTGCTGTTAAAAGCAACCTGAAACGCCTTCCGTTGTTGATGTTGTACTATTCGGGGCTCATCGGTATTCTGGCCATGCTCAAACCGTATATGGTCGATCTGGGCTATTCGGTGAAAGATATCGGTTTTATGTCGGGCATTGTAGGTACTTCCACGGCAGCACTCATGTCGTTCGGAGGCGGATTTATTATCCGGAAAATAGGACGTACCATAGCGCTGTATTCCTTCGCCCTTATCAATGTGCTCACGGGGCTCTATTTTTACGTGATGACGATGTCGGTACCCTCGGTTACCGCACTTTATATTGGAATTATCCTTTTATGGGCTTCTTATGGCCTGTCGTCGGTAATTATTTACACCACCTCCATGGATGCCGTGCGCGAGCACTCGGCAGGCACCGACTTTACCGTACAGATTGTGATTACACACCTGAGTTCGATGCTTATTGCCGTTTTCAGCGGTAAACTGGGCGATCTCATCGGATATCACCAGTTGTTCGGAGTGGAGGCACTGATGTCGGCACTTTCGATCTTGATTTTATTTTTTGCTTACCCCATTCGTTTCAACACATGGAAATCTCCCAGGAATTAATTCATAAATACAATATCGCGGTTCCCCGTTACACCAGTTATCCGCCTGCCAATCATTTTCAGGACAATTTTGAAGTCGCTGAAGCAGTAAGGCTTATCGGGGAATCGAACCAGGGTTCGCCCTCCAACATCGCTGTCTATATCCACATTCCGTTTTGTACGAAAATTTGTTTTTACTGCGGATGCAATACCACCCTCATGAAACAGGAAGCAACGGTGGCAGCCTATATTGAATCGGTGAAACAGGAAATAAGGATGGTGGCCGCACGCCTCGACCGCAAGCGCAGGGTGTCGCAGATTCATTACGGGGGCGGTACGCCCAACAGCATCGATGTGCGATATCTCGAAGAGCTCAATCAACTCATTTTCGACCTGTTCGAGTTTATTCCCCAGCCCGAGATCGCCATTGAATGTCATCCGGCCCACCTCAGCGAACTTTACCTGCAACGCCTGCTGAATGCGCGTTTCAACCGCTTCAGCATAGGAGTTCAGGATTTCAATACCGAAGTACTCGATACCGTCAACCGGGCGCAGGCGGCCATGCCGGTTGCCGATATCGTCCGGTTTCTGAAGGAAGCCAACCCGTCGATTTCGGTCAACCTCGACTTTATTTATGGTCTGCCGGGTCAGAATGTAGCCGGTTTTACCGAAACAATGACCAAAGCCATTGCTATTCGTCCCGACCGGTTGGTTACTTTTTCGTATGCCCACGTTCCCTGGCTGAAAAAGCACCAGCAGGTGCTTGAAAAGCGCGGATTACCTGGGTCCGAAGAAAAAATGGATCTGTTTATGGCTTCGCGCCGATTGCTTGTGGAGGCCGGATACGAACCCATCGGGCTCGACCATTACGTGTTGCCGGGCGACGAATTGAATGTGGCCCTGCAAAACCACCAGCTTCACCGTAATTTTCAGGGCTATTGTACCCGCCGGACCACCGGCCAGGTATATGCCTTTGGCGTATCGTCGATCTCGCAACTCGAACGAGGCTATCTTCAGAATGTAAAAGATATTTCGGTGTACATGCAATCGGTGGCCAACGGACAGCTTCCGGTGGAGAAAGGATTGGCTCTTACCGCCGATCAATTGATTATCCGGGCGGTGATCGAACAGCTGATGTGTAATAAAAAACTCGATATTCCATCATTTTGCGAATGTTATGGGATGGATAACGAAGCGTTTGTGACCATTACCGGCTTCGAGGAGTCCCGTCTCGACGAAATGATTGCCGACGGACTGGTTCATTTCCGGGATGGAATATTAGAAATTACCGGCTCCGGTTCGTTTTTTATTCGTAATATTGCCTGCGTTTTCGATCCGGCTTATCTGGCACAGACGAGGAAGTATTCGCAGTCGGTTTAATACCTGTTTTTTATGAACAACGAAATGTACGATACCATCATTCTTGGTGCAGGGCTTACCGGCCTCACCATTGCCCATTACCTGCGCAAGTCGGGTCGCCGGGTGCTGGTGCTCGAAAAAGGCGAGCGGCCGGGCGGAGTCATTCAGACCTGTTCCGAAAATGGATTTGTTTTCGAAGCCGGACCCAATACGGGAGTCATTTCGTCGGTTGAACTGGTACGGTTGATGGACGAATTGGGCTTGCAGTTCGAAGTGCCGCACCAATTTGCCAATGCCCGCTGGATCTGGAAAAAACGCCGCTGGGAACCGCTTCCTTCGGGACTGTTGTCGGCCATCCGGACTCCTTTATTCACGTTGACGGATAAATTCAGGATTCTGCTGGAGCCTTTCAGAGCGAAAGGTACCAACCCCGACGAAACCCTGGCCCAGCTGGTGGTTCGCCGTATGGGACGCAGTTTTCTTAATTATGCTGTCGATCCGTTTATTTCGGGCATTTACGCCGGCGATCCGGCACAATTGGTTACCCGTTATGCCATGCCGAAATTATATGCCCTGGAGCAGAATTACGGTAGTTTTATCAAAGGTTCCATCGCCAAAGCCCGTCGGCCCAAGCCGGCCGAAGAAAAAAGGGTGACCCGGCAGGTGTTTTCGGTCGAAGGGGGACTGTCGCGACTCACCGGCGCCCTGGTAGCTTCGGTGGGAGCGGAGAATATACGTTGCAATTGCGGTAAGGTGCAGGTGGAAGAAGTGGAAACGGGACGATACCGCATTCATCTTTCTGAATCAGATTCCCGGCAAACAGCCCGGCCCGACGATTCGGCAGGTACTGCCGGTTACGCATTGCTGACCCGCACCCTTGTCACAACCTTTGGAGGCCCTTCACTGCTCGATACCTTGCCTTTTATAAAGGAGGTTGAAAAAGAAAATTTAGGTGCGTTGCGCTATGCAAAAGTGGTGCAGGTGGCTGCAGGCTACAGTAAGTGGGACGGAGTGCCTGTACGGGCATTCGGCGGACTGGTGCCCACCTGCGAACGAAAAGATATTCTGGGAATTTTGTTTCCTTCGGCCCTGTTTGCCCACCGGGCGCCCGGCGATGGTGCTTTGATGTCGGTGTTCATGGGCGGAATTAAGCGGCCCGATATTTTTGAGCTCAGCGATGAACAACTGAAGGCTGTAGCTGTTCAACATATCCGGGAGATGATGCAGGCCAGGCGCGATCCTGATTTGCTCAGGGTATACCGTTATCCTCAGGCCATACCGCAGTACGATGCAACGAGCAGCCGGCGGTTGAAGACCATTACCGATCTTCAGTTCCGGTATCCGGGGCTGCTGCTGGCGGGAAATATACGCGATGGCATCGGTATGTCCGACCGGGTGAAACAGGGTGCAGCCGTGGCACGGCAGATCGGCGAATACCTGGAGGTAACCGTTTGAGCGGCCGTTCCGTATCTCCCCTCCCGATAAAACGGATGTAATCAACCATTATTGAACGCATGACCAAGGCTGTTGTAATCGTGAATTTAGGTACGCCCGACGCACCCCGTCCGGGTGCTGTGCGGCGTTATCTGACGCAGTTTCTCAACGATCCTTACGTGATCGATATTCCTCAACCCTGGCGATTTCTGTTGGTGAATTGCATCATTATACCTTTCAGACTAAAAAAATCGACCCGTTTATACCGGCGCTTGTGGACTACCGGCGGATCGCCCATTTTGCAGCATTTATACCGATTGCGCGGGAAGCTCGAACAGCATTTACCGTACCAACGGGTGTACGCGGCCATGCGGTATTGCAATCCGTCGCTCCACACTGTGCTCCGGCAACTCCACGACGATGGGGTAACCCATCTCACGGTACTCCCGTTATATCCGCAATTTGCCGAATCGACCACCGAAACTATTTTCGAGGTGGTACGCCGGAGCCGGCAAGATCTCACAGGGCTTCAGGAAGTAAGGTTTATAAGGCAGTTCTACAACCATCCGGCCTTTCTCGACTCCTTCGAGCAGCGTATCGCCGCGTATGATCCTTCGGCTTTCGATCATGTGATTTTCACCTATCACAGCCTGCCCGAAAGGCATCTCGATCGCATCCACCCGGGCACTTCGTGTAAGAGCTGCCCGTGCGAACATGCGATGCCCGACTTCGGCAGCGAGTGTTACAAAGCAACAGCTTACGAAACCGCCCGGGTGCTGGCTGTCCGCCTGGGCCTGCCGCCTGCCGGTTACAGCGTGGCTTTTCAATCGCGCTTTGCAAAAAAATGGGTAGGCCCGTTTACCGAGGATAGGATAAGGGAACTGGCCCGTTCGGGTGTGCGGCGCATATTGGTCGTGGCGCCGTCGTTTGTTGCCGATTGCCTGGAGACCATCGTAGAAATAGGCCTCGATTACCGCGATTTATTCAAAAAAGAAGGAGGAGAAGAGCTGGTGATGGTCGAAAGTTTGAATTCAGAAGACTTTTGGGCCGAAAATCTGGCAAAAAAGTTATTATCTTCGTAAAAAAGCTTAATTTTACACCTTCGATACCACCGTACGACAATTAATAACTTCAAATACAGAACAATATGAAAAGAACGCTATTCTTTTTACTCGCAGCCATTTTTCTTACGGCATGTTCGAGTGTGATGATTACCGGCCGGAAGCAACTGCTGTTGGTTTCCGACGCCGAATTACTTACCATGAGTTTACAGAGTTACCAGCAATTTATCGATTCGGTTCCCCCCTCAAAGGACCTGAAAAGTAAAGCCTTGGTAAAATCGGTAGGTGTGAAGATTGCTACTGCCGTTGAAGAGTACATGAAAGCCAACGGGCTGGAAGCCGAACTGGCCAATTTTCAGTGGGAGTTCAGTTTAGTGAAAGATACTACGGTAAACGCTTTTTGCATGCCGGGTGGCAAGGTGGTTTTTTTCGACGGCATTTTGCCGGTAACCAAAACCGAAGCAGGCATTGCCGTGGTCATGGGGCATGAAATTGCCCATGCGGTGGCGAAGCACAGCAACGAGCGCCTGAGCCAGCAAATGCTGGTGCAATACGGTGCCGCGATTACCGATGTACTGGTATCGAACAAGTCGGAAGTCACCCGCATGGGAATCAATACCCTGTATGGCATCGGAGCACAGGTAGGAGTATTGTTGCCTTACTCGCGCAAGCAGGAATACGAAGCCGACCGCCTGGGGATGATTCTGATGGCTATGGCAGGTTACGATCCTGCCGAAGCCTTGTCGTTCTGGGAGCGCATGACCGCCAACGGCAGTGGTTCGGTAGCCGAGTTTATGAGCACCCACCCGTCCGACCAGAAACGGATCGCGAATATCCAGAAAGTAATGCCCGAAGCACAGGGATTTCTGAAGAAATAAACCATTGCCACTCCTACGGCACTCTTTTATGACTTCCAGGGTCGGCCCTGATATTGAATTGTAAAAGAGTGCCGTAGTGGGTTTGAATAAGATCGGTATCCTAGCTGTCGATTCGTAACAATTCTCCTTTTCGATTGAATTCCAGTTCCAGTCCGTTATCCAGTTTGAGTTGCTGATTCCGGCTATCCTTTTCCCAGGCAATGATGTAATTAGCGGGATAATTGGCCGCAACAAATTCTGCTATTTCAGAAGGCAGCACACTGCCGGGCAATTGGCCGGTACTTTCAATACTGATCACCTTTTTGTTTTTGTTGAATTCGACAACGATCCCGTCTTTTAATGTGATGTCGTAGATCAGTTTCAGTCCATCCACCCCTTTAACCACTTGTAACACCGGATTGGCCGGAAAATGATCGTTCAGGTAGCCGGCAATTTCGGCCGGAACTTTCTGTTCGGTCACAATGACTTCAGCTTCGCAACTCATCAGAAACAAGGACAGTAAAGCCGTAAAAAAATATTTTCTCATATCATTTCATGTTTTTATTTTCTCCCTACTCTCTTCCGGATTTTCAGGTTTCTCCGATGGTGTAGCACAAAGGTAGAATCTGAAATCGGAGAAAATCTGGAGGCTATAAGAGGAATGGAGAAAAAGATTCGGTTGTGATTTCCAATCAAGTTGAATATAACGGATAAATACAATTGTTTTCAGGGAGTTGTTTCCATAACCACGTCGAAAACCCTTAATGGGTGCGACAGGAAAAAAGTAAAATGGTTGATATTTCAATTCCTTCTGGTTCAATTAAAAGTACAGCATTCAAAGAAGAAAGTATTTTAATCAGTTATTTCAATTCCTTCTGGTTCAATTAAAAGCAATGCAAAACTGGCAGCAGCAGCTCCGGACTTATATTTCAATTCCTTCTGGTTCAATTAAAAGACCATCCCGACAATCGAACGAATTGAAGTCAGGTATTTCAATTCCTTCTGGTTCAATTAAAAGATTACGATGTAATTGATAAACAGTTCAAATCCTTGATTTCAATTCCTTCTGGTTCAATTAAAAGTTTCAGTTTAGTTTTGTCGAGTAGTGAGTAGGAGATTTCAATTCCTTCTGGTTCAATTAAAAGTGCTGGCAGAACTGGTAGGGGGCGAAGTAATTAAATTTCAATTCCTTCTGGTTCAATTAAAAGGTAATTCATAGTTGCAACCTTCGAGATAGGAACGAATTTCAATTCCTTCTGGTTCAATTAAAAGAATTTTCGACATATCATCAAACTGTAGCGAAGAGATATTTCAATTCCTTCTGGTTCAATTAAAAGTTAATAAAAAGGGCTATGCCATACCAGTTTTGGGAAATTTCAATTCCTTCTGGTTCAATTAAAAGTCTTTTTCAGTCCAATTGTAATCCATTAAAGGTTATTTCAATTCCTTCTGGTTCAATTAAAAGTGATATTTTATCAAGTATCCAGCCAAATTTAACTACATTTCAATTCCTTCTGGTTCAATTAAAAGACACCCGACATCAGCTTTGATTCAGTGAAGGGCATATTTCAATTCCTTCTGGTTCAATTAAAAGAGCAATCAAAAAAGCAACAGAATAAACCAGCCGAAATTTCAATTCCTTCTGGTTCAATTAAAAGAAAGACATAAGGAATATTATGAGAATCTATAGATAATTTCAATTCCTTCTGGTTCAATTAAAAGCCTGTTCAGGAAACCAACCAATCAGCAGAACAAAATTTCAATTCCTTCTGGTTCAATTAAAAGCGCACAAGGGAATGCTACCAACTCCGACAAGTTCAAATTTCAATTCCTTCTGGTTCAATTAAAAGTTTTGACACGGAACTCCTTCAAAAAGGTACTATTATTTCAATTCCTTCTGGTTCAATTAAAAGAGGGCAACAGTTTTATCGGGTAGGGGAGTATCGTACATTTCAATTCCTTCTGGTTCAATTAAAAGTCTGTACCGTATACAGGTGATGCTGTTCTAGTTCATTTCAATTCCTTCTGGTTCAATTAAAAGCAATGCAAAACTGGCAGCAGCAGCTCCGGACTTATATTTCAATTCCTTCTGGTTCAATTAAAAGATTTTCGGAGCCAAACTTCGCTGGAATGATATTATATTTCAATTCCTTCTGGTTCAATTAAAAGAAACAAAACGGGTATCAATACGAAAACATTTAAGAAAATTTCAATTCCTTCTGGTTCAATTAAAAGGTTTTGATTTTTTTACTCCTGCCATAGCTTTAACTCCATTTCAATTCCTTCTGGTTCAATTAAAAGCGGATTAATTAAAACAACTTGACCAGTCATTCCAGCATTTCAATTCCTTCTGGTTCAATTAAAAGAGAAACAAACGATACCAGGAAAAAGAAACATATCCATTTCAATTCCTTCTGGTTCAATTAAAAGTTTCTCAAGAAGTCTTTTAGACTGTTCTTCTGTTATTTCAATTCCTTCTGGTTCAATTAAAAGACTCTTTTATGTCGCTCGCGTAAGGCGGGATCCATATTTCAATTCCTTCTGGTTCAATTAAAAGTGACAGCCAAATTTGCAGGCGTGCGAAAAGACGGACATTTCAATTCCTTCTGGTTCAATTAAAAGTTATTATCGCCAGCGCCAGCTGCTCCTGTGTGAGATCGATTTCAATTCCTTCTGGTTCAATTAAAAGCAGTATCTTCGAGTTGAATATTTTTGTCATCTGTTATTTCAATTCCTTCTGGTTCAATTAAAAGGAATTTATAGAAAATGAAGACTTTTGTCGTTGGAAATTTCAATTCCTTCTGGTTCAATTAAAAGAGTCAGCCGGGTGTTCCCGAAGACCCACGCAAGGTCATTTCAATTCCTTCTGGTTCAATTAAAAGAACGCCAAACTCATCTCAGCAGCGCCGGAATTGCATTTCAATTCCTTCTGGTTCAATTAAAAGTTAGAATGCAGCAAATCAGGCCGTTGCGCCCAGTTTATTTCAATTCCTTCTGGTTCAATTAAAAGTTTTTTCGCCCAACTGTCAAGGGATAATAAACTTATTTCAATTCCTTCTGGTTCAATTAAAAGATTAATGCATTTGTAGGTGGGGCTGAATTTGCTCAGATTTCAATTCCTTCTGGTTCAATTAAAAGAAAACGCTTCCGGCAGACGAGGACGTCACCTGTTATTTCAATTCCTTCTGGTTCAATTAAAAGCGTTTAAAGCACCGTTTTACGGCCTAAATATACATATTTCAATTCCTTCTGGTTCAATTAAAAGTTTATTCTGTCTCGGGTAATCATACGAGCGTTACCGATTTCAATTCCTTCTGGTTCAATTAAAAGAAGCGGGGTGATGTTATTTATTGCGAAGATAAAAGATTTCAATTCCTTCTGGTTCAATTAAAAGAGAATTTATAGAAAATGAAGACTTTTGTCGTTGGAAATTTCAATTCCTTCTGGTTCAATTAAAAGCTGATTTATTAAAAGCTACAAGAGCTTTATTTTTATTTCAATTCCTTCTGGTTCAATTAAAAGTTTACTTTCAAGATGCTTAATAGTATCAATATCGGCATTTCAATTCCTTCTGGTTCAATTAAAAGAGCACATCATCAACAAACGACGGAAGTTGATTTGAATTTCAATTCCTTCTGGTTCAATTAAAAGGTTCAACGAAATTGAGTGGGTAGATGGCGTAATTACATTTCAATTCCTTCTGGTTCAATTAAAAGAAAGAGCCGAGCAAAGGCATCGCCCCTGCGCTAGACAATTTCAATTCCTTCTGGTTCAATTAAAAGATATTGAAAGAAGAAGGCAGGAAGAATTAAATACACATTTCAATTCCTTCTGGTTCAATTAAAAGCACCGAAAACCCGAACCACTGTTCAGGATAACGCTATTTCAATTCCTTCTGGTTCAATTAAAAGCTTTTTGATAAACTTAAACAGGCGGCTGACAAATTTATTTCAATTCCTTCTGGTTCAATTAAAAGACTGAATTCGACGGCGATATCTGCCGTGTAAATTAATTTCAATTCCTTCTGGTTCAATTAAAAGCAAAAGGCCGGGATGTACTAACATCCGCTGAATCGAATTTCAATTCCTTCTGGTTCAATTAAAAGACTTACCCAATTCCTGAAGGTTGCAGGGCAATTACGAATTTCAATTCCTTCTGGTTCAATTAAAAGTTTCGGGTTGTACTTTATTTCTGTTGCGTAATTCCTTATTTCAATTCCTTCTGGTTCAATTAAAAGTCCTCCAATTGATACATGGGAAAAAGAATTCGAATATTTCAATTCCTTCTGGTTCAATTAAAAGACTTTGATGGAACAAAAGTAATCAGTTCCGTAATGCATTTCAATTCCTTCTGGTTCAATTAAAAGTTTTGAACAAATAAACAATTTAAAATCAATGGAAAATTTCAATTCCTTCTGGTTCAATTAAAAGTTTTTCAAAATCAATATACTGCTTTTTTAAATCGTATTTCAATTCCTTCTGGTTCAATTAAAAGTTATTCAAAATCTTCAGAAAAATCAAACTGCGCTATTTCAATTCCTTCTGGTTCAATTAAAAGGCCGATTCAGCATCCGCGAAACATGTTTGAACCACATTTCAATTCCTTCTGGTTCAATTAAAAGATAATTTTCCATTTGAATACATTTATATCCTTCGAAATTTCAATTCCTTCTGGTTCAATTAAAAGACACCCGATTTTCAATTTGATTACCGGTTTGCGTGATTTCAATTCCTTCTGGTTCAATTAAAAGCAAGTGTCAACGCTCCCCACCGAAGAGAGAGGGTTATTTCAATTCCTTCTGGTTCAATTAAAAGCGTTTGTAAATAAAGAGGTTGCGGAATCGAAATTAATTTCAATTCCTTCTGGTTCAATTAAAAGGTAACGGATACATATATTTCAAGTGCCCGGAAGGATATTTCAATTCCTTCTGGTTCAATTAAAAGTCCGTGCTGCCGTTGAACTGAAAGCTACCGAATTATATTTCAATTCCTTCTGGTTCAATTAAAAGGGAACGATCATCAGGTTTAATCTACTTGATGTGTCATTTCAATTCCTTCTGGTTCAATTAAAAGTAATATATCACCGATTGCAAATTATGTATATTGTAATTTCAATTCCTTCTGGTTCAATTAAAAGAACATGTGCTGTATTTATTTTATTTACTAATCGCATTTCAATTCCTTCTGGTTCAATTAAAAGAAGGGCTGTTTTGTAATTCCGTCTACTCCCTTTGCTATTTCAATTCCTTCTGGTTCAATTAAAAGTTATGGAAGATAAAATTTCTGACGATGGACAATCCTATTTCAATTCCTTCTGGTTCAATTAAAAGCCAACAGGATTTAGATGAAGAGATGGAAGAAATATAATTTCAATTCCTTCTGGTTCAATTAAAAGTTGCCGGAAAGCGGAATGGTTACAATTTTGCTGTAATTTCAATTCCTTCTGGTTCAATTAAAAGGCAAGAATCACAAAAGAAATGGAACCGTTTATCAGATTTCAATTCCTTCTGGTTCAATTAAAAGTCAACAGTCCATTTCTCAGCATTCGTATTTCCTCTATTTCAATTCCTTCTGGTTCAATTAAAAGCTAATTGGGTGAAAGCTTGCGAAGCTGTAAAGTCATTTCAATTCCTTCTGGTTCAATTAAAAGATTCACCCTGGAACAAATCAGGGAGGCGGTTCGGTCATTTCAATTCCTTCTGGTTCAATTAAAAGGGTGTAGGCGGTAAAATTACGATTGGTACATTTTATATTTCAATTCCTTCTGGTTCAATTAAAAGCTATCAGGAAAGCGGAATGACACAAATGCTATTTAATTTCAATTCCTTCTGGTTCAATTAAAAGTACTTACTGGGAGCATAATATCGGCGCAGGCAATTCATTTCAATTCCTTCTGGTTCAATTAAAAGCCGTTCTTCGACATCTTGAAAAAGCCTGCAAATCAGAGTGCTAATTATTCTGTTTTCTTCTTTTTTGCAGGTGAAAAGTTGTCGATGTGCAAAAATATAAAAATCCCTGTACATCGACAACTTGATTTTGTTCTGATTATCAGTATGTCAAAGATCGTATGGTACACAAATACCTGGAAAAATTTGATTTGGTTCTTTCACCGACAACGGTTCATAAAAAATTATCGATGTTACTGCGCTCTTTACCAACAATTTGTTTGTCCAGCCATTTTTCGGTGCGACCGGAAAAAATTATCAGACTGTCTTCATCTTTTTCCATAAACTTTTCAGCATTTATCACTAATTCTTTCAGTTTTACTTCACTTATTTCTCCTTCAAATACGGAATTTTGAATCCAATTCAAGTATTTCCTGCACAGCCGTAACATTTTTCCTACGCGCTTTTCTCCACAATCGTATACCAATATCACGTACATCTTACCACCACATTTTAAATGGTTTATACTCTTCCATATTAAGCAGGTGCTTGCTTAATTTGTAGCATTCCAACTTCATCAGATGCCTGTAACTTACTTTACGTTTCAGCGACCGGTGCTGGATAGTTTCGTTCAACCGCTCTTCAAACGATTGTACAAATATCTTTTTTCCTTGCTGATTGAGCAAACATTTGTTTAGTTTTTTATCAAAATGTTTTTCCTGTATTTCTTTTTTGTTCAATACTTTGAATATCACCCTGTCTACCAATATAGGTTTGAATATCTCGGAAATATCAAGTGCCAGCGAATATCTTCTTTCTCCGGGTGTATGCAGATAGCTGATGGTAGGATTTAGCTGGGTCTGATGAATTGCTCTCAGACATTGACTGTAACACATCATGTTACCAAAGGAAATCAGTGCGTTAACTTCGTTCCGGGGAGGTTGTTTTGTACGATTGCCCATTTCGAAGTCGGTAATAATCAGGCCGAAACCTTCGTAGTATTTTTGCCGGATATTGCCTTCGATTCCCATCAGTTCATCAACCTGACGTGCATTCCCGATAGATGAGGTGTAATTTTCAATTTGCATGATCAATTCTGCCAGCTCCTTGCCCCGCTTGTCGTAATACCTTAGATTCTTGATCATATTGTATGCTGCTCCTTCGATGAGCTTTTTGGCAATGATGATCCGCTTCTTTTTATCCTGATGAAAAGCCGTTTGGGCTAATAACATCCGACCTGATAGCAATCCATCTCTGGGCATAAAAGAACCGGTATAATTTTCATAATAATCGAAGAAGTGTACGGCAATTCCGTTTTGTCCCAGAAAATTGTAAATTGCGCTATTTGCCGTGAGCGACCCGAATGCATAGAATTCGGCGATGTCTTCGACAGGTAAATACCGATGTTGACCGTTGCGTTCACACCCATTTCCGTCGTCTTCAATAGGGGTGAATTTCAGGGTGTTGTCCTTGCGTTGCAGGGTGCCGGGATTGAATAGATAATACGTTTTTTTCATGTGGACCGGATTTGTTGGTTAATCAACTTCATTGATATAGCAAAATTCGTAATAGCTGCAATTAGTACAGAGTTTCTTATTAATTGCCGGTGGACAATTATCGGATGCAACAATCTTATTGATCGCCAATTCTGATTGTTCAATATAATTGATGTCGTTTTGAGCCAACGTAATCTGGGTTGTATGTCGTAGGGCCGGATACTCTAAAATACCCGTAACTCCTTCAATTCCTTGTTTGATAAGTACATAAATATAGTATTTCAGTTGCCATTCGTGTGCCAATTCTATTTTATCCGACTTTTTAATTTCATGTATAACTTTGTTTCGGGTATCGTAAAAATCAATCTTGATACCTTCAATTTCCAGTTCTTCATACCGTTCCGAACGCTGTGGATAGCTTGATTCATGAATCAGTTTGCCTTCGTACACCAGATCGGAAGTGTGTTCCATATTGATACCATTTGAAAATAGCCAGAGTTTCCGGTGGCAGATTTGGAAGTAGTTGAATTGTGTGCCGGTCATAATGTGTTTATTTAATTTTGAATCTGTCAGGATGGATAGAATACGTAAAAATATCAGTCATTTCATGTGCGAATCCATACCCATCCGAGGCCCCATTCTAGGCACTCATAATAGTTTGGAAATACTAAATGCTCTTTAAGATATCTCATATTATTTTACATCACAAATAAGTGTTAAGACCAGTCTTATAAAATTAAACTATCATTTTTTGTAAAATCCTCTTCCTGTATTTGCAGGCCTAAATCGTTCGTATATTTTCGTTTGATTAAAAAATAGGATGTTTGTATGATTTTATCTTCATTTTTTGCTTCAAATAGATGAACTTTTCTTTCTATTACTCCTGAATTTATAAAACAGGCAAAACGCTTTTTAGATATCTGAACTTTTAAAGATTCAGCTTTCACAAATTCATATTGATTGAGAAATGATTTAAATTCCATCTCATTAGCAGCGGGTAATACTTTAATCCCATCAAATTTGGAATAAAAATCTTCTTCTGACTTCTGAGAATATACAAAAGGAGATAATTGATTTTTAATCATATCAGTTAGGACATCATATACAAAATCATATTCTTCTTTATCTTTCAGGTCCCAATCAGGATAAACAAAATCAATGGCTCTTTGAAGGTCCTTCTCCAGAACTCTTTCACAGAACCAACTGAGGGCTTCCAAACTCCGGTCAATTATACCTTGATTAGTATAAATATAGGAAGAATCTACTTTATTCCGATTTTTAAATACGTTACATACACAAATACCTTTTTCTCTTTTTCTGTTTACACGTCCGAATCTTTGAATTAATGCATCAATAGGAGCAGGTTCAGTGTAAATCACATCATAATCAATATCCAAACTAACTTCGATAGCCTGAGTTCCGACAAGTAATTGAACATCATTTCCTTTCAAGTCTCTTTCTTTTTTATTCCTATCAGAAGCATTAAAACTACCATGAAGCAATACTTTGTTATTTGATGACAGCTCATTGTATACTATTTGCGATTGTTCTACAGTATTACAAACAACCAATACTTTTTTCCCATTATTCAAATCTACCTGAATCAAATCTAAATTATGCGCTAATAATCCTTCATGTAGCACAATACGATGACGGGTAAATTTTTCATACAATTCGTTTTTTGCTGAAATTTCCGAATGAGCGCCAATAGCTTTTTCTAATTCTTGTTTCAAAAACCGGGGTAATGTCGCTGTCATTATGAAAATTTTAACCCGAAAAAATTTCACAGCAAACTCAATCAACACTACGATTTGAGCAAAAATATCCGGCCGATAAGCATGTATTTCATCGAAAATAAAATAACCACCAACCCATTCAAACATTCCTTTCTCAAAGCCTTTCAGTCCGAAGATATTTTTGAGTAATTGAAATGGAGTAACGATTTTGATTGGCGTTACAATTGTTCTGTAATTTTCTTTTATTTTGTGTGTTAAGTATTGTCTCTTTTCTTGTGAAAAGGTAGGATGTTCCTTTTCAACAAGACTCTCTAAATATTCCGTGAGTTTCCCATGAAGTAATCCCACTTTATTTTTGTTGCCAATGTCATTTCCAAGTCGTTCGTACATAGCATTGATGGAAGCTGTGAAAGGTAGGATATAAAATACACGCCCCTGACCATTTAGTTGCATTTGTTTTTGTAGCCATAAAAAGGCAGCTTCTGTTTTGCCAGAACCTGTTGGAGCTGTAAGTATTACATTTCCTTCTTTTGTTGAAGCGTCTAGTTGGTGGGGATAAAAGTCATAACCTTTATTTTGTAGTGTTAGTCTTTTCGAAATGAGAAACTTAAAATCTTGACTTTCTAGTAATTCAATTTTTGAAATGAAGGCAGAAGACAAATGATCGCACTGTTTAAATCCTCCAGCCATTAAAAGTAAATCGAAATAGTTTGACTGTTCTAACTTTACTGGATTTCTTATGTATTCCAATATAAACTTGCGAGGTAAATCTGAACTAATTTCGTTAAGTGTTATGCCAAACTCTTTCAGCAGATTCTTAACGAAATCGGAATTTATATTTTGTTTAAACTCAGTTTCGAATGAAAGTTTTGACTCATTGTCAAACTCAAGCAGATAGCCATTACTGTTATCTTGCTTATATAAATGTTCAATATGACTAAATAAAACATCATAGCTTTTATGGTGTCCGGCAACTACTTGTTTTATCATCTTTTTGTCGAGATCGGAATTTTCTAATCCGTCGATAAATGGAATTGAATATAATTCATGTCGTTGCCTTAACCATTTATGCTGTTTACTACGTAACATGCGTTGAAAGTCCGAATGTGCTTTTCCTAAGTCGTGGCAAACAATACACAGATAAAGCAAATCCCAAAAATGTTCAAGATCTGCTACTGGTAAGTTTGGAAAGCCTTTTTTTAGGTTTTCCAATACTTTTAATCCATCTTCTATATGTCGTTTTAAAGTAACCTGAGGTTCTGATTTTGCCAGAACCTCAGATAAATTTATACTAATCATAATATGAACTAAAATCAAGTTCGTGAAAATAGATATGAACCTCTTTCCCGTCCTTGGGATAATCAATGTATGCAGTAAGATTCGTTTGTCCGTCAGCAGAATTACAACTTACGACCGAGTAGGCTTCCGTTCCCAAATTATAACGGGGAATAGTAGCTGAAAAGTATTTTGGTAAAGGCTGAATAACTCCAGGAAGAAAATTCCCAATCAATGGAATTATCTGTCCTTTTATTTTTTCAGCATTATGTATTTCTTTCAAATCTACTTCCTCAATACTATTTACAGTTGCTAAATCATTGGAACGACCTAATAGTAAAGGATAAACAGGCAAACGAAAGTAATCTACCAATTCATTATTCTGTAAATAGAGAATCAAATGATTATTAAACATAAATTCTCTGTGTATTACGTTCGATTTTGTCGTATTCTTTGGATAACCTCTATCATGTGCTTCTATTTGATAAATGGTTTCTAAGTCTGTTTGTTTGGCTTCAAATTCAAAGTAATAACCAATTTTTAATTTGTCATACTTTATATATTTTCCTGCTGCTGCATTAATTAGCCCCAAAACTGTACTAATAGGTGGCACTTCGAGTGTTGGTTGAAAGCCCGATATAATATTGGGATATTTAAAGCTCGAAGTCCACGCAGTTATGTCAATTTTGAAAACTTTCATACTATAATTGGATTTTCAATTGTTCTGTATACTGGTCAATAGCTTCATTTATAGAAAGAACTTTTACATTCGAAAACGTGGTTTCTAAAGCTTTTAAACTATTTGCTTTTTCATCTAAGAATCCGCTTCTGCGGCCTATAAAAACAGTTCCTTCAATATTATTGCGATAATCAGACAATATTTCTGTCAAGGCGTCAATATTTAAGTCTACTATATCGTTATCTTTTCCGCTTGCTGATGCAATGTGAGAGAATGGGTGATTTCCACTGTTTAAAGTTGCAAGAATTATAAATTTTGGAGTCACATCGCCCATATTATTTGTCTGCATGGCTCCACCTGATATGAATTTTAAACTTTGAATTGTTTCTACTATTCTTTTTTGACGTACACTATTTTCTAATCGAACTAACTTGTAAGGATTTCCCTTTTCATCCTTCAAAAAGTTATCATCTACTTCTCTCGCGCCATTTTCTAAAGCTTCTTTCTTTAATGCGTCAGTCAGATTCTTAAATCCCGTTTTATTATAAGTAGCAAATGTTCCAGCTTGTTCTAAATCAAGACTGAACATTCCTTTCATTATAGCACTATATTCTTGTTTTCCGTAAGGAACTGAATCACCATCCTGACGAGCCATGCTCGACCAATTTTCAACCGGACGAACCGATCCTACCGAAACCAGAACCGAGTTTTTCAATGGTGATATGCGAGTTACAGTAACATTTTCTTTTTTTACTTTTCCTTTATCATCGGTTACTTCTTCTGTTGCAGCCTTCATATATCCGAAAATGTCATCATCGGCATATTTAATTGGGTTTGCTGCCGTAAATGCAATTTTTGAATCTCGTGTAATTGGTGACAACTCCCAATTAAAGGTTTTTTGTAGGGTATCACGCCACCAATAACGCCACGCTTGTCCCGATACATAAACATAGCTTTTACCTTCTTTATAAATACGTTTTGTCCCTACTGCGTTATCAAAGTTGCTTTGTGTGTTTTTTCCTGCATTGTTCAATGCAACAACATCCACGTCAATAAGGATAAATCCTTGTGATTTTAAGTTACTCATGTTATTTTGAATTTAAATTTAAATTAATTTTCGTTTAAGTCAGTTTCTTCAGTTTCAATACTTGATAATTCAGCCTCGACATGAATGTTTTTGGCATGTAGCTCTTGGTAAATCGCAAAAAGTAAAATGTCACGAATGTCTTTCCAGAAAACATCATCCGGGAAAAGATAATAAACCAACTCTTCCATAGTAATAATGGTTTCTTTTGCACCATCTTTATAGTTCTTTGCAACTACATTTTTCAAAAAGAAGCGTCGCAATTCATACGCACTTTTGTACCCATCCAAAGCTTTAATACTTTTCTTTATAGCTTCTTCATCTGTATTGGTAAGGAAAAGAGCTAATTCTTTGATTTTGTTTAATGTTTCGTGTTTCATATTTTGAACGTTTATTAGATATTTTTCAATAATTGCAAAATTGAATTTATGAGTGACACCCCAATTGACAAATAATCTTAAAAGAGATTTGCCATTAAGTAGGTTTTCCAATATGATATTTCGCCACAGTTTATAATCGTCAAATGTAATCTGATGTGTTTCGTCTTTTTTTGTTATTTCATAGCTTGAAGTCATCGCATTATATTTAGCACCTTTATGTTTAGAATTCTTGTAATGAGATAACAAAAAAGGTTGCCAATCAGCTTTCAATGTCGCAACTTGACAAGTTGAATAAAACCTGAATATTGATGAAGGAAGTTTATAAATAACTATTTCGGGACTTGCCCCGAAATTTGTAAAATGATATAAACCTAACGAAACACCTCTGTATTCGTCAGTCGCTTCTTTGATTTTATTGATAAGGAGATCATCTACAAACTGAAATAATGCGTTTGCAGGAATGCCATATTCTGATTTCAAAACACCTTCTGAAGAAGATGTTGCTAAATTTGCCAAGTTTGCTTCGCAATTCCTTTTGACGAAAAAATCATTTACTTCTGCTGAATTGCTTTGAATGATAGCAATTCGTCCTCCAATAAAGATTGAACCAAAAGGAATAAAAAACATCCGGATTATCATTTCTTTAGAAAGCATCATCCCGAACTGAAAATTATGATGGAAATTGACAAAAGTTCCTGAACCGGACATTAATGAATTGTCTCGACCTGCTTTAAATAGTTTTGTCTTTCGTCCCGTTATCCGGCAATATCCTTCTTCGCAGGTTGTCGTTTCATTTATAAGAGAATTGAAATACTTTATAGTTTCTTTAATTTTCACATCTCCTTTATAAGCCGGTTGTGTAATTGCAGAGTTAAGAAAGAAAGGGTTTATCTTTCCTTCCCATTTATTGACATATATTTTTGCTATGTAGTCAATTAATTCCAAAATTTCCTTTTCCGGATGTTTTCCCATAAGATATTTAATCACATATCCGCCTACGTCAGCAAATGGATCTCCAGTTAGTCGTGTTAGCCAATCATAATCAATGGTTGTAATTTCTTTCATGTTGTTATTTTTATTAATTTCTTCAATAAATACACTTGCATAAACACACCAGCCTTCGCAATAATCAAAATCCAAAATATCTTGATCTGAATATCCTTGATTTTTCAAATCATTCACTTTCCATTTTATATTGAAGATTGTATCTTCATCTGAAAATATATGTCCATCTTCAATTCTCATTAATGTCTCCATTTGTGTCGATTAATAATATTATCAGCACAAATATAGATATTTTATTTATAAAAACAATCCTATGAATAAAAAACAATTAAAATTGAATATGTTTTTTATTGTGTTTTATAGAATTTGATTTATCTTTGCATCATATATGTAATCGAACCAGTGATTGGAATTGAAAGATGAAAAAAAATCAATTAATTTTGTGATTTGATCCCCTCTTCAGTTTTTTGGAGAGGGGATTTTTCTCAAAACCTGATTTTGATTTTTTAACAAAACCTCATATTCTCTTATATGTTAATTATGTTTCTTTCTTATTCTTAAAAAATCCTGTCTCATCCCTCCCCCACGCACCCAAACCCCATGCTTCCTTTCTCACCCAATCCGCTGTTCCACATCACTTTCAGCAACTCATCATCAGCTTTCAGCTTAAACCGAAATGTATAGCCCCGGATTTTAGTCTGGTAGGGCGTGCCGGTTTTGATGCTCACTAATTTCGAGATGGGTTTCGAAAGCAGTTTCAGTTCGAAAGTGTCGGAGCCTGTATAGTCGTGTCCGTGGTATGCGGCGTATTTGTTTTTCAGGTTGCGGAGCATGGCTTCACGGGCGTAAGGACTGTCGGGCGATTCGTAAAAGATCTGGTTTGTTTCGGGTATGTGCCGGGCAATGCAAACGGGCGAAAGGGTGGTGAAGACCGTGTCGGTGGTAAAAACGGGTTCGGCCATCAGTTCGATACCGGTAACGCGGAATTGCACCTTCGATTGGCGGTCGCCAAGGGTGAAAACCTGCTCGGAGAAGAGCCCGCGGATGAATTCTTCGGTCGATCGCCCGGGCAGGAAAGCAATTTGCCACTCCACAGTGGGCGATTCGATCATCAGCCGGTCACCGGCGATGTTGTACTTCGGAACATGGAGATGTGAGAACGTGAACAGGCGAAACTGCTTGTTATCGGCAATAAATCCGTTCTGGTGCAACCAGGTGGAATATTGGGCGTCCGAACGATGAATGGCAGCATAAACAAAGGACGATAGTTCGTACTGGTAATTAATGGGTAATGTGTTGCCGAAAATGGAGGTGTCTGGCACTAATTGTAACGAAAATCTCATGGTAAACAGGTTTTATTAAATAATTTAAGAAAGGCAATATTAGTGTTTTTTAATTGTATGGCAATGCAATACAAAAAAAAGTTATCAACATGTTCGCTATGCATGCCGGCTCCTGAGGCGACTACGTTCGATTGATACCGGCCATGTTTGCAAAACCGGTTGTGATAAGCCGACGGCCAGCTAGTTGCAGAGTACTTGCTGTAGAGCGCAGAATCCGTTTTGATGCGGCCGAACTTTACTGATCAGGTCAACTGCTCCAAGATTCTTTTTTCTGCGCTTTCTACCCACTTCCTGAATTCAGGCGATGGCTGATAGTGGGGGATGTAATTTTGTAGTACGCTCAGGTCGAAACCTGTATTCCCGATACCTGCACCAGCTCGTTCTGCGTCTATCATATTACAGTATTGTTCAATATGAGCAGGTACCATCATTACGGGTTTGCCCAGGTACATAGCCTCACATACCGATTCGAAACCGGCTGTTGAAGCGTACGCTTTGCATGTTGCCAATACTTCCAGAAAATGCCGGTCGTTTAGCTTCGAGAAACTTAAACTGGCATCGACGACCTCCGTGGTAGCGTCCTGACTGCGATCGCTGAAAAAGTGCAGTTGTTGTCCGGGATTATTGCGATGCCACTCCTGAATCTGATCTTCAAAAGCAGGATTTACAATGTAACCGGCAATAACATCCTCGTTCCGTGTTTCCAGTGCGAATACTTCTTCTCTGATCAGAGGGGGTATGATGGTTATCTTCCCTGAATTGTAACGGGGTGGCGAACCCAGCGATAGGGCCAGAATTTTGTCGGCCCGCCGGCAGGTTAAGCGGCTATAATACAAAAAGGCCGATATTTCGGGTTTACGTGGCTTGGGAAATCGAAAATGGGGGTGCAGGAAGAAGTACTGGTGCCCGATACAGATAAACATCGTTTTTGGTTTTTTAATCTCAAAAAGCAGGCTTATTATCAATTCGTAGAAATTGATTACTACATCGGGTTCGTATTCTTCAATCTTTTTATCCAGAAATTTGTAGCTATTCAGGAAACGGGGCGATTTTTTAAAAGCGGTAATAACAGATTTCAGTAACGATACCTTCACATTTTTTTCGACAGGAAGTAAATGAGGACTATCGAAGGTTTCCACTTTACATGCCGTTCTTTCGACGAAATAGGCAGGTATCCTTACGTCATTGTTTTTTCCTACCAGTATTCCCGTCACTTCATGTCCATTCTTTCGGAGTATATTGCTCAGTACTATGGCCTGTGTCAGATGACCGCGGCCTTCGCCCTGTACTACAAAAAGATACTTCATTTCGCGTATGCTGTATTGTTTATTGATAGTTGAATATAAAGGTACGCTAAGCGAGGATTTGATTTTTGTCAAAATGGTAGATACTCCAGTTGCCTTCAGAGTCCTCTGTAAGAGCTGTTAAGGACTCGACCCAGTCTCCTGAATTCAGATAATGAATTCCCTGAATCATTTCATTGGCGGATTGATGTATATGGCCACAGATCACTCCGTCCATTTTTTTTGATTTTGCGAGTCGTACCAGCTCGTTTTCGTAATCGGATATATACGAAACAGCCTGTTTTACCTGTTTCTTAATTTTTTGTGATAAAGAATAGTAAGGCAATCCTTTTTTGATACGTCGCTGGTTGACGATTCTATTTAATCTTAAGAGGATACTGTATCCGATATCGCCGACTTTAGCCAGCCATCTTATACCTGTGGTAACAGTATCGAAAATATCGCCATGGGTAACGTAATATTTTTTGTCGTTCGATCTGAGGATGTAGAAATTTAGAATCCGGATATTTAAAAATCGAAAAGGAGCGATGCTGTCCAGAAAGTCGTCGTGATTGCCCCGGATATAGATGATTTCCGTGCCATCATTCTGCATCATTTTAAGAATCACTCGGAAGAAATCGGTATGATGTTTCTGCCAGCTGTTTTTCCCGTTTTTTTTCTGAAGATACCATCCGTCAATTATGTCGCCATTGAGAATTAGTTTGTTGCATCGGATTCCGGATAAAAATTGACAGAGTTCTCTGGATTTGGAATGCCTGGTTCCCAGGTGTATGTCGGACAATACTACAGTGCGGTATGAGGTTCTGTTCATTCTAGGGTCACAAAATTTTGGTAAAAGTAAATCGTTACTGTTACCTGCAGAATATATTTTTGTTACAATCAGGTGACTTTTTCAATCAGGCTTTTAAAAGCGAATGCACGATTAATTTCCGGCAACAATATTGCCTCACCGGTTCACTAATTGTTTAATTTGCTTTTTAGTTGAGAGTTGATAAATTGGTTATCAAGCATATTGAAAAATGCTTTAGATGGAAAGAGTTCTGTCGTTTTAGTCTGATTTTGCTTTTCAGCCAAAAAAGGAAGCTGTTCCAATACAATTCCTCCCGCCACATTCTACTTTTGTCTGAAACAGTTGTTTCAGTTTATCTTCACTGTCGAATGGAAGGTAGTAACGAACCGACGACAGAAGTGAACTTGTGTCGATTACCACTGTCATTGAAGATATTTTGGAAGCTTATCGGGTTGGATATTCAGGGTTTTGCAAAAGTCATATTCGGTGATCACTCCTTCATAAAAAGCAGTTTGCAGTGTTGAGATAAGCAAAGGAGATTTTAAGGGCTGCGCTGCCCGTGCGTTACTTTTAATGCCGGCCAGCTTATTCAACTCTCGTTGTTTTCTTTGTTCTGCTTCCCGTACATGGAACTGTTCTTCAAAATCCTTTTTGATGTTCTGATAGCTAATGTATGATATTTTTCCGTTCAATAGCAAGCGGGTATACAAGGCCAGACGACTTAGATGTGTCTTTTTCGAAACTCCGGCGATCACTTCCATGTGGTAATCGTTGGATGCACTGGCTACGCCGAGTTGATTAATGGAATCGGCATATTTTCCAGCCAGAAAATAAAAAGCAAAATCGTTGCACCAGTTTTCAATTTTATTGTGGCTCCTGCCATACATGTCGGCAAAATCGATACTCTCAACTTCTTCTTCATTCAGCAGATAATGTCCCAGTTCGTGCGCCAGCGTAAAGATTTCCCTGCGGAGCGCTGTTTGTTGCCGTTTTAGTACAATAACATTCGGTGTCAGAAAGAATCCGTCAATATTTGCCTTGTCTTTTTTGTTCCAGGTCTCAACAAACTCCGACACCAGTATATTGGCCGAACCAAGTTGATCGATAAACGATTTAAGAAAGTCGCGTTTTTCGGTTTTAAAATCGGGGTAAAGCGCAGTTCTCACTATATCTGCCACATGCTGCGGATGCTGAGTGATACTGAAAACAGGAACCAGACGCGCTAATTTCACATCAGACAGCTTAGCTATAGCCGCGAAATTATTTTTAAAGTCTTCAAAGTGGGTTACAATCTTTTTTGAACCCAGATTCAGTTCGGAATTAAACTTCTCTTTGCGAAAAAAGATACTCGATTCAGTGGTCTTCTGTGGAGTTCGGGGGTCTAAGTAAAAATTGATTCCTTTTTTAAAAACCACATCTATCTTCTTCAATAAGCTGACTTTTATCTCTTCCTGTTCTATGTCTTCACGCACATACGGCTTCTGCCGGCCTTCGTTCAGCAAAGCCAGCAACTCATCCACCGACATTTTGTACATGTCAAGCAAATAGTAAAGTCGTGATATGTTGTATTCTACAATCAAAAAAGTAGGGGAGACTTGGGTCCAAATATAGTTATTTCAAACTGATTATGTTGTGTCTTTAACTATCGAATTTCTGCCCTCGCAGCAAAAAAGGCTGCCCCTTTCCCGGAACAGCCTTTTTCAATCTCAACAGTATTGGTTTTACTCCACTATCTTTTTAAACAAGTTTTTCATATTCACCTGTTCGCCGATAATTCCGCTCAGGGCTGAAGCTGCCACGCGTTCCTGCTCCATTGTATCCCGATGCCGAACGGTAACTGTATTGTCCTCCAGGGTCTGGTGGTCTACCGTGATGCAGAAGGGGGTACCTACGGCATCCTGGCGGCGGTAACGCTTGCCGATGGAGTCTTTTTCGTCGTACACGCACTTGAAGTCGAACTTCAGATCGTTCATTATTTCGCGGGCTTTTTCGGCTAAGCCGTCCTTTTTTACCAGGGGCAGGATGGCGGCTTTTACCGGAGCCAGCACGGGTGGCAATTTCAGTACCACGCGGTTGTCGCCTCCTTCCAGTTGCTCTTCTTCGTACGAAGCGGCCATGATGGAAAGGAAGGTACGGTCGAGACCGATGGAGGTTTCAACCACATACGGAGTGTAGGATTGATTCAACTCGGGATCGAAGTACTTAATGTTTTTGCCCGAGAATTTCTCGTGACTGCCGAGGTCGAAATCGGTGCGCGAATGTATTCCTTCTACTTCCTTGAAACCAAAAGGCATCTCGAACTCGATATCGGTGGCGGCATTGGCATAGTGGGCCAGCTTGTCGTGGTCGTGGAAACGGTATTTGTGATCGCCCAGTCCCAGCGCCTTGTGCCAGCGCAGGCGCCATGCTTTCCAGTATTCGAACCATTTCATCTCGTCGCCGGGGCGCACGAAGAACTGCATCTCCATCTGTTCGAACTCACGCATGCGGAAAATGAACTGACGGGCCACGATTTCGTTACGGAAAGCCTTACCAATCTGAGCAATCCCGAACGGAATCTTCATGCGGCCGGTTTTCTGTACGTTCAGGTAATTCACGAAAATACCCTGAGCCGTTTCGGGGCGGAGGTAAATCTTCATCGCACCATCGGCCGTAGAGCCCATTTCGGTGGAGAACATGAGGTTGAACTGGCGCACGTCGGTCCAGTTACGGGTGCCGCTGATGGGGCACACCACTTCGTAATCCTCAATAATGGCTTTGAGCTCGGCCAGGTCGGAGTCGTTGAGCGCCTTCACGAAACGGCCGTGAATCTCGTCGCGTTTTGCCTGATTTTCGAGCACCCGTTCGTTGGTGCTGCGGAAAACAGCCTCGTCGAAGCTTTCGCCGAAACGTTTGGCAGCCTTATCCACTTCTTTCTGGATTTTCTCGTCGTACTTGGCCAGCAGCTCTTCAATGAGCACATCGGCACGGTAGCGCTTTTTGCTGTCCTTGTTGTCGATGAGCGGGTCGTTGAACGCATCCACATGGCCCGAGGCTTTCCAGGTGGTAGGGTGCATAAAGATAGCGGCGTCGATCCCGACTACATTATCGTTCAGCAATACCATACTGTCCCACCAGTACTTTTTGATATTGTTTTTCAACTCAACTCCGTTCTGTCCGTAGTCGTACACAGCGCCAAGGCCATCGTAAATTTCACTCGAAGGAAATACGAAGCCGTATTCCTTACAATGCGCAATCAATTTCTTAAAAACATCTTCCTGTGAAGCCATACTAAACTGTTCAAAAATTAAAGCTGCAAAAGTACGGTTTTTTTTTGTTTTTTTGTTACTTTTGCAGGTTGAAAAACCAAAATTGAGGGTAATAGCATGAGTACCGATGAAATTATTGAGGATGAAGTGAATATCCCGGAGGAAGAAGAGAAGGAGATTGCCGGGCATTCCAATTACAAAGTTCCGAAGATAGCCGATGAGCAAACCAAGTATCACCTCACGGGGATGTACCAGAACTGGTTTCTGGACTATGCTTCGTACGTGATTCTGGAGCGTGCCGTGCCCGAAATTTACGATGGATTGAAGCCGGTGCAGCGTCGGATCCTCCATTCGATGAAGCGGCTCGACGACGGGCGTTACAACAAGGTGGCGAATATCGTGGGGCACACCATGCAGTTTCACCCCCACGGCGATGCCTCCATCGGCGATGCGCTGGTACAGCTGGGGCAAAAAGACATGCTTATCGATTGTCAGGGAAACTGGGGGAATATACTTACGGGCGATGGTGCGGCGGCTCCCCGTTACATCGAGGCCCGGCTGTCGAAATTTGCATTGGAAACGGTGTTTAACCCCAAGACCACCGAGTGGAAGCTTTCGTACGACGGTAGGAACAAGGAGCCTATCGCGTTGCCGGTAAAGTTTCCTTTGTTGCTGGCGCAGGGGGTGGAAGGGATTGCAGTAGGATTGAATTCAAAAATCCTTCCCCATAATTTTAATGAATTAATCGATGCCTGTATCGCTCACCTGCGGGGAGAGGATTTCGTATTGTATCCCGACTTCCAGACCGGCGGCTCGATCGATGTAAGCCGGTATAACGATGGCGAACGGGGAGGGGCGGTAAAGATCCGGGCTAAAATAAGCAAGGTAGACAACAAAACCCTGGCGATTACCGAAATTCCGTATAGTTCCAATACTTCCAAGCTTATCGATTCGATTCTGAAGGCGGCCGAAAAAGGGAAGATCAAAATCCGGAAAGTGGACGATAATACCTCGGCCAATGTCGAGATTCTGGTGCACCTGCAGGCAGGGGTGTCGTCGGATAAAACCATCGATGCGTTGTATGCCTTTACCGATTGTGAGCTGAGCATTTCGCCCAACTGTTGCGTGATTCACAACAAGAAGCCCCGGTTTATGCGGGTGAGCGACATGCTCCGTATCAGCTGCGAACATACCAAGGACCTGCTCGAGCTCGAATTGCAGATACAGCGGGCCGAATTGAGGGAGCAGTATTTCTACGTGTCGCTGGAGAAAATATTCATCGAGAACCGGATTTATAAAGATAAAAAATTCGAGGATAGTAGGTCGCAGGATGAGGTGGTAGCCTTTGTCGACAGCAGGTTGGAACCGTTTAAAAAGGATTTTATCCGCGAAGTTGTGCGCGAGGATATTCTGAAGCTGCTCGAAATAAAGATGATGCGTATTACCAGGTTCGACTCCGACAAAGCCAACGATACCCTCATTTCGCTTCAGAAACGCATCGAGGAAATTGATTTCAACCTGGCTCATCTGGTCGATTTCACCATCAACTGGTACCAGGGGCTGAAGGACCGGTACGGCAAGAGTTATCCGCGCCGCACCGAAATCCGTAATTTCGAAACCATTGTGGCCACCAAGGTGGTGGAGGCCAACGAAAAGCTATACGTGAACCGGGAAGAAGGATTTATCGGCACCGGACTGAGAAAAGACGAGTTCGTGTGCAATTGTTCCGACATCGACGATATTATCGTGTTTTTCCGCGATGGGAAATACAAGGTGGTGAAGGTAACCGACAAACTGTTTGTTGGAAAGAATATTCTTCACCTGGATGTGTTCCGCAAAAACGACAAGCGCACCATTTACAATGTGGTGTACCGCGACGGCAAGCTGGGAGCTTATTACATCAAGCGGTTCGCGGTGAACGGCATCACCCGCGATAAGGAATACGATGTGACGCAGGGAACGGCCGGATCGAAAATCGTTTATTTTACGTCGAATCCGAATGCCGAGGCCGAGGTGATTCGTGTTACCCTGAAGCCCAAACCCCGCATCACCAAGCTGGTGTTCGAAAAGGACTTCAGCGATATTGCCATCAAGGGACGCCAGTCGATGGGGAATATCCTCACCAAAAACGATATTCACAAGATCGCTCTGAAGCAAAAAGGAGGATCGACGCTCGGTGGCCGCCAGGTGTGGTTCGACCGCGATGTGTTGCGGCTCAATTACGATGGCCGCGGCACTTACCTGGGCGAGTTCCAGAGCGACGATCAGATTCTGGTCGTGTACGGCAATGGCGATTACTGCACTACCAATTTCGAACTGACCAATCATTACGAAAAAGACATCGTGGTATTCGAGCAGTTCGATTCGAATAAGGTATGGACGGTAGCGCTGTTCGATGCCGATCAGCAGTTTTATTATCTGAAACGGTTCCAGTTGGAGGTTTCGCAGAAATTGCAGAATATTTTGGGTGAGAATGCCGACTCGAAGTTGATTGCCATTTCGGATAAGGATTATCCGCGGTTTGAAATTCGTTTCGGAGGAAGCGATTCGTACCGCGAGCCATTGGAAGTAGATGCCGAGGAGTTTATAGGGGTGAAGAGTTTCAAGGCCAAGGGCAAGCGCCTGAGTACCTTCGATGTTGCAACGATTGTGGAGCTGGAGCCTTTGCGTTTTAATACCCCGGCGCCCGATGCTTCCGACGACGATGAAGAAGGTGAGGAAGGCGCCGGTGAGGAGCCGCGTGACGATAGCCCTGCCGGTGGCGGATCTCCATCGCCGCAGGCCGGGCCGGATGAAGAAGAAATCGATCAGCAACGTCTGATCGACGAAATTACCGGACAAATGACTTTGTTTTAAGCACTAATAAACCCGCCGGCTGATCAGCCGGCGGGCATCCGAAAAGTAAACCTGAAGATAAAACGGCCTCTCACAGGAAGTTATCTGGTGAGGGGCCGCTTATGTCTCGATCCGGGGCGTACTTTTTATAAAATCCGGACCGATAAACCCAGCTTAACCACCGGATAGATACCACTCCAGCTAAACCCCTTCAGAACGGTATTGATGCGTTCAACCGACGGATTGTCGGAATTACCTTCGAGCAGTTTGGTGCCGGTCATGTCGACCACATACGAACCCATGTGGAAGGCGCCCAGTTCCATATTGAAAGCCACCCGGCTGTCTCTCGCGATGGTTCTTCCAAACCCTATTCCCAGGTAAGGAGCCAGCCGGCGCTCGGGTAAGATCGTTACGTTGAGTTCGCCTATATCTTCGGGTTGGTATTCAATTTCGCCAATTTTCATCGATTCGTTGGGGGTGAGGTTGATCCCCAGGTCGAGATTGGTTTGCACGATACCGCCGGTAATGTAGAGCCGTTTCAGCAAATAGAAGTCGACATTGGCGCTGATGCCTCCCAGTTTCACATTGGGCGTGATGGCAAAATCCACATCTTCGATGGTGTAGATAAAAGGTTCGTTGAAGCTTTTCGAAAGCGATTCGTAGCCTACCCGTAGCGCCACAGAGCGGTGAAGAGCTGCAATTACATTAACTCCGACGCCGTTGGTGGAAGCGCTCCCACCGATTGCTAATCCGAACTTTTTCGACGATAAATCCTGCGCGAGTACTCCGGTTGTGCTCATCAATAATGCAAGTACCGGTACTATAATAAGTTTATACATATAAATTGGTTTTGTAGTAAGTTGACGCTGAAATTTGAAATTAAAGAAGCTGGTTCAGCACATCCGAATCGACTTCGATTTTATAGGTCACATTGATGCTGCCGTCGAGCGCTTTCTCTGTTTCCAGCACTACCGGCTCGTTGGTTGAGCCGTTGCCCAGCGAAATGCCCGAGAAAGTGATACGGTACCGGGTTGTACTGATGCTCTCAATTTTCATGTTGCCCTTACCCTGGTTGCCTCCCAGCGAAACCAGCAGGTCGTAGTTGGTGTTCAGCAATACCCCCATTTTTCCTGTTCCATTCCGCAAGAGGGCCGATTCGTAACCGCTTCCCGATCCGTTCACCCGGTAAAGGATGCTGAGGTTGGGTTTCACCACGAGAGGTCCCGACGAGATTGAAAGGTAGAGGTTGATATTAATCTTGCTGGGCTGAGGAGCCGTGTTTTCGGTGAGTGTCACATTGTAGGAAGTAGTCGAACAGCCGGCTGCTACCGTGAGCGAGGTCTGGCTTAATGTGAAATTGCCCGTTGCCGATTCGTTGGCTGCCGATAAAACCAGGTTGTACGAATAACCGGGTAGCTGCACGACCGGATGCCGGAAACTCAGTTTTCCTTCGGAGTCCGCCGAGAGTTTGATAATATCGCTTTTCGTATACAAGGGATGAACCAGGGTGGCTGTAACCAGGTATGTAGCGGACGGAGTCAGATTGCTGCCTGTGAAATGGATAGCCGATTGGGCGGGGCAAAGTTTGGTAGCAAACGAATACATATGTTCGGAAAGATGGGTGACCTGTTCCTCGACAATCAACTTGCCATTCACCTTTTTCACTGTGGCTTTTTTCTCGAAAGTCCATTCGCCTGTACCTTCGTCGCGGCTCCACATATCGATCTGGTCGTTTTCCTTTACCGGTTGATTGGTTTCGGGATTAATAAAACCTTCGGGAAGTTCAGTTTTGATGCTCATCCCTCCGTTAGAAAAGGTTTTTACCGTTTTTCCACCGGCCGAAAGTTTGATATTGAACAGTCCCGCAGGGGTAAACTGATACTGTTCGGCCGCATTTCCTTCCACTTTTGCAGCTGCAGTGTATCCGCCGGGGAAAGCCTGCTGCGCATCGGCCGAAGCAGGGTCGTAGTAAACAATGGTAGCAGCTACCGTGCCCGAAACCGCAGCTCCTGCGGCATCGCGCATTACCACGCCCGGTTCGATTGTCAGCACCTGCCCGCCGCCGTTCATCGATACCGAAGCGGTGGAGGTAGTAGCCCCCGAAGCATTGGAGCTGGCGAATGCAGCAGCGCTCGATACGGCAATACCGGCCGGGGCATCGTTGAGCTTAACCAGGTTGACCGAAATAATACGCAACTCTTTTCGCTGGAACTGCACCCGTTGCGTAACCGGTAAATAACCCGGAGCCGAAATCTGCAGATCGAACTCCAGAGGAGTCGACTTCATGGCCGTAGTATCGATTTTGGTAGGATCCAGAATAAAATTAAGCATGCCGAGCTTCGATTTGTAAACGCTCGATTTTATTCCCAGGTTGTTGTAGACTAATCCGGCATTCTTACCGGTAATCGATACCGAAACTTCAGCATCTTCGATGTAGTCTTTCGATTTCGCATTCTTCACTTCCAGTTGAAAACCAGTGTCGAAAACCGGTGTTCCAAGCACAAGACTGAGCGAGTCGGTCGCCAGTTCGGTCAGTTTATCAATGTCATCAGCAAATGTACATCGGCTGGTGAGCACTACCAAACTAAGTGTAGCAAAAATGAGAGTTAATTTTTTCATACGAACGAAACAATTTGATTAATGAAAGTTGTTGGAATGACTGGATCCTTTTTTGGGCTAAAAAAGATAAAATGTCAGTATTTGTTTGTAACATGAGTTAAACTGTAAATGTTCAATTCATTTGTTTAAAAAAATTGTTGAAATTTGTCAATTATGAACATAGGCTTATATATCGGTCCGGTTGTTTTACAGAATAACGCAGATCGTGCTAAAAAAGTATGGCACAAAAAAAGAGATTGCCGATATCAACAGGCAATCTCTTTACGGTATATAACGGAGTCGGCGGTTAGTTCTGATTCCCCTGACCGTTGCGGCGGTTACGGGCCCGTTCTTCCTGAAGTGCTTTCCATTTAGCCATTTTTTCGGGACCCACAATTTTTTCCATGTCGGCATCCCATTTTTTGCGAAGTTCCACAAACTGTTCGCGGCGATTGGCCTGATCGCCCTGCGCCTGTTCGCGGATTTTTGTCATTTCTTCCTGTTGTTTAACGAACATCTCTTTCAGCTGTTTCTGCTGATCGGCATTCAATTCAAGATCTTTAGCAACCTGTTCGGCGCGTTGTTCGGGATTCCATTGGGTACGTTGGCCGCGTTGCCCTTGCTGAGTTTGCTGTGCCGTAAGGTTGAGCGAAAAGGCTACCAGGGCCACCATCATTACAAAAAAATTACGTTTCATACTTTTAATCAATTAAATGGATATTGGAGTGGAAAATTCACAGCTACTCTGACTGTACAGCCCTCTGAAAGTTTAACGGCAGGGCGAAAAAAAACGAACCCGGGCTCGATTGCTCCAGCCGGGTTCGTGGGAAATATATAGAGTTACTGAAAAATCAATTGGTTTTCTTCAACAGTACTTCTTCAATTGCTTTTTTGAACGTTTCCTTGGGCAGGGCTCCCATGGCCATCTGAGGTTGCTCGTTCATCGGTACGAAAAGAAGCGAAGGGATGCTGCGGATACCGAAGGCGGCTGCCAGTTCCTGTTCTTTTTCGGTGTCGACCTTGTAGATGTAAATTTGTCCGTCGTATTCCTTGGCCAGGTCTTCGAGGATAGGCGCAATGGTTTTGCAGGGTCCGCACCAGTCGGCGTAAAAATCGATGATACAAGGCTTGTCGCCCAGGTACTTCCATTCGGAAGGATTTGCCTCGTAATTGGCCACTTTGGTCAGGAACTCGGCTTTGGTCAATTTAATTGTTCCCATTTTTTTTGTTTCGTTAGTTGTAATATTGTCCGCATTTTTTTCGGTCGCTTTGTCTTTCGACTGATTGCCGCAGGCTGTGAAGGCAATTAAAATCAGTGCTAATGAAGCTACTACGATTTTTCTCATAAATATTGAAGTATTAATTGTTGATTCGTAATGATCAGAGGGTGCATCCCCAGACGGAAGGATCGTCGTAGGCGACTTCTTCCCCTGTACTTGCCGGCAGTTCTTTCCAGCCCAGTTCGTCGAGTTTCCGGCCGATTTCCTCCCGCGAAATTTCATCCGTGTGATTGATCACGATACGGCCGTCGATACGGTCCATTTCGGCACCAAACACTCCGCGCAGGGTGCCCAGTTGCTTGAGCACTTCGTTGTTGCAGGTCATACACTGCGATTTAGAAACCTGGAAAGTACTGTACATCTTATTTTTTTAATTCTAATTTTTTAAATTTCATTACTTGTTTCTGAGTTGGTTTTGCCGCCGGTGCGCAACTGCCGCCCGGACAACTCAGGTTGAGTAGCGCCTGCATTCCCAGAAAAGAACCGGTCACGGCATACAATTGTTCTTTTGTGGAAAAAAAAGCGCCGAATAAAGCCATTGCCAGCAGTAGGCGCAACAACCGGGTGAAATTCCATCCGGCGATGTAGGTCTTGGCCCAGGCGGCGAATTTATTCTTTACCATCGTCGTTCTTTGCTTTCGGTTTGAATAAATCGAACAGCAGGTAGCCGATCAGACCGCCATAGAAGGTACTCACCCAGGGGTTGGAAGTGATAGGGCAGGTACCCGAGTTGCATCCGATGAAGTAGTAGTAAAGATACCCCCCGGCAAAACCCACGGCAAGGCCGGCGAGCTTGAGGTAATGTTTTTTGAGGAAAGCCTGTACGTTCATATTTATTCTTCGCAATTACAACTTTTTATACAATCCAGAATGCGGGTGATTTGTTTGTTCTTCAGCGAATAAAAACAATTCTTACCCTCTCTTCTGCAGTTTAATATGCCTTTTGCCCGCATGTCGGTCAAATGATGCGACAGCAGCGACTGCTCGCATTTCAGCTTTTCGCCTATTTCCGAAACGTTCATTTCGTCGGTATCGGCCAACAGCGATATCACGCACAACCGGGTTCCGTGCGATATGGCTTTCAGTGTATAGGCGGCTTCTTCCATTTGTAATAATTCCTGCATGACAATCGTGTTTTTTAAATCACGTGCAAATATATGAACATATCTTCATATATCCATAACATTTTCAGAAATATTAATAAGCCGGCCTCAATATTTTACACTTTGCTGCGAAAAATGCTGTGAATGATGAATAAATATCAATTTAGAGTCAATTCGGCAGAAATGTTTTATCTTTGCATTTTTGAAGAAAAAAGGAAGATGACCATTGCCAATCCAACCATCATAACCAGCGATTTAGCTGCCGAACTTTCGCGTGCCACCGGCGCTCATCCGGGTCACGATTGCTACGTGCTTACCGATACCACCACCGTCGGCGCCTGTTTGCCTTATTTATACGAATGCGGTCTTCCCGCCGAAAGCCGTATTATAACGGTTCGGGCGGGCGACGAGCATAAGAACATCGAGGCGGCGGTTCAGATCTGGGAGTTCCTGAGCAGCAGCGGCGCTACCCGCAAGTCGCTCTTTATCAATCTGGGAGGTGGGATGATTACCGACCTGGGCGGATTTGCGGCCTCGACATTCAAGCGGGGGATTCGTTACATTAATATACCAACCTCCCTGTTGGGCGCGGTTGATGCTGCTACGGGCGGCAAAACCGGAATCAACCTCAGGGGGTTGAAAAACGAAGTCGGGGTGTTTAATCCGGCCGAGTCGACGCTTATCGACGTTCATTTTTTCAAGAGTCTGGACGCAGAGAATCTCCGTTCGGGCTATGCCGAAATGGTGAAGCATGCGCTTATCGATACTCCGCAGGAGTGGAAAGAGGTGCTGGCGTTCGATCTGGAGGAAGTCGATTTTGTACGTCTCGGCAGGTTGGTGGAGCGGAGTGTGCGCATCAAGGAGCGGGTGGTGGAGCAGGATCCTACCGAAAAAAACATCCGGAAGGCCTTGAACCTGGGGCATACCTTCGGGCATGCTTTTGAAACTTTTTCGCACCGGGTGCATCGTCCGGCTCTCCATGGTTATGCGGTGATGTGGGGGTTGTTGTGCGAGCTTTACCTGTCGCACGTTCAACTGGGTTTTCCGAAGGAGGAATTGCTGAGACTCCGGTATATGCTGACGGAAAACTACGGTAAGTTCGAATTTGCCTGCGGCGATTACGACGATTTGTACGAACTCATGACACACGACAAGAAAAACGATGCCGGTTTCGTGAATTTCACCCTGCTGGGCGGCATCGGCGATATACGGATCAACTGTTCGGCCACCAAAGAGCAGATTTTTGAAACGCTTGATTTTTATTTATCGATATAAGTTAAAACGGGTTGCGGGTGTACTGCGACCACAATGTGGAAGTTATTATGAAGAAAACATTAGTGATAGGGGCGAGCAATAATCCCGAGCGATATTCGTACAAAGCTGCCGAAAAACTGCTGAATTACGGTCACGAGATCGAGTTGCTGGGTTTACGTAGCGATGTGATATTCGGCCGCACTATCGACACCGAAAAGAAGGCCTACGAAGGACTGGATACGGTAACGCTGTACGTAGGACCGAAAAATCAGCCTGAGTACTACGATTATGTTGCTTCGCTGAATCCGAAGCGGGTGATTTTTAATCCGGGGACCGAAAATCCGGAATTCGAATTATTGCTTGCCAACAAGGGGATTGAAGTGGAAGTAGCTTGCACACTGGTGTTGTTGGGTACCGGACAATATTGATTTCAATACCTCGAAATATGAAGATTGCATTAATTGGATATGGTAAAATGGGCAGGATCATCGAACGTATTGCCCTGGAACGTGGCCATGAGATCGTATGCGTTATCGATATCGACAATCGCGACGATTTTGCTTCCGAAGCTTATAAAAGTGCCGATGTGGCTATCGAGTTTTCGGTGCCGGCGGTTGCGGTGAGTAATATCCGCAGTTCGTTTGCTGCCGGGGTGCCGGTGGTATGCGGCACAACGGGCTGGACCGAAGCGTTGCCGGACTTGCAACGGGAGATTGAAGAAGGCGGTCACACCTTGTTCTGGAGTTCCAACTACAGTTTGGGAGTGAACATCTTTATGAAGGTGAATTCGTACCTGGCAAAGCTTATGAATCGCTTTCCGGAGTATAATGTCGAAATGACCGAAGTGCACCACACCCAAAAACTGGACGCTCCCAGCGGAACGGCCATCACCCTGGCCGAAGGCATTCTGAACGAACTCGACCGGAAGACCGCCTGGTCGAAAGAAACCGAGGCATCGGGCGCTCACCTGGCGATCAGGTCGATTCGTGAAGGTCAGGTGCCCGGTATACATACCATCCGTTACGAATCGGACGTGGATAGCATCACCATGACCCACGACGCCAAGTCGCGCGAGGGCTTTGCCCTGGGTGCGGTGGTGGCAGCCGAATTTACAGCCGGTAAAAAGGGCTTGCTCGGTATGAAGGATCTTTTCAAATTTGATTGAACCCCTAAATTAATAAGTATATGAAGAATCAGGAAAGCAGGTTTCCTAGGTCGTCGGCTTCCCTGCGCGACCGGTTGAAGCAACCGGTGAAACAGTGGATCAAGGCGGTGGTTTGGTGTGTGATATATATTCTGTTTATAACCTGGGTAGGAACTTTTTGGTGGTTATTGCTGTTGCCGTTGGTGTTCGATGCATTCATCACGCAGTATATCCCCTGGACCTGGTGGAAGAAATCGCAGAACAAGACGGTACTGACGGTAATGGGGTGGATCGACGCCATTGTGTTTGCACTGGTAGCAGTGTATTTCATCAACTTATACCTGTTTCAGAATTACCAGATTCCTACTTCATCGCTCGAGAAAACCCTGCTGGTAGGCGATTTTCTTTTTGTGAGCAAGGCCAGTTACGGTCCCCGCGTGCCCAACACGCCCTTGTCGTTCCCGCTGGTTCAGCACACGTTCCCGGTTCTCAATACCAAATCGTATCTCGAGAAGCCGCAATGGGAGTATAAACGGTTGAAGGGTTTCGATACAATCGAACGGAACGATATAGTGGTGTTCAACTTCCCCACCGGCGACACCGTGCCTGTGAAGAAGCAAAACCCCGATTACTATGTGAGCAGCTATTACGAGGGGTACGGCAGTTTGAAATACCAGAATCCCGATGTGGAACCCACTCCCGAAGCCTGTATGGCCCGCGGAAGGGAGATCGTGCGTTCGCGGCGTGATGTATATGGCGAAATAGTGTACCGGCCGGTGGACCGGCGCGAGAATTACGTGAAACGCTGTGTTGCGCTTCCCGGCGATTTTTTTGAAATGCGCGATAATGTTATTTATATCAACAACGAGCCCGAAGAAGCACATCCGGGTGTGCAGTTGAATTATTATGTGCAGACCAACGGGAACTTTTTTTCGAACGAAATGCTCACCAAACTGGGGGTAAGTAAAGAAGATCGTTACCTGATGAAACCCGATGCCGACAAACAATTGATTTCGTACCTCGGGCTCGATTCTTCGCAGCCGATCTATCATATGCCCCTTACCGGCGAGATGGTGAAGAAACTCAAGTCGAGCACCTTGGTAAAAACGATACTGGTGGAGCCTCCGGTGATGGGTGGGGATGTGTTTCCGCTGGGAGGCCGTCATGGCTGGGATCGCGACAATTACGGACCTATTTACATTCCGAAGAAGGGCGGTACGCTGAAGTTGAATGCCTGGAATTTGCCGGTGTATGAGCGTATAATTCGGGTATACGAGAAAAACGATCTGGTGGTAAAGGACGGCAAGTACTATATCAATGGGAAAGAAACCGAATACTATACCTTTAAAATGGATTATTACTGGATGATGGGCGACAACCGGCATATGTCGGCCGACTCGCGTTTCTGGGGTTTTGTACCCGAGGATCATGTGGTGGGTCGCCCGGTTGCCGTGTGGCTGTCGCTCGACAAGGATAAAGGATGGTTGGAAGGTAAGATCCGGTTTAATCGTTTCTTCAAGGATGCTCGTCGCTGACCGTCCGGTATGTGTAAGTACGGCCTATCTTCCGCCGGTCGAATACCTGGTTTTGTGGATGCATGCGCCTGCGTTTTATATCGAGCAACACGAGTATTTCGAAAAGCAGAGTTACCGTAACCGGTGCCGTATAGCTGCCTCTGCCGGAACGATGGAGCTCACCATCCCCGTGGAGCGTTGCTCCGGCAACCGCACGCCCATTGGCGAGGTGTTGCTGTCGGATCACGGCAACTGGGCGCAGCAGCATTGGAAAGCGATAGAGTCGGCCTACCAGTCGAGTCCTTTTTTCGAATACATGGCCGACGAGTTAAAAGCCATCTACGATCGGCCGGGGGCTAGCCTTTGGGATTTCAATTGGCGGCTGATGGAATGGCTGGCATCGTGGCTCGAAATCGATAAACCGTTATTAAAAACGGAGGCTTTTCAGGCAGTGCCCGGCGATGCCCTCGTGTTGCGGCAGCTGCTGCATCCCAAGAGGCCCGCCTTGCTGACCGGTTTTCCTGTTTATTATCAGGTTTTTGCTTCCAAAACCGGTTTTGCCCCCAACCTCAGCACTCTCGATCTGCTGATGAATTGCGGAAAGGAGGCAATTTTATACCTGAATTCTTTTAAAAACCATAAGTTTTCAGTAATTTTGTGAAAACTACGATAACGAACTTAAATATACGCGATATGGAACAAATCGATTGGGGAAACCTGGGTTTCGGCTATATGAAAACCGATTACAATGTGCGCTGTACATTCAGAGACGGAAAATGGGGCGAGCTGGAAGTGCATGATGAGGAATACCTGCAGCTGCACATGGCTGCTACTTGTCTGCACTACGGTCAGGAAGTGTTTGAGGGTTTAAAAGCTTTCAGAGGAAAGGATGGCAAGGTGCGTATTTTCAGGATGGACGAAAATGCGAAGCGCATGCAAAATTCCTGCGAAGGCATTCTGATGGAGAAATTTCCTCAGGAGTTGTTTGAAGCGGCTGTAGTGAAGGCGGTTAAGCTGAACGAGCGCTTTATTCCTCCTTATGGTTCGGGCGCTACCTTATACATTCGTCCGTTCCTGTTTGGGATCAGTCCGCAGCTGGGTGTACGCCCGGCTTCGGAGTATTTGTTTATCGTGTTCGTGGCTCCGGTAGGTCCGTATTTCAAAGGTGGTTTTGCCACCACTCCGTTTGTGATCATGCGCCAGTACGACCGTTCGGCTCCCCTGGGTACCGGAAAGTACAAGGTAGGAGGCAATTATGCGGCCAGTCTGGTGGCCGGCCAGCACGCGCATCGGCTCGGGTATTCCAATATTTTCTACCTCGATGCAAAAGAAAAGAAATACATTGATGAATGCGGGGCGGCCAATTTCTTCGGTATAAAAAACAATACCTATGTAACTCCCGAGTCGACGTCCATTTTGCCGTCGATTACCAACAAAAGCTTGATGGTGCTGGCCGAAGATATGGGATTGGCCGTGGAACGCCGCCATGTTCCTGTTGAAGAGCTGGCTACATTCGAAGAGGCAGGTGCCTGCGGCACAGCTGCGGTAATCAGTCCTATCGAACGAATTGATGATTTCGACACCGGGGTTTCGTATGTGTTTGCCAAAGACGGCAAGCCCGGGCCGGTGTGTGATAAATTGTACCACAAACTCACGGCCATTCAATGTGGCGATGAGCCCGATACGCACGGTTGGGTGACGGTGCTGGAATAAAATACAACGAGGGCCTGCCTGGTGATCCACCTGCAGGCCCTTGTTGTTGATATCCACCTAAAGGATTGTCATTCCGGCTGTTTTCAAATCGTTCCAGAAATCGGGATACGATTTACTCACCACTTCAGGATGCTCGATCGTCAGCGGCTGTACCAGCGCTGCCGGAGCAAAGGCCATAGCCATGCGATGATCGTCGTAGGTTTTGATAACCGGTGGTTGTTGCGATACGGTGGTTGCCCCTGTCCAGGCCAGCATTCCTTCGGCAGGCTCTTCGATAACGAAGCCGAGTTTCGCCAACTCGCTCATCAGGGCCGCAACCCGGTTGGTTTCTTTGATTTTTAAACTCTGCAGACCGCTGAATTCGAAGGGAATTCCTTTCATGCAGCAGGTTACGGCGAAAGTTTGAGCCAGGTCGGGTTCGTTGACGAAATTGTACCGAAACCGCCCGGTATATTCACCGGTAGGAGTGAGGCGCACCCCACCGGGAAGGAATTCGCTGCGCACCCCCAGCCGGCCGAATAATTCGGCCACCCGGGCATCGCCCTGATAGCTGTCCTGCTTTAAGCCCTCTAAAAACACTTCTCCCGTGCCGGCGATGGAAAGCAATTCGTACCAGTACGACGCTGCCGACCAGTCGGACTCCACTGTAAAAGGCGCCGGCGTATAGCGCTGCGGTTCGATGCTGATGGTGTGATTGTCGAAGCGGGTTTCTACCCCGAATCCGGCCATCATGCTACGGGTCATCTCGATATACGGAACCGAGATCACATCGCCTTCGAGGTTAATAACCAGGCCGTTCACCATATACGGTGCTATCATCATCAAGGCCGATATATACTGGCTGCTTACCCCTCCGTTGAGCGTAATTTCGCCACCCATCAGGGCGCTGCCGTAAATCCTGAGCGGAGGAAAACCCTCGTTTTCCAGGTATTCAATCCTGGCTCCGAGGCTATTCAGCGCATCCACCAGCAGCCTGATCGGCCGTTGCTTCATGCGCTCACTGCCGGTAATGCACCATTCGCCTACCGTTTTAGCCAGAAAGGCGGTGAGAAAGCGCATCGAAGTGCCCGCCGCACCCACATCAAAACAGGTGTCGTTGGAATCGAGTGCGCCGATCATTACACGCGTGTCGTCGCAGTCCGACAAATTTTGGATCTCGTACGGGCTATAGGCCAGCGCGTTCAGAATCAGCGCGCGGTTGCTGATGCTCTTGGAAGCAGGCAGTTTGATCCGCGCGTCGATCGAAGGTCGGGGAAAATAAATATTCATCAGAGGGCTAAACGGTAAATTTTTTCAATATCCTGAGCATTCAACTTTACAAAACTGCCCATGGTGCCGCTCCCGATTCCGGTTTGCTTTACCAGCAACGGAATATCTTCTTCCCGTGCCCCGATTTCGGAGAAGCGTACCGGCATGCCGATGGAGCGCAGGAAGTTTTCGTAACGAAGAATACCTTCCTCGGCTGTAAGTTCCGGATGCTGGAAATTCATCTCGCAACCCCATACCCGTACGGCAAACTGGGCAAAGCGCATCACATCGTGGTGCATCACATACTTCATCCAGGCCGGAAACATCACCGCCAGTCCGGCCCCGTGAGCCACATCGTAGAGCGCCGAAAGTTCGTGCTCCAGACCATGGGTGCTCCAGTCCTGATCGCGGCCCACCCCGCACACATCGTTGTGAGCCACCATGCCGGCCCACATGATATTGGCCCGCGATGCGTAATCGCCGGCATCGGCCAGTGCCCGGGGTGTTTCTTTAATAACCGTCAGTAAAATACCTTCACAAAGGCGGTCGGTGATTTCCACCTCTTGCGTATTCGTGAAATACCGCTCCATCACATGCGCCATCATATCCACCGCCCCGCAGGCTGTCTGGTAATTGGGCAGGCTCATCGTAAGTTCCGGGTTCAGGATCGAAAACACCGGACGGATATGTTCCGACGTACAACCGCGTTTGAAATTACCCTCTTCGTGTGTGATCACCGAACTGCTCGACCCTTCGCTGCCTGCCGCGGCTATGGTGAGAATAGTGGCTACCGGCACTGCCTTTTTGCAAATCGCCTTGCCGCTGTAAAAATCCCAGAAATCGCCCTCGTACGGCACTCCCATCGCAATGGCTTTGGCCGAATCGATGGCGCTTCCACCCCCCACGGCCACTATGAAATCAATTTTTTCCTTCCGGCACAAGGCGATGCCATCGTATACCAGTCCGCTCCGCGGATTGGGTACCGCTCCGCCCAGTTCGGTAAAATAAATACCCTGTTTGCTTAACGATGCCTTTACCCGGTCGAGCAAACCGCTCTTTACCACCGATCCGGTACCATAATGAAGCAAGACCCGGGTCCCGTTGAAACGGCTCACCATCGAACCGGTTTCGCTTTCTTTGCCTTTGCCGAACACAAAATAGGTCGGGCTATAAAAATGAAAATTCTTCATTGCTCTTCTTTTTTAAAGGGTTTCTTCGTCGTAACGCTGAAAGAGGAAATCGTTGTACGGGTAGCGTTCCACATGAATGGCTTTTACTTTCTGGTACATAAGCTCTTTCAGGTTTTCAATATTATGTTTCTGTTTGGCCGATATAAAAATACAGTTCTCGTGCATCTTCGAAATCCAGGTAGCCTTCAGTTCGTCGAGGCTGATGTTTTCGCGGGTAGCCGGCAGTAAATCGTCGTCGTCTTTCGGCGTGTAGGTAAACGCGTCGGTTTTATTGAACACCAGCACCGTAGGCTTTTCCTGCGGGTCGATTTCCTGCAGGGTTTGCTGTACGATCTGCAGCTGCTCTTCAAAATTCGGATGCGAGATATCCACTATATGCAACAGCAGGTCGGCCTCCCGCACTTCGTCGAGGGTCGACTTAAACGACTCGATGAGGTTGTGGGGCAATTTGCGGATAAAACCCACCGTGTCGGTGAGCAGGAAAGGAAGATTGTCGATAATTACTTTGCGTACCGTGGTGTCGAGCGTAGCAAAAAGCTTATTTTCGGCAAATACTTCCGACTTGCTCAGCAGGTTCATCAGGGTCGATTTTCCCACATTGGTATAGCCCACCAGGGCCACGCGCACCATTTTTCCCCGGTTTTTCCGCTGGGTTGCCATCTGCTTGTCGATATCCTTGAGATTTTGCTTAAGCAGGGCAATTTTAGTCAGAATAATACGGCGGTCGGTTTCGATCTGCGTTTCACCCGGGCCACGCATTCCGATTCCCCCGCGCTGACGCTCGAGGTGGGTCCAGAGGCGGGTAAGCCGGGGCAGCATGTATTGCAGCTGGGCCAGCTCCACCTGGGTTTTTGCATTGGCCGTTTGAGCCCGTTTGGCGAATATGTCGAGAATAAGATTGGTACGGTCGAGTACCAGTACACCGAGTTCGCGCTCGATATTCCTCAGCTGTCCCGGACTCAGTTCGTCGTCGAAAATGACCAGCCCTATATCGTGTGCCGTGAGGTATTCCTTGATTTCCTTCAGTTTGCCCGGACCTACGAAGGTTTTAGGATTCGGATAGTCGAGCTTCTGAACAAAGAATTTTACCGGTTTAGCTCCGGCAGTATCGGCCAGGAACGCCAGCTCGTCGAGGTACTCTTTAGCCCGTTCTTCGGGCTGCTGCGGGGTGATAAGCCCCACCAGTACGGCTGTTTCCTGGTATATTTCAGTTTGCATAGGCGTAAAGTGTTTCGTGCGTTAAACCGGCACGAGGGGTTGTATTACGATAAAAAAACCGTTTGGATATTCCCAAACGGTTGTAAAAGTTAGTGAATGAGTTCCGATTGACCGTTGGTACAATCCAGCTCTTCTTACTGGAGACGGAAGTTAACCGGCAAGGTGTACTTAACACGTACCGTTTTACCACGTTGTTTACCCGGCGTCCAGCGGGGCATGTTTTTAATTACACGGATAGCTTCGGCATCGAGGCTCTTGTCCACACTACGCACCACTTCGATATCCACTATCGAACCGTCGCGGTTTACCACGAACTGACAGATTACACGGCCCTGAATGCCGCTTTCCTGAGCGATAACCGGATATTTGATATTGTCGTTCAGGTATTTGAACAATGCCGGATCACCACCGGGGAACGAAGGCATGGATTCAACCACCACGAATACAACTTCAGTATCTTCTTCAACGGCAGTACCCGAAGTCGATACGGGAGCCTGAATCACCACCACCTTGTCTTTCTCGTCTTCGGTATCGATTTCGATTTCGGCAGTTTCAACATCATCTTCCACTACGTTCAGGATTTCGATCACTTCCGGCACATCGGGTGGAGGAGGAGGGGGCAACACTTCGGCCGTCTGAATGATTTCGATTTCTTCTTCTTCAATCACTTCGGTTGTAGTGCTTTCATAAATGGTTACTTCATGTTGTGTCCACTCGAATCCAATATAAAGTAACGATAAAACCGCTACGAATCCCATCAGAAGATAGATGGATTTCTTGTCTTCCAGTGAAGCTTTTGGTGATTTTTTTACGTCCATATTGATGCAATTAATTTTATATTTTTCAGATTGGCAAATGTACGATTTTTTTTCTAATAATATGACTTACAAACGTTTTTTTTTGAAATTATTGTTTCGAAAACCATAAAATGTTGATTTTCATATTTTTTTTGATTTTCAAATGTACTTTTTCTCTAAAATTACGTTTATATAGGCGTGTACTTTCCTGGTTGTCTGTGTTTCATTCGTCGGAAAAGCTGTATCTTTGAGCTTCGTTTGTCGTGAAAACAGTAACTTCCGGAACCAAAATAACGAAGAAATACTTATTTCAATGTTCTATAGATATAACATCATTTTAACTTTTTTGTTGTGTGGATTGCTGGGGATTTCGGCTCAGTCGGGCACTTCGGCATACAGGATGCTCGATTTGCCGGTGTCGTCGCGCATGGCTGCCCTGGGAGGTAAGAATGTGAGTAGTCCCGACGGAGATTTGAATTTTGCCTTTCTCAACCCGGCGCTGTTGAACGGAGCCTCGAATTCGATGCTGAGCCTGAATATGGCCAATTACCTGGCCGATATTCAGTTCGGGACAGCCGCCTATGGTTTCAGCAAGGGCAGGCATCATTTTGCAGCGGGTGTTCAGTTTCTCGATTACGGTACCTTTAAGGAGGCCACGGAATCGAACGAGATTATTGGTGAGTTTACCGCCAAAGACATCGCCTTGAGTTTGATTTACAGTCAGGAACTGTCGGAAAGGATATCGGTAGGGGTGACCTTGAAGCCTGTTTTTTCGGCTTATGAGCGCTATACTTCCTTTGGTGCCGCTTTCGATATGGGATTGCATTACCGGTCGGTATCGGGATTGTTTTCGGCGGGGATGGCCTTACGGAATCTGGGGGCGCAGCTGAAGGGTTACTACCTGGGTGCCGACGGGCAGCATACCGAGCGGCTTCCGCTCGATTTACAGCTTGGTTTTACTCAAAAGCTGGCGCATGCTCCGTTCCGGCTGTCGCTCACGCTGCATCAGCTCAACCGGTGGAACCTGTATTATACCGACAATTCGAGCGGAAAAACCGATTACGATTACATCGAGATGGCCGGCAGTATTTCGGTGGCCGATATGGCCTTCAGGCATGCCATAGTGGGAGTGGAGTTTTTGCCGGGTAAGAATTTCTACCTGGCGGCGTCGTACAATCATCGCCGCCATCAGGAGCTGGTGATGAACGGATTCAGGAGTATGGCCGGATTTTCGTTCGGAGGCGGGGTGCGCATCAGTAAGTTTCAGGTCGGTTTCGGGGTAAGTCAGTTCCAGGTTGGGAACTCGTCGTACTTGTTTTCGGTTTCCACTTCGCTCAACGAATTTAAACTTTAAGTGAACATATGAAGAAGATAATTGTTGCAATTGACGGGTTTTCTTCCTGCGGAAAGAGTACGATGGCCCGTAAATTAGCACGTGAGGTCGGGTATGTTTATGTCGATACCGGTGCTATGTATCGTGCTGTGGCTCTGTATTGTAAGCGCAACGGATGGCTTACTCCCGGAACGATGGACGTGGCTGCCATTGAAGCGAATATCGGAGCTGTGAGGCTCGAGTTCCGGCTGCGCGCCGATGGCAGTGCCGATATGTGGCTCAATGGCGAAAATGTGGAGCAGCATATCCGTACGATGGAGATGTCGGACGGGGCCAGCCGGGTGAGTACGCTGGGGGTGGTGCGCCGCGAGATGGTTCGTCAGCAGCAGCTCATGGGGCTCGGAAAGGGCATCGTGATGGATGGCCGGGATATCGGAACCGTCGTGTTTCCGGAGGCTGAACTGAAGGTATTCCTTACAGCGAGTGCCGAGGTGCGTGCCAAGCGCCGGATGGACGAGCTGCTGGCCAAGGGCGAGGCGGTTGAATACGATGATGTGCTGGCTAAAGTGAAGGAGCGCGACGAGCGCGATCAGAGCCGTGCCGAAAGTCCGCTCCGTAAGGCTGAGGATGCCCATGTGATCGATAACACCGATCTTACTCCCGAGGAGCAACAGGAAGTGTTGCGGGAATTGTTTACATCAACGGTTGGCGGCTGATGGGGCTTCGGAGGCTGCCGGAATAAGGCTATAAAAAAGATGAACATAGAAATTGATAAGAAATCGGGTTTTTGTTTTGGTGTCGTGAATGCGATCAAAAAAGCCGAAGAAGAGTTGGATAAGGGCGAGCTGCTGTATTGCCTGGGCGATATTGTACACAACGGTCAGGAAGTGAAACGGCTCGAAAGCAAAGGGTTGATTACGATCAATCATGAACAGTTTGCCCGGTTGTCTAATGTTAAAGTTTTATTAAGAGCGCATGGCGAACCGCCGTCGACCTATGAAATTGCCCGCCGGAATAATATAACCCTGGTGGATGCCTCGTGCCCGGTGGTGCTGAAATTGCAATCGCGCATTAAAACTGCTTACCAGGCGGTGGAAGACGACGATACGCAGATTGTGATTTACGGAGAGACGGGCCATGCCGAAGTGAACGGTCTGATGGGACAAACCGACGGAAAGGCTATTGTGATCGAAGATGAAAATGATCTGTCGAAAATCGATTTGTCGAAGAACGTGCGTTTGTTTTCGCAGACCACCAAGTCGCTGGACGGATTCAACCGGCTGATTGCCAATATTGATTCCAATAGGAAGAATGATGCTAAATTAGAAGCTTCCGATACAATTTGCCGGCAGGTTTCGAATAGAATCCCGAATATTACTACCTTTGCACAGCAGAACGATATTGTCGTTTTTGTCGGCGGGAAAAAGAGTTCGAACGGTAAGGTGCTGTATGAACACAGCAAAAGCATCAATCCTAACACCTATTTTGTTTCCGAACCTTCCGAAGTAGAGGCTCTCGACCTCGATTTGACAAAGACGATCGGTATTTGCGGAGCTACTTCTACGCCCCGTTGGTTGATGGAGCAGGTGGCCGAAGCAATTGCACAGAAAGGAATTTAAACTAAATAAGTATGGGTCATGGGATTAAATGCATCGGGATGCTTACTTCCGGTGGCGATGCCCCTGGTATGAATGCGGCCATACGGTCGGTTACCAGAGCGGCTATTTTTAATAATATCAGGGTTAAAGCAATTTATCGTGGGTATAAGGGCTTGATAACCGGAGAGATTAAAGAGTTTCAGACTCAAAATGTAAGCAATATCATACAACAGGGAGGCACTATTCTGAAATCGGCCCGTTGTGCCGAATTCCGCACTCCCGAAGGACGTCAGCTGGCTTACGAGAACCTGGTAAAAGAAGAAATAGATGCCCTGGTCGTGATTGGCGGCGACGGTACGTTTACGGGTGCACGTCTTTTTTCGCAGGAGTATGACGTACCGATCGTGGGCTTACCGGGTACCATCGACAACGATTTGTTCGGTACCGACAGTACGATCGGTTACGATACGGCCTTGAATACCATTATCGATGCGGTGGATAAAATACGCGATACGGCCAGTTCGCACGAGCGTTTGTTTTTTATTGAGGTGATGGGTCGTGATGCGGGTTTCCTGGCGTTGAACAGCGCCCTGGCTTCGGGTGCCGAGGCTGCGATTATACCCGAACGTGAAACCAAGGTCGACCAACTGGAGGAGCTTATCAAAAATGGGTTCCGGAAATCGAAAAACAGCAGCATCGTTATTGTTTCCGAAAGTGAAGTTACGGGAGGAGCCAATGGCCTGGCCGAGCGGATGCGCCGCGAACATCCCGAATACGATGTGCGGGTTTCCATTTTGGGACATATACAGCGAGGTGGGTCCCCTACGGCCTACGACCGTATCATTGCCAGCCGCATGGGTGTTGCGGCGATCGATGCACTGATGGATGGGCTCCGGAACATTATGATAGGGATCGTAAACAACGAAATCGTGCACGTTCCGTTGGCAAAAGCCATTAAGGACGATAAGCCGGTGAATGAGCAGTTGCTGGGGGTGGTGCAGATTTTGTCGATTTGAGCCGACGGAGTGTGCGGAATCGCGATGCGATTCCTGATTGTACGGATTTGAGTTGCAAATCCTGATGCTGCGGGCTTCGTGTTATCGATCCTACTCCAGATGATGGATGGCCTGGAGCGATTTTTCCCAGAGCTCTGCCGCTTTCGAGGTGTTGTTTTTGCGGCCCGGCCGACGTTTGTAGTAATATTCGCCCGATTTCCAATCGTTGGTGGCGATCAGCCATACAAGCGTGTCGGCACCTTGTTCGGGCGAAATCATGAATAACTTACCGAATACCGATTCGTAGACCCAGCGGATGATCCCTTTTCCTTCGCGTGCAAAGGCGGTGCGCACCACGCCCGGATGAAACGAGGCTGCACGGACCCCCTTGAAGCGTTTGCCGATTTCCTGTGCATGTAGAATATTCATCAGCTTGGCCGTGCCATAGGCTTTCATTGGTTCATAGCCACGCACCGATTCCAGATCGTCCATCTTCGCATTCCCGACTCTGTTGGCCATACTGGACGTATTGATTACCACTCCTTTCGATTCTTCGAGGCGTTCGCGAAGCAGGTTGGTCAGGAAAAATCCGGCCAGGTGGTTCACCTGAAATGTCTGCTCATGCCCGTCGGGGGTTACATACCTTTCTTTGATGATACCTCCCACATTGTTGACCAATACATCGATGCGCGGATAGCTAGCGGTAAGCGTTGCAGCAAACGCTTTTACCTCTTCCAGCCGGGTGTAGTCGACAATATAATAATCGGCTCCGATCGCTTCGGCCATGGTGCGCGTGGCATTCGAACGACCCGTGATAATCAGTTTATGCCCCAGGGCACTGAGTGCTTTGGCTGCGGCGGCTCCGATACCTGAACTTCCTCCTGTGATAACGATGTATTTCATTCAATTCTTTTTTTGGGGGTTATAAGGGTCCGCGCACTCCCGGGCTTGATTCGGCTTTGGTCGGCATTGTGCGGGATTCAACTAACATTTAACGTTTCAGGTGCTTTATTGTTGCGGTTCAACCTGTATTTTTATTCAGAAAAGAAGTTAAAAGAGTACCGGATTTGTGAGGATGCGATCCTGTCCGGGTAGTTTCAAGATGTACATATTAGGCAACAGGCCCGATGAACCGCGTTCATCGGGCCTGTTGTGTATATAGCGCCTGTTATTATCGTACGATAGTTTTCAGCGTTTGTTCCCCATTCACAGAGCTTACTTTTACGATGTACGCTCCGGCTTCGAGTCCGCTGGCGATTTCCACCTGGTTGGTGCCGGTGGTAAGATCGGCTTTCTTCGAAGCGATTTGCATCCCCTGTAGGTTGTAGAGGCCGAAGGTTACTTCGGCTGCACGTTCGAGGTTGAAGCGCACGGCAATTTTACCTTCGGAAACGAACAGGCGGGTAGCGCTGTCGAGTGCGGGATTCTCCACCGAAGTTCCCAGCGGCATTTCGTATAGTTCCCAGTTGTCGATGTAGGCGATTTTCCCGGTGGAAGCTCCGTCCACGTTGTTGAGGGAGAAGAAGTTGGCGGTAGGCGCCGCACCTGTTTTGAAGGTTTCGTCTATTTCCACCCACTGTTCGTTGGATTGAGCCACCGGTATGGTTACATCGGGGTCGGTACCTTTTGCAAAGAATGCCAGTGTTCCGTCCACCGTTTTCACCATGGCGCGTACGCGGTACCAGGTTTCAGCTTTCCACTGGATACCGTTCACGTCGAGGGCAGCACCATCGGGCCAGGCGTTGGTAAGCGCGTCGAATTTCACGGCGCGTGCTCCACAATAGGCTTCCGCTCCGGTTACCACCGACCGTCGTCCCCATCCGGCAAACATGCTGATGTCGTTGAGGTAAGGATTGGGGATCAGGTTAACGCCATCGGCATACAGTTTGGTGAAGCAAGCCAGATCGGCCGAACCCACCACGGCGATGTTTACGGTCAGATCGCCTGTTTTGATTTCAATTTTACCCTCGTTGATAGCCGTCTGGTTGTCGAAGGTAGCCGTGATTTCGGCGCCTTCAGCCACTTGGGCGGGGGTGAGTGTAGTGGCGCTTAACGTGATTCCGGCAGGAGCGGTAAGCGTAATGTTGGCGGTGAGGTTTGCACCTGAAACCGTAAACACCTTGCTGCTGTTGAGCGGGTCGAAGAACAAACTGCCAGCCGACGCCGAAAGTACCGGTTCCAGAATTTCACCCGGGTAATATAACCGGAAATTATCGGCATACGACCAGGATACGGAGCGGCTTACCGACTTGAAACCAATGGTTAACGAACCGTCGACAACGATAGCGTCGACACTGTAGTCGCTTCCGGTCGAAGTTACTTCAGTTTGCCGGTCGCCTGCAAATACGAAGGTACCGGTTGTTCCTTCATTTCCGCCGGCAGCAGCTGTCAAACGATATTTCCCGTTCGGAATTCCGGTAACCACCTGCGAAATCGAATAGTCGGGACGGCTGCTGCTCCAGTATTGGAAATACACATTCCCTGTTTTGAACGATGCAGGACCGGCATCGTTGCGCGTACAGAATTCACTGTTGGCAGGGCCGGTTTTTGTCCAGCCCGGAATAGTTTGCGATTTATCGGTCTGGATATCTTCGAAACCGGGATTGATTAAATAAGGAGTCATGTCGAACATATCGCCGGCTTCAAAGTCGACAGCTACATTGGCAGGGGCATGCGCACTGCCGTTTAAAAAACTCGCCGATGCAGTTCCGGTGATTCCTGCGGCTGCTTCGGTACCTTCTACCAGTGCTAAATAGTCGATCTGTGTCAACGGATCGCTACCTGAACTCGAAGAGTTTGCAGCTGTATTCTTAAACGTAAAATACACAGGAGTAGCGATTGTAAAAGGAGTGCGTAGGGTTACCGACCAGGTTCCGTTTTTTCCGTTGCCAAGTACCACCGGTGCATAACCATATTCCAGGCCACCTTCGGTCGATCCCAGTCCCACATTAAAGGTAGCGAAGGCATTTGCTCCGGTCAACTGGTTGATAATTACTTTATAAGCAGTGTTTGGTTTTACTGTTGCCGTCAATTGCTGAGAGAAATAGTTACCATTGCCGCTCCCTCTCCAGATCAGTTCCCAGGTTCCGTTCACATTTCCGGCAGTAGCCTCGGTAGCGCGAATCCCTCCGGAGGCAGCAACTACCACGTTGGTTAACCAGGGCGTACCCAATTTGTAATTGGTTCCGCCCACCAGGTCGCCTGCAGTTTCGAAGCCTGCATTCAGCAATAAATTGTTGGGATCGGTGTGGGCGGTAGCGTCGGCGATAGCCGGATACGAAGTATTCCACACAGCGGTTAAGGTAGTTTTGTATACATTACCTTCGTATACGATCACTTTCCCGTTTTTCTGGGCAAAGCGAACCGTACCGGTAGTTTCAGGGGTGTACGACAACACACCGCCGGCCACAACGATCGGAGTTCCGGCCGTTCCCTGCATTTCAAGGGTGTAGTCGCCACTTACGGGTAAAAAAGTAGCTAAATCCACACTCGATCCTCCCAGATTTTGAAGGGGAGGTAAATACGGTACAACTGCAGCATTGGCAGTCGAGCTAATCGCCAGTAAAACAAAGGCGATGAGTGAAAAGTAGATTTTTCTCATGATAAAAAAATGATGGATGATTTTATATTTAATAACCTTTTTTGTAAAGACAAATATATCACTGTTATCATTTCCCGGAGGATTAAAAAAGGTCAATTTGGTGGAGAAATTTGCAGGTTGGTTAAAAAGGAATACGATTGTAACCAATCGTAATTATACCGTATTGTTGTGGTCGTATGCCAAAGTACTAGGCAGTAGTTGGTGTGTGCTATTCGGAAGGTTATATGCTCCGGATTTATCTTTTTGTTTGTCAGTGCTTTACTGTTATGATTTTCGGTAATTCCGGGTCCGATTTCACTTTTTGCGGAGGTTTTTAGGTAACGAATCCGGGAGATCATTTTGAGCCTGAACTCCGATGCTTGGTGCCAGTTCAAAATCCTGCGAGCAAACGGCAGGATTTTGAACTGAAGCAAACAAATGGGTGATCACTGTAAGGTGTTTTAAAGATATGCACTCATTTTGTTCGAATGACAATCAGTGAGCGAAATATCTCCATTGCAGGTCGGATGTAACCGTGTTTGAAACAGACTGGTTATAATCCGGATTGGCTGTTTTTTTCTTTACTAATTCATTCCAGCCTTTCTGTAATGTGAAATCATAAGTTACCCCGTATTTCGTATCTGTTCCTTTAACGGAAGTTTTTCGGTCGCTATAGATAAAACCGGATTTTGCAGCATTTAAATTGTTCCTGTTGTCGCTATGTAAAAAGTTGCATTTCACGATTGACCCAACTTCAACACCATTTTTAAACGCTGCGATCTCGCTGCCTACATCCTGGAATACAAACGCCAGTTCATCACTGATTGTTCCGCTAAACCCACTGGAGAAAATTTTTCCGATTTTCTCAAGACCCGAAGGTATAGGCAATGACAGCGTGAATTTTCCTGAAGATGACACCGCGCTCCTGGAAAGCACATAAGAACCTACTGCCCAATCATTTAAATAACATATAATAGCAACGGAATCTATTGTACCACGGTCGATGTTAACTATTGTTCCGCTAAGCGTACGTCCATTTTCAATACTGGATAAATTATTATCAGTAGATAATTGCTGCTCTTCACAAGCACACAAAATCAATGCAAGCGATAATAGCTTGATTTTTACTAAGTTTTTCATAAATGTATACATTATTTCAGTTATTCTGTTGTTTCTCAATTGATTTAGTTATTGGCATCGGTAAAAAAGGTTGACAAACAGGCCGGCTCTTCGGACAGCTTTGCTTTTCCGATGAGGATGAACCACAGCCGGCCTGTATAGTAAGCTCCTCCTGCTACTTTATATTTGTTTTGGAAATATACCCTTCTTTACCTCCCAGCAGTTTGATAAGTATAAAATCTCCTTTGACATCAATAACGACAAATTCAGATGAACCTGGTACTTTTGAGACGATTGCAGCAGTTACTGAAGGTTCTGCATATACGTCGAATCTATCAGCATTCTTTCCTTTTGTCGTAACTCTTTTCGCGAGCAAATCAGAAGCATTTTTAACGCTAAAATCATATTTCTCGATGGCGATGCCCATGTCGCGTAACTCTGTTGCTGCTATAGCCCATTTCTTCGCAGTCTCGTAGTTTTTGCCGTATTTTTTCGGATTGATTTGAGCTGCAATTTCATTCCAATTTGCAAACTCAACATAATCGCCGGTTATAAAATACAAGCCACCAATATTACAAGCAGCGTCAGCATTGTAATTATCAGCATCATATATTGCTTTATATAATGCGTACGCGCTGGCTAAGTCTTCGTTTTTCAAAAAGTTTGTTACCTGGTCTGCACTCTCTTTGAATTCTTTTACTTTAATCCTTTGAAATTCTAATTTTACGTATCGATAAAAAGGTGCAATGTAATTAGCAGCCATAAAGGAAAGATTCTGTAAGTTTTTTGGAGCCAACTGATCAAAAACCAATACTTTACCTTCATCCTGGCCACCTTTTTTATCAGAAGATTGAAAAGTAAAGGTTTTGGTTCCTAGTATTTGTGCCGTTGCTACCGAAACAATTTTAATATTAATTTCAGTTTCACAAATATTTTCGGTGAAATACGCGTGGGTTCCGTTTTGATAATCCGTTCTTGTCCTATTTGATTTGTAGTTATGCTTTATTGTTCCTGAAATAAAAGCATCTATACCCATGACTTTACCGATTTCAGATGCCTGATTATCGCTCAAAGGCACATCAGTCCCTAAATTTTTCTCGTTTAACACTTTATACAGCTGCTCTCTTTCAATTAGTTGAAATATCACGATACCGGTACTGTTGATAAACGTTTTTCCGGGTTTATTCGCCGAAAACAAACCACCCGACAAGGTATAAATACCTCTTTTATCATCCAGCAGCTCGGAAGTCAAATAATCAACAAAAGCTTTACCTCCGAATGCATCATAATATGCATTCTTATTAAAGTTTTCAAAGTTTAGAATTGCAATTTTCCGCACTCCATTTAAAATCTTCTCTGGCGGACTGATAACAAAACATTCAAAATCCTGACTTTTTGCTGTCTCTAAGGGAAGCATTGAAAAGAGTATCAACGAAAGGATACAAAATCGGGTAGTTGAACATTGAAAAACGGATTCTCTTTTTTTCTTGAGAACGATGAGCTGTCTGATTGTTTTTGGAGCATTCAAAAACACATTAAATTTTTCCATGTTTTATCGTATTAAGTTTTCCCCTACTCGTAGGCTTTTCGGGAACCGCCCCTTACTTTTTTTCGGATTTTCAGGTACCTCTCCACATATTTTAAACCCTGATTTCAGGGCATAAAAAAAGCGTGGAACTATACTTCCCCGCCTCAAAGGTACCGCCAAGCACCCACGCACAAGAACAAGTATAGCCCACGCCATTTGGCGCGAGCGTATTACTTATTATTCTTATGCACGTAAAAATTTTGGCGGTTTTTTGAAGCAAGAATAAAAGCAAAACGTTAATCAATATGTAAAAAGAGACAGCCGGCTCCTGTCGCTACATGCAACCGAATATCTGAAAGGCAAATGTAGAAATAATAATTTGATATATCAAGAAAAATTTTCCCGAACATGTGTTAATTCTATTTTCCATATCTTCCGGAAGATTTTCGTTTTACTATCATTGTTCAGCGTAGCAACATTTGCACATCCACCCAATCTGATTTATCTTTGTGTATCTTATTAAACGCATTACCCAATGAAAAAGCTCCTGTCGCTTCCTCCTAATCTGGTTGAAAATATTTATTCGCTGGAAAAGTTCGATATAAATGAATGGTTTTGTACGTCGGATCCGGTTGGTCACCGGGTGGGATCGGGCGGAGGAACGGCCTGGTTGCTTTCGGAATGTTACAAAAACGAGCGGGGAGACGAATTTTCGTCCTGGCTTGCCAGCGAGAAGCGGATTTTATTGCATGCAGGCGGGCAAAGCCGGCGTTTACCGGCCTATGCACCTTCGGGTAAAATTCTGACCCCTGTTCCTGTTTTCCGGTGGGAACGCGGGCAGCGGCTCAATCAGCATCTGCTGGATATTCAGCTTCCCCTGTACGAAAAAATAATGGCAAAAGCACCGGCCGGGCTCCATACCCTGGTTGCGAGCGGCGATGTGTATATTCGTTCGGAAGCGCCGCTTCAGGAAATTCCTCAGGCCGATGTGGTGTGTTACGGTTTATGGACCGATCTTTCGCTGGCTACCCGGCATGGTGTGTTTGCAGCCCGGCGCGACACCCCCGACCGGCTCGATTTTATGTTGCAGAAGCCTTCGCTTGCGCGTCTCGAGGAGTTGTCGTCGTCGCATTTTTGCCTGATGGATATCGGGATATGGATTCTGAGCGATCGTGCCGTAGCGCTGCTGATGGAGCGGTCGTACCGCGATGCGACCCAAAACCGGGGTGGTAACGAGGAAGTACTGTCGTCCGGCGTTTTTCCTCGTTTTTACGATTTGTATTCCGATTTTGGTCCTGCGCTGGGCGATTCGCCTTCGATTGCGGATACAGCCATCAACGAACTCAAGGTAGTGGTATTGCCCCTTCCGGCAGGCGAGTTTTATCATTTCGGAACGAGCCGGGAGCTGATCAGCTCGACATTGGCCATTCAGAACAAGGTGTTCGACCAGCGCAAGGTACTTCAGCGTAAAGTGAAGCCACATCCGGCCATTTTTGTTCAGAACGCCCGGGTGGATGTGCCGTTACGGAACGAAAACGATACCGTGTGGATTGAAAACAGCTGGATAGGAAAGAAGTGGACAATACACCGCGAGCATATCATTACCGGAGTGCCCGAAAACGATTGGGAATTGGTGTTGCCGGAGGGGATCTGTGTGGACGTGGTGCCGATGGCTGGGTTTGTTGCCCGGCCTTATCACATCGATGATACCTTCCGTGGCGATAGCGCGGGTGCGGTATGGATGGGAATTCCGCTTGCCTCCTGGTTGGCCGGGCGAGGCATTACAACCGATACTGCCGAAGGAGATCCGTACAGTGTCGGGTCGGTTGAAGATGTGCAGTTGGCGCGTTTGTTTCCGTTGGTGACTACAGTTGAGGAATTAGGCTGGGTGCTTCGGTGGATGATTTCGGAACCCGACCTTACCGAAGGACGCGAAATCTGGGCAAAGGCGGTTAAGTATTCGGCAGAAGAGCTTTCGTCGGGAGCCGATTTAGAGGCTTTGTATGCACAGCGTAAGCGTTTTTTCAGCAGCAATCTGCCGGTGTTGGCCGCCAATTTTGAACGAAGTGTATTTTATCAGGCCGATTTGGCCGATGCAGCCCGTGAGTGGGTGGAGGAAGCGTTGCCGCTGCCCGATATAATTCCCGAATCGGCTACCTTGCTGCATCGCATGCACAACCGGATGTTCAGGGCGCGCTGCCTTTCGTTGCAGGCAGGGTCGGCTGCGTCGGACGATAAATCGGCGGCTTTCAGGTTGATGCGCGAAGCTTTATTGGCCGAAGTAAAAGGTGGAACAAGCTTGCCGCATCTGAATGTGCTTTCCGATCAGATTGTATGGTCGCGTTCGCCGGTGCGCATCGACCTGGCGGGAGGTTGGACCGACACGCCGCCTTATTCGCTGTATGCCGGAGGCAGTGTGGTGAATATGGCTATCGATCTCAACGGACAGCAGCCTTTACAGGTTTACCTGAAACCGTCGACCGAATTTGAAATCGTGTTACGATCGATCGATATGGGGGCCTCGGAACGCATTTCTTCCTACGACGAATTGCTGCAATACAATAAGGTAGGTTCGCCGTTTTCCATTCCCAAGGCAGCGCTTTCGCTGGCCGGTTTTGGCCGCGAAAGCGGATTCGCTACGCTGCGGCAACAGCTCGAAGCCTTTGGAGCAGGGATTGAATTAACGCTGTTGGCGGCAATTCCTGCAGGTTCGGGGTTGGGTACCAGTTCGTTGCTTGCATCCACCATATTGGGCGGACTCAACGATTTCTGCGGATTGGGATGGGACAAAAACGGTATTTGCCTGCGTACCCTGGCGTTGGAGCAGTTGCTTACAACAGGAGGAGGCTGGCAGGATCAGTACGGAGGCGTGCTGCAAGGCGTTAAGCTGCTTCAGACCGAAGCAGGGCTACGTCAGTCGCCCTCGGTGAGTTGGCTGCCCGATTTTCTGTACACACAGCCCGAATATCAATCCTGCCATTTATTGTATTATACCGGCATTACCCGCACGGCCAAGCATATTCTGGCCGAAATCGTGGAGGGGATGTTCCTTAATTCGTCGGTGCACCTGCGCCTCCTGGCCGAGATGAAAGATCATGCTTCGGAAATGGCTTCAGTGATTCAGAAAGGGAATTTCGCCGGTTATGCCCGGCTCGTATCCACTACCTGGACGCAAAACAAAGCGCTCGATAGCGGGACTAATCCGCCAGCAGTAGAGGCGATTATCCGCCAGATTCACGATTATTCCGCCGGTTATAAGTTACCTGGTGCCGGTGGTGGCGGGTATTTGTACCTGGTGGCCAAGGATCCCGAAGCTGCCGCCCGCATCCGCAAACAACTCACCGGCAACGCTCCCAACGCCCGCGCCCGGTTTGTAGAAATGCGGTTATCGCCGACGGGGTTGCAGGTGTCGAGGTCGTAAATTCAGCGTCTCGCGTGCAGCCCGCACTCTTTGTGTTCCGGGTTTTCCCACCACCAGCGGCCGGCACGGATATCCTCGCCGGGTTGGACGGCGCGGGTGCAAGGCTGACAGCCGATACTGGGGAAGCCTTTGTCGTGCAGCTTGTTGTAAGGGACGTGGTGTTCGCGGATGTACGTCCACACTGCTTGTTCGCTGTACTCGATGAGCGGATTGAGTTTGACGAGCCCATTGGTTTCGTCCCATTCGATGGCCTGCATGCCCGCACGGGTTACCGATTGCTCGCGGCGGAGCCCGCATATCCACAGGTCGAGTCCTTGAAAGGCTCTGCGCAGGGGTTGCATCTTCCGTACCTCACAACAGCGTTTGCGTTGTTCGATGCTTTCGTAGAAGGGGTTGATTCCTTTTTCGGCCACCATTTTTTCCACTTCGGCTGCTTCCGGAAAGAAGACCTCGAAGTGGAGATCGGGGTATTTCTGCCGGGTACGGTCGATGAGACTGTAGGTTTCGGGAAACAGCCGTCCGGTGTCGAGGGTAAATACCCGGGCTGTCGGATCTGTTTTTGCCAGAATGTCGGTAATCATCTGGTCTTCAATGCTCAGGCTCGATGCTAAGGCGATGCGGCCTTTGTATTCTTTCAGGAAATACTCCAGGAGTTGTTGCGGACTTGCCCCAGCGAACTGTAAATTTAATTGTTCTATATTCATTTTTTTCTAACCGGAAGGTGGGTTGAAAAGCGCTCACTACATTCCCCACCGAATAATATTATATCGAAAAGTTCTCATCTTCCAGATCAGTCACAATCATTCCGGCACCCACGGTTTCGAAGGTGTTTTCGTCGATAAGCACCAGGCTTCCGCTGATCCGGTTGGTCGAATAGCTGTCGAACTTGAGCGGCCGCAGGGTTTTGATGCGGATGCAGGCGATGTCGTTCATATCCACCCGTACTTCTCCTGACAGTTGTCCCAGGGTTTGAATATCAATTTTATAATGTACTTTCTGGATGATGGCCACGGTTTCGTCGGATGTATGCCGCACGATGTACCGCCCGCCGGTACGCAGGGGCTGATGGTTGAGCCAGCACACCATGAGGGTGACCTGGGCGCTGAGTGTAGGCGGCGTGTCGTCGGTACGCACGATCATATCGCCTCTACTGATGTCGACATTATGGGCCAGGCGCAGGGTTACCGATTGCGGAGTTGCTGCCTCCTGTAACGACACGGTACCGGCATCGATGGCCGTAATTACCGAGCGGGTACGCGACGGCAGGATGGTGACGGCATCGCCTACCTTGAAACAGCCACCAGCCACCCGGCCGGCATAGCCCCGGTAATCGTGAAATTCGGAGCGGTGCGGACGAATAATATATTGCACCGGAAAGCGTGCGGGCAGGTCGTCGAGGGAGTTATGCACCGGGATGGTTTCGAGCAGTTGCAAGAGGGTAGGTCCTGTATACCAGGGCGTACGGGTCGAGGCATCCACCACATTGTCGCCGTCGCGGGCCGAAATAGGCAAGAAGTAGGTGGTGCCCAGCCGGAGTTGCGCAGCGATGCTTTCAAATTCGGTACGAATGGTGGTATATACTTCTTCCGAAAAGTCGACCAGGTCCATTTTGTTGATAGCCAGAATGACATGCGGCAGTTGTAGCAGCGAGGCGATATAGGCATGCCGGCGGGTTTGTTCCACGATACCATTGCGAGCATCGATCAGAATAATAGCCACATCGGCCGTCGAAGCCCCGGTCACCATATTGCGGGTATACTCGATATGCCCCGGGGTATCGGCAATGATGAATTTCCGGTTGGGCGTAGCAAAATAGCGATAGGCCACATCGATGGTGATGCCCTGTTCGCGTTCGGCCCGCAGCCCGTCGGTAAGCAGCGCCAGGTTCACCTCATCGCCGCCCAGCCGTTCGCTGGCTTCCTTCACCGCCTGCAGCTGATCTTCAAAGATCGATTTACTGTCGTACAATAACCGGCCGATTAAAGTACTTTTACCATCATCCACACTACCCGCGGTAGTAAACCGCAGCAGTTCCATGTTTAAATATCCGTTGAGTTGAGTTGACATAATGTTTTGTTTTTTTAATCAAGAATCAAGAGCGTGCCGTTTTCAAAAATATCCCGCCTTCTTCCGGTCTTCCATGGCCGCTTCCGACCGTTTATCGTCGGCCCGGCCACCACGTTCCGTAACGCGCGATCCGGCAATCTCGGTAATAATCTCTTCCAGCGAATCGGCAGTGGAAAGCGTCAGGCCGGTACAGGTGATATCGCCGATGGTACGGCAGCGGACTTTTTCCACGAAAGGCACTTCTTCGGGACGGCGGGGGATAGCAGGCAGCGCGGCGTACAGCATTCCATCGCGTTCGAATACTTCCCGTTCGTGGGTGTAGTACAACGAAGGCAGGGGGATGTTTTCCTGAAGAATGTACTGCCAGATATCCATCTCGGTCCAGTTGCTGATGGGGAAAACCCGGAAATGCTCGCCCGGCTGTTTTTTCCCGTTAAAGATATTCCAGAGTTCGGGCCGCTGGTTTTTCGGATCCCACTGTCCGAATTCGTCGCGGTGCGAAAAAACACGTTCCTTGGCCCGGGCTTTTTCTTCATCGCGCCGCGCTCCTCCGAGGGCAGCATCAAATTTATGACGGGCCAGGGTATCGAGCAGGGTCACTGTTTGCAACTTATTGCGACTGGCCGAATAGCCTTTTTCTTCCACGACCCTGCCCTCGCGTATCGATTCTTCCACCGACCCTACGATCAGGCGCGCTCCCAGTTTCTGCACCAGCTCGTCGCGGTAAGTGAGGGTTTCTTCAAAATTATGGCCTGTGTCGATGTGGACAAACGGGAAGGGGATAGCGGCGGGGTAGAAGGCTTTCCAGGCCAGGTAGGCCATAACGATGGAGTCTTTTCCGCCCGAAAAAAGCAGGGCAGGGCGTTCGAACTGGGCTGCGACTTCGCGCAGGATATAGATGGATTCGGCTTCGAGTTCTTTTAAATGAGTCATTTCTTTACGGGTTAATTATTATTTGTCAATTACTAATCGGAGGGCGTCGAGGGTTTGGGCGAGCTGCCGTTCGGTATGGGCGGCCGATATAAAACTGGCTTCAAAGGCCGACGGCGACAGATAGATTCCCCGCCCGAGCATCGCCCTGAAAAACCGGGCAAAGCGTTGGGTGTCGGAGGCGGTTGCGTCGGCAAAACCGGTGACGGGAGTAGCCGAAAAGAAAAGGGTGAAAAGCGAACCCACCTGATTCAGCTGAATGTCTTTTCCCCGGATGAATTCCCGTATCGTATCGCCAAATTGTTGGCTTTTTTGTTCCAGGCGGTTATAAAACCCTTCTTCCTGAAGCAGTTGAAGCGTTCGGATGCCTGCGGCCATCGCTACGGGATTTCCCGATAGTGTTCCGGCCTGGTATACCTTGCCCAAGGGTGCCAGCCGGTCCATGATTTCGGCTTTTCCTCCGAAGGCAGCAGCCGGAAACCCTCCGCCGATAATTTTACCCAGGGTGGTAAGGTCGGGACGAATGCCGAAATGTTCCTGTGCACCTCCGCGTCCGAGCCGGAAACCGGTGATTACTTCGTCGAATATAAGTACACTTCCGTACTGGTTGCAGATATCGCGTAATCCTTGCAGGAAACCGGGTGCGGGGGGTATCACGCCCATGTTGGCCGGCAGAGGTTCGGTGATAATGGCTGCAATTTGATTGCCCAGCTCCCGGAAAACAAGCTTTACGGCTTCCAGGTCGTTGAAGGGTATGCTGAGCGTATGGCGCACAAAGGCTTCGGGAACGCCGGCAGAGGAGGCGCCGGAACGTCCGACGGTTGTTGCGGATGATGCAGCATCGTCCGGCGTTCCTCCGGCACGTATCCCCACGGCTCCCGACCCGGCAGCTACCAGCAGATGATCGGCATGGCCGTGGTAGCAGCCGTCAAATTTGAGGATCAGGTCGCGGCCGGTGTGGGCACGGGCCAGACGGATGGCGCTCATCACAGCTTCGGTACCCGAGCTTACGAACCGTACTTTCCGGATCGAGGGTACCGATTCGACCACCAACCGCGCCAGCAGGGTTTCGGCGGTGGTAGGTATCCCGTAACTCGAACCTCGTTTTACGGCATCCACCGACGCTCTTACAATGGCCGGATGTGCATGCCCGTGCAGGTGCACTCCCCACGAAAGGCAAAAATCGATGTACCGGCGGTTGTCGATATCCGTGAGCACCGCACCTTTCGCTTGTTGGATAAACAGCGGACTGGCCCCTACGCTACGCAGGGCCCGCACCGGGCTGTTCACACCTCCCGGAATGAACTCCGACGCTTCGTTATAGGCTTTTTCGGATAAAGTCTTTTGCATAATACGTTATAATGTAATGGGCTCCTGCCCGTTTGATAGCAGTGAACGATTCGGTGAAGGCCCGTCGCTCGTCCACGATGCCGCAGGCGGCGGCCTGCTTGAGCATGGCATATTCGCCCGAAACCTGGTAGGCTGCCAGCGGTGTGGCCGGAAACGCCACCGAAGCCCGCTGGATGATATCGAGATAGGCCTGGGCAGGTTTCACCATTACCCAATCGGCTCCTTCGTCGATATCGGCTGCAATTTCTTCCACACCCTGATGGAGCGTGCGGTAGTCCATCTGATAACTCTGCCGGTCGCCGAACGAGGGAGCCGAGCCGGCGGCATCGCGGAACGGACCGTAAAACGAAGAAGCGTATTTGGCCGAATAGGCCAGGATGCGTGTCGAAAGGCCCTCCGCATCGAGTACCGCCCGTATGGCTTCTACCTGACCGTCCATCATGGCCGAAGGGGCTACAAAATCGGCTCCGGCGCGGGCGTGTGCCAGCGCGATACGGGCGAGTACGGGCAGGGTACTGTCGTTGTCGACGGTCTCGCCCAGCAACAATCCGCAATGGCCGTGCGAAGTGTATTCGCACAAACATACATCGGTGAATACGGTGAGCGGCGGAAATTCGCGCTTGAGGTAGCGCACTGCGCGGCACACCAGCGAGTTCGGGTCGTAACCGGCGGTGGCTTCGGGATTTTTAAGCTCTTCGCCGATCACGCCAAACAACAATACTTTTCCGATACCGAGTTGCATCAACCCGGCTACTTCATCGCGCAGCCTGTCGATCGAAAATCGAAACACGCCGGGCAGGGTTGCGATAAGCTGTTTCTGATCGCTTCCTTCGACGATAAACAGCGGGTAGATGAAGTCGTCGGCCTGCAATCGTACATCGGCGTAGCGTTCGCGGGTGGCAACATCGGTTCGGTAGGATCGGAATCGTTTCATATACTATCGTGTTGATGGTGAAGTGGGTGGCGGGTTGATTCCGCCATGGCGGCAGCGTCTGTGTTCGTATGACCGGACAGCTGTAACTTCACCTGGTAATTCTTCGTGTTATCTTTCTCGTTTTCAAATCGTTTTTCGGTCTCCCGGCCTCGTAACAGGTAGTTTTTTTCGGCCGGAAATTGTCCGTACACTTTCTTGAAATTAGTTACGCAGGAGGGCGATGTGAGTACAATCGTGTCGATACCGGTCAGGTCGATAGCTTCCGTTGGTTCGGGTAAGTTGTTGGTGTACAGTGATATTTCGGTGATCTTCCAGCCTGCTTTGCGCAATCCTTCGGGTAATGCCGGCAGCCCGATGGCCGAACGGGGAATAACTGCCCGGGCGGCGGGTCGATGCCGAAGGAGCGTTAAGATTCCTTCCGACGATTCGTCGGTGGCCTGCAGATCGGGTTTCAGTCCGTAACGCAGCAGGGTACGGCTGGTAATCCGGCCCACCGAAACAATGCGTAAACCCGCCAGGGAGCGCAGGTCTGTTTTTTCTTCTTTCAACAGGGCCCGGACGAAAAAATCGACACTGTTGCGACTGGTGAAAATAAGCCAGTCGTGATGGCGGAGCAACTCGCCCAGGGGGGGCGTGTCCAGTGCTTTCAACTCGATAAGGGGTTGATGAATCACTTTTCCCAACCGGTCGTAATCGCCGGGATGGGTGCCGGTTACCAACAGGGTGGGGCGGCTTTTGGCCGGAAGGACGGCGCCGAGGCCGGCTACTTTTCCAACGACCGCGATAAGCGGGGTGGGGTAGTTGTTGTCTTCCGATGCCAACTGCCCGAGCGTGGTGAAAAAGCGTTGTTCGTTGTTGCGCGACACGTGGGCAGCCAGCAATACCGGTGTTTCGGGCGTGCGGCCCTGTGCGAGGGCATTGGTGGCGATGGGGCGCAGGTTGGCGGCTCCCATGTAAATCACTACGGTGTCGGTGCCGGGAAGTTGCAGCTGGGGCGAGTGGCCGGTGACAAAGGCAACCGATGCAGCTAAACCGCGGTGAGTGAGGGGAATGCCGGTGAGCGAGGCTACGGCCAGCGCGGTAGAGATACCGGGGATTATTTCGTAGGGGATGTAGCATTGCGCCAGGGCCAGCGCCTCTTCGCCCCCGTGTGCGAACACCATCGGATCACCCCCTTTCAGCCGTACCACTCGGCGTCCTGCCCGTGCCGCATCGATCATCAGCTGGTGAATATCTTCCTGCGAATGACTATGCCGGTCCTTACGCTTGCCGACATATACTTTTTCGGCTGTGTAGCGATGGAGTTCCCGGGCGTCGAGCAGGTCGTCGTAAAAAATAATATCGGCCAGCCCGAGGGCGCGGGTCGCACGCCGGGTGAGCAGGTCGGGGTTGCCGGGGCCGAAGCCGGTGATGCTTACGTGGCCGTAGCGGGAGCGGGCATCGGCCGTAGCGAAATTAACTTCCGCCCTGTCGCGCATTTCTTTCCGGGAAAAAAGCGGGTTTCCCTTTCGTCCCACCACGGCCAGACTTCCCTGCAGCGGATGCGTGCGAAACGGCAATACCTCGGCCACGCGATGCATCAATCCCAGTCGTTTCAGGGCGCAGGTAGCCACGATGAGGGCGTCGTAATCGCCGGCATCGATTTGTGCGATGCGTTCTTCGATGGTGCCGCGTATGCCGGCGACAACCAATTCGGGACGGATGGCCAGCAATCCGGCTTTCCGGGTGGGGGAGCTGGTGGCGATGCGTGCCCCGGCGGGTAATTCAGCGAGGGTTTTGTTGTCGCGACTTACCAGCGAGTCGCTCGTGTCGAAGGCTTCGGTGAGGGCGATCAGCTCCAGTCCGTCGGGCAGGGGGAAGGGCATGTCCTTGGCCGAATGAATAGCGATGTCGGCTTCGCCCAGCAGTACGAGTTCATCCTGCTCGCGGGTAAACAGGTCGGCCGGAGGATTGTCGAGCAGGGAAATGTCCTTGCGGAGGTCGCCCCAGGCGGGTCGGCCGATGATTTCGTATGCAACGCCGGGAAAAGCGTTGAAGAATTCGCGCACCTGGAGCAAGGCGAGCGTACTGGTACGACTGGCTACGCGTATTAATTCACTGGCCATACTTTCGATCGGTTAAAAAATGTACGGACCTCTTCTTCGATAATCTTTTCGGCTTTTTGCAAAGCATCGCCCCGCTGATGGAGGTTTTGCTGAATGCGGGCTTCAATATCTTCCAGATTATACAGCCGGATGTGCCGGTATTCGCCGATGCGTGCGTCGATATCCCGGGGGAAAGCGAGGTCGAAAATCTGCATGGGTTGGTTGACCGGGAATTTCTCGGGCCGTACCACTGTGTAAGGCGCCGATGTGGCTGAAATCAATACATCGGTATGCGATAATACCTCGTGCAATTGATCGAAACCCACAATCCGGCACCGGTATTTCTCGGCATAGGGCAAGGCCTTGTGGTAACTTCGGTTGGCCACGAAAAGGGCTTCGGCTCCTTTTTGCTGAAGGAATCGGATGGTATCCTCGGTGAGTTTGTTCACGCCGATCAGGGTGATGCGGGCATCGGTAAGCGGGATGCCGCTGGCTACGATCATTTCCACGGTGGCCTGGCCGTGCGACACGGCGCCACGGCTGATTCCCGATCGGTTGCGCACGAGTTTGCCCACCCGTAGCGCCTGCTGAAAGAGGCGGTGAAGGGCGGGCGACAACGAAAACTGTTCGCGGGCTGCTTCGTAAGCGGCCTTTACCTGTCCCTGGATGGCCGATTCGCCGGGAAGACCCGATTCGAGTCCCGATACCACCCGGAATAGATGACGCACGGTGGTTTCGGCAATTTCACCTTCGCCGGCATACACTTCGATGCGGTTGCAGGTCTGCAGCAGCACGTGAGGGCGGCTGGCCGGAAGTTCGTTTCCCTCGGCATCCGGTGTGTTGTTCCGATCGCGCCGATCGACCGTGAGCAGTTCTCCTGTTCCCCGGATACTGCCGGGAGTGCCTTTCATCGTCCTGAAAAAATCCTCCCGCTCGGCGATCCGGCTGTTGTTACGGCTGATTGAGTTGAAGTATACCATCGTGTGATAATTGAGCGATCCGGTCGCGAACGGCTATCGACTGATACACATTTTGTGCGTTCGACGATACGGCAATCGTGAGATGATCGTGTTTGAAAATAGCGGGTGATACAAAATCGCAAAGTATGGGCGCATCGCAAACGCTGGTCAGGATGCCCCGTTCTCCGGCATCGGCTTTGATTTGCTCGTTGAGAGCGTGATCGCCGGTACATACATACACCAGGAAAAAGCCTTCCAGATCGGTGGGTTCGTACGTTTTTTGTATGCGGTGGAAAGGTAGTTCGCACATTTCGGGGGTGAAATCGGGCGAAAGTACCGTCACGTTTTCGGTTACGAACCGGGCCAGGATACCGGCTTTGTGAGTGGCCACTTTGCCGCCGCCAATCAGTAATATCTTTTTCCCGGTTACGTTGATCGATACGGGCAGGAACCGGAGGTCTTCTCGTTGCATAGGATATTAATTTTCGTGAAACAGTTTCCCGGCTTCCACCGCTTTTACATAGCCTTTGCGGACCACGAAATCGCCGAAATGTTCGCCCGGCTGCCTGTCGGCCGAAAAATCGGCGAGCAAAGGATCGATCGCTGCGAGGATTTCCTCTTCTCCCAGCATTTCTTTGTAGAGTTTGTTCAACCGGTTGCCGCTGAAGCTGGCGCCCAGGTACAGGTTATACTTGCCCGGCGCACGCCCCACCAAGGCTATTTCTCCCAGGAAAGGCCGGCCGCAACCGTTCGGACATCCGGTCATACGGATGGAAATGGGCTCGTTGCTCAGTCCGTACTTTTTCAGCAGCTCTTCTATTTTATCTACCAAGACAGGCAGGTATCGTTCGGCCTCGGCAAAGGAGAGTCCGCAATAAGGCAAGGCCGCACAGGCAATGGAATGCAGACGCAGCTGCGAGTGAATGTTACCGTCCGGGATATTATATTTCGTAAAAACAGATTCAATTTTAGGTTTGTCGGAAGGTGTAATTTGTGCAATGGTGAGATTTTGATTTCCGGTAAGGATAAAGCTTCCGGTATGGAATCCGGCAATTTCGCGAACGGCGGTTTTGGCTGCGATTCCGTGCTTGTCGGTTAGTTTACCACCTTCCACAAACAGGGTGAAATGCCAGTTTCCGTTCGTATCCTGATGCCATCCATAGTCGTCGCCCTGGGTGGTGAAATCGAAGGGGCGGGCCGGTTCGAGCACCAGGCCGTGCGTACGCTTCAACTCACTGCGGAAATAGTCGAGTCCGTAGTTGTCAATCGTATATTTCAAGCGAGCTTGTTTCCGATCCTGCCGGTTGCCGTGATCGCGCTGGAACACGACCACCGCTTCGGCCGCCTCTACTACTTTTTCTGCCGGAATATAACCGGCGATATCGGCCACCCGCGGATAGGTAGCATTGTTGCCGAAGCTATAGCCCATTCCTCCGCCGACAGCGAGGTTGTAGCCCTTCAGAACACCGTGCTCCACTATGGCGACGAAGCCCAGGTCGTTGGATAACACATCGGTGTCGTTGCGCGGAGGAATGGCCATAGCAATTTTGAATTTCCGGGGCAAATAGGTTTTTCCGTACAGCGGTTCTACTTCAGGCTCGCCGCCGGCGACGAGTTCTTTATCGAGCCATATTTCGTGATAAGCGCCGGTTTGGGGCGACAGGTGTGCCGAGATCTGCCGGGCATGTTCGGCTACTTCGGCATGCACGGCCGATTCCCAGGGATTGGCCGACGACATCACGTTGCGGTTCACATCGCCACAGGCAGCCAGGGTGTCGAGCAGGGTGTCGTTGATTTCCCTGATGGTTGTTTTAAGATTCCGCTTAAGTACTGCGTGAAACTGAAAGGCCTGGCGGGTAGTCAGTTTCAGTTCGCCGTCGGCATAGGTGTCGGCGAGTTTGTCGATGGCTTTCCACTGAGCAGCGGTGGTTATGCCGCCCGGCACCCGGATGCGGATCAGGTAGCTGTACAGCGGTTCGAGTTTCTGCCGGCGTCGTTCCTCGTCGAGATCGCGGTTTTGCTGCTGGTACACCCCGTGAAACTTGATAAGCAGCTGATCGTCGGGGGCGATGGCGCCGGTAATAGGATTGTCGAGGCTTTCGGCAATGGTGTTACGCAGGTAGTTGCTTTTTATTTTGAGGGCTTCAAAAGCCGGAATATCTTGTTGGCTCATACGAAATTGGTTTTATAAATTAATATACATCGAGTTGAAGTCGGCGTTCGCGCTGCATCAGGTCCAGTTCTTCCTGTGCCTGTCCGGCCGAAAGTCCGCCTTCTTGCTGAAGAATGGTGCTGAGCGCCTGTTGTACATCGGCAGCCATCTTGCGCATGTCGCCGCATATATATACCTGTGCGCCCATGGCTATCCAGTCGTACAGCTCTTTGGCGTTTTCGAGCATTCTGTGTTGCACGTAAACCGGTTGTGCCCCATCGCGCGAAAAAGCCACATCCATCCGGGTAAGAGCGCCCGATTTCAGGTAGTTTTGCCATTCGGTCTGGTACAGGAATTCGGTTTCGAAATGCCGGTTGCCGAAGATGAGCCAGCTTTTCCCGGCCCCGGGGGTGAGTTCGCGTTCTTGTACAAAGGCGCGGTAGGGAGCTATCCCGGTTCCGGCTCCAATCATGATGATGGGCGTGGATGGGTCGTCGGGCAGCCGGAAATGAGGATTCGATTCGATGAATACCGGCACCGTTTCGTCGTCGGTCGTTACATCGGATAAAAATCCGGTGCAGGTGCCGCGTTTGTTGCGGCCGTTTTTCTCGTAACCCACCAGAGCCACGGTAAGGTGCACTTCGCCCGGGAATGCATTCGGACTCGATGCGATGGAATAATAACGTGGCTGAAGCGGTTTGAGCAAGCCGGTGAGTTGTGCGGCAGTGAGCTTTACCGGGAAGTCGGTCAGTAAATCCACTATATCTCTTCCGTACAGGTATTCCTGTAAAGCCGAGGGGTTTTCGGTAAGCTTTGCCAATCCGGTTTTCGTGTCCGAACGTGTCGCGACTGCTCCATCGGGTGAAGACAACGAAACCGGTTCTTCATCCGGAATCAACGCGATTAGTTTTCCGATCTGGTCGGGTGTCAATTTCCCGATTTCAAGATGGCGTTGCAACGCTTCACGCAGCTCCGACTGAACCCCATTCACCTCCACTTTTTCGCCGGCCTGCAAGCCGGTAACCGCCAGTACTTCGTCGGTCAGTTGCTCCGAGTTCACCGGGATAATCCCCGCCGAATCGCCGGGCAGATAAGTCAATCCTTCGGTTTGAAGTTCGATGTGCAGGGTCGTGCGGTCGGAGCCCCGTCCGTGGAGGTTGATTTTTTCGAATACCTGTGCCTGCAAGGGATTTTTCCGGTTGTAAGAAGCCGGGTTGGCAGGGCCTCTACCCAGGGCGTTGCTCTTCAGCACCGATCCTGCAGCAGTACCCTTCAGTGCTTTAGCCAGCTTAAAGCCAGCTTGCCGGACCGGAGCAGCTGCCGGCTCACCTTTCAACTGTCCGAAAAACTCCTTCAGCCAGCTTTCATCCTCCGGTTTAATATCGACATCGCTCAACTGTACCGGCCGTAATCGCCGGGCTCCCAGTTCGGCCAACCGGCTGTCGAACTCTTTCCCGGTCTTGCAGAAATGAAAGTACGACGAATCGCCCAGGGCAAATACGGCATATTCCAACCGGCTCAATCCGGGAGCCCGTTTGCCGTGGAGGAAATCGTACACCGTTTTCGCCTGAAAAGGAGGTTCGCCGTCGCCATGGGTCGACACAATTACCAGCAAGCACTCTTCCTGTTCCAGCGATTTTACCGGATAATCTTCCATGTTTTTAAGCGTTGCTTCCACCCCCTGTTCTACAGCCATCCGCAGTGCAATCTTTGCCAGGTTGGCTCCATTGCCCGTACGCGATCCGTACAGAATTGTCAGTTTTTTTGCCGGGGTCGACTGCAAAGTCCCATTAGAGTCCGGGTGCTCCTCCGGTAAGGAGGTGCGATCGCCCGGCGCGCGAACACTCAGTGCCGCCAGGTATCCCGCCACCCAGGCCAGCTGACGTTCGTCGAGCGGCGCCAGCAGTTGTTGAAATACATTGAACTCCTCTTCGCTGAAAGGATTGTTTGTTACGTTCATTAATCCTGTTTTATGTTAAACTATTGTAGGTGGGTTATTGCTTCATGAAGCAGCTGCATTTAAATCTCATATTCGGGTCCGCCTTGTACTTTACCGAATTTTATCCGGTTCCAAAGTCGTTCGTGCAGGTAAAAAATGGCAATTTTCGAAATGAAATCGACTCCCATGATAGAAAAGGCAAACTTAAGCTCGCCCGTTACCACGAAAGAAATGATAAAAGTGGCTACCGTACCGGTAATACGGTACGAGAGCGATTTAACTAAACTGCGGTAATTTTTTTCGCGCATACACTCTGGTTGATTAATATAGTGAGGGAAGCTTCTCCCGCTGACAGGCGGAACGAAAACTTCCTGCTGCAAAATTCAGAGAATATCGGAGTTTATGCCATACCAACCCAAGGGCATTTTTATACCTTTTTTATGGTAGGTAGCAAATTGCATTTCTATGCAAAAACGGCCGGCCGGGTGTTTTTTTGATGAAAAAATGCGCCGTAGGTTTTGCTTTTTGAGAATTTATACTACTTTTGCGTACTCTTGCTGTGCTGGCTGCTGTGCTGACGAGTGCTGTTTCTCCGGGGCCGCAAGTTGATGTAGTTAATTAATTAGCTGAATGCCACAGCTCAATAGACCTTTATTATTCAACGAACAAAGATGAAGAAAACTGCTTTGATTTCAGGAATTACAGGCCAGGACGGGGCCTACCTTGCCGAATTACTATTGAAAAAAGGATACATCGTTCACGGTATTAAACGCCGCTCGTCGATGTTCAATACCGATCGCATCGACCACCTCTATCAGGATCCTCATGTAACCGGGCGCAACCTGATTCTGCACTACGGCGATCTGACCGACTCCATGAATCTTACCCGTATTATTCAGGAAACGCAACCCGACGAAATTTATAACCTGGCAGCCATGAGTCATGTGAAGGTAAGTTTCGATACACCCGAATATACTGCCAATGCCGACGGTATCGGTACGCTGCGTATCCTGGAAGCGGTGCGCTTGCTGGGTTTGTCGGAAAAAACACGTATTTATCAGGCTTCCACTTCCGAATTATACGGGCTGGTACAGGAAATTCCTCAAAAGGAAACCACTCCTTTTTACCCACGTTCGCCGTATGCAGTGGCCAAACTGTACGCCTACTGGATCACGGTTAATTACCGTGAAGCTTATAAAATGCACGCCAGCAACGGTATTTTGTTCAACCACGAGTCGCCTTTACGTGGCGAAACCTTTGTGACCCGGAAAATCACCCGGGCTACTGCCCGCATTGCCATGGGTATGCAGGAGTGTACCTATCTGGGGAACTTATCGGCCCGCCGCGACTGGGGTCATGCCAAGGATTATGTGCAGGCCATGTGGCTCATCCTTCAGCAGGATACGCCCGACGACTACGTGATCGCCACGGGTGTGACCACCGAAGTGCGTGAGTTTGTGCGCATGGCTTTTGCCGAATTGGGGATCACGATTGAATTCAGGGGCGAAGGGGTGAACGAGAAAGGCTATATTGTTTCCATCGACGAAGCTGTATTTGCCGATCGGGTAGGAGCCGAATTTCTGCCACATCTCAAGTTGGTTCGCCATCCGGTTGTGGAGGTCGATCCGGCTTATTTCCGCCCCACCGAGGTGGAATTGCTTATCGGCGATGCCACCAAGTCGAAAACCAAATTGGGCTGGAAGCCTCAATACGATCTTGCAGGATTGGTGGAAGATATGATGAAATCGGATGTAAAGCTCATGAAAAAAGAAACTTACCTCAAAGAAGGTGGCTTCAGAATTCTGAATTATTTTGAATAAAAATGGATAAAAACTCAAAAATATACATAGCCGGTCACCTGGGGATGGTGGGTTCAGCCATTAAGCGTAATCTTGAAGCCAGGGGTTATACTAATTTTGTCACCCGGAGTTTCGATGAGCTCAATTTGCTGGTGGAAGCCGATGTGGCCCGCTTTTTTGAACTCGAAAAGCCCGAATACGTGGTGTTGGCAGCAGCCAAGGTAGGAGGAATCGTAGCCAATAACACTTACCGTGCGCAGTTTATTTACGAAAACCTGATGATTCAGAATCATGTTATTCATCAGTCGTACCTCCACGGGGTTAAAAAACTGCTGTTCCTGGGTTCTTCCTGTATTTACCCGCGCATGGCTCCGCAACCCATCAGGGAGGAATACCTGCTTACCGGATTGCTCGAGCCCACCAACGAGCCCTATGCCATCGCCAAGATTGCGGGCATTAAGATGTGTGAGGCCTATCACGATCAGTACGGCTGTAATTTCATTTCCATCATGCCTACGAATTTATACGGGCAAAACGACAACTACGACCTCGAAAAGTCGCACGTGCTGCCGGCGCTTATCCGGAAAATGGTGCTGGGTAATTACCTGATTGCCGGCGATATGCAGGCTGTTCGTCGCGACTTCGACCGTCGGCCGGTGGAAGGCGTCGACGGCAGTGCTTCCGACGAGGCGATTGTCGGCGTACTTGCAAAATACGGTATTGCCAATGGTTCTGTTCGCCTTTGGGGCACCGGCTCACCCATGCGCGAATTCCTGCACGTAGACGATATGGCCGATGCTTCGGTATTTTTGTTACTCAATTACGATGCGCCCGATACAACGCCTTCGCATGTGAACGCCGGTTGCGGTGAGGATATCAGCATCCGCGATCTGGCATCGTTGGTGCGGAAGATTACCGGTTACAAGGGTACGATCAACTGGGACTCGGACAAACCCGACGGAACTCCGCGCAAATTGCTTGATGTAAGTAGGTTGCATTCCTTGGGATGGCAGCCCTCGGTTTCGCTGGAAGAAGGCATCCGCCGGGTGGTGGCTACTTACCTCGGTTAAACTGCACGCATACTATTTTTACATCCGGATGTTAAAAAAACAGGGTCGACAGGCGTACTTGTCGACTCTTTTTTGTAGATTTGTCCGGCTTTTTGCGGTTAATAATTAAGTTACGGGAATGAGGACCTACGACATAGTGATAGCTGGTGCCGGCTGTGCCGGTTTAAGTTTACTGTATCGGTTGTTGCAGGATCCTGTGCTGAGCCGGCAAAATATCCTGGTGCTCGACAAACGGCAAAAGAATACCAACGATCGCACCTGGTGTTATTGGGAGCGGGGCGAAGGTGCTTTTGAATCCATTGTTCATCGCAGCTGGGACCGGCTCGCCGTGTGTTCCGGCCGGATGTCGAATACCTTGACGATAGCCCCCTACCGGTATAAGATGATTGCCGGAATCGATTTCTACCGGCATGTGCTCGAGTTGGCAGCCGGCTTTCCCAATGTTGTGTTTCGCTACGAAACGATCACGAACATGTCGGTTCACAAGAAGCAGGTACAGATTCGGACTGCCGGAAGTGCATACCAGTGTTCGTACGTTTTTAATTCGACGCCGCTTTTTCAACCCCGCCGCCCGCGCAGCCAGCAAATGCATTTCCGCGGATGGAGGGTAACTACTCCTGTCGATTGTTTTGATACTCAGCAGCCGGTGCTGATGGATTTCAGGGTGCCTCAGCAGGAAGGAGCTGCTTTTATGTATGTGTTGCCCGTAGGCCGGCGCGAGGCCCTGGTGGAATATACCCTCATCGGGTCACGCATCATGAAGCAGGGTAACTACCTGTCGGTCATCGAAAACTATTTAAGCAATGTGCTGGGCATAGCTACCTATGATGTTACGGGAGAAGAAAGCGGAGTATTACCGCTCAGCTGTCGCTATCATGCCCGTCATTACCACCGGCGTATCGTACACATCGGTATTGCTGCCGGTTGCCTGAAACCCGGCAGCGGTTATGCTTTTCAGTTTATTCAGCGGCAATGCGACGAGGTGCTCGCATTGCTCCGGAACAATATGTTTCCGGTAACCAAAAAACGCTTGCTGTATGGCCGGTTCCGCTGGTACGATGCCACGTTGCTGCGGGTGGTTCGCAATCGCAACATAAGCTTTGCCGATATGATGGAAACCTTGTTTACGCGGGTGCCGGCTCCCCGCATTTTAAAATTTCTCGAAAACTCCACTTCCTTTCGCGAAGAATGCACGATTATGCGTGTTTTTCCTCCGTCGGTATTCGTGCCTGCCGCACTTAAAGAACTGATAAACTGTAAGTAATGCATATAACCCGCATTTTGTACGACTTTAATGTCCGATTACTCGTAAAAAGTGCTTATTTTTGCATGTTTTATTACTGAACACATGAATTCAACCCACTCTGTATTAGTTACCGGAGGTGCGGGATTTATCGGGTCGAACCTGTGCGAAATGCTTCTCGGAAAAGGATATCGCGTGGTTTGTCTGGATAATTTTGCAACCGGTCGCCGCTCGAATATCTCGGCATTGATGGCACATTCTTCATTTAGGTTGATCGAAGGCGATATTCGTTCGATCGATACCTGCCGCGAGGCGGTTGAAGGGGTACGCTACGTGCTGCATCAGGCGGCATTGGGATCGGTGCCTCGCTCCATCAACGATCCGATCACCACCAACGAAGTCAATATCGGAGGTTTTCTGAATATGCTGGTAGCCTCCCGCGACGCAGGCGTACAACGATTTGTATATGCAGCCAGCTCGTCGACCTATGGCGATTCGGAAACATTGCCCAAGGTGGAAGAGGTGATCGGACGGCCACTTTCGCCCTATGCCGTCACCAAATATGTAAATGAACTATATGCCGATGTGTTTTGCAAAACCTATGGAATGGAGTGCATCGGCTTGCGTTACTTCAATGTGTTTGGCCGCCGGCAGGATCCCGATGGAGCCTATGCCGCCGTTATTCCTCTTTTTGTGAAGCAGCTGATTAATCACGCGTCGCCCCGGATCAACGGAACCGGCGAATATTCGCGCGATTTCACCTATATCGACAATGTGTTGCAGATGAACTGGCTGGCGATGACTACCACCAATCCCGATGCCGTCAATACGGTGTACAATACGGCGGTGGGCGAACGGAATACCTTGCTGCAATTAGTCGGGTACCTGAAGGAGATTCTTCAGGAATACGATCCCGCCATCGCCGGTGTGACGGTAGTGCACGGGCCCGAACGGGTCGGCGATATACCTCATTCGCTGGCTTCGGTCGATAAAGCCCGGCGGTTGTTGGGTTACCGCCCGACCCATACCCTCGCAGAAGGATTGCGGGAGGCTATCAAATGGTATGTTGGTTCGTTTAATCATTAACAATTTAAAATATGGATACTATAAAAATTGCGGTTATCGGCCTGGGCTATGTCGGCCTGCCGCTGGCCCGTTTGTTTTCGACAAAATATCCTACGGTAGGATTCGATATCAATAAACGCCGGATCGCGGAGTTGATGCAGGGACACGACTCGACGCTTGAAGTGGAGGATGCGTTGCTGCAAGAAGCCATCGATACCCATGGTTTCCTATGTACCGACGATCCGGAGCAGATACGCGATTGTAATTTTTATGTCGTTACGGTGCCGACACCGGTCGACGTCAACAATAATCCCGATCTTACTCCGCTTTACAAAGCCAGCGCGACAGTGGGGAAAGTGATTGCAAAAAACGATATCGTGGTGTATGAATCGACGGTATATCCGGGTGTTACCGAAGACGAATGTATTCCCATCGTTGAGAAGATTTCGGGACTTACCCTGAATACCGACTTTTTTGCCGGCTATAGTCCCGAACGCATCAATCCGGGTGATAAAGAGCATACGGTAGAGAAAATTAAAAAGGTAACTTCGGGATCGACTCCGGAAACAGGCCGGATCGTGGATAATGTATATGCTTCGGTGATAATTGCCGGCACCCATCTGGCTCCTTCCATCAAAGTGGCCGAAGCCGCGAAGGTGATCGAGAATTCGCAACGCGATATTAATATCGCGTTTGTAAACGAGCTTTCAAAGATTTTTAACAAAATGAAGATCGATACGCATGCGGTGCTCGAAGCAGCAGGTACCAAGTGGAATTTCCTTCCTTTCAAGCCCGGGCTGGTGGGAGGACATTGCATCGGAGTGGATCCTTATTACCTGGCGCAGGCGGCCCAGCGGCTGGGGTATAATCCTGAGATTATTCTGGCCGGAAGGCGCATGAACGACGGCATGGGCGAATATGTTGCCAATGAAGTAATTAAGTTGATGCTGAAAAAACGGATTTTGGTCGTCGATTCGAAATTGCTGATACTTGGGTTCACGTTCAAGGAAAATTGTCCCGATGTGCGTAATACCAAAGTAATCGATATTGTTAAGGCTTTGCAGGAATACAATGTGGCGGTAACGATCTACGATCCCTGGGCCGATCCGGCCGAAGTGATGCACGAGTACGGGGTTACCACTAGCCGTGAGCTGCCTGCCGGACAGTTTGATGCAGTGGTGCTGGCCGTGGCACATGCCGGTTTCCGCCAACTGGATATCGCAGCTTTACAGCGTGAAAATTCGGTTGTTTATGATGTGAAGGGATTTCTTCCCGAAAGCGACGGACGTTTATAAGTGAGGGTTATGACTAAAAAAGAGTTTATTCATCGTGTGCCTAAGGCCGAACTTCACCTTCATATCGAGGGTACCTTCGAACCCGAATTGATGTTCGCTATCGCACATCGCAACAATATTCAACTGGAGTATGCTTCGGTGGATGAGTTGAAGCAGGCGTATCAGTTTGCAAATTTACAGGAGTTTCTGGATATTTATTATGCGGGTGCAGGCGTGCTGCTCTATGAACAGGATTTTTACGATTTAACACGGGCTTATTTCGATCGCATTCATGCACAGGGGGTCGTACATGCCGAGATCTTCTTCGATCCTCAGACCCATACCGACCGGGGCGTGGCTTTCGAAACTGTGCTCAAGGGCATTACCCGTGCCATGGACGATGTGCGTGAGCAGTACGGACTTAGTTCGGGTTTGATACTTAGTATCCTGCGCCATCTGTCGGAGGAAAGTGCGCTGCGCACCCTGGACGAAGCTTTACCTTTTAAACAGTATTTTATCGGTGTAGGTCTCGATTCGTCGGAATTGGGGCATCCGCCGGTGAAATTCAAACGGGTGTTTGAACGGGCACGTGCCGAAGGACTTAAAACACTGGCCCATGCCGGCGAAGAAGGTCCCCCGGCTTACGTATGGGAAGCTATCGACCTGCTGGGCGTCGACCGGCTCGATCATGGCAACCGGTCGATGGAAGATGACCGGCTGGTGGCCGAGCTGATCCGCAGGAAAATTGCGCTGACGCTTTGTCCGTTGTCGAATTTAAAGTTGCAGGTGGTGAGCGATTTGCGGCAGCATCCCTTGAAGCGAATGATGGAGCGTGGCATGTTGGTGACTGTTAACTCCGACGATCCGGCCTATTTTGGCGGTTACCTCAACGAAAACTACGAAGCCATAGCAGAAGCGCTCGAACTGAGCATCGACGAAATCGGACAATTGGCCGTCAATTCCTTCGAAGCAAGCTTCCTTTCCGCTGCCGAAAAAGCATCCTGGACCGGTAAGATCGAAGCCATGTTACAGTGATGATATTTTATCATTAATACGCCCGTATTGTTGATGAAATATAGTATCTTTGCCTGAATTTTAAACAATATTACATAAATATGACTACAAATACTACGCTTTCAGAACCTGTTGAAGCCTTTCCTTATACGCCTCCTACCGATGAAATCCGGAGGAAATACAAAGAAATATTTGAGTTGACCGAACCTCTGAAGGTTCCGCTGCCGAAATTGATTTTCGATAAACTGGTGGCTTTTGTGATTTTGACCTTTTGTTTGCCCGTCATCGTTTTATTACTGCTCATCAATTTTATTGAAGGGCTTATTGTGCCGGAGAATAAAGGTCCGTTGTTTTTTTACTACAACGCGGTGAGCGGAGGTAAAGTGATCAAGAAATGGAAAATCCGCCTGATCAAGGAAAAATATATCGATAAAGAACTGCAGGCAAAAGGCGATTGGCATGCCTACCAGAAAGAATGGATGCCCGAAGCACGTACCCACCTCGGGGCTTTTGTGAAGAAATTTTACCTCGACGAGATTCCTCAGTTCTATATGGTTCTTACCGGCGATATGTCGCTCGTGGGGCCCCGTCCGCTGGCTATACACCACTACGAGCGCGACCTTGCACAGGGTAATGTAACCCGCAAGCTTATCAGGGGAGGATTGCTGGGATACGGTCATGTCCGGAAAGGCACACCCGACTTCGGAAAGCCTGAGTTTGAATACGAATATGTACGACGTTATCTTCATTATTCACCCTTCCGGTTACTAATGACCGACTTGTACGTCATCTGGAGAGGAGTCGTAGTGATGTCGAAAGGTGGAGGTCACTGATAAGGACAATAAAACACCGGTCTTTTCGTTACAGACTGGGATATAAAGTTCATATAATTTAATAGCGTGAAGAAACTAATTTATTTTGTGGTACTGGTTGCGATACTGGTGGGATGCAAGTCGAACGAAAAGGTTGCCTATTTCCGCCCGGTGCCCGGTACAGTAGCCGATGCAAAGGAGTATCCTGTACCGGAGCCGGTTGTGCGGTCGGGCGATATTCTGATCATCACGGTTAACTCGCGAACACCCGAAGCGGCCGTTCCTTTCAATTTACCCTTGTTGCCCTCCAATAATACGAATAGTTATACCTTTTCGGGAGGTAGCAATGTTTCGTACGGGGTAAGTATTCAGAACTACCTGGTCGATAATCAGGGTTATATCCAGTTCCCGATCCTGGGAAAACTGAAGGTGATCGGTAAAACCAAAAACGAAGTTACCACGATGCTGTTCGATGCCATCCATCCCGAATATATCAAGGATGAACCCATCGTACTGGTACGAATGGGGAATTTTAAAATTTCGGTGTTGGGAGAAGTGAATAGGCCCGGCTCCTATGTGATTGATAACGAACGTATTTCGATAGTGGAAGCCCTGTCGCTGGCCGGCGATCTCACCGTGTATGGCCGTCGCGATAATGTATTACTGATTCGTGAATCGGGAGGCCGTCGCGAAATGATCCGGTTGGACTTACGCAACGAAAACCTCATCAATTCTCCCTGGTATTATCTGCAGCAGAACGACGCGCTGTACGTGGAGCCCAACGAACCCAAAGCCCGTTCGTCGAGTATCGGTTCGGCCGAAACCCTTTCGATTTCGGTCGTTGGAACATTGATATCGTTAACATCGCTTTTAGTAAATATATTAAAATAATGATCATACAAACAGGAAGATGTCTGCGTATCAGCTGTATCTTCCGTTTTTTGTATGTATATGCTTGAAATGCAGTGTCTTGGTTGGGTGCTGGTGTGACTGACCAAGCTTTGCTTTTCGAATAAACACAATGGTTATGAATCAAGAAAATGCTACGAACGGCTTTTCGCAACAGCAGCCTCAACAGCCAAGAGTAAAAGAAATCTCCGATCTCCGGGAGATCATCGAATCGTATCTTATTTACTGGAAATGGATCGTTGCGGCCATGGTAGTGGCCCTGGTTGCCGCGGGAGTTTATATCATGACCCAGCCCAGTATTTATGAATTTAAGGCTTCGGTGCTCATTATTGATCCTAAAAACCAGATGAACGAACTTTCGATCCTGAACGAATTGAAGCAAGTGGGATTGAATACAAATACCAAATTGGCTACCAACGAGGAAAAAGTGCTGAAATCGACGCACCTCATGAAACGGGTGGTAAGCGAACTCGATTTACATACTACCTATTCGCGTAAAGTAAGTTTGCACAAAGAGGATATGTACAAGGATTCGCCCTTCCGGGTAACGCTCGACAGTGCGATGTATGTTCAACTGAAATCGCAGCTGTACCTCACTATTCACCGTAAGAACGGAGGTTTTCAGCTTACCGGAAAATACGATCAGGAACATTTCAGTGAACTGATTCACGATTTTCCGGCCACTATTGCTTCGCCTGCAGGGCCGATCACCGTTGTTAAAGTGCCCGATTCGCCATTTGCCGATCACACAACCTATGTTACCATCGAGAATCCTACCACCACCGCCATCTGGCTGGCCAATGTAGGTATTAAATCGGAAATCGATAAAAATGCCGACGAAATCCGCCTGAGCTTCCGGGCAAACAATATTCAGCGCGGTCAGGATGTACTTACCACCTTAATACGCCTGTACAATCGCGATGCCGTGGAGCAGATCACCCAATCGGCTGCGTTTACTTCGGTATTTATTAAAAACCGCCTCGATTTGCTTACCAACGAATTGTCGGTTGTCGAACAAAAGATAGAGGATTACAAGCAAACCAACGAAATGACCAATATTGAGTCGGATGCTGAGTTATTGCTCTCGAACAACCTTCGTTTTACCGAAAATTACCTGGAAGCCGAAATTCAGCTTCAGCTGATCGAATACATGGAGCAGTTTGTGAAAAATCCGTCGAATAAAAACCAGCTCATCCCCGATCTGGGCCTTAGCGACCGCGGGTTAATGAATGTGATCAACGAATATAATTTATTACTACTCAGTCGTAAAAAAATTGAAGAAGGCACTTCCGATAAAAACCCGGTGCTGGTAACCCTTAATCGCCAGATCGAGGAGGCTCACAGCGCCATCCTGGTCGGCATCACCAATTCGAAACGCGGCTTCCAGATGAGCGCCCGTAAACTCGAGGATCAAAACCAGCAGTTCAGAGGCCGCTTGCGTTCCATCCCCCGCCAGGAACGCGAATTCGTCGAAATCAAGCGCCAGCAGCAGGTGAAAGAGGCCTTGTATGTGTTCCTGCTTCAAAAGGGCGAAGAAGCCCATATGAGTATGGCTATTGCTACCAATAAAGCCCGGCTGCTCAACGAGCCCGACGAGGCAAAGAAAGTAGCGCCGCGTACGGTGGTGGTTTTTACGGTGTTTATGATGCTGGGACTCATTTTCCCGGTGAGTATCATTTTCTTCCGCAATTTAATGAATACCACCATACGCAACCGCGTGGATGTTGAGCGACTGACCAATCTGCCCCTGTTGCTCGAACTGTCGCACAACAAAAATGCCGAACCCGTGTTCGATCATCGTTCCAACGAAATTGCAAATGCCGAACTATTCCGCCTGTTGCGCGCCAAGCTTCAGTTTGTACTAAGCGGCGAGAACGAAAAGGTCATCCTCGTCACGTCGACTCAACCCGGAGAGGGAAAAACCTTCGTGAGTATCAATCTGGCTATCACCCTTTCGCTGCTCGATAAGAAGGTGGTGCTGGTAGGGCTCGATCTGCGCAAGCCCATGGTGGCTAAGGTATTGAATCTCAGCTCGAAAGAAGGAGTAACTTCCTACCTTGCAGGTCAGGTGAGCGATTATCACGAGTTGTTGGATACAACCGATCAGTATCCCAATTTACATGTGCTGCCGGCAGGTATTATCCCGCCCAATCCCAATGAGCTCATTATCAACGAACGGTTCGATAAGTTGTTTGAACAGTTGCGCGAGGAATATGATTACATAGTGCTCGATACTTCGCCGGTAGGTGCGGTATCCGACACCTATCTGGTGGATCGGGTGGCCGATATGTGCCTCTTCGTGTGCCGTTCGGAATACTCCGATACCCGAAATATCGAATTTGTAAACCGGTTGAATGCCGAAGGTTCGCTTCGCCGCATTTACCTGGTAGTGAACGATGTCGATTTCGAATCGCATAAATATGCCTACTATCGTCGCTACGGTTATGGCTATGGCTATGCTTACGGCAACGACCAGGTAGCAGGTACCAAAAAGAAATAATACGACAGAGTGACTGATCTGAGAAAAACAACGCTGTCGGGTTTGAAGTGGACTACCGTGGGCACAGTCGGGCAGTCGGTGTTTCAGGTGCTTCAAATTGTGATCCTGACGCGTCTGTTACCGCGCGAGGCCTTTGGACTCATGGCATTAACCCTGATGGTGGTGAACTTTGCCACCATTTTCGTCGATATGGGGTTGGGTTCGGCGCTCTTACACCGTCAGAAGGCTACTGCCGGGGAGTACAGCAGTCTGTATTGGTTTACCCTGCTCGTTTCCGTCGTGGTGTACCTGTTGCTGATAGCGGCCAGTCCGTTTGTTGCACAATTTTACCACGAGGAGGAACTGGTTCGTCTTATTCCCCTGCTGGGGGTTATCGTGCTTTTGAATGCCGCAGGGCGCCAGCATCGCATGGTGTTGCAAAAAGACTTTAAGTTCAGCACCATTGCCAAAGCCGACCTGGTTTCCATTTTTTGCGGTTTACTCGTTGCAGTGGCAACGGCTCTTGCAGGTGCCGGGGTGTATAGCCTCGTATTTTCGCTTATCAGTGTTAATCTGGTGGCAAATGGCTGGCTGTTGGTGAGCAATGTTCGATCCTATCCTTTGGCACCACGCTTCCGGATCAGCGAAACCTATGCATTCTTAAAAATAGGATCGTATAACATGGGGAGTAACCTCATGGATTTTTTTTCGCGCGAATCGGATACCCTGGTCATCGGGAAGCTGCTGGGAACCGAGGTGCTGGGCTTGTATTCGTTGGCAAAGCAGTTGGTAGTCAAGATGTTTAATATCCTGAATCCGGTCATGCTGAACGTGCTGAATCCGGTATTATCGTCGGTTCAGGCCGAAGCAGAGCGGGTAAAGGCGCTTACACTCAAATCGGTATCGATCATCGTGACGGTTGTTTTTCCGGTTTATCTTATTATCGCGTTGTGTTCGAAACCGATCTTGTATGTGCTGTACGGGCAGGACTATAGTGCAGGCTGGGTTATCCTGGCTTTTTTGTCGGTTTCGTTTGCTTTTCAGTCCTTGTATTCGCCTTCGGGAAGCCTTCAGATTGCCACGGGCCGCACCAACATCGGTTTGCGTTGGACACTGGTACAGGCGGCTCTGACCCCACTGGTGGTTTTTCTTATGGCTCCCTTGGGGATCAACGCTGTAGCGGTAGCGCTGGCCGGGCTCAGTTGCGTGCTCATCGTACCGCATTGGGCTATGCAGTATCGTATTATGGCCGGGATCACCTTGCGTGAATATTTCGGGGCGATTTTCAAACCGATAGCGTATGTCGCCCGGCGCGATTTTCCCGAACAGCTGTACCGGCGGATCAGTGCAGGAATGTACGAGTGGTTGCGCCGGCGGAGCGTGGCAAAAAGCCTGAAGGTGAAAGTAGATGATTTTCGTTCCATCCCTATCGTGATCAACAACCGAAACCGCCACACGACCTTAAGGCAATTAATCGATTCGTTGGAGACGAACGGATACCGAAATATCTACATTCTCGATAATCAATCGTCGTGGCCCCCGTTGCTCGAATACTACCGGACCTTACCCTACCCGGTGATTAGGCTCGGCGGTAACTATGGCTACAATGCGCTCGAAAAAATTCCGTTATACAAGAAAATCCGGAAAGGTTATTTTGTGTATACCGATTCGGATGTGGTTCCGGCCGACAACTGTCCGGCCGATTTTATGAAGCACTTTCTGAGCCTGCTTCAACATCACCACGATGTACAGAAAGTAGGTTTTTCGCTGAAAATTGACGATTTGCCGGAGCATTTTGCCGACCGGGAAAAAATTCTGGCCCTTGAGGGCGGCTATTTTTCCAAACCCCTGGGCGATGGTTTGTACGAAGCGCCCATCGACACTACCTTTGCCCTGCATCGGCCTTATGCTCTTATAAGTACGGTAGGAGGCTATAAAATGATTCGTACCGGCGCTCCGTACGAGGCCCGTCACCTGCCCTGGTACAACAACAGTATGCAGCTCACCGCCGAAGAACAATATTATATCGATCATGTTGAAATTGGAACACAGTGGTCGAAAGGGCTCGGACTAAAACGTGAGTCGCTGCTTAGCCGCGTGATACGAATGTTGAACTATATCTGATGGAAACGCTTCTGATCATATTGTTAATAATTGCCGGGTTGTTTTTCTCCAATCTGGCAAGGGTGGCCTTCAAACACAACTGGATTGGTTATGTGCTTTCGTTTTCGCTGGTTTTTATAGCATCGGGGCTACTGACCTATACCCCCGACTGGGTAGGGTACGAAGCCTGGATCGAAAAGGATATCGGTCGCGACGTGTTTTTTAATTTCTTTGTTCACAATGTATTGCCGGCCGACAGAGGTTACCAGTTCGTCCACATCTTTTTTGTGGCCACCTATACCGTTCTCATGATTATGCTCATCAGCAAATTTACCGATCAGATCCTGTTGGTAGTAGTGCTTTATCTGGCCGTTGTATATTTGTTTTACTCCACGCAGATACGATTTTTTATGGGGTACTATGCAATGAGCCTGGCGTTTTACTATTGGTTTGTTGAGAATAAGCGACGAATGGCTCTTTTTTTTATGGTTTTTGCTGTATTGAATCATGCCTCCCTGCTGTTTCTCCTGCCTTTTATCTATTTCTTTACGGTCGATGTGGAGGTACTCATCCGGAGGGTGGCCCTTTTTCTGTCATTGATCGTGATCATCTATTTTATTTCCTCGTTTTTCCTGACCGACGAAACGCAAGACATTGTTTTTCTCACGTATCTGGCATCGGCAGAACATGAATCGAGTTTGCTGGGCGGATTATTTTCATTTTTACCCTGGTTTATTTCGTTCTTTCTCATTCATTTATATGCCAAGAGAAAGATTTCGGAGTATCCATCGTTGTTACAAGACAAAAAATTCCAGTATCTTTACCGCTTTATGATTATTTCGATTACCTTTATCGGAATTTCTCTTGAGCGGCAGGTTGTCGGTCAACGGTTTATTATCCCGTCGGCCATCTTCCAGATTATGTTGTTGTTGTACATAGCCCGATACAACGAGCGCCGGCAGAATTTTACACTTGCTGGTATAGGAACAGCCTATTTTCTGGCCTATATGTTCTATTACTACATATTGTCGATGGAAATAACGAGTAGTAACGTCACTGAAATGGTAAGCGAGATGCTTCAATCGAATATAGTGATACGGCTTTTGTTAAATCCCTGACATAGCTATTAATATTAAAATGGAATTATCGGTTATTATAGTATCCTATTATTCGCGAGAGATGATGCGCGAATGTGTGCAGTCGATTTTCGATTTTAACGATTTGCCCGACGATGAATTAGAGGTAATCGTAGTCGAAAATAGTCCGCTTGACGAAGCCTTAGCTATGCGGGAATTGCTGGTTCAATTCGCCGGAAAACCGGTTAAGTTTATCCGGAATGACTGCAACAGAGGCTATGGAGGCGGTAATAATGCAGGAATTAAACAGGCCAGCGGGAAAGTAGTGGCTGTCATGAATCCGGACATCCGGTTGCATAAACCATTATTTAAGCGAGCTGTCGAAGAATTTAAATCAAAAAATACGTTGGCAATGCTGGGATTCAAACAAATAGGGAATCAAAGTATTAGTTATTACCTGAATCCGGAGTTTTATTTTCCGTTGCTTCGTTCCTTTGTCGAGCGTGTCGCCAACCGCATGAATCGGTTTAACCCCCGCTATTTCTTTTTATCAGGAGCATTTGTGTTTTTCGATCGACAGAAGTTTTGGGATGCCGGTGGATTTGACGAGGCTATTTTTTTATACATGGAAGAAGCCGATATCTCTCACCGCATCCGCGAACGTGCTTACTCGATACAGTTTATAGCCGGTTACAGCTACCTGCACCTGATCGACGAGCGGGTCGGATTTACAGCCAAAGCCTATCGCCATTTGTTGGACTCGCTGAGTTATTACTGTGAAAAATATAATTTTAACGAAAGAAAAATACGGAATCGCATGCTTTTCGAACATCGCTTTAAGAAAAAAGTTGCCAGGCTGCTTGGTCGTGTCGAATTGGAAGCGGTTATGAACAGTAACATCGAGGTGCTCCTTGCCAGGAGCGCCGGTACTGCGACAATACATGTTGATAATAATTAATACCTTGTATTAAAGATGATTATTGAAGCTTCACATACTTACTTTGGTGGCGGGTATGTTTTATTGGAACAAATTCTGGATTATTGCGAAACCAATCGTATCGCAACGGAAGTGTATGTGGGTTATCGCGATGTATTTGAAAAGATCCGGGCCAGGAACTATCGACAGGTCAGATTAGTGAAGACAAACTCCATCAGTACGCTTTTTCGCTACTTCAGGAAACGTTCAAATGTGTTGTTTTTCTGTAATCTGCCTCCATTTGTTCGTAACGAACAATCGGTATTGTATGCCCAGAACTATCTGTTGTTCGAAACGCCGCGATTCACAAGCCAGATCACCCTGGTATACAATATCAAAAAATTTGTGTATTTTCATCTGATCAAGAATTTCTCACACAATGTAAGCGATGTAGTATGTCAGACAGTGCCTGTGCAACAGATACTACAAAAAAACCTGGGTATCAATGCACGAGTATACCCCTTTTTTAGAGACATGCACCAGCTGGAGTTGACGAAGCGCTATGACTTTTGTAGTATAGGGAGTGGCGAACCTCACAAAAACCTCGGACGATTATTGGATGCAGTAGAATCGCTGTCGGCCCGTTATACTTTCACCCTGGTGGTGACATTGGACGGGCGGTTGGCTCATCGCGAATTGCAAAATCGTATCGAACGTATCAATAATAAGTTCCAACGAACGGTGATAACCAATCTGGGACATATACATTATGAACATATCATTCATGTATATCACTCCTCCAGGGCCATGGTATTTCCTTCTCTTGCCGAAACGATTGCTCTTCCATTGATCGAAGCTCAGCAATGCGGAATAACAGTGATTTCGTCCGATTTACCTTATACGCATAATGTGTTAACCAATCCCATCACGTTCGATCCTGAGGATGTCGGGTCGATTGAGGAGAAGATGGAAGGTTTTCTTCTTGACAAATACTCCCATGTAAGTCAGGAGTTAAAAGTGCAGAGTAAACTCGACGACTTTATTCACATATTGCTATAAATGAGTTGTAGAAAGGATAATTTATAGCGAGAATGGATGCCGATGATCTGTTGCTGTTAGAACCACCGGTAACGCACTTACAATATTAATAATGTTACAGGTCAGCATTGACACGGATGGAATGCTGATTTCTTTTTTAGAAGTATTGATAACTGGCAAAAGAGTTATTCTGCAAGCATTAGGTTTGGAAATTAACATTATAATAACGAGGAATACAAAAGCCTACAGAAACAGTAAATTGTCGATAATGTTACCAGACGATTTTATAAAAACAATGAATGCCAGCCAAACTTCCAATTCGGCCTGTCGACTGCAATCGAGCTTTTCAACACAAACGGCCTGAACCTTGCAAAGAGCGTAAAGAAACAAACCTATGAACTTTATTCGGGCTAAATTTAAACTTTTTCCGAAGTGTTCAATTAAAACTGAGGTTAATTCACTACTTTTGTGCGAGACCTTGAGATTTGTGAATTCTCTGTAACTGATTGATAGTCAGAGGTAAGCAGGTGATGTTTCGAGGCGCTTATCATATAAAAAAACAGTTATTTTGCTGATTGTCAAAAAAATATATCGCTATATAATTTTTTGTTATGTGCTAAAACCGCATACATCAATCGCTAATTTCGTTCATGGCTGGCATAGTGAGGAAATTTATGTATATTTCAGTAATTATCGAAGAGTTGTGCTGGTCATTTCTATATCGGACTCACGTTAATTCATACAACTATTGATGAGTAAGAAGTTAAGTACAAAGGAAAAGTCGGTTAGGATCAATATCGAATCGCAATATTACGGCACCATAGCCGAAATCGGCGGCGGACAGGAGACTGCTCGTCATTTGTTCCAGGCCGGTGGAGCTTCCAATACGGTTGCCAAATCGATTTCGGCTTACGATAAGTTATTCAGCGATCATTTTTACAACGAGGGAAAACCGTCGCGCTATGTGGCCGAGGAAAGGCTTCGGAAGATGGTGCTGTCGGAATACAACGAGCTGATCACCATTCTGGACGGGAAGAATCCGCAGCGCTTTTTTGCTTTTGCCAATACGGTCGAAACATTGAATTATACGAAAACCAATCAGGGTAACGGATGGTTGGGGATCGCAGTGGAGGGGTCGGACCGTTACCGGCCCAATCTGATTTTTGTTCATATAAAGTTACACGAAAACGATACTTTACTCCAGCAGTATACGCTGGGTGCGCTGGGAATCAATCTGATTTACGGAGGACTTTTTGAACTCGACGATCCGCGCAACATCCTGCTGGGATTGCTCGACAACCTCGATACCGACCGGGTGGAAGTGGATTATGTATATACCGAAGGACCCGATATGACCTGGGTCGACAATCGCCTGCTCAATCTGATGCTGGTAAGCAATGCCATGACTCCGGCCATCATGTTCGACCCGTCGGGAATGATTCAGCAGCCGGGCGATTTGCTTTACAAGAAAAATGTATTGCTCATCAGGGGGTATTTCCGTCCCATCAATAAGTTGGGGATGGAGTTTATTGACGATAGCCTGGAGATTTTTAAGCGCGACGAAGATTATCGTCCCGACAACACCCTGGCTTTTTGCGAGATATCGTTGAATTATCTGATGCAGGGCGAACAGGTAAATGAAAAGGACTTCCTGCACCGGGTCGAATTGCTCAACCTGATGGGACAAAGTGTAATGGTGTCGCGGTTTCAGCGTTACTCCGGGCTGGTGCGTTATTTCAGGCAGTTTAAGCTTATAAAGCTTCGCATGGTGGTGGGGCTGCCGACTTTCATGCGTATCCTGGAACCCGGACAGTATTCCGATTTAAAAGGAGGTTTGCTGGAGGCTATGGGAGCGCTTTTTCAGGAGAATGTCAAGATATACCTTTACCCCTCGCTCGATGACAATGGCAACCTGGAGTATCCTGCCGACGAACGCTTTCCTATGCCGGTTCGTCTGCTTTGGCAATACCTGATCGCTACGGGTAAGATATTAATTTTACGCAGTGTTTCGACTTCGAATTTAAAGATTCATACCGCCGAAATCACCCGGCTTATTGAAGAGGCTGACGATACGGCCCTTCGGCAGATGTTGCCCGAACCAGTGTTCCGTGCTATCAAGACAGAACGCTGGTTCGATTATGGCATTACTTCATCCACTGCGGCTGCTCCTGCTTCTTCAGGTAATAATTGAAGAAACCGAACATTTTGGTGCTCAGATCGATTCGGTTGGCCCAGTATTTTGCTTCGATGTTGTGATCCATCCCATTGTAATTCAGCATCCATACCGGTTTGCCCAGGCGGTACAGGGCCATGAAATATTCAATTCCCTGGTACCAGGGTACTGCCCCGTCGTTGTCGTTGTGCATCATGAGCAGGGGAGTATTGACCCGGGGAGCATGAAACAGCGGCGAATTTTCGATATACAAGAGCGGACGCTCCCAAAGTGTCCCGCCAATTCGGCTTTGCGTATTTTCGTATTGAAACATACGGCTCATACCGGTTCCCCAACGTATGCCGCCATAAGCACTGGTCATATTGCTCACCGGCGCCCCCGCCATGGCAGCAGCAAACATATCGGTTTGCGTAATCAGGTAAGCAATCTGATAACCTCCCCAGCTCTGCCCCTGTAATCCCAACGCTTTTTCGTCGATATAGTCCCTCGTGTGGAGTAAGCTCTGCACTCCACTCACGATGGCATCGTAGGCATTTTTTCCCGGATAACCCGTGGTATATACAATGTCGGGCACGAAAACGAGGTATTCGTTACTCACATAGAACGGTATGCTGATGATCGACCGGCTGGGTTGCGGGTAATTGTAGCGGTGGTAGGTGTCGGAACTCCGCTCGTAGAAATACACTACCATGGGATATTTTTTGGCCGGATCGAAATTTTCGGGTTTATAGAGCAACCCCCGTAGACTGTCGCCGGCAAACGAATTCCATTTTACCAGTTCCACCGTGGGCCATACAAATCCGGCCTGTTGCCGGTTGGTAGCCGATACCACCGTTGTTTCGCCGAAACTCAGGCTACTGAGTTCCACCTCCGGAAAACGGTCGACTGTTTGCCGCGACCACAGCAGCGCATCGCTGTTGTCGGCTTTTATGACGCTCCCTGCCGACCATTGCCCGGCGATGAGAGGGCTGAGGTTGCCGGCCCATGTTCCCGGCTGGTTGGAAGCTTTTCCTGCTTTTGGTGAAGTTGACACGATACTGAGCGCGGCAAAGCCTTCATCGTAATTGTGTTCGTTCACCATCGAAAGCAACAGCGGCTCCTGCAGGTCGATGGTTGCTTTTTTCGCATCGGTCGGAATATACCGGTAACGCTGTTGCCGGTCTCTGCCATTGGTAAGGTTCACCGGTGCAGCTTTACCGCGCGGATCGAGCAACCACAGGTCGTAGCGGTCGTACACCACCAGGTGCTGGTCGTTACGGGTCCAGCCGGCTATCCCATAAGGCGACGGGTCGTCGGGAGTATCGTGTAATTCGTCGGTCAGCGCCACATTGAGCGAGGTGCCGATAGCCTGTGTGGCGCCAGTGGCGAGTTCGCGGGTATAGTAGTGCCGCCGGTCGGGATCAAACCAGGCTGCAAAGAGTCCCGAAGGCGAGAGTTGCAGCTGTTGTCCGCCCTTCAACAGGGTCGATTTGCGTCCGGTTTTCAAATCAACCAGGTAATAATCGGTGAGCATACGCGAGCTCCAGGTGATGCTCCGCTCGTGCGGCTTCCGGTCGGTTCCGATGGCCAGCTCGCCATTGTTCCGGTGCATCAACCGTATCGATTCTACCACCGAATCGGCCAGTTGCACCACTTTATTATCGGTTACGCGGTACACAGCCAGGAACGTTTGACGTTTTTTCTGCGCTTCCTGTTTGAGCTGCCGGGGCTTCAGGACATTGTCGGTATGACTCCATAGTTCCAGTTTCGCTTTTTCTTCGGCAAGCAAGCTGTCGGTTTCGGCCGCTTTCGCTTTGGGCGCAGTTCCGAAGAAGAGTTTGCTGCCATCGTCAGAGAAATACAACGATCCGTTTTCCGAAGGCGTCCAGCCTTTGGGAAGCGCCGGGGTGAGCGAGTCGGCAATCAGCCGTATTGAGTTGGCAATTTGCTTGCGTTTGCCTTGTGGGGCAAGCGGAGAATAATAGAGGCCGAAATTTTTCGAGCTTGCGGTATCGCGCGACGCCAGCCAGGCCAGCTGGCTGCCGGTGCCGTCGAACATAAGCCGGCGGATGTGCAGCGAATCGGTGAGGAGCGTATCGGCGGCGAAAAGGGTTGTGTGGAGTAGATCTGTTGTTGGGCCGGTCGGAGTAGAACCCGGACGATGTTCATCCGCCCGGATAATCACCAGCGATTTCAGTTTCAAGCTGTCGGGAGTTGTAAGCAATGCCACAGCATTTCCTTTTGAGGCAATGGCAAAAGTATCGGCCTGTTCGACGGTATGTTTCCGGTCGCTTACAGGATCCCAGATTACCAGCCGGTAAGTAGGTTTTTTATTCTTTTTCGGCCCTTCGCGCAGGTAAGTCAGCCAGGTGCCGTTTTCGGTGGGCAGCAGGTGCGATTTCACGCTGTCGATACGCTGTAACTGACGGTTGGCAAAGGTGAAAACGCCGATTGCCTCCCTGGGCATATCCTCTTTCTTGGTTTTTGCCAGTTTCAGTTTACGTAAACTATCTTCGGGCAAGCGTAGTTTAAAAACAGCGAATTCCGAATTGGCCGCAATCTGGGCCGCAAAGCCATTAGGGATGGTATCGTATTGCCTGTTCCGGGCATTGTACACCACCAGTATCCCGTCGCCTTTCTGCGCTTTGGTTTCGTACATTACAATGTTGCCGTCGCTACTGATAAGCCGTTGTTCGATACGCTGCCATCCTGCAAAATCGGAAATACCGACGGCCTTTTTGTTTCGGCCGGTTAGCTTTTGCTCGACGGTAGCCGGATTGAATGCCGGTTTTTGTCGGAGCTCCGGGCGTTCGTGCATCGAATTGAGCCTGGAAGTATAGTTGATAAACCCTCCGTTCCGCAGGTAAAAGCGATTTCCGTCCAGGCCCCCGTCCCGGTCGAGCCGGTATTCAATACGGGCAATGTCGTCGCCGGTAAACCGCGCCCGGGTGAGTTCCACCCAGTTGCCGGCAGTGTCGCATGCCCATTGATTCTGAAAAAACACACGTCGCGCTTTATAGCCGTTGTCGGGACTGAAGTTTTCGAGAAACGAATGCGGGTGACTGTACCAGGTAGTGGTTTTCGGCCGTTGGAAACGGGCGATGAGTTGCCAGTCGCCTTGCCGGGGATCGAAAAAATAAGCCGTATATACCGTATTGCCTTTACCATCAGGCTCGATAGAATTTAAGAACCGGTAGCTTGTGCCGGCTTTCCAGGGGTAGCGCAGAAAACTTTGTCCTCCCGAACCTTCGTTGCCGAATTCGCCGGTGTACACATCCCTGCCTTTGGCCAGTAACACGATCTTCTGATCGTCGGGAATGTCTTTTGGATTATCGGTATTGAACGGGCTCCACACCGAAAACAAGATGCGTCGCTCGGTGGGGGAATTCACCTGGATACCGAAATAGCCTTCGCCAAATCCATTAGCCATGAAATAGGAGCCGATGGGGTCTTCGCCTTCGGGTATCGTCATTTCGTTGTAAAACCACTTGAAATTCCGGTTGTCGGGCAACTGATAGGCCAGGTGAACCGAGGGTCCGCGGCGTCCGAAATGAAAACGGGCGTTATCGTCGTCACGAATATAATTGAGCTGATCGGCTCGCGGTCCTTCAACCATCAACTCGTTGAAACGACCGTAATGCGTTCCGCTTTTTTTTATTCCTTTCAATACGATCCGGTTGTAGCCTTTGGCGAATGCAAAACTGCCGGCCGGAATGCTTTCCTGGTTTTGCGTTATTGCTACTTTGCGAACCGTTTTCCCGGTGCTAATGGTGATTTCGGCGTCGGATTGCAGTTGCAATGGCTTTAGAATCAGGTTGAAAGTTCCCGGCTCCGGGCTGTTGATGTATACCGAAAACTCGGTGTCGGGATGCTGCCACGATACAATTCCGCCGGAGGTGATTCGTTCGTAGTGTGCTCCTGCGGTTTGAAATGCGTTTCCTGCCAGAGGTACTGTTGCCTGTTGTGCCGTAAGTATATAACTCATAGCCACCGCCATGGCGGTTAAAAGAATTCGTTGCATCATTGACTTAATTTTTAACATACGACGCAAAGATACTTTTTTTGCATAAAAGCAACAAACTACGCCCCGGATTGATTCCCTCTCGGTAGCCGTTCTCTTAAATTAAGATGCGCATGCGCGAATAGTTTTCCCGAAACTCCGTGGGGGTCACCCCTTTGCGTTTTTTAAACAGGCGGTTGAAATTCGATAAATTGGTAAATCCGCACTCGTAGCTGATTTCGGCTACGGTTCGTGTGGTGTCGATTAATTGTCGCGATGCGATACCCAGCCTTAAATCGTTGAGGTACTCGATGTAGTTTTTACCGGTTCGTTTTTTCATAAACCGGCTGAAGGAAACCTCCGACATGTTGACATAGGCAGCTACATCGGCAAGGTGTATGTCTTTTTGATAATTGGAATGCAGGTAATTGATCACCTTCTGAATGCGCCGGCTTTCCGACGATTCGTCCTGATTCATGAACGTGCTGCTCGACAGGGTGCGCGAATGCTGGTCGTTCGACAGTTCGAAAAGGATATTGATCAGCTCCATCACCGAAAAGAATCCGTTTTCTTTGCTGCTCAGGTTGTAGAGTCGCGGGCGTACGCTCTCGATAACCGGTCGCGAAAATACGAGCCCCTTACGAGCGTTTTCAAACATCACCCCGATACTATGGAACTGCCGCTTGCTCAGCAAGCTGTCGAGAAAGTTGTTGTTGTGAAACTGCAGAGTGATTTCGTTGATCTCCCGCGATTTGCAGTTGTGATTCATCCAGGCGTGCTCAAGGTGCTCATTGCCGATCAGGCATAGTTCCAGATCGTCGATTTCTTCCAGCGAATCGCCCACTACCCGCTGTGCACCCTTGGCATTTTCAATAAAATTGAGTTCAAATTCGGGATGCACATGTACGGGATAGGTGAATTCGCTTTTCGTTCGCTTAATAATCACAAAGCAATCTTCGGACGATAGCGGTGTGACTTCGCGGAAAATATTGCTTACCTGCATAAAAAATGGATTTACAACAGCGGCCTGGCCTGCGGTTGAATGATTTTTCCTAGTTGTTGCGTGCCCGGATGTACGACCGGCTGATCTGTCCCCACTCCTTGATCTGTTGTTTTTTCCAGTTGCCCCCTGCAGCCGCATCGGGCGTAAGCATCGAACAGGTTTCATCCTTGTCGGAAACCGACCATACCACCCAACTGATGTTCCGGTTTTCCATCCATCCGACGAAGGCTTTCCATTCCTGGTGGTCGATCGGTCCATCGCCGGTAGCTTCCATCCCGGCACATTCCGACACAAAGATAGGGATTCCTTTTCGTATTGCATCGTCGGTGCGGTCGCGCAGCCATTGTTTGTGCGTTCCGGCGTAGAAGTGCATGGTGTACATAATGTTGGAGACCTCCCGGATAGGATCGTCCGCTACCAGGTGGATATCCTGATCCCAATGGGGCGAACCCACCAGAATGATATTGTCGGGATCGATGGCGCGGATGGTTCGGATCAGTTCTTCGGAATAGTTTTTCACTTCGGGCCATTCGTAATAATCGGGCTCGTTGAAGATCTCATAAATCACATTGGGGACGTCCTTGTACCGGTTAGCCATACGGGTAAAAAATTCAGCTGCAACTTCGGTGTGGATTTTATGGCTGTGGAAATCAATAATCACATAAATACCTTGCCGGATAGCGGCATCTGCAACATCGGTCACACATTTTTCGCCGAATTCGGGGTTTTGAAGGTAACTGTTTTCCGGACCCACTCCCATGGCGGCCCGGACCACGTTGATCTTCCAGTCTTTTCTCATCCAGCTTACTGCGCCTTCGTTGTAAAACCGCGGCCAGAAATTATGCCAGCCGAAACTGGTGCCCCGTAGCATCACAGGGGTTCCTTTTTCATTCACGAGTTGTGTGCCTTCGACCCGCAATTGACCGTTGACAGCCACCGGCGATTTGTGGGGAGCGGAGTGCAGCTGCAACGAGCAGCCAATTACCAGGAGCAAGCCGACGATTGCAGGCAACGAAACCCGCCGGAATCTGTTTCCGGAGGTGAGTTCCGATGTACCGGCGGATCGGCGCCGGTTCGGGAGCGGCGCTGCTGTAGGGGTTGCGATGCTGTGGTGTGAGCAGCGCCTGGTTGATGCGAAGTGTTTCATGGTTTTGTATGATTTTCAGGATTTAATTCGTTGCATTACTTCGAAGCACATGCGGCTGTTGTGGTACGGGCATTTCCAGAATCCGGCTTTATCGTTCACCGTATCGGGTTGTCCTTCTGGGCTGGCTGCCCAAAACCATTCGCCCTGTTGCCGGTCGATGAGGTACAGTTTGACGTATTCCCAGGTGTCGAGTACCTGCTGAGCATATTTTTCGTCGCCACTAATGGAATAGGCATTGTAGAAACCCACCATTGCTTCGGCCTGTACCCACCAGTCGCGGTTGGAGTCGGTGTGGCCGGTGGCAGGATCGGTTTCGTTGATAAGCGACCCATCGGGTTGCCATCCCTCGGCAGCCGCAGCGGTCACCCATACCGATCGCTGTTCTACCTTGCGGAGTAAGGCTTTGTCGCCCAGCACCTCCGCTGCTTCCACCAGTAGCCATGCCGCTTCAATATCGTGCCCGTAGGAGATCCGCTGCGATTTGCGGTTCCATTCTTCGTCAAAAAATAAGCTGAGATGATGTGTCTGCTGATTCAGAATGTTGCTGAGAAACAGCTCGATAAGATTATGGAGCTGTTTCCGCAGCACATCATCTTTCCATACACGAAACAGATTGGTATAGGCTTCCAGAATGTGCAAATGGGTATTCATGGTTTTCTTCTCGTTGGCGTCTTTAGCGCTCAACCTCCGGTCGTCGAGCAGCTGCCAATCGCGGCTATAGGCTTCGAAATAACCGTTTTTCTCCTTGTCGAAGCTTTTTTCTTCTATAAGATGAAAAAGTTGCCGGGCATTGGCCAACGCCCGGTTGTCGCCCGTAGCCCGGAAATATTCAGTAAATGCATAGGCGAAAAAGGCCTGTGCGTAGATTTGTTTTTTTGGATCCTTCACGCTGCCGTCGGGATTCAGTTCCCAGTACGTTCCACCCTGTTCGGGGTCGATAAAGTGTTGCTGGATATAATCGAAGGCGCGGGTAGCAAAAGGCAGATACAGTTCGTTTTTCAGCTGTCGGACTGCCGATGAAAAGGTCCAGAGAATACGCGCGTTCAAAACACCTCCCCTGGATGCATCGCCTTTGAGTTCGCCTTTTCCGTCGATACGCCCGTGAAAGCCTCCCGTCCGGTCGTCGGGCATATGCTCCATCCACCAGGGTAATATATTGTGAAGCAATTCTTCGCGGACTTCCTGGCGCAGGTTTAAAAGATTGTATTTCATTGAGTCGTTAATTATTAAAGGGTACCGGGCTGTCATGAAAGAACAAGCGGTCTAAAGGGTTATTGTATAGTGAATGGTGCTGCCTTTGGGGAGTACCGGCAAAAGGAATCCCGCCCCCGCGTTTTGCAGGGATTTCTCCTTCCGCCCGCCGGATATGCTTGCCGTAAGGACTTCATGCTGCATTGCCGGAGCATCGCCATGCACTTCTACCTTCATGTCCGCTGCACTACTCTTTTGTTTTCCTTCCGGATTCAGAATCGTGATGTTGTAAGTCGCACCACGGAATTTTCGTTGTATGGAAAACTCTTTCCACTCGCCGGGTATGCACGGATCCACTACAAGCCCGTCGTAGGCAGGCCTTATGCCCAGGATATACTGCGAAACGGCATAAAAATTCCAGGCCGCGGTGCCGGTGAGCCACGAATTTTTAGCTTCTCCGGGCTTAAAGGCATCTTTTCCGGCTATCATCTGGGCGTATACATAGGGCTCTACTTTGTGCAGTTCCGAACGATGCTCGGTGTACGACGGACAAATCTTGCGGAAGTATTCCCAGGCCTGGCGGCCGCGTCCCAGCATTGTTTCGCCGATGATGATCCACGGATTGTTGTGGCAGAAAATCCCCGCATTCTCCTTGTACCCGGGAGGGTAACTCGAAATCTCGCCGTATTCGATGTAATATTTGGTGAATGCCGGATTGTTCAACACGATTCCGTGTTCACAATCGAGGCGTTCCTTCACCGAGTCAAGCGCTTTTTCGGTCAGCCCTTCTTCGCTCCCGATGCCCGCCATGCTGCACCAGCCGTTCGATTCGATAAAAATCTGTCCCTCTTCGTTTTCTTTCGATCCCACTTTGCGGCCGTAATAATCGTACGCTCTCAGAAACCATTCGCCGTCCCAGCCATGTTCGCGGATGGCCTGCTCCATGGCCTGTACATGCCGGCGGGCCCGCAGAGCTTCGGCGCGCAATTCCTCCGCGCGCAATACGGCAACAAGTCGTAAGCTTTCGCCGGCAGCATGTGCAGTGGGTTCGTTTTCGGGAAAACTACCGTTTTCTTCCCGCTTTGCCAGTGTTTCGCACAACTCGGCATAATCGCGCCCGTACACCACGAACAATCCGGCTATCATCACGCTTTCGGCCTGTGTGCCTTCGGTCTTGTTTTCGGTGGTTTGAAAACTCTCGTTCGGATCGTTCGAAAAACAATTCAGGTTCAGGCAGTCGTTCCAGTCGGCACGGCCGATCAGCGGGAGTCCATGTGGTCCCAGGTTATTGATTACATGATCGAACGATACACGCAGGTGATGGAACAACGGGACTTCACTTCCCGGCCGGTTGTCGAAGGGCACGGGCTCATCGAGGATGCCGAAATCGCCGGTTTCTTTCAGGTAGGCGGTAGTGCCGAGGATCAGCCACATCGGGTCGTCGTTGAATCCCTGACCAATCTCGTTGTTTCCCTTTTTGGTGAGGGGTTGATACTGATGGTAGCATCCTCCGTCGGGGAACTGTGTGGAGGCGATATCGATGATACGTTCGCGGGCGCGTTCGGGGATCTGGTGTACGAACCCGATAAGGTCCTGGTTCGAGTCGCGGAATCCCATGCCGCGACCGATGCCGCTTTCGAAAAAGGAAGCCGAACGTGAGAAACAGAAGGTAATCATACACTGGTACTGATTCCAGGTATTGACCATACGGTCGAGCTTTTCTTCGCCGGTTGTTACCCGGAATACGCTGAGCAACTCGTCCCAATAGTTCCGTAATCGGGCCAGCGCAGCTGCTACTTTCCGGGGCGAGTCGAAGCGAGCCAGGGTTTCACGGGCTTTTTTCTTGTTGATAATATTCTTGCTTTCCCATTTCTCGTCATCGGCATTTTCGGCATAGCCCAGCACAAAAACCAGCTGCCGGCTTTCGCCGGGAGCCAGTTCCACCTCGATATAATGCGAAGCGACGGGCGACCAGCCATGCGCTTCGGAGTTCCGCGGAGCCCCCTCCAGCACGGTTTGCGGTTCATCGAACCCGTTGTAAAGTCCGAAAAATGTCTCGCGGTCGGTGTCGTACCCCTGGATGGCTACGTTTACGCCATAATAGGAATAATGATTGCGGCGCTCTTTGTATTCGGTTTTATGATACAGCACCGAACCGTCGATTTCCACTTCGCCGGTCGAAAAGTTGCGTTGGAAATTCTCCATGTCGGTGGCGGCATTCCAGAGCGCCCACTCGACAAACGAAAATAGCTGAAGCGATTTATGCTCCTTGCTGTGGTTCGTGAGGGTGAGCTGTTGAATTTCGGCATGGGTTTTTAAGGGCACGAAATACAACACCTCGGCGGTCACTCCGTTTTTCGAGCCTTTCAATACCGTATAGTTCATCCCGTGGCGGCATTCGTAGGCGTCGAGTTCCGTTTTGCAGGGTTTCCAGCCCGGGTTCCAGACGGTATTCCCCTCTTTTATGTAAAAATACTTTCCCCCGCTGTCCATCGGCACATTGTTGTACCGGTAGCGCGTGATGCGGCGGAATTTGGCATCTTTGTAAAACGAATAGCCTCCCGCTGTGTTGGATATCAGGCTGAAAAAGTCTTCGTTGCCTAAATAATTGATCCAGGGCCACGGGGTGCGTGGGTTGGTAATGACGTATTCACGCCGGGCGTCGTCGAAATATCCGAATTGCATGGTTAATCTTCTAATTTATCGTACCAGTTTTTCTTTAACACCACCGAAGCCACTCCCACCAGCATCAGCGCGATAGCTGCCGGCACCAGTTGTTTTACAACCAGGTAGATGGGGGCTGCCACCAGCGCGGTTTGCCACAGGATTCCCACCGCCACGTTCAGCATGTCGCGGCCAAAGGCCGTATTCTTCCTGAACGCAGGATTTTCGGCAGCTACCTGTGCGTGAACCGGTCCCCAGAAACCCCAGGGCCGGGTTTTGGCATAGAAATTTTTCAGCACTTCGGTGTCGGTAGCCGGTGCCGTGTAGGTTCCGTAAACACATCCGATAAGGGAGAATACTAAAATGATGGGGAAGTAGTAGAGCGGGAGCAGGGTATTGACCACCGGCACGTAAGGCAGGATAAGCGCGGGAATCAATCCGCCTATCATCCCCCAGGCAAAGCCCTTGCTGTTGAACCGCCACCAGTGCCATTTCAGGATATTGGCAGCAATATAACTTCCGTAAAGAGCGCCTGTGACCCATTGCAGAACGCTGTTCACATTTTCGGCCAGTACGCCGAAAAGCATGCTGACGATTACCACCACGATGCCTACGATGATATTCGCGCGGTTCGACTGCTTCGCGGTAGCCCGGGGTTTCAGGTATTTGATGTAGATATCGTTCACTATATAAGCCTGAGCGGCATTCAGGGTGCCGGCAAAAGTCGACATAAAGGCGGCGAGCAATCCGGCGAGGATGAGTCCGACCAGTCCGGCCGGGATCCAGGGATGGGCGATGACGGCGGGTAATACCAGTTCAAAATCGACGGTCCCGTTCACAGTGGTGATTTGTGCTTTTATTTCGTCAAAAATGATCAGTCCGATTACGGCGATACCGGCAATCATCAGGTAGCGCACCGGCATGAGGATTACCGACACGAAGCCGCTCATGAGCGAAGCTTCGCGCGGCGATTTGGCAGAGAGAATTTTTTGCATATCGTACGTGGGTGCCGGTCCGGCGATGCTGGCCAGGATACCTTTCATCAATACCATTCCGAAGAAAAGGGAGAAAAGCTCGTAGCCATCGTTTTGAATCGTGGTGTTGAACTCTGCAAACTTGCCGGTCCAGTCGAGATCGAGCCGGGTGCCGAAGCCGGGCGAAAACCATCCGTCGGGAAGCAGGGCGTAAAAATCAATCACGTTAAGGTGCACCATGGCAATCGCCGCGATTGCAACCGAGGCGAGGGTCATGATCGCATACTGCGCCACATCGGCCCATACGATACTCATCATGCCCCCCATCAAGGCATAAAATACGGCAAACAAGGTGAAAACGATGCCCCATACATGCGGCACATAAGCATCGGGTACAAAGCTCAAAGAGGGGAACAGGGTTTTCAGCGGCAGGAAGATCTCGATAAATTTTCCCATGCCGATAAAACCGTAGGCCAACATGCTCAGACACACCAGAATGGCGAAGATTACGATGATCCAGTGGGAAGTAACGGCTCCGCGGTCGTTCCCGAAACGGAAGCCGATCCACTGCGCTCCGGTGGTTACTTCCGACCGCCGCAGCCAGGCCGAAAGGTAAATCATCAGAAAAATCTGGTTGAATACCGGCCACAGCCAGGGGATGTAAATGCTTTTGATTCCATAGATCACGGTAATGGCCACCAGCCACACGGTACCCGAAATGTCGAACATCCCCGAAGCGTTGGAAAGCCCGAGCATGTACCAGGGAATCGTTTTCCCTCCCAACAGGTACGATTCGAGGTTGCGCGAGGCGCGTTGCTTGAGATAAAAGCCGATAAAAATGAGCAAACCGAGATAAAGGCCGATGATGGCAAAGTCGAGTGTGGTGAGCATGGTAGTGTATTTTCAGATGTTGGGGGTAAAAATACGGAATTAGCTGTTCGGTGAACGGGCTGGTTTGTTATTAAAATGGGTTGAAATTGTTGCCCCGTTCACTGCGGTTTTTCTCCACCATCTTTTTGATGTTTTCCACCGACATTGCCGACCGGTAACCATCCGCAGGCGTATTCAGCACGTAATCCAGCAATTTCCCGATCGTCGATGTAGCGACATGCATACGGGTATCCGATGATGCATAGTAGATGTACACGGTGCCATCTTCATCGGCAATCCATCCGTTGGTAAACAGTACGTTCGATACATCGCCTGTGCGTTCATCGCCTTCAGGCGCCATAAAATGCCCTGCCGGTTCGGCGATCAGTTTCGAGGGATCGTCGAGGTCGGTGAGGTAAAGATACAAAACGTAGCGGAGTCCGGCTGCACAGCCCCTCACACCATGGGCCAGGTGCAACCATCCTTTTTCGGTTTTGATAGGATGCGGACCTTCGCCGTTTTTCATTTCTTTGATGGTGTGATAATACCGGTGGTTGATAATTTTCTCGTCCGTTACTTCCGCCTTCGTAATATCGTCGATCAGTGCCCACCCTATACCGCCTCCGCTTCCGGTGTCGATAAAACCGTCCTGTGGCCGGGTATACAGAGCATATTTACCCTCCACAAATTCGGGATGCAGCACCACGTTGCGTTGCTGACTGCGGGTTTTCAGATCGGGCAGGCGCTCCCAGTGCACCAGATCTGTCGTGCGGGCAATACCGGCTGCAGCTACGGCCGACGACAAATCGCCTGCCGGCGCTTTCGGATCTCTACGTTCGCTACAGAATATACCGTAAATCCAGCCGTCTTCGTGGGCCGTCAGCCGCATGTCGTACACATTGGTTTCGGGATCATCGGTTTCGGGCATCGTTACCGGTTCGTCCCAAAACCGGAAATTGTCGATTCCATTATCGCTTTCGGCCACCGCGAAGAACGACTTGCGGTCGTTGCCTTCCACGCGTACCACCAGCAGGTACTTGCCGTTCCATTTGATAGCTCCCGAGTTCAGTGTCGCATTAATTCCGATTCGCTCCATCAGGTACGGATTGGATTCGGGATTAAAGTCGTACCGCCAATGTAAAGGAGCATGGGCGCTGGTAAGAATAGGATTCACATAGCGATCGTAAATGCCGTTACCGCCTTCCTGTTTTGCATTTTTCTTCGATAATAATGCCTCGTGTGCGGCCTTCAACTCTTGCAATGCAGTATAGAATTCGTTCATGGTTTTATTGTGCTTTTATATCGTTGATCATCAGAATTTCCTTTTTCTCGGTAAATTTTTTGAAATCGCCGGCAGCAGGATGTCCCGGATAGGGCACGTAATGGTGATGTGCCATGGTGTATGCATTGCGCCAGAGCAATACATAGCTGAATTTGAAATCCTTTATGGCCGGGTACAATATTCCGGTGAAATACGTATCGATCACCACGCCTTCCAACCCGGTTTCGGCCAGTACGGGGATTTTATCGGTGTGTGCAGCGTAGTCGGTCACTACTTTTAATCCTGCTTGTATATCCCGGATGTATTTTTCGCGCGAACCTCGGGCTGCCGGATCGTAGAAGTAGGTGTCGAATCCGACGACGTCGACCCATTCGTCGCCGGGATAGCGACTCAGCAACTCGTCGGTGGTACGGATGCCGGCCGGCGAGAAGCCGTAGAGGAGGTTATGAACGTTGCGTTTGTCGCGCAGGTGGCGCACGGTCATCCGGTAAAGCTCGTTGTACGCTTCGGGAGTGCATTGTTGGTTGCCCCACCAGAACCAGCCGCCGGTATGTTCGTGATACATCCTGAATATCAACGGGATGAGTTTGCCTTTGCTGTCTTTCAAATCTAAAAAGAAATCGGCTACACGATCGAGATATGCTACGAACCCTTCGTGGTGAATTCCGCCGGGAAGGATACTTGTTACTACGGTATCCTGTTGGCAGTCCCAGGCAGTTTTGCCGGTGGCGATATTATCGCTGTGCCAGCTGATGGTGTTGATGCCGCCCCGTTCGTGTACTTCACGAATCATGCGTTTCATATCGGTGAAATAAATGGAATCGAGGTTATAGCCGGCGCCGGTTTCGATATGCCCGATTTCCCAGCCGGTTACAGCCGGGTATTCGCCGGTACTATCTTTCACATCCGAGCGGTTTTTTTCGCCGTACCAGCCGTGTCCGTAGGCCGGATCGTCCTGATGTCCGAACATAATTCCCTTTTCCATGAGCAGTTTCATCCGGTTGAATAACGCTACGGTTTGCGGGAGGGCATTTATATCGGCCATCACAGGCCGGTGGCGCAGCAGCGCATTGTATTTTTTGATAAGCGGTACCGTGGTATCGGTGTCGTAAACACCATTCAAGCCTTGTTCTTCCTGTGCCGGATCGCCCAGGTAATCGTCGCCTTTTTGCCAGAATTCGTTTGAGGGCCGGCCGAATCCGGCCCACGACCAGAAATTACAGCCGGCGAGCAGGTCGTTGCGTCGCCTTGCTTCCAGAATTTGCTCAAACACCGATTCATAATAGGCATCGCGCAACCGGGTGGGTTGGTCGGGGGTATACCGGTGGGTATCGCGTGGAAACCCGAACTCTTCCAGCACAGCTGGTTTTTTAAGCCGCCGGGCCACTTCCAGGTGCAGGTCGATATAGGCTTTTGTATTGTCAATAGCTTGTTGGAGTGTCCCCTTCATATTGCCGGTATCGATCCAACTCCAGTTTTTCGGCCAGATGTGGAAGGTGAGGTAATCGATGTTGGGATCGGCATGCAGCTGTTCCCACAGCGCGATATCCTGTTCGCAACCGTGTTTTCCTTCCGAACCCAGGCTCACCAGGTGATGGGGATCCAGCGCTTTGATATGGGCAGCTATCGCACCGATCCAGCGGGCAAATGCCGCTTTGTTTTCGTTGGAAAAGGCCCGCGGCTCATTGCCGATTTGCCAGGAAAAGAGGGTGGGGTCGTCGGTGTATTTTTGGCCGGTATAGCGGTTGGTACGGGTGACGACCCGGGTAATGTGGTTTTTCAGCATCTCGTGGCAGGCATCGCAATGCGCATAGTGCTTCACGTATTCCATGTAGGCCGGCCAGCCGTCGACCGCCGGAATCGGATTGTTGCCTTTTCCCGCCCAGTTGAGGTATTGGCTGTAACCGCCCGACCATTCCCAGGAATTGGTGAAGTAAAGCACGGCTTTCATGCCGCGTTTGCCCATCTCGGCCATCAGAAAGTCGAGCCCGTCGAACAGGGTGTCGTTGTACACTCCCGGAGCAGTTTGCAAGGAGGGTTCTACCTTGGCAGGCACTCCGTTTTCGCCATCGGCGCCAATCAGGATACGCAGATTGTCGATTCCGTTCGAATGCAGGAAATCGAGCTCACGGATCAGGCGCTCGCGATTGCCTCCTGGGCCGGTGGAGCCAAGGATGGCGCCGTACCAGAAGTTGGTGCCCACGTAATAATAGGGTTGTCCGCCGATCATAAATTGATGGTTGCCGATGGTTACGAATTCAGTTGGCCGTAGTGTAGCACTGCACGAGCACAGAACGATCGAGACCAACCATACAAACGGTAGGTAATAACGCATAACGCTCGGTCTTAACCATTAATACTTAATAATTGACCTGAAGAATTTCATCCGCTCTTCGTACCACGTCGCCGGGGTACTATGTGCCTGATCGCGATAGATCACCCATTTTTTCGGGGCAGCAATATTGTTGAATCCCGCGAAATTGGTATGTGGCGGGCACACTTCATCCTGAAGCCCGACGGCCATATATACCGGGCATTTGATGCGCGGCGCGAGGTTTTTAATATCGAAATAGCTCAGCACCTCGTACACTTTTTCCCAATCGGCATGAGGGGTGTTGTTCACGTATTCGGCTACGTCGCTGGCGGGCCAGTGTACGATCTCAAAATAGTCGCGGTAGTCGCTCAGGAAGGGAATAGTGGGTGCTGCGGCTTTAATACGCGGATCGAGGGCGCAGGCGGCAAGGGTAAAGGCTCCACCCTGACTGCCCCCTTCTGCAACAATTTTATCAGCATCCACTTCGGGACGTGAAACCAAAAAATCGATGGCCCGTACCAGGTCGAGGAAGGCGCCACGGTAATAATAGGTCTCTTTGGCAGCAAGACCCCAGTTGATCCATTTTCCGTACGCGCTTACCGGTTTCTGTATACCTTGTCCGCGTACCGAGAGAATGAATTCGCAAAATCCGGGATTTCCGTCGCTGTGCGGAAAATAAGCATCGGAACCATACCCCATGTACACCGCGATGGCCGGGTACCGGCCTGCTGCTTTAGGTGCAGCATAGTAACCTTCGATTTTGGTATGCAGGTACGACATCATCTCCACGTGATAGATATTTTTGGCTCCGGTCGATCGTTCGGGAATCAGGGTCATGCGAAAATCGGGTTTCACGAGCGCCAGATCGGCGAGCGATTTTTCCCAGAAGGCATCAAAATCGGGGCGTGCATCGACCGGTGAAAGAACCTTTTCGGGCTCGTAGCCGATGTTGAATTGATGGGCATCGCTGGCTGCTCCGTCTTTTTCGAGGTACAGTTTAAAGCGGTAAAAACCGGGTTCGGGCAGCTTGAAGTTGACGCGCTGGATTTTCTCCTGGCGCGAACCCAGTTTCACGGGAATCACCAGGCTGTCCACCGCGAGTCGTTTATCGGTCGTCAGCAGCACCACGATATTTAAACTGGCTTTCGCTTTTTGGGTATTTTTCAGCTTCAGTTCCATATACTGCGGCTCTCCGTCCTTAAACACCCATTCGTTGGCCGGAAAAGAATAACTGACCGAAATGGCATCGGCAGCCGACATGGCCCGAAGGGTGGTTTGGGGCGTAAGGAGTCCGCCTCCGCCCCCGCCGTCGTATACCCTTACCGCCATCAGGTTGGGCTGTCCGAAGCGTATGAGCCGGGCAGGTACTATATAGCTTCGTTTTTCGCCGTACTTGCTTTGGTACGAGGGAGGCATCGTTCCTGTGGCGCCGATCAGCTGTCCGTTGAAATAAAATTCATCGGCATCGTCGGCATTGTCGTATTTCACCATTATACCTCCGTATTTCGTTACCGGTGCAGCCATAGTTGCAGGAATCACCACCTGCTTGCGGTACCAGCCGAATCCGTCCAGGTCGGGATAACCCTGATTTTCCCAGCCGGACAAGGTCGAAATAGTTTTCCAGCTACTATCGTCGAAGCCGGGGAGGGCCCATTTCAACTCGTCGCCTGCGGCGAATTTCCACACATGGTCCGGTTTTATTTCCTGACCGGTAAGGCCGGTCGGACCCACCATCAGCAAGACTGCAAAAAATACTACATTGATTCTCATATCGTTTAAAAATTTAATTGTTAATCACGACTCACCACCAGCTCGTTTCCCATCAGTTTCTTCCACCATTCCGCACCGTTGTGTCGGTCCGACCGGGTAAAATCACCGTTCCAGGTCATAAACCACGCCCACATATCGCCCTGCTGCTTCATGAGTGCCGGGTCGGGTACCGATCCGCATTCGGTGAGCGCCAGCATCTTACGCCTTCCCAGCATCGTTGTTACCGCATTGAACTTTGCATATTGCGAACCGTGCTGATTTTCACCGGGGTAAATATCCATGCCGATGATGTCGACATAATCGTGGCCGGGATACCAATCGGGTGCATCGGCTTTCTCATCACTGGTCCAAACCCAGATCAGGTTGTCGAGCTGATGATGGTTGACCAGACGGTCGAACATCAGTTTCCACAGTGTTTTGCAGGCTTCGGGGCCCCGTGCGCCCCACCAGAACCATTTGCCCGAAGCTTCGTGAAGCGGTCGCCAGAGGATGGGTATTCCCGCATTGCGGAACTCCCTGAGGTAGCCGGCTATGATATCGATATCGACCATCATGGCCTTGTATTCATCCGAAGCAGGATCGCTCACACGGGCGACATTAAATCCGGTGTTTGCAGTGTAAAAAGCGCCCGATTTGGTCAGCGGATCGCGCCAATGCCACATCAGCGTAACGATACCCCCATTGTCGTGGTAGGCCTTCCCTAAGGTAAAAGGAGCCGAATATTTCACCCAGTTCTGGTCCGGCCAGGGGTGATCGATAAAATCGAAGCCCACTATTTTAGGCCATTTGCCGGTTTGCTGATTGACCCAGATGGCTTCGTCGATATTGGTGCTGTGATTGGCCATGGTTCCCGAAAGTACCCGGGTTCCGTAATTCATGCGCAGGTAGCGGAAAAGCGCTACGGCCTGCGCCGATGCTTGCGGGGTTGCGAGCACGGTATCGAGCCCTGCAACTCCCTGCAGCGCTTTGGTTGTAAAACGTAAAGTAACCGCTCCGGCATAATTTCCCGCCACATCGCTGATGGTTTTTTCGTGAATGATAAGCGTATATTCGGTGTCCGGTTTCAGTGAAGGGCGTATCACAACCGAGCGGGCGTCTGTAGTTGCTTCAACCGGCAGGTCGTTGAGTGTTATACGGCCGCCGCTGAGCAGTACGATTTTTTCGGTAAACTGTACGGTAATCACCTGGTCGGTGGGAATGTTGACAGCCCCGTCGGCCGGATCCGACTGCATGACTTCCGGTGCATAGTTATCGTCATTCCCGGGTTTGGTGCACGACTTGAGACTGAAGGTCAGAAGGAAAAAGCAAATCAGTAGTTGAATATTTCCGGCCATTATTTCGAGGGTTAGCAGTAAAAAAAGGGGAAGTTAATTGCGGAAACGAACCTCCCCTTTTCCAACAACAAATGTAGGAGAAAAAAACAAGTTTTACTTAGGATCGAAGCGAATATTATCGAAGCAGAGTCCGGCAAAGTCGGTTCCGGCATCTGAGTAATTCAATACAATGCCAAAGTCGCCTCCGTTCCTGGTCGGATTACTTAACACTCCGTCGATGGCTAAGGTAAGTGTGGCCCAGTCGTTGCCGGGTGTAACAATGTAATCGCCTTCTACCATCAGTTTCGATTTCACGTCTTCACCTCCGATTTTAAAGATAAATTCGTAATCGCCGGTGATTTTGATGGGTTTGTTGGTTTTAATGTCGACTTTCAACACATAATTACCCGGATCGACGACCGGCCATCCGCCGTTGGGATCGGGGTGGTTACATCCTACCACCCACCATCCGGGCCGCGAGAGCAAGGTGATATAACCATCGGCCTTTGCTTTTGCCGCATCATACGATCCGCCCCAGTTGTCCCAGTCGGGCGCGTGCCAGTCGCTGCTGCTGCGGGTTTCAAAGTCCATCACCATTTTGGTTTGTGCGGTTACCGGGTCGGTGCCCGATACGGTAAACTCAGGTGTCATTACTTCGGCGCCGTCGAACGCCACCATTTTAGCCGCTTGTTTGCCCGATGCAACGGCTGCGGGTACCTGCACCTCTATCGTCGCAGCGCTGCGGGTGCCAAACGAGGTAGCTTTTATTGTTCCGAAGTACACCGATTCCACCAGGTGAAGTTTGGTCCCCTGGATGGTAAGCATTGCGCCCGGTTTCAGCGTGGCCGGAGCAACAGCGGTTGCCACCGGTTTATTCGCCGCTTCTACCGTTAAGGTGGCGGCCGAACTTACCGTGCTGCCATTGGTAGTGGTGACGATCAACACGGCCGATCCTACGCTGGCCGGAGGTACGGTAACGGTCAGGCTGGTTGGCGAAGTGGGGACGACATCTACGCTGAGGTTGCCCGGGAAGCTTACTTTACGTATCAGGTCGAGGTCGGTGCCGCTGATGGTGATGTCGCCACCGGCCATCAGCGATGCCGGTGCGAATCCGGTGATGACCGGCTTCACGAGGGTGATGGCCGGCGTGCCTGCGGTTTTTCCCGAGCTGGCCGTTAGGGTTACGACTCCTTCGGTTGCGGTCAAAGGTACGGTTACCACCAGTTGGGTCGCTGTTTTCGATAGTACCGCTCCATCGGCATTGCCGGCGAATTTTATTCCGGTCACCAGGTCGAGGTTGGTGCCGGTAATGGTCAGCTCTTCACCATTTTTCACCGGCGAAGGTGCAATGGAGCTGACGGCCGGTCCTACCAGGCTGAGGAGGGTGCTGCTTTCCACTTCGACACCCGAATGGGCAATGAGTTTGAGCTTGCCTTCTTTCACGTCGTCGGGAACGGTAACATCGATTTGCGTTTTAGCGGTGTTGATGGTAAATGCACCCACGTCGATGCCTTCGGCAAATCGGATACTCTTCACCAGGTCGAGGTCGGTACCGCCGATTTGCAACGATGCGCCCGGTTTTACCGGATTGGGATTCATCGAGCCGATAACCGGAAGTTTTACCTGCAATTCGGTAGCCGAATATACCAAGGCGGGCATTTCGGCGCCGTTGGATACTACGAATTTGCCGGTGCGGGCTTCAATAGGCACTATCACTTCGATTTTCTTGCGACTCTTACTCACGAAGTCGGTGCTGTCCACGACCACATCCCCGTCGAAAATAACTTCTGCAATCAGATTGAGGTAATCGCCATTGATGGTTAGTTTATCGCCGGCCTTAACGGTTGCGGGTGCAAAGCCTTCGATCGAAATGGGTTCGAGGAACGTGAGCGGTGTTTTCGACTGGATATCGCCGTCGGGACTTTTTACTACGATTTTCCCGGGCATTGCATCCTGAGGAATGGCAATCACAAGCTCGCCCTTTGTTTTGCTTACAAAGGTTTTAACTTCAATATTATCCGGCAGGATGATGGCGGTCACCCTGTCCATATTCTTTCCGATGAACCGGAGTTCGCCTCCCCGAAGGGCGGGCGAGGGCCCGAATACTTCGAGCTGTACGGTGGTTAGATCTTCCGTTTCCGTTTCGTCACAGGCCGTAAAGGCGAATCCTGTGAACAGTATGCCGAGGAAGAGCGCCAGGCTTAACAAGTTCTTCATATGTTCTTGTAATTAATTGTTCGTAATGATGTTAATTGGCAGGTACAACGCGGATATTGTCGATACACAGGGTAGGGCTGCAATCTTCACCCTTGGCTTGTTCGCCGCCATGCCACAGAAAGAAGGTGAGTCCGCCCCAGTTGCCGGCTCCGGCAAGTTCTACACCCACCCCTTCGTGGTTGTATTTGAATTCCTTCAATGGGATGGTAACAGTTTCCCAACCATCGGTAGTATACGATCCGCTGGCTTTCCAGGGCATCCAGAGTCCGCGAGGGGTTGTGCCGTCGGCCAGGTATCCATTGGTGCCTGCAGTACCCCAGGGGGTGAAGATCATTTGTAAGGCACCTGATTTCCAGGCGTCCGGAACATTGATTTCAAATTTAAGAACCGATTCGGCCGGTGCTGTGGTGAATAAGTCGCCTTGCGGACGCCCATTGGAACTACCCCAGAGGTTAAACGAAAATGCATCTTCGTTCCAGGTAGCGCTCGGATCGGCTGTCATGCTGCCTTTAAAGCGTACATAATTGCCGTCGATGCCGGCCACCGGGTCGTTGTTGCTGGTTACACCACTGCGCCATCCGCCACTGGCATTCAGGTTATCCCAATCGAGTATCATACCGCGGCTGTCGCGGAAATGGAACTTCGAACGATTGGCTCCGTAACGGCTCAGAACGGTTACAGGACCTGCCTGTGCTCCGGCAGGAACCTTTACCTGAATTTCGTTGAGGGTAAACGCAATGATTTCGGTCGCTTTGATATTGGGAGTGAACACTACTTCGGGATAGCCGGCGCCGGCTACCGGCAGGAAGAAGTTTCCGCGGATCACGGCTACTTCTCCGTCGGCTACGTACTCGCATTTCATGGCGCTTACCAGCGGAGCAGGCACATCTACTTTAAAATCAAAGGCTACGGTGTCTTTATCTTTGTTGAGGAGGTACATTTTGTTGGTAACCTTGCCCGGGATGGTCGACGGTACGCCCACGATGATGACTTTATCGGTCATCAGGCTGGTGTTCAGTACCGCTTTCTGATCGTTGAACCACAATTCGGTGACACTGGTCAGGTTTTTTCCAATAATGGCTATATTGCTGCCCATGAATGCACTTACCAGCAACGAGTCGGCACTCAGTACATCGGGGATGCGTACGTAACGCACTTCGGGAAGTCCGTCGGTAATGACGTAAGCATCCGGATTATCGTCGCACGAAGGAAACAGCACCAGGGTGCTCAGTGCCATAACCGACAGCAGCAGTGTTGTGATGAATTGATATGATTTTTTCATGTTTTGAAGTAATTAACTTGTTAATAACCAATGGAGCTGAAGTCGAATGCTACCGGATCTTTGCTCAGGTTCGGGTTGGCAGCCAGATCGGTATCGGGGAAGGGGAGCGTAAACTGGATGTTGGCAGCAGGCACTTTCCAGCTTCCCAGGGTCACCGCACCGGCTTCGGCTTCGCCTTTGTAATATGCGTCGATATTGTTCCAGTATCCCCTTTCCTGGGCGGCCAGGCGGTTTTTAGCTCCCTGGAGGTCGTAGTAGCTCAACCGCACATAATCGAACCAGTTATCGCCCTCACAGGCCAGTTCCTTCCGGCGTTCGTTGAAGATATCGTCGAAGGTGATGGAGGTTTTCGGACTCACGTTTTTCATGCTGCGCCCGCGCACGGCATTGAAAGCTGCCAGGGCGCCGGCATCGGAGCTGGAAGCAGCATTCCCTAATTTTGCTTCGGCATAGATTAAATACACATCGGCCAGGCGAAGGATGTGAGTGGCCAGTGCTGTCGCCATACGGTCCATACCCGAGCCTCCTGTGCCCAGTTTATGATCGTTGTTGTTCCCCACCAGATGTTTCACTACATTCGAGCCCGTGCCTACCCCGAATGTAATGTCGCCATTCACCCAATTGTAGGTAAATCCGCCTTTGTCGGCCCAGAAGTATTCGTACTTATCGCCCATCATCATCATGGTTGCCTTCCTGCGGGCATCGTTGTTCACGCGGGTTGTTTTGTTGGTGGCATCTTCGCCGAATAAATTCTGAAGGTCGATGGTAATGCCCACCCAGGTACCCCAGGTATCGGCAAATTCCGAAAAACCATTAAGTCCCAGGTCCGATTGGAGCGTATTCTGGCTGGTCCATTGCGAACCTACCGTCCAACGCCAGGCAATCAGACTTTCGTCGGCCATGTTGTTTTGCAGGCGGAAAATATCGGAATAGTTTTCCATCAGCTTCCGTCCGCTTTTGGCGATCACTTCGTTGGCATAAAACGCCGCCTTGTCGAGATCGGCCTGGTTGCGGGTACCGCTTTGTCCGTATCCCGCTTTGGTCAGGTATACTTTAGCCATCAATCCCATGGCCGAGTATTTATCGATACGTCCGGCTGCATTGGTTTCCGGGAGTAAATCGATGGCTCTTTCCAGTGTTTTCACAATATACGCATACACATCTTCGATCCGGTTTTTCGGTAGTTCGTTGTACCGGTTACCGGCAATAATGTCGCTGTTGTTGTGAATAATAGGCACAGCTCCCCAGATACGCACCAGGTAAAAATAAGTGAATGCTTTCCAGGTGAGCGCTTCGCCTTTGACCGTATTCAGCGCTTTGGTCGAAACGCCGGGGCCAGCTTTCAGTTCCAGGTTTTCGACCAGGGTATTGCAGTAGGCGTTCACCGACCACAACGAGGCCGATGCATTACGCAGATCGTCGTCGCTCGATTTGAGCACAAAGGCCTGGTAGCCATTGTCGGTTCCGTAATAAATATTTCCTGCGAGCACATCGCCGATTTTTACAAACCCCCGCTGAAAATCGTACCAGGGTGAATTATAGATGGGATTCACCGCCTGATAGCACTGGGCGTCGTTCTGATAAAAACCGTCGATGGTATAGTTGTCGATGGTCGGACGATTCAGAAAATCCTCGCAGGAGGTGGTTCCTGCCAGCAAAACTGCAACCATCATCAGCGATTTTATATTCTTGAGTTTCATATTGGTTTCTTTCTGTTACGTTGATTAGAATGATAAATTCAGACCTACCGTATAAATCTGCGGCGACGGATAGCGGCCGTTGTCGAGTCCGTATACATTCGGACTGGCAGTGCTGACCCCGATTTCAGGATCGAATCCTGAATAGCTGGTCAGGGTGAACAGGTTCTGCACATTGGCGTATACACGCAAATTGGTGAGATGCAGTCGTTTCAATACCGATGGCTGGAAGGTGTATCCTACGATCAGGTTTTTCAGCCGCAGGTACGATCCGTCTTCTATGTATCGATCCGACAGCCGGTTGTTGTCGTTCGGGTCGTTTTGAATGGCCCGGGGAACCGATGCGCCGGTATTGGCTACACGTACGTTGTCGATGTCGTCGAACCAGTTATTTACCTCGGCTCCCGTAGAATTGGTACGCGGATAAGTCTTGGCCGGGTCGATGGGTTCCAGACGGGCGCGGTCGGTAACCACGGCCAGTTGATTGTCCCACAACGACTCCATATTGGTCAGATTGCGCGACACATAATTCAATACCTTGTTTCCGTATGTTCCGTTGACGAACACCGTCAGATCGATGTTCCTGTAACGCAAGGTGTTGTTGAATCCGTACGTGAACAAGGGAAGCGGTGAACCGATGAAGGTACGGTCGTGTTCCGTGATTTTGCCGTCGGGTTTACCGTCGGGGCCGCTTATATCCTTGAATTTCAGGTCGCCGGGGTATACCGTATTGGTGCGTGAGAACGATTTGCCATCTTCGGGATACTTTTCGGCCGTTGCCCAGCTTTTGATGTCGTTCAGGTCTTTGTAAATTCCTTCCACCCGATAGCCGTAGAAATTATAAAGCGATTCGCCGATACCCGAACGCGATACCACGTCGGTCCACTGACCGTAGCCTTCGAGAAATGCGTTGGATGTACCGTCGAGACCGACCAGCGTGTTTTTGTTGAACGAGAGCTGAAGATCGCTGTCCCAGCTGAAATCCTTGTTGTTTACAAGATGCGCTCCAAGGGTGATTTCAAGCCCTTTGTTGTTGATTGTTCCGTAGTTGCCGCGCGGGGGCGCCAATGCACTGGATACATTGCCGCGGGTTCCCATGTACGAAGGCAATTGAAGCGGCATCAGCATATTGCGGGAGGTTTTGTCGTAGGCATCGATCACTATAGTTATCCTGTCGTTGAACAGGCCCAGATCGAGGCCAACGTTCACCTGTTCTTGTTTTTCCCACTGAATGCGCGGATTGGCGATATTGCTCTGCCGGTATCCAACGCCCAGGCCCGTTTCCATCTTCGAAATAGAAGCCCCCCATGCATAGCCGCCGATTTCCTGGTTTCCGGTTTGTCCCCAGCCGATACGCAATTTACCATTGCTTACGATATAGTTTGCATCCTGCATGAAATCTTCGTTGGTGAAACGCCACGAAGCCGCAAACGAATGGAAAGGAGCCCAGCGGTTCAACGGTCCGAAATTCGACGAAGCATCGTACCGGAACGTGTAGGTTCCGTAATATTTTTCGTTGTAGCTGTAGTTGGCCCGTGTAAACACCGAAGCCATGGCCGAACTGCCGAAGCCATAGCCGATTTTAGGATCGGCCCCCAGCGCCGGATTGTGAATACTGTTGTCGGGCAGGTTGGTCGCCGAAATCGATTGGTATTCCCAGTTCGACTCCATCATTTCCTGTCCCGCCATCACATTGAGTTTATGCAGGTCGAACGTAAGGTCGTAGGTCAGGTAATTTTTCAATTGCCAGAATAAACCCTGGTTGTGCTGGCGGGAATTGCTGTTGATGAGTCGTTGCCAGCTTCCGTAGGTAGCCGTAGGCCGGAAACGTTCGGCATCCGAACCGCTGATACTTACTGCTATATCGGAATGGAGAGTAAGTCCTTTCATCAGGGTGATGTCGGCAAAGATGTTACCGTTGAGGTACGAACGTTTCAGGATATTATCTTCGTCGAGCGCCTTGGCTATGGGGTTGATGCGCGATGCAACGCCCTCGCGGCTGATGCTGGTATAGTTACCGTCGATATCGTAAATAGGTACATCGGGTGTCGAAAGTAATGCGATGCGCATGATCCCTTCGTCGCTGTCAACCAGCCCGAGACGTTCGTTGGTATTCGAATAATTGATGTTAACTCCGAGTTTCAACCATTTTTTCAGCTGTGCATCGAGGTTCGTACGAAAGGCGATACGATCGAAGGTGGTGCCGATTACGGTACCCTCCTGTCCTAAATACGAACCCGAAATAAAATATTTGGCCAGGTCGTTGCCGCCCGAAGCACTGACGGTATGACTCTGCATCGGTGCAATCTGGAATATGGCATCTTGCCAGTTGGTTCCGTTTCCAAGAAGAGAAGGATCGCGGAATTCGTCGCGTACGTCCCGTCCGGCCGTTTCTCCGGCCATCGAGTTGCTGTATTCGGCAAATTCGCGCAGGTTCATAATATCGAGTCGTTTGGCCTGCCGCTGGTAGCCATACAGCCCTTCGTAGTTGAATTTGGCTTCGCCGGCCTTACCTCGTTTGGTAGTGATAAGGATGACCCCGTTGGACGCACGGGATCCGTAAATAGCTGTAGCCGAAGCGTCTTTTAATACTTCCATGCTGATGATATCGGCCGGATTGATGGTAGACATTACCGAAATTGCCGAGTTGGAACCATTTCCCAACGCATCGCCCAATCCAAACGAAGCGCCCGAATTGCTCCCTCCTCCCACGGGTACTCCATCGATTACATAAAGCGGTTCGGCCGAAGCATTGATCGTTCCTTGCCCGCGTACGCGGATGGATACTGCCGATCCGGGCTGTCCCGATGTGGTAACGGCGGTTACCCCGGCGACCCGGCCCTGCAATGCCTGGTCGAGATTGGCAATCACCGAACTTTTCAATACATTCTCGCCAACAGTCACCGATGCGCCCGAGAGGTCGCTCTTGCGCGCGGTACCATAACCAATGGTGACCACTTCGTCGAGCATCAGCGCTTCCGCTTCCAGTAGAACGTTGATCACCTGGTTGCGGACGGTGATTTCCTGTTTTTTCATCCCGACGTAGGTGTAAACAAGTACTGCTCCTTGCCGGGTTTCGAGCCGGTAACGACCCTGGATATCCGTAATGGTCCCCCTGTTGGTCCCTTTTACTGTTACAGATACTCCGATAAGCGGACTGCCATCGGCGGCATCTGTTACAACTCCCGAAACAGAAATGCTCTGTTGAGCAAATGCCAAGTACACTCCGAACAAGAGTAGTACCGATAGAAAAATGATTTTTCTCTTCATGGAATTAGTATTAATATTGAATGGTTAGTTGTTTGCGAAATGACACATTCCGACTTTGCAAATATACAGTGGTTTTGCAGGTAAAAAGTATATTTTTTTAACTTTAGATGATACTTTTCCGACCTAATAAAGTATATTTTTAGTGTTTTTGCGAAGAATAGTACTAATTACTTATGAAATTCCGTCATTTTTTGAAATCGGTACAAAAAAGCTCCTGTAAAAAGTTGAATCCTTGCCGGTGCACCTCGGTGCCCGATCGGAATTCGGAACTTTTTACAGGAGCCGGTGCCTGAACGGAGTTGCGGAACGGAGTTAGAGATCTCGTATTTTCAGCGGATTGTAACTCGAGAGATCGTCGTCGTACACATCGGTGTCTTCGCGCTCTTTTACCTTTTTTACGATATAGTTGGTCAGCGGCAGAATCAGGATCTCATAACCGGTTTTCATGGCGGTCTGGGTAAGTAACAACAGGATCAGATCGTTGTTGGGAATCACCCCGTAAAAGGCCAGGAAGAAGAACACCAAGGAGTCGGCTCCTTCGCCGGCCAGGGTGGATACCACGGCACGAACCGAAAAGTTGCGCCCTTTCTGCAGGATTTTCATTTTACTCATCACATAGGCGTTCAGAAACGAGCCCACCAGAAATGCGGCGAAACTGGCCAGGGTAATACGCATCGTATTCCCCAGCACCAGGTTGAAGGCATCGCCGTGGGTGAAATTCTCCGACCCCGGCACCCAGATGCTGAGCCGGAAAATGGCCACGGCCAGGAAATTCATAAGGAAACCATACCAGATGATAAGCCGGGCTTTACGGTAGCCCCACACTTCGGCAATGAGGTCGTTGACAATGTACGAAATCGGGAAAATGAGCAATCCGGCGGTAGCTTCGATGGGCCCCAGTTGAATTAGTTTTTGCTCAATGATGTTGGCGGTAATGAGGCACACCGTGAACAGGAGGCCTGCCACCATAAAGGCGACGGAAACTTGTTTTTTCATTTTGACTTGTTTTTTTAACGTGGTGTTCAAGCACACGTGTTTCTTGGCACTATGCCGCGAATCCGGGGCGCAAAGATAGGAAAAAATACGGATTTTACGCTAATGGCCGATTGTATCGGTGTCGTAAAACGGAAGCTGTTTTATTGCGCGGCAACAAAGGTAATGACCGAACGCGGGGGAATACTCGTCACGCTGCCCGATTGCACGGTGCGTATCGGTTTCAGATCATTTCCCTTGACATCGTCGGTAAGATAAGGTTGAAAAGTAATGCGGGGCCGGTGAAGGTTCATCCTTATTTTCTGTTCATCGGTACTATAGTTGATGACTACCACCACAATGCTGTTGTCGGTGTTTCTGTATGCCGAAACCATGAGCCCTTCCTGATTGGTAGCCGATTCGGGGTCGTTGTTTCGGCCCGTTACGTGAATCCGCATTGCGCCCGGCCGTATAAAGCGACTAAAGTTACCTATGGTCCACATTAATTTGGAATCGGTAAATTGCCCGTCGACGAGTGTTTCGTCGGGTGTGGCCAGTATTAAACCGTCTTTATAATCACCGGTTGCCACCGAACGCCACCACTGCCATGCCGATGCATTGGCATATACCAGATCGTGGTGCATAATCCTGGCTACGTACAAAGCTGTTTTCATACTTCGGTCGAAACCTCCTCCTCCTCCGATTTCAGTATCGTTGTTCATAATACATACTTCGGTTTGCCAGAATCGTACCCGATGGGCACGAAGCACTTCGCCCATTTCCTGCCTTATCTTTTTCAGATCGGTGAGCGGGGTGTTGGTCCAGTAGCTGTGAGCTGCCATCAGCCGGGGAACATTAGGCACATCGCCAATATAGGTTAAGCTGCTGTCGCGGGTGAAAAATGACTGGATCTGATAGCCGCGGTCGGCCCGAACATAGGGGTGCGTACGGTACATACAGTTATAATCGAACGATTCGGTGACCAGAATCCGGGTGTCGATATTACGCCGGGCAAATTCTTGTCCGGTCAGCCGCACCGTGCGGGCAATTTCGGCATTGGTGGCGGCCGTACCTTCTTGTTTGGGACCTACCCAGTTCCAATGTCCATCGGGTTCGTTAAACGGACTTATATAATTGAACCGTATTCCTTCGGTGCGTTCGATGCCTTCTACAACATCGGCCATGAAACGGGCAAAATCGTGATAATGTTGCGCTTTGAGATTAAATGTTGCACCACGGCCGGTATTGGTAGCCAAACCGTTTTGTGTCCAGTGAACCGGTGCCGAAAGGATAAATCCTAAAAACTGATCTACTCCCCGCTTTTTGGCTAATTGCATAAAGTGCCGCTGGCCGGCCTGTTTGGTCCAATCGTAGGTGCCGTCGGCCGACAGAAAACATTCCGACCGGGTCCATACACTACCAATCTGGCTGGCGTCGCCCTGTTCCGAACTGCCTGCACCGATATTAAATCTCCACAACGACAGCCCTATTCCCTTCGGTTGGCCCTTGGTGTTGTTCTCGGTACTGAATAACCAATCGGCCATCTGTTCTTGTTTGTGCTGAGGCCATTTCCCGATGAACTGCATGCTCCATCCGTCGGAAGCACTGAAATTATCGATCTGCTGATGTGTGGTAGCAGGATCGATTGTAAACTGAACTACATGCGGTGGATTGGTTACGGTGTCGGCCGAAACCAACAGTGTGCACAGTAACGAAATGGCCGATAGAAATACAACGTGTTTCATGGTGGTATAACTGGATTGACAGTAGCTTTATTCAGGGAACTCTTCTATTTGTTTGCAAAGTTCCTTTTTTCAATTCTTATTGGTTGTAGCTATTGTAACAAATTGTTGCTCTCCTGTCAAAAAACGGTTTAAAGTCGGTACAGATAATTGGTTTTTATCTGAAATGTGCTTACTTTGTCTGAAAATTTTATTGACACTTCCTACCATGAAGAGCTTGTTGACCTTCTTTTTTTTACTGGTCTCCGTTGTGTGCCGGTTACAATTGGCAACTGCAGCATTTTCCGAGTCAAATCCTATCTATAAATTTTCAACCGGACAGGGGCTGTCGAGTAGTGTCGTGTATTCGGTGCTGCAAGACGATAAAGGATTGATTTGGATTGGTACCGAAGAAGGGTTAAACCGCTTCGATGGGCGACAGTTTACCTGGTTTGGGACTTCAAAAGGCAGGTATACCCTAACTCATAATCGGACTCAAACATTGTACAAGGCCCCCGATGGTTCGATCTGGGCCGGAACCTCCGACGGATTGAATATTTACGATTACCAGTCGGACAGTATTATTAAGATCCGGACGGATACCAAACCGCTTAGTTTATTATACAACGATATTACCTTTATTACTCAGGGAGAAGATAACATTACCTGGTTGGGAACCTATGGCGACGGTGTGCATATGTTCGACTGGAAAACAAAGCATTTTTCACGATTGAATCTTCCTGTTTTACAGTCGCTTCCCCGTCCTCTTTTCGTGATGAATTTACTGTACGACGATGACCGGCGTTTATGGATCGGAACCCGTCACGACGGTTTATTCTGTTACCATCAAAAGAGCCGGCGTCTGGAGTATTTTGAGCTCCCGGAGGAAAGCCGTTTTGTAAGGACCATCTTTCAGGATAGTTTCCGACGCATCTGGATAGGTACAACCGAAGGGTGTTACATTTACAATGAAACCACTAATCAACTCGATGTGGTTCAGTATCCTTCGTTTTTGGGTCAAACCTCCATCGGTTATATTACCGAAGACGCCCATGGAAGGATATGGATAGGAACCGAAATGAGTACTGCCGGTAATAATCTGATTCACTTTTCGGTTCGCTCGTTTTCTCAGTTTCAGCCCTACAATTACCAGTCGATCAGTTATGGTTCGTCGGCGGGAATGTTGAATTGTCCGTCGGTAAATACTTTATTTGCCGACCGCGACAATAATTTATGGATTGGTACGGCCTGGGGCGGGTTGAATATGTTGCGGGGAATTCCCCCTAAATTCAGATTATTTAATCATGAAAGCGATATTGCCGGTTCGTTGCCCAATTCGCCGATCAATGCTTTGCATGCCGATGGAAATATTATCTATATTGCTACGCTGGGTACCGATCGGGTCGGGGTGGGATGGTTCGACATACGCACCGGGAAATTTACAGGTTTATCATCGGATCCGCAGTTGAAACATTATGTTTTTCAGGCAATATTAAAAGATCATCAAGGAAACCTGTGGTTAGGAACCTATAATAAAGGATTGATAAAGATGGATGCGAAGGGGAGGGTTCTGGAGCATTTTACAAGTAAAGGCACCGGTGTATCTACACTTCCCGATAATGATATCAGGGCAATTTATCAATCCTCCATCGATCGGAAATTATGGATTTCGACCAGCAATGGGATTGCCTGTTACGATTACGCGACACGAAAAATAAATACTGTTTCCTTATTTAAGAATCGGACGGGGGTGCGTTGTATCAAGGAAGATGCTAAAGGTGATTTATGGCTAGGTACTTACGGCGATGGGGTGGTACAATATCAGCCGGCCGGCGCCCGGGTAATTACCAATCCGTTGGGTTTCAATCCGGGTATAGTGACCGATTTGCTGATTAACAACGACACAGTTTGGTTGGCTACTCGAAGTTACGGGATTATTCAATTCGATACGAGGAGAAAGAATTATAAACTCTATGGTGAATCGCTGATTGGGAGTAATGACGTGCGTTCGCTGGTGCGCGATATTTCGGGACAACTCTGGTTTGGTACTCCGAAGGGGATAGGAAGCCTGAATGCTGCGACCGGTGAAATTAAGAAATACAATTCGCAGGATGGTGTGCAGAGTGGCGAATTTTACGACCGTACGGTAGCAGCATTGCCCGATGGTCATTTGGTGTTTGCCGGATTCGGAGGGATGAATATTTTTCATCCCTGGCAGGTTACAAAAAACGATCAATGTCCGCCGGTGGTATTTACCCGGCTGAAAATTTTTAACGATATTGTTTTTCCTTCCGCAGCTGAAAACGGACATAAGGTGTTGCGCGAAAACATCAGTACGGCAACCGAAATCGTACTTCAACATCATCAGACCTTTTTTACGCTCGATTTTGCGGGGATTAATTATTATGCGAATCAGAAAATACAGTATGCTTATTTACTCGAGGGTTTCGATCCGAAGTGGAATGATTTGGGCAATCAAAATAGTGTTTCGTTCCGCAACCTGAAACCGGGCAAATACATACTTAAGGTACGGGCCTCAAGCCCCGACGAGGTATGGAGCGAGAACAATATTGCCAGCATCATGATCCGTGTTTTGCCTCCATTCTGGAAAACCAGCCTGGCCTATCTGTTGTACTGTTTACTGGCCGGAATCGTCATTTATGCGGCATGGCAGTTTGCAACCATTCGGATACGGGCCAATAACACATTGAAAATCGAACGGGTACGCAGGGAGCAGGAAGAAGAACTTCATCAGGAAAAGATTCAGTTTTTCACCAATATTTCACACGAGTTTCGTACCCCGCTTACTTTACTGATCAGTCCGCTGGAAAAAATGTATCAGGAAGAAGAACAAAGCGAACGCAGGCTACATTTTCAATTGATGCTGAAAAATGCCCGGCGGTTGCAACTGATGGTCAATCAGCTTCTTGATTTCCGGAAAGCCGAGCGTGGACAGATGAAACTGAAGATTCAGCAGTTGGAACTGATTGCGTTGGTACGCGATATTACGATCAGTTTTGAGGACCTGAGCCGGGAGAGACGAATCGATTTTTCCTTTCGACCGGCAGTTGATTCCTTGATGGGATGGGTTGATAACGACGTGATAACCAAAACGCTTGTCAACCTCTTGTCGAATGCATTTAAATTTACGCCTCCGGGAGGTTCGATATCAGTCGGATTGTGCGAAATTCGCTCTCCTGAGGGCGATCGGCAGGTTCAGCTGAAAGTTGCCGATACCGGTAAAGGTATTCTTTCGGAGGACTTGCCCCATATTTTCGATCGTTTTTACCAGGGGCAACAACGAAGCGGAGCTCAGAAAGGTTCCGGAATCGGATTGCACCTCACCCGTTCGTTGGTCGAATTGCACCATGGATCAATTCATGTTGAAAGTAGGCCGGGGGTTAGTACGGTTTTTACGATGGTGTTGCCTATCGGTAAGGCTTCATTTGACAAAGAAGAATTGATGATCGATTTTGAATCGGCCTCGGTAAGTATCGATAAGTATGAAGGGGAGGATGGGAAACCGGAGCCGGGGCAGCAGGGCAAAACACCTCATTCCGGTAAAAGACGGATTCTTATAGTGGAAGATAACGAAGATATCAGGGTGTATATTAAGAGCATACTGGGCGGAGTATATAAAATAGAAGAAGCAGAAAACGGATTAATAGCGCTGGAGATGGCCCATAAGAACGAGTATGATCTGATTATAAGCGATGTAATGATGCCTGAGCTCGACGGGATGGAGCTGTGTAAGCAACTTAAAGGTTCTATTGAAACCAGTCATATTCCGATTATACTTCTGACGGCTAAATCCGAGATGGATTCGCGGATCGAAGGGTTGGATGTCGGTGCGGAATCGTATATTACCAAGCCATTTCATCCGAAGCATTTACTGGTCAGGGTTGCCCGTCTGATCGAGTTGCGCGACCTTTTAAAAGGAAGGTACAGTAAGAAAATTTCGCTGGGCGATATCAGCGGAACGCCGTCGACTTCGCCCGACGAATTATTTATGCAAAAGGCGATCCGGATAATTTTGGATAAAATGGCCGATTCGGAGTTTAACGGCGATTTGCTGGCTGGCGAGATGGGGGTGAGCCGTATGGGTTTACATCGCAAAATTAAGGCGATGACCGGGCAAAGTACCGGAGAGTTTATCCGGAATATCCGGCTTAAAAAGGCGGCTGAATTACTTAAGGTTCAGGGACGCAATGTTTCGGAGGTGTGTTACGATGTCGGTTTCAGTTCGCCGTCGTATTTTACCACTTGTTTTGCTGAAGTGTATAAAATGACTCCCAGCGAGTACATGAAGCAATTTAAAGAGGAGAACTGAAAAAAACGGTAGCACAGGTCAGGGTTGCTACCGTTTTTTAGTTGAGGGTTATTCTGCTTTAACGTAAACCGGAACGATCCGCCTGTTCATATTGACATCAACCACGGTAAGTGTGAATTTATGATAGCTTTGCGTAATCAAAAGGGTGGATCCGTCATTAAATGTAAATGTTTCGGTCCAGGGTGCTGTAACTGCAGTGGAAGGCACTTCGATATCGGCAGTGAAGGTATAGCTTAGCGGGGTCAAGGGGATGTCGCCTTCGGGGTTTGCGAAGTTGATGTATTTGCTGTACAGCCAGTTGGAGTAGGCCAGCTCGGCTGTTTTAATCCCGGCTTTGTCGCTCAGCACCACACTCAGCTGAAGGGTTGAGCCTTTAGGAACGGTTACGGTATTGATGGTTACCGCCTGCAGGTTGGCCGTAGGGATAAATCCCCAGAGTTCTTTAGCCAGTACGGCATCGTCGATTACTTTAGTTTGTCCGCCGCCTTTCAGTATCAATGTTTTGCAATCGGGTACGGTATGATCGTGCGAAAGGCTGATGTCTTCCGACGATTCGCAGGATACAAAGCCCCAAAGCAATGCGGCAAAAAATATTGTGGATAGTTTCATACGGAAATATTTTGTAGTTTAATAGTTGTATGGATCATGCATGTTGTCAATTCGATTTCTGATGCTGTCTGCGAACGTACATGTTTCATTTTTCAGAGATTAATCGCGTTTTATTCCCAGCCCGGATTCTGAATAATGGTTTTTCCGGCGTTCCGGTACTTCAGAATTTCGGTACGGGGAATCGGATACCAGTACATTTTAGGGTCGAACGAACGCTTTTCCGCCTCAAACACAGTGTAAGTATAGTTTCCTGCGTTGTTGCGCGTTATTCGCATTCCGTTCACCGGTTTGTTCAATACAGTTTCGGCATCTTTCCAACGGCGCAGGTCCCAGAACCGGTGCTCCTCGAAAGCCAGTTCGAGCCGTCGTTCCCGTTTGATATAATTGCGCATTTCGTTCTGGTCGCGCAACAGGTTTTTATCAGCGGTATCGAGCGGACGTAAATTGGCGCGATTACGCAAGCGGTCGAGCTCGGCTGTAATGGCATTGAAATTGGCTGAATTGTCGTATTCGTTAAGTGCTTCGGCATAATTGAGCAGGATTTCGGCATACCGGATGTGCACCCATTGACGAAGGCTGGTGTTTCCTTTGGCCATATCGAGCGACTGATCGACGAATTTACTCATATAGTAGCCGGTTTGAGTGGCCGTAGGCGTGGAGTACAATCCATCTTTTCCGCCTATGAACGTAGCTACGATGGTATCTTTAAGCCTGCTGCCGTTGAAAAATACGGTATAGCGCAGCCGGTCTTCGCGTTTGCGGGTATTAACGAGGCTATACGGATCGTTGGCGTCGAAATCGACCATCCGGTTGCGATAGGTTTTGGCAGCCATCCCGAATTCGGCCACCAGATCCTCGGTAGGATTCATGTAGCCCCGGCCCTGAAAACTTACCGGAAGATTGTACGTTTCGATATCGTTGCGGTTTACTGCTTTCGACGAGAAGATAATTTCAGGATTGTAAGGTTCGATGAAAATACGGTTTAGCGTTACCAGGCTGTACCGTTTCGAGTCGATAATTACCTTGGCCGCGTCGGCTGCACGTTTCCACTTCGCCGGGTCGTTGGCCGGATTATTCAACGGACTGGCTGCGTAAAGCAACAGCCTGGATTTCAATGCCAGGGGAGTCCATCGTACCGGACGACCTTTGTAACTATCATCGGGATAAACCGACGGCATCAGGTTGGCTGCCGAATCCAGGTCGGCTACAATCGAATCGACGGTTTGATGGAAGGGTAATTGTACGCCTGCGTAGAGCTCATTTTCATTGAACGGATCCAATACTTTACGGATGTAAAAGATATTCCCGTAGCGCTTCAGTAGTTCGAAATGGAAATAGGCTCTCAGGAAATAGGCCTGTCCTTTGAAATAGTCTCTCACTTTCACACCTTCTTTGAGCTTCGGTATGCTGTTGGTTTGCGTGATTATCCCGTTGGGGCCCAGTTCTTCCAGAAACAGATTGGTTGCACGGATTCCCCGGTACATGCTGCTCCATACGTCGTCGGGATTGGTAGTGGTGTTGATGGCGCTTTTATTGAACAGATGAATCGGGGCTCCGGAGTTGGAACATACGGCTTCGTCGCTCGCAGCGGCCAGCATTGCGCCATCGAAACGGCTGTATCCGTCGGGGAGATAATTGTAGATGGAATTTAAAAATCCGGGAGCATAACGCTCGTCGGCAAATATTTCTTCCCGGTTCAGCGTGGTGTCGGTCAGCGGATCTTTGTCCAGGAAGTCGGAACAGGATAGTGCGGCGACCATCATCATTACCGTTAGAACGGTTGGAAGTATGTTTTTTATCGTATACATGATTGAATACATTGAATTGGATAGTTAATAATCGACTTAGAAACGAAGACTGGTTCCAACGTTTATCACTCGTGTTTCGGGATAGAGGGTAACGCCGGCGTTTGGAATTTCGGCGCTGATGTTGTACCGGTTCATGTTGTCGAATGAAATCAGGTTATATGCGTTGACAAAAAAACGAAGATCGCTTATTTTTACAATTTCGAGTACTCGTTTGGGGAGGCTGTATCCCAGTTCGAGAGTCTGAATTCGCAGAAAATCGACGTCTTTCATCCAGAGCGACGAAGGCTGGTAGTTGTGCGGATTGGCCAGCGTTGTAAGTCGAGGATATACCGGGTCGGAAGCTACTCCCCACGAATTTTCGGCTACTTCCCGGGTCAGTTTCGTGTTGTTTTGCATACCGCGGAATACATTGTTGGTCATCATTAAACTGCGGTTGGCTATGCCGGTAAACAGAATATTAAAATCGAGTCCTTTATATTCCATGCCGATGTTGATTCCGTAATTCCATTCGGGTACCGACGGATTTCCCAGGGGTACCAGGTCCTGACTATCGATAATGTTGTCGTTGTTCTGGTCGATGTATTTTATATCGCCGGGCTGTACACTGCCATAGGTTGAACGGGCCCAGCTGCCGATCTCGGTTTCATCGGCAAAGAAGCGATCGGAGCTGACTTCGAGTCCCCATTGCTGGTTCACACTCCGGCCGCGCCGGTATTCCCAATCGTTCATTCCGGCCAGCTCTTCGATGGCGCTGATGGTGTTGCGGGCAAACGATACCACCCCGCCTATGCTGTACCGGAAGTCGCCCAGGGTGTTGTCGTGACGGAGCGATACCTCGGCTCCCCGGGTTAGAACCGAACCATTGTTGATGTAAGGCAGATCCTGTCCGATCAATAATGGATGGGTATTCCACATTCCGGTAATTATCTGCTTTCTGTCGTGATTAAACACATCCACTTCCACGGTTATTTTCTTCCAGAGTCCAATTTCGATTCCCAGGTTTGCATTGAGCGATTCTTCCCAGAAAATCGAGGGATTGGGAATACGTCCTTCGGTTGCACCGTCGGTATTGGCGGTTCCGAAATAATAGCCACCGCCGCTGTTGAACTTTTCTTCAAATGGATAACGATAGCCGATACCGATGTTTGAATTCCCCACTTTTCCGTACGAAGTACGAATTTTTAAGTGTGTGATGGTCGGGTTGTTGCTCAGAAAATCTTCGTTCGAAACGGTCCAGGCCAGCGATCCTGTAGGGAAGAATCCAAACCGGTTACCTTTCGAAAAATTTTCGGAACCATTGTAGGCAAATCCAAACTCGGCAGCCAGTTTATGGTTCAGGGTATAGGTTGCACGTCCGAATAGGCCCTGGTTTCGGTAATCGGGATTGTCGCCGTCGGTCGATAAACTCGATTGCATATAGTTTACTTCAGCATCCAACCGGTCGTCGCCCCATTGCGCGGAATACATCAGCCCGAATTTATAATTCAGCATCAGATTAAATTCGCTGCCCCAACCAGTATAAAACAAATCGATACTGGAACGTTCGCCGAATGTACTGTAACTATTGTCGGCGTTGAGTTGATATACAGCGTATTTCTGGCTTTTTGACCGTCCGTATTGTTTTACCGCATCGAAGCCGAACAAGCCGTTTACCGACAGCCCCTTCACAATCGGGTCGAGTTTCAGATGAGCAGTTACGGTACCTTGCACATAGCGGGCGAACCGATCCTGAAATCCGGTCTGGGCTATCATACCATAGGGATTGTAATTGTATACCGACGAGCCGGCTACTGATTTGTCGGCATTAAATACAGGCATTGCGGGCGATATGGTCGATAAGGCACTCATAATGGTGCCGGCCCCGGTCGAAGGCGTGTGGCGGTTTTCCACCCGGCCTCCCAGGTTGATACCCATCGACAGCAGCTGGTTTAAATCGACATCCACCGTTGAACGGAAATTATAACGGGAGAATTTGTTCTGTGTCGAATAGCCGCTATTTTCTTCGGTGTAATTGTACAAACCTTCCTGATCCATGATTCCCATCATCAGGTAATAACGGGCCACACTGGAACCTCCCCTGAACGACAATTTATAGGATTGTTGGGGGGCCGAGCTTTTCAGAAATTCCTCGTGCCAATTGGTATTGGCATACCTATACGGATCGGATCCGTCGTAATTGGCCGGATTGTTTTGCGGGTTCGACAGAAACAGATCGTTGAACTCACTATCGGATAATCTGAAAAAGTCGTTGCGCAAAGCCTGATTACGGTAGCTCACATACTCTTTTGAACCCAGGTATTGAGGCAAACGGGTTGCCGATTGGGTGCCATATTGTGCCGTAAGGGTAATTACCGGTTTACCGATAAATCCACGTTTTGTAGTTACCAGTATTACCCCGTTGGCACCGCGCATTCCGTATAGTGCGGTTGCAGCGGCATCTTTCAGAATGGTTATCGATTCAATTTCCTCGGGGTCGAGTTGCGAAAATTCACGTTCTACATGATCGACCATTACCAGGGGTGTGCTGCCACCTCCAAATGTTTGTACGCCGCGAATGTAAAACTGAGGTTGATCCCAGCCCGGCTCGGCTCCCACGGTTCTTAAAACGGTTAGTCCTCCTGCAAGGCCTTGTATGGCATTACCCAGCGTAGATACCGGAGCTTTGGAGAGTTGTTCGGAGCTCACGGTCGATTGTGCTCCTGTTACCATTATTGCGGGCCGCTTGCCATAGGCAACTGTAACGAGTTCTTCTTGTTTTTCTTTTTCTTTTTCTGAGGCGGTATTCTCGCTGGTGTCGGCCGATTGCGCCCGTGCACCGGTTGGCATGCCCAACATACCGACCAGGAGGAATATACCCGCTGAAGTTAGTTTTCTCAACATAAATATTAAATTTTCAGTTGTCGATTCGTTTTTAATAACCAGGATTCTGAACAAAAAGCGGATTTTTGTACATTTCGCCAATTGGAATCTGGTACAGGTTGTTGGCTGGCCGGAAAATCCGGGTATAGTAATTTTCTTCGGTATAACTTACCGAGGCTCCGTTTTTAGTGATGATAACCCGTTGCATCGGTCCGCCAAACCAACGGGTGGCTACTTCACCTTCTTCGCCGGTGCTCCAGCGCCGTGCATCCCACCACCGGTGCTCTTCAAAACTCAATTCGATGGCGCGTTCGCGTTGAATTCGTTTACGCATCGATGGTTGATCGGCGGTCAGGTCGACCGGAAGATTAACAACACCGGATCGATTTCGTACAGTATTAACAGCATCGCGAACCCGTTGTGTAGGACCTTCCACTTCGTTCATTGCTTCGGCATAATTGAGGTACATCTCGGCCAGCCGGAAGAAAATCCAGTTGTGGTAAGCGGTGGCGGTCGTGTTTTTCTTCACTTCTTCGGGAAGGTATTTCCTTACAAAATAGCCGGTGAGGAAGGTGCCCGAAGGAAATTGTGTGGTGGTGGTCGACATGTCCATGATTGCCCCCTGCCAGCTGCTTCCCTGATAAAGGATGGTTTTGTAGAAACGCGGATCCCGGTTCTTGTACGGGTCGTTCGGATTATAGTTCGATCCGGCCTCATCAATATACCTTCCGTTGTTCATTTCGAACAATTTTACAAAATTGTTGGTAGGTTGTACAGCGCCTGCACCACCAAAATCGCCCGATGGCATCCACACATTGATTTCGTTGCTACCGAAACCAACCGGTCCTTCGTGTTTATGGAAAATGATTTCTTTGTTTCCATGTTCCCGGCGTTTGAAAAATAGTTTTTCGTAATCGTCGGCTTTGTTTGCGGCGCCGGTTTGATAAAGTTCGTAGGCCGGATTACCTTCTTCATCCTTCAGATCGATCACGGCTTTAGCTGCATCGGCAGCTTTTTGCCACCAGCTTTTCCCGTCTTTGTCCATCCAGTCGTCGGTAGTTCCCCCCATTCCCCATAGGCCGGTTTTGCTGCTGAAGAGCGGGCTGGCGGCGTAGAGCAATACCCGCGCTTTGAGGGCCATGGCAGCTCCTTTGGTGGCACGGCCGTATTCGTTGGTAGGGATGCTTACGGGTAGCCATGCTATAGCCTGATCCAGGTCCTTCATGATGAAAGCAAACAGTTCGCGGTAGGTGTTGCGGGGGCGCATCAGGTTGTCGCCGGGAATAAACAAATCTTGTTCTGTCAGGACGGGCATTCCACCGAAACGCTTGAGCATTTCGTTGTAGTAAAATGCACGGAGAAAATAGACTTCACCCAGCATTTTTTCACGGGATTTCTGATCGGGAAACGGAATTTTGTCCTTGTACTTGAGAAAAAGATTGGCTTTGCGAATATTCGAATAATGATGATAAATCAGGGCGTCGACTCCATCGTACGATCCCATGTTGAAATTTTTGGTGCCGTGATAGCCCTGGTTCGATTCCGATTCGTCGGAGGCCGACGAAAGCGGTACTGGCTGGAAATTACCCAGCGCATTGAAGCGGCTTTGCAGTCCGCTGTATATGTCGGCCTGAAATGCCTGTGCATTTACAAAATCGCTGAATACCTTTTCTTCGTCGAGATTGACATCCGGAGTCCGATCCAGGAAATCGTCGCAGGAAACAAAGACCAGCGTCAGCACGAAAAGTAGTTTAATTGTATGTTGCATACGATTACTGTTTTTAGAAGTTAACACTTAAACCGATGTTAAAAGCCCGGGTTGGCGGCATTTTCCCCCCACGATTATCGCGGTTGTCGGGATCCAGGTATTTTTCAACCGACCACAAAAATGTGTTGTTCGACGATAAGTAGATGCGGGCGCTCGACATGAGTAGTTTTCTGCTGATCGAAGATGGGAGAGTATAGCCCATTTCGATGTTTTTCAACCGGATGTAGGTTCCTGAACCTGCCTCGTAGGTGGAATAATAACGCTCGTTGTTGACCCACGATTTCCCGTAGAAGCGAGTAAATTCTGCTGCATCGGCAATTTCTGGTGCCCAGTAATAGTTGTGCTTGGCAAATACATTATCGTTGTTCGAAAATGCCCACATGATTTCCCATTGTTTCATGAAAAGCGAATGGGCCGATCCTTGTAATAGAAAGGAGAAATCGAAAGCCTTATAATTTCCCCCTACAGTAACTCCATATTGTAATTCCGGCACGGTGCCATAGCCTTGTCGGTAGGCATCGTCGCGGTTAATAACACCATCGTTGTTGAAATCCAGGAATTTAAGATCGCCGGGAACCACTTCCACATTGCTGGGGATTCCGTTGTGAACTGCCAGTTGCGACGGGCTGTTCCAGATTTCTTCGTAGCTATTGAAATAGCCGAGGTGTGTGTACATCAACGGAGTACCTATCGGGTATCCTTCTTCTTTTTGATAAGGGAGTAAGCCCAGCGGGTCGGCTTTTTTAAGAACCTTGTTGCGGTTGTAGGTGAAATTAGCCCGGATGTTGTAACTGAAGTTCCTGTTAACTTTCTTGTTATGCCGTAACTCAATTTCAATACCATTGTTGGAGGTTTCGCCGATGTTGGCAACTTTAAATCCTGCGCCTACATACTCGGGTTTCACGGCATCGATATTCGTGAGAATATTATTCCGGAATTCGCCGAAGAGATCGACGTTAAGACCGAACAGCCCGTTGAAAAATTCCGATTCGAATCCAATATTGAATTTACGGGCTACTTCCCAGGTGACCACTTTATTGGCAATATCTCCCTGGCGTATTCCATTGTAGTAGTTATTACCCGTCCCAAAGGTATATCCGCCGGCATTTGAAAAATCCTGTAAAAATATAAATCGGTCGTTGCTCTTGTCATTTCCTACCCATCCCAGCGAAGCTCGCAGTTTAAGATTGGAGATCACTTGAGAGAGCGCCGATTCGGTCATAAATTTTTCGTTGCTGATCAACCAGCCTCCGGCAAATGCGGGAAAAAAGCCATATTGTAGTCCCGGAGGAAAGTTTTCGGAGCCATTGTAGCCCACATTTACTTCGGCAAAATACCGACGGTCGTAATCGTAGGTGACGCGTCCTACCAAACCCTGATCGGCAAAGGCTACTTCAGCGTTGCGGATGAATTCGTTGCGGTTGGCCAGTATCAAACCGGTTACGGTATGATCGCCGAAATTCTGGTTATACGACAGGCCTCCTTCCAGGTAAAATTTAGTCCAGTTGTTGTTTTTAGCCACACCATTGTAACCGAGCGGACGATTTTCGCCAAATTGTTGGTAAGTATTGGTAAGCTGATCGTACATATATTCGGCTGTCTCTTTGGTCCACGAACGGCCGTTTTCGCCCTGGGTATCGAACGCAGCCTGAACTTTGGCCGATAAGCCTTTCGTAATAAAGTCGAGTTTTTGTGTCAGACTCAGGCTCGATTCCAGGGTACTGGTAACACTCTTGTAATAGCCCGACTCCCTGAGCGATCGCATTATATTGCCACCGGTGCCGCTATAGGTCCCGTTGGGATTGTAAATAGGGTTGGTACGACCGTTGGCAGCGAAGGCTCCCCGGTAAATATTCCAGCTGCTCCAAATGGTGCTGGCGGGCGAATTCAGGTTTTCGACCCGGGCACCAATACTGAGCGAAGCGGTGAGGCTGTTGGTAATATCAATATCGAGGTTGTTGCGGAAATTAAAACGCGAATATTTCGTCATGTCGTCGTTTTCGTAAAATCCGTTTTGGTTAATAAAACCACCCGAGATAAAGTAGCGGACGTTGGTTGTTCCACCCGAAACATTAACATTGTATTGCTGCTGAGTTGAAAAATCTTTCATGATGCTTCCAACCCAATCCACATCCGAATGTGTCCAGGGCGATGCGCCGGTACGCCACAGGGCCAGGTCGTACGCCAGGGTACCTCCCTTGGTTTGAGGGGGGCGGTTCTTGTATTGTCCCCAATCCTGTAAATAAGCCAGATTACTGGCATCGTATGCTCCGAGGGGTTGCGGGATATTGATGGGTTGGGTAATAGCTGTTTGTACTGTTGCCGAAATTTTTGGTTTTCCCAACGCTCCCCGGCGGGTAGTAATAATAATGACCCCGTTGGCTCCCTTCACTCCGTATACCGCAGTTGCCGAGGCATCTTTCAGTACGTTGAACGATTCGATCTCGTTGGGGTCGATTTTAGCAAATTCGCTTCGAACAATACCATCCACTACATAAAGCGGAGTAGCATCGTTCCAGGTCGAGCGTCCGCGGATATATATATCGGCCACGTCGCTGCCGATTTCACCCGAGCTTTGCACCACCTGCACTCCCGCAATTTTACCGGCAATGGATTGCGAGATGTTGGATACAGGGACCGAGACCAACGCTTTATTGTTAATGGTCGAAATAGACCCTACCACCGATTCTTTTTTCTGAGCGCCATAGCCCACTACGACCAGCTCCGTAAGTAGCTTGGTTTCCTCTTTCAGTTGCACATCGATTTTACGATGGCCCTGCACCGGTATTTCGGTGGTTACGTAACCTACGTAGCTGAATACCAGGATGTCGGTTTGTAAATTCACCGCTTCAAGGGTGTAGTTCCCGTCCATGTCGGTAATGGTTCCGGCACTGGAGCCCTTACGGGCCACGTTTACTCCAATCAGTTCTTCGCCCGTGGCAGCGTCGGTTACTTTCCCGGTGACGAGAGTTCGTTGCTGAGCACTAACCATTTCCAGCGTGCACACGAGGGTTACTATAACTAAAATTAGTTGTTTCATGTCGATTCTAGTGTGTGTCAGTTAGTTACTTTTCTAAACCGGAATACGTAGGTTTTCAGGGTCTGAAATTCCTTGCGTATGGTCAGGTAATTATCGTCGCTGACCAGTTTGGGGAAGTACACGTCCTTACCGGCACCAGCATTTTTAATTTCCAGAAAATCGGCAGGATGAGGAGCAAACAGCAGTGCATATCTTTTTTCACCTTCAAAGGTTTTCAGACGGATTTCCATCTCCTGATCGGTGAGTTTCAGAATGGTAAACCGGGCCTGGATATGATTTTTAGCCCATTGTTTTTGTACACTGGCCAGGGTGTCGATGCTGTTGTCGGGTTTCCGTGTTACAGCCACCTTGCCGGTCTCGGCACTCACTGAAGGATTGAACTGCCATTTGTCGGTACTGATGTTGAGCCAGGTTCCATCGAGCATACTCCAGGTTCCGTAAAACGAAGTAGGTCCGTTACCATTGGCATAGGCCTGAAATACAGAATGGTAATACCTCAGGATCCCGTTAGGTTCAATCATCAACTTAACAGTTTTTTGTTCTGGTGTCAGATTCATTTCCGATCCATCTTCGCTTATCGCAACCTGTTCCCAGAGTCCTGTGGCCGAGGCCGGTTCGTACAAGTCGTCGTCGCAAGCCGGTAAAAAGATGAAAGCCGGAAGAAAGAATAGTAATGAAAAGTATTTCATACGGTATGTTTTAAATGGAGGAGTATATCAACGGGTCGAATAGTGCCGTTGGTTATATACAATCTTTATGTCGTGAATTAGTTGATTTCGATAGAAGCTACCTTTCGGTACACCAGGGTCGATTTCACCAGGCTACCGGTGGTGGAAAATTCAGTTTTGCTCAAGGTGAGTAGTTGGTCGGTAAGAGTGGGTTCCCACGATACCGGCAGATCGATGGCCAGATTAAACCTGCCGCCGGTATAACTCCACCCCGACCGCCGGATGATTTTGTTGGTGCTGACAGCCGTTCTGGTAGAGTCGCACAGAATACAAATCTGATCGGAATTGATTTGTATCAGCATTCGGGTGCTGTCTTTTGCTACAGCTTGTCCGTCGATGGTATATGATTGCTGATACCATGTTCCTGTAATTCGGCTTGCCGTTGCGTCGACCGGTTCGTCGTCGCATCCTGTCAGTAACAGAGGCGAGGCAATTACAATACACAGTAGGAAAATCCTGCAGGCCGTTGAGACAATATTCATGGAATAGTTTTTAAGATGATAAGATCGGAAGTTAGCTTAATCCTTTCGGAGAAGAGGAAATGTATCGGGCCGATTGCAATCAGCCCGATAGCAGAGGAAGGTTACCGGAGGATAACCTTTTGATTGTGAACTAATCCGTTTGCAGAGGTGGTTTTCACGATGTAAACTCCTTTTTCGCGAACGTTCAGTTCGGTCGACGAACCGTTGATATTGACCTTGGTTACCGAATGTCCAATCAGCGAGAACACTTCGGCCGATACAGCTTCGCCTTCCACGATGATCTTTGTACCGGATGCCCGCACGAGTACCTCGGATAAAGGAGATTTTTCGACCGACGACGGAGCTTCTACTACGGTACGTGGCTCTTGGTTGTGGTTGATAGCGGCGGCATCGAGGTAGAAGGTGCCGGCAGGCGAATTGATATATTGATCGTTTGCATCGCGACGGAGGTCGAAGCGAACGGTAAATTCGGCAACATATCCCAGCGAAGTAACGTCCATCACACAATCGATCCACTTTCCTTTATCATCCGACCAATACTTGATTTCGTCGCCACTGTCGACCTGGTTACCCGAAAAATCCTTTGCATTAAGCTGAACGATATAGTAATCTTTTCCGGCTTCCATTTCGGGAATGTTGACCATAACATGCAGGTACGACGATTGCTCGTCCTGCCCAACTTTTAAAATACCCGGGAATTTGAACATCGGTCCCTGCCACCAGGCCGCAGTTTCACTTTTATTGAATTTCATCACTTTTGTTGAGTTGAGTACACTCATTTCGGAAGTAAAAGGATTGGTCACGATCTCGGAAGTGTTTTCCGGATTCTGAAGGTCAAACCGGCTCACCCATTTGTTCCACGAATCCTGATTACCCATGAATAACGACATTTCCGTATCGGGCAAAATGTTGATGCCTCGGGGTAGAGGATTATCGCTCAACACGATTTCGTCGAAATAATAGTCGGCACCCGGGTTGGTACGATCGCCATTCCAGTCCATCGATACCCCGAACATAAATTTGCTCAGTGGAATCTGGTTGTCGATCAGGTATTTCAGGTCGATTACAATGTCCTCCCAAACGCCTTCCTTGGCATTTTGTCCGTCGAAACGTAATTTACCTTTGTCGGGATCTTCAAGAGGCCAGTCAACGTTTAAACAGATCATCCACGTATCGTTCAGTTTTTCGCGGTAATGCAGAATATGCAGGTAACGATTACTTTCGGTAATCGTAATCGGATTATCCATCCGGAAGTTCAGAAAGTTTGCCCACCAGTCGTGATTGGCATCCAGCTTAACCATGTATGCATTGTTGGTGTTGTTCATGGTTTCATCTTTCACTGCATTGGGTACTACTCCGTTAAAGAGTACAAAGGCTTTCGGAGGGGTTTCACAAAATACGGTCAGCGAAATGGGTTCTTCGCCCATGGGTTTTTCGTACGTGGCCAGAACGGTTTCGTTTGTAGTAGTAGCTGCAAAAAGGCTATATGCCGAAACAGCTAAAGTAAAAAGCGTAAAAATTCGTTTCATGTTGATCACTGTTTTTAATTAATATTAGTTTAAGAAACACTGTGCAAATGTACATGGAGTGCTATGATGTGTTTTGAAGTATTGTAACAATCCGTTTCAATTCTGTATCAAAATGAGGATGAGTTTTCGGGTCGGTACCGGGTGCTAAGGTACCAGGATCTTTTGTGTAAAAGTAGTAGCATTGTTAACGCACATAATCAGATAGACGCCCGGTTGTAACCGTACGGGATAACTGCCGGTGGCATTCACAGTCCCCGTAGCCATAACGAGTACACCTGCCGAATCGTAAATAAACAGTTCGACAGTTCCCTCGTTATCAGGGTTGACTAACCGGATAGTCGAATCGGAATAGCGGAGTTGCTGAGGTCCGGCGTATCGCGGCTTACTTACCGCAGTAGGTGCCTGAAGGGGTATTACAAACGTGGTTACTGTTTCGGGTTGCGAAGTGTACGAAAACTCTTTTCCGGTAATATTGAAAAAAGTTTCGGCAGTACGTATCCCGAGCGATTCTTCAGCGCGGGTACGCACTTGTTTTACACGTCCGAAGCCTTCAAAACGGGAAAGATCGAACGTGAAGTTCTGGGTAAGCTGTTCTTTGTTGCTGACAATAAGCACTAATTCTTTTTCGTCGGGACTTAAAGCGGCAATGCTGTTTTGGGCAGAACTGAAAATAATACGGTATCCGGGTTTCAGATAACGGCTGAACTGAGCTCTTACATAATACGAAATAGCCCTGCTGATAGGATTTTGAAGACTGCTGTATTCGCCTACGATGAGCCCCCAGGTGGGGCTGGCATCGGCGGCCAGCTGCCAGTCGATCCAGGCCGTGCATTTCATATCGCGCAGATCGGTAATGATACGGTCCGACATGGTCATAATCTGGAAAGCAGGGGTGCCTCCTACGTTGAGGGGACCCGATTCCGATTGCCACAGTTTTTTACCGTTCGTTCGCGCCCAATTGAACAGGTCGTTTCTTCGGCTTCCGCCGTAACTGTGAACCGAAACCAATTCAAATTTAGGAACGATATCGCCTGCATTTTTGTAAGCCTGCATGGCGTTCAGACAAGCGTCGATGGTATTGGCATCATTGGCTGTGATTTTGCAATACGACAGCATGTTTTTTTCACTCAGTTTCGCATACAACTCTCTGATCATGTTAATCTGGTCGTTGTTGCTGAAATAGCATCCTTCCTGACCGCCCAATGCCTTCCACCAGCCTCCGTCGGGTTCATTGAAGGGTTCCAGGTAATTAAACGTAATACCCAACGAATCATGATAATATCGGGTGACCTCCGTCAGATAGTCGGCGAAATCGTCGAACATATCCGATTTCAGATTGGTCACATTGCCCTCGACGCTTCCGGCCGAGCAGCCGCTGCGGGTCATCCAATAAGGAGGAGAGTTGGAAAATGCAATCAGTTGAATGTCGTTGACTCCGGTTTTGGCAATACGCGAAGCGATAAGCTGTTGAAGGATTTTCCGTTGATTCGCATCCTGCGACCAGTCGTAGGGTGCGGTAGCAGAGGCTTTGTATCCGGGCATGTTACCTCCGTCGCCCCGCATGTGATTGTGGGTCGGATCGTCGCCTCCCCCGATATTAAACCGGAATATATTCATGTTCAGACCGCCGACGGGATCGGTAAGCCAATCGCACACCGTTTTAATCTTGGAGTCGGAATATCCGCCCATTATATTGGCCCACCAGCATAGTGAACCTCCCCAACCTTCGAGCTGCTGAAATTGTTGTGCCGGATCGATGGTGACCGGCGACCTGGTGAGCGAGTTCGGATCATCCGACAATCTGATCTGGTCAAAATAATAGGTTCCGGCGTCATCGGCAATTTTTATCGCTATCATCTTCAGATTGATACCAGTCGGGATACTGATCACGTAATCGATCCAGTTGCCCGTAGTTGTATTGCTCTGCCAGTTATCGCTGCTTTGATTGCCGCCGTCGGGCCGGTAGGTGATGGCAATCCGGCTGGTGGTGGCTTTATATACCATCACATGTAGATATTGATTGGATGCGGTGATGGGGACGGCATTCAGGAAATTAATTTCAAGGCCGGTCCAGTAAGGATCACCGCTTTGTTTTATGATTTTATATGCGTTCGAGCTGCTGTTGATGGTGTTTACCAAAGGGTTGGGAGCCGACCACGTACTTGCCGATACGCCGGCATTGGAGTAGTTCAGCCACGACCCGACTGTAGCCGGTACGGTCGGACTCTCAAAGTCGAGCAGCACCGTTTCGGCACTTTGAGCCGGTTGAATAAAGCTGTTAAAAACAACAAAGAGCGAAAGAAGTAAAAAATGTTTCATGTAAAATGATGTAGTTGGTGGAAAAAATGAGAAGGAAACCGAAAATCCGGCATTGGGGTGCTATGCCGGATTTTTGTTGAAAAGATTGAGAATCAGAGTTGTATCGAAACGGGGGTGGTGTGATTGCCCCAACGAACCAGATAAATACCCGGTTGCGAAACCGTCAATACGGTACGGTTGCTGACAGGAGCTGTTTGTAACAGTTTTCCCGTTACATCGTACAAGGCGACGCTCGACTCCGTTGCCGATTCAATTATTATTTGATTGCCCTGCGTAAAAATCATCCGGGCGTTTTGGAGGCCATCGGCAGCTGTGGTCACCCCTACACGAGGTGAAGCGTTGTCGTCGAGGTAAATCTCGTCGATATAATAATTACCGGCAGCTGTTTGGTCCCAATGTCCGCATTTTACACTGCCCCCCGAAATAAACGGATAAGCCGAAAGATCGATCACTACATCGTACCATACATTTGCTACGGGAACCGTTACGGCCATATCATTGATCACCTTGGTGCTTCCCGATTTAATGTCGAACACTACTTTTTGGCCATCGGCCGGCACCATAACCAGGGTATGCAGGTATTTGTGAGCAGCATCGATTTTCACCGGACTTGCAAATGAATACTCGAACCCGGTCCACCAGTTGGTAGTGGCGGCAGCTACCCTTAAACCACTGTTATTGCTTGGATTCAGCGCGTTTTTAAGCGGATTGGCAATTGGATAGGTTACCGGATTATTGGTGTCGGCATAGGTAGTTACTCCTCCGATATTGGCCGCCGTTGCAGGTTCGAAATCCCACAAATTATTGGTTGTAAGGTACGTCGTGCCGCGGGGCAGTGGGTTGTCGTTTACAATAATCTCGTCGATATAGGCAAATTTGTCCGAGTTATTCAATACCTGGCCTGCGGGATTGTTGTTGAATCCAAGATCGGCCAGAAAGTTGATTTGAATTACCGTTTTTCCGGAGGCGCCGCCATTAATTTCGAAAACGATATCCTGCCATTGCCCGATGGCCGAATAACCGTTCATTGCCCGGATATCGGCATTCCCGTCGCCTCCCGCAGTAGTAGCATCTACTCTGATGGCAATGTCGGGCTGAGCATCGTACTTCACCAAAATATGAACGTACCGTTTGGCATTTGCAGGTACAGTAAAACTGGCCGGGAAATAACTCAATTCATACCAGTTGGTGGAGGTACGGCCGATTTTACCGCTGTTGGCGGTGGTGTTCAATCCTGCCGGTAAAGGATTGGCATCGTTAGTATACGACGCTCCGTATTTGGTGGTAACAGCCGGAGAACCGCTTTCAAAATTGTTAAGAACCACATCGGCAGCTTCGAGAGCTGTGGAAAGAGCAAGGAATGCTCCAATGAGATAAAAGGTAGTTGTTTTCATGATTTTTTAGATGATTAGTTACTATATTGGTTAACGCAAATATACGACAGTGGATTGCAGCTTGCTATCATCATCCTACCAAATACATCGACTATTGTAACAAGTTGGCGGGAAACCAGCAATGATCGGACATAAGGTGCCTGATCATTGTTGTTGTTTCTTAAGATAGCGTTCCAGTTTTTGAAATTCGACAGTTTCTGTGGGTTTAAACCGGTCAGAATTCATGTATTTCAATATGCTATAGCGTAGTTGACGTGCTACCGGCCGGTTGGCAATGTCGGAGAGTAAGTCCATCGACGACACGATGATCGTTCCGTTTCCGCAACGGGCTTCAATAATAGAACTCAAACGCCGGTTTTTCATGAAATTGTCGACATTTTCAACTATAGGAGTCAGTTCGGGGAGAGAATCGATAACCATCGTACGTGACTTTTTGCATAAATCCCACCATTGCCAGTTGGTATGCGTGTCGGTTGGAAAATGGGTAAAGGCCGGGTGCGAAGGATCAATCAGCAAGCCCATGGTCCCGGGTTGATCGGGGAAATGCACCGGACTCCAGAAAACTTGCACGAATTTACCTTCTACCCCCTGTACCGATTCGGGGGCCGGACTCAACAATACTTTTTTGCCTGCAATAAGTGCTTTCCGGGCCTCTTCCCACGATTCGGTAACCACAATGTTGCCCGTCGGCATCGCGACCTGTGCCGGATAAACCCAGATTTCCCAGCGATTCCGGATTGTACTTCCTTCCAGCTGGACCTCGATATTCAGCTTGCTGGCTTCCGTAATGCCCGAAAGACCGAATTCCAGTTTCCCTGCCGTTGTCAGCTTTCCATTTCCGGCTGTGAATGCAGGACTACGGCCCTGTCCGATAACAGCACTTCCTTGCCTGATTTTCCAGATTAAGTGTTGATGGGTTAATGTCGTTGCACCATAATTGGCCAGTTCTATGCTGGCACTAAACGTTTCATCGGATGTGTAGGTGGCCTTCTCGTAGCGGATAAGAGGAGTGACGGGAGCGCAAAATTCACGAAACTGCTCGGGTAGAATCAACCCTTTGCTTTCCCAGAACGCATCCAGTAACCCGACCAAAGCAGTGCCTTGCCCGGGAAAATCGTGCAGATCGAGTAATTGAAAGCCGCTGATTCCATTGGTTTTCAATGCCCGTTCGATTTCTTCTTTATAGAGTAAAGCCGCCAGCTTTCCCGATGCCTGTGTGTATTCGCCTGCCCGATGACGCAATCCCTTTGTTTCCAGATCGTTGGCTACGGCCTTGAAATTTAAGGGATCGAGAACCCCGGTGTATTTTTTTATTTCTTCCAGATTGGGGTATACCGCATACTGACCGATTTCGTGAGTAATCAACGGTACAGGCATCCCTTCGATGGCTACTGAATAGTCTTTGTTGAACGAAGGGGCTTCGGTGTCAAATACGCCCTGTCCTCTGACCCAACCTTTATCGGTGTATTGTGTGATAAAGAAGTCGTCGTTGGGTTCGGGCCATTTTCCATGACCTTTTTCGAAGGTGAAGGAAGTATTGGTATATAAGTGCCGTGGATCCTTCTTCTTTAATTCGTCCACTAAGTTGTTCAGGAACATAAAATCGGGTTGAAGTTCATTGCCCATACTCCACAAGCAGAAAGACGGATGATGTCCGTATTCGCGTATGATGCGGTCGGCTTCGGCATACAGAAACTGATTGGTAGCGTTGTCCTTATTTACATTGAGCGACCAGAGCGGAAGTTCAACCTGAAGGTACATCCCTGCTTCGTCGGCCGCTTCGAAGGCTGCCGACGGCGGACACCACGAATGGAACCGGATATGGTTCAATCCCCATTCCCGTGCCGTGGTGTATAGTTTTTTCCAGGCATCAACCGAAGTGGGCGGATAGCCCGTTAGCGGAAAGATGGCACATTCGAGGGTGCCCCGTAAAAATAAAGTACGGCCGTTGATCTGTAACTTTGCGTCGCGGTTGGTGAGTTCCCGCATTCCAAATTTTTTCTGCTGTGCCGACTCGAAATGCTTTCCGGTTAGCCGGACTGCCAATGTATATAATGCCGGATTGAATTCGTCCCATAAATCGGGCGATTCACCCATTGGATATTGGGTAACTATTTCTGACGTAGTCGTACGTATGTCGAAAGGAATGGTGAGTTCGGTTAATTTCCTGTTTTTTGCCGGCTGGGTGGCTGTCATACTGAGTATGCCTTTTTGCCGGTTCCCGGTTGAATTGTTTATTTTGACTTTCACGAGTACTTGCTTTTTTGCAATATCGGGAAATAAAGTAAACTCATCGATATATACCCTGTCGTGTGCGGTAAGTGATAATTCTCCTAGTATACCGTTCCATTTAATCTGCGTTTCGTTGGTATAGGCATGGGCCATTTCGTTCACCGATATATCATATTTTTTGCGGTTATCGACACGAATAGTCAGTCGATGGGTGCCCGGGCTCAGATACCTGGTTAAGTCGTAGTAATGGGGGGTGGATAAGCTTTCCTGCGTCGAGTTTACTTCTTGCCCGTTGATCCAGACCCGGGTTTCCCAAATCACACGTTCCAGTTTTAACTGAATATTTTTGTTTTTCCAGTCTGTTGGTATGGTTATCTGCCGTGTATACCAAGCTGCGCCGATATAGCTGTTGCGACGTGTCAGACGGAGTACCTGGGGTTTTTCGAGTTGAGGGAGCAGGGTGTTTGCAAGGCCTGATTGTGCATCGTCGGTTGTACCCGGTAACCGGATGGACTGGTCGAATCCGGTTGTATGCCACAGATTGGTTATGCCTGAGTCGGCACTGTCGAGACGTACATGCCAGCTGCCGGCCAAGTCGATACGATGGGATGTTGCCATGAGCGGTAACGCGACTAATAGAAGTACGGCGGCCGTAATAAGGTGTCCGGGATGTTTCATGGTTTTATTGTAAAATAATGTTGTCGCTGCAAATGTATTATGTTGTAACTTGTTTAAGAATGGATAAAATTATTATTTACATGGATTAAAACCTCCTGTAAAAAATACTGTCCGGAATAAATTGCCCCCCTTTTAATTACATTACAGCCGGTGATAAGCTGTTATTTTGCCGTATTTTTGCAATTCAAATTTGTAATATACATTCACTATGAATCTCACGCGAATATTGACGATGCATCTTATTGGTGCACTGTTGTCGGCAGGCGCAATGGCGCAACAACCGGTTTATCTCGATGCTTCCCAGCCCATCGAAAAGAGGGTGGAGGATGCATTGAGCAGGATGACGTTGGAAGAAAAGGTCAAATTAACTACGGCCCAGTCGAAGTTTTCGTCGCACGGGGTTCCTCGTCTGGGGATTCCGGAGTTGTGGATGAGCGACGGTCCGCATGGGGTACGTGCCGAAATCGAATGGAACAGCTGGGCTTATGCCGGCTGGACCAACGATTCGTGCACTGCTTTTCCGGCTCTTACCTGCCTGGCAGCCTCGTTTAATCCTGCTTTGTCGTATGCCTACGGGAAGGCTATTGGTGCCGAAGCCCGCTATCGCCGCAAAGATGTGCTGCTCGGTCCCGGAGTGAATATCTACCGTACGCCGGTAAATGGGCGAAATTTTGAATACATGGGCGAGGATCCGCTGGTGGTAGCGCGGCTGGTGGTACCGTATATCAAAGGAGTGCAGGAAAACGGAGTGGCGGCCTGCGTAAAGCATTTCGCACTCAATAATCAGGAGGAGTGGCGTGGGCATATCAACGTGCATGTGAGCGACAGGGCTTTGTACGAAATCTACCTGCCTGCGTTTAAGGCTGCTGTTGAAGAAGCGAAGGTGTGGTCGGTGATGGGAGCTTATAATCAGTTCAGGGGCGAGCATTGTTGCCACAACGATTTGCTGCTGAATAAAATCCTGAAACATGACTGGAAATTCGACGGGGTGGTGATTACCGATTGGGGAGGCGCCCACGATACGCGTCAGGCTGCTCTGAATGGCCTGGATATCGAAATGGGAAGTTATACCAACGGTCTGACGTCGGAAGCGGAATTTGGTTACGACGATTATTTCCTGGCTAAGCCTTTTTTGAAATTATTGAATGAAGGGGAGTTGCCTGTTTCGGTGATCGACGACAAGGCCCGCCGTATTTTACGTTTAATATTCCGTACGGCCATGATGCCCGGACGTCCGTGGGGCCGGTTTGTAAACGAGGAGCACAGCGATGTGGCCCGCCGGGTAGCTGAAGAGGGCATCGTATTGCTGAAGAACGATAATCGCCTGCTTCCCGTGGTACCGGGACGTTATCGGCGTATTGCGGTAATTGGCGAGAATGCTTCGCGGAGTCTTACCGTTGGCGGTGGTTCGTCGGAGTTGAAAGTGAAGTATGAGGTGTCGCCGCTGGAAGGTATTCGTGCGATGTACGGCGCTTCCGCTGTGGTCTACAGCAAGGGCTATTCATCGGGTCCTTCGGCCTATGGCCGGGTGATAGAGCCAGGGGAAGATCAGGCTCTGTTACGGGCCGAAGCGGTGAAAGTTGCTGCCGGAGCCGATATCGTATTCTTTATCGGGGGATTGAATAAGAATCATCATCAGGATTGCGAGGGGGGCGACCGGCTGACCTACAACCTGCCGTTCGATCAGGATGTGCTTATTGCGGAGTTGCTGAAGGTAAATAAGAAGGTGATCGTTGTGCTGGCCAGCGGTAATGCGGTGGCTATGCCCTGGGTCGGCGAGGTGCCGGCTATTGTGCAGAGTTGGTACCTGGGTTCGGAAAGTGGCAATGCGCTGGCTAATGTGCTTTCGGGTCGGGTGAATCCGTCGGGGAAACTCCCGTTTACCTTTCCGGTAAGGCTGGAAGATAATGCGGCGCATTATTTTGGAACGCCGTCGTATCCGGGCGATAGTATCGATCAATATTATAAGGAGGATATTTTGGTGGGTTACCGCTAGCACGATACCCGGAAAATTAAGCCTTTGTTTGCTTTCGGTCACGGACTGTCGTATACCACTTTCCGGTATTCCGACCTGGCATTGGACCGGCAGTCGTATGCTGCCGATGAGGAAATCCTCGTCCGGTTAAGGCTTACCAATACGGGCGATGCCGATGGCGCAGAAACGGTTCTGGTGTATGCATCGCAACTGAAGGCGCCTGTACTTCGTCCGGCGAAGGAATTGAAGACGTTTACAAAAGTAATGTTGAAAGCGGGTGAGTCGCGCTGGGTGGAAGTAAGTATCCCGGCGAAGGAGCTGGCTTATTACGATGAAGCTTCAAAAGGGTGGAAGCTCGACAAGGGGACGTTTGAAATTCAGGCCGGCGGATTGACTTCGCGCTTCGCGCTACGCTGATTTGTACGGCGCGCTTCGCTGGCGCCTAATGATACGGAAATGCGGAGCATTTCCTGATTGAGTTTTGCAATGCAAAACCGTAGGGTTGGAAAAGCAAATTTTCACTATCTTTGCAATCCTATGGCCGATTATTCCCGACTCAACTACTTCAACGGACTGAATGCGCTGCGTTTTTTTGCAGCCTATCTGGTGGTGCTGCATCATGCCGAACAAATCAGGATGAAGTACGGTTTATTTCATTTGAAAGAGTTGTCGTTGTTTAACAACGGCAGTGTGGCGGTAACCTTCTTTTTTGCGCTCAGCGGTTTTCTGATTTCCTATTTATTGCTGCGCGAGTCGGAATCCACCGGAACGGTTGCCGTCAGGAAGTTTTATATGCGGCGCATTCTTCGTATCTGGCCTTTGTATTATCTGTTGGTGTTGGTCGGAGCGCTGCTTCTTCCTGCATTGCTGAGTTATATCCGGCACTCCTACGAAATGCCGTATCGATTTGGCGATGTGATTGCTTATTTTGTTCTTTTCGCCCCTTTTATGGTGAATATCCGGTTTGGACACCACCTGCTCGAGCCCTTGTGGTCGATAGGTGTGGAAGAGGTGTTTTATATTTTCTGGGCTCCGCTGTGGAAGTTTTTCCGGAGAAATATTCGTTGGATAATTGCGGGTATTTTTATTGTGCGCATCCTGCTCATGACAGGGGCTGCCCTGTACGAATGGCCCGATACGGTGGAACAGCTGATTGCAATGCTGCAGTTTGAAGCCATGGCTATGGGCGGGTTGGCGGCCTATTGGTTGTACCATCGCAAAGCGCCTGTCGAAAACTCCTGGATGTTTTCCCGGTCCTTTCAATGGGTGGCGCTCACCTATATTGCCGCGCAATTGGGAGCTGTACGCTTTTTGTCGTCGGTATGGATCGGATTTGAGTGGCTCTTTCAAACTCCGGTGATCTCATCCAGCCTTATGATTATGGCTTTTACCTGGCTCATCGTTAATATGGCCGTTAATAAAAATTCGGTGCTGAAGCTCGATCATCCTGTTTTCGAATCGCTCGGCGATATTTCATACGGCATTTACATGTATCATATGCTTGTCATCTTTGCCGTCATCCTGTTTTTCCAGAAGTTTCTGGCCGGGCTGTCGCCGGTGCTTTCAACACTTGTGTTTTATCTGCTGATTACGTCCGGGACCTTGGTAGTCGCATCGCTTTCCAGGCATCTTTTTGAAAACAAATTTCTACAACTCAAAACCAGATTCAGGAAATAAGACAATCCGTCGGTTTCATATATAAAACTAAACAGTCGATGTCGATAACGAATAACGAAGAACTTATTGGAATGAAGAGGGCTGCCGAAGCTGTTGCCTGCACTTTGCGGGCCATGCAGCGCTATGCTAAGCCAGGGATGACAACCATGCAATTGGACGCTTACGGGGCGAGCCTGCTTTCCGGATTCGGAGCTAAGTCGGCTCCTTACCTGACCTATGGCTTTCCGGGATATGCGTGCATTAGTGTCAATAATGAATTCTGCCACGGTATACCCTCCAACACGACTGTCCTGCAGGATGGCGATCTGGTCAATATTGACGTTTCTGCTGAATTGGATGGTTTTTGGGCTGATAATGGTGCGTCGTTCGTGCTGGGAAATGATATCCATCAACATCAAAAACTGGTCGATGCTTCAAAAGAAATACTGCGTAAAACCATCAACAGTATAAAAGGTGGGGTGAAAATTGCCGATATCGGCAATTTAATGGAAACCGAGGCCAGAAAAAGGGGATATAAAGTAATCAAAAACCTCGGAGGACACGGGATCGGACGCAGTCTGCACGAACAGCCCGATGAGCTGCTGAATTATAAAAACAAGTATGACCAGCGCCGGTTCAGGAAAAATTCGGTAGTGGCTATTGAAACCTTTATTGCGACGTCGTCTACATTCGCTACCGAGTTAAAGGATGGATGGACGATGGTGGGTGACAAAGGAGGTTACATGGCTCAACATGAACACACGATTGTGATTACCGACGGAATTCCTCTCATTTTAACTGAAATGAACGGTATATGGGATTAAGGGAAGGATGGATCCGCCGGTTTGTTTATGAAATCTGTTCTGTCAGGATGTTGTTTCCTGCTTTATCGTAATACGTACAAGTCATTTTTTCAAGGCAAACGAACCATCTTTCAATGCCTGTTTCGGCACAATGATGGCAAAAACTAAGGTAGTCGGTTTCACCGTGTTGGTGACTTTTCAGGTACCGGGCGAATTGCTCCCTGTTACAGGTACCGGCTATTGTCAGCTGCTTATATTGAGGTGATGAGCTTGTTCGATACGCATCGTTCCCGAAATATTCGGTATGACTGTCGGTCACCCATGTTTCAAATGCTGTTACCCCCATTTGTTTGATTTCCTGAATGTAGTGAGGAAAGTCGGCTCCCGATTTTACTTTCTCGTGAGCTTTTTCAATTTGATCTACTGTAAACATTTTTTTGTGGTTGAATGGTAATACGATGGATGTATAAGTTGCTTAAGTGCGTTGATTTGAATCAGTTAATTGTGTTGAGAATCCGGTTTTTAACAAGGTCTTTTGAGCTCGGTCGGGGAGCTGAATAGTCAACGATAGTACCTTTTTTATCAATCAGAATATAAGTAGGGTATGCGTGCACCCGAAAATAGTTGCTTAAAACATTGGCTTCATCCTCATTCAGGAAATAATTAATTCCGGAGACTTTTTGTTCACTGACTAATTGCTTCCAGGTGTTGTGATCGGATTTGACGCAGAAGTTCACAAAAACAACCGCTTCCTGCTCAAGCTCAAGATGAAGTTCTTTGGCAAACGGGATTTCTGTTCTACACGGACTGCACCATGTTGCCCAAAAGTCGACATATATTACTTTTCCTTCATGCGCTTTCAGATATTTGTCCAGCAAGTGTTGCGTATAACCATCAATTTCAGCAGGGGTGGTATTTGTTTGTTCTGCTTTTGGTGGGTTGGAATCGACCGGACTAATCCCTTGCAGATATTCTGACAGGCGTTTGTTGGTAAAAAAAGATTCATAAATGCTCCATTCATATTGAGTAGGCGTCAATGAATTTTGATAGTATAACGCCGCAATTTTTTGTGAAAGAATCAGATCCCGGCCTGTTCCGGCAGGCAGGTTGGAGCTGTTCTGATAGATTTTATGCAGTTGAAATCTTTTTCTGGCTTCGAATTCATCCATCTTCTTTTTTTCGTTGTTATTGAAGTGTTTCAGTTCGTTTGAAATAAGTGTTGCACTGTCGCGCGCATAGGCTTTGGCTAAGAGTTGCAGTTCCTCGTCAGAAAACAAATCGAGGGTTTTGTAAAATCCAATGCGTTCACTGGACGCCGCTATTCTGGAATCGTCCATTACAGAGCCAATCATGCTTACATAATCGATATATTCCCTTACACGATACGCTCCGGATGAGTTGATAGGATAGCGGATGAACAGTTCTTTGTAAAAATCGATCGGCAAAGAGTCTCTGAGTACAGGACTTTTTCCTGAATAATCAAAACGGTAATTGATCCACAGTTTGGCGGTTTGGTAGTTGATCGTGTGAGTGAGTATGGTAATGGACGTGTCGCTGAGCGGATGTTTCGCGGTATACGATTTTAAAAACGATCGTTTTTGGGCTTCAAGAGTTTTTAGTTGTGCAATGTATTCGGTAACAGGCAGGTTTTGGTTATGGACCGAATTGACACGCTGTATTTCGGCTCCCAGATCGTTGTTCAATGCGGTTTCAAATTCCAATAGTTCATTTCCTGCCGGATTGTCCGGACTTAAAAACTTAAATTCACTGTCGTTTAAAGTTACATGATAGGTGCGGTGCGGTTCAATGTATAAATTGAAAATCCGATTCGCGTATTTCAGATGAACACAACCATAAACTTCGTGGGTTAGCTCGAAGGATACGCTGAACTGCCCGGTGCTGTCAATTACGAAAACCTCGGTTTCCGGCGTTCTGGTTATGGCGTCGAAATAGGAAATAGTACCTGTTCTATGACTGGAATCATAGTTCAGGATTTTTCCGTTGATACGGATACTTCCGGAGTCGATCGTTGGGATGTCTTCCAATCCGCAGAAAGCCGAAAGTGTCATTAGTAATGCTGTTACGATAGCTCCACTACTGATTAATTGATAAACTGTTCTCATGGTAAGAGTTTTGTGTGTTTACGCCAGTGACCGATAAGTTCCGGAACCCCGGGTGATATTGTTTGCTCAAGCTTAAAATACTCAAGCATCGAACCGGTTGTACATTCCTGAAAATGGTGATTGAGTCCATCTAATTCCAGAATTTTGAAACCGTTTTTTTCACCCTTAACTCAATGTTTTTACTAAAACCGCTAATTATATGCCGTACTCTGTTTTCCTTGTCGACGATTAAAAAAGTAGGGTAACCTATATTCAGGTAGCCGAAAATTTCAATTCTCTTTTCTTGTTTCGCGGACGAATTGTAAACCAGATTTGGTTTTATATTCTTTCGTTGCACATACCGAATCAAACTTTCTTTATCATCAACCGGATAAAACACAACAAATTCAATGGAATCCGTCTTATTGTATTCGTCGTACATTTTTTCGATATAAGGTATTGCTTCCTGACAAGGACCGCAATGTATCATTGATAAATAAATAATTTTATACTTTTCTGAATTGTTTAATGAGTAGTTGTTTCCTTGCAAATCGGAGAGTTCCCAATCGGGTAAAATGTCGTTTTCTTTTACGACAGCTTTTACGGGCGTTGTCTGCCGTGAAGATTTACTTAATTCAGAATAGTTTAGTACCGTGGAGTAGTTGAAATGACTATAGCTGTATTCCTCAATAAAGGGTTGAAAGGTGTTGGTTGTTATTCGCAACATTACCGGAAAAAGGGTTTTCTTAGCGATATACAGCGAATTGGTAAGTCCGTTATGGATGGTTTTAAAGTGATAACAAACCGACTTGTTCAGTAGCGTATCTGTTAATTGTACTGTTTTGGGGTCTTTAAGAATGGCTATACAATCGGTTAATTGTCCTTTTGCAGTTAATTCCAGCTCCTCCGGTTTCAGCTCCCGAATTCCTTTTTCGATATACCGATTTTGTTTTGGGCTCACCATCGCCGTAAGTAGCTTGCCATTTTTATACACTTTTGTTGTTTTCTGAGGCAATTTGAAATAAGGGTGAATTAAACTGTCGGTAGCAACAAAATCATACCCCCACACACTATCTTCTGTGTTTTTCCGAAACGAGGCCGAACCATAGCTATTGATGAAAAGGGTATCCTTCGAGAATTCGGTTTTTGTTGAATTTCCCTGAATTATTAATTTATTGACAGTATAATTTACCACTTTATCATTTTCCAGTTTTCTGAGAATTTTCACTTTCAGATGTTCAGAAGCGTGAAGATGACTAAAATTGACAAAGAGCAGAAGAAAAAAGCTTATTCGTTGCATATTATCTTTTTTCAGGTTTTTTATAGAAGTCATTCAACGAATGCGTGTAATAACTATAATCAATTTTATACCGTCGTTGGAAAATGCGTGGTTCTTTTCGTCCCACCGGAACCAATGTTAATTTAGTCATTCCGTTTATAGTGATGAACTTGCCCGAACTCATCGTTTTCTGGTCGAATAAAACATCGAAATAATACAAATACTTCCCAATCCAGTTGATATAATTTTCGGCGTCCTCTCTGCTAAGTTCACCTTGTTTATTGATCAGCTTCAAATTGGTGTTCTTATTGAAAATTTCTTTTTGAAATTCCACTCCATTTAAAGGCTTTCCGTTCAAAACAGGAAGAATGTTAAACTGAGGGTCGATAAAAATCCACTTTCCCAGTTCAGTTGAATAAACTTCGGTAACAACATGTCCTGCACCACGCATCACTTTTTCAACATCCCGGGTTTTAAGCCCTAAAGTTCTGGCAGGAATGCCGATACTATTGAGAGCTGCTGTTGCAACAATTCCATATTCTACACAGCGGAATTGTTTCCCTTCACGAGCCTCTTTCAAGATGGTCAACGCATCTTGTTTAGTCGGATTGTTACTGCCGTTGTGCTCCCATTGCTTACTCGTCCAGTCCAGTACCGCCTTTATTTTGTCCAGCTCGCTTTTTTCCTCCTTTACTAAAACGTCAATTTCGTACTGCTTTCTTAATTCGCTCAAATAGTCGTTTGCCAAGGTATCCGCGTAATAAAACTGATAAAGCGGATTTGGTGTTTCTTGCGAAAAGGAAATTTCTTTTAAATTCGAGGACGGACTCACATTAATGAGTTGATAAAACGAACTACAGCTGCAAAGCAAGGTGCTGCTGATAATAAATAACGAGATTTTTGTTTTCATATATTAAAAAAGTTAATTTCTATTTGATCTGGTTACCGGCATCATTTCCTTCTTTAGCGCGCAAATATAGGGAATATGGCGTGATTTTCAACGCAAACACGCTTTATTTTTTTATATAAGTTATGACGACCTGATGTAAAAGTGAGTGAAGAGATGCAAAAATACAAATATTTTTGGTTAAACAAAGCGTTGGGTGTATATATTTTTTCAAAGGGTGAACTTGACATATAATCCATAAAAGCCTCCATTCGTGATATTTAAAAGGCATAACAATCAAAGATTATTTTTTTAAATTATTTTTCTTACAAAAGACATTGCAAAATTCTTCAATACGTTTATATATTATCAATGATTTGTTATATTGAAAGTTCATACAAAAAGGTTGAATCCCCTCCTTATCAGAGTATTTCATAATAACATGGCAGTTGTAGGTTAAGTTGCCATCTGTAATTTCTAATGGTCTAAGGTTATGTTCTTTATAGATCTCATATAATTGCTTTATAAAAGAGTTTTCGAGTTTATCTCTTTTTATAATACAACGACCATGTTGATCGAAGAATAACACCTTGTTCCATATTTCCCCGTTTTGGTATGGTTTGTAACAGTAATCAAATCCTTCAATAATAGTTAAGGGGTATAGGTGATATCTCCATCGCCCAAACCCGGTTGGGGTGGTCTACTGTCAACCTACGTAGCAAGTAGGGATAAATGGCATGTCCTTCACCCTTGTGAGGTTTACTCGTGTTGGGACGAGGACCAATGCCATACAAATCCATCTTGCGGTATAACCGCCGGATGCGCTTCGGGTTCACCTTATAGCCCAGGCCACGCAAGTGATTAGTCATACGGGGTACACCGTAAAATGGGGTATCCATGTGTTGTTTGTCGATCTGCTTCATCAGTTCCTCATAATAAGAACCACCTTCAAGAGGAGAATAGTAGAAGCTGCTGCAGGCAACATTCAACAGTTCACGCTGGCGTGAAACGCTTAAACGGTGGGTCTGTCAATCTTGCACATCCGATCTTTTTTAGCTATTTCCCCAATACTTCTTTAAGAAGTTAGCCTCCAGTTGAAGTTGCCCTACTTTCTTGAAGGACTTCTAAAACTACCTTCGTTTTAAAGCCTGAACTGTAAGTGGTGCGTTTCTTCATGACAACCAAATTAATATTATTATTTAATCATATTTGTTGTCCAAAATTGGGGGTAATTATAATAAAATTTTATTCTGTCTGTTTTCTATGCTTTTGTTTATTTGTAACCTTTGAAAAAGGACTTATTAAATAAAGCAACCACCCAAAAGCAAATAAAATAAGCCACAATGGAATACTTTCCAATAAACATTCAATCACTGCATCACATTTCCACATTATCCATGCCGTAATTGATTTTATTGTCAATATCACATAAAAAACGTATAAAAGAAAGAAAGCGTACCAACCAATTTTGTTATTAAAGATTGTTTGATAGATTAATATGATAGTCGGTATTATCCAAACCCAAACAAATGGTATTCCAATCGAACTATCACCTTTTATACCTCTATTGAGAACTATCAAAAGATTATAAACCAACAATAATGTAAAATAAAATATTCGTTGGACTGATTTATTAGCAATAAATTTTAAAATTTTATTCATACTCTAAAAACCTGTAAAATTCCAACGTCTAACCTCAATATTTTTGGCATTACTATAATTGCTTGTGGTTGTTCTTTTCGTATTGTTAAAATAAACATTTGCATTTACATCAATCCAGCCTCTTTCGATTGGTTTACCAGTGTAAAAAGAAGAATTAGGGTCTCCTGCACCCAATATACTACTTGAACCCGGTACTCCGTTTAAAATGCCCGAATTTCCTTGTGCAATAGATATGCCATTTACAAAATCCGTATTGCCAATATAAAAACCTGCTGTTACTACTTGTATGTGTGTTCCTACATCATTATTGTTTCTGTTTACTATTATATCTGCACCTCTTACCCTTGAAATATCAGAAGAAACAGTATTGTTGTTATTTTGCAAATCTCTTGCTCCTGTTGTTGCCAATACATCATTTTTAAATGTTGCAATATCAGTATAATTATCAGAACGAGCATCGTATGTTCCACTGTCGTTAGTAATGGCTACAGGTAAACCATTTGTACTTGCAAAGTCAATGAGTAAAGATAACGCAAAATCTTCGCAGGTAAATCTACTGCCATCTTGTTCATATTGAGCTGTTTGATTGGATACAAAACTGCTAAATTTGTTAATGTAGTCATCATTCCATTGATTAGTTATCTCCCAAGCCACTCTGCCATCAGGGTCGATGAAGTTTACTGAGTTATTCCCGCACCATGCATAAGGACTAGTGCTGTAATACTTTTCCGCCAGTGGGTCGATGGTTGTGGTTCTCATAATAGCGGGATAAAACCAACGGGCTTCAGAGTCGTACTCGTCGAGGCCATGCATTTCCACCAACTCTTTGCCGTTGTATTTACGGTGTTGTGTGTCTGAATAATCACTCTCCGCACTTTCCCAAGGCAATCCGCTAGGGTAGTATTGGGTGCGTTGTACGGTGGTTGATGGATATGTGTGCCCATCACGTGTATAACTTCCCAGCCACACTTCCCGGTTGTTTCCTAAATGGTCGCGACGATAATCATTGTGATATAGACTCGTGTTACTCAAACTGTATCCACTTATGTATCCCTCGCTGGAATGTATTTTGTCTATCTGGTATTCGTAAATGCGTTGATTATTTACAAAACCACTGCTATACGAAGAGTACTCAACATTATCAACATATGCAATTCCTTCAACCATTGCGTCTTCATCATAACTTTCAGATATGATCTGTCCTGGATTTAGGGGTTGGGGTAATTGGTAATTGATTGTTTTATAGATCATTGCTAGCTTTCGACCACTGGCGTCGTAGGTGTTTTTTATCTGATTTCCGTTATAGAAAAATTCAAGAGCGTCTGGATTCTCGTTATCCCGATATTGTGTAAGTCCAAGTATATTTCCCATTGTATCATATGCAACCCTTTCTCCTTTGTATGTTCCTGCATCAAGGCCTGCGTTGGTGGCTACTTCTAGTCGATTTAAATTATCGTAGTGAAACCAATAATAATTTAATGCACCCTTGTAAGTCCATTCATAGGCTGAGATATTTCCATTGAAATTCGCATTGTTGCCGGCAAGTGAAGTTGTTGAGTTTATCGGCTGCCAAAGGGAGTAACACATCGTTCTTATTTTTTGAGGGATTCTGCCAATGTTTGTAGGAGTCTTCTGTGCGGATGAAAAGCAGGTGGTTTATTCCGTCATCAATGCCTTTACTGTCTGCCGGTCGAAGATAGCGCCTGTGGTGCGGTTGAAGAGTGCAAAACTGTTGTTGCCAAGATGGCCGTTGTCCCAGTACACGGGAATGAGGCCGGCTTTGCGGGCTTCGCGGGTGACGTATTCGAGGTAGTAGGCGCGCGATTGGAGGTGCCAGGTGAGAGCGTCGCCCCCGATGGACGAACGGCGCATGGCTCCGTATTCTCCCAGGATTACGGGATAACCTTTGTCGACAAAAGCAGTTTTCATTTTGCCGAACTGTTCTTTCACGTAGGCTTCCTGTCCCCATCCGGCTACTTTGCCGTATTGTTTGTAGGGTTCGCCCCACAACGATACGGCGGAGGGTTCGGTACTGAGGGTGAACTCGTAGGGATCGTAATAGTGCACTTCGACCATCATACGTCCCGAGGTAGGGTCGGCAGGTACTTTCAGATGGTTCACAGCCAGGTCGATATTGGTATTGTAGGCCTGAACGATGAGGTTGCGGTAGGTGTTGCGTCCGCCGGTGGAGCGTACGGCATTCACAAAGGTCTGGTTGTAGGACATTTGCACGGTGAGGTGTTCCTGGGTGGGTTGTCCGTAGTCGGCGTGCACCTCGTTGGTGCCGGCAAAGAGCAGGTGTTCGTCGTAGTCGCGGAAGTATACTGCTATCTGTTCCCACAAGGCCCGTTGTTTGGCGTTCACCTCGGTCTGTTTGGCATAGGTCGGGTTGTTTTCGAGCCATCCGCCGTCCCAATGGATATTGACAATTACGTACATATCGTTTTTGTAGCAGTAATCCACCACTTCTTTTACCCTTCGCAACCAGCTTTCTTTGATGCGGTGCGTGCTACGGTCGTCGATATAACTGTCCCACGCGCAGGGAAGTCGCACCGTGGTAAAGCCGGCCGCTTTCACCGAATCGATGAGGGTTTGCGTCGTGGGAGGGTTGCCCCAGCCGGTTTCGTTACCGGGCACCTCGAGCGTATTGCCCAGGTTCCAGCCTATTTTCATCTTAGCTGCCAGCTGTACGGCATCACTGCCCATGCCGGTGGCGTCGGCCGGGATGGTGGTAGCAGCAGCTTTTTGTACCACCTGCACGCTATCGCGTAAGTTACCCGAGGCGAAAATCAGCTTCCCGGTTCTCGAAAGCGAAAAGCTATTGGCCGAAATGCTGAAAACCAGATTTGGTCCCGCACTGTTTCTGAGATTGATCCAGTCGGGGTTGGAAACCAGGCTGACCGGCAGTGCCGAAACCGCGGTGACGGTTATTTCGGTGGCTTCGTGGGTAAGGTCGAAGCTCTTCGGACTCACCGTCAGCGAATGGGCGGGAGCCTGACTCAGTCGTACTTTTTTTGACAAGCTTCCGGCAGTAACGGTAAGTTCGGCCTGACGAACGGTGGAACCTGCATTGGCAGTGGCTTCGACTGTTAATTGATGAGTCCCGGCCACTCCTTCCGGAGGCGTTACAGTGATCCAGGTTTCGGATGCAGTCACTTTCCAGTCGATATTCGATTTAATAGCCAGCCGGGTTGAGCCTGCCTCGTTGGAAAACTCGAGAGCATCTTTGGCCACTATCAGTTCGGGCGTGATTTCCGGAACGGGATCGCAGGCACTGGCCGCGGAGGCAATAAAAGAAAGGAGCACGAGGTAAAAGGTGCAGCTGAGGATCTTGTTGAATGAGGTCATACGCTTTAAAAAAACAATTACCACGCCGGCCCGAGAAGCGAGCCGGCATAGTAATCTTCTGTGAATCAAACGAGCTTATTTTTTAACATAGTGGAAAATCAGTAATTCATCCTTGGTATCGCCTCCGGCAACGGCATTGGCAACAACTCCGAGCCAGAAGCCGTTCGTATCGATGTTCGACAAGCTGCTGCCGCCGTGAGGTACGAAGATCCATTCGTTGAGCTCCAGTGCTTTGGTCCAGTTGGCTCCCTTCGGATTGTCCTTGTTGAGCCAGCCCCCGGCACTTCCCGTGTAATCGGTCAGCGGGAATTCGAATTTCATCGACGGTTTGTCGGGATCGATCACCACTTTTCCGGTGATTGTTTTACCCGTTTCGGCAACTGCGCCTCCGGCATCGTACACATCTTGTTTCAAGGTGACTTTAATTCCGGCGCCATCGGCTTCGAATTTCAGCGTAGCGCTTTCGGCTATGGCCTGGGTTTTCTCGTTCCACACCCAGCCGTTGCTGGTAAAGTCGGTGCCGAAGGTAGAAGCCGAGGTCCATCCGCCGGTGAAGTCGAAGTTGATCCAGTCGATAAACCAGTTTACATCCGGTGTAAAGGTTTTCCCCACCAGGGCTTTTTTCCATGCGGCCATCGGGTCGGCAGGCGCCGAACCCGACTGCGGAATGAGTTTGTATACCATGTATTCGGGTTTCACCGGGTCGCGACGTCCCACCCACATGCCGGTAACCTTGCCGGCGGCATCTTTCTCGATGGAGGTGATGCGCCATTGGTTGGCGTCGGTGGTAGCGAACGTCACCCATCCTCCGCTGATTACAAAGTCCGGTTTGAAACCATCGAAGGTATAGACGCCTTTTTCGTCGAGGGTATAAGTTCCTTTTTCGGTCGTGCCGTCGGGAGCTACATAGGTGGCGCTATTATCGTCGGAATTCAGTGTAAGCGAGAAGTTGGCGTATCCGGCGGCAGCGGCGGCATTAAAGCCGGTCCAGTCGGCATAGGTTTCAGGCGAAGTCCACGAAGCATTCATGAGCGATCCGTCGAGGTTGGCCCAGTTGAACGGAGTTTGAGGCGACAGCACCCATTTGATGGTTTTCGAAACCGTTTGCGACACATCGTCCTGCCATCCTTCGGGCAGTTGAGGTTCAGGTTCGACGGTTTCGCCGGGAGTCCAGTTGTCGCGGTAATCCTTCGAGATATAGTTGTACACCAGCAAACAAGCCCCTTCGCCCGAAAGCGCCGGGTCGCGCAATACGGCCAGTTGCATGGTATTTTCGGTGAGCGACATAATCCGGATATCGCCCCAGTCGATCACCACTCCGTCGCGGTTGCTGTCGTGCAGTGGCGTCGCGCCCTGAATTCGCATGGTGTGGTTCTCGGTATCGATCATGTAATTACCGTTTTCGATGCCGCGGCTGGCGATGGTTTTATGATCCACTTTTACAAAAGCGCCCCCTTTCAGGCTGAAGGTCATGGTTCCGAAATCGGCTGCGGTCATGAGCCACGAATTGCCTTTGTAGTCGGGTTGCCAGTTCCATACATCGCCTTCCACCGTTTTACCTTCGGTTACGGTGGCCCAGCTGTCGTCGGTTCCGTAAAAGTAAAGCGGCCCCAGGAAGTAGCGGCTCAGGGCCTTCTCGTCGAGGTCGAGGTACCAGGTTTTTTCCTGTCCGGCTCCTCCGGCCAGCTTACTCCACAGCGGATCGCTGATGAAGTCGGCATACATATCTTCCACTTCAAACCGTACGTCCTCGCCGTACACGATTCCGCCGCGGGTCATCACGCCGAAGCGCACGGTATAGGTTCCGGCGAAGGGTATCTTGAGTGTAACCACCTGATCCTGGCTGCTTCCCTGCGGGTGGACCCAGTGAGGAGTATATTTCGGGTCCATCAGGCTTTTGAGGTACACGATATTCGGATTGTTGGCATCGTGTTCGATTTTAAAAGCAATGCCTTCCACGAGCTCTTCCGGTTTCACGTCCACCGTACCCAACATGAAATCGTCGGGGCTACAGGCGGTGAACAATATTGCCAGAACCGGCAACAGGGTGAATAATTTTATGATCTTGTTCATATTCTGTACGTTGTTAAAAAGGTTATTTTTCCCATCCCGGATTTTGTTTCAATACACCGTTCGACAGGGTGATCTGGGTGTTGGGGATTTGCATAAATCCGCGGGTAGTGGTGATGTTGGCGGCGCTGATGGTGATCACATCGGGTGCATTACCGCTGAGCACGGTCTGTGTCTGGGCGATGGTTGCAGCTGCGGTCGGAAGGCCCTGGCGGAGCAGGTCCCAGTAGCGAAGTCCTTCGAAGGCGAATTCGAAGCGTCGTTCGTCGAGTATATCGGACTGGTTAAGAGCCGTTTTAGCGGGTAATCCGGCGCGGGTACGAACCATGTTGAGGTAGTTCAAACCATTGGGCGAGCCCAGTTCGGCAGCCATCAGCAGCACATCGGCATAGCGGATCACGATGAAGTCCTGATCCTGGGAAATCTGGAAGTCGTTGTCGCCGCCGGTATCGGAAGTTCCGTCGGGCAGGGCTGTGGGGGTATATTTTTTCACGGTAAAGCCGGTGTATTCACGTTGGTCTTTCTTATCGAATTTACTTTCGATTCCTTCGCCGGCGATGTCGATGAGTGAAGCGCTTTTACGTTTATCGCCGGCCGGATAGGCTTCCGCCAGTTCCGGATTCACGGTAGCGCCGCCCCATCCTTTCCCGTAGGGCGACCAGTTGGTATTGCGCATGCCCATCATCACGAGCCAGCGGTTGCCATCCACCATTCCGTTGTAGTTTTGGGTATTGTTGAATTTCTGGGCAAACACCACTTCCTTGTTTCCTTTGCCGGCATAACCGCTTTTGTCGAGGGTATTGCTTGCTGCGTTGGCGATATAGCTGGCGGCAGGCCACAGGGATTTGAACTCGGGGAGGAGTTCGAATTCGTTACTGGCGATCACTTCCTCGAGACCAGCCAGCACCTGTGCTTTGGTTACTCCCAGGTCGTCGTTCCCGTAGTAACCGGTATAAAACAGGTATACGCGGGCCAGCAAGGCTTTGGCGGCATGGGCCGTAACGCGACCGTCGTTGGTAGCAGCCTGTGCCTTCGGGTAGGCATCGGCCGGGATGTTGGCGGCAGCAAACCTCAGGTCTTCGGCAATAAGCCTGTAGGTATCGGCAGGGTTGGCCTGAGGAATATTGTCGGTGGTAGGTTCGGTAAGCAAGGGTATTTTTTCGAACAGGCGTACCAGGTCGAAATACATCAGCGCGCGCAGGAAGCGGGTTTCGCCTTCGATCCGTTTGCGGGTGGCATCCGCTACGGCGGCGTCGTCCGATTTCCATTTTTCGATTCCGGGAAGTTTCATGAGCAGGGTGTTGCAGCGGAAAATGCCGGCATAATAGTCGAGCCAGGTTCCGTTGAAGATATTGTTGTCGGAAGTCGATTCCGAGAGGTCGAAGCGGTCGAGAGCCTGATAGGCCCGCCCGTCGGTGAAGCCGGTTCCTCCGAAGCAGTTGTCGGAGAGCACTTCGGAGGTAATATAGAACGACTGATTGCCGTTGGAAGACGTGCGCTGATAGCCATCGTAGCAGCCGATGAGGGCCATTTCGGCATCGGCTTCGGTTTTGTAGAAGTTTTGGTCGAGGATGGAGGTCTGCGGTTCTACATCCAGAAAATTGCCGGAGCAGGATAGCAGCAACAAACTCGCCAGGCCGGTGATGCATAATTTTATCTTGTTCATACGATTATCGTTTTAAAAATTAGAATTTAAGGTTGACTCCTACCATGAAGGTACGCGGACGGGGGTAGTAGCCCAGGTCGATGCCCGATACCCAGCCCGAAGTACCGTATCCGATTTCGGGATCCATGCCGTCGTAGCGGGTAAAGGTGAACGCATTTTGTACCTGGCCGTAGATACGCAACTGGCTCAGCATTTTTACGTTGAGTTTTTTCGCCAGGTCGTAGCCCAGGGTGATGTTGCCGATGCGCAGGAAGTCGCCATCCTGCAGGTACAGGTCGGAGAATTGCCAGTTGATATTGGTTTCGGTAACGCGGGGGATGCGGTCGGAAGTGCCCTCGCCGGTCCAGCGTTCGAGGATGGCGGTGGTGTAGTTGGCCTGTTTATTGGCATGGTTGCGGTACGATTGCACGATTTTGTTGCCGGCCACTCCATTGGCGTTTACGCTGAAGTCGATCGCATCGTATTCGACTCCGAAGTTCAGTCCATAGGTGAAAGCGGGCATTCCGTTTCCTAAATCGACTTTGTCGTCGTTGTTGATGACACCGTTTCTGTCCTGGTCGATATAGATCACATCGCCCGGTTTCACTTTCGGTTGCAGGATACCCAGGCCGGCCTGTTTGCGGGCATCGATCTGCGCCTGATTCTGGAAGACACCTTCGGTTTGGTAGCCCCAGAAGTAGCCGATGGCATGACCGTTTTGGGCCCGGTAGAATTCTTCGGAGTTGTCGTAGAGCATGTTGGTAAGTCCGTGGATGATGCCGTCCTCGGTGGGGATATTGCCTACTACGTTTTTATTATAGGCTCCGTTGATTCCCAGGTTGTAGCGTAGTTTGCCGACCTTGTCGTTCCAGTCGAGGGCCAGTTCGACCCCGGTATTTTTCACATCGCCTCCGTTGATATAAGGCGCTCCGGCCCCGGCAGTTCCCAGGATAGGAGCTTGTACGAGCCAGTCTTTGGTGCTTTTCACATAGAAATCGGCGATCAGTCCCAGGCGTGTATTCAGGAAGCGGGCATCGATGCCGATATTGGTTTGTTCGGATGTTTCCCAGCGTACGTCGGGGTTCGACAGGCGGCTTGGGTAGGCGCCCGGCACGTTGGTGCCACCGGTTCCGAAGTAGTAGAAGGCGGCGGGATTATCGCCGGAGTAGCCGGTGGAAGTGTTAATAGGCGAGGCAAACTGGAAATCGTCGATGTTTTGGTTGCCTACCTGTCCCCAGCTGGCGCGGAGTTTCAGCTGGTCGAGCCAGGCGCTGGTTTCGGCCATGAAATCTTCGCTGCTGATGTTCCAGCCTGCCGAAGCCGACGGGAAATAGCCCCACTGGCTCCCTTGGGCAAATTTCGACGAACCGTCGGCGCGAAGGGTAGCGTTGAAGAGGTATTTTTCCTGGTAGTTGTAGCCGATACGTCCGAAGTAGGAAAGGCGGCGGTACAGGTTTTCGGGTTTGCCGTTCACCGAGCGGGTTTCCACTACATTCCCGTCGTCGTCGAGATAAGCCTTGCCGGTGGTATTGTCGAGGTAGGCATGTGCAAAATCGTCGAACTGCGCCAGCAGGTTCCAGTTGGAAGCCGAGAGCGAAGTCCCCTGATAGCGAAGCGCTTCCATTCCCACGAGGGCGCTGAAGGCATGACCGTCGTTCAGGGTAAAGTCGTACGAGGCTGTATTGGTCCAGGTCATGGTATGGCCCTTGCTCATCGACTGCTGGATGGTAGTATGTTGTTTGTTATAGCTGTAGATCGAGAACTGATACAGCGGAGTGTAGCTGCGGTATTCGGAAGCATAATAATTGATCCCGAACACGGTTTTGAGTTTCAGGTTCTTGACGGGTTCGAGTTCGGCATACAGATCTCCGGCCAGTCGTTGTGCATCGTTTTTGTTGTTCGTGTTGGTCATCATCGCACCGTAGGGATTGCCGTCGCCATTGTACCACGGCGAGTTGCTGGTGTCGTTGTAGGGGCTGTCGAAAATATTGTTATCGCTGAAAACAGGTGCCAGGGGAGAGGTGGCAAACGCGCCGCGCAGGGTGTTGTTGTACTGATTTCCCACATTGATACCATTGTTCAGAATAGAATTGAAGTTGAGGTGTTGACCTATTTTCAGGATAGTGTTGTAAAGATTGTGTTCGGTATTGATCCGGAAGCCATAGCGTTCGTAGTTCGATACATCGCGACCGCCTACGATTCCTTCCTGACCGGTATAGTTGAGCGACATCGAGTAAATGGAACCTGCCGAACCTCCGCTCACGTTGAACGAATAGTTTTCGGTAACTGCATCTTTTTTGAACATCCGGCCCACCCAATCGGTATCGGCCAGCTGGCCTTTAGAGGCCCAATCGAACGGAAGCGAACCGGAGTTGACGGCTTGTTCGTCCATTATCACTTTGTATTCCTGCGCATTGAGCATGGGAGTAATACGGGCTGCATTCTGTACTCCGTAATAAGCGTCGAACGATACTGTGCCTTTACCTCGGGCGCCCTGTTTGGTAGTAACAAGGATCACCCCGTTGGCAGCCTGTGCTCCGTAGATGGCTGCCGATGCAGCATCCTTCAACACATCGATCGACTGGATATCCGAAGCATTCAGAACGGCTATGTCGCCTTCGATACCATCGATGATGCAGAGTGGTCCCGAGTTGCCGATGGTACCCAGGCCGCGCACCACCACCTTCATCCCGGATCCGGGTTGTCCCGAAGTGGCACTTATGGTTACTCCCGGAGTTTTCCCCTGGAGTGCCTGCAGAGGGCTTACGGTATTCATCTTTACCAGGTCGTCGCCTTTCACCTGAAGGGTAGCGCCCGTATTTAATTTTTTCTTCTGTACACCATAGCCTACCACGATCAGTTCCTCGAGGGTTTCGGTATCTTCCTCCATGCTGATGTTCAGCCGGGCGCCGCTTACGCGTACTTCCTGAGTAGTGTAACCTACATACGATATGCGTAAGGTTTGGCCCTGAGCGGCCTGCACCGTGAATGCGCCATCGAGATCGGTCACTGTGCCTGTGTTGGTGCCGGCAACTACCACGCTAACGCCTATCAGCGGTTCGCCCGTCGAAGCTGCTTTTACAGTGCCGCTCACTTTACCGGGACTGTTCTGCGCTGCAAGAGTTGCCGATATGCTCAGCAGCAATGCAAAGAGGACAAATTTGCTCAATAAGCTCCGGGAGAGCCTTCGGGCATTTCGAATCACTTGTTTTTCATTCATACTTCCTGTTTTATTTTTAAAGTTAACAATCGTCGTGTCGGGAGATCGGTGTTGCAGCCACCGGCTGGTCGGGCCGGTGGACGGTGGAATGCAATCAGAGTCGTACGGTTTGTTTGTTGCCGGTATACCGGATGGATTGTACTTCTGTTGCTTCCGTATCGATTCCGGTGGCCCGGGTGTCGCTCACCAGGATCACCCTGAATTCGCGCTCCCGGGCCATTCCTTCGTAGCTGCCTTCCCGGTCGTCCAGGGTAAGTGTACGCGTAGCATCGTCGTAGTGCAGCGCAATTTTGCTGTACATGCCATTCCGGTAATTTTCATTCACACCCTCGTCGTCGTAAAGAGTGAAACGGCCGTTGTTGCCTGCAAATACATACAGGGTGATCCGGTTCTGGGGTTCATTGGTATGTTGCACCACATCGCCCATCGGTACGATGGCCCCGGCCGGGACGAACACAGGTATACGTTCGTAGGGAGCAGCCACAGTGAGGCGCCGGCCGCCGTTAAATTTTTTTCCGCTGTAGAGGTCGTACCAGTCGGTGCCGGCCGGGAAGTACACCGGGCGGGTGCGGGCTTTGTATTCGTATACCGGGCACACCATCAGGTTGTTTCCGAACAAGAACTGGTCGCCCACGCCGGCAGTGGCTTTATCGTCGGGATAATTCATCATCAGACCGCGCATCAGCGTATAGTCGTCGAACCATGTTTTGGCCGCCAGCGAGTAAATATAGGGCAGGAGCCGATAGCGCAACTGTGTGTAATAAAGAATGGCAGCATAGGCCGGATGGTTTTCGGGAGCGATGTTCCATATTTCCCGGAAGGGATATTGTCCGTGGGTGCGGAACAGGGGCACGAAGGCGCCGAACTGATGCCAGCGGGCGTTGAGTTCGCGCCATTCGTCGCGGTCGGCCGATCCTTCGGGTGCACGTTCGTAACGTTTCTCCACGCAGAATCCGCCATTATCCATCGTCCAGTAGGGGATGCCGCTCATGGCAAAATTGATGCCTGCCGGAATCTGCGCCTTCATATCCTCCCAACGGGTGGCGATGTCGCCGCTCCAGGTGGCCGTTGCATAGCGTTGCAGTCCGGCAAATCCCGAGCGGGTAAGCTGGAACACGCGTTGGTTGGGGTCTTCTTTTTTCAGACCTTCGTAAATGGCCTGGGCGTTCATCAGCGCATAAGCATTGAAATATTCGGCCGACGGTCCCAAAGCGGTAGGGCCACACAAGGCTTTGCGGTAGTCCATGGGAGTGCAGTCGCGTACGTTAGGCTCGCTGGCGTCCATCCACCAGGCATCGATTCCTAAGGGATAGAGCTTGGCTTTCATCTGCTTCCAGAAAATTTCGCGGGCTTCGGCATTGTAGGCATCGTAAAACGAGCCGATATAGCCGGGGCCCACCCAATCGCGGATACTATCCTTCACAGCTTGCATATACATAGCGCCGATCTGTTCGAATTGCTTGAAATGCTCCGTGCTGGCATAGAATTTCGGCCATACCGATAGCATGATGCGGGCGTCGAGTGCGTGGATCGAGTCCACCATCGCCTTCGGATCGGGGAAACGGTTGGTGTCGAAATCGTGGCTTCCCCAGGCATCGTCGGGCCAGTAGTTCCAGTCGAGTACAATATTGTCGATGGGGATGTTGCGCCGGCGGAAGCCCTTGAGCGCCGCCAGGAGTTCGTCCTGCGTTTTATAGCGTTCGCGGCTCTGCCAGAATCCCATGGCCCACTTAGGCATGATAGGCGCCTTGCCCGTGAGGGTGCGGTATCCGCTTATAACTTCATCGGCGCTGGATCCTTTTATAAAATAATAATCGAGGTACGGTCCCATCTCCGACCACATCGAAAGTTTCTGCTGTTCGGCATCGGGCACGGGCGATAAGGCTTTCAGTCCGATATACGAAGTTCCTCCGTCGGGTTGCCACTCGATGCGCAGGCTATGGCGCTTGCCGGCTTCCAGCTTCAGCTCGAATTTATAACTGTTCGGATTCCAGGCCGTACGCCAACGCTCCTTCACTACCAGGCTATCGTCCACGTATACGGTTGTATAACCGGCATAATACAGATTGAAACGGAACACTCCCGTTTCCCTGGGTTGGATGGCACCTTCCCAGCGAATGGCGGCATTGTTGAACGGAAAACCTTCGGGGAAATTCCTGATCGTGAAAATATCCTCGTAATCGACCTTTGCCTCCTGCCGTTCGACGAACACATTCCCCGGATCCTTATTCACCATATAGGTTGCGGTGAGCCCGCCCGCTTTCCCGGCCTTATCGTAAACCGTAAACAGCGCATCGAGATTGGAATAAGGGCGCGGATCGCCAAAGCGCATCAGCGAGTAATTGTCCCATAAAATCCCGTAATTTCTGCTCGAGAGTATAAAAGGCACCGATACCTTGGTGTTGTACTGAAACAACTCTTCGTTCCGGCCTTTCCAATTGAATTCGTCGCCCTGGTGTTGCCCCAGTCCGTAAAAAGCCTCGTCGGCCGGCGATTCGAATACCTGGCGCATCGAATAAGCTTTCCGTCCTTCCACTTCGATGGCATCGAAGGTTGTGCCGCCTCCGTGCTGCTCCTGGAGGACGATGTTCCCGAGGGTGTCGGTAAAAGTGATCTCGCCGGTGAGCAACGAAACCAGAGCATGGGTGGTAGCGGTTTTCAACAGGATGGAATTGCCCCGTTGCTGCAGGTCCCAGGGGGTCTGCCGACCGGTACGCGCTACGGTAATCAAACTTTCACGTTCTTCGATTTGTTGACCGGGACTGGCCATTACCCGGATAATGTCGGGTGTAATCACCTGAAGGCGAATGGTTCGCGCGCGCTCCGGTCCGGCCGGATTCAGGCTGATCACCACCCCGTCGGGCATTTTTTTGAACGCAGCGTTGCTGCATCCCCCCAGCAGCGCTGTCACTAGCAACACAAGTACATAGACTTTCTTCATCGGTATCCAAAAATTTAAAGTTGATGGTGGTGCCGGAGCCGATGCGACCTGATCCGGCATTACAAAGGTACGAAGGCATCCGGAGCTCCTGCAGGAAAAATGTTTAAAGAGCGGTGCGGTATTGATAACACAGGGGGGCGAATGGTTAACTGTTGGGGATGGTTTTGTTAACAAAGCTCGAAAACCGTCAAAAAAAGCGTATTTTTGTTGAATTGAAAAACGCGCCCTATGTTGAAGAAGTTTTTTGTTTCTTTGTCGATGATGATGGCCGGACTATCGGTTCCGGCCACGAATACCTTTCATTTTTCGCGCCTCGATAATACCCACGGGTTGTCGAACAATCAGGTCGAGAGTATTTTCCGCGATTCGCGGGGTTTTATGTGGATTGGAACCAATTTCGGACTCAACCGTTACGATGGGTATAAGGTGAAGGTATACAAATCGGTGCGTAACGACAGTACATCGCTTATATACAATGCTATCCGCGATATACAGGAGGATGTCGACGGTAATCTGTGGATCAGGGGCAATCCCGATTATGTGGTGTATACCATCCGCAACGAGCGTTTCGTGCGTAACCTGGGGCAGCTGCTTCATCCCCTGGGCATCGGGTTCAACCCTTCGTTGGTAGAGATAGGGCCCGACAAGAGTTTTTACTTCTGCAATTCCAATGGCGGGATCTACAAATACGATGTAACTAAAAAAGCGTTACAGGTATTTCAGCAAAACAACAGTACGAAAACAGGAGGCAGCCTGCTTTCGCGGGGTACCGTCATCGCCCTTCAGGCGACCCGGAATGCGTTTTGGGTGTTGCATCAGTCGGGATTGATCGAGCGTTTCAACGAATCGACGGGGATGGTCGACTTTCGTTCGTCGCATGTGCAAGAAGTATCGGTGGGCGGCAGTGTGCAGAAAAACCTGTACATCGACCGCGAAGGTTGTCCGTGGATTTATCCGGGAGTGGGCGATAAAGGCGTGATTCATTATTGTTTCCGCAATGCGCGATGGATCTTTTTCGGAGCCGACCGCAAGGAGTTTCTGTCGCCGGCCGACCAGCTTATCACCACCGATTTCGTGCGCGACATCGCCGAGGATCATCAGGGCCGTGTGTGGATAGCTACCGATCATGGCGGTGTGAATATCTACGAAAAGAAAACAGGAGTGATGACGGTGTTGCTCAACGACCCGTCGAATCCGAATTCGATCAGCCAGAACTCGGTCATCAGCCTGTTTGCCGATTCGACCGGCATTATGTGGGTGGGCACATATAAAAACGGAGTGGCCTACTATCATCCGGGGATGTTCAAGTTTGCCCGGTCGCCGCTGTTTTTCTACGAACATCCGCAACTGGAAAACAAAGATTGCAACGTGCTGTACGAAGATTCGAAAGGTTATTTATGGATAGGCACCAATGGCAGCGGATTGCTCCGTTACCATAAGGCCGGCGGTAGTTTCCGGGTGTTCAGGCACGATAAAAATAACCCGCGGTCGATTTCGTCGGATATCGTGATTTCGGCCTTTGAAGATCATGCCGGAAGTTTATGGTTCGGCACCTTCATGGGCGGACTCAACCGGCTCGAGGGAGAGCGCTTTGTGAGGTATCAGCCCACGGTAAGCGATCCGTCGTCGCTATCCAACAAAAGTATTTATGGTATCACCGAGGACAACGAACAGCGCTTGTGGATCGCCACCCTGGGCGCCGGGGTGGATATGCTCGATGCCAGGCGGCAGCGGTTTACTCATTTTAATACTGCCAATACGCCGGGGCTGTCGTCGGATTATGTGTTGTCGATGTTTTCGCACAACCGCAATCCGGTTTATCTTTCCACGGCCGGCGGTATCGATGTGCTGAATACCGCGACGATGACTATTTCGCCTGTATTTGCCGATACGGCCTTGCGGAACCGCCTGACCGACCTTATCGTGATACATTCGATGGTCGATTCGCGTAATTTGCTGTGGATTGCGACCGATAACGGGATTAATATTTACGATGCGGTACGCAGGGATATTCAGCAGATTACCAAAGTACACGGATTGCCCAGCGAGCAGGTGGTGTCGTTCGTAGAGGATAAGGAAGGGAATGTGTGGGTGGGTACGCGCAACGGACTGGCCTGCGTGTATGTAACCCGGCCGGCCGATAAGCCCGGTTTCGTGTACCGTGTGGTGGCTTTCGATCAGAACGACGGATTGGTGAATACCATTTTCAACCAGAATGCAGTATTCAAGAGCGCTTCGGGTGAGATTTATTTCGGAGGCACCCAGGGTTTTACGAAGTTCGATCCGTCGGAAATACGGTTCAATACCCTGCAGCCGGTGCCGCGGCTTACCGGGCTGCTCATTGGCAACGAAGAGGTGCTGCCGGGGCAGAAGTTCAGGGGCCGGGAGGTGCTTTCCGAGTCGGTTACGCACATCGACAAGCTGGTATTGCGCTACGATGAAAAGAATTTCACCTTGCTTTTTTCGGCGCTCAGTTATATTCATCCGGCTAAAAACCAGTATCGCTACATGTTGAAAGGCCTCGATAAGGAGTGGATTGAGTCGGGGGTGGGAATGGCCTCGTATTCCAATCTCGGACCCGGTAGTTATCAGCTTATCGTGTATGCCAGCAACAACGATAATGTATGGAGCGAGCAGCCGCTGGTGCTCGATATCGTGATTCGTCCGCCGTTCTGGCTGAGCTGGTGGGCCTGGGTTGTTTATGTGCTACTGGCTTTATACCTGGTGCGGCTCATCGTGGTGTGGAACCTGCGCAAGCAGGAGAAGGAGTTCGAAAACCAGCGCCGGATTCGCGAGGCGCAGCAACTGCACGAAATGGACGAGATGAAATTCCGTTTTTTCACCAATATCAGCCATGAGTTCCGCACGCCTTTGTCGTTGATCCTGAATCCTATGGAGAAGCTGAAGCAGCTGGCCGGAAGCGAGGAACAACACAACCTGCTCGATATTATCCAGCGCAATGCGCAGAATCTGCTCGAGCTGGTGAATCAGCTGCTCGATTTCCGGAAATTGGACGTGCGTAAAGATGTGCTGTCGACCTCGCTGGGCGATGTGGTGGGTTTTGTGCGCGAAATTTGTTACTCGTTCACGGCGATGGCCACCAGGAAGTCGGTTAATTTTCTGTTTTCGTCGGCTGTAGGCGAGTTAAGCATGGAGTTCGATTCCGAGAAGTTGCGTAAAATTGTGTACAACTTATTGTCGAATGCCTTTAAGTTTACTCCCGATGGAGGGAAGATCGAGGTGCAGCTGAGTGTGGTACAGGCAGCGTCGGACGAGGGAGGGCAGCAGTTGCGTATTGTGGTTTCCGACAGTGGTATCGGGATAGCGGATAAGGATCTCGCACGCATTTTCGAGCGCTTCTACAGGGCGGAGGGAGCCGGCAGCGAGAATCATACCGGTACGGGGGTGGGCTTGCATATTGTGAGCGAATACGTCCGGCTTCACGGTGGTGAGGTGATGGTGGAGAGTGCGGTGGGTAAGGGCTCGGTATTTACGGTGCTGCTTCCGGCTTTGCAGCGGGGGCATCACGAAGTGCTGGCGGAGGCGGCGGTTGCAGAGCCTGCCGGAGTTCACGACGAAGCAGCGCCGGCCGATACTGCTCCGGCATCCGACCTTCCTCCGAAGGCAAAAAAAGAAGAAAAGCCGCTGATGCTGATCGTGGACGATAACGACGATTTCCGCAATTTTATAGTGTCGCTGTTCACTGCCGAATACCGTATACTGACGGCCGGAAACGGTGAAACTGCCTTGAAACTGACCTTATCGGAATTGCCCGATCTCATTATTTCGGATGTAATGATGCCGGTGATGGATGGGTACGAGTATTGCCGGCGCCTGAAGTCGGATATCCGCACGTCGCATATCCCGGTACTGTTGCTCACGGCTAAAACCGGCGACGAGAACAAGTACTGCGGGTTGGAAGCCGGCGCCGAGGATTATATTTCAAAACCCTTCCGCACCGAGATGCTTACGCTGAAGGTGAGCCGCATCATCGAGCGGCAGAAGCAGCAGCACGACCAGTTCCGGCGCAAGGTGGAAATCAACCCTTCGGAAATTGAAATTACGTCGATGGACGAAAAATTTGTGAAGAAGGCGGTAGCGCTGGTGGAAGAGAATATAGGAAATGCAGAGTTTCTGGTCGAAGATCTTTGTCGCGAGATGGCCATGAGCCGGGTGTATTTCTATAAAAAAATTCTGTCGCTTACCGACAAAACACCTTCCGAATTTATTCGGTTCATCCGGCTCAGGAGGGCGGCCGACCTGCTCGGAAAAAGCCAGCTTTTCGTCAACGAGGTGGCTTATCAGGTGGGCTTCAACGACCCGAAATACTTCCGTAAATATTTTAAAGAAGAATTCGGACTGAGTCCTAACGAATATAAAAAGAAGTTCGAACATTAGAAACAAAGAATTGCAGGGCCCTGCTCTTCCGTTTCGTTTAAAAATCAACACTGCAAATATAGGGGTGTAAATGCTTGCGGCCAAGTAAATCAGGCAGAAAGGAGAAAGTATTCAACGAAGCCGGTGAGAGGCTCCGGAAGTTTCAGTCAACCGGATCATTTAACCGGTGAAACAAGGAGGGGGCTTCATGACCGAATACAATGTTAGGTTCGTGCTCTGCGGAAAACAGAAGGCCGCTCCATTTTTACAAGCGGGAGAAAATATGTATTTTTGCACAAAAGATATTTCCTGAGTAAAAATATTTATAAACGACCATGATGATTTTGCGATCGGTTAAAAAACACTTTCCTGTTTATCCTGTTGTTCTCCTGTTGGTAGTGTCGATTGGTTTAGGGTGCTCGCACCGCAGCACCCAGCTTCGCTTTAAGAGTAGTCGCGGTACAAGGGTGAATGCTTCCGTACAGCTCAACGAGTTGATTTCCGGGTTGAACAAGCGGAGCGACGATAGGCCGGTGGTGATCCGTTTTCCCAAAGGCCGGTACGATTTTTATGAAGAAGGAGCCTTCGAGCGGGAATATTATATTTCGAACCACGACCAGGTGAATCCGAAAAAAGTGGCGTTTGCGCTCGAAAATTTATCGAATGTAACCATCGACGGTCAGGGCTCCGAGTTTGTGTTTCACGGCCGCATGATTCCTTTTGCCCTTATCGGCGCCAACAATATCGTGCTGAAAAATTTTTCCATCGATTTCGAACTGCCAGCCTTCAGACAACTTACGGTAAAGGAAGTGGATCGTGCAACGAAAGAACTAACTGCCGAAATTTATCCCGCTGGGAATTACCGCATCGAAAATAACCGGTTGGTGGTGCTGGGCGAAGGTTGGGAGTCGGTGCCCCGGCATTACATGGCGTTTCGCAGCGATAAACGATTGACCTATCAACGGGCCGATGTGGGTTTTTATCCTTCGTCGGTGGAAGAAATCCGGCCCGGTTTGCTACGGATCGGAGGGTTGAAAGATGCTGAGTTTGCTCAGCCCGGCGAAGTGCTGGCTTTGCGCACCTATTACCGCCCCACTCCCGGTATTTTTGTGAGCGAGTGCTTCAATACCACCCTCGAAAATGTGCAGGTGCATTATGCCGAGGGAATGGGGTTGATTGCCCAGATGAGTGAGAATATACGGCTCGACCGGTTTTCGGTGTGTTTGAGAGGCGACGACGATCCTCGTTATTTCACTACCCAGGCCGATGCCACGCATTTTTCGGCCTGTAAGGGTGAAATTGTTTCCATCGACGGGCTGTACGAAGGTATGGCCGATGATGCGATCAATGTGCATGGAACTTATTTGAAGGTGACGAAGCGGGTAGATGCTTCTACAGTGAGGGCTCGCTATATGCACGGTCAGGCCTGGGGTTTTAAGTGGGGTGAGCCGGGCGATAGTGTGCAGGTGGTGGAGTCGCAACGGATGGAGTTGGTGGACAACCGGGTGTATCGGATTAAATCGATTAAGGCGGTGGACCGGCCCTCGGAATTTGGAGCGAAGGAGTTCGAAATTGCTTTTACCGAAGCCCTCCCCGAAGAAGTGACCGAGTCGGGTAGTTTTGGTCTCGAAAATCTCACCTGGACCCCAACCGTGGTTTTTGCAGGCAACACCATCCGCAACAACCGCGCCCGCGGAGCCTTGTTCAGCACTCCCAGACGGGTGGTATGCGAGAACAACCTCTTCGATCATACCCACGGTACGGCCATTTTGTTATGCGGCGATTGCAACGGTTGGTTCGAAACCGGCGCCTGCACCGATGTACTGATCCGCAACAACCGGTTTGTGAATGCACTGACGGCTCAGTACCAGTTCACGAATGCCATCATTTCCATCTATCCCGAAATTCCCGCGCTTCAGCACCAGCAAAAGTACTTCCATTCGGGTATCGTAATCGAAAACAATACGTTCGAAACCTTCGACCGGCCGTTGGTGTATGCCAAATCGACCGACGGGCTCATTTTCCGGAACAATACGATTAAGCAAACCCACGATTTTAAACCTTTCCACTGGAATAAACACAGGTTCTTTTTTGAAAGGGTAACCAATGTGGAAATAACGGGAAACCGGTTTGAAGATCGGCTGAATCCCGAAACCGACATCCGGCTGGAAATGACCGATTCGGCCGGTGTGCGTTTTATTCCACTACCACTTTCTTCGGATTGACGCCTACTCCCTTCAGCCGGTATTTCAGCTTACCGTTGCGCGAAAAGCACAGCACGTCGCCCCGGGTGGTGTAACTTCCGGCGTCGGTGACATATACATCGCCCGTGCCGGTATGGCGGGTAATGCCAAAGGGGGTGTGCAATCGGGTACCGTCGGTGATAAATCCTGAGGTCGAAAGTGCGCCGGTGCGGGTATCGTAGGTTTGAAATTCGCTCTGGCCCGTGCTATGATCGAAACTGTACATCCACAAGGTGTCGTTGCTGAGGGTAAAGTTCAGCGGGTGTGCGCCCTCAATGGCACCAACATACTCGTCGGTGCGGGTGTCGATCCGGTGTAACTGGTAACGCTCGTTGCCGTAGTTACCGCGGGTTACCACGTACAACTGCCCCCTGCTGTCGGCTTGCAGTGTAAATGGATTGGCATCCACTTTTATCTTTTTCAGTTCGTTGAAGTGAACCGGGTCGATCACCGAAATGGTGCTGTCGTAATTAGGGAAGCTGAGCCCGCCTGAATTGGATACGTATAGTTTATGACCGGCTACTGCGATTCCGTCGGGATTACGACCGGCACGCGTAGTACGTGTAACTGCCAGGGTGGTGGTGTCGATCTCGGCTACCGTTCCATCGAACGAACACACGTAGGCAAAACCTTCGAGAAAGGCAATGTGACGCGGCTCGCGCGAACGCCCCGTTCCATCTTTCAGCGGGATTTGCTTCAGCGATCTGCCCGATAGTTTATCCGTCACTTCAACCAGTCCCGATGTCGAAACCACCAGGTATAATTTACTTCCATACACGCCCATATCGTTGGCCGTATCGCCCAGACGCCGGCCGTTGACGGCGCCAAACCAATCGGTAGCGGTAGTGCGGGTGTCGAAATCGTAGAGGGCAAGGGTGCTGTTGTTAAGGTGAATCAAGCCCTCGGAAAGAATATATAAGCGCGACGATGTGGCCCCGTCGGGCAACTCGTTGCCAACGGGAACTTTGTCGGTCATGTCGTCGCAGGCAGTAACCATTAGCAGCGCCATGGCTGTTAAGTAACTGCCGGACACAGCTCTGACGCACTTCAATAGCCAATATCTCAATCTTCCTGTATTATTCATATGGGGACAGTCAATTAAAACCTCATACTCACCGCCAGCCGGTAATTCCTTCCCGGCATCGGATACCATCTTACTACGGCATACTGCTCGTTGAACAAGTTGTTAAGCTCGGCGCGGATCAAAAACCGGGGCGATGCTTCTTTCCCTGCTTCCGGGGTGTGCGGATAAGGGCCTGCAACATCCGAATCCTTCTTCCGGCGCCCCGCGGTTCCGCCGATTTCCCGCGACACCGAAATACCCTGATCGCTGTACCCCGGTAAGCGGTTTTCGGCGAAGTTTTCACCCGTCGCATACCGTTTGCCCGACCATACTGCGCTGTAGGACAGTTCGGCCCAGGGGGTGGTGAGCCCGGCCCTTGCCGATCCCGAAACCCGCGGAGTGTATGCAATCTGGTGACGATAGGTGCCCGACCCGGCATCGGTAATGTCGAGCGCCCGCTGGTAACTGTAAGTGCCGGCCACCACCAAAGCAAACCCATTGCCCAATGCAAAACTGCTCTCTGCCGAAATGTCGGCGCCGGTAATGGCAACCTCGCCCAGGTTCACCATGCTCCATACGAAAATATTCTTGGTGGGCACAGCAATTATTTTATCGCGCACCCGGTTGTGGTACCCGTCGGCAGTGATCGAAATCAGCGGTAGCCAGCCGAGGGGTGTGCCCGTCCAGCTAAGTCCCAGGTTCCACTGGCGGGTGGTTTCGGGACGTAAACCGGCGTTGCCAATCCGCGAATAATATAAATCGTTGAAGGTGGGCAGGCGGAAGATATGCTTGTAAAATGCCCGGAACCTCAGATCTTCATCGGTAAATGGCTTCCAGGTCATGCTCGCGTAGGGCGACAAGCGGTGCCGGCCACCGGCAGCCGTGCCCGTGCGCACTTGCTCGATCACCGAGGTCGACAGCAGACTTCCGGTGGCCAGCAGCCATTCGTTCACGTATTTTGCTGCCAGTACATTTAAAAAGGTAAAACGCCGGGGATGTGCGAACTCCTGTGTAAGTCGATCGTTCTCGAAACCTGCGCTCATGCTGCCGGCAATAGCATCCGACGAAAACGATACCGACAAACCCGGTACGACGCGATAAAGCACCGACAGAGAGTTGTAGGCTTCCTGCTGGGTGTAGTTGCTGTATTGCCGGCCTTCGGCATTTAAGTAGGCGGTGTCGGTATATACCAGGTTGCCACGGTGATAATTTGCGTTCCATTGTACCGACCAGAGCCGGTTGAATTCCCGGTTGTAATGCCCCCGGACAAAAAAAGTACGGTCGTTGAGCCGCTGTGTCGAGAAATTTTCGGTGGCATACAGGATGGTAGCTCCGGGCAATCCGCGGCTGGCCTGATAATAATACGCCTTCAACCAGGCTGTTTCGTGCAACGACAAGCGGGCATGCAACGCACCTTCCACCCTGAGATTCTCAACATCCGAATTCGTACGCGTCTCGGAGGTAAAGTCGCCTGTGCCCGACGGATGGTAATACAACTTATAAGGATATCGGCCGTGAGCACGAAGCCATTCGGCGCTGATGGAAGCTGCCAGGCGCGAATTCAGCTTTTTGCTGTAAAAAAACGAAGGATTGAGCAGCCCGAACGAGCCGGTCCGAAATGAAACATGCCGGGTCGAAGCACTTTCCAGCGGATTGCGGCTGCGGATATTGAGCACCGCCGCCGAGCCAAATTGCCGCGCCGGCTGAAAAATCTGATCGCTCTGCCCGTTATGCAACGTCAATGCCTCCACATTATCGAGCGAAAAACGTCCGATATCGAGTTGTCCGGTCTGATTGTCGTTCACAATGATGCCGTCGTAACTCACTGCGGTGTGCGATGCGCCCAGGCTTCGCACCGATACCGTCTTCAATCCTCCGATGCCGCCATAATCTTTCACTACCGCCCCCGAGAAAAACTTCACCGCATCCGAAACCTGCAGGGCGTTGAGTTGCGTCAGCTGTTTCGACGATAACAGCTGAAGGGGAGAGGAGGAGCGAAGTTCGGTCGTGCGGTACTGTTCGGTAATGGTGATTTCGCCGATGGAATACACACGGGTGGTGTCGGGACCTTCGTTTCCGGGCGCATCGATAGCCCTTGCCAGCGATCCGGTCGTCACCATCAAAAAAACAAGAATTGCAAGTCGTAAATTCATATAAAAAGCGAACATCCTACAAAGGTTAAACATTTGTCCACCTTTTTGACCACAAAGATACACATATTCTCCCGTTAGGAGGTAAAATCGCCAGCTATGCTAGCAAATAATTGGTTATCTTTGTGTTTATTAAATCTGATAAGTGATCTGCATGCGAAGTCTTTATTTTATTATTTTTTTTTCGATCTCTCTTTTCTCCGTTTCGGCTCAAACACACTGGGAATCGATGGTAGTAGAGTCGGTTACCTGGAGATATCTGGTGGGCAACAGCGCCCCTCCGTCCAATTGGTATCAAAGCGGCTTCAACGATTCGGGCTGGAAATCGGGCCAAGGTGGCATCGGTTACGCCGATAATGATGATAAAACCGTACTGACGCCTCCGGTGAACTCGTTGTATATGCGGTACCAGGTGTCGCTCCCCGATGTCAATATCGTGAAGGATCTGTTGCTGGACATCGATTACGACGATGCTTTTATTTTGTATATCAACGGAGTGGAATGTGCCCGGTCGGCCAATGTGGTGGGCGCTTTTCCGCCTTATAACGCCACGCTTACCACCGACCGCGAAGCACGGATGTACAACGGCGGAAGTCCCGAACGCTATGTGCTGAAACCTTCGAGCCTGCAACGGGGACTCAATACCTTTGCAGTTCATATCCTGAATCAGGGCGGTAACTCCAGCGATATGTAGGCCCGGGTATGGATACATGCCAACATCAATTATTCCAATATGTTGTACGGCAATCCGCCTGCATGGTTTAAAGAGCCGCTCGATTATACTTCGAGTCATCTTCCTGTGATTATGGTGAATACCAACGGACAAACTATCGTTCAAAACACGAAGATCAATGCCGAGATGAAGGTGTTGAACAATGCCGGAATCAATTACCTGACCGATACCACCTTCGAGTATAACGGGAAAGCAGGAATCGAAATTCGCGGTTTTACGTCGGCGGGCTTCCCTAAAAAGAGTTATTCGGTCGAAACCCGCAAGGAGGACGATTCGAACAACAATGTTTCGCTCTTAGGATTGCCCCGGGAAAACGACTGGGTGTTTCACGGCCCTTATTCCGATAAATCGTTGATGCGAAATGTGTTGGCGTATCATCTGGGGAATCTGACCGGGAAATGGTCGCCCCGTACCCGTTTTTTCGAGTTGTATCTCAACGGACAATACAATGGGGTGTATGTGCTTACCGAGAAGATTAAAAACGATAAGGGACGCCTCAACCTGGCCGATTTGCTTCCGCGCGATACCGTTGGCGATGAACTTACCGGAGGCTATATCCTTAAAATCGACCGTCCCGAAACGACCGATGTCGACGGAATCGATTACTGGGTTTCGCCCTACCGGGCTCCGACCCGCTTGCAACAGCGCGTATTTTTTCTGCACCAGGATCCGAAGGGAACCGAGCTCGCCCCCGTACAGCATGCCTATATCCGCGATCATATTACAGCATTCGAAGATGCGATGTACAGCGATAACTACCGCCACCGCGAACAAGGTTACCGGGCCTATGTCGATTTTATGTCGTTTGTCGATTATTACATCATTACCGAATTGTCGAGAAATCTCGATGGTTACCGGATCAGTACATTTCTTCACAAGGATAAGGATTCGAAAGGTGGAAAGATTACGATGGGCCCTTATTGGGATTATAATATTTGCTTTGGAAACGCCAATTTCTTTTCGGCCGGACAAACTGCGGGCTGGGTAGTGGATGGGATGGGCGACGGCGATGCATATGCGATGCCTTTTTGGTGGGGTAAGCTTCGTCTCGATCCGTTTTTCAATTCACATCTGAAAAAACGATGGAATGAATGGAAGCAGTATTACCTGAACACCACCTACCTGAATTCGTTTGTAGATTCGTGCGCCCGGGATCTGGGCGATGCTCAGAAGCGGAATTTCCGTACCTGGGATGTGTTGAGTACCCATATATGGCCCAATAATTATGTTGGCGGCACGTACGAGAACGAACTTACTTACCTGAAAAACTGGTTGCGCGATCGTATCGTCTGGATGGACGGTCAGATTCAGCAGATTGAAGATGTGACGGTGGGTGTGGAAGATGCGCCCGCTCGCCTGCTCGATTTGGTGGCTACGCCTAATCCATTTCCGGAAGGCGTGAATTTTAAATTCTATTTGCCGAAGGAATCGGTGTTTAGCCTCCGTATTCTCGACATCACCGGCCGGGAGGTATACCAGCATCATGCCCGCTTCCCCGAAGGATTCCACGATCTGCCTGTCGATTTGTCGCCGGGCCGCTTCCCCGGTTCACTGTTTATTTACCAGGTCGTGGTGGATGGCGAGGTCATGAAGAGCGGGAAGCTGATGCGTTCCGGAGCGCTTTGACGGAGAACGGTGGGGAACTAATTGTACGGATTCGCAAGCGAATTCTAATGAAACGCTTCGCTAATTAAAAAAAGGCAACTTTTTAGGGTTGCCTTTTTTTAATATAGGATTTTTCGTAGAAAATCCGTACAATTAGGTGCCAGCGAAGCGCACCGTACATCAGCGTTGCGCAAATAGTTTTTCTTCCGTAAACTTACCTACCAGCTGATAGTTGTTGTAGAGTTCGAGGTACAGCTTGTGGTTTTCGGCATCCGGGAAATACTCGTGAGCAAAACCCTGCCCCATCACCTTCTGGGCATCTTCCACCTTTGCATATACACCGGCAGCTACTGCGGCAAACATCGCCGTTCCGAGGGCGCAGGCCTGATCGGCCTTAGCGACCTTGATCGGCATATTCAGCACATCGGCCAGCGTTTGCATCACAAAAGGCGACTTCAGCGAAATACCTCCGATCCCGATAATTTCGCGGATCTCAACGCCGTTTTCGATAAATCGATCCACAATCGCTTTCGATCCATAGGCCGTAGCTTCGACCAGAGCTCTGAAAATCAGCGGAGCCGAACTACCCAGGTTCAAACCGGTAATCGTACCTTTTACCAACTGGTTGGCATCGGGCGTGCGACGGCCATTCATCCAGTCGGTGGCCAGAATAGTCGATTCGGAAACCGGCACTTTCGCAGCCTCGGCCGATAAAGCCGGGATAATCTGATCCAGCGTCTCGTCGATCAGCTGTTGCTTCGTAGCCTCATCAACGAGGGTAGTGTTGACAAGAATATTCTCGATGGGCCAGGCAACCACGCGCTTAAACCACGCATAAATATCGCCGAATGCCGATTGGCCGGCCTCCAAACCCACCATGCCCGGGATTACCGAACCATCAACCTGTCCGCAGATCCCCGGAATCAGCTTATCGCCCATCTCCTGGTAGTCAGATACCATGATGTCGCAGGTCGATGTGCCGATGATACGTACCAATGCGCCTGGTTTTACCTCGGCTCCCACGGCTCCCATATGAGCATCAAAAGCTCCCACAGCTACGGCAACATTGGTAGTAAGGCCCAACCGTTCCGCCCATTCGGGAGTCAGGTTGCCCACCTTGGTGTCGCTGGCGCAGGTTTCGGTGTACAGGCGATCGCGGAATCCGGCCAGTACGGGATCGAGCGCCACCAGGAATTCTTCCGAAGGGAGTCCGCCCCATTGCTCCAGCCACATGGCTTTGTGGCCCGACGCACAGCGGCTTCGGTACATGTTCTCCGGCTTTTCGGTGCCGGTAATCAGCGCCGGCATCCAGTCGCAATGTTCGACAATCGAGTAAGCGGCTCCGCGAATGCCCGCATCGTCGCGCAGTACGTGCAAAGCCTTGGCCCAGAACCATTCCGAAGAATAGATCCCTCCTTCGTACGAAGTGTAGTCGGTGCTCCATTTGGCAGCCAGGTCGTTGATTTCCTGCGCCTCCTTAATCGCGGTATGGTCTTTCCATAACACGAACATCGCGTTGGGGTTCTCGGCAAATTCGGGCAACATCGCCAGAGGCACCCCGTTCTTGTCGGTAAATACAGGCGTACTTCCGGTGGTGTCGAAAGCAATCCCTACGACTTTTTCGGCGGTGCCGGCCGGACATTTGCTCAACGCATCTTTCACCGTATATTCCAGCACTTCGATATAATCGAGCGGATGCTGACGGTATTGATTGGCCGTAGGCACGCAATACTTGCCTTCCATCCAGCGCGGATAATATTTTACCGACGAAGCCATTTCTTCGCCTGTTTCGGCATTGACTACCACCGCGCGGGCCGAGTCGCTTCCGTAATCGAGTCCTATAACGTATTTGCTCATTTTTCTATAAGAGATTTTGTTAGATGAGATAAAAACCGCCCGTTTCGCACCCTGTGCCGGGCATCAAAAACGGGCGGAAAAATTTGATTAACGCAGGGCTTTATTGATGAAGTAATATACCTCGTTGTTGCGCATATCCTGTTTGAAGTTGCGGAAGGTAGTATCTTTATCGATAATCAGCAGTTCGATGTCGGCAATCTCGGCGAAATCTTCCATATGTTCCACGGTGAGTGCATACGAGAAGCTCGAGTGGTGAGTTCCGCCGGCCAGAATCCATGCACCGGCTCCCACCTCGAAATTCGGTTCCGGAATCCACAGCGCACAGGCAACAGGAAGCTTCGGCAGTTCTTTTGGTTTGATCACGTTCACTTTGTTCACAATCATGCGGAAACGGTTGCCCATATCCACGATGGTAGCGGCAATTCCTTCGCCTTCGTGACCCTGGAACACCAGACGGGCACAGGTTCCCGAATCGCCGATGCCCAGGTAATGTACTTCCACCCGTGGTTTTTTAGCAGCAATATCGGGGTTGATTTCGAGCATGTGCGCCTGAAGAATCGAGCTCTTAGCACCGTCGAAGTTGAGCGTGTAGTCTTCGAGGAAGGAGCTTCCTCCCGGGATTCCCTGGCCCATCACCCACATCGTGCGCACCAGGGCCGCGGTTTTCCAGTCGCCTTCGGCTCCGAAGCCATAGCCCTCGGCCATCAGGCGCTGCGTGGCGAAGCCCATCAGCTGGTTCATGCCTTCCAGCTCGTCGAAGCTGGTAGTGAATGCTTTGGCTCCTTTCTTTTCAAGGAAGCGACGGAGACCGATTTCCTGAGCAGCGGCGTCGCGCACGTAGCTGTGCAGCTCGGCTCCGGGTTTGCAATTATCGGCAAAATCGTAAATGCGCAGGTATTCAGCCACCAGAGCGTCGATTTCGGCTTCCGTAACTTCGTTCACAAAAGGAACCAGTTTAGCTATCGGTGCATTATCCACGTGGTAACCCAGGCGTATTTCGGCTTCCACCTTGTCGCCATCGGTAACGGCCACATTGTTCATATTGTCGCCGAAACGGATGATACGCATATCCTGAGCATCGGCCCAACCGGCCGAAACACGCATCCAGGTAGCAATTTTGGCATGAGTGTCTTTATCTTTCCAGTAACCTACCACCACTTTGCGCGGTTTACGCAGGCGGCTGGTGATAAACCCAAACTCGCGGTCGCCGTGGGCCGACTGGTTCAGGTTCATAAAGTCCATGTCGATTTCGTTCCAGGGAATGGTTTCGTTGTACTGCGTATGCAGGTGGAGCAATGGTTTTTTGAAGTCCATCAACCCGTGGATCCACATTTTAGCCGGCGAGAAGGTATGCATCCAGGTAATCATACCGATACATTTCGGGTCGCCGTTGGCCGCGCGCATGATTTCCGAAATTTCCGCCGACGAGTTGGCCGTACCCTTATATACGACATTCACCGGAAGATTTCCGGAGTCGTTCAATCCTTTCACCATTTCGTTCGAATGGGCGTCTACTTTCACTACAGCGTCGCCACCATACAGCAATTGTGCTCCGGTGATGAACCAAACTTCGTAATTTTCAAATTTAAATTTCATACTTTTATCTATTGATTTTTAATTATTTATAAGGATAGCCTACTTAGGATTTGCGTCAGCAAATCCGTACCTCATTAGGTTTTGCGCAAGCAAAACCGTACATCATTAGGGTTTGCGCAAGCAAAACCGTACATCACTGTCCGTAATACGCTCCCGGCCCGTGTTTTCTGAAAAAATGCTTTTGAATCAAATGCGGATTCATTTTCAGATTCGGGTTGACCGAGTACGCAATATGCGCCATACGGGCGCACTGCTCCATCACCACTGCATTGTGTACCGCATCGTGTGCATCCTTCCCCCAGGAGAAAGGTCCATGATTGCACACCAGAACCCCCGGTACATGCACCGGATTGATCTGCGCGAAACGCTCCACGATTACATTCCCCGTCTCCAGCTCGTATGCTCCTTCCACCTCTTCCTGCGTCATCATGCGGGTACACGGAATGTCCTGCGAAAAATAATCGGCATGCGTAGTGCCGATATTCGGCAGGTCGATGCCCGCCTGCGACCAGGCAGTAGCATAGGTCGAATGCGTGTGCACTATCCCCCCGATCCCGGGAAAAGCCTTGTACAGAACCACATGCGTAGCTGTGTCCGACGAAGGCTTCAGATTGCCTTCCACTACCTTTCCCTCCAAGTCGACCACCACCATATGTTCCGCTTTCATCTCATCATAACTTACTCCCGAAGGCTTGATCACTACCAGGCCGCTCTCCCGGTCGATGGCGCTCACATTGCCCCAGGTGAAAATCACTAATCCGTGCTTCACCAAATCCAGATTAGCGTGAAATACTTTTTCTTTTAATGCTTCTAACATTGCAATTTCGTGTTTTTGTTTTTAAGTGTGAGTAGTACACTTATTTTTCTGCACAAAAGTAGGAATATTTATCTGATACGCCATTATCCGAAAATATGTTATACAACATGGTTTGTCAGATTAAGGGCTAAACCTCACACTGCAAGTTGTTTAAATCTTAAAAAAACATGTTTTACAACATTTTTAGTGTATGTAGTACACTTTTTATTTTGCAGTTAATGAAAATTAAAATACTTTTGAAGCCGAAATTTGCAGCGGGTGAATTGCGTCCGCTTCGCACCACGAATCACAATTTAAATATTCATACACATGAAAAAAATGCTATTCGCTGTTGCTGCAATGGCCCTGCTGTTTCAGGCCTGCGGTAAAAAAGAAGAAAAAACAGTGTCGGGGCTGTTGCGGTCCGATTTTCAGACGGTAATCAACGGAACCGATTCGATCGATCTTTGGGTGCTTACGAATGCAGCGGGCGCCGAAGTGGCTATTACCAATTTCGGCGGGCGTATTGTATCGGTCATGGTGCCCGATAAGAACGGAGTGATGCAGGATGTGGTACTTGGTTACGATTCGATCGGCGGGTATCTGAACAATCAGGGCGATTTTGGGGCCACAATCGGCCGTTATGCCAATCGTATTCATCAGGGCCGGTTTGTGCTCGATGGCGATACCATCCAGCTTCCGCAGAATAATTTCGGACATTGCCTGCACGGTGGTCCCGAAGGCTGGCAATACAAAGTGTTCAAGCAGGTTCGTCAGCCCGATGCCGCAACGCTGGAGATGACGCTGGTTTCGCCCGACGGGGATATGAATTTCCCGGGCACTGTAACCACTACGGTTACGTTCAGACTCACCGACGATAATGCCATCGATATTCAGTTCAATGCCACCACCGATAAAAAGACGATTATCAACATGTGCAACCATTCCTATTTCAACTTATCGGGCAATCCGGCAAATGCGATCACCGACCACCTGCTGTACGTGAATGCTGCGCGGTTTACTCCGGTGGATAGCACGTTTATGACCACGGGTGCTATCGATTCGGTGAAGGCTACTCCGATGGATTTCACGGTGGTTAAGGCTATTGGCGCCGAGATCGATAATTACGATTACCTGCAGTTGAAGAACGGCAATGGTTACGATCACAACTGGGTGCTCGACACCGGCAACGATCTGGCTCAGCTGGCGGCCAGCCTGGTGTCGCCGGTAAGTGGTATTAAGCTCGAAGTGTATACCAACGAGCCGGGGATTCAGGTGTATACCGGAAACTTCCTGGATGGAACGCTGACGGGAAAGAAAGGCATTGTATATCAGCAGCGTGCGGCTGTATGCCTCGAAACGCAGCATTACCCCGACAGTCCTAATAAGGCCGGTTGGCCTTCGGTGGTGTTGGAGCCGGGCCAGACCTACAACAGCCGGGTGATTTATAAATTCAGCGTTGAACAGTAATTTCTAACATCAAAATTAAGATATGGAACTATTAGATTGGATTGTTATCGGTGTATTTGCGTTGGCGCTCATCGGTATTGTGGTTTGGGTAATGAGCCAGAAGCAGAACAGCTCGGGCGATTATTTTCTGGCGGGGCGCGATGCTACCTGGATCGCTATCGGAGCTTCGATTTTTGCGTCCAACATCGGATCGGAGCACTTAATCGGGCTGGCCGGTGCAGGTGCTGCCAGTGGGATGGCGATGGCGCACTGGGAAATTCAGGGATGGATGATCCTGATCCTGGGTTGGGTGTTCGTGCCGTTTTACTCGCGGAGTATGGTGCTCACGATGCCCGAGTTTCTCGAACGCCGGTACAACCCGCAGTCGCGTACGATACTTTCGGTGATTTCGCTGATTAGTTATGTGCTTACCAAAGTGGCTGTAACGGTATATGCCGGAGGGCTGGTTTTCCAACAGGTATTTGGGATAAAAGAGTTGTGGGGGATCGATTTCTTCTGGATTGCCGCCATTGGTTTGGTGTTGATTACGGCTCTTTATACTGTAATCGGTGGTATGAAGTCGGTATTGTATACTTCGGTGCTTCAGACGCCTATTCTGTTGCTGGGCTCGCTTATTATTGTAGTGCTCGGTTTGCGTGAACTGGGCGGTTGGGACGAAATGATGGCTATTGCCCGCGCTACTCCGGTGAACGACTATGGCGATTCGATGGCCAACCTGATCCGCAGCAACAGCGACGCCAACTTCCCCTGGCTGGGTGTGTTTATCGGTTCGTCGATTATTGGGTTCTGGTATTGGTGTACCGACCAGTACATCGTGCAGCGTGTGCTTTCGGGTAAAGATGAGACCCAGGCCCGCAGAGGAACTATTTTTGGCGCTTACCTGAAACTTACTCCGGTGTTTATCTTCCTGATCCCGGGTATGATTGCTTATGCACTGCATGTTAAAACAGGTACTTTCCTGCCGGAGCTTGCCAACGGCAATGTGAATTCCGATGCAGCTTTCCCTACTCTGGTGGCAAAAATTCTTCCTGCCGGATTGAAGGGATTGGTAGTTGCCGGTATCCTGGCTGCTCTTATGAGTTCGCTGGCTTCGCTGTTCAACTCTTCGGCGATGTTGTTTACCATCGATTTTTACAAACGATTTAAGCCGCAGGCATCCGAAAAACAATTGCTTCACACGGGTCGTGTGGCTACCGTGGTGATTGTGATTTTGGGTATTCTCTGGATTCCGGTAATGAAGAGTGTAGGCGATGTGCTGTATGCTTACCTGCAGGATGTGCAGTCGGTGCTGGCGCCGGGTATTGCTGCCGCCTTCCTGCTGGGAGTGGTTTCGAAACGGATTACGCCTGCTGCCGGATTGTGGGGATTGATTTCCGGTTTCGTGGTAGGTTTGACCCGTTTGGGTGCGAAAGTGTACTATTCGATGTCGGCAGCTCCTTCCGAGACCTGGTTCAAGGATTTGTTCTACGACGTCAACTGGTTATTCTTCAGCGGTGGAATGTTTGCTTTCAGCATTTTGGTAATGATTGTCGTGAGTATGTTTACCAAAGCAGCTCCCGAAGCGCAGTTGCGCGGACTGACATTCGGCTCGGTTTCGGCCGAAGATAAGGCGGTTACACGTGCCAGCTGGGGCAAATGGGATATTATTCACACGGTAATCATTATTGGTATCACAGTAGCATTCTATATCTATTTCTGGTAATAATGTCCAATAAAATCAACTTCATCCCGGCGATTTTCTTCAACGGGATGAAGTTGCTGTATATGCATGACAACTGAAAGTTATTATAGTTCACAGGACAGTCATTTAGTGGCCGTCGATTGTATCATTCTTGGTTTTCAGAACAACGAAATCCGTTTGCTGGCCCACCCCCGCGCCATGGAACCGGCCAAAGGAGGATTGTCGCTGATGGGTGGATTCGTGCGTAGCAATGAATCGCTCAACGATGCAGCCATTCGTGTGTTGACCGATCTCACCGGATTGGAAAATATTTTCATGGAACAGGTAGGGATGTACGGCGAAGTGAACCGTGACCCGGGCCGGCGTGTGATTTCCTGTGCCTATTACGCCCTGATCGATATTAATACATCCGATCAGTCGTTGCTCGAACGCCACAATGCATCGTGGATGAATATTCACCAGGCAGGCGAACTCATTTTCGACCATTCGCAAATGGTACTCGACGCGTTGAATATTCTTCGCCGTAAAGCAGCCATCGAACCCATCGGCCTGAACTTTTTACCTCAAAAGTTTACGCTCACTCACCTTCAGTCGCTCTACGAAGCCATCTACGATCAGCCGCTCGATAAACGTAACTTTCGCAAGCGTATGCTCGGTTTCGATTTTCTGGAAAAGCTCGACGAAGTGGATAAATCGGGTTCGAAAAAAGGTGCTTATTATTACCGGTTTCGCAACGACTAAAAACAAAAGCTATTTTTGCTGGAAAAGCTTTCCGAATGCAGCTTTTGTTTTATCCATCAGCGATGGTTCGGCGGCATGATGGACGTGCGGCATCGCATCCTCCTGGTGAAGCAGTGCCAGTGCTCTGTAGCCGGTTACTTTTTCGTAATTCCCGTAATAGGGGATATCGCCGGAGTTGCACTGATCGATCGGTTGATATACCAAATGGTGGTTGGTAGTGGTCATGTACAGCAAGGTAAGCACAGCCGACCAGCTGTACAGACTGGTGTGAAAGCCCGGCATATTTCGTTTCTCATGTTTTTCGAGTACCCGCATCAATTTTTCGGGTTTGTTCGACACAATGGCCAGCTCGGTTTCCTCGTCGACCCTTCGGGCAGTGCTGGCCGGCAGCAGGCACGAAAAGTCGGTGCTGATAACGAATAAGTTATCGGAATTCAATTCGGGCTGTAAGACCTCGGCCAGTTTTTTACATATGGCGGGAGTATGGGTTCCCAGTACAATAGGAACCACTTTAAACGGTTTGTTTAAGCGATGAAGCAGGAAAGGAAGCTGCACTTCGATGCTGTGTTCGTGAAAATGAGGCGTTCGTGCATCCGTAAATAAGGAAGGGTTGTCGTTCACCAGTTTTTTGCCAAACAACAGATCCACTTCGGCGATACCATTGGGGACCACATAATCGCCATCGCAAAACACCGACGCGCCCATAAAGTTGTCGAGGTGCGAACTTGCCAGGATAAAAACCCGGTTGAATTTTTTGTCGGAATCGACCTGGTTGTAAGCCGAGGCAGCGATTTTTCCCGAAAACATATAGCCCGAATTGGGCGAAATGATGGCTAATGCATTGCCGTGCCTTTGCTGTACAGCCCCTTCGAACAAACGGTCGAGTTCCGAGTTCAGCTCTTTCTGTCCCGATGGATAGAACTGACCAGCTACTGATGCAAATCGGTTGGTTGATTTGTTCCCTGTGCTCATAGTTGCAGATCGTCGACTATTAAACCTACGTTTCCTTTCAGATTAGCCTGAAGCCTTACGGCTCCGGGTACCAGGTGAAGACCTGTTACGGTGATTGCATTCAATTGTCCTTTCAGCGCTACCCCTTTGTAAACCGGATAACTGGCCAGCATTTTATTGGCTTCTTTTTGGGCGTATTCGAGTTCGTTTTTAACGGGATAACTCAGGAAAGGTGTAATCTTTTTGATTATCAGTCCATTCAGCAGCCAGTTGGCCGATTTGACGAGCGCATTTTTCGTGTTGATGTCGAATTCCGGGTTTTGTACTTCGACGGCTACTTTTTCGGCATTATACACCATATCGCCCGTAAAGTATATCTTACCCTTTATTGATCCGACGACGTCGGCTTCCACAACGGCTTTCCCGTTTCTGCCGAAAATATTCAGATCGGTAATGGTGATGTTTTTCTTGCCGTCGGCGAAGCTTTTGTTCACCAATTGTGCTTTGGCCATGGCAGCTATTTCGGCAAAGGTAGCGTCGGCTGCAATATTGAGGTTAAATTCGCCCGGCCGGGTGGTGGTATTTTTTAAGGCAGGCAGGGGGAGGGCCTGGGTAAGGGCAGGTTGTGCGCCCATAAGCGATTCAATCCGGGCTTGTAGCCAAACCGTGAGTTTCAGTTTCTGATCGTGGGTTTCGAAGGGTGAAACCAGCACCTCTTTGGGGGTGATTTTCAGCCACAGATGATTTTCGCTGCTCATGAGCATCGGTTTTTGCATTTCGCTCCACGCCAATGCAGCATAGTGTTTTAAATCGACCATACCGGCGAGTACCTGATCGATTTGTTTGGTAATCAGTTGCTGACTTTCCTGTAAAGCATAGTTGGCGATGGGTGTTACCGGTACGGTTACGCCCAGGATATTCAGTCGCGGTGTTTCGATCCACAGGTAGCCTTTGGAGCTGGTATGCGCAATCAGTTTCCAATCGCGGCCCAGGTCGATACGGGTGGCAAAATTGAGGGCGATGGTTCCGTTCGCTTCATAATCGTCGCCCACGGTAAATCCGAATCGTTGGGCTTTCCATCCAAAACGCGACCAGATTTTCAGGGGCACGCGGTATTCGATGAGGTTGTTGCGTACCGTGAAGCTAAAGTTGTTTGCTTTCCAAACCTTTACGCTCAGATCCTGATTGTTCAATTTGTCGCCTTCGAAAAGCAGGCCCTTCATTTCGCGGTTCAGGGCGGTTTCCAGTTTTTTGAGGTCGATTTCGATCGTGAGCGGAAGCTGTGAAATGGCGGGCTGCAGGGGAGCCGGAATATATGTTTCAATAGGTTTTTCTACCTGTATTGATTTACAGGAGGATAGCTGGAATAGGGCGGTAGCTATGGAAAGGAAAAGAGCAAGCTTTTTCATGGAAATATATACATACATTTGTTGCAAAGATAAACGATTTTTAGACACTGCAATCACTGGATGGAATATTTTTTTTTGGCGTAAGTTTTTAAAAATGTACCTTTGCAGGTTCAAATAAAGTAATTGTGAAGAATCCAAAGCTTTTGGGGCATAGCGCTCTTTTTATTGCCAATTTGATTTTTGGTGTCAATAATCCGGTGGCACGTATGTTGATGCCGGAGGTGATCGATCCGAATGCACTCACTTTTTTTCGTTTTTCGGGTGGAATGGTGCTGTTTTGGCTGGCTTCATTGTTTGTGAAAAAAGAACGGGTCGCATTGAAAGATAAAGGCTTGCTATTGCTGGCTTCGGTATTTGCACTTACCCTGAATCAATTGCCGTTTTTTTACGGGCTCTCGCTTACTTCGCCCATCGATGCGTCGATCGTGGTGACCATGTTGCCCATCGCGACCATGATTCTGGCGGCTGTGTTCCTGAAAGAACCGATTACGCAGATGAAGGTGATCGGGGTGTTGGTGGGGGCTTCGGGCGCCCTGCTCATCGTATTTAATTCGGCCCAGCAATCATCGGGTACAGGCAATATGACGGGGAATCTGATCGTGTTTTTGGCCGTTATTTCGTTTGGTTTATACCTTACCTTGTTTAAGAGCCTTATTTCCCGTTACCATCCGGTGACCGTTATGAAGTGGATGTTTTTATGGGCAACGCTTACCGGACTTCCCTTTTGTTATTCGTCGGTTGCGGGTGTCGAACTCAGCGGGCTCCGGGCCGAGGTATGGCTGAGTATCGGTTTTGTGGTGGTTTTCGCCACATTTTTCGGTTATCTGTTGTTGCCGGTGGGTCAGAAAGTGTTGCGACCCACCACCTTGAGTATGTACAATTACATGCAGCCGGTAGTGGCTTCCATTGTTGCCATAGCGGTTGGTCTCGATTCGTTTGGCTATCAGCAGGGCTTGGCCGGGTTGCTGGTTTTTGCGGGTGTTTATATTGTTACGCAAAGTAAATCGCGGGCGCAACTCGAAGCCGAAAAACAGCTTAAGGGTTGAATTTGGTACGTCGTCCCGAGTTTTTCATCTGATTTTTATACGTGCCCGGCGATATGCCTGTTTCTTTTTTAAACAGGCGGTTGAAGTAGCTGATGTTTTCGAATCCGAGCTGATAGGCGGTGGTGGCTATTGGTTCCTGGTTGATGAGCAACCGGAGCTGGGCCGATTCAATTTTTTTTCGGATGATGTACCGGGCCGGCGTGGTATGGAGTTCGTTTTTGAATAAACGGATAAAATGGTCTTTACTCAGGTGGCAGCTTTCGGCCAGGGTGTCGATGGCTATGGTTTCGTTGCTATGGTTGTGGATGTACTGGAGTACGGTTTCGATCCGGTTGTCGATTTGCTGATGCAGCGGTTGGGCTTCGAGCAGGAAACGCGACAGCAACTGCCTGAGAATTCCGCTGTTTTCCATCTCGCTGGCTTCGGGGTGTTGCTGGAAGCGGGAGATGTTTTTGGAGGTCAGGCTGCTTTTGTCCTGCAGTCGCGGGTCGTACTGCAGGATTTCGCGACCGGGGTTGATGGTGACCAGCCGGCGGATGATCTGCATGTCGTAGGGTTGGGCTTTTACTTCGACCGGAAATCGATACCGGTCAAAGAGCCGCTGACGTTCGCCGGGTTGTTCGTACAAATGGATATAATACAACTCCAGTATTCCGTCGCAGGCGTAGCCGTGCGTTACGTAGGCCGGGGTGAGGTAGAGGTAGCCGGGTTTCATTTCGTAAATCTTATCGCCGTGAATCAGCCTGGCATTACCGCTTTTTACGTAATGGAGCCGTGTAAACGGACTGCAGACGTTGCTGAAATTCCAGTCGGCATGATGAAAAGCAAAGCCGGTGTGCAAAACAACAAATTCTTTATTTACCGAATCCTGAATCATGGTGCAAATTTAATTCAAATGTCGATATTGTGCAATAATTCATCGATATCTAATAAAAGAATTATTTCTTTAATTGAGTACCTTTGCCGTCGATTTCAGGAAGGTTCCCCCGGGGGTGTTGCACGATAGGATGTTGCGGGAGATGAGCCAGGCCTGAAGGTTTCGGTTCGAAGGTTTGCCTCCGGGCATCGTAAAGTATATAGTTTTAAGGTATAAATCAGTAGTTAAATGGAAGCATTAAACCGGGTTACTGCTCCTGCGGCAGTAGCCTATCCCGAACGTATTCTCCAGTTTGGAGAAGGTAATTTCCTTCGCGCTTTTGTCGATTGGATGGTGTATAACATGAACAAGAAGCTGGATTTCAATTCCGGCGTGGTGGTCGTACAGCCCATTCCCAACGGGATGGTCGACCGGCTCAACGATCAGGATGGTCTGTACCACCTCAATCTGCAGGGCATCCACCATGGTGAAACCATCGACAGCCTCGAGCTCATCGACGTGATCACCCGCGGCCTCAATCCCTACACGCAGTTCGACGAATACATGAAGCTGGCCGAAAACCCCGACATGCGTTTCGTGGTTTCGAATACCACCGAGGCCGGGATTACCTTCGATCCGTCGTGCCGTCTCGACGACCGGCCGGCCTCGTCGTACCCCGGCAAGCTTACCCAATTGCTTTACCATCGGTTCAAAACCTTTAAAGGCGATCCCGGCAAAGGCTGGCTGATCTTCCCCTGCGAATTGATTTTTCACAATGGCACCGAACTTAATGCAGCTATTTTGCGGTACATCGAACACTGGGAGCTCGGCTCCGAATTCGAAAACTGGTACAAAACGGCCTGCGGAGTATACAGCACCCTGGTCGACCGCATCGTGCCCGGCTATCCGAAGGATTCCATCGACTCCATCTTAGACCGGATACAGCTCGACGATAAACTGGTAGTGCAGGCCGAGATTTTCCACCTTTGGGTTATCGAAGCTCCGGCATGGGTTGAAAAAGAATTTCCGGCATCGAAGGCCGGACTGAACGTACTGTTCGTCCCCAGCGAAAAACCTTACCACGACCGGAAGGTAACCCTGCTCAACGGTCCGCATTCGGCGCTGGCTCCGGTAGCCTACCTGGCCGGACTGAACACCGTCCGCGAGAGCGTGGAGCATGAAACCGTGGGACGTTTTGTGGATAAAGTAGTGTTCGGTGAGTTACTCAAAACCCTCGATCTGCCCGAATCGGAATTACGAAAATTTGCCAACGATGTGCTCGACCGGTTCCGCAACCCGTTTGTGAAACATTTTGTGACCAGCATCATGCTCAATGCTTTTCCGAAGTTTAAAACCCGTGATATACCCGGATTGAAAGTGTACCAGCAGCGCTTTGGCGAACTTCCTGCCGGACTGGTGCTGGGGCTGGCCGCCATCATTACGTATTACAAAGGCGGTGTACGAGCCGATGGTGCGGCCATCGTTCCCAACGACGATGCCGCCATTGTCGAATTACTCGGCCGGTTGTGGGCCGGCGGCGATATTGCGGCCGTGGCCCAGGGAGTGCTGGCAGCTGAGATGATCTGGAACGAAGATCTCAACGCGGTGCCCGGCTTGACTACGCTGCTCACCCGGCTGTTGACGTCGATTCAGGAAATGGGTATGATGAAAACCATCGGGGTGGTTGTTAATTCTTAACACGTAAAAATGAACGCTTTAAAAATTAATCCTGCCGATAATGTGGCAGTGGCGATCGAGGAGCTGGCTCAGGGAGAGCTGGTGACGGTCGACGGAGTAGAGTTCGAACTGCAGGAGTCGATTCCGGCCGGACATAAATTTGCCCTTACTGCCATGGAGGAAGGCGATAAGGTGGTTAAATACGGTTATCCTATCGGTCGTACGCTTGCGCCTATCCGTGCAGGCGAATGGATCAACGAGAAAAAGATCAGGACGAACCTCGAAGGGGTGCTCGATTACGAATACCATCCGCAGCCGGTGGAGCTGGAGATCCCGATGCGTAACCTTCACTTTCAAGGTTACAAGCGGGCTGGCGGAGAAGTTGGAATTCGCAACGAGATATGGATTGTACCTACGGTGGGTTGTGTCAACGGGACGGCGAATTCGCTGGCCGAGCAATTGCGCCGGGAGACCCGGCTCGAGGGCGTTGACGCCATCGTAGCCTATCCGCATAATTACGGTTGTTCGCAGCTGGGCGACGATCACGAGAATACCCGCAGGATTTTGCGCGACATGGTGTTGCATCCGAATGCCGGTGGCGTATTGGTGATAGGGTTGGGCTGTGAAAACAATCAGGTGAGTGCTTTCCGCGAACTGCTGGGGGCTGTCGACCCGCGACGTATCAAGTTCATGGAAACTCAGAAAGTGGAGGACGAATACGAAACGGGAATGGCGTTGCTTCGTGAAATTTACGAAGTGGTCTCGGGCGATGTCCGGGAAGAAGTGCCGATAGGCGAGCTGAAGATAGGGTTGAAGTGCGGGGGATCCGATGGATTTTCGGGCATTACGGCCAACCCCTTGCTGGGCGTTTTTTCCGACTTCCTCATTGCCCAGGGCGGGAGTACGGTGCTTACCGAGGTGCCCGAGATGTTCGGTGCCGAAACGATTCTGATGAACCGTTGTGTGAACCGGAATATGTTTGATAAGACGGTTTTTCTGATCAACGATTTCAAGGATTATTTTATTCGCAACAACCAGCCGGTATACGAAAATCCGTCGCCGGGCAATAAGGCCGGAGGTATTTCGACCCTGGAGGAAAAGTCGTTGGGTTGTACGCAGAAATGCGGGAAGTCGCTGGTGAAAGACGTGTTGATGTACGGCGAGCGGATTACGACCAGGGGGCTTAATCTGCTGAGTGCGCCGGGCAACGACCTGGTGGCAGCCACGGCATTGGCTTCCAGCGGTTGTCATATGGTGCTTTTCACTACCGGCCGCGGTACTCCGTTCGGAACTTATGTACCCACCATGAAGATATCGACCAACACGCCCTTGTTCGAGAAAAAGCCGGGATGGATCGACTTTAATGCCGGTACAATCGTGCAGAACGAGTCCATCGACGAAGTCAACGAACGATTTATCGAATATGTTCTGAGGGTTGCCGGCGGCGAGTTGGTGAACAACGAAAAGAAAAATTACCGCGAAATAGCCATTTTCAAAACAGGGGTAACGCTATAATTGAACCGATTTCGGGTTGTGAGTTGCACTGATTCTGCTGTTGCCGAACTAGTTATAACCTAACTACTTTCGGTCCCGAAGATCCTCTTTCCTGTTTAGTCGGGCAAAAGAGGATCTTCTGTTTTTACTTTGAGCTTGAGGTGTTGGTACAGGGCCAGTTTCAATTCGTCGGCTTCGATAGGTTTGGTCACAAATCCGTTCATCCCGGCCTCGATTGCTTTCTGACGTTCGGCAGGCAAAGCTCCGGCAGTGAGGGCTACGATTGGGATATTTCGTTTCACTTCGTCGTTCAGCAGCCTGATACGCCGGGTAGCCTCCATGCCGTCCAATTCGGGCATATGAATATCCATCAGGATTAAATCGATATGCTGTCGTTGTAAAATTTCGAGCGCGATTTTTCCGTCTTCGGCCTCCAGTAAGGTAGCTTTGGGCAACATTTTTTTGATCAGGAACTTGGCCAGAACCATATTCATTTTCACATCTTCGGCTATCAGGATTACCTTTTCGGCATCCGAAACTTTTACCTGATCGTCGGTTTTTGGGGGAATCGAGCTGTGTTCGACAACCTTGTCCTCGGGGGTGGCCTTGGTAAGGATATTCCAGAGTGTTTCCGAATCGAGCGGCAACATCACCCGGGTTAAAACGATCGACCGTTTGGTGTTGAAATCCTTGAATTCTTCTTTCTGTGAGCGATGCATCAGCACCATGCGCGGCACCTGGGGCATCGGCCGGAATACATCCCTTATTTTTTGCAATACGGCGAGCTCGTCCATGCCCGGGAATTTTCCCCGTCCGATGGCCAGGTCGTAGGTGTTCGATGTTACAATACGTTCGGCTTCCGTCAGATCGTTGGTTGCATCGCATCCTACCCCCCAGTAGCGGAGCTGCAATGCGATGGCTTCGGTGATACGGGGATTGGGATCAAAGATCAGTACACGTTTGTATTGAATAGCTTTACGGTCGGGCGCCGGCGCCGTGCGGTAATCGGTTTCGATTTCGAAAAAGAACGAGCTGCCGATGCCTGGTTTACTTTCGAGGTTCAGGAAGCTGTTCATCTTATTGGCCAGCAGGTTCGAAATTACCAATCCCAGCCCCGTACCGCCAAACCGGCGGGTAGTGCTTCCGTCGCCTTGGGTAAAAGCCTTGAACAGGCGTTGTTGCTGTTCGGGCGTAATCCCGATGCCCGTGTCGGAAACTGCAAACCGGAAATGCCCCCGTGTTCCCGGTTGGCGGATTGCTTCGCCGGCTGCCGGTGCAGCTTCGCGGAACGATACACTCAGGTTCACCTCGCCGTCTTCGGTAAATTTCACCGCATTGCTCAGCAGGTTGATGAGGATTTGTTTCAGCCTGACGGGGTCGGTGACAATATAACGGGGTGTTTCGGGAGCATAGGTAAGTGTAAATTCGAGTCCCTGGCGGGCTGTGGTATATTTAAACATTTCCACGGTTTGCCTGATCAGTTCGCTCAGATCGGTTTCAATGAATTCCAGCTCCAGTTTCCCGGCTTCAATTTTCGAAAAGTCAAGAATATCGTTGATGATTTCCAGCAAGGCCTTTCCGGCCGTACTCACGTTTTCGGCATACTGGCGTTGCTGATTATCGAGATTGGTTTTTGTCAGCAGTTCGGCAAACCCGAGCACCGCATTCATAGGAGTACGTATTTCGTGGCTCATATGGGCCAGGAAGTCGCTTTTTGCTTTATTGGCCTGTTCGGCCTGTTGCTTGGCGCGTTCGATGGCGATGGCCTTATCTTCCAGTTCGCGGTTCAGCGCCAATACCCCGCGGTTGGTTTCTTCCAGTTCGCGGTTGATACTCTCGATTTCCTCGTTACGCTCCTGCAGTTTTTTCAACAGCAACAGCAATTCCCGGTTCTGGGTGTTGATGGTTTCGACGAGATTCGATTCGCCCCGCTCCAGCATTTTCCCGAACGCATTCCGGATCAGTTCCAAACGTTCGGAGTCAATGGCGCTGGCCATCAGGGTATTCCATTTCGCAACCGTGATGGTCGTTCCCTTTCCCGTTTCCGTTTGTATGTCGAAATCGTCCATCAACCGTTGCGAGCCGATGAGTCCCACCCCCATACCATGGGGCGACTTGTAGCTGCCGCTGCGTATGGCATCGAGCTGCGTGATTCCCGGACCCTTATCCGAAAAACGGATCACGAGTCCTGCCTGGCCGTTACGTTCGGCATACCTGAAATCGACAATGCCTCCTCCGGCATATTCAAGCATATTCCGGCACAGCTCCGATACGGCCGTACCGACCCTGATACTCGATGTTTTGTCGAGCTGAAGCTCCTGTGCCAGCATGGAAGCCAGGTTGCGTGCTTTCACCACGTCCGACTCCTGCTGGATGGCCAGTGTGCCCATTTCAACCAAGGTTGCTGATAACAAGAACGGTTGTGTCATCGTTGGATCGTGAATATTTAGTGGTTAGCAGTTCGGCAATTCGTTGCGGATGATCGGTCCAGTCGATATCGTCGGGACTCCAGCGGGTAGTGAGCCCGTCGCTGAATATACACAGCACGTCGCCCTTGCCGAACGGATATTCAAACAGCCGGGGACTGCGGATATGATGCCCGAGAATTCCGCCAAACGAAATCAAACTTTTTTTTCCTTCCTTCGTCATCACAAAACCTTCGATATTGCCCACGCCGGCGAATTGCAGCAGCGACCGGCCGGTATCGATATAGGCAATGCCTATGACGGCTCCGCGGGTAGCCCGGGCCGACTGATGAAGGTAGTTGACCAGATCGGTCACCGGGAGTTCGCTTTTCAACAGCACCTGTTCTTTAATGATCGTTGAGGCGAGATGAGCATCTTTTCCGTGGCCAAGCCCGTCGATCACGGCAACCAGGGTTTTGTCGGGTCCGGGGTGCGTAATAGCATAACTGTCGCCATTCAGGGTTTCGCCGGGTTTACAAACCGACGACGCTCCTGCAACCAGTTTGCGGTTCGAGCTGCGCCAGTTGAGTTCAGGCACCCATTTCACGCAGCGCAGACAGTGCTGAAAAAGGCTCGGAAAGTCGGCCAGCGGGCAGTTGGAATCGTGCGTCGAGATACGTTCGAAAACATCGGAGAACCGCCGGATGGAACCTAATCCGATGCCCAGCGACTGCTTGTCGGAAAAACCATCGTTGATAGCCTGGTCGAAGTCGGGTATACCTTTCCCCGTATCGCAGCAAAAAATCTCGATGGCTCTACGGTTGTGTTCATCGTTCAGCTCGCCGATGCATACTTTTCCGCGGCCTCCGCCATGTTTCAACACATTGGTAGCCAGCTCCGACATAAGAATCGCAATTTCGCCCGACTTCACATCGTCGAAACCCATTTTCCCGGCCAGGGCTACCGCTTTCCGGCGGCAAACCCCTACATCGGCCTCACTGTCGATCGACAGTATCTGCACCAGTTTGCGTTTTATTTCCATTTGGCCACCCTCACACTTGTTCCTTGCCCGGGTTCCGATTGGAGCACAAAATCATCCACCAACCGCTTGGCGCCGGGTAATCCATAGCCCATGCCTTGTCCCGAGGTATAACCATCCTGCATGGCCAGCGTTATGTCGTCGATGCCCGGCCCATTGTCCATACAGGTAATCACAAGAGCTGGATGGCCCTCGTACATCCCTTTCTGAATACGAACCACACCACCGCCGGCATACATGTACATATTACGGAAGAGTTCGGATACGGCAGTTGTGATACGGGTTTGATCAACAATGCCCATACCGGCGTCTTTGGCATACTGCCGCACGCTCTGACGGGCTTTAACGATATCGAATTCGGTTTCGATATTCAGTTCTTCCAACAACTCCCAGCCTGGGTCCGATACAAGTTCGATCATGCTTTATCTTTCGCTTTCTAATCTTTTTTCGAGCATTTCCATTCCTAATTCCATGTTCAGGGCCGTTTCCACTCCGGGCATTTCGAGCCCGAGTTCCACCAGGGTGATGGCCACCGCCGGCTGCATGCCTACGATTACCACCGCAGCGTCCATAATCGCTGCCATCGAAGCCATGCCCGATAATACACGGCCAATAAACGAATCGACCATTTCGAGCGTCGAAATGTCGATCAATACGCCACGGGCATGCGTACGGGCAATTTCTTCCAGGATCTGGGTCTGAAGCTGCAAGGCCAACCGGTCGTGCATATCGACCTGTATCGATACGATCAGAAAATCGCGTATCTTGATTATAGGTATCCTTCGTTCGTTCGTTATCATGGAAGCTGTTATTTGGGTTCGTCGGTATCGATCTGGTTCAGAACTACTTTTCCGTTGATAAGTTGTTCGTTTTTACGCAAAGCGTAAATCATGGCGTCCTGCAAGGTAGCTTTGGTAAGAATGTTCGACAGGTTGATACCCAGGTGTACGATGGTTTGCGCAATGGCAGGGCTGATACCGCTCACGATACACTCGGCGCCGAGCAGGCGGGCAGCTGTGACGGTTTTCAACAGGTGGTTGGCTACCTGAGTATCGACGGTCGGGACGCCGGTAATGTCGAGAATGGCAGTGGTGCAGCCGGTGGTTACGATTTTTTGCAGCAAGTTTTCCATCATGATCTGGGTACGCTGACTGTCGAGGGTGCCGATAACGGGAAGAATCAGGATATTTTCCCATACCTTCGAAACCGGGCTCGATAGTTCCATCAAATCTTCCTGCTGCTGCAGGATGGTTTTCTGTTGCTCCTGAATTTTCATCAGTTTTTCTTCCATCTCCTGTTTCAATTTCAGGCTCTTTTTGAGTTCGTGCGTCAAGTCGTCGATCAGCAGGTTGATCGCTTGTTCGACACCGGTTAAGTCGTCTTCGAATTCCGATTCGATTCGTAAATCGAGATCGCCGGCAGCCACCGACGATAAAATGTCTTCGATGTGTTCAATACGCTCTTTGGCGTTAGTAATTGTAGTTGAGTTCATAGTGTTGTATTATCGTTTGCTTTTTAACCATGCTGCCGCCTCATCGTAATTCTTGAAAAACTCGCCGTTAAGCTTCACCATACCGGTTTTGATAAGTACACGGGCAATCATCCGGTTGGCGGCATTGCCACCTACAAAACCAATATTGGCAATCGAGAGCCGGGACAACGCCCCGGTAGTTGCTTCGCGGGTTTCACGGTTTTCGATATCGTGATTATTACTCATGATCACTATCAACTGCCGATAGGGCTTGCCTTCCAATATCTCTTTCACCAATTGAAAAATAGGTTCGACATCGACCAGTAGAAAATGATTTTTAAATTCCAATACTGCTACCTCATTGGCAGCATCGTACCTTACTTCGTGTACCATTTGACCTGAATGTTAGTTATGTTATTAAAGGGTTGACTGATGGAGGCAAATGTACAAAAAAAAATCAGCATATAAACCGGTAATTATAACAATTTTGGTAGCAGCATCATTCTTGAAGTGCAGATGTTGCAGAACGTTATCAAAATACAAATCCCCCGGCGCGCAAAGCCGGGGGATTGTTGTTGTCAGAGTGTGGCGTGAGTGCCGTCGCAGAACGGCGGATTCTTCGTTTGTTTACATCCGCAGAGTGCTACTTTTTTCTTTTCGGCCCATTCGAATCGCATGGGTGCAAAGCCCAGTGTTTTGTGGGTTTTCAGGTCGCATAACGGGTCGGTTTCACTTTTACCGCACCTGCACCACAGGTGCTGGCCGGCTTCCAGGTCGAGAATGTACGGAGCATTCTGTTTAACGTTGTTTGTTTCCATAAGCGTATGTTTTTAATTGTACACGATGCATAGGTGTAGTGCCGAGCGCCTGCAAATATACAGTTTTTTCTCGTACGGTAACTATCTGCTTTTCGCACCGGCTTGCAGGTTCCGGTATCGTTACAGGGCGCTTTGCCGCTTATCGTGTTTAAATTTTGAAATCAAATATCTCATTTTAATAGTGAAACTGCATAAGACTGTTTACTTTTGCCTCAGCTAACCGTTATCGTAGTTTATTTAAAATTGAAATTATCCATGAAATCACCCGTTCGGAACAAAGTGAAAGGGCATCGTCCCGGTATATTGCCGGTCAAGCGTGCAGTGTTGAATTTTCTGTTGTGTATGGTTTGTTTTTCTGCTCTGGTACCGACGGTCGGGGCCCAGGAGTCGCAACATCAAAAAGTCCGTATTCCGGTAGGAGCGGTTACGAGGGAGTTTACCTTGTATGTTCCCGCTCAGCTGCCCGCAAATGCTCCTTTGTTGCTTTCCTTTGCCGGGATGAATCAGACCGACGATTTTCAGGCCGATCAGGCCAAGTACTGGATGGTTGCCGATACCGCTAAATTTATTGTGGTGTATCCCCGGGCGGTAAATCCGAATGCATCGTGGGACATGACCGGACCGAGCGATCTGGAATTCACATCGGCCATCATCGATACGATCTACTCCCGCTATGCCATCGATAAAACCAGGGTGTATGCGTCCGGATTCTCGTGGGGCGCCAATTTTTGTTATCGTATAGCGAATTCCATGGCCGATAAAATTGCAGCCATTGCACCTACCATGGGGCATTCGTGGGGACCGAATCCGAACGTGGCGGCAAGTGCGCGGCCAATGCCGGTGTTGCAGGTCATGGGTACGGTCGACGATGTGTTTAAACTGGAAAACGTGCAGCCGGTGCTCGATAAATGGATTGCACATAACGGTTGTAACACCCGCGCCCGTACAACCGAGCCTTATCCTGCCTCCCGAAGTTCCAGTCAGGCCGTGAAAAAATTGTGGATCAATACAACCACCAAAGTGGAAGTGGTATTGCTTACCACCCCCAAGGGGCACTGGCATTCGAACGATCCGGCTCACATTATGGTTAACCAGGAAGTGTGGGATTTCTGCAAGCGTTATTCTACGGCTGGTTTAATCGTATCGTCGGTGGATGCGGTCGAACAACCGGGATGTCTGGTGATCAGCCGGGAGTTGTTCAATTTATCGGGAGTACGGTTGAATGTGCCGGCTGACGACAGTACACCTGCTGTGTATATCGTAAGGGATAGGTTGAGCGATGGCAGTATTAAGTCGTATAAAATGATCGCTAACAATTAATCAGTCATGAAAAATATTACATTGCTTAGTTTAGTAGGGTTGCTGATGTTCCAATGGAGTTTTGCAGGAGCGGCCGATTCCGGCCATCCGGCAGTTACCAATCCGGTGATTTATGCCGATGTACCCGATGTGAATGTGGTTCGGGTGGGCGATACGTATTACATGGTAAGTACCACGATGCACCTGATGCCGGGTGCGCCGGTTATGAGTTCGAAAGACCTGGTGAACTGGAAAATAATCAGTTACGTGTTCGACGAGCTGAAGGATAGTCCGCAGTACGATTTGCTCGACGGAAATGTGTATGGCAAAGGTCAGTGGGCATCGTCGCTGCGTTACCATAAGGGTGTTTTTTATGTGTTGTTTGCTACGAATAGTCCGCAACGCACCTATATTTTCAAAACCACCGACCCGGCCGGAAAATGGGAGCTGGTAAGCCGGCAGGACAGGGCCTACCACGATTGTTCGCTTTTTTTCGACGACGACGAGCGGGTATACCTGGTGTATGGTGCCGGGTCGATCCGTATCCGGGAGTTCAATGCCGATTTGTCGGGGCCGAAAACAGGCGGTGTGGATCAGGAGCTGATCAATGGTCCGGCGATGGGACACGAAAGTTTACTGGAAGGAACGCATGTATTTAAACATGAAAATAAATATTACCTGTACCTCATTTGGTGGCCGCGCGGCGGCATTCGGACCCAGCTGTGTTTTCGTTCCGGTGCGCTGACCGGGACCTATGAGTCGAAAGTGGTATTGTCGGATACTCTCGACCGCCGGGGGGCAGGTGTAGCACAAGGTTGCATCATCGATACGCCCGAAGGCGAATGGTATGGAATGCTGTTTCAGGATCGGGGCGCCGTGGGGCGTGTGCCGGTGCTGATGCCTTGCAGCTGGATCGATGGGTGGCCGATGTTGGGCGATGCGCAAGGCAAGGTGGCGAAGGTGATGAAAAGTCCGTTGCCCTTGCAAGCCGCTACGCCTCTTGTGGTAAGCGACGATTTTGATAAGCCGGACCTGGGCATTACCTGGCAATGGAATCATAATCCGGTGCATACACATTGGTCGCTCACCGAACGCAAAGGATATATGCGGCTGAAGACCAGCCGTGTGGTCGAGAATATTTTCCAGGCGCCGAATATGCTGTCGCAGCGTACCGAAGGACCGAAATGCAGTGCCGCTGTCAAGCTGGATGTGTCGAAAATGCAAGCGGGCGATGTGGCCGGGTTGAGTGTGTATTGTGCCGAACCGGGAATGCTTTCGGTGGTGATGGAGGGTAAAGCGAAGTTTTTGGTGATGTCGGACCGGCTGGTCGAGAAGGAACGCATTGCCCTGAAAGGTAAAACAGTGATACTCCGTGTGGATTGCGACTTTGATAAAGGACGTGATAAAGCCGCCTTCTACTATAGTTTCGACAATAAGAAATGGACAAAAATCGGCTCCGACTTTCAGATGATTTACAACCTGCGTCATTTTATGGGCAACCGGCTGGCCATCTATAACTTTGCCACCCAAGGTACCGGCGGTTATGTGGACGTCGATTTTTTCGAGTATACCCGCGAAAAGGAAGCGGTTCGTTAAATTGCTAACTTAAAAACTTATGCGAATGTCTGTAACCAACCGGCTCCGTTTTTTTGCAGTGTGTTTTTGTGTGCTGCTTTCAGCATCGGCCCTTGCAGCGAACCGGGTTGCCACCCTTGTAATGGATAAAAATCAAACCTACCAGCGAATCACCGGGTTTGGCGGTTTTGTCAATAGTCCGCAATTTCAGTACAACCACATGTCGGCAGCCGAGATCCGCCGTCTTTGGGGTAAAAACAGTGAAACCGGATATACCATGATGCGGATGTATTTACCGGTGGGTGAGGCTAACTGGCCGCAATCGCTGGCCACGGCAAAGCTGGCTAAAGAGTTGGGTGTTATTTTATTCGCCAGCCCCTGGTCGCCTCCGGCCGAATGGAAAACCAACGGGATGGTTGCCGGAGCAACCGTCGATGCGAATGGCAATTATCAGAATATAGGTTCGCTCAAGCCGGAGCATTATCAGGATTATGCCCAGTACCTGAACAATTATGTCGTATACCTGCGCACGAATGGGGTGGAGCTCGACGGGATATCGATTCAGAATGAACCCGATTATACGGTTACCTATGCCGGTTGCCTGTTTACTCCGGCACAAATGGCGTCGTTTATAAAAAATTACGGACACCTTATCAGCTGCCCGATTATAGCTGCCGAAGGGGTCGGCATTACCGATAATTATGCGAATGCACTGTTGGCCGATGATGTGATCGGTAATCTGGGCATCTTTGGCGGACATCAGTACGGTGCTATTCAAAATGCACATAAAAATTTCCGTTCCAAAGGTAAAGAGGTGTGGATGACCGAGTTCCTGATTAACTGGAATGCAAACAAATCGGAAGCCGAATCCCGGAACTTTAGCTGGAGTATCGATGCGTTCGATTTTGCAGAGGCCGTTAATACAGCGATGTTGTCGGAAGTGAACGCATGGATCCATTATGCCGCCAAACGTTATTACGGGATGATGGGCGATGGAACGCGAGGTTTCGCTTCGGGAGCCATTACCAAAAGAGGATATATCCTGTCGCAGTTTGCCAGGTTTGTAACCGGGACCACCCGCATCCGGCATAACTGGAACGACGAAAGTAATACCTTGAGCGGCTCTTCTTATTTGAGTGCATCGGGCGATAGTGTGGTGGCGGTAGTTATTAATGCGTCGAACGATACGTATACCACTACCTTCGATCTTCCTTTTTATAGTACGGTTGCCGGAAGAATCACCACTTCTGCAAGCCAGAACTGGTCGGTGTCGGCCTACGACTTCTCCGCTCCGACTGTGCGGCCCAAACTGGAAGTTCCTGCCTCCAGTGTATCTACCTTTATTTTCCGTCGCAGTGCCGACCGGCCGGCCTCGGCCATGACCGGAGCGCCCCGGCATTACCAGACCATCGAACAGCAACAACCCACCAGTTCGGTGTTCGGAACTTCGTACAGGCTGAGTGGTTCGCGCCGGACGTTTAAACACGATTCTCCGCTCATCAGTTCTAATACATCGTTGAGTAATGGGTATCTTGCTCTCAACCATTCGTTTAACAAAATGGTGCTCGACGTAAGAAGCATGAGTACTACCGGTCAGTTGTTGTCCGATAACACTACGTTTCACTACCTGACCACTGCCAATTCTCTGGCCTCGCACAATTATGGCCGGGTGAATATTAAGCGTGAGGGCGACCGGCTGGAGTTCGATATTTCGCCCAATACCCTGCCCGGAGGGTGTAAAGGACTGGTGCGTATTTCCAATTCCAATTACAGCTCGGTGCTCACACTCAACCTGGGTGATGTGTATTTTACCATGGGTAACGAACAGCGGTATCGTTTTGGAGGGATTTACAGTCCGGAAGATACCTATCTGCTGAATTGCCTGGACGATAATGCATTTACCGGCCTCGATTTTACCGAAACAACGGGTATTCCTGTTCAGGCGAACTGGCACGAGATAGCGGCGAATAAGAATTGCGTGTTTTATGTGCCGCATAACAGTGCGGTAACGGGTACCAATATTATCCGTGACAATACCACTCATTTACTCAGCTTAAACGATACGACAGGAAATTTCTTTCTCGAGCATCCCGTCGATGCCCGGCAGGTAAGTTACAGCTTCAGTATTTCGGGGTATAAGCTTGTCAGTATACCTTTTGAGGCCGAAGTTCCACAGGGTTTAACCGTGTATTCGGTTGCGTTGACTGCCGGCGAAGTGCAGGCTTCGGAACTTACGGCCCGTAAGCTGCCGGCAAATGTGCCGGTATTGGTGAAGGGTTCCGGCCGGTTTACCCTGACGGGTTCGGGTGCTGTTGCCACCCCTTACCAGGTGCAGAATGCCGGGTTCAATGCCTCTTACATTGCTGTCGGTTTACGTGCCGGCGATTATGTGTTGGCCGAAGAGGCCGGCGGGCCGGTTTTCGTGAAAGTGCAGGCCGGCGAACCGGTTACGTTAAAGCCTTTTACGGGATATTTAGCTGCAGGACACTATGCTGGAGCAACCGTCCCGGTAATCGTGAAAAACGCCACCGGAACAAGCAATGGTACCGCAAGTGCTGAAATAACCGGCAGGTGGTATTACACGATACACGGTATCCCCATTGCCGAAGAAGAGTTAAAAACCGGCAATGTATATATCGTACGAACTGTTTTTGCCGATGGCAGCTCAAAGCATGAAAAAATCGTAGCTATCCTCATTGAAAACTAAGTAGTACCATGCAGACGCATCGTTTAAGAATACTATGGATTTGTATTACGTTTTGTTTGGTCCGTGTTTTTTCGGCAACGCCGGAACTCGCTCCTCCCGTTTTCAGTAAGGTAGGTTCGTATTGCCCGGAGGCTTTCGCCTTAGAGTTGTCGGTACCCGATGCGGGAGCAACCATCTATTACACTACCGACGGCAGTGTGCCGACTACCCGCTCTGCAAGCTACAGCGCACCTCTTTACGTACAGGGCACTTCCGTGATTCGTGCTGTTGCGGTGCGGGATGGAGCGGCAAGTCAAGTCATCACCAACAGTTACTTGTTTATCAGTGATATTATTACTCAAAACCGGCATCCTGAGGGCTATCCCGACCGCTGGGGAGTATTAGGGGGCGATGTGAAATATGCCGGATATGCAGTGGGCGAGCGAGCTCCCGCTCATTATGGGATGGATGCGGACATCACTTCACATTCACTGTACCGGAATTCGCTGAGCGATGCTTTTTTGTCGTTGCCCACGCTTAGCCTGGTCACCGATGCGTCGCATTTTTTTTCGGAAAGTACCGATCCTTCCGCGGGAGGAATTTATATTCATACCGGAGTGAAAATCGGCGACGGATGGGAGCGTCCGCTTTCGGTGGAATATATTGATCCGTTGACGAAGGAACATTTTCAGGAAGATTGCGGAATACGGATTCATGGTGCGGCCAGCCGGCAACCCGAAAAGTCGGGCAAGCATTCGTTTCGATTGTATTTTAAATCGATGTACGGTGCCGGGAAGTTGAAATACCGTTTTTTTAAGGATGAAACAGCTGTTTCCAGGTTCGATCACCTGGTGCTGAGAGCCGGTTTCGGGTATAGCTGGATGCACTGGAGTTTAAACGATCGGCGCTATTCTCAGTATGTTGTCGACGCGTTTGCAAAACGTACGCAACGTGCCATGGGAAATCTTTCGGCCCATAACCGGTTTGTTCATTTGTTTATAAACGGATTGTACTGGGGGGTATACGATGTCACCGAACGGCTGAGCGAGAAACACATGGCTGCGTATATGGGCGGGCATGAATTGGATTATGATGTGATGAATCATAACGGTTTGGCGGCAGGAAACCGGACTGCGTTCGACAGAATGGTGAAACTGGCTGAAAGCTCTGATTATGAAAGGCTGATCGGGGAGCAGTTGCTGGATATGGAAAATTACATCGACTATATTCTGGTCAATTTTTATATGGGGAATGTGGATTGGGGCGATAATAACTGGTATGCTGCCCGAAACCGGGAGTTGCCGGATAAGGGATTCCGTTTTTTTTGCTGGGATACCGAAAACTGTTTTTACAGCGGTGTAAATTTTAATGTGATGACCGGTGCCGGTCGTTTCAAAGGTCCGCTGCGGCGAATTTTATTTGGTGCCGATGAAAAATCGTTTTCCGGCGGACTCTCGCAACATCCTGAGTTTAAAAAGCTGTTTACACAGCGGGCTCATCTTCATCTTTTTAATAAAGGTGCATTAACTCCCGAAGCAAGTTCGGCACTGTACGCCGCTGTGTCGGATGAAATTGATCCGGCTGTGATTCTGGAATCGGCCCGCTGGGGAACTTACCGTCGTAAGACGCTTCCGGGCGATGGTCAATCGCCGGTTTACTCCCGCGACGAACATTTCCGGCCCCAGAAAGCACACCTGCTGAGCAATTACTTTCCTTTGCGTACGGAGGCGCTTATCAATCAATTGTTGCAGGCGGGCTTACTTACGGAGTTACCCTCTGCAGTGCCTGCTGCTGCGGCATTCGACGAAGCTGAGGTCCGGTTTGCGAAGGGTCGTATGCACATCGAACTCCCACAGCCATCCAAAATTACCGTGTCGGTGTATGGCGTCGATTCAAAACTGGTGATGAGACAAGAGTCGGAGGCGGTCGATACAATGCACACGTTGGATTTCACCGGTTTGAAAAAAACGGTGTATATTTACCATTTAGTTTACGGTTCGTATCGTAAAGCGGGGAAATTTATTCCTGAATAATCACCTGTCAATACTATCGGAGATGTATTTAAAAAAGAGTTTTACAGTTGTTGTTTCTTTCTTGTTGTTCGGCGGGTTGCTGATCGGTGCCCCTCTGGCGGCAAGGGGTCAGAAAGGTTGGGTCGGAACCTGGGCTACAGCGCCCTATGCGGCAGGTAAAAACACCCCTCCGGCTCCCTACCTGGCCAACAATACCTTGCGGCAGATCGTCCGTGTTTCGATTGGCGGCGATGTGTTGCAGGTGAAATTTTCAAATATTACCGGCAAATCGGATGTCGTTCTGCAAAAAGTAACCATAGCCACTTCGCCCGATGGAACAAAAAGCGAAGTGGATCCCCGCTCTATCGTTCCGCTGAAGTTTGCAGGGAAATATAGTGCTACAATGCCGGCAGGCACCCGACTGGTATCCGATGCCGTGAGGTATAAGCTGAAAGCAGGTCAGCGATTGGCTATCACTATTTATTATGGCGCTTGCGAAAGCGACGAACAGCTGACGCACCATTACGGCTCACGTACTTTTTCGTATATTCTGGAAGGCGACCACACTACCAATGCGGCATTTGAGAAGGCTGTGCCGGTAGAACGCTGGTATACGATCACCGGGATTGATGTTGCGGCACGAAAATCCTCCGCAGTAGCCGTGTTGGGAAATTCCATTACCGACGGTTACGGATTGCACGGTGGATTGCAAAACCGCTGGACCGATGTCTTCTCCGAAAATTTACTGAAGAATAAATCTACGCGTTCGGTGGCCGTGCTGAACCTCGGGATCGGAGGTACCCTGGTGAGCGGTTCGGGGGTTCAACGGTTTGATACCGACGTTCTCGGGCAAAATGGAGTACGTTGGCTCATTATTTTTTACGGGGTGAACGACATTGGGAATGGAGTAAGTGCCGATAAAATTATCGACACTTACAACTACCTGATCAAAAAGGCGCATGCTGCCAATCTAAAGGTGTACGGAGCTACTATTACGCCGTTTAAAGGAAGTAATTACTTCAACGACAAGCATGAGAAAACCCGTTCTGTGGTTAATAACTGGATTCGTACGGCGGGTAATTTCGATGCTTGTCTCGATTTTGACCGGGTAATTCGTGATCCTGCCGATTCCACCCGATTGTTGCCGGCATTCTCAAACGATTGGTTGCATCCGAATGCCGAAGGCTTACGGGCGCTGGGGAATTCAATCGAATTGAACTTATTTAGCAAACTGCCACCAGTCGAATTCAAATAATTCTTTTTCGCCTTTGAACACGAGGTATACATCCTGTTTGCCTTTGGCGTTTTTTACAGGTGCCGATACGGTTTTCCACACGCCGGCATCGCCGTCAGACTTAACCGTTACAGCTGCGATAAGCGGGCCGTTGACTTGTCCTGTACGGAATTCGATGGTTCCGCCGAATTTGGAAGCAACACTCACCTCCACCGATTTAGCGCCCTTGCCAAAATCCACTCCTTGCACCATAATATAATCGCCATGATGAATAGAGGTGACAAATAGCCGGTCGGCCAGTTTTTTGCCTCTGTCCCACATGAAGTTGCGTTCGTACTCCGATTCGAATCGTGTTTTAACTCCTTCGCTCCAGGCCATGGTTTCGGCTTCCACCCTGCGATACGGGTTCAATGATCCCAGTTGAGCCGGGCCTTCGACCGACCAATAATGGCGATTCCGGATGGTTCCGTCGGCATTGTACTCCATTTCGTCCATATCCACCGAGCGCCGTTCGTAAAATTTAGTGGTTTCACGTTTGATAAGATCGGACGAATGCCCGAAGCAGTACGATTTTCCTTTGTATTCGATAATGCCCGGGTGATTGCCGCGACTTTTTTCCGAGGCATCTACTATCATTCCTTTGTATTCCCAGGGCCCCACAGGCGATGCGCTCATCGCATAACCAATACCCTCGGGACAGCAGGTGGAGGCATAGGCCAGGTAGTACATACCGTTTCGTTTCCACACCCAGGGGCCTTCCTGGTAATTGGTAGGCTTCGTAGGTTCTTTTACGATCTCCCCGGAGTAGGATATCATGTCTTCGTTGAGTTTCACATAAAACAGATGAGGATTTCCCCAGTAGAGGTAGGCTTGTCCGTCGTCGTCGATAAAAGGTGTCGGATCGATGTCGTGCCATACGTTTTCGCCGGTAATGAGTGCTTTCCCGAGCGGGTCTTTAAACGGACCATAGGGCGAATCGGCCACCAATACGCCTATGCCGCCGCCGTGCATGGGGCAATACAGATAGAATTTACCGTTGCGTTCGATGCATTGCACCGCCCAGGCTCCATTGTCCTGCCGCGCCCATTTGAAATCCTTGAGCGAGGCAACGGCTCCCCGTTCCTGCCAGTTCACCATGTCGGTAGACGTGTAAAGCAGCCAGTCGAGCATTTTGAAACCGATGGCATCGTCTTCGTCGTGCGAAACATACAGAAAAACCGTATCGTTGTACACCAGAGGGGCAGGGTCGGCGGTGTATTTAGTTTGAATCATCGGACGCTGCGGCGGAATACCTGTTTGCGCCGGGAGGGTTGCAGCCATAACCAGTGCTATTGTTATGGCCGCCAAGGTTGAATGTACTTGCATAGTATTCTGTTTTTTAGTTTAATTTCCACCAGTCGATAGTGAATAGATCGCCTTCTCCACCTTTAAATACCAGGCAGATATCGTGTACTCCGGTCATTTTTTTTACCTTGCCTTTTACCGTGGTCCATTGTTGCCACGAGCCGGTATTTTTCACTTCCAGCGTGCCCAGTACTTCTCCTTCAGGATTGTTCAGCCTGATTTCGATCCGGCCTCCTTGTGTGCCCGACGCTACACCTGCTTCAGCGGTTTTTGCACCTTTCCCGAGATCCACGCTACGTACGATAAGGTAATCGTTATGGTTGATCTGCGTGAGGTAAACCCCCGATTGACTGTTGCCGGCAGTTTTCAAACCTTCGCTCCAGGCCATGGTTTCGGCTTCCACTCTGCTGAATGGATTGATGCTTGCAACACTTTTAGTAACTCCTTCTTTTGTAGGGGTAATGAGGGGTATACTACCGTCGGCATTGTAAGTGAATTGCTCCACGCTTACCGAACGTTTGAAGCCCTGGCCGTTCGACAGCGCCTGATCGTGATAAAACAGGTACGAATTTCCCTTGAAGTCGATTACCCCGGCATGGTTGGTAAAAGCCAGGTGACCGGCGCGTTGCATGATATGGCCTTTGTAGGTCCAGGGGCCAACGGCCGCAGGAGCGGTTGAATAGGAGATATATTCCGGAATTCCTTCTGCAGCGTAAATCATGTAATACAGATTATTGCGTTTGAAAAACCAGGGTCCTTCGGTATAGGTGGTGCCGGGCTTGCCGTCGCGCCCGGGCTTCGACCCAAAGGCAGCGGCGGTCATTTCAACGGTTACAATCCCCTTATCGCCAATACTTTTATCGTACGATACCATATCGCTGTTTAATTTTACATACCAAAGACTCGGATTGCCCCAGTAAAGATAAGCTTGTCCGTCGTCGTCGATGGCCACCGTGGGGTCGATGTCCTGCCAGATATGGTCGCTGTCGATCAATCGTTTGCCGATCGGGTCTTTAAACGGACCCGTAGGCGAGTCGGCTACCAACACGGCTATGCCTTCGCCATGTATAGGCACGTACAGGTAGAATTTACCATTCCGTTCGATGCATTGCGGCGCCCATGCACCATTGGTTTTGCTGTGCCAGGTAAAGTTCTTTAGTGAAGCTACCGCTCCGTGATCGGTCCAGTTTACCATATCGTTGGAAGAATAGCAGCGCCAGTCGTACATGGTGAAAAAGTTGTTCACCGTTGTATCTTCGTCGTGCGATGTATACAGGTATACGGTTCCGTTGTGCACCATCGGGGCAGGGTCGGCCGTGAAATAGGTTTGGATGATGGGATTCCGAGCCATTGCGGCCACGGAGCTCAACAGTAGGGCGCCCGATAGGAAAGCCTTAGCGAATGTGTTCATAAGATATGCAATTAAGGTGTGATTTATTTGAAAAGAAGCTGTGCAAACTGGTGCAGGCTGCGTCGCCAGGTGTGAAACTCGTGGGCTGTGCCTTCCGACACATACCAGGTGGCGTTAATACCCGATTGTTTCAGCGCTTCGGTCGATTTTTTAACGGCATCGGGCCGTTCTTTGCTTCCGGTACTCTGAAAAATAAGCTTTATGCTGCTTTTGTTTTTCACTTCTTCGGGCTGATACAGCGCGCCACTGAATAAGCCGATGTGTGAGAATACTTCGGGGCGATTCATGGTGATGGCTTTGGTTTCCATCGATCCCATCGAAAGTCCGGCCATAGCACGGTTGGGCTGGTTGGCCAGGGTGCGGAACTGTGTATCAACAAAGGGGATTAACTCATCGACCAATACAGTTTGAAAGGGTTTGATGTCGAAATCGCGCAACCGTCCGAACTGAATTTCGTTGGTCATCCCATAGGTCATAACAACAATAAACGGTTTTGCTTTCCCTTCGGCGATAAGGTTGTCCATGATGAGGTTTACCCTTCCCTGCATGGGCCATGAATACTCGTTTTCGCAATATCCGTGCTGAAGATACAGTACCGGGTAGCGTTTGGCTGTCTCTTTTTCGTAACCGGGAGGCGTATAAACAAAGGCCCGCCGGGAAGTATTGGTGCTCGCCGATGGAAACAACACTTCGCGGAGTTGTCCGTGCGGTACGTTTTTTACGGCAAACATGTCCTGATCGTTGGAAGGAATTTCGATTCCGCTACCCCAGCGGCAGGCTCCGAAATAAAACATACTTCCGGGGTCGGGTACCGAAGCTCCGTCGATATTCAACTGATAATAGTGAAAACCCGGGTCCTGCGGAGCCGATTCGCCGATCCAGATTCCCTCTTCGTTCTTTACAAGGTCGTATTTTACAGCGCCGATATCCAGTTGAACCTTTTGGGCGTCGGGGGCCAGAATCCGGGTACGTACTTTTCCTTCGGAGTTAATTTGGGGGTACTGACTGCCCGGTTGGTTGTACGGACTGGGTTTGAAATCGTCGGCACCGCCAGCCTGGGCGCTGGCAACCTGAACGCCTGCCGCAAGGGCAAAGGCCATAAGAAAGACGAAAGGTTGTTTTGTTTTCATGATGTATCTATTTTAATATTGAATCCAGGATGTTGTTAAATGTGTTAATCGATTGGTTGTAAGCTGGCTGCAAACCCACCGCGGCGAAGCATGTTCACGGCTAGTTCCGAATCTTTGTCAACCACCAGGTAGCGAGTCGATAAAGCTGTATCGTAGTTGCCGTCGGCGATGAGTGTGAGCCGGTATTTTTGTCCTTCAGGCAAAAAGTTGAATTTCAACGTTTTGCTTTTATTTCCGCGTGCTTCGGCATGGATGCCGCCGATATACCAGTTGTCGCCTTTGCGGCGGGCCATCACCACCTCTTTTCCGGGATATCCGTCCATCAGCCGGGTATCGTCCCAGGCATTGGGCACTTCGCGCAAGAAGTTTTTTGCAGCATCCGGCAGCATGTAATACCCTTCGGGACGGTCGGCCATGTGTTGCATGCCCGACTCGAACAATACGCTCAGGGCGAGTTCGTGACCATAGGACGTGATGTGCGGATGTTGTGAGTTGGTGAAGGTAACCGGCGTATAGTCCATGCCGCCCACCACATTGCGGGTGAAAGGCAGGATGGTGTTGTGCCCGGGTGCTGTGGTGGTGAGTTCAGGTCCGTTGTTGTACCACTCGGCACCACGAACACCTTCGTAGGTCATCAGGTGCGGATAGGTGCGCGCCCAGCCCCGCGGCACCAGGCAGCCGTGGAAATAGACCATGATTTCGAAGCGGGCGGCATCTTCCAGAATATCGATGTAATAATTGATCATGTCCTGTTTCTCACTTTCGAAAAAATCGACTTTTACGCCGTAAATTCCCATTTTCTTTAACCGGGCAAACTCTTCCATGCGGTTTTTATGCGTGAGCATGCGGTCTTTCGGTGTGGCATTCACCCAGGTGTGATCGCCGCCCGAGTTGTACCAGATCAGCGGTTTCACGCCGATGGAATGGATGTAGTCCAATGCATCGGCGAGTTGGCCGCCATCGCCCATGGAATCCCATTCCCAGTCGAGCAAGGTATACGGCCATCCCATCGTGGCGGCCAGATCGGCAAAAGCGCAGACGGTTTTATAACTGCGCGTTCCATGGTTGTCGGACCAATAGTTCCACGATACTTTTCCGGGGCGGATCCAATCGGTTTTGGCAATTACAGAGGGTTCCGAAACGTCGTCGACCAGCGTGGATTCAACAATAGTTGCCAGGGAGCCGACCATGATTACCCGCCAGGGCGATTTCCAGGGCAAGGTGACGGTTGGTTGGGTTTCACCCGTTCCGCGGCCGTTCCATTGGTCGGGAAAGGTGAGTTTGTAGTTGTTTTTTTCTCCGTAGTTGGAGAGTTTGGTGCCGCAATAAGTGCGGTTCAGACCGGCTTCATGAATCAGGAACCAGCAGGCCTTATCGGGTGTGTTGAAGAGCGCCGGATAGCCCCAGTCTTTTTGTTCATTGCCATCTTGTTGGGTGCTGTAAAGCCCCTCGTTAGCCGGGTTGAACCTGGTGAGCCAGCGCATGGTGCTGTCGGGAATAGTATAGGACGTGAATTCGTCCTTCACGACAAAGGTTCCTTCTTTTTCCGGAAATTCGTAGCGGAATACGACTCCATCGTTGTAGGCCCTGATAATAAGATTCATTTTGGCTTTTGACGGATTTTCGAAGAAAACGGTGAGTTCGTTGGCCTGGTTGCTGCAGTGGCTGCGCTTGCCGTGAATGGCGGTGTATTGCTCGTTCACGAAGCGTGGTTTTCCTGCGTTCAGGAACTTCAATTCGGTTGAAAAATCCTGATCGCTGCGTGAAAGTCCCAGCTCGATTTTGGGGATGGCTACAACCGGGCGATGCTCGTTGAAATAATTAACCGTGAGATACCACGCGCCGGAACCGGAACTGCCGAGGGACGCCTCCAGCTTGTTGTTAGGCGATTTAATGCCGATTTTTTGTCCGTGCAAACCCAACGAAAGAACTAAGAATAATGTAAGGAATGGCAGCCACTTCATAATATTATTTTTTTAGTTTGTACTTTTCCATTCGCGTGATACGATCGCACAATAAGTACTCCGGTGTAGCTTTCCGGAGCGAAAATCCGTTGCCCAGTGATCGTGTAATATTCTTTCGCTATAACCTGTGAATCTTCATTCACTGCGGGTTCGAGCGCCGTTGTAACGCCTTTAAATGTTATATCGTCGACAAAAAAGTCGTTATTGCTTGCCGCCAGTCCCCATACAAACTGAGTCGATCCGGACTGAAAGGCGACACTCGAATTGTCGGTAGTAGCTGTTCCGGCCATCCAGTTAATTCCATCGGCAGAGTATTCCATTCGCAATTCGACACTCTTGTTTCCCGATACCGAAGCTTTGTACCATACGGGTTGCCGGGCGGCAGGTTTTAAGCTTGTAACTGTGGTATTGGTAAGCATGGTCAATGCATTAAAGGTATTGTCGGAACGATAGATCCGGAATTCGGTGGTGTTGGAGGTATTGTAAACGATAAATAAATAACCATGCATTAATCCCTGGACATATCCGCTGGAGGCGGTTCCCACCCTTGCATTGTCGCCGCGCAGTAGTACACCGGCCTTTGGTCCTGCCGTTTCAATACATTGTGTCCAGCTTACGGAATAATCGGTTGCAGCCGATGGAAATCGATTCAGATTGAGTACGCCTGTAGCATTCCGTTGCCCGCCGCTGTACAGCCGGAGCCGGTTGCTGGTGTTTCCCTGGTTATCGGTGTACGACACGACTCCTGCCGTAGCAGTATTGTCTTTTCCTACGGTGATATCGGTTGCCGGGGGGGTGGATGCGCGGGTGCGGGCAGGGTCGGTGTCGAATGTATAGCCGGTTTCGACCGGTTCGGGCGTCACAGTGCCCGACAGACGGATCGTGTGTAGGTTGATTCCGCTTGCGGATACCAACACATGTCCGCTATAGCTACTTGGTTCTAAGCCGGGCCGGAGTCGTACATAAACCGTTTGTCCACGGATTATTCCGTTAATAACCGGAAGTTGCAGTGTTGTACCGTAGCCTGTTAAAGAATCGGTCGAAAGTTCCATTTCGTCACTGGCGGTGAGGTCGATCGTATTGAAAAGCGATGCACCGCCGACGCTGAAAGAGTTGTACGTAAACGTGCTGCTGTTCGCCGTATAATTCAGTCCCTTGATATCGAATTTGGATACCACGGTGGCTTCTTCCCGGTAGCTGATATTGTCCATGGTCCATCCGGGATCGCCGGTATCTTCCTGTTTCCAAACAATTTCGCTGGATCCTGCCGTATGCTGAGCATCGGCAAAACCTGTTTCGGAGGCCCCGTACCAGGTAACACTGTCGGCCGAGCATTCGAAAAACAACCGGTCCTGTATGGCCGTTGCTCTAAGCCAGAACGGTTGAGCGGCCTGCAGGCTGAACGGACTGCGGTAAGTGGTAACCGCAGCCGGCTCTCCTTCTGCAGCGATGGTATAGGTCGAAAGCGTCGGGGTGCGGTCGTCGCCGACAGCTACCATAAACAAATATCCCTCTTTCATGCTCTCCTGATTTCGACTGCCGCCTGCCCTCATCAGAACCCCGTTTGGCGAACCAGAACTACCGGACTGTTGTTTCCATACAATCGAATAGTCGGTAGCCTGCGCATTGAACAGGTCGAGCGTAGCAATACCCGTTTTGTGTTCGCCGGTACCGTATGCCCTCAATACTTTCGAAGGAAGTTGGCCCGGACTGCTGTGAAGCACTACGCCGGCCTTTCCGCTGATAAGGGTGATGTTTTCCGCAGCCGGTGATGTGGCTTCCGTACCTGCCTGGTCGTATTCGAAATGATACATAGTAGTTCCCGAGGCTTCTTCAACCACAATATTGTCGATAAAGAAGTTATAGTTGGTTCCTGCTTTGGCGCGGAGTTCCAGTATGTTTTTACCTTTCTGTAATTCAACCGTTTCGGTGTGATATCCCCAATAATCGGCGGTCGATGTTTTAGCAAATACAGGGCTGGATTGTTGCATACCGTTTACATATAAATCGAGGGCTAAATTAGCTGAAAAAATGGCATATTTTGTTATTAATTTATACATGCCGGTACGTTCCACGCTAATCGTGTCGCGTACTGCCGAGCTGCTGCTGGTTCCAAACGACAAATAGCCCATGGCGGTATAGTTCGGAATGCTTTTTTCGCTGATGCTTCTCACCGATTTATAATCGAAATTCTCCGCCTCGTATTGCCGGGGCCCCGTGTACACCGGCGCGATTCCGGGCTTCTTTACCTCGCGGCGTGAACCAACGGTTTTTCGTCCGGATGCATTGCCGGCGCAATGTATTGTAATATCCATCGGACCGTTGTGATCAACAGTAAGCGTGAAAATATTATTTTCCCACCGGCTGCTGACTGTTCCTGTGGTTTGCGTTCCACGATTGGTGTAGGTAAATACGGGCTGCGACGTACAGCCGTGTAGCGCGATTATATCGCGACGTATTCCGTAGGTAAGCGGTAAACGCTGGTTATTATTGTCCTGGGTGTCGTAGTTGTTAAGATAAAGATGAATTCGATCGGTATATTCGTTCATTACCGCCATCGAATAGCGTCCCAACGAAAAATCGATCCGGTCGCTGCTGTTGTATTGCAGGGGGATGGTGCCGGTGCTGATTTTATCTTCATCCATGAAGGGGTTGTAAATCAGCCAGTTGTTTTCAATTCTTGCCGCATACATATCGCCGGTATATTCCTCGGGAAATAAAGCGTTCAGTTCGTTGAGTTTATGTTGGATGGTGGGCCAGCGTTTCGAGTGGTCCGATTTCTTAATAATAGCTGTGAAACGGCCGGTTTCCTCTTCACCTTCCTTGAAAGTCATGGGGATGGCGGGATACCGGCCCGTGCGTTTGTACCAGGTTTTGTTGTTCTCCAGTTCCCCGTCCATGGCATACACTCCCGTATACAACGATGGTTCGCTGTTGTATGTTTCTTTGTTGTTGGCCGAATTCACATCGTGAACAACGATGTATTTCGTGCGGTCGATCACTTCTTCTTTCGTAAGGATGGGCACGGTACCGTCAATTACTTTCCGGAAAATATCCATACTGATGTTCCGGAATTGAGGAAAGACACCGAATTTCTTGGCCGTGTATCCATTGGTGGTGGGCACCGTACCCTCCGACTTCAAGGTTTGAAGCCAGGTGAGTTCCGGACCGTCGGTTACGGTTGCCCCGGTGAGCATGAAATGTTCCAGTACGCTTACTGCGCCCGTCGATTCGGGAAAATTGGAGCTGCGCGATTCCCAGCCGCATTCGTCGAACCGCACTCCGTAATGATCGGCATAGCCCGATAAGAAAGTTCCGAGATTTGCACTTTCATTATCATAGAATCCATTGGTGAAGGTATATTTATCGACTACAATATGATTTTTCCTGAATTTCTTGCAGGCCTCGGCAAATTCCGGGTGAAGCTTGAGTTTGCCGAGGGCATTGGTTTGATTTCCTACCGGCATAAAATTACTTACAAACAAATATCCGCCGTATTTATCGGCCAGCTTCAGCAGCCCGATGAATAAATCGAGCCGTTCGAAAAAGGTTTGTGTACTCTCGAATCCCCAGTTCTGTTCGGCAAAGTTCCATCCGATAAAATTCGGATACTTGTAAAAATATTCGTACACGTCGAGTTCGGTGTACGAAAAGTTGCACAGATAACCGCTTGCCGGCTGTATGGTGGCCCAGACCCGGTTTTCGGCGCAGGTGCGTAACCACGATTCGGCGATGGAGAATGGATAATTGCTGCGGACAAAATCCGATACCGACAGCGAGATATTAAATACCACATAGGGCTTTATATCTTCGGGAACAAGGTCGATTGCTTTTTGGGGATCGGGCCAGATCCAGGTATCGATATGGATTACCCACATCGGATGGATGGCCGAAAGCGGACGGCGCATCGGCTTGTTCAGAGGGTCCGACGATGCATAAAGACCGCTGTAGAAGAACAATACTACAATACAACTAAGGCTCCATTTTGATAGAATCGGCAAGTGCTGGTGTTTCATGGTGATGTCTGCGGAATTAGATTCGTGTAAAGTCTGTCAATAGAATGATGCAAAAGTAGAAGGTAATTCGTGATGTCGGTTATAAATGTAGATATTTGGTGTTAGAATTTAGATACATCCCTTCGTTTTCGAACCGATCCGCCCCAAAGGAAGTCGTGCGGCATTCTATTTCGTCTTATTATCTAAATTCAAACACATTGTATCTAAAAATTAAATGCAACACGAATTCTACGGTTTATTTTTGCAAAATCATAGGTGGCGGCACAACGAGCTGCGATTCGCCGGCTCCGGTTCCGCTATGCGATACCGAATATTCATGATAAGTTCAACATCAGGTTTTAGTGAAGCGTTAGGTGTAAAAAAGGTTGGTTGTTGGTCGACACAGTGAAAATGGCTGATTTTAATTCAAACGTTGCTCCTGGTTCATGCCCGGAGCAACGTTGTGAATCGGAGCGCCGGTTTTGGTTGAATGGTGTGTGAATAATTACCTGAAATAATAAATAAATTGTACATATGAAGCGTAGTATTTTAATTGCTTTTCACGTGTTTCTCGGGATTTCGGCTTCTTTACCGGCTGTTTCTCAGAACGCTCCCGGTTTAAAGGATGCCTATAAAAATCAGTTTTACATCGGTACGGCTCTCAACCGAGGTCAATACATGGGTGCAAGTTCGGTATCGGACCAGGTTACCAGGCAGCATTTTAATTCAATAGTAGCAGAAAATTGCATGAAAAGTGAAAAACTTCAACCCAACGAGGGGAAGTTTTTCTTTGCCGATGCTGATCAATTTATCGAATACGGCCGGAAGAACAACATGCATATCGTCGGCCATACCTTGATATGGCACTCTCAGGCTCCGGCCTGGTTTTTTGTGGACGACAAGGGCAACGAAGTTTCAAAAGAAGTATTGATTGACAGGATGCGTAATCATATTCATACCGTAGTGGGCCGCTATAAGGGCAAAGTTCACGGTTGGGATGTGGTAAATGAAGCTATTCTCGATAATGGCGATTGGCGGAAAAGTAAATTTTATACCATCATAGGCGAAGAGTTTGTCGAGCTGGCGTTTCGTTTTGCCCGCGAAGCCGATCCCGGTGCGGAATTGTATTACAACGACTATAATATGGCCATGCCCGGTAAACGCCGCGGTGTCGTAGCCATGATTAAAAAGCTTCAATCCAGGGGAGTGCAAGTCGATGGTATCGGCATGCAGGGACACCTGGATATGGAAAGCCCGTCGGTAGCGGAGTTCGAAGCCAGTATTCTGGCATATTCGGCACTGAAGGCGAACGTGATGATTACCGAGCTGGATCTGAGCGTGCTTCCTACTCCCTGGAACAACCATGGAGCGAACATTGCCGATGTAGTGGAATATCAGGAAAAAATGAATCCGTATAAAAATGGACTGCCCGACGATAAATACCTGGAGTGGGAGGAGCGGTTCATGGAGTTTTTCCGGTTGTTCGAAAAGCACAGCGATAAGATCGGCCGGGTTACGCTCTGGGGAATTTCGGATGCCCAATCCTGGAAAAACGGTTTTCCAATCCGGGGGCGTACCGATTATGCGCTTCTTTTTGATCGGAATTATAATCCGAAACCGATTGTCGGCCGGTTGATGAATCGTAATTGACCGGGTGCATCGACCGGCAGCGTGCTTACTGCGGTGTCGGGTGATTGCTGTCCGGTTGGCCTTACATCGAATTACTGTATCTTAAACTAGTTACTCCATGAATTTCAATTCTCGTACGTTGTTGCGTTATCTTTCGGCAGCCTGTATCGCTTTGTCGATTCCCGGCTTTGCAATCGGCCAGGCAACCGCCCCGCTGGCTAAAAATCACTCCAAGTTTTTAGGGAATATTATTCCTCATTTCGTACCGGCCCAGTATACTCAGCTTTGGAACCAGGTTACTCCCGAGAATGCCGGAAAATGGGAGTCCATCGAGTCGACCCGCAACACGATGTCGTGGGGTAACCTCGACCGGGCGTATAAACTAGCCTACGATAACGGGCATAAATTTCGTTTTCACACCTTTGTGTGGGGAAGCCAGGAGCCGGGTTGGCTGAAAAGTCTTTCACCTGCTCAGCAGTTGGTCGAACTGGAAGAGTTGATGAGCCGGGTGGCGCAACGTTATCCGGTCATTCATTATATTGATGTGGTGAACGAGCCCCTGCATGCGCCGTCGTCGATGCGGGAAGCCCTGGGTGGCAATGGTGCTACCGGATGGGATTGGGTGATCAGATCGTTCGAGTTGGCCCGGAAGTATTTCCCGGATTCCGAATTGCACCTCAACGATTATCATATAATGGCCGGCTGGACCGACGACGATCTGAACAAGTACCTGCAGATTATCAAATTGCTGAACGACCGGAAACTGATTGACGGTATCGGCATCCAATCGCATCATTTCAATATGAACCTGGTATCGGTAAGCCATATGAAAACCAAACTGGACCGGTTGGCCGCTTTCGGCATTCCCATTTATGTTACAGAATTGGATATTACCGGCAAACCAGCCTGGGAGAGCGATGAAGTATACCGTACGTATCGTGAACAAAATCCTGTCGAAGATGAAAATCGCCAGTACGAGCGTTACCGCGACAAATTTCCGGTATTTTGGGAACATGAAGGAGTAGCCGGTATTACGCTCTGGGGGTATATCGAAGGAACAACCTGGGCCGTAGGCTCCGGTTTGCTGAATTCGAACGGAACGGAACGGAAAGCGCTTACCTGGCTGCGTGAGTACATGGCTTCGGAAAAAAGCCGGGTTACCAATAAATTTATTGCAACTTCGATTGATAATTCGGATGCCGAACCGGAAGTTGTTGTTTTCCCCAATCCTGCTACCAGTTACCTGTATATAAATGCGCGCACTGCTACTGCTGCCGAATTCATCGACAAGTCGGGTAGGGTGCTGCTTCGAATAACCGATTTGACGGATAAGGTGGATGTGGAAAGATGGCCCGCCGGAGTCTATCTGCTGAAAGTGACAACACCCGGGGGAATATCGGTACATAAAATCCTAAAACAATAAGCACTTTATTCCGCCGGAACACATTCTGCCGGGATTTCGCTATCGGTTTTTGACAAGGGTGTCGGCAGCAGCCGATGCCCTTGTTCGCGATCTGCCGGTCGGTATTTGCACAGCGGTTAACGCCGGCGAATAGATATGTTACCACCAGCAAGTTGCATGTCTAATTTTATAAAACAAATACTCAATTTTAAAACAGTAAAGGAAGACCCGGCGGTTAATTTTGCGTAGAGTTTATTTCAAAATCTAATTACATAATCAAAAAATCATTGTCATGAGAAAAATTACTACGCTCATCGTTGCGGCGCTTCTGGCTACCGGAAGCATGATTGCTCAAACCGTTCTGTCGTTCGACAGCATCTCAGCAAAAGCAGGTTTTGCTTTTACCACCTCTAAAAGTTCGGAATTTCCACATGTATTTGCCATCGAAAACATCGGTAACTCGAACATGTATCGTTTTTTTGCAGCTGAAGACGGAGCCAGTGGTCCAGTTTTAGCAAATTATTCGGGGATCGAAATGGAATTCGATTATCCTACAGTTTGGGATATGCCGGCCAATATCCAGTTCTTTTTCAGTACCGATGGTTTCGGACGCGGATATTATCCTGCTATTTCCAGTTTGATCGGCGAGTCCACCAAGCTGCGTATCAACTTTGCCGATTATCCTAATTTGTTTGTCGATGCTACCGGTGCTGCCGTTCCGGCCGACCGCCGCTTCAACCGTTTTGGGATGCGTAATGCCGGACCACAGGTGACTGCCGACCTTGCTCCCTCCACTCCCAAATCGGAATACACTGTAACGGTTAAAATGAAACAGGTTGCTCTGATCAAAACTGACGGCGAGAAAGAATTTTTCAATTATGTGGGTGGCGGTATGTACAATGCTGCTCATTCGTACCGGTTGTATGGCCCGAGTGCTTCATTTACCCTGGGCGCCGAAGGTTTTGTGGCCTGGAATCTGGCTTCACAAGAGGTAAAATACATTAATATCTATTTATCGAAAGCTCTGACTGCCGACGTGGCCGCTAACCTGGCTTTCGAATACGAAGAATTCATGGAAGTGGATGCTTCCAAAATTACCGGTCTCACGGAAGGTTCGAGTTTTATCTCCATCGATGCCCGTACTTTACAGGTAGGAAGCTTTTCGTTCTTTAGTGCAACCGGTGGTATCGAAGTGTTTGTCAACCGGATTGAGCTGTCCGATTCTCCTGAACCTGCAACCTCAGTTGAAACGGTGATGAAGGACGATCAACTTCCGGAATTTGTAAATGTGTATACGATTCAGGGGCAATTGGTTCGTCAGAAAGTGGCTGCCGATCAGGCTTTGAAAAATCTTCCAAGAGGTCTTTATATTGTTCATAACAGGAAAGTAGCTGTTATGTAAGCTGGTTTCTTTTCCGACTGTAAGGCTGTTCTGTGCTACAGGGCAGCCTTTTGGATTATACTGCAATTTCATCGGCCAAGGGATGAAATACCTTACTTATTTTTTACCATGTTCCACAATCGTTGTATTTTTGGGCTGCATTAGAGCAATTTGAAAATGACACACAAAAAATTCCGAATGAAAGTAGTTCCGACTTTACTGACCCTGGTTCTGATTTCGATCGTTCAGATTCTTCCGGCCAACGAAAAAAAGTTCTACAGTATCAATACCTTATCAGGAGTATCGATTCGCGAAACCCGTACGGTATGCGAAGATAAAGACGGATTTATCTGGACTGCATCCAAATCAGGCGTTTCCCGGATCACGAATGGTGATTACCGCCACTATAATTTACCGACCGAAGCAAGCGACATTCTCTACATCGATCTGGCTTATCGCGACGGTTTGTTGTTTGCATACACTGCAAATGCACAAATTTTCAGGTATAATCCCGTGTTGGATAAGTTCGAAATGGTGGTGAATATACGCAAGGTGTTGAATAATAGTTATATAGCTATCAGTATGATAGAGCTGGTAAGTGCAGATGAAATCTGGGTGGCTACCTCGGCCGGTTTGTATTTGTACCAGCACGATCAACTCGAATTGGTTACAGCAGCTTCAACACGCGTAAGAAGATTCAAATTGATCGACAAGCATATTTATTATGCTACCCGCGAGCAGGTGGTATGCCTGGATATCGAATCGAGATCGGAGCGGGTGATTTATACTCACCAGCTTTCCAGTCCCGTGCTTGTCTCCCGCTTTTACCACGATACGCTCAATAACCGGTTGTGGATCGGTACCTTTTCCACCGGGATGTATTATATCGATCTGGGCGATCAGTCGTATCATAAACATGTGAATCCTATCCTGCCCAACCAGCCGGTACTGGCAATGACGCATAATATCGATTCTACTTTTATGATCGGTATTGACGGACAGGGGGTCTGGCGTTTTGACGCTAAAGGAAACAAGTTGTTTACCATTTACAAAGAAGATCTGGATAAGGCGAATACCATTACCGGCGATGGCGTGTACGATATTTTTGTCGATTCGCGTAAACGTGTTTGGGTGTCGACCTATAGTGGCGGATTATCCTACTTCGAACAAAAAGAGGATCATCTTCAGCATATCAACCATCAGACAAACAATAAGAACTCACTGGGTAATAACAATGTAAATAAAGTGTTGCAATCCCGAAACGGCGATATCTGGTTTGCTACCAATAACGGGATCAGCCGGTGGAAACGATCATCGAATACATGGTTTCGTTACCTCGAGGATGTTAATTTTAAAGCCAAAGCCTTTCTGGCTCTGGAAGAAGATGCCGACGGAAATATCTGGGGAGGTACTTATTCCTCGGGGATTTACGTACTGGACGGGCAAACCGGAAAAGAGCTGAAACATTATTCGAAAATGGAACAAATCGGGGGTTTTTCAAGTATGTTTGTTTTCGATATTTTCCGCGATAGTAAAGACAATATCTGGATGGGCGGGAATCAGGGCGATTTGTATTGTTTCCTGCGAAAAGAAAACAAATTTATTACCTATGAAACCACTACGGATGTAAACAAAATAGTTGAATTGTCGGATACCAGCCTGTTGCTTTCTTCGTCGTCAGGATTAGTCGAGTTTAGGATCAAGTCCCGCAGGTTTGAAATACTGGTACCGGCCAATATTATCAACGATATGGTCATTGTTGACAACAGGTACTGGCTGGGCACCCGGGGAGGCGGATTGCTTTGTTTTAATCCTGCCGACCGTTCGTTGGAGGGTTTTACGGTGGAAAACGGATTGCCTTCGAATTTTATCAACAGCCTTATCGTTGCTAATGGCGTTATCTGGATCGGTACCGAAAACGGATTGGGTAAGTTTGATCCGGTGAAAAAATGCGTGGTTGCTTATAACGAAGATCTTTTACTGTCGCGACTTTCATTCAACTTAAATGCGGTATCTTCGTTGAACGACGGCAATCTTATCTGGGGAACCAACAACGGTGCGGTGCTGTTTAGTCCCGAAACAATGAACCTCCCTGTGCTGGACGCGAAATTATATGTTCAGGATATTCTGATTGCGGGTCAGTCCATACGCGAAAACGACAAGATTAAACTGACGAATACCGTCAACACGATCGATAAACTAAAATTGAAATATTATCAGAATACCCTGTCGCTGGAAGTAGTGCCGATTGCCGAAACGATCGACGGGCTTAAACTTTCGTGGCGTCTCGAAGGCGTGGATTCAAAATGGTCGAATCCGACCAACCGCTTCTTTATCAATTATGCCAATTTGCCCAGCGGAACTTTTGATCTTGAAATCCGGTTGTACGATAATTCGCTTACCCAGTTAATCGACGAGCGGAAAATTACGATCACGGTGGTTCCTCCTTTCTGGGAGACGTGGTGGTTCCGGTTGGTAGTTGCGCTGGCTGTCGTATTTATCGTGTATTATTATTTCAGGTATTATACGAATAAATTACGCCAGAAACATACGGAAGAAAAGATACGTTTCTTTACCAACATGGCCCACGATATACGCACTTCGCTCACGCTGATTAAAGCGCCGGTGGAAAATATAAGCAGCGAGCCGAAATTGTCGGATAAAGCCCGGTATTTTATCAGTGTTGCTTCCGAGCAGATCAACCGGATGTCGTTTGTGGTGACACAGTTGCTGGATCTTCAAAAGGTGGATGTAGGAAAAGGACAGCTGTTTCCGGTAATGACCGACCTGACTGCTCTGCTTAAAAAGCGGATCGCCATGTTTGAATTGTTGGCAAAAAATAAAAATATTCAAATCGAATTGAAGGCCGATTGTGAGGAGTTTACCACAGCTGTTGATGAATTGAAAATCGAAAAAGTGGTGGACAACCTGGTGTCCAATGCGATAAAATTCTCGTTGCAGAACTCGAAAATTGAGATTTCGCTCGAATGCTCCGGGGAAAAGTGGGTGCTCCGGGTAAAGGATGCTGGAATTGGAATTTCGCTTCGCGATCAGAAAAAACTGTTTAAAGAGTTTTACCGGGGCGAAAATGCTGTGAATTCGCGTATCGTAGGCTCAGGGATCGGCTTGCTTTTGGTGAAAAACTACGTGGATATGCATGGTGGGACTGTGTCGCTGGTAAGTCAGGAGGGACAGGGATCGGAGTTTGTTGTTTCTGTGCCCTATAAATTTATAGAACAGCAGGCCGGTCTGTCCGATCGCATCGATAAAGAAGAACTGATGTATATTGAAAATGCGACGCTGCCTCAGATGCCCGGTGACGAGAAAGAGCTGCAAAAAAGCAAGAAGGCGAATTTACTGGTTGTGGAAGATAATGTGGAGCTTCAGAATTTTCTCAAGGTGTCGCTCGACGATGATTTTAATGTTTCCATTGCCAATAACGGACTCGAAGCCTGGCTGATGATCCAGAAATCGGCGCCGGATATTATTATTTCCGATGTGATGATGCCGCAAATGGATGGTTTTGAATTGTGCCGTCATTTGAAATCAACCTTCGAAACCTCGCACATTCCTATTATTCTGCTGACGGCTCTGACCGAAAAAACGCAACAACTCGAGGGGCTGGGGTTGGGCGCCGACGATTACATCACTAAGCCTTTTGATATGAACTTGCTCAATCAGCGCATTCGAACGATTGTCAGGAACAGGGAGGTGGTTCGGAATCGGGTGCTGCGGATGTTCCGGCAGCCCGACGATGAGAAACAATTGTTGATGAACGAACAAAACGACCAGTTCCTGAAAAAGGCCATCGAGGTGGTCCGGGCCAATATCGATAATTCTGATTTTGGGAAAGATGAGTTTGCTGCCGCTATGTTTGCCAGTTCGTCGCTGCTTTACAAAAAAATCAAGGCGCTTACCGGCCAGTCGCCCATCGAGTTTATCAAAGTTATTCGCCTCGATTATTCCATGGAGTTGCTCCAGTCGCGTAAGTATTCGGTGACCGAGGTAAGCGAAATGTGCGGGTTTTCCAGTGTAGGTTATTTTAGTACTGTTTTCAAGAAACATTTCCAACGAACGCCGACCGAAATATAGCAGATACAGGTAGAAAAGATCAAAATATTACCGTTCAACACCCTAAAATGTCTGTTTTTATAATCTGAATATCTGAAAACAAATAACAGATCGTACTCGTACATCTACATTTGCAATCGTAAATATTGAAAATGAGTGTATGATACGATCAGGTTTTTGGGGTGTGGGAGTCTTGGTGCTGATGGTGTGCGTGGGCGCTTTACATGCCCGGCCGGCATTTTACAACCATACTTTCCCGTTGTCGGATGTGAAGATTAATGCCGGTCCGTTCCGGCAGGCCCTCCAATTGAACGTGGAGGTGCTGCTGAAGTATGATGCCGACCGTTTGCTTGCTCCTTTTTTACGCGAAGCGGGCCTTACTCCTAAAAAGGCGCCGTATGGAAATTGGGAAAGCGACGGTCTCGATGGCCATATAGGGGGACACTATCTGACCGCGCTGGCGCTGCATTATGCCGCCAGCGGAAATGAAGCCTGTAAATCCCGTCTCGACTATATGGTGTCCGAACTCCGTCGCTGCCAGGAGGCCAGTAAAAATGGAAAAGGCTATATTGGAGGTGTTCCCGTCAGTGGAACGTTCAATGGCCGCTCCATCAATTTATGGGACGAAATCCGCAGCGGAAATACGGCTGTCATCTGACGTTATTGGGTGCCCTGGTACAATCTGCATAAAACCTATGCCGGCTTACGCGATGCCTGGTTGTATGCCCATAATGTACAGGCCCGGCAAATGTTCCTCGAATTATGCGACTGGGGTGTGGAGATTATCAGTCATCTTGATGATAATCAGATGGAAAGTATGCTTGCCAACGAGTTCGGAGGGATGAACGAAGTGTTTGCCGATGCGTATCAGCTAAGTGCTAAACCCGAATACCTGACCGCGGCTAAACGTTTTTCGCACAGGCAATTATTCGACAGCATGGCCCGGCATGTCGACAATCTCGACAATATGCATGCGAATACGCAGGTACCCAAAGCCGTGGGGTATCAGCGGGTGGCCGAACTTACCAACGATAGTGCGTATATACATGCTTCCGCCTTTTTCTGGGAAACCGTGGTTCGTAAGCGTACGCTGGCATTTGGAGGCAACAGCCGGTCGGAATATTTCCCGGAATTGAACAAACACTCCGACTTTATTCACGAACGACAGGGCCCCGAATCCTGTAATACCTATAATATGATGAAGCTGACGGAAGGCCTTTTCAGGATGGATCCCAAGGTTGAATATGTCGATTATTACGAGCGGGCCATGTATAATCATATCTTGTCGACCCAACATCCCGAACATGGCGGATATGTGTATTTTACGCCGGCTGTTCCGGGGCATTACCGGGTTTATTCGGCTCCCGAAAAGGCAATGTGGTGCTGCGTGGGATCGGGGATGGAGAATCATGCCAGGTACGGACAGTTTATCTATATGCACAACGATAATCAGGACGAAGTATTCGTCAATCTTTTCGTGCCGTCGGAATTAAATTGGAAGGATAAAAAAGTAACCATTACCCAGCACACCGACTTCCCGGCCGGGGAAAAAAGTCAATTACATATCGATGTGAGCAAATCGACCCGATTTACGTTGAAAATCAGGCATCCGTGGTGGGCTTCGTCTTTTTCGGCAAGGGTGAACGGGGTCGATTACGCCCTGAATTCAAGGCCGGGAACTTATGTCGGTATTCAACGAAAATGGAAAAAGGGAGATGTGGTGGAACTCTCCATGCCCATGAAGGTTACCGTCGAAGAGCTTCCGAATGTGCCTTCGATGATAGCGATCATGCGGGGCCCGCTGTTGCTGGCTGCCAAAACGAATGCTGAAAATCTGTACGGACTGGTAGCTGGTGACGGGCGTTGGGAGCATATTGCCCATGGTCCGCTGGTGCCCTTGCTCGAAACACCCCGTATCATTGGTTCGCGGGACGAAATTCTTGCAAAATTGGCAAAAATGGAACCGGTGGAAGGTAAAGAACTGTGCTTCAGAGTTCCCGGTTTAATCGCCCAGAAAGAATATGAAAACCTGGTTTTCGAGCCTTTTTATGCTATCCACGATAGCAGGTATATGATGTATTGGTTGTCGATGACCGCCGGCGAGTTTGAAAAGTATAAAGCCGAAAAAGCGGAGGAAGAGCATACGAAGTTGGTGCTCGATGCCCGGACGATCGATCGGGTTGATACCGGCAAACAACAGCCGGAATCCGACCATGCCATGAAGTCGCAGCATTCGCACCGCGGCTCTCATCTGGGAGAATCGTGGCGCGATGCCCGCAATGGCGGATTCGTTGAATATACCTTGAAAACCAATCAGGAGCAAAATCTTTCGCTGATGGTCAGGTACTGGGGGAATGAAGGACCGGACAGGCAGTTCGACATCCTGATCGACGGACAGCTCCTGCGCTCTGAAAAGTTGTCGGACAAATGGCGGCGGGATACCTTTATGAATGTCGAATATACCCTTCCGGCCGACTTGACCGCTGCTAAAACTGCCATTGTGGTGCGCTTTCAATCCAAGCCCGGAGCCATTGCCGGAGGTATTTTTGATCTGCGGTTGCTGAGGGTATTACCTAGTAATTAATTTTTTCAATTTCATACCATGCGAAAACACTGGATTCTTTTTTCTTTGTTGCTTTTCAACGTTCTTTTTGTTGCTGCTGCAACCACCGTCTCAAGTCCTGATGCCCGGCTGGTCGTGACCATCGATCTGGTGAACGGCAAACTGGTTTACCGGGTGAATTACGACGGTAAGCCGGTTATCGAACCTTCGGAGCTGGGGGTGCTAACCAATGAAGGCGATTTTAGCCGTGAACTGGTTTTTGTTGAAGCCAACAACGAGCTTGTTGAAAAAAACTATGTGCAGGACCGTATTAAAAAATCATCGATAAGCTACCGGGCCAACGGAGTTGTTGTGAAGGTGGAAAATGCTGAGCAGCAGAAGATGAGTGTTCGTTTCCAGGTAAGTAACAACGATGTAGCCTTCCGCTATGAGCTCGAACCAATGGGTGAACGCCTGGCCTGTGTCGTACTGCAGGAAACCACCGGGTATACATTCCCGCCTACGGCTACCGGTTTTCTCTCCAATATGATGGGGTCGATGGGAGCTTTTGCCCGTACTTCGCCAAGCTATGAAAGCGGATATACCAACGATGTTCCGGTGGGCGATCAAACCAGGAATAAAGACGGCTATGTTTTTCCCGCCCTGTTCCGGATTGCCGGCGATGGCTGGGTATTGCTTTCCGAAACGGGCGTAAGTAGCAATTATTGTGCTTCCCATCTGAGCCCTTCTTCCGGCGGCGGGTTTAAACTGCAGTTCCCGGCCATGTCGCAAAACAATGGAGTCGGTTCCAATACGGTGCAGATGGGATTGCCGGGAGCAACGCCCTGGAGAACAATTACCGTGGGGAGGACGCTTAAACCGATAGTGGAAACCACCATTCCTTTCGATCTGGTGGAGCCTCTGTACGCACCTTCCAGGTCGTACCGGCCGGGACGGGCCAGCTGGAGCTGGATTGTTTGGCAGGATCAGAGTATGAATTGGGCCGACCAGATTCAATATGTCGACCTGGCAGCTGCCATGGGATACGAATATATTCTGATTGATGCGTTGTGGGATACCAATATTGGTTACGAACGGATGAAAGAACTGATCCGTTATGCCGATTCGAAACAGGTAGGCGTGTTTTTGTGGTACAATTCCAATGGGGGCTTCAACGACGCTCCTCAAACGCCCAAAAACAAAATGCATAATCCGGTGGTGCGCCGCAAGGAAATGAAATGGTTGCAGGAAGCAGGGGTTAAGGGGCTGAAAGTGGACTTTTTCGGCGGCGATAAACAGGAAACCATGCGCTTGTACGAGGATATTCTGGTGGATGCTGATGAGCATGGGTTGATGATCGTTTTTCATGGTTGTACCTTGCCGCGGGGCTGGGAACGTATGTATCCGAATTTTGTTGGTAGCGAGGCGGTGCTTGCTTCGGAAATGCTGGTTTTTTCTCAGTATGTACGCGATAATGAAGCTTTTTTTGCCACTCTCCATCCCTTTATCCGCAATGCCGTCGGTAGCATGGAGTTTGGGGGCGTTTTCCTGAATAAATTTTTAAATCGCTCCAACCGCAAAGGGGCGCAACGATTGACAACCGATGCTTTTCAGTTAGCTACAGCCGTGTTGTTTCAATCGCCCATGCAAATGTTTGCCCTTACTCCCAATAACCTGCAGGACGCTCCGTCCTTTGCCGTCGATTTTATGAAAGAAATACCTGCCAGCTGGGACGAGACGGTGTATGTGGACGGATATCCCGGAAAGTACATAGTTCTTGCACGCCGGCACAACACCGACTGGTACCTTGGAGCAGTAAGCGCCTTAAATGAGCCGTTGAAACTCAAGCTCGACTTGCCCATGTTTGCCGGTAAACAAATCAGGCTGATCAGCGACGATAAAACTAAAATCTCCACCCGTTCGCAATCGGCCGTACCGGCCGACGGTTCGTTCGAGATTACCGTTCAACCGAAAGGCGGATGTGTGATTTATTAATTTTTTCATGCTTGGGAACATGGTGAATATTAAATTATGGGTTGGTACCGTGCTGCTGGCTGCCAACGGTATGCTGGCCGGATCGGTAGCGTCCAACTCCGTTTTATGGTACAATCGGCCGGCAACGAGATGGGAAGAGGCGTTACCGGTCGGAAATTCGCGATTGGGCGCTATGGTGTACGGCAAACCTCAGCAGGAAGAAATACAGCTCAACGAGGAAACCATCTGGGGGGGCGGTCCGTATACGAATCATAATCCCGGCGCCCCGGGAGCCCTGAATCAGATTCGCGATCTTGTTTTTAAAGGCCATGCCGGAGAAGCAGACAAACTGATCAACCAACATTTCTTTACACGTGTGCACGGTATGCCTTATCAGACTGCCGGTGCGCTGCTTCTCAACTTCCCGGATCATGAGGAGGTGGGTTCGTATTATCGTGAATTGGATCTTGCGAAGGCTGTAACTACTACGCGCTACAGCCGGAAGGGAATCGGGTATACCCGGACAACGATAGCTTCGTTTGCCGACGATGTGATTATCATGCACTTAACGGCTTCCGAAAAAGAAGCGATCAGTTTTAACCTGGAGTATAAATCGCGTGCCGATCATACGACCGGGGCGGTCGGCACTTCTTTTGTTGTGTATGGCCGCGGCACCGATCACGAAGGAATACAAGGCCGGATCAGGTATCAGATTCATGTCAGGGCCGTGAATAAAGGCGGAGAGGTGGTGGTGGGCGATAAAGGCCTGACGGTGCAGCGTGCCGACGAGGTGACGCTCTATATTTCCATCGGGACTAATTTTGTGGATTATAAAACCCTTTCGGCCGATGAGGGCGCCCGCGCCGCACATAAATTGGACGCAGCCCTGAAAAAGAACTTCGATGAGGCCCTACGCGGGCATTCGTCGCGTTATGCGCTTCAGTTCAATCGCTTCGAATTAAACCTGGGCGCTGATCCTGTGGCGGCAAAACTACCCACGAATGAGCGGATCGCGACCTTTAAAAGCACGCAGGATCCTTCTCTGGTGGCCCTTCTCGTGCAGTTTGGACGCTATTTGCTGATTAGTTCGTCGCAGCCGGGCGGTCAACCGGCCAATTTGCAAGGTGTTTGGGCGCATTCGCTCACTCCGCCGTGGGACTCGAAGTATACCATCAATATCAACACCGAAATGAATTATTGGCCGGCGGAAATCACCAACTTGTCGGAAACGCACGATCCGCTTATTCAGATGGTGAAAGAACTGGCTGTTACCGGCACTGCAACAGCTCGCGAGATGTACGGTGCCGAAGGTTGGGTAGCCCACCATAATACGGATCTTTGGCGGGTGACGAGCCCCATCGATTTTGCAGCTGCCGGCATGTGGCCTACCGGTGGGGCATGGCTCACCCAGCACCTGTGGGAACGCTATCTTTTTACCGGCGATAAGACCTTCCTGAAGGAGGTGTTCTTTGTTTTCAAAGGTGCCGCCGACTATTTTCTAAGCAGTATGGTAAAACATCCTGTTCACAACTGGATGGTGGTTTCTCCTTCGGTGTCGCCCGAACATGGACCCATTTCGGCTGGGTGTACCATGGATAATCAGCTGGTGTTTGATGTGCTGTCGCGCACCGCTATGGCAATTGATATTCTCGATGGAAACCGGGAGTATAAACAGAAATTAATGGCCCGTTTGGCCATGCTGCCGCCGATGCAGATCGGGAAACATTCGCAGCTGCAGGAATGGTTGGACGACCGCGATGATCCCGGCAATCAACATCGTCACGTCTCACACCTGTATGGTTTGTATCCCGGCAATCAGATTTCTCCCTACAAAACTCCCGACTTGCTCGAAGCCGCCCGGAATTCCTTGCTTTACAGAGGCGATATGGCTACCGGATGGTCGATCGGATGGAAAGTCAATCTGTGGGCCCGCCTGCTGGACGGAAATCATGCATACAAAATCATCAATAATATGCTTACCATAGCCGATGGTACGCCGGCCAACGACGGACGCACCTATCCGAACCTGTTTACAGCGCATCCGCCATTTCAAATCGACGGTAACTTCGGGCTGACGGCCGGAGTAGTCGAAATGCTGGTACAAAGCCACGACGATGCGGTACATCTGTTGCCGGCCCTGCCCGATCTGTGGCCTTCAGGTACTGTGAAAGGGATAGTAGCCCGGGGTGGTTTCGTGGTGGATATGACCTGGGACGATACAATGCTTACTCAGGCAGTGATTCACTCCAGGATCGGCGGAAACGTCCGCATTCGTTCCTATGTGCCACTGAAAGCTAAAGGACTGAAAATGGCGGAAGGTCCTTCGAAGAATGAGTTGCAACATTCCGCACGCACTCCCGCCCCTCTGCGGTCGGAACAAGCACAGTTGAAAGGTCTCCGCCTGAAGGAAGTGTATGAGTATGACTTGATGACCCAAGCCGGGAAAACGTATTCCATTAAAATTAAATAAATATTACCAGATGAACTTGTTTAAATGCTCCGTGATCATGCTGCTGCTGGTAGTTTCCCTGCCGGCATCCGCATCTGAAAAAACAAAAAAACTTCCTGCTAATGTGCCGGTTTTCACTGGGTTTACTTATGTGGGAGATGATAAAGTCTACCGGGATAATCCCTTGTCGGATCGTGAGTTTTATAATCCTGTTTTACAGGGTTGTTACCCCGATCCGTCGATTTGCCGTAAAGGGGATGATTATTTCGTGGTGTCGTCGTCGTTTGCCATGTTCCCCGGTGTACCCATTTTTCATTCCAGGGATCTGGTGAACTGGAAACAGATCGGACACGTGCTGGACAGGAAGTCGCAACTCAAAGTATTTGATACCGGGGTGTCGGCCGGGATTTATGCACCGGCCATCCGCTACAACAAGTACAACGATACTTTTTACATGATTACTACCCAGTTTGCCGGCGGTATTGGCAATATGGTGGTGAAAACGAAGGACCCGTTTCAGGGATGGAGCGACCCCCTACCGTTGAAGTTCGATGGTATCGACCCTTCCTTGTTTTTTGATGAGGATGGGAAAGCCTATGTGATTCATAACGATGCGCCCGATAAGGGAAAAGAATTGTACAACGGGCATCGCGTAATTAAAATCTGGGAATACGATGTGGCGAATGATCAGGTGATTGCCGGAACCGATCGGATTATTGTCGATGGAGGGGTAGATATCGCTCAGAAGCCGATCTGGATCGAGGCGCCGCATATTTATAAAAAGAACGGTATTTACTACCTGATGTGTGCCGAAGGGGGAACCGGCGGTTGGCACAGTGAAGTGATTTTCACCAGCGATAAGCCTATGGGGCCTTACAAACCGGCGCCTTCGAACCCGATACTTTCACAACGGTATTTGCAGTCTGACCGTCCGGATAAAGTAGATTGGGCCGGGCATGCCGATCTGGTGGAAGGGCCCGACGGAAAGTATTACGGTGTATTTCTGGCCATTCGCCCCAACGGTAAGGGACGTGTGAATACCGGTCGCGAAACTTTTATTCTTCCGGTCGACTGGTCGGGTACGTACCCTGTTTTCGAAAACGGGTTGGTGCCGATGAAGCCTAAACTCGAATTGCCCGAAGGGGTGGTGAATAAAACGGGGAAAGAAGGATTTTTTCCGAACGGGAACTTTCGGTTTACCGACGATTTTAAAAATCCGGTGCTCGATTTTCGCTGGATCAGCATGAGAGGCCCTCGCGAGGACTTTATCGCTTCTCATACAAAGGGATTGATTATTAAGCCCTATGCGGTTAATATTAACGAAGTGAAGCCGGTGTCGGCTCTTTTTCATCGCCAGCAGCATAAGCGTTTCAGTGCCCATACCCGTATGGAGTATCTGCCCGCAGGTCCGGGCGATCTGGCCGGATTGGTCTGCTACCAGAGTGAGGCGTTCAATTATGTGTTTGGAGTGACGGCCAAAGGCAAAGAGCATTTTATCGTGTTGGCCCGCACCGAACGAAAAGGAAGCCCCCGCGATGGCAAGGTGCAGACCACCGTTGTTGCCAGCCGGCAGGTGGACCTGGCAAAAGGGATCGATTTGAAGGTGTCGGCACTGGAAGATGAGTACCGGTTTGAATTTTCGACCGACAAGGTGAATTTTACAAACCTGGGCGGAGTGGTTTCGGGTGATATTCTTTCGACCAATGTGGCGGGCGGCTTTACGGGCGCACTGATTGGTCTGTATGCTACCACCCTGAATGATATTAAGTTATAACCAAGAAATTCTACTAGCATGTTTAATACGAAATGGAGCGTAATGGCTGCTTTGTTCTTTTGGAGTGTCGGTTCTGTTGTTGCCGCCTCAAGGATGGGCCAAAGCTATGTTACCGAACAGGAAGGAGATGGTTTTTTTACCATCAAAAACAAGGATGCGGTGGCCGGACTGCTGATCTGTTCTTCCGATTATCCGGGTGTAATCCGGGCGTTCTACGATTTACAGGAAGATATAGCACGGGTTACAGGCTCGAAACCCGATTTCAGGTTCAATAGAACCTTTAATGCACGGCAGGTGATCATTGCCGGAACCTTAGGTAAAAGCACCCTCGTCGATCGATTGGCCGAACGAAACTTGATTGATGCGAATGAACTCCGCGGGAAATGGGAGAAATTCATTATCAAAACGATCGATAATCCGTTGCCGGGTGTCCAACAGGCGTTGGTGATTGCCGGTAGCGATAAACGAGGTACTATTTACGGTATTTACGATTTGTCGGAACAGCTGGGAGTATCGCCCTGGTACTGGTGGGCCGATGTACCGGTTCAGAAAAAAGAGAAGGTGTTCGTTGTTCCCGGTGCCTATACCCAAGGCGAACCTGCCGTGAAGTACCGCGGGATTTTTATCAACGACGAGGCACCCTGCCTTACCAGCTGGGTGAAACATACCTACGGCACCGATTATGGCGATCATCGGTTTTATACCCGCGTTTTTGAGCTGATTCTGAGGTTGAAGGGTAATTATTTGTGGCCGGCCATGTGGAACTGGGCCTTTTATGCCGATGATCCGCTCAATAGTAAGATAGCCGACGAGATGGGGATCGTGATGGGGACTTCGCACCACGAGCCGATGGCGCGCAACCATCAGGAGTGGAGCCGGAAACGCCGGGAATATGGCGCCTGGAACTACGCGACCAACCAAAAGGTAATCGATCGGTTTTTCAGGGAGGGGATCGAGCGGATGAAAGGTACGGAGGATATCGTTACCATTGGGATGCGCGGCGATGGCGATGAAGCCATGTCGAAAGAAACGGACGTGCAGTTGCTCGAACGGGTGGTTAAAAATCAACGTAAAATAATCGAACAAACCACAAAACGACCTGCCGGCGCGACTCCCCAGATTTGGGCCCTTTACAAGGAAGTGCTCGATTATTACGATGCCGGCATGGGGGTGCCCGAGGATGTTATAATTCTCTTGTGCGACGATAACTGGGGTAATGTGCGTCGTCTTCCCAATGCAAAAGAATTAAACCACCCGGGCGGATGGGGGATGTATTACCATGTCGACTATGTGGGTGCCCCCCGTAATTCGAAATGGCTCAATGTAACTCCGATCCAGCATATGTGGGAGCAGTTGCAGCTCACCTACGATTATGGCGTCGATCGGCTTTGGGTGCTCAACGTGGGCGATATCAAACCCATGGAATACCCCATCACCTTGTTTATGGATATGGCCTGGAACCCGACACGGTACACTGCCGCCGACCTGCTGGATCATCCGCGGGCATTTTGTGCGCAACAATTCGGGTCCGATCAGGCCGACGAAGCGATGCGCATTTTAAACCTGTACAGCAAATACAACGGTCGGGTTACTGCCGAAATGCTCGATCGTACAACCTATAATCTCGAAACCGGAGAGTGGAAAAAGGTATCGGACGAATACCTGAAACTCGAGGCCGAAGCATTACGGCAATACCTCACGCTGAAGCCGGAGTTCCGCGATGCCTACAAGCAATTGATTTTGTTTCCGGTTCAGGCGATGGCCAATCTTTACGAGATGTATTATTCGCAGGCCATGAATCATCAGTTGTATGCCGCGAATAATCCGCAAGCCAATGCGTGGGCCGATAAGGTGGTACGCACGTTTAAACGTGATGCCGAGTTGGAATACGATTACAACCATGTGATGGCCAATGGGAAATGGAAAAATATGATGATCCAGAAAAAGATTGGCTACACGTCGTGGAACGATAATTTTCCGGCGAATAAGATGCCGGAGGTTTTCAGAATCGAAAATCCCGGAACTGCTGTCGGAAAGTACGTTTTTACTCCCGGTAATGGGTATGTGTCGATCGAGGCCGAACACTATTACGAACTGAAGCATGCCGCCCATGCCCGCTGGACCGTGATTCCCCATTCGGGACGTACCCTGAGTGGTATGGCGGTCATGCCTTATTCGGAGCCGGTAGCCGGTGCATCCGTAAGTTATAAAATGAAACTTCCGGCCGAAGTGAAAACCGTTACGGTTCACGTAGTGGTAAAATCGACCCTCGCTTTTGCCAATCTGGATGGACATCGATACCAGGTCGGATGGGAGGGAGGAGAATCGCAAACGGTAAATTTCAATGCCGATTTGAACGAAAAACCGGAAAATATCTATTCGGTATTCTACCCTACCGTTGCCCGCAGAGTGGTGGAGAAGAAGGTGAAGCTGGAGGTGCCGGCATCGGCAGACGGGATGCAGGTACTCACACTGACTCCCTTGGATCCGGGTATCGTATTCCAAAAAATCGTGGTCGACTTCGGAGGGTACAAAAACTCCTATCTGTTTATGGATGAGTCGCCCAGTATCAGGTCAAACTCGACGGTAAAATAATCATAATTGAATAATAAATGAAGGCTTTTAAATTAGTGAGTGTTGGTAAATTGTTGGTTTTTATGCTGATGTTGTCGGGTTGCGTGGCGGTGAAAGCCGAAAGTAAACGGACGGTAAATAAATTCGTACACCGTACGGCCGGGAATCCTTATCTCCCGCTATGGGAACATTTACCCGATGGAGAACCGCGTGTTTTTGAAGATCCCGATAAACCCGGTTTCTACCGGGCTTATATAATTGGTTCGCATGATTTGCGTTTCACGAGTTATTGCGGACCCGATATACGGATGTGGTCGGCTCCGGTCGAAAATTTATCGGAATGGAGGGACGAAGGGCCGATATTTTCGTACCACATCGAAGGGCAGTGGGATGTGATGTACGCTCCCGACCTGGTGGAAGTGAAACGCAGGGACGGAACAAAGGAGTATTACCTGTATCCGCATAGTCGCGGTCGCAACCGCGAAGCGATGGTGGCTAAAGGTGCTCGTCCCGATGGTCCTTTCACGCCCATCAATCTTACCGAAGATGGAACGCGTACGGTTCCGGGAAGTATTTTGGGTTTCGATCCTGCCGTATATATCGAATACATTACCGATCCTGCCGATCCCGATTTTGAAATCGGGTTCCGGGCCTATGCTTTCTGGGGGTTTCAACGCTCGCTGGCGGCTCAGTTAGATCAAAATACAATGTATTCGCTCCGTCCGGGTACCGACATCATTCCCTACCTGCTTCCGGCCAGTTCGCGCTACGGGGCGATACGCGATCCTCAAGGCACGGTATACCCGAATGTATATGCCGGCCAGGACCTGGGCACCTTTAATTTTTTCGAAGCTTCGTCGATTCGTAAGGTTGGCAATAAATACATCACTGTTTTCAGCGGTTACTCCGGGCCCGAATATGGTGTGAGCAGTTCCAATTCGACCTTGCGTTATGCTGTTGCCGATTCGCCGCTGGGCCCGTGGAAAAGCGGGGGTGTGCTCATCGATTCGCGGGGGCCAGTATTGAATAAAGACGGTTCGCGGATTCAAACATCCAACGGCGGACACAATACGCACGGTAGTATCGAGCAAATCAACGGCCAGTGGTATGTGTTTTACCATCGTCCACCCCGGAATTTTGGCTTTGCACGCCAGGCTGTTGTAGCTCCTGTGACGATACAGGTAGACGATAAACCTGTGGCCGAAGGAGGAACAGCCGTAATCAGAGGGTACGATCCCTATGCCGCCGATCGGATTTGGGGTGTGAAAGATGCTCAGGGAGTCGAATACAAAGGAGCTGAGGTGACTTCGGAAGGTTTTCATATGTACGGACTCGATCCGTATCAGTACTACTCTGCAGGGTATGCCTGTTACCTGTCCGATGTGTCGATGCAGCAGGATTCATGGGATATCTGGGATAATCATATGCCCATCACCAATATGAGAAACGGATCCGTCGCAGGATTTAAATATTTTGGATTTGGCGGCCTCCCGCGCGATACGAAAGGATTGAAAGCCTTTGAAGGTGCCCGTAAAGGTAATAAAACGGCTTTTAATCTTTTTCTGACACCCCGCTCGGCTGCATCGTTTAAAGTACATGTGTGGCTCGATGGCCCGTGGGATACTGCTCCCTGGAAGGGAAAAAAGATCGGCGAAATCATTGTCCCGGCCAACTCGAAAAAGGAGCTTACGAAATTTACGGTCGATGTAGCCCGTTTCGTCGAAGGTCTGGATAAAAAACATGCTATCTTTCTCGTTGCCGAATCCGCAAGTCAGGAACCGCTGTTCGACTTCGAAGGCTTAGGATTCAGTTCGGCATCTAAATCAATTGACCGACCGCTTGTTCCTGTTGTCCAAATTACGGTCGATGGAAAGAATATCGGGATGCCTGCGTTTCCGGTTCGTTCCACCCATCAAAACGGGATCATGGGTTACGACTTGTATGAAGCCGAGGTAAAGCTTCCTGCCGGAACCACCTCCATCCCGGTTGTAGCAGCCACTTCAAATCACGCCGGTGTAAGCATCGAAATCGAACAGGCGACATCCCTGTCGGTACCGGCGCTGGTTAAATGCAACTTTAAGGGTGTTGTGAAAACATATAAAGTAGTGTTTTCCAGTCCGGCCTCCTGATGTGAATTCCGCTTTACAAGCTTGTATCTAATATTGGAAATAAAGTATCTATAATTAGATAAGCTCCGGTGGGGCATGGATTATTTTTGTGCATGAAAAAAGTGCTAAAAAGTATGTAATAAAGGCCGATTCGGGCAGGAAAACACAAACAGCTATTAAATACAGGCAGTATCTATAAATAAAATATAATTGTTAACCTCAAAAAATTCTGATATGACACCAACGATTGATTACAGCTGAAACCCATGGAACCCGGAAACGCGATCGCTGTTTCCAACTAGCATACACATAAAAAAATATTCATTCCAAGTTAAAGATTAATGAAGATATAATGAAACAATTTATTCATAACAAGAGATATGATTTCATCAAGGTCAGCAAGCTGAAAGCAATATCGGTATCTTTATTTATTTTAGTGTCGGGTTGTTTTTCAACCTTAGCGGCACAAAATAATATCCTGGTTAAAGGTGTGGTGGTCGATACATCAAAAGAACCAATTATTGCAGCTTCCGTCGTACTTAAATCGAGCACAGGAATCGGTACGGTTACCGATGTCAACGGGCGTTTTTCAATCGAAGTGCCCTCGGCCAATGCAGTGCTGGTAGTTTCCTATATAGGGATGGAAACCCAGGAAGTGCCTTTGCGCGGACGTACTTCGATCACTGTCGAGATGAAGGATAACAATTTGATTCTCGAAGAAGTGGTTGTCGTAGGATTCGGTCAGCAAAAAAAAGCGAGTATTGTAGGCTCGATCGTTCAAACCGGAGCCGATAAGCTGGAACGTACCGGAGGGGTAAGCAACCTCGGCGCCGCCTTGACCGGTAATTTGCCGGGGGTGGTAACCATCAGCAGCACGGGGGTGCCGGGCGAAGAAGATCCGCGGATTTTAATTCGTGCGGCCAGTTCATGGAACAATAGCGAACCGCTCGTGCTCATCGATGGGATTGAACGCCCTTTGTCGAGTGTCGATATCAATTCGGTAGAGTCGATTTCCGTTTTAAAAGATGCCTCGGCCACTGCAGTATTCGGGGTGAAGGGAGCCAATGGGGTAATATTGGTATCGACAAAGCGAGGAAAGGAAGGAAAGGCCCGTATCGATGTGGGCTTCAGTTCCACTGTCAAAACAGCTTCCCGCTTGCCGGGCAAGCTCGATGCGTATGATGCATTGATGTTGAAAAACCGTCTGGTGGAATACGAACTGGCTTCGTTACCTTCGTCGTGGGCCTATATTACTCCGCAAAGTACGATCGATCAGTACCGGAATCAAACTACGCAGGAGCAACGCGAACGTTATCCGAATATCGACTGGGTCGATTATTTATTCAAGGATTTCGCCATGTCGTACAATACCAATGTGAATATCTCGGGAGGTACCAGTAAGGTGAAGTATTTCTCGGCGCTCGACTATCAGTACGAAGGCGACTTATTCGACGTGAAGGATAATAACCGCGGTTACAGCACCGGGTTCGGGTTTAACCGCCTGAATACGCGTACCAATCTCGATTTCCAACTGACCAAAACCACTTCGTTCAAAGTCAATCTTTTTGGTTCGTACGGGGTGAAACAGTCGCCCTGGAGCGATTTTGAATACCGCCTGTGGAACGGAGCCTATTCGTTGTCGCCGGATGTGTACTACCCCCGCTATTCCGATGGCGCCTGGGGTTATTATGCTCCGCAAGCCGTCGATGCTCCCAACTCGGCCATGGAGATTGCTACCAAAGGGATGAAGCAGTCGACAACGACGCGCATCAATACCGACTTTGCGTTGCAGCAGGATCTGGGATTTCTGCTCAAGGGACTGAGTTTGAATGCCAAGTTGTCGTGGGACTTCAATTCGATGGAGGCCGACCGGGGCGTGCGTGATAATAGCGATGTATATCAAAAGTGGATTGATCCGAAAACAGGGGTAGTCTTCATTCCGAATAATATCGACGGAAATACCAATTTCGACTGGCAGGAAAACGTGAACTGGAGTACCCAGGCGGGTACGATGCAGGACTGGAATACCCGCCGTATCCTGCGGTATCAGGCCCAGCTCAATTATGGCGCTTCGTTTGGCAACCATAACGTGACGGCCATGGGTAACGTAGCCCGTGAAGAAAATGCCGGTGGTAGCGCTATTCCTAATTACCGCGAGGACTGGGTGTTCCGTACCACATACAATTATGCCAATAAGTATTTCGCGGAATACAACGGCGCGTACAACGGTTCCGAGAAATTCAGTCCCGAATATCGTTTCGCGTTTTTCTCGTCGGGAGCTGTAGGATGGATGCTAAGCGAAGAGAAATTCATGAAAAGCCTTAGCTTTCTCGATATGCTGAAGCTCAGAGCTTCGTACGGCCAGATAGGAGACGATAATGTGAGCAGCAGCTTTTTGTACATGACCTTGTGGAATTACGGCGGAACGTCGTGGCTGGGCGATACCGAGAACTCGCGGAGTCCCTACACCTGGTATTCGCTCAATCAGCTGGGAAATCCCGATATCCACTGGGAAACTGCAATCAAACGGAATTATGGAGTCGATTTCGCACTGTTCGACGGACTGATTTCGGGAGCCTTCGATTATTTCCACGACAACCGTACCGATATTCTGGTAGCCGGCACCAACCGGGCCATTCCTTCCTACTTTGGAATGAAAGCACCGTTTGCCAACCTGGGTGAAGTGGAAGTGAAAGGTTACGAAGCAGAGCTGAAATTCAACAAAGTACTACCTAATAAAATGCGTATCTGGGCCAATGCCAGTATGACCCACGCGGTGGATAAGATCATCGAACGCGACGATCCGCAATTGCTGCCGGCCTACCGTAAACAGGCGGGTTATGCCATCGGTCAGACCCGTTCGGTCATTACGCACGGTTACTATACTACTCCCGATGAGTTATACGCTACTACTCAGTTTGAAAGCCACGACGCCTCCAAAATGCTGGGGAACTACGTACTGGTCGATTTCAACGGCGATGGTATCATCGACGATAACGATAAGGCTCCCACGGAGTATTCGTCCAATCCTCAAAATACCTATAATACTACTTTCGGGGTCGATTATAAAGGATTCAGTGTATTCCTTCAGTTCTACGGAGTTAATAATGTATCGCGTTGGATCGGTTTGTCGAGTTTTTCACGTCCCTGGATGAATACGGCCTATTACGAGGGTAATCTGTGGTCGAAAGAAGAGTTGAATCCCGACGCTCCCAATCCTACGCTCGCCAGCACCAATTACGGCGAATACCGGGGCGACCATTACCTTTACGATGGGTCGTACCTTCGTTTGAAAAACGCTGAGGTGTCGTATACCTTCGATTCGAAAACGGTAAAACGGATCGGACTGAATGCCTTACGGGTGTATCTGAATGGAAATAACCTGTTGTTCTGGTCGAACATGCCCGACGATCGCGAGTCGAACGTAGGCGGATGGCAGGTGAGTCATTATCCGACAATGAAGCGATTTAATTTAGGTTTGAAAGTGACATTTTAAAGCAGTTGAAAATGAAAAAGTTATTCAAAATATTTATATACCTTATCGTTGCCTCGATAACGGTGAGTGTGGCTTCGTGTGAGGAATACCTCGACAAAGAGCCGATGACGGATGTGAGTCCGGAAGATGCCTTCAAGAACTTCTTCAATTTTCAGGGATTTGTTGAAGAATTGTACCATTGTATACCCGATTTTGCCAACCAGCAATACAACAATAGTTTCAACTGGGGCGAAGAGGAACATTACAGCCTGAACGGGGTGAATCAGAACATCCTGATCAGCAAACTCGATTTGGGGAATTTCTGGGCGTGGCAACGCGAATATGCGCCCAACGATACCTGGCTCGACCGCGATCCTGTTTCGACCAGCACCAACAATGGAAACGCAGGCGATACTCGCTGGCAGAAAGCGCTCTGGCCGTTGGCTTGGGTGGGAATCGCCAAAGCGAATATCGGTCTGGCCAATCTCGATAAGTTTCATGGTACCGAAGAGGAACGTAAACTGATCGAAGGTCAGTTGTATTTCTTCCGCGGTTGGTTTCACTTTCAGCTCATTCAGTACTTCGGCGGTTTGCCTTATATCGATCGGGTGCTGGATGTGTCGCAGAAAGTGGATTTGCCTCGCGAAACCTATCACGAATGTGCCGACAAAGCAGCGGCCGATTTTCGCAAAGCAGCCGATTTGCTGCCCTTGCATTGGTACGATATCGGCACTACCGCGGGGAATGAATACCGCATCAACAAGGCTATGGCGCTGGCCTACCTGGGTAAAAATTATTTATGGGCTGCCAGTCCGCTCATGAACAAGCAACTGACCGGAAGCACTGGGTACAATACCGACTATGCCCGCAAGGCAGCCGACGCCTTTGGCGAATTCCTCGAGTTGGTCGAAACCGGTCAAACCCGGTATGCACTCAACGATTTCTCGAAATATGCCGAATCGTGGATGACGACGACGGGAATCACGCCCGGTAAAATTACGAATCCCGGCGATCTGACCTCGAAAACGGAAGTGATTTTCAAAGGGCCGCATTACGGGGGCACCGGATGGTCGCTCAATCACCAGTACCTGGCCGCCAATATCCTGTTTGGCCGCAGTTGGTCGTTCTATCCTACGGCCAATTATGCCAACTATTTCGGGATGAAAAACGGATTGCCTATCAACGATTTTGTTCCGGGCGAAGGACATTTGTCGAATGTTGCCGGCGCCGAATCGGGTTATAATCCGAGTTACCCGTGGCGCAACCGCGACCCCCGCTTTTATAAAACGTTTGCATTCGACACGCAGCAAATGGTACAGGGAACGCTCACGGCCGAACAGGAAGGATGGCGGTATGCGAACTTATTTACCTATTCGTCGGTCGACGATCCGATTACCTACCGAAATCCTCAGGCAGGAAGTACTACGGGTTATCTGCTTCGTAAGTATAATCCGGATGGTGTAAACCGGTTCGATGCCAAATGGTCGGGTCATGTGATTCATGTGCCCTGGGTGCGCCTGGCCGATGTGTACCTGATGTATGCCGAAGCTGCCCTGTATGCCACCAATAGTGCAAATGGCAAATCCGATAAAGTGAATCTCACTGCTGTCGAAGCTGTCAACAAGGTGCGCGCCCGTGCCGGAGTCGATAATGTACATGCGAAATTCCTGAGCAGTGTCGACGCCTTTATGTCGGAAATTCGGCGTGAACGGGCCGTGGAACTGGCCTATGAAGGCCACCGGTTCAACGACCTGCGCCGCTGGTTGCTGCTCGATAAAGCTCCTTATACCTATAAGAAAGCCATTGAATTTACCCGCCGGAGCAAAACCCGCTTCAATAAAACGGATGCTACGGCCAATGAGGTGGTGGGTATCACCGAACGGGTTATTCTGGAGCGGAAGTTCGATCAAAAACACTATTGGCTCCCTTTGAAAAAAGCCGATACTTTTATGTACCTCGAGTTCCCGCAAAATCCGGGTTGGTAATGCATGCTATCTATTGATATATACTATAAAACGAATACAATGAAACATATAAAAATAGGACTGTTTTTATCGTTGGCCTTGCTTGCAAACTGCTTGTTTGCCACTCATGCTGCCGATGCCAAAGCGAAAGGAAAGGCAGTTGAAGAACTACCTGTAGCCCTGGAAGAGCAAAATACGAATCCATCCAGGGGCGACGAACTGATTCAGGTGGCACTCCGTAGTGTGAAGCGCACCGATGTAATGAACGATGTCGATGCCATTCATGTGCCGGAAATTCTGGAAAAGAATTACAATACCTACAGCCTCGACAATCTCATGTCGTATATTCCCGGCTTCAACGGCAATATATGGGGTAACAATTCGTTCCTGGTGATCGTGGATGGTGTGCCTCGCGATGCCAACAACGTGCTTCCCACCGAAATCGAACAGATTACGGTGCTCAAAGGAGCTGCGGCAACCGTTTTGTACGGCAGTCATGCCGCCCGCGGTGCTATCGTGATCACCACCAAAAGAGGTACTGCCAATACCGATTATATCAAGGTGCGTGTGAATACCGGCCTTCATGCTCCCAAAGCGTATCCTACCTATCTGGGTTCGGCCGATTACATGGAGCTGTATAACGAAGCTCGCCGGAACGATGGTCTCAGTCCGTTGTTTGACGGCTCGACACCCGAACTGACGATTGATAACTACCGTTCGGGACGCAATCCGTACCGCTTCCCCGATATCGATTATTATTCGCCCGATTACCTGCGGAAATATTCGAACCGTTCGGATGTAACTGCCGAATTTGTAGGAGGAAACGAGCGGGCTCGCTACTATACCAATATAGGAATGAGCAACAACACTTCGTTGCTGAGTGTGGGCGAAGGCGCCAACGATGCCACTACCCGGATGAATGTGCGGGGTAATCTGGATATTAAAATCAACGATTTTATTACGAGCCGTATCAATGCGACCATGGTGTTTTACGATAGTAAAGGGGCGCAGGGTAATTACTGGAACAATGCTTCTACCTTACGGCCCCATCGCTACACCCCCCTGATTCCTCTCAGCTACCTCAAAGGAGAGACCGAAGCCGGGCAACTGCTGCTCGACGAGTTGGTTGCTTCCGGTTCGTTCCTCATCGACGATAAGTACCTGATCGGGGGGAATATGAATCACCAGACGCATCCTTTTGCCGAAATGCTTACCAAAGGCAGTAGTACCTATTCCAGCCGGAATTTTAAGTTCGATGCCGGTGTGGATATTAACCTGGCGGCTCTTCTGAAAGGACTATCGTTCAGTACGCAGTTTGGTGTCGATTATTTGTCGAGCTTCAATCTGTCGGTCAACAATAATACCTACGCGGTACACGAAGCTAAGTGGTGGCAGGATGCCGAAGGGAATGAGTTTATCGGAGAGCTTACCAAAATCAATCAGGACAAGGTGGCCCGTACACGCAATTTGTCGGGTTCGTACCTTCGTCAGAATACCTTTTTCACCGGTAGCCTCAATTACAACAACAGTTTCGGCGGAGAACATCACGTATCGGCCGTGTTGAACGGCCGTGCTGCCATGGAGTCGATTTCGCAGGTCTATCAGGATAATATTGCGGCTAATCTCGGTTTACATGCCGGTTACAATTATGCTCAAAAGTATTATGCCGATTTCAGCGGTAATATGGTGTATTCCACCCGTTTTGCTCCGGGTGCTTCCCGTCGTGGTTTTTCGCCGACTCTTTCGCTGGCATGGCGCCTCACGGGCGAAGAGTTTCTGGCCGGTTCGGAGCTTTTCGACGATCTCAAAATCAATGCTTCGGCAGGTATCGTCAATACCGATCTCGATTTTACCAGTTACTACCTCTTTTCCGAAATCTACCAGCGCACCGGCTGGAACAGCTGGCAGGAGGGGAGCTCCCGCAATGGCACTTATGTTGTGCGTGGCGGCAATCCCGATCTTACCTTCGTGAAACGGAAAGAGGTGAACTTCGGGTTCAATGCTTCGCTGCTCGATAAAAAGCTGCAACTGTCGGCCACCTATTTTAACAGCATCATGGACGGTCTGCCCGTGCAAAGTTCGACCATCTACCCGAGTTATTTTGTGTATTCGTCGACCAATATGGTGCCTTACGATAATTTCAATGCCGATCAACGCACCGGTTTCGATTTCGGAGTCAATTATTCGGCACGTCTGGGGCAAGTGGACCTTATTGCAGGCGTCAACGGATTGTATTACGAAACCAAGGCCCTGAAAAGAAACGAATCGGTTGAATTTGAAAACCAACGCCGCCAGGGTAATCCGATCGACGGGATTTATGGCATGCGCTCGCTGGGGATCTACCAGAACGAGCAGGAAATTGCCGATCGGAACCTGATCCATTCGCTCGGAGCCGTGAAACCCGGCGATATCAAATACGTGGATATTACAGGCGACGGTATTATCGACGGGAAAGACGTGGAGTACCTGGGTCGTTGGAATTCGCCGCTTTCGGTGGGGATGCATCTGACGCTGAAATGGAATAATTTCACCTTGTTTGCCGTTGCCAACGGACGGTTTGGCGGTTATGCAATGAAAAACAACAGTTACCAATGGATTTATGGCGATCGTAAATATTCAGAGGTGGTGTGGGGAAGAAGTATCCTGGGAACCGACGATAATGGCAAACTCTTCGTTACCAACCCCGAATCGGCGACCTATCCGCGTCTTACTTCCACAACATCGGACAATAACTTCCGCGATTCCGATTACTGGATGTACAAAAACGACCGGTTCAACCTGTCGAAAGTACAGCTTTCGTACGATTTCCCCAAGGAATGGCTTCGTAAATCCGTAGTGTCGGAAGTCGGGGTGTATGTAAGCGGTGCCGATTTGCTGGTGATTGCCAAAGAACGTAAATTGATGGAAATGAACATCGGTAGCAGCCCGCAAACCCGGTTCTTCAATTTAGGTGTAAAAGCGCAGTTTTAAAATTTGAAAAAATCGAAAGTATGATGAAAAAAAATATTTTAGCTCTGATGGTGGCCGTTGTTGCCCTGGCGGGATGCAGCGAGATGTTCGAACCTTCGGTGGAGAACAATCTGACCAAAGACTTTATGTATAAAGAAGCTTCGTTTGCCGAAGGGATGATTGCGGTTGCTTATTCGCAGATTCCAACCAATGGGTATTCGTTCAACGAAGTGGCTACCGACGATGCGGTAAGCAACGACCCCAACAATGGGTATATGAAACTGGCTACCGGTCAGTGGTCGTCGAACAACTATTTCGCGGTCGACCGGTGGAACCAGTGCTACAGCGCCATCTTATACCTGAATACGCTGATTGAAGAAGCCGATAAGGTAGATTGGGCCGAAAATGAACATGCCCGTGAGTTGTTTACGATTCGCATTCGGGGCGAAGCCTATGGTTTACGTGCGCTTTATTATTACTATCTGCTGCAATCGTTTGGCGGATGGAGCGATGGCGAGTTGCTGGGCGTTCCTTTGATTTTGCAGCAACAGGATAAAAAAGCCGATTTCAATTTACCTCGCGCCAGCTATGTGGCCACCGTTTCGCAGATCTATGCCGATATCGAGGAAGCCATCAAACTGCTGCCGGAAGAATACCAGGACATCGATATCAACGCTCAGCCCGTACCGGCGAAATACGTGGAGATGGGCATTCCGGCAACGGAGGTGGTAACGTATAACCGCGTGATGGGCGAGAAGTTCAGGGGCCGGATGAACGGATTGATTGCTACGGCCGTCAAAGCCCAGACCGCTTTGCTGGCTGCCAGTCCTGCTTTTCTTAATGGAGAAGGAACACGTTGGAACGAGGCTGCTGTAGCTGCTGCCGGACTGATCGCTAAAAAAGGCGGCGTGGGCGGCTTGTCGTCGACCGGTGGAACCTGGTACAACGACATGACGGTTATCAACTCCCTCGATAAGGGTACCAATCCTCCTGAAATCCTATGGCGTACTTCGGTGGGCGAGTCCAACAGCCTGGAAACGAACAATTATCCGCCGTCGTTGCGCGGCAATGGGCGGGTGAATCCGACCCAAAACCTGGTCGACGCTTTTCCGGCTATCAACGGTTACCCCATCGGCGATGTAAATGCCAACTACAATCCTGCGAATCCGTACGCGAACCGTGACCCGCGTTTGCGCAAGTATATCCTGTTTAATCAAAGCACTTTTGGCCCCAACAGTACGGTCATCAATATTGCTTCGGGCTCTACCGACGACGTGATCAATAAGGAAACCGGTAAGTCGACCCGTACGGGATATTACCTTCGCAAGCTGATGAAGGAATCGACCAATCTCGATCCGAACAGTGCGAAAACCGAGAAAAACTATTTTGCCCGCATCCGGTATACCGAGTTATACCTGATATACGCCGAGGCTGCCAACGAAGCGTATGGCCCTACGGGGACTGCTCCCGGGGTGTCGTTTTCGGCCTACGATGTTATCAAGGCAATTCGCATACGCGCCGGTATTACGGGGGGCGATGCCTACCTGGAATCGGTAAAGGCCGATAAGGCGAAAATGCGCGACCTGATTCGCAACGAGCGTCGTCTGGAGCTTTGCTTCGAAGGTCACCGGTTCTGGGATTTACGCCGTTGGAAGGAAAACCTGAACGTTATGGCCCGCGGTATCGGAGTGTCGAACGGGACGGTCGATCTGGGTGCTGAAGGACTCGGGGTTGCAGTCGAAAACCGTTCGTTTGAAAACTACATGTACTATGGTCCGATTCCTTTGAGCGAGACCTTGAAGTGGAGTAACCTGAAACAGAATACGGGATGGTAAGTTACTTGAATTTTAAAATTAGATGATTATGTATATGAAGAAATATTTTTTACTTTCGTTGATGGCGCTGACCCTTGTTGCGTGCAGCAATGAAGAACAGGAATTTCCGGATTTCGATTATTCCACGGTATATTTTGCCTATCAGTATCCGGTGCGTACGCTCACCCTGGGCGAGACACTTTACAACAACGAACTGGACAATGCGCATAAGGTGAAGCTGATGGCAACCTGGGGTGGCAGGTATACCAATAAAAAAGACGTGGTGATCGATGTGGAGGTGGATTCGGTATTGTGCAGGAATTTGTATTTCAAAAACAATAATGCAAAAGTGCAGGTAATGCCTGCTTCGTATTACGAACTGGCCGATTCGAAGATAAAAATACCTGCCGGTTCGATCATCGGGGGTGTCGAGATCAAACTGACGGATGCATTCTTTAACGATCCGCTGGCGTTGAGCCGGAATTACGTGATCCCGGTGGTGATGAAAAAAGTGTCGGGAGCCGACTATATTCTTACCGGGGAGGCTGTTCCTACCGTCGATTCGCCCAACAGAAACCAGGCCGACCACTGGATTACGTTGCCCAAAGATTATGTGTTGTATGCTGTGCGCTACATCAATACCTGGGATGGAAGCTACCTGCGCCGGGGAAAGGATGAAATTACATCGGGGGGCGTTACCACGACTTCGGTTCGTCATCGGCCGGCTGTTGAAAACGATGAATTGTGCAAGCTGTCGACCGTATCGCTGTCCAAAATCGATTTTCCGGTCAAGTATTACGATGCGAACGGGAATGTGGTCAACCAGGCTTCGCTGGAGCTTATCTTCGATGCGAACGGGAATTGCACGATCGGTTCGCGTACGGCAGGAGTGACCGCTACCGGAACCGGGTCGTTTAAGAAGAAAAGCGAACTGAAAAGCTGGGGGAATAAAGATCGCGATGCCTTGTATCTCGACTATGCGATCGATTTTGGCGCAAGGCGGTATGCTACCAGGGATACGCTGGTGGCGCGCGACCGGGGCATAATCATGGAGACTTTTGAAGTAGTGGTTAAGTGATTAATTGTATGTGTTAACGAAAAGGTGGAATCGAAAGGTTCCGCCTTTTTACATTATTTCTTTTTCGATGCGGTGGGCAGTACCGTGAGCCCTTTGGCAAGCATGTAATGGATGTTTTTCTTTACGGCTTCGGCTGTGACGGTAGCGCCGCTCCATCCGTCGGGCTCCACGGTGAGCGCCTCCGTCAGCGGTAATTCGTCCCAGGCATTAAAAAACCCGTTCTGTTGCATGCGTCGCACATAGCCCCGTGTTTCGTAATGCGATAGCAAAGCTATTTTTTTGATAATGAAATGGGTGTCGGTAATTATCATCACCGGCGTAGTATTGTTATAGCCCATCACATCCTGGCAATGATTCGTACTGTTCATGGCGTAGCCGTACAGTTTGTTGGCGTCGTCGATTATTTTGTACCAGAATTCGTTTACTTTTTCCACTTTGGTAGCAGCGGGAAAGATGCTTTGCACCACTGCTTTGTTGGATACCTGGATGAGTACCGGTTCGGCTTCCCTGTTGTGTTTATGTTGTGCAACAGCCTGAACGGTAAGGGCGAAAAGTACAAGGGGCAGAAAAAATGGTTTCATTGTCGTGTCGTATTTTTAGTTCTTTTTTCGATAACTCAATATGGCCCAGCCATTAAAAAAAACCGCAAAGCCGCTTAACGCGGCAAAAGGTACGGCCAGATCGGGAAGGGTGCTTCCTTTCAGGTATACCAGCCTGAACACCATGATGATGTATTTCAGAGGGCTGATGATGCTTAGTTGTTGTGCCCACAGGGGCATGCTGGCTACCGGCGTGTAGAGCCCGCTCATGAAAATAAAGGTGATGATAAAGAAAAAGATCATGAAGATGGCTTGCTGGATGGTGGCGGCGTAGTTGGAAATCACCAATCCGAAGCCGGAGATAGCCAGTATAAACAAACTGGTGAAGAAGTATAAGGTAACAAAACTTCCTACCGGAAGCAGCCCGTAGAACACCCAGGCCGCAAGAAAACTGATGGTGAGCACTACAAAGCCAGCTACCCAGTACGGGATGAGTTTAGCTACGATAAACTGAAATTTACTCACCGGCGTTACATTCATCTGCTCGATGGTGCCGCTTTCTTTTTCGCTCACGATGTTCAGTGCAGGCAGGAAACCGCCCACCACTGCCAGTATCATGATCATGATGGCCGGAATCATGTATACTTTATACACCAGGCGGGGATTGAATTTGTACATAGGTACGATGTTCAGCGCCGGCACCGCCCTGCCGCTTTTTACCTGCATCAGCTCGCTGCGGATGTGCGCGTTGAAGTCGGCAACGATGGAACTCAAATAGGCGCTTCCCAATCCGCCTTTCATTCCGTTCACGGTATTGGCCGAAATCAGCACCTTGGCTGTTCCTTCGCGTACCAGGGTAGCTTCCATCCTGCCGGGAATCTCCAGGATGGCGTCGGCGGTGTTGTTCTCGATACTTTTCAGGGCGGCGGCATAGCCGGCCGACACGTCGGTGATGCTGAAATAACCCGACGAGGCTACTTTTTGAATCAGTTGGGCGGAGTAGGGGCTTTTGTCGTTGTCGACGATGCTGAGGTTGATGTGTCCCACGTCAAAATTGGCTACCAGGGGAAAAATAAGTACGGCAAAAAAGGGTAACGCCACCACCACTTTCGGAAGAAAGGTGTTGCGGAAAAATTGCTTGAATTCTTTTTCAATCAGGTACTTGATCATTTTATTCGAGCCGGTATTTGAAACGTTTGACACTAGCTGTTATCAGTAGTACGGCCATGGAGCACAGGATAACGAATTCGCGGGCTACCGCCTCGAATCCGAGACCTTCGATCATTATTTTCTTCACTGCTATCATATACCATTTGGCCGGTATCACATGCGACATCCAACGAAGTACACCCGGCAGGTTTTCGACGGGGAACATCATGCCCGACAACATGATGACGGGAAGCATCAGCACCATGGCCGATATCAGCAATGCCACCATTTGCCTGTCGACGGCCGACGAAATGAGTAAGCCCAAGGCCAGCGATACAAAGATATAGATGAGCGAGATAAAAATCAATAGCCCGAGACTTCCGTTGACCGGCATGCCCAATACGAATACCGACAGAACCAGCACCGTGGTTAAATTGATAACGGAGATAAAAAAATAGGGTACCACTTTGGCAATAATAATCTGAATCGACTTCATGGGCGATACCAATAATACTTCCATTGTTCCGGTTTCCTTCTCGCGGGCTATCGATACCGAAGTCATCATGGCACAAATCAACATCAGGATCATGCCCATTACGCCGGGTACGAAATTATAGGAGCCTTTGAGCGTCGGATTGTACAATAATTTTATTTCGGGCGTCAATTGCAGAGGTGTCTGCGGGAGATCGAGCGATTCCTGCCGGTACGCATTAATCAGTTGAGTGGCATACATAGTGAGCGTAGAGGCGGTATTCGGATCGGACCCATCGGCAATAAGCTGTACCTGTGCTTCACCGGTATGCATCCAGTTCTCGTGAAACCGTTCGCTAAACACCAGCACAAGTCCTATCCGGCCTTTTCTGAAAAGAGCCTCTATTTCGCGGGGGTGGTCAATATACCCTTCAACGATAAAGTATTCGCTGGTCGTGAATTTGTTTATAATGCCCTGGGTAGCAATATCTCTCGAAGGATCGAAAATAGCCACACGGGTGTTTTTCACTTCGGTGGTCATCATAAATCCAAACAAGATCAGCATTACCACGGGCAACAACAGCAGGATGATGGTGGTCCACCGGTCGCGGAAAATATGATAGAACTCTTTTTGAACGAAGGTCAGGAACTGGTTCATCTTAATCGGCTTTACGGGTGGATGTACGGGCCAGCTGATGAAAAACTTCATCCATGGTGCGGGCATTGTAAGTTTGTTTGAGTTGCACAGGGCTGTCGAGCGCTTCAATTTTTCCATCGACCATGATCGATACCCGGTCGCAATATTCAGCTTCATCCATATAGTGGGTGGTTGCAAATACGGTGATGCCACGGGCGGCAGCATCGTAAATCATCTCCCAGAAATTGCGCCTTGCAGCAGGATCGACTCCTCCTGTAGGTTCGTCCAGAAATACGACGGTAGGTTCGTGAAAAATGGCCACCGAAAAGGCTAATTTTTGTTTCCAGCCCAAAGGCAGGGATTTTACCATCGTATTGCGCTCGTTTTCGAAACCGAGCTGCTCCAGCAGCCGGTCGGTACGGGGTGCTATCTCTTTTTCGGGAACGCCGTAAATACCTGCATAGAGACGGATGTTTTCCCATACCTTGAGGTCGTCGTACAAGGCAAACTTCTGACTCATATAGCCGATGGTTTTCTTGATTTGCTCGGGTTGGGTGTTAATGTCGTATCCTGCAACGGTGGCCCGCCCCGAAGTGGCGGCACTCAGTCCGCTCAGCATACGCATGGCGGTGGTTTTCCCTGCTCCGTTGGCTCCCAGAAATCCGAAAATTTCACCTTTGTACACGTCAAAACTGATAGCATCGACAGCTGTGAAGCGACCGAATTTCTTGGTGAGCTGTTGTGCCGAAATTACAATATCTCGTGTTGTACTTTTCATCTTTTCTCGGTTGTTAATCCGGATTCGCCCCGCGTCAGTTCCATAAAACAATCCTCCACCGATGCCTCGACGGGTTGTATCACTACTTCTGAATGGCCCAGCTGCCGTAGCTGTTCGAGCAGACCGTCGGTGGATAAGCTTTTATCGCCGGTGGTTACATGGTGTGCGTCGCCGAAGGCAAAACACGATCGTACTCCGGGAATGGAACGAAGGTCGTGCAGGAGCTTCGAAGGCTGATTGCCCCGGACCGACAGCAACGGATGGGGGAACCGGCTGACGATGGCGCGGGGCGTGTCGATCTGAAGAATGCGTCCCTGCTGGATAAGAGCAATACGATCGCACATACTGGCTTCGTCCATATAGGGCGTCGAAACGAGAATGGTTATTTTCTCTTCTTTCAACCGGGCCAGCATGCCCCAGAATTCCTTGCGCGATACCGGATCGACTCCGGTAGTGGGTTCGTCGAGAAATAATACCGTAGGTTTGTGAATCAGGGCGCAGCACAAGGCCAGCTTTTGTTTCATCCCTCCCGAAAGCTTACCGGCTCTTCTTTTTTTGAAGGGTTCCAGTTGCCGGTAGATGTCTTCGATCAGGTGGTAATTTTCTTCAATCGTAGTTTTAAATACCTTGGCAAAAACATTCAGATTTTCTTCCACCGTCAGATCCTGATACAACGAAAAACGTCCGGGCATATAGCCTACTTCATTGCGGATCTTTCTGAAGTCGTGTACGACATCCTTTCCCTCGACCGATACGGTGCCGCTGTCGGCCAGCAACAAGGTGGTGAGGATGCGGAAAAGAGTGGTTTTTCCGGCTCCGTCGGGACCGATGATCCCGAACAGTTCGCCGCGCTCTACCGCAAAACTCACCTCCTCCACTGCTAAAACAGTCGTTTTTTCAAAGGGAGTGTTGTTGACATACCGTTTTGTTACCGATTGGCATACCACCGAATAGCTGCTCGTTGAGCCGGCCGGAGCAGCTGTGCCCGACGACCGGCTGGGTTGGGGATTGTCTTTTTTCGTGGCCCGGTGCAGTTTCATCGTTTATTTTTCAAGCTGTAAATCTACTTGTCCGTACATTCCTATTTTCAGGTATCCGTCGTTTTTTACGGCGATTTTTACTGCATACACCAAGTTGGCCCGTTCGTCCTGCGTTTGTATGGTTTTAGGAGTAAATTCCGACTTTCCCGAAATCCATTCTACTACCCCGGGATATGCCCGTGTTTCTTCTCCGAAATCGGCGTGAACCATCACCTGCTGCCCGATTTTAAGTTTCGTAAGTTGCCCCGAGGTGACGTAAGCTCTGAAGAGCATCGTCTCTAAATCGGCAATTTTATATAAACTTTTGCCAGGCACCGCCAACTCGCCGGCTTCGGCATATTTAACCAGTACGGTGCCGGCCGCCGGATTGACGATCCTGCATTTCTTCAGCTGGTCGTCGATTTGCTCGACCTGCACCGCCAGGGTAGCTGCATCTTCGTCGATACCCTTCGACGTAATGGCTAAGGTCGATTGCTGTGCAGCCAATTGTTTCTCGAGCAGGGCAATCTGGGCCGTTATGTCGTCGAGTTGTTTGCGATTGGCGGCATTGGCCGAAACTAAGTTTTCAATTCTTTTTTTCTCGTTCTTCTGTGTCGTAATCTGCTGCTCGATCACCGCTATTTGCTTGCGGATTTCGGGATGCCTGCTCCGAAGGGCCTTTACCGAATTAAGAAGTTGTTTTTTACGCAAGTACACCTGTATACTGTCGATAAGCCCTACCTGCTGATTGGCGGCAAGCTGTTGGCCTTCACGGATGGCGAATTCCTGAATTTTCCCGGTGGTTTCGGCCGAAACCAGGATCTCGGTGGCTTCGAAGGTGCCCGAGGCATCGTAGCTTCCGTTTTTGTCGCTGCAGGCTGCTATTACCAGTGCAAGTACGATCAGATGAAAGGTCTTCATTATGTATATCGATTTATAATTAATAATTAAGAATTACCCTTAGCTGATACACGGCCATCAATAGCTGTATTTCTCTCAGCGACTTCTCCTGCCGGGCTGCATTTTCGGCGGTTATTTCCCGTAGCAGATCGGTCACCGACAGGGTGCCGTTTTCTACTTTCGACTCGGCCGATTTTTTGATCGTGTTTCGGAGCAGAATAATTTCCTCGTCGCTTTTGAGCTGTTCTCTGAATTTTTCAATGTCATGACGTACTTGTTCGGCTTTCAGCCGGGTGTTGAAAAGAAATGTTTCTTTTTGAATGTCAACTTGTTGCTTGTTTACTGCAATTTTATTCAAACTGTTTTTCTGCGTATATAAACCGCCGATATTCCAACTTAACCGGGCACCGGCCATATACCAGGGAGTAAAGCCGGGTACCAGCATATTGAGTCCCGGGTTGCCATAACCGCCCTGCAGAAAGGCTCCGATCGCCGGCCGGTTGGCAGCACGGACGATCCGCTCCTGGCTGGTGTACAGCTCGTTCTGAAGCTCCAGTAATTTCAATTCGGGACGTTTTATAAGGGTATCTTCCAACGGAATCCCGGGTTTTATCAGCTCAGCTTTCGAGGCTGCAGCATCACCCGTGAAGGCCGTCAGCATGGTTCTGAAGGCCTGCCTGGCAGTCGTCAGTTCAGCTTTTCGTTGCGAAACCTTTAGTTGTTCGACCCGTATTGCATCCACGTCGGGCTGACTGGCCATCCCATTTTGCATATAAGCTACGATTTTTCCCTGGTTCGCGGCCAATTCGCCGAGGAGTAAATCTACCTGCACCAGTTGCTCGTCAAGGGCCAGAATACCGAAAAACAGCTGATTCACCCGCTCTTTTAATGCATATAAATCGACTTCCAGTTTTTGTTTCTCCAGTTTGCCGCTCACCCGGACGGCTTGTTGTTGCGAACGCAGGTTTCCGCCGTCCCAGATCAGCTGTTTCAGCTCGGCAGTTAACCGGTACTGGTCTTTATCTATCGATTCGAAATGGACTTCACGGCCCAGTACCTGGCCCAAGGCTTGTCCCAGTTCGGGCGGCAAGGAGGTGATGTCGGATTGATAAGTAGCCTGTGCACTTACCGAGAGTTGAGGTAAGTAACCCTTCGACAGGTTGGCCAGGCTGTATGCTTCCGATTGCCCGAGTAATGCATACTGCTTTACCAGCGGATAATTGTCGCGGGCTTTTTGCTGGCACTGCTCCAGTGTTAACTGCGCCGTTAAAGTCTGATACTGAAATCCGAGGAGGAGGATGACGATGTAAAATAATTTGTTCATGGTACGACGGGTAGCTTTAGTGGTTCTCGTTTTCAATCAGCGGACGGAGGCTTCTTAAAATGATCAGTACATTTTCACTTTTCCGGTGCTCGATAAGTTGCTCCATTTCCCGGTCGCTCAGATTGAATCCTTGTTGCACCATCGGAGCCATCATGAAAAGGGTTACGTTGAGCGAAAAAATGGAAATCATTAAATCGAAGGTCGAAAGCGGCCGGATATGTCCCTGTGCAATTTCGGCCTGAAGCTTTCCCTCCATTTTAGCTAAAACCGATCGCGGAAGCTCCGACAGTTTGGTGCGGAAATACTCCATTCTTGCCGGATTTGTGAGCATTTCATTGAAAAAAAGAAACGGAATTTTGGGATTTGCCTTTATCAGGTCAAAATGCTTTTCGATCATGCTGCGAAGGTATTCCTCAAAGGGAACATCGTCGCGGTATAAGTCAATAAAAGGTCCGATGAATAACTTAATCTTCTTTTCGAATATCGCTTCAAATAATTTTGCTTTCGTACGGAAATAGTAATGAACCAATGCCTGGTTGCACCCGATTTCCTTTGCTATTTCCGTGGTGGAGGTCATCGCAAATCCTTTCTCCAGAAACAACCTTTCTGCTGTTTCCACGATCAATTGTTCCATCGGGATATCTTGCGGCATGTGTTAATTGAAATATTTAATAGATCTATTAATTTCATGCAAAAGTAATATTATTTCTCCATAAACGACACCCGGAAAAAAATATTTATAACTTTTCGTCCGGCTCTCCTGTGTAATTGTTTTTTAATACCGGCAGATGGAGGTGGAAACGCACAGCGATCAGCCTCAGCAGGATAACCGAAACGGCAGTGATTGTTTCGACCACGGCTGAAGGAAAGGCCAGGTACTGGCAAAGAAAATAGATCAATCCTCCCGCAATGCATGCTACGGCGTAAATATCGCGTTTGAACAATGCGGGCACTTCGTTAAGTAAAACATCGCGCAACACTCCTCCCACGGTTCCGGTAATCGTACCCATGGTGATGCTGACCCAGACCGGCAGGCCCGCGTCCACACTTTTTGTAATTCCTACCACGGTGAATAATCCTAACCCGATGGCATCGAACAAGAACAGAGCTTCGCCTAATTTGAAAATGCGTTCTTTGAAAAGCAGGGTGGCCAGGAGGGCGAAGGCAGTGGTGGAAAAATAAATGCTGTTCGTCATCCAGAAAGGAGTTAAGTCGAGGAGCAGATCGCGGAGTGTACCTCCGCCAATGGCTGTAATAAGCCCGATAATGTACGCTCCAAACCAATCGATCTGCTTGCCCGAAGCCAATCGGATGCCGCTGATAGCGAAGGCGAAGGTGCCTAGAAATTCGAGTATGGAGATAAAAGAAGGCATACGTGCGTATTTTGGGGTTTGCGGATGCAAAATTACGATATTTTCCGGAACCGGCCGTCGTGGCACCGCTGCCGTACTTCGTTTCGGTGATGAAGTTGTTCCGGCTGTCGTATCGTGCAAAGTTTCGCATCGGTAGGTGTTATTTCAAGTACTCATACCTGAAATAATCGATATCCGCATAACCTTCTTCGTTGAGGGAGTTGTAATTGTAAATTCCGATACGATCGCCCCGGTAACTTCCCCAGGTGAGTTGCGAAAACTTTTCCAGGGGAACGAATTGTTTTCCATTCAGGCTGTAATGGTAAGTATTGAGTCCTTTCACGTCCCAGGTTGAACGAAGCCAGATCGTTGTTGTGTTGAGTTCGAGCAGGGTGATCTTTTCATTGTTGTGGGTATATACGAGGTAGTTGATTCCGTTTTTTTGTTCCACGCCCAAGGTGCTGTAGCTGGTGGTCGAGAAGTGGGTGAGTCCGGCTTGTTGGCCGTTGGCCATCCCGCTCAGGTCCAGTTTAATGGAAGCGGTGTTGGAGCGGGTTCGCATAATGCGTTGGGTAAGGGTGTTTCCTGCGCGGAGGATGATGTTGCCGGGATCGTCGGGCCGAATGGGTTGAAAAGCATACAGGCGCAAATATCCTCTGCGGTCGGAGAGCGACCATTTATCGGAGCGAGCCTGGTAATTCCATTCCCACTGGCGATTCAGTTGTTCCGAGTTGAATTCATCGTTCGTTTCGATACGGAAATTATTTTTCTTGTCGATTGGTTTCTGACCCGACCACACCATTCGGCCTAATCCGTCGCTGCCAGGTTCGCCGATAACCGGCCATCCGTCGGTCCAGTTTACCGGTAATAAGCTGGCCACCCGTCCTTCCCAGCTTCCGGTGCCGTGGTGGGTCAGGAAGTACCATTTTCCGGGCGCCACTTCCAGCAATCCGCCCTGGTTGGGTTCCTTGTCGGTGGCTGGATGTACGGTGTTCAACTGCCGGGTTTCCCAGGTTCCGTATAAATGGGTCGATCGCCGCATCATGATTACGCGTCCTTCCGGCCTCACTTCGCTGAAATAATGATAATACACCCCATTGATTTTATACAGCTTATTCGCTTCACTGCCTTTCGATTGGTATAGAATGGTATCCGATTCCATGATCAGACGCTTCCCGTCGGGAGTCATTTTGAATAAATGGATATTGTACTGCCGATTGGTATGCGGGTCGTGGGCGAAATGAGTTCCTATTAAGTAGAGCTGGCCGTCGTCGTCGCGGAACGAACAACAGTCGTTCCAGCCTTCCGTTTGCCAGACCCGATGCAGCGGTTCCCATGGTCCGGCGGGATGGGAGGCGGAACTCATAAAGTAGCCATCGTCGGGCGTTCCGAAATAAACCCAAAATCGATCGTTGTAATAGCGGATCGATCCGGCCCAGATCCCTCGTCCGTAGCAATTCATCCGGTCCCAGTTGAGTTCATTGCTGATTGCCGTCAGATCAGGCACTACATGTCCGATTATTCTCCAGTTTACCAGATCGACCGAATGGAGCACTACCATGCCGGGCGAAAACTGCATGGTCGACGAAATGGCATAATAATCGTCGCCCACCCGTATGGCGTCCAGGTCGCTGTAGTCGCCTGGAAGTACAGGGTTTACATAGGTGCCGTCGCCCTGATCGCCCCAGTTTTCGAAATGCTGACTGTGTATCGATAAGGGTAATCCAAGAAAAAGAAGAAGAACGAACATGGTTTTCATCCGGGTCGATTTTTGAGGTGGTTATTGCAGCGCCTGGTATACTAAATTATGAAACAATACTTTCAGATCCTTGTTGGGCAATCCGGGTTGATAATTGATGTAAAAGAGTAAAATAAGTTCTTCTTTAGGGTCGATCAGGTAATCGGTGCCAAACCAGCCGCCCCAGCGGAGCGAACCTTCCGAAGCGATCGACCGGTACGAGTATTCGGACCGGAAATCGTCGAAAGCCAATCCGTAGCCAATCTCACCCCTTTTGTCGCCCACCGAATTTTTCTTCATCATTTCCACTGTTTTCCGGCTCAGCAGCCGTTTGCCGTTGAATACGCCTTCGTTGAGGATCAGCTGGCACAGCCGGGCATAATCTTCTATCGAGCCGTTCAAACCGGCGCCCGTACTGAAAAAGGTTTTTGCTCCGCTATAAGCGGCACGCTGGTAAATGCCGTTTTCACGTTCGTTCGGTTTATACTTGCCGGGGCCGGCGTATTCGTATAATTTCACCAGCCGGTTTTGCTGTGCTTCGGGAAGATAAAACCAGGTGGATGTAATCCCCAGCGGTTCGAAAATTCGTCGACGGAAAAACTCGTCGACCGGCATTCCCGAGACCTGTTCGACCACATAACCCAGCACATCGGTATTCATTCCGTAGGTGAACCGTTCGCCGGGGTCGTGTTCGAGCGGACAGCCGGCCAGGATACGGATGGCTTCGCCCAGGGTGCGGTTGTCGGTCGAAAACATGGGCGACACGGGCAGTCCGCGTTTGTCGTAAATGCGTCGCGTGTCGGCGTTGCCATACGAGATGCCTGCCGTGTGGTTCATCAGGTGACGGATGGTGATATCGCGTTTGGCCGGGCGGGTTACGGCCGTGGAGTCGGGGTTGACCGATACCAGTACCTGGGGATCGGCGAACTCGGGGATATAGAGTTTCACCGGATCGTCGAGCAGGAGTTTGCCTTCTTCCATCAGCATCAGGATGGCTACCGATGTAAATGCCTTGGTTTGTGAAGCATTGCGGAATATATCGTCCTTTTTACAGGCTATTCCTGCTTCGCGGTCGCGCCAGCCGAACGCTTTGTGGTGCACCACCACGCCCCGATGTGCTACAAAAGTTACCGCGTGAGGGATATCGCCTTGATCGACCAGGTGCTGAAATACCGAATCGATGCGTGCCAGCCGCTGTGCATCGAAACTGATCGGAACCTTGGCAGGATAAACAAATTGTTGCGGATACGCTTTCTTCTGAGCGAAAGCAATGGCGGGTATAAGCAGCAGGAGTAACAGGAGGTTTTTTTTCATGGCGATATGAATTTTATAGAACCGGAAGCAAAAATACAAAATAAATTAGAGTTCGTAACTAATGTAAATAAGCTCCCGATACGATATTTTGTCGGGGATGAAAATATAATTAACTTTGGGATTTATTTTTAAAACCATGAAAACAAACAGACGAAATTTTTTAAAATCGCTCGGTACTCTTTCACTGTTTACAGTCGTGCCCCGCAGCGTTCTCGGCCGTGGCTATGTGGCTCCCAGCGATCAGTTAACCAAAGGGATTATAGGGGTTGGCAATATGGGTCGCGGCCATATCCCTTACGATGGCACCCGTGTGGTAGCGATGTGCGATGTCGATAAAAAGCACCTGGCGCAGGCTGCCGGCCTGGTGAAGGACAAGGTTACCCTGTACAACGATTTCCGCTCGCTCATTCTCGACAGGAATGTGGATGTTGTGCATATCGCCACTCCGCCGCACTGGCATGGCATTATGGCGGCCGAAGCAGCGAAGGCCGGTAAGGATATCTGGTGCGAGAAACCGATGACGCGCACCATTGGTGAGGGCAAAAGGGTGATGGAAGCTGTTCAGCAGAACGGGAGCATTTTCCGGTTGAACACCTGGTTCCGATTTGCCGATCCGTTTTATGGATTGGGGACGCCGGTGAAGCCGCTGAAAAAGCTGGTGCAGAGCGGATTGCTGGGTTGGCCGCTAAAGGTCACCATCAGCAAGCATACCGGTTTCGACTGGAAATTCTTCTGGGTAGGAAAAACGCATCTCGAACCGCAAGCTATTCCGGAGGAGCTGGATTACAATATGTGGCTGGGCCCGGCTCCTTATAAACCCTACAATGCGCACCGGGTACACGGCACGTTCCGCGGTTATTGGGATTATGATGCAGGAGGCCTGGGCGATATGGGGCAGCATTATATCGACCCGGTGCAATACATTCTCGATAAAGATCACACCAGCCCCGTGAAAGTGGAGGTGGACGCTCCGCAGCAACACACCGAAGCAGCCGGCACCTGGCGCTCCATTACCTATACCTATGCCGATGGTTGCCAGATCGTGCTCTGGGGTGGCGATTACGGAGTGGAAAACACACCCTATATTGCGGGTCCCAAAGGAAATGTGTACAAGAATTTTGTATGCGATATTCCCGATTGGGAAAAGAAACTGGCTGCTTTCCCGGAACCGGCGCCGCAGAATACCGATTTTCTGGAATGCATCCGTACCCGCCAGAAATTTGCACTCAACGAAGTGAACGGTCATCATTCCTGTACCATCGTGAATATGGGAGCCGTGGCGCTGCGACTTAACCGTACGCTTCACTTCGATCCGGTGAAGCAGGAGTTTATCAACGATCCGGAAGCCAATCAGCTGGTCGATGAACCGATGCGGGCTCCCTGGAGTATCTAACCAATTAATTCCATGATCCAATGAAACATACATCTTTTAAATACATCGTACTGTTGCTCGCCGTACTGGTACACCTGCAGGCGTTCAGGGCCCAGGTTCCGCAACACCGTACTACGAAAACCATTGTGGCCGATGTGCTGGCCCAGTTGCCGGCCCAACACACGGCCAGCTTGAACGAGGCCATGGCTACCCTGACCGGAACCGGCGAAGAGGGCTTGCTGATGATACTCAATATGTTCGATCCTACGGGAAAAGTGAGCAATGCGAACCTGGAATTCGCGGTAAGTGGCTGGACGAATTTCGCATCCACTCATCCTGATTTACGGGCTACAGCTGCAGCGGCCTACGGACAAGCGCTGGCGATGCCGTTCGACAAGCAGGTGAAACAGCTGGTGATCCGTCAGTTGGAATTAATCGGCCGGGATGCGAATGTGCCCCAGCTGGCTGTGTTGCTGAGCGATGAAATGTTGGCCGCTCCTGCGGCCCAGGCTCTTGCCAATATCGGATCGCCCTCTGCCGTGGAGGCTTTACTCGCCGCTCTGCAAGAGGTGAAATCGGAACAACTCACCCTCGTTCTTGTCAATGCCCTGGGAAAAACAGGCAGTATTGCTGCCGAACCCGCCTTGCTGCAGTTGCAGCAAAAAAACAGTTCGCCGGCTCTTGCTGCCGTTGTGAATACGGCCCTCAGCCAAACAGGTACTGTAGCCTCGATTGCGCCGTTGAAGCAGGCGGCCCGATACCATAATTTTTCGAGCGACCCGGTAGTCGGCGGCACCGATTTTACTGCCGGTAATGCAACCGCTGCTTATGTCGATTTATTGAACAAGCTTGCCGGAAGCCATCCGGCAGAAGTTAAAAAAGAAGCGGAAGAACTGTTGAAAACCGCAACTAAACTGGGAATTCAGCACCTGCGCATTTCGGCTGTGGAGCTGCTTATGCCTATGCCGGAGGTCAATAAAATCAGGTTGCTTTCAGCTGCACTCAACGATAAAGATGCGAAGTTCGGAGCGAACGTCCTGAATATTTACACCGGCTTTGCCGACCGCAAAGGCACTGATATGCTGGTGAAGAAGCTGAAAAGCACGAAATCGAAGGAAGCTAAAACGGCCATGATCTACTGGTTGGGCAATGCGAAAGTATCGGCTGCTGTTCCTGAAATTTCAAAACAGTTAACTTCGGCTGATCCTGACGTACAAAAAGCGGCCATTCGTTCGCTGGTGAAAATTGGCGGTACACAGGTGCTTAACCCGCTGGTGGCACTGCTTGAAAGTACCAACGAGTTCACACTGAAGCAGGTGCAGGAAGCATTGGAAAGTTACAAGGGCGATTTAAGCGTTGCGCTGGTAGGTTCGTATGACTCGTTTTCCGACGATGGAAAGCTGGTGGCGCTTGAACTGATGGGCAAGCGGATGATGAATGCTCAATACAACCTAATATACGATCAGCTATCGTTGGGTACCCCGAAAGTACAACAAAAGGCTGCTCAAACCTTGAAATTTGTTGCCACCACCGCCCATCTGCCTCAGTTGTTCGACGAACTTGAAAAAGGTGAGAATAAGTACAGCGCCGAATTGCAGGCGGCGGCCAATGCGGTACTCTCGAAATTACCGGTTCAGCAACAATTGTCGGTTATTACCGGGCGGATGAGTAAATCGGCAACGCCTTCGGTTTACTATGGTTCGCTTGCCAATTCGGGATCGAAAAAGGCCCTGGATATAATTCTCGACGGCTACCGCCAATCGGGCAAAAGTACCGAAGCTGCCTTTAAGGCGCTGGTTTCCATCAAAACCTTCGACGCCGTTTATCCTTTGCTCGACATTGCCCGTGCGGGTACCAATGCCCAGGATGTAAGTAAAGCCGTCGATGCGCTGATTGCGCTGATTTCAACATCGGATAAAACAGGAATTGTAAAGGCCAATTATTTACAGGAAGTGATGGCGTTTGCGAAAACCGACCGGCAGAAAGTGGCTATTCTGAATCAATTGGGTGCCACGAATAGTTTCCAGGCTTTGTTGTTTATCGAACCATTTCTGGCGGTAAGTCAACTGGCCGAGCCGGCTGCGCAGGCAGGGATGAAAATTGCCTTGAATACTCCCGAAGTTGCAGGTGCCGTTACGCGTCGGATCTTGACGAAAATAAGTTCGGTACTTTCCAATCCCGATGCTGCTTACCAGCGCCAGGCCATCGATAAATATTTGTCGGAAACCAAAAATACCGAAGGTTATGTTCCCATTTTCAACGGCAAAGACCTTACGGGATGGAAAGGGCTGGTTGGAAACCCGGTTTCGAGGGCAAAAATGAAACCGCAGGAACTGGCGGCGGCTCAGAAAAAGGCCGATGAGGAAGCTGCTCAGACCTGGCTGGTTGAAAACGGACAACTGGTGTTCTCGGGAAAGGGAAATAATTTGTGCACCACGAAGCAGTACGGCGATTTCGAGATGCTGATCGATTGGAAGTTGCTGCCCGGCGATGAGCCTGATGCGGGGATTTACCTGCGCGGTACGCCTCAGGTACAGATATGGGACACAGCACGGGTGACAGTGGGAGCTCAGGTAGGGTCGGGTGGTTTGTACAACAACCAGGCGAATCCTTCGAAACCGCTGAAAGTGGCCGACCAGAAAGTGGGCGAGTGGAATACTTTTTACATTAAGATGATAGGCGATAGGGTGACGGTGTATCTCAATGGCGAACTGGTGACCAACAATGTAATCCTCGAAAATTACTGGGATCGGAAATTGCCGGTTTTCCCCAACGAACAGATTGAACTCCAGGCGCACGGAAGTAAAGTGATGTACCGGAATATCTATATCCGGGAAATCCCCCGTCCCGAAGCTTTCAAACTGTCGAAACAGGAGGAGAAAGAAGGATTTGAGGTGCTGTTCGACGGAACCAATATGCATAAATGGACTGGGAATACCACCGATTATGTGACCGAAAACGGAATGATGGTGATTTATCCGAGCAACAGCCACGGCGGAAATTTATTTACCAAAGAAGAATTCGGCGATTTTATATTCCGTTTTCAGTTTCAGTTAACCCCCGGAGCCAACAATGGACTGGGAATACGAACCCCTATGGAAGGCGATCCGGCCTACGTAGGGATGGAGCTTCAGATCCTCGACAACGAGGCCCCTGTTTATGCCAACCTGGAACCTTACCAGTATCATGGTTCGGTATACGGAATTATACCCGCCCTGCGAGGATACCTGAAACCGGTGGGCGAGTGGAATTACCAAGAGGTAATTGCTAAAGGCGATGATATCAAAATAACCCTGAACGGGACGGTGATTCTGGAAGGCAATATACGCGAAGCAACCCGCAACGGCGGTCCGATCGATCATAAAGAACATCCCGGCTTGTTCAACAAAAAAGGCCATATCGGTTTCCTGGGGCATGGCTCGGTGGTGCGTTTCAAAGATATCCGCATCAAAAGACTCTGATTGTCTCGATACCGTTTAACGACAAAACCGGCCCGGAACAGTATACTGTTTTCCGGGCCGGTTTTTTGGAGCGTACGTATCCGGTCGTCGCTCGTCATGATACCGTGTGGGCCGGACGAGCCGCGGCTTGCCGACGAACCATTGGTGCGGTCGTTTAAATACCGGTGCTTCGTCGGGGCTGAATCGAAACCAGGAAAATCATTTTGTTATAAATTAATTAAAAAACGGCAAAATAAAATATTTTCTTTGTATGTTTGTATGTTCATTTACCTGAAATCTGCATCAAATAAGTGTTACAGCGCAGATTCAAAGTTCTTTGGATTTAATACTGTTTCGATATTGTACTGTCGACTGTCGTAACTGGCGGTATGCAGAAACGGAATTTATGAAAAACAACACCCACCATATTCACCTCAACGACAATCCGGAAATTGTATTCAGGATCATTGTCCGCACGTACCAGGAAAAGGTTATCCGGTTTATATCGTTGCTGGTTGTCAATCGCACCGAATGCGAAGAATTGGCTTCCGACGTATTTATGACGCTTTGGAACCAGCGCGAAAAGTTGAATGAAATCGAGAACCTGGATAATTATATTTTTATCATTGCACGGAACAAAGCATTGAATCATTTGCGAAAAGCGGCAGGTCCGACCCTCGATATCGACACGGTAAACGTCGATGTGTTCCACCATACTTCAACCACTCCCGAGTCGATTTACATCAGCAGAGAGACCGTCGAAGAGTTGAACGCGGCCATAAACGAGCTGCCTCAGAAAACAAAAATGGCGTTTACCCTGGTCCGCGAAAATAAAATGAAGTATAAAGATGCCGCCGAAGTATTGGGCGTGTCGGTAAAAACACTCGAAAAGCAAGTTGCATCTGCGATCGAAAAATTAAAAAATAAATTACGATCCTCCGGAAAATTTTAGTCGGGCCATGGGGGAAATCTTGGGAATGGGTGTCTTTAAGTATAAATGAAACTCTGAATTAAAGTAATGAACGATCAATTTTCAAACTTGGTAGCAAAAGTACTTGCCAACGAAGCTAGTGCTGAAGAAAGAAACCAGCTTCGGGAGTACTTGCAATCGGATGCCGATCAACAACTCGTTTATGAGCAACTGAAAGAATACTGGAATGCCGACGTTCGACTTTCTTCGGCTCCGATCAGCGATTTTGAAGCTACCTTGCTGCAGAACTTATCTTCCGAAAACGAACGCCTGAGTAAGGGTCGGACAAAAAGGCTCACCACCCTGTTGCGGATTTCGAGTGTAGCTGCATCCTTGTTTTTTGTCGTTTCGTGTTACTTGTATTTTATATACCAGCCCGAAGGGAGTCATTTGCTTACCTATGCAGCTCAAAATGATCCGCTGGAATACCTGTTGAGCGACGGAAGCCGTATTAAAGTCAACAAAAACAGCTCGGTTACTATCGACGAGAGTTTTGGCCGGAAATTCAGAAAAGTAAAACTCGAAGGCGAAGCCTATTTCGAGGTGAAACACGATGCCGTCCGTCCGTTTGTAGTGCAAACCGCCGGAACATCGGTAACTGTATTGGGTACCCGTTTCAATGTCAGAGAAGAAACGGATAAAGTAATTACTACGCTTGTAGAAGGATCGGTTCAGTTTGCTGCCGGCGATTGCGATAAAATACTGGAACCCGGCGAAGAACTGTGCTACAATGTGAGTTCGGGAAAGTATAACCTGTATGCAACCGACATCCAACTCAGTACAGCCTGGGTGACAGGACGATATACCTATCACAACCTGAAGTTTGCCGATTTGCTGCAAAAATTATCCTATATATACAAAATTCCGATCGAAATTTCGGGTTCGGCCGAATCGTTCGGTAAAGTAGTGTCTGCATCCTTTCTATACGATGAGCCTCTTCCCGATATATTATCGGCGCTCGAAAGCGAGTTGAATTTCAGCTTCAGCCAGAGTGCCGGGAAAATAATTATAAGTCCTCCTCAATAATTGCCCGGGAAAAGTGCTTTTATACCGCTAGTTTCGTTGTTCTGCTCGAAAGTCACTTTTTTGAAAGTTTAATAAATTATTGAAAATCAATGGTGTTGGTTCTTGTGAAAACCAACACAGGGGAGGCTTTGTCCTCAAACTATCCAATATGAATTAAAAACATCATCGTACCATGCCGAAATCGCACCCTCCAATAACTACCATCGCCATCGCGCTTGCCTGTATAGGATTAGCAGTGGCGTCGTGCAAAGGCAACCATCGCCCGGAGCCTCCTGCTTCCTCGTATTCCGCCTTGTTGGATTCGGTCGACTTCGGCGACGCACAGCTGATCCGGCAGCCGGAACTGCTGTTGAAACCTAGCTTGTCCTTCTTTTCATTCCTCGAAAATACACATCAAGAGCAGCCGGAAGCTATAGCGGCCTTTATGAGAAAAGTGCTGGATGCCGATACGGCGATTTTAAAATACATGGTCGATGACGTGATTGAAAAGTACTTGTTTGAAGCTGGGTCTCCTATCCGTAACGACCATATTTACAGGCGTATGATTGATTATGTGATCGAAGATCCGCGCATCGGCCAGCTAACTAAAAACCGTTTTTCGGCCCATGCAGCACTATTGGATCAGAATATGCCGGGAAGCGGAGCCAATAACTTTTATTTTGTGGATAAGGAAGGCGTACGCCGGCAATTGCGGGATTTTAGTGCTGTTCCGGTACTACTGTATTTCCACAATCCCGACTGTGAAGCATGTAAAGTCACCACCCGGCAACTGATGAATTCTTCCGGGTTAAAAACAGCGGTCGATAATCAGCAAATTCAGGTTATTGCCGTATACCCCGATCCCGATCTTAAGCCCTGGAGGACTGCAACATTCCCCGATAAATGGTTAAACGTTTATGCCGAGAAGCCCGACGAGCTGAATGTGCTCTACGATTTAAGGGCCATACCCTGCATGTATTTACTCGACCGGCAGAACCGGGTACGTAGTAAAGACGGAACTATAGAAGAAGTGCTGACAACCATCGAAAAAATGTGAATTACCCAAATACTAACAATCTTTAAATTTAATCACGTATGAAAATCAATTTAAAATGGATGCTGATGGCAGCGGTGATGACGACCGCCATTGGTTGCGACGAAAAAGAACCGGCAATCGACTTGCAAGTAGCAACACAGCCGGTAAGTGATGTTACGGCATTTAGTGCCAAATCGGGAGGGGCCATTACAGGTGCCGAGCCGATTTCAGAAAGAGGAATTTGCTGGGCGTCGACCCAGGAACCTACGACTGATGATGCCTTTATAAGCGACATCGATGCGGTGGAAGGCGAATATGCGCTGAAAATGCTTCCTCTGCAGCCGGCAACTACCTATTACGTAAGAGCCTATGCAAAAACCACTGCAGGTAAAACAGTGTACGGCAATGCGGTGTCGTACAAAACCGCCGATCTGAACGTGCGTAACGAGTCGAACAGTTATATGGTCATCCCTGAGGATGCGATCGTTATTCCGGTTTCGCGGGCCAATAAATCGGCGCTCGGCAACCAGATCGGCGCTACCGATGCATTGTCGGTGGTATTGGTATGGATGGACAATATGGATGTGATCGACACCGTATTTACCCACGGGGCAGGAGCCGATGGAAAAGTGGTGGTGATGGCCGGAAATGTTGAAGGGAATGCGGTAGTTGCCGTGAAAGTGAACAATCAGATTAAATGGTCGTGGCATATCTGGGTTACTCAGGGAGCGAAAAACATGGGTACTATCACCATGCCTTCGGGATCGGTGCTGATGGACAGGAATTTAGGAGCTACTTCGAAAACGATCAGCGAAATCGGAGCGGTAGGAGTTCAGTTCCAGTTCGGACGAAAGGATCCCTTCACGGCATCCGCATCGTTCGGGACTCCCTCCGAATTGTTACTGTATGATTTAAAAGGCGCCAATCCGGCTATTTCAACCGTAGCTGGTCCGAAAGATCTTGCCTTTGTAACTGCCAATCCTCATACTTTTGTGAAATCGCAATGGGTCGACTGGTGCAACGAGGATGTCCGTACCTGGTGGGCGAACGAAGCCGGCACCAAAACGATTTACGATCCTTGTCCCGAGGGATGGAGAGTTCCTTCCATCGATGCGTATGCGGGGATTACCGATGAGCATTTCGACAAAACCGTACAGGGAGGACATAACTTTACTTACAACGGGCAATCCAATTTCTTCGCCTATACAGGTTATCGTGAAGTGGAAGGTGCAATGGATGCCACGGCCAATTATGGTACCATGTGGGTTAATTCAGCTATTCCGGGCGCAGCCGGAACCGGCGCAGCCTTATCGCCATCGTTTGGAGTGGGAGGAACTGCGGCTGTGAACGGGGCACCACGCGCCCGGGCTCTTTCCATTCGCTGTATTAAGGAATAATTGTACTGGTTTAGGTATAGTGCGATTGTGTTAAATCTGTATGCCGGAGTCATCACTCCGGCATACTATCCACCCCAATTTACAACTTATTGTATGAAACACCACCAATTCCATATCCGGTTGACTCTTGTCGTCGCCCTGCTGATGGTTTTTAACTTTTCCGTCGATGTGTCAGCGCAGGTAACCAACGCAGGACCTACTACACGTAAGAGTGTAAAACTTTCGAATGTTACTATTCAAGACCTGGTGAACTCGCTGGGCGATGAATTCAAATATTCATTTTTTATTATCGACGATGCCGTCGGTAAATCCAAAGTAGATGTAGATGTGAAAAATGCTACAATACGTGAAATTCTTGATACAGCCTTTAAAGGGAAGGATATTGTTTACACCATTAAAGGCAAGAATATAACCATTACCCGGAAAAAAACGTCGGTCGAAGTCGAAAAGTCCGTCGAGCGGATTATTTCGGGCACTGTGACGGATCAGAATTCGGTACCGGTAATTGGCGCTTCGGTGAAACTGATCAATTCGACAACGGGTACGATCACCGATATCGACGGACGATTCTCGTTAACGGTTCCTCAAAAAGGACAATTAATAATCTCGTATATCGGTTATGTAACCCAATCGATTCAATTGGAAACTACTTCCACCTATAAAATTGTACTTGCCGAGGACAACCGCGAACTCGAAGAAGTAGTGGTGGTTGGCTATGGTACGCAACGGAAAGGGAATTTAACCGGTTCCATTACCTCGGTAAAATCGGAGAAATTGACGGTTGCCCCCATTACCAATGTCACCAATGTGTTGGGAGGGCAACTTTCGGGACTTAAAACCAAACAAACGTCGGGTATTCCCGGAGCCGACGGTTCGCGGCTCAGTATTCGCGGGTTCAACAGTCCGTTGGTGATTGTCGATGGAGTGGAAACCAGCTTCAGCAATATCGATGCGTCGCAGATCGAATCCATTTCGGTACTGAAAGACGGTGCCGCCTCCATTTACGGTGCCCGGGCGGGAAACGGAGTTGTATTGGTAACCCTGAAAAGAGGGAGCGAAGCCAAGGTGTCCGTAACCGTTAATGGTTCGCTTACGGTTCAGAACTCTACTACCGTCATTCGTTCGGGAAGCTCGGGCCAGCGCTCGGAGTGGGAACGTGAAGCGCATCTGAACGCCAACCTGCCTGTGTCGCAAATACCCTGGACACTGACTCAGATCCAGAAGTTTTACCAGGGAACCGACCCGGCCTTTTTAAATACCGATTGGTTTAGTGCCGCAATTCGTCCCTGGGCTCCCCAGCAAAATCACAACCTCTCGGTAACAGGAGGAACCGGAAAACTCAAATTTTATTCCTACCTGGGATACAACAATCAGCAAACGATTTCCCGGCACGATGGAGGAGGTTACAACCGGCTGAATTTTCAGACTTCACTCGATGCTTTATTGCTGGACGGGCTCACCTTGTCGAGCACCGTTAATTATATACGCGAACAACGCGATTTCACCTCCATGAACCTGGCAAGTTCTAATTATTATTATGCCCTTTACGACAGCGATCCCCGCTATGCGCTCGAACTCCCCGATCCGGCCTATCTTTCGTATGCCGGAAGTTCGTACGGAAATGCTTTATTTGTTTCAAGCCGGCGATTGGCCGGTTATAGCCGGAGCGATAATCATAACTTCAGATTGAATGCATCCTTAACATACGATTTACCGGCTGTCAAAGGGTTGAAATTGAAAGCGTTTTATCATTTTAATACCTACTATGGACTCAGTAAGGTGTTTCGCAAACAACCCGAGTTTTATTCCTATCAACCGGATACCGGCGAATATGTATTTGAACGTAAATCGCAGGATCCCACGATGCTGGCGCACGGGGTTGCATACAGCGACGATCTGACCCAGCAATATTCATTGAATTATGAAAACACCTTCGATGAGATTCACCGGCTTACCGCACTGTTGCTGCACGAACGAATCGATTATTCCAACGAAGGCTTCGATACACAGCGCGGAAATTTAACTTCGAGCGTTATCGATCAATTGTTTGCCGGCGATCCTACTACGGCATCCAACACGAGCTTTGCTTCCGAAATGGCCAGAGCCAGTTTTGTAGGACGTGTGAATTATGGCTATAAAAATAAGTATCTGATCGAAACAATATTCAGAGCCGATGCCTCGGCTAAATTTCCCAAAAACGGCCGATGGGGTTATTTCCCGAGCATATCGCTCGGTTGGGTGATCAACGAAGAAGAGTTCTTAAAGAATAACACCGGACTCGATCTGCTGAAACTACGAAGCAGTATTGGTCAATCGGGCGACGATGGCATTGGCAATTACCAGTATTTTGCAGGTTATTCGTACGATATGTCGTACATCCTCGGAAGTGATATTCTCCAGGGGCTTTACTCGACCGGTCTGGCTAACCCGATGCTTTCGTGGGAGCGGATCAGTATTTACAATGTCGGTGCCGATTTTTCGTTCTGGCAACGAAAGCTCTATGGAACTGTGGAAGCTTTTTACCGGTTGCGCGACGGAATACCCGGGTACCGGACCGAATCGCTGCCCTCCTCGTTTGGCGCATCCCTCCCGCTCGAAAATCTAAACAGCCTGGATACCCGGGGTTTTGAATTGGAATTGGGAACCAGAGGCAATGCCGGAAAATTGCAGTACGATGTGTCGGCAAATCTTTCCTGGTCGCGCAGTAAATGGGTGAGTTTCGACGAGCCGGAATATACCGATCCCGACCAGAAGCGCATATTCGGATATACCGGCAAATGGACGGATGAACGCTACGGATATGTTTCGGACGGCTTGTTTACATCGATGGATGAAATTGCAAATTACCTTGCTGTGTACAGTGAATTGGGGGGTAATGAGTCGATTCGTCCGGGCGATGTTAAATATGTCGACATGAACGATGATAGTAAAATCGATTGGCGCGATCAGGTGAAAATCGGGCAGGGAACGATGCCCAACTGGATGGTCGGATTGAATATGCAATTGATGTACGGCGACTTCGATCTGAACATGTTGTTCCAGGGGGCTTTTGGCTATACATCGTACATCGACCTGGAGTCGGCGCCTACGGTGTTGAAATACGAAAACCGATGGACCGAAAAAGAAAATAATCCCTCGTCGATGGTGCCCCGGCCGGGAAGTAAGAATATTGCCAACTGGTGGTATTCCGACTATCGGAATCATAACGCGTCGTACCTGAGGCTTAAAAATTTCTCAATTGGATACAATGCCGGCAAGGCGCTGCTGAAACCCACGGGATTAAGTCAGCTGAGAGTTTATCTGGCCGGAACTAATTTGTTTACAGTGAGCAGTTTGTCGAAATATGGAGTCGATCCCGAAGCTCCCGAGGGCACTCCGGCTTATTACTATCCGCAACAACGTACAATTAGCTGCGGCATCATGGTGCGTTACTAATCATCTTCTATTCAAATTTATTACCGTATGAAAACGATAAAATATGTCTTTTTACTGGTTGTGTTGTTCAACCTGCATTCGTGCACCGATGAACTGCTCGACAAGCAACCGCTCGATCGTTATACCGATGCTGTGGTGTGGGATGATCCGGCGTTGATCGATGCATTTTTGCTTTCGCAATATGCGTATACGCCGGTTATGATCAACGACGCTACGACCATGTTTTCAAGCTGGGAAGGTTCGCCGTTGAATAAGGACCCGCGCACCAGCAACCTCAGGTATTGGTTTGGCAATAGCGCCCAGACTTTTGGGCCTGGATTAAGTATAGAGATCTCCGACGAAGCGAAATATACTTCAGGAGCCTGGGCCAACCTGGTTCCCGAAAAAGCATGGGGAATCAGTCCCGACGGCGGTATGATGGAGTGGTGGGAAAATGCGTATTATACCATCCGCAACCTGAATGAATTTATTCATCGGGTACCGGATTCTCCGCTGGCCAATTCAAAAAAAGAAATTCGCGTTGCCGAAGCGCGCTTTTTGAGAGCCTATTGTTATTTCGCAATGGTAAAACGATACGGCGGCGTACCCCTGCTAACACAGGTGCCGGAGCTCGATTCCCCCGATAGCTTGTTGTATCCGCCTCGCAAAACGGAGCAGCAATTGTGGGATTTTGTGTTGACCGAAACCCGCGAAATCGCTTCGGTGTTACCTTCGGTTCAGGAAGAGTACGGCAGGGCCACGAAATGGGCGGCCTTATCGCTCCACAACCGGGCAGCGCTTTATGCCGGCAGTATTGCCAGATATGGAGAACTGAGTGCCAACCGGCTGACCGGATTGCCCGGCGAACTGGCCGACGGTTATTTCAAAATGGCATATGATGCTGCCAATGAAATTATCACGCAGGGACCGTTCGATTTGTATCAGGCCGACATCAAAGGCAACGACCTGCCTTCGCGGGTTCAGAATTTCAAAAATGTGTTCCTGGTCAAACGCAACGTGGAAACGATCATGGCTAAACAACACGGCGGCCAGAGTTTTGATCCCGGCGGTGGAACCACCACCTGGTCGTGGGACATCTGTCAGGCACCTCGTCCGTCGGTTTGGGGACAAGGCAATTATCAGGCTCCTTATCTGGAGCTGGTAGAGGCGTTTGAGTATATCGACGGACGGCCCGGGACCCTCGATCGCGATTATGTTCAGTCGCGATTGTGGACCATGAATGAGTTGTGGGCCAACAAAGATCCCCGGTTTTACGCTTCCATTTGGACTAATGGCACTCCCTGGCGCGATGCCGTAGCCAGTAACTTCGGGAAAGATACGGTCAATTTTCACCGCGGGCTTATAAAACCCGACGGGAAAATGATTACTTCATTCAGCGAGTCGTTCAACGGAATGCCTGCCGTAGGCGATCAATCGTTTTTTCATGCCTCTACCGGGATTGTTAATACGGGTTTCGGCATCATGAAATACCTCGATCCCTCGGCCGACAATATGATCTGGCTGATGGAGTCGCGTACCGATTACTCTATTTTCCGGTTTGCCGAAACACTCCTTAATTTTGCCGAGGCGGCTTTTGAGCTGGGGCATCCCGATGAGGCGTTGCTGGCGGTAAACCGTATCAGAGCCAGGGCCGGAGTGCAACCGCTGACTTCGCTCAGCATGGAGAAAATACGGCACGAGCGACGGGTCGAACTGGCTTTCGAGAATCACCGGTACTGGGATCTTCGCCGCTGGCGCAGGGCCGAATACGACTTGACGCGTTCGTTTAGCGGTGTGCAGTATGTACTCGACTATTCGACCCGGAAATACAAAGTGCTTATTTTCGACGATATCGATGGCGATCAGCGTCCTACTTTTCCCAAACGATGCTACTATTTCCCCATCACGAAGGCCAGAATCAGTCAGAACAAAAATTTAATTGAAAATCCGGGCTATTAATGAATAGTTGAAAAGTGAGTAACATGAAGAAACTGGTTAAACCGATGTTTTTGGTGCTGTTGACGGTGTTGGTTACACCGGCGGTTGCGGGTTCGATTCAACCCGTCGACCTAACCTGCGAGTACCTGACCAATCCTGATGTAGTGGATGTGGAATTGCCCCGATTGAGCTGGATCAATCAGACGACAGAGCCTGCGACCGGTATATCGCAGGTAGCGTATGAAATTGAAGTGGCAGGATCGAAGGAAGGTTTGCTGGCCGGTAGGGCCGACTACTGGAAATCGGCCAGGGTAAAGAGCCGTGAATCGACCTTAATCCGGTATGGCGGGAAGAAACTCCAATCGCGCGACGAGTGCTGGTGGCGTGTCAGAGTCTGGGACCAGCAAGGGAAACGGTCGGCCTGGAGCGAACCTGCACGATGGCACATGGGTTTACTTGAAGCAAGTGATTGGAAGGCCCGGTGGATCGGAGCGCCCTGGCAGGGGGAAGCCGGATTCAAACCCTTGTCCGATGCCTTGCCCCCTCCGGCGCCTTTACTTCGCAAACAATTTACTATCGGCAAGAAAATAGAATCGGCCTATCTGTATACCTCGGGATTGGGTTATTTTGAAGTGTATTGTAACGGGGGAAAGGTAAGCGACGACGTGCTGGTACCCAATCAAACCTTGTGGGGTAAGAGGGAAGGTCTCAAAAACTACGGGATTCCGGTTGATGATAATTTTACCGAATACCGGGTAATGTATATGTGCTATGACCTGACCGGAAAACTGCAGCAAGGTGAAAATGCGTTAGGTGCGATGCTGGGAAACGGATTTTATAATTCGGCTTCGAAGTGGGTGCTGTCGTTCGGTACCCCCCGGTTTATCGGTCAGTTGGAAATAAGGTACACGGATGGCACGAGTGAAGTCGTGGTGTCGGATACTACCTGGAAAGTTGAAAAAAGTGCGGTAGTCTTCGATATGCTGTACGATGGGGAACACTACGATGCCCGGTTGGAATATCCGGGTTGGGATACTCCGGAGTTTGACGATTCGAACTGGTTGACCGCTGTATGGAGGAAAGCGCCTGAGGGAAAAATGAAAGCACAGATGTCGTATGCCGACAAAGTAATGGAACGACTTGAACCGGTTGCTGTCGACCGGCTTCCGAACGGCAACTATCGTGTCGATTTTGGAGAGGAAATTTCGGGTTGGGTACGCTTGTCGGGGATCAACGGCAAGGCCGGACACCGGATCCGGATCCGGTATTTGAGCGAGTCGCCCAATGGTGCGAATAGTTATACGCTGAATGGTAAAGGGAATGAAAGTTATGCAGCCCGTTTCACCTGGTTTGTTTTCCGAACCGTCGAAATTGAAGGCTGGCCGGGGACATTAACCGCGGATAACCTTGTAGCCGAAGCGGTGTACACGGCGGTCGGAACGGTGGGCGAATTCAATTGTTCCAATTCCTTGTTCAATACGATTAATAAAATATGGAAAAGGACCCAGACCGACAACATGCACGGTGGAATAGCCAGCGATTGTCCGCACCGGGAACGGAATGCCTATACGGGCGACGGACAGGTCGTGATGTCCACCGTTACGCATCATTTTGATGTTGCGGCATTCTACAAGAAATGGATCGAAGATATTGCAGGAGCACAGGATAAAACCACCGGCTATGTGCCCAACGGTGCACCCTGGCAGCCCGGATGTGGAGGGGGGGTGGCCTGGGGAGCTGCTATTGCCGTTATGCCTTGGGAGTTCTATCAGGTTTATGGCGATAAAGACATCCTGGCTTCTACCTATGAGGGGATGAAGGGCTATCTGAAGTACATGAGTCAATGGGTCGACAGTAATGGGATTATGCATCAGAAAGCTCCCGATCCGGAACAGCCGCACGAATGGATGAACCTCGGAGAATGGTGTCCGCCCGGTAAATTTCCGCCCACCGAATTGGTGCATACATTTTATTACTGGCTCTGTACGTATAATACCGGCCTGAGTGCGCAGGTGCTTGGTAAACAGGCCGAGGCAAAGCAATTGCTGGCACAGGCCTCGGCCACCAGAGATGCCTTTGTGAAGCATTTTTATTCTTCTGAGGCGGCTACCTTCGGGAAATACGGCGCCAATATATTTGCACTGAAAATGGGACTCCCCGACAGCATCCGGCAGCGGGTGGTTTCTACCGTCGAAACGGATATGAAAGAAGCAGGCGGACACCTCGACACGGGGATATTCGGCACCCGCTATCTTTTTGAAACGCTGGCGGAGAACGGATTAAACGAGTTGGCTTACAATGCGTTGAATAAAACAACCTTTCCGGGCTTTGGATACTGGATCCAGTCGGGAGCTACTACAACCTGGGAAACATGGATAGGCGAGTATTCCCATAATCACCCGATGTTTGGCGGAGGGTTGGTGTGGTTGTATCAAAAACTGGCGGGTATGTCGCCGCTGGAAGCCGGCTACCGCACGATACAATTTAAGCCTCAGCCTGCCGGAGAGTTGGAATTTGCGTCGTATTTCAAAAAAACACCTTACGGAAAGGCCGGGATATACTGGAAACGCAATGGTGAGGAGTTGCAGCTGCAAGTAACCGTTCCGGTCGGCAGTAAAGCGGTAATCTATGTGCCTTCGGCCGGAAACGACATCAAGGAAGCTCGCCGGCAGGAGCGGAGTCACCTTCGTTTCTTGCGCTGGGAAGAAGGATATGCTGTTTATGAGGCGGAGTCGGGATCGTACCGGTTAAGCGGTAAGTTATCCCCCAAAAAACAGACTTTCGCGCTGATACCTTACCCCGCGGTGGTGGAGCCTAAAGAGGGTTTTTGTGATTTGTCGAACGGGATAGTTACGGGCGACAACGGAATGCTTGCAAAGCAACTCTACGAAATGCTGCGCCAGGAGGCCGGGATTGTACGGGATGCAAAGGGAGTGCCGGTGTCGTTTATTCAGTCCGGCAGTATCGGCAATCCTGAAGGGTATGTGCTCGATATACAGGCCAATGCCATTACGATACGGGCTGAAACGGCCGCAGGTCATTATTATGCCTTGCAAACCCTGAGGCAATTATTGACCGGCAAATCGGTTCCATGTGTTACCATCGAGGATAGTCCGGCTTTTGCATGGCGGGCGTTTATGCTGGATGAAGCACGGCATTTCCACGGAAAAGAAACCGTGAAAATGTTGCTGGATGAAATGGCCCGACTCAAAATGAATACCTTTCACTGGCATCTTACCGACGACGCAGGATGGAGAATCGAAATCCCGGGCTATCCGTTGCTTACCTCGGTAGGGAGTAGGAGGGATAGTACCCAGGTGGAAGATCCCGATCTGCAGGTGCCGGGCGAAACAGGTAACCCGGCTTACGATGAATTTCTGAAAAGATATCAGAGTAATAAATTTGACTCCAACCCTCATTCGGGATATTATACCCGCGAGGATATCGTCGAACTGGTGAAGTATGCTGCCGAACGGCATATCCGGATCGTACCCGAAATAAGCATGCCCGGACATGCTTCCGCCGCTATTGCGGCATATCCGTGGTTGGGAACCACCGGCGAAACAATACCAGTACCCGTCCGGTTCGGAGTGATGACCCAGGTTTACGATCCGTCGTCGTCACAGGTAATGAAGTTTCTGAAGGATGTGCTGGCCGAAGTGAGCCGCTTGTTTCCGGGCGACTATATTCATATTGGAGGGGATGAGGTGAAATTCGACGCCTGGCAGCAATCGGAATCGGTAAAAAAATACATGCAGGAAAACGGATTGCGCAACTACCGCGATGTGCAGGTGAACTTCACGAACGAAATATGCACGTACATCGAAAAAGTGTTAGGAAAAAAAATGATGGGATGGAACGAAATTCTGGGAATTAATGCTCACAACTGGGGCAGTTCGACTCCCGATGCCACTCATCGGTTGTCCGACAAAGCCGTAGTGCACTTCTGGACCGGGAATATGAGTATTCTCAAGTATGCCATCGATAATTCCTATACGGTGGTCAATTCCTATTCCGACGATACCTATCTCAATTATTCTTATGCTCAGTTGCCGCTCAAACGTTCGTATGCTTTTAATCCGGTACCGGATGGATATAAAAAGAATCAGATTTACGGGATTGGCTGTCAGCTGTGGACCGAATGGATCCGTACACGAAAGGACGTCGAAAAGCAGGTGTTTCCCCGGATAGCCGCTTATGCCGAGACGGGATGGACCGAACCGTCGGGTAAGTCGTACAGCCGTTTTCTGGATGCATTGGAGGTTCAAAAGGCCAGGTGGAAACAATTAGGGTACGATCTGCCCCAGGAATATTAACAGTAGTAAATTGAAATAACATGAATAAATTATTAGTAGTTGCAATATGTCTCGGATCGATGCTGGCAAGTTCCTGCGACGATCCGCAAGAAAAACCTCAACCGCCGGCCGAGGCGGCCGATTATGATGTGATGGGACTCGAAGAAATACCTGTCGGATTATGGGTTACTCCCCCCAGTGGATATCAGAACAGCTATGAATACGGGCGCATACGGGAATGCGGATTTAATTTCGTAAATGGTTTTCATTATTTTGAAAACAGCAATCTCAAGATTGTTCAGGCTCTCGATTTTTGTAAAGAAAATAACCTGAAGTATTTTGCCAATAAAGCCGTTGTGGCCGATGATATCATCAAGTATGCCAATAAACCCGATGATACGCTCCTGAAAAAATTTACCGACGGGATCAAACCGTATATGGCGCATCCGGCATTCGCCGGCGAACTTCTGATGGATGAACCGGGTAAACCGTTATTTTCGGCCATTGCCCGGTTTAGCCAGGCTTTTAAGAAATCGTATCCCGATAAACTATGGCATGTGAATTTGTTTCCGATGTATGCTACCGGCGGTATTCAGGCGCCAAGTTATGCCGATTATATCAACAACTGGATGATCGAGCTCGATCCTGAGTTCGTATCGTACGATAGCTATCCGCTGCTTACCGATGGTAAAATCACCACCGACTACTTTTATAACCTTGATTTGATCAGATCAAAAACCAGGTTTAAAAAAATCCCTTTCTGGGTGTTTATTCAAACACTCGCGATTCAAGGTACCCCCGGCGTACCCGATAAACGCGAGCCGTCCGAATCGGACCTACGTTGGCAGGTGTGGACCAGTCTGGCGTTCGGAGCCAAAGGAATCCAGTATTTTACCTATTGGACTCCCGGCGGTGGAACCGAACAGTTTGGCAATGCGTTGATAACTCCCGACGGACAGAAAACGGTACGATACGATTATGTAAAAAAATTAAATTCTGATTTCCTGGGAATAGGGAAAGTGCTGCTGGACTGTCATGCCGAAGGGGTCATTCAGACGGCTGCAACGCCCGTACAGCTTCATTCTCCTTTAAGCTCTTTCGGGCCTGTGGTGCAAATCACCGGCGATGATGCGATGACGGGATGTTTTACAGCTCCCGATGGGAAAAAGAAAATCCTTATTGTACCCATGATGCCCGAAAAAACGGCCAAGGTCAATATCCAACTCCAGAATGTAACAAAGGCCAACTTATGGCGGAATAACCAGGCGGCTGAGATTCAAATCTCCAACCAACTTCTGGAAGTGTCGGTGGGAAGCGGTGAAGCAGTGTTTGTCGAATTTTAAATCCTTTGGTCGAATGAAATGGATAATCCTTGTAGTTTCCGTGTTTTGTATGTCGAATATGCCCCTGAAGGCGCACCGTTATGCCCTGCTTCATCGCGACAAATTCCCGATAGGTATGTGGGTGACGCCCCCCGATTCGTTTCGTAACGATTTTCATTTTAAAAAACTGGCCGAATGTGGTTTGACCTTTGTCAATGGTTTTGCTCCTCATGAAAATACGACGGATGAAATCATACGGGCGCTTGATCTGAGTGCCGAAAACGATCTCCTGTATTTTGTAAATCGGGCCAGTACACATTACGCCATTGTGTCGTATCCCGAAAATGAAGTGGTTCCTGCGCAATTTGTAACCGGGTTGGAGCCCTTTGTCTCGCATCCGGCCTTTGCGGGTGAACTCCTGATGGATGAACCGGGAAAGCCTCTCATAAAAAGTGTGGCCGCTTTTGTTCGTGTCTTCGAGGAGCACTTTAAGCCTAAGATGTGGCATGTTAACTTGTTTCCCACCTATGCTACCGGAGGGATACAAACACATAGCTACGAAGATTATATCGATACATGGATGGCGGAAGTGAAACCACCCTGTATTTCGTACGACAGTTATCCGTTGCTCGCCTCGGGCGGTATTATCGACGACTATTATTACAATCTGGATCTGATCAGGAAAAAGGCATTGCAATTCAGGATTCCGTTCTGGACCTTTATTCAAACCTTGTCGATTTCCCGCACTCCGGGAGTTCCCGACAAGCGGGAGCCGTCGCGAGAGGATATTCGATGGCAGGTGTGGTCGAACCTGGCTTTCGGAGCCAAAGGAATACAATATTTTTGCTACTGGACTCCGGGGAGTGCCACCGAGGTGTTTACCGACGCTCTGATAAGTCGCGACGGCAACGAAACCGTTCGCTATAAGGTTGTTCAACAGTTGAACAAGGAAGTGCAGGCGATCGGGCGAAAAGTGCTTGGCAGCGATCCGGTGGGGGTGATGCAGATCGCATCGGAACCTTATCCGCTGTACGATGCTGCGCTGGATACCTTCGGTCCGGTAAGCCGGCTGTCGGGTGATGATGTGATAGCCGGCTGTTTTCAGGACGAAGGTGGTAAGTCGCAGCTTCTGGTCTGTCCGTTACGACCCGACCGGGGGGCCGCTCTGACCGTTCATTTCGACAGAAAGAAGGGGAGTGTTGTACTTTCACAGGGCGAAACATCGAACAGGGTGGCGTTTAAGAAGGGCCGGTTGGATCTGAAAATCATGGCCGGTGACGCTGTGTTGATCGAATTTTCAGAGTAAAGTGAATCCGCCGGATTGTACGTGATTGTTAAATTGTAAATTTTTTCTCATGAATAAATCAGGGGTATATGTGTTTTGGATGTTGTTTTTCCTGAATCTTAACCTGGCGGCGGCCCGGGTAAAGCAGGATGAGTTTTTATTGCTGTGCGACAACAAAGTAAATCCGGTGGGCGTGGCAGTGGATGAACTTACCTTTAGCTGTCTTCGTAACCGACTGAACCCAAGCGGGGCCAACCAATCGTACCGGATTGTGGTGTCGTCGTCGTACGAAAAGTTAATAGGCGGAGAGTACGATTGCTGGGATTCGGGTATTCTTGCCGGTTCGGACGGCTACCGTATCTCCTACGGAGGGAAAAAACTGCCGGGAAGCTCATCGTATTATTGGAGAGTACAATACGGAAATGCCGCTAAAAGAGCCTGGACCCCGGTAGCTTCGTTTGTAACAGCTCCTTTACAGAGCGATTGGGCCGGTGCCCGTTGGATTTGTTATGCCAATATGCCTGAAGCGCGACGGCTGGTGCCGGGAATCCATGTTCACGAAAATCCTGAGAAAATAACAGTAAGCGATGAGGTAACCATTCCTCTTTTTCGTAAGGCTTTTAACGTGAAAAAACCAATCAGACAGGCTAGTTTGTTTATAAGCGGTTTGGGTCATTATGTGGCTTATATTAACGGGGAGCGGGTAGATGACCGGGCTTTATCGCCGGGATGGACGCAATACGATAAACAAGTGCTGTTTAATTCGTACGATGTAACCCGTCAGCTTAAAAAAGGCGAGAATGCGATTGGTGCAATCGTTGGGAACGGATTTCATTATATTGCCAGCGGGCGATATCATAAATTAATGATTGCATATGGCTATCCCAAGCTGATTTGTATGCTGAAAATTACACACGATGATAATACTACGCAGCTAATCGTCTCCGATTCGAGCTGGAAAACAAATCCGTCGGCAATTACCTACAGTAGCATCTACGGAGGCGAAACTTTTGACGCACGACTGGAGCAGGAAGGATGGAATCAACGGGGATTCGATGATTCGGAATGGCAAGAAGCGCAACTGGCCGGAGCGCCTGCGGGGAAGTTGGAGCCGGAGACGGGCTATCCTGTTACGATCCGGCAGCGTTTTGCTCCTCAGCGGCAGTACCGGTTGAGCGATGATAGTTTTACGATCGATTTCGGACAAAATGCTTCAGGGAGTATTGCCGTGAAATTGAAGGGAAAAAGAGGCGATACGGTTCGTTTCTGGCCCGCAGAATTAATTACACCCGACAAACGGGCCAATCAAAAGGCTTCGGGCAGTCCGTATTATTTTGAATATGTGCTGAAAGGAGGCGAGGAGGAATACTGGCAACCCATGTTCACCTACTATGGTTTCCGTTATCTCACGGTGGAGGGGGCAGGCGATGGAATGTCGTTGCAAGGTGAATCGTCGCCGGGAACTTTGCTTTCCTGTGAACTCCAACACCTGCGTAATTCGGCTCCTGCGACCGGAAGTTTTACGTGCTCGTCGGACCTGCTTAACCGGATTTATTCGTTAATCAACTGGGCGATACGGAGTAATATGCAAAGTGTTCTTACCGATTGTCCGCATCGTGAAAAACTCGGATGGTTGGAACAATCGTACCTCATGGGCAATTCGATCCGGTATAATTATGATGTATATCATTTGTATCGAAAGAAGATCCGGGATATGATACACGCTCAGCGCGACAATGGATTAATACCTGATATAGCTCCCGAATACGTGGTTTTTTCGGATGGATTTGTCGATTCGCCGGAATGGGGTAGCGCGGGCGTACTGTTGCCCTGGATGGTGTACAAGTGGTATGGCGACCGACGGCTGCTCGAAGAAGCCTATCCTATGATGACCGGTTATGTCAATTATCTCTCTTCAAAAGCAACAGGGAATCTTTTGTCGCATGGACTGGGCGATTGGTTCGATTACGGCCCCCAAGCTCCCGGAGTAGCGCAGCTTACGCCGGTTGCTCTCACTGCATCGGCCATTTATTTTAAAGATGTGTCGGTACTTTCCGACATTGCCCGTTTGCTTGGTAACGAACGCGATGCGCTTTTTTATAAAGTAAAAGCCGATAGCATTCGCAAGGCATTCAACGACCGGTTTTACGATCCGGTCCGAAAGGTCTATTCCACCGGAAGCCAGACAGCGCTGGCGATGCCGCTTTGTTTGAACATCCCCGAACCGGACGAACGACCTGCCATTTATGAATCGCTGAAACGTAGATTGGAAAACGACGGATATGCGCTTACCGCGGGTGATATCGGTTTTCATTTTCTGGTCGAAGCTCTCAGCGAACCCCGATACTCCGGTTTGTTGTACAAAATGATCAATCGGGAAGATGTCCCCGGTTACGGATTTCAACTGGCCAAAGGAGCAACTGCTCTTACCGAATCGTGGCCGGCGTTGGAAGAAGTGTCGAACAACCACCTGATGCTGGGCCATCTGATGGAGTGGTTTTATACCGGAGTGTTGGGCATAATCGATGCTCCCGATGCCGTTGCATCGGATAAAATAGTGATTCGTCCTACACCGGTAGGCGATTTGAATAGTGCCGAAGGTCATTTTAATTCTCCCAGGGGGACTATCCGGGTTGCCTGGAAATTGATTGACAACGAATTCGAAATGACTTGTACGGTTCCGGATCATACCAGTGCGACCATTGTAGTGCCCGCTGGCTTTAAGTCGTGTACCTTACAACGTAATGCTGAAAGCGCCATGCCGTTTGAAACAGCACAGCTCGTTACTTCCGGTGTTTACACTGTAAGGGCTAAAAGGTGAAACTGAAAGTTATACAACGGATTATCGAGTATGTTGAGTAGGATTAAACGTATCAAGGCTGTTGTTTTTGCTCTTTTGCTACCGGCCCTTCCTGCCGGTGCATTTAATTATGTGGTCGGTTTTGCAGGCAAGGGTGCTTCCACGGAGGTTTCCAGCGTGTTGGTCCAGAACATCACGAAAGGTACTTCGGTTACGGTTCCGTCGGGTCATGTGTTGCATCTGACCGACGGGCTGACGACTGTCGAAGGAATGGTGCAGGAAAATGAAGGTGGTCTTACTGTTTTTTCGGATCGCAGCGGACGAGCCGATCTGGAATTTCAGGTACCTGCTCCGGGTATGACCAGCATCGGATTATTCAGCCCCGACGGTCGTAAGTTATCATCGTTGTCCGCAGCGCTGGAAGCAGGCCGGTTCCGTTTCAATCTTACGCTTCCCGAAGGTGTTTGTATTGTACGGGTCCAGGGTAATGGTTTTACATACGCCACCAAGTTGGTAAGCCGGGGTTCCGCCGGTAATGCGGCCCGGATTGTTTCCGAAGGCGGCGTAAAAGATTCGGCCCCTGCTCGTGTGCAATCGGTATCGGCAGTATCGATGGATTATTCCCCCGGCGACCGGATTATTTTCCGGGCCACTTCCGGTACTATGATTACGCTGGTTTCGGAGGTGATTACGGCCGATAAAACGATTGAATTTAATTTTGTGCCCTGTACCGATGCCAATGGTAATCATTACGCTACCATCACGATAGGCGATCAGGTGTGGATGGCCGAAAACCTGAAGGCCACTAAATATGCCGACGGCACGGATATTACGCTCAGGGCCTCGCAAGCAGAGTTTTTAGCCGATCCCGACCGGCGTACCACTCCCATTTGCAGGTATTTTAACGACGATCCGGCGACAAAGGATATTGCCGGCCTTGCTTATAAATACCAAACCATCCATCACAAAGATTTGTGTCCCGAAGGCTGGCATATCCCCGATCATTTTGAATGGCGAACGCTCCGGGATGCTATTTCGCTTCAAACGCTCGAGCGTTACAATTCGATCCGCCGTACCGGTCCCTACTGGTCGAATTCGGGAGCAACCAATGCCAGTGGTTTTTCGGCCGTCGGCGCCGGCACTTTCTGGGAAGAGTGGCCCATTCATTACGGAACCTGGGCTATCTGGCTTGCAAGCGATTTGTGGAATAACGACCCCAATAATTGCTGGTTTTTCCACGCAGCCACTTCCGACAATCCTCCTTATGGCGATGTGGTATGCGATGAAATCGCCTCGGATGCATTTGCAATGTTTGGAGCCATTCGCTGTGTGAAAAACAAGGACAATAGCTATGACGTGTTGAAACTTGGCGAATTGCCTATTGGTATATGGGTTACACCTCCCGCAGCATTCCAGACAAATGATGAATACAGGCGGATAAAAGAACTTGGAATTAATTTTGTCAACGGCTTTCACTATTCTGAAAATGTATCGACACGTCTACTTCAGGTGTTGAATTTCTGCAGCAATAACGGATTGAAATTTTTAGCCAATAAAGCTGTGGTGGCCAACGATATCCTCAGCTATGCATCAAGTCAGGATCCCGGCCTGCTCACAAAATTTATTGAAGGCATCCGGCCATACGCCAACCATCCCGCCTTTGCAGGAGAATTGTTGCTGGATGAACCCGGTAAAAACCTGTTCAGTTCGATCGCAGCTTTTACAACCGCATTTCAGCAGCATTATCCAGGCAAGCTGGCGCATGTCAACTTATTTCCCACTTATGCCACCGGTGGAATTCAGGCGCCAGATTATATCAATTATATCGATAGCTGGATCCAAAGTCAACGGCCCGGACATATATCGTTCGATAGCTATCCTCTTTTAACCAACGGAGGTATTATACGGGATTATTTCTACAATCTCGATCTGGTTCGTTCAAAAGCAGATCAAAACCAGATTCCTTACTGGACCTTCATTCAGACGTTAAGTATTGCAGGTACTCCCGGAGTACCGGATAAACGTGAACCTTCGGAAGTGGATATCCGGTGGCAGGTATGGTCTAATCTTGCTTTTGGGGCAAAGGGCATTCAGTATTTTACCTATTGGTCGCCGGAGGGCGGCGCTGAGCAATTCGGACAGGGTTTAATCGATACCAATGGCCAGGAGACTGTTCGCTATCAGTATGTAAAAAAAATAAACACCGATATCCGTACCATCGGAAAAATTTTACTTCAGTGTGATGCGGTAGGCGTAATACAAACTTCACGAACACCCTTTGCTATGTATTCACCCCTTTCGGGTTTTGGGGATATCGCCTTTGTGTCGGGCGACGACTCGCTGATGGGGTGCTTCCGATCTCCGGAGGGTAAGCAAAAAGTACTGGTTACTTCCCTGTACCCTGCAAAGCAGGCAGAGCTTATTCTCGATTTCAGCAAAATAAAGCCTCAGGTGAAGATGTGGAAAAACAATACTGCCCAAACCGTAAGGGTCGACGATACCCGACTTATACTCAGTGTTTTGCCCGGCGAGGCGGTGCTGCTAGAACTCTGATCGATTCAGATGTTAGTAATCTTAGCTTTTGATGGGGGATTTTTACACGTAACGTGTCTTTAAATGTATAAGCAGCTGCAATTATAACTTTCTAATGTCTTAAAAATACTATTAAAGAAAATCATTATGAAATTAAATTACAAACTTCCTGTTTTCAGGACAATTGTGTTTTCTGCTTTTTCAATATTAGCTCTTCCTGCCGGTGCATTTAATTATGTGGTCGGTTTTGCGGGCAAGGGTGCTTCCACGGAGGTTTCCAGCGTCTTGGTCCAGAACATCACGAAAGGTACTTCGGTCACGGTTCCGTCGGGTCATGTGTTGCATCTGACCGACGGATTGACGACTGTCGAAGGAATGGTGGAGGAAAATGAAGGTGGTCTTACTGTTTTTTCGGATCGCAGCGGACGAGCCGATCTGGAATTTCAGGTACCTGCTCCGGGAATGACCAGCATCGGATTATTCAGCCCCGACGGTCGTAAGTTATCATCGTTGTCCGCAGCGCTGGAAGCAGGCCGGTTCCGTTTCAATCTTACGCTTCCCGAAGGTGTTTGTATTGTACGGGTCCAGGGTAATGGTTTTACATACGCCACCAAGTTGGTAAGCCGGGGTTCCGCCGGTAATGCGGCCCGGATTGTTTCCGAAGGCGGCGTAAAAGATTCGGCCCCTGCTCGTGTGCAATCGGTATCGGCAGTATCGATGGATTATTCCCCCGGCGACCGGATTATTTTCCGGGCCACTTCCGGTACTATGATTACGCTGGTTTCGGAGGTGATTACGGCCGATAAAACGATTGAATTTAATTTTGTGCCCTGTACCGATGCCAATGGTAATCATTACGCTACCATCACGATAGGCGATCAGGTGTGGATGGCCGAAAACCTGAAGGCCACTAAATATGCCGACGGCACGGATATTACGCTCAGGGCCTCGCAAGCAGAGTTTTTAGCCGATCCCGACCGGCGTACCACTCCCATTTGCAGGTATTTTAACGACGATCCGGCGACAAAGGATATTGCCGGCCTTGCTTATAAATACCAAACCATCCATCACAAAGATTTGTGTCCCGAAGGCTGGCATATCCCCGATCATTTTGAATGGCGAACGCTCCGGGATGCTATTTCGCTTCAAACGCTCGAGCGTTACAATTCGATCCGCCGTACCGGTCCCTACTGGTCGAATTCGGGAGCAACCAATGCCAGTGGTTTTTCGGCCGTCGGCGCCGGCACTTTCTGGGAAGAGTGGCCTATTCATTACGGAACCTGGGCTATCTGGCTTGCAAGCGATTTGTGGAATAACGACCCCAATAATTGCTGGTTCTTCCACGCAGCCACTTCCGACAATCCTCCTTATGGCGATGTGGTATGCGACGAAATCGCCTCGGATGCATTTGCAATGTTTGGAGCCATTCGCTGTGTGAAAACAAATTAATCGCAATAGCTGAAACAGGCTGTCCGAAACATTCCGGACAGCCTGTTTGATTATTAAGCCTGTTTTTGCTGTTTGCTCAGGATGCGCCTGGCACAGTCGGTGGCTACGAGCAATCCCCCAGCCATCATAATAATGTCTTTTATAACCAATCGTCCGGCAGCCGAAAGGTAGGGAAAACCATGTGCGGGCGTAGGTAAATCGCCGCCCAGATTGGGTACCCACGTTTCGGGTGTGGTGATCAGAAACGAGAGCGTTACAATCGACATCCCGAACGTGAGCAATCCGCCTATCAGTCCGATTGTATCCAGCCAAATACCCAGCAGGGTGAACAAACCGATGACGATTATCATTGCACCCAGGCCGTAGGCAAAGGCATAAGTGCCGTTGGACTTGTGCCATTCGATGTTTTTTACTACCATTTTTCCTTCCGGATTTTTGTGCAGCACGTATTCTTTTACGGTTTCGCCTTTTTCGTTGATCGCTGTTTTCGATGAATTACTATACAGAAAACTCATAAACGGACTGTTCGAGACAAAAGGAACAATGCCGTCGGCTTCGTATTGAAAAGCTTTCAGCCCGCCAATCCACGCCATGACGACAAAAATAGCTATCCGCATAAAATGAAACCAGTGGTGTTGGTTGTCTACAAGAATTTTACTCGCCAACTTGATTACAGTGTTCATACTTGTTTTTGTTTTGAGTTAGTTACTTCAATTCCTTTGTTTGTGCACCTCGTTGAACGACTTGTTTGTCGGGGAAACTGCAGGTTACTGCCGCAACGTTCGTCCCTGCGATATTCGTCCGGCGACACAACTTCTGCCGTTCTCTGCGCTATGGCGTTTTACAACAGGGTTTATGCGTGCTTTCCGGACAAAAAGGGCGGCTGCAGCCCTTTCCTTTCATCGGGCTCATCATTACGTTTGCAAAAGTAGGTCGGATGGGGCTGGCAGGAAATGGACAAAAAAGATTATTCCATAGATTTTTTTGCCACGATGGAAATTCCTGTTTTTTCGCGGTAACGGGCCGGTGACAAACCGACATTTTTCTTGAAATAGCGGCTGAAATAAAATTCGTCTTCGAAATTCAATGCTGCGGCGATTTCTTTGACGGATTTATAGGTCAGATGAAGGAGTTTCTTCGCTTCGAGGGTTACACGTTCCTGGATAAGCTGTGAGGGCGTTTTGGCAAATTCTTTTTTTACTTTTTTGCTGAAAGAGTCTGTGGTAAGCGAAAAAGCAGCGGCGTAAAACGATACATTTCGCTCGTTGATAAAATGCTTTTCGATCAATTCTACAAAACGGCTCATTTCGCCAACGTTCGGATTGGCATGTTCCGATTTTCCGATCTCCTCGACTTTTGCCTTGCTGCTCAACGCCAGTATCAGTTGCAGGTACGACTTGACAATGGCTTCAAAATAAGTGTCAGGACGATTGTGTTCGTTGATCTTCTCCAAAATGGACATCACCTCGTTCCACAACCCTTCCGCTACTTCGATATGGGGAGAAAGATAGATATTGTTGAACAACAGCCCATTGCAGGCAACTTCTTTTTTATGATATTCGATGCAATAGAAATCGCCGTGAAACTGCATGAGTCGTATTTCGCCGCTCTCGCCGCTCTCGCCGCTCTCGCCGCTTAACCGGCGGAACGACTGGTAGGGTGCGAGGAATAGGATGGTGTGGCTTTGCGAACGATAGGGCACACCATCCACCAGAAAACGGTTGTCGCCCTTGAACAGCAGCAGCGAATAATACTCGACACGATATGCCGAAGCAGCCAATTCCTCTGTTTTTAAGGATTGTATGGAGAATAATTCGCGGTTCATCCGGCTGTTGTAGGGTTAAGCTCTTTTTCCGAAATGCGTTTTGTCGTTGCAGTGGATGCAAAGTTATATATTTCTTACTGTTGCTCCAATAAAGTACATCAATATATTGCCACAGAAATTACTTTCAAAAATTGAAGAGCTTTTACAGAATCAGAGGTTGCAATATGACATTATTTGCCTGAAAATATGGGTGTAGCCAGATTTTCAATGCCAATACAAATGAATATTCTTTAGCATGACGGGTCATGGATATTAAGTTGCTTGCTAGTTCTTTGTAGGATGCAGAGTAAGCCCAAAGATGTGAACCTGCTCGAAACTATCTTTTGAAAAAAGGACAAAATAGCGTGAAGATTACCCGAAAACAAGAATGATATGAGCAAGTTCTGATAGAAGAATTTAAGTAGTTGGAAAAGGCAAAACTGAAATAATTAGGAATAAGATGGAAAAACCAAGTACCATTTTTTAGATAAAAAATGTATTTCCTAATTCATTCTTGCGTTATTTGGAGTATACAATAGGTGTAAAAAGAGAGAAAATGAAGAAGACTACTAAGAAATAGAGCTTTATCTTACAAAAGTTATTACATTTGCCATTTTAATTAGTAATACGATACCATGAAAAGAAGATTTGAAGAAATATTAAAAGGGATATTTTTATCCTCCTTAGGTTCGCTTATAGCAAACAATGAAGCTCAACCTCTCACTTACGAATTATCGACTCTGGGGGACAATCGTATAACAAAAACTGACGAAAACAAATTCAAAGATAATGGGCAAAAATACATCCTGAAAATACATCCTGACAATTCTTATTTAATGGTAGTGTAATTGGAACTGTGTCAAGGCTCTATTCCTTATATCTTTAACCTCAGATGGGGAATGCGATTTTTAATCGCATTTTCCATCTGAGGAGTTTTCTTTTGTGCAAAGTTACATGATTTGAAATCTATTCCCAAATTTTATGGCCAGTTGTTGTGAGATGAGTGCCCAATTGGTCAGTGGCATAGTCCATTTCTCACTGATATTACGATAGGCCAGGTAGGCCAGTTTCTCCAGTGCCGTATCAGACGGAAAGACGCCTTTGTTCTTCGTGACCTTACGAATCTGACGGTGATAGCCCTCAACAGTATTTGTCGTATAGATGAGACGGCGGATCTCCTTGGTGTACTGGAAAAACTCTGTCAGACGCTCCCAGTTGTCGCGCCACGACTTGATGACGATGGGATACCGATCACCCCATTTGGTTTCAAGGCTGTCAAGCTCAGTTTCGGCAGCCTCCTTACTGACAGTGCCATAGACAAGCTTCAGGTCCTTCAGGAACTCCTTCTGATGCTTGCTGCCAACGTACTTGATGGAGTTGCGTATCTGATGCACGATGCAGAGTTGAACGGCTGTATTGGGAAATACGCTCTGGATAGCATCTGGGAATCCCTTAAGGCCATCCACGCAGCATATCATGATATCCTCCACGCCACGGTTCTGCAAGTCCGTAAGCACCTCCAGCCAGAAGTTGGCACCCTCACTCCTGGCGACGTACATGCCAAGTAGTTCTTTATGCCCATACTTGTTAATGCCCAGCACATGGTAGATGGCACGAGTGACGGCACGGCCATTGTCGTCCTTTACCTTGTAATGGATGGCATCAAGCCAACAGATCGTATATACCGGTTCCAGCATACGCGACTTCCACTCCTTAATCTCAGGAAGCACACGATCGGTTATCGCACTGATGGTCTCGGCAGACAGACTGGTATTGAACTCGCGCTCAAAGTAACGGCGGATCTCACGGGTACTCGTACCAAAGGCATACATACCGATGATCTGGTCTGCCATGCCCTCTGCGAGAATCGTCTCACGCTTGCGGACGGTCTGAGGATCAAAACTCCCGTCACGGTCACGGGGAGTCTCAACGGTCACTTCACCATACTGAGTCTGAACTGTCTTGGGCATCTTTCCATTACGGCGATTGCCAGACTCACGGGATTCTACACTCAGGTGAGCATCCATCTCATCCTCAAGAGCGGCATTCAATATACGCTCCAACATGGGTGCTAAGGCTCCATCTTTTCCAAACAACGGCTTGCCGGTACGTAACTGCTCGGCAGCCAACTTGTAATCAATTTCTTCGTTTGACATCATAAAATAAGCGTGTTAACTACTAGTTTGTTGTAGCATGACACAGTTTACTTTACACTCTCTTGGCTATTCAAAATGTTGTGTATCAGTGCACTTCGCTTATTTCTAAATCGTTATTTATACGATCTACATTTAATAGCAAAGCCTTGTGCTTTAAGTACTTAGCCCGGAATTATGTTTTTATGACGGACATATTGGACACAAAAAAAACTACAAGTTGTTGATTTGTAGGTTTTTGTGCTGTTGTTGTCTGGTTTTGTCCAGACCTTCCAGCGGAGAGAGAGGGAACGTTTATTCCTTTCTAACCGGCTGATATACAAAAACTATTAATCTCTGAAATTAGTACATCCCCGAATTTGACAGGGGCAAATTGCCGCGATTTTCACCGCATTTCATACAGGTACAAAAGTGCTATTTTTTGGAAGGAACGCAAATATTATTTCAGTTTATTTTTGCGCCTGTATCTATACTGAGAGTATGGTTCTGAGGACAAAAATAATTATTTAAAAAGATATTCTCGTAATTTTCCCACTCCAGATTTAAATTTCTCGGGATTCATTTCCTTCAACTTTAGGATGTTTTGAAGTTTCCATTTGACCGATGGAAATTCACTTAAATCTCCGGCACAGCATTTACTCCATTCCGGATCACCCTGTTCAAATGAAATAAAAAATTCCTTATCATCTTTGGTAAATAGCTGATTTACTTTCTCTATCAGTTCTTTTCGTGTAACTTCATAATCTTCGTATGAAAACGGGATATCTGTCATTCCCTCAAATTGATTTTTCAAAGCATCTGTTTGATCTACTGGATTGGGTTGCAGGGATTCGAGTATCGGTTTGTCGGTCCCCAACAAGCAAAACATCAAGCCATCTTTCGACTGATCGAGAGAGTCGAGTGGCATATATTTACAGTCAAAAAGGTCACGCGGATGCTGTCGGCTCAATGCTGCCGAAATTTTCCCTCCATACAACTGAGTGAATGAAACAATCCGAGCTGTGCATCCCATACTAAATTCCGCCTCTGCTTTCGCACAAAGCGATTTATCTTCGGTTGTTCCGATAATTCCCCTCTTCGTACCGTTTACCTCGATTTTTACAGTCGCTCCATCCTTAATGCACAGCAATTTCCATACATCGGATTTGTGATTAACCCGAATGCCCGGAATCGTTTTCTCAATCATCTGCTTCAATTCAACCAAATGAACATTGATTGCTCTCAGGCTTTTCTCCCTATCCTGAACAGGGATATAGGTGATATCTATATCAACGGAATAGCGGGGCATATTCTTATGGAACAGATTAATCGCCGTTCCTCCATGAACAGCAAAATCCTGAATCCGATATACAGAAGGCATTATTCTAATCAGCAGTACCACCTGTTTTTTATATAACTCATTCATATTCGTACAACTCTTTGGGAACAGTTATTTTATATTTCGGCACATACGAACCGTTTTCCACGAGTTTATGTTTAGCCGATCCTAATGCTATTTTATCTGTCTTAAGCAAATCAAACCAGTGATGCCCGGCTTTTTCAGCCATATAAAGGAACATCCGTTTGACTTTCAGATTATCTGTATTTTCCAGTAATTCCTGTACAACATCCGGACGAAGGGTCGTCAATTGCTCCATGATATAATACAGATCCATATACGAATACTGTTTCGGAGCCAATAACAAGCATTCTAAAAAAGCCTGTTCAGGAGCGGAAGCCTTCAAATGAGGGTAATCTGTATTGACCGTGGCTAATTGTGGATTAGAAAATATCTCCGTTGTGAAGAACTTGAATGAATAGTCAAAACTATCGGTCTTCAGCCAATCGGGAACCGGCTCCTGTTTCGGATGCCCAATAATTAATATAGGCTTTCCCATTGGTACATAATGATTGAATCCAGCAAGTTCTAATGCCGAGTGAGCGGTTATATGGAAATTCTTTCCCAACTGTTTGTTGTAGCTTTCTAATACAGCAAACGCACGCAGCCTATCTCCGGGGCGATACATCACGCCACGGGATAAAGCCGCCAACCAGCCCGAATCCCGGTAACTCTTCAGCAATTGATCGGAGTAACCATTTTCTTTCAACCATGCAGAAAAATACAGTCCTCCGGAATTATGCTTTTGCAATAGTTGGTTGAGTTTATTCCCTTCATCTATACTCATACTATATCTTAGGGTAAAATTTTCAACTGCAAAGATAGTGATTTTACATAATACCTCGATCTTGCGGTTGGAGAAATTTCGCTGAAATATAATAATAATTTATTTTGGAGTATTATTTTCAACCATACACAACAAAAGGCTACTTAGTTGTTTTTTATCAATTCTGCTATCTCTGATGCAATCTCTTCAACAGTATATGAAGACGTATTACGAGCAAGTTTGTCCGCAAGAGAAGGTGAAAAGTCAATAACCTCTTTTTTAGTAATATTATGCCATATCGGAAGACTACTTGCTCGCCAGTATTAGCTTTTGTGATAATTCCATCAAGTTCGTAGTTAGTCCAGCCTTTTCTGATAAAACTATTTGATAAAACAACGATACCAAATTTACTTCGAGATAATCCCATGTCAATTTTCCGCCTCAAGCTATCACATATTTTCAACTCAAATTCATCATACCATACTTTTAATCCTTCTGATTTTAGGGCATAAGCGAATGGCCTGACCACTTCATTTTTATCTTCGGACGCATGAGAAATGAACACATCATACTTTGCTCATCTCCCATATTGGGTAAATTATCTGGATGATGCACTAATGAAGGGACTGTTGATAGCGCCGGTTCTCTGTACTCCGGCAAAGCATTGGGTAATACTCGTACGGATGAACGAACGGTTCCTCTCAGTCCCTGCAAATCGACAGTTACATACCAATGTCCGGAATTTGGAACGCCTAAAACAATAGGTGATTTTGTCGCAAGTCCGCCGATATAGCGATGACGTCTCCCATTCTTATAACTTTGATAATGTGAACTATCCATTAAGCGGACATTAGCTGCATTACCAGATAAAGTGACCTGAACCCTGTCACCTCTTTTCAATTGTCATAAATCGTAAACGTTGTACTTCATATTTATTCAATGGTTGAGTTAGAAATTTCATAACAATATACATATATACAATCGGTTCCACCGCCGCCGGTACCACCTTTCATTCCTTTGTCTAAAAAATGTTTCTCAGCAGCTCTTGAATGAGTTTCACTATCTGCGATTCTGTGTATCCACCAATGTCCATTTCGAGGAACATTATGTTCGTCGAACAACCGTCTTTCTATGTCGTTTGTAATTCCGATATAATAATCACTATAATATTGTTTTGGACTCGTTGTTAGGTGATTATTAATTTCCTGTATGATTTGCTGTGATGTCATTTTGTTTTAAATTTTAAGGTTAATAATTAATGTCAAAGAAGGCGAGCGGAATACTCACCTTCTTTGACGAATGATTTTTATCTCCTGTGGCAAGCATTGCAACAGTAATAGCATCCATCTACATTTGTGTAATACTCTTTTGCTTTTCTCACAGCATCTGCACAATTGGAGAAATAACCCAATCCTATCAAATTGCTTGAGTGAGGAAGATAACCGCAAGTACTTTTGTGTACTTCATGCTCACCAGTTGGCTGAGCGACCTTGTTTACGTAATAATAGTCCATAATTTTCTCTGTTTTTTTAAAGCTTATTTTACTCTCTTATTTATTTTCACGGTAACGCTGATTTGTTTTTCGGGGTGAGTATCCGGTTTTCCTAAAAACATAAATGGGTAACTTCCCAGCCACCCATAGTACATTTAACCCAAACCTTAACTATGAAAATTATGTGCTTTAGGAGTACATGCTACAAAGTTAGTCAAATTTTGACTTCCGGCAATTCTTGTATTTCTGAAAAGATTTTTCTAATTTAGTAGAGCCAAAATCCAGTGTTTTTTGCCTTCTTTGTAATAGCCCAAAAATGTAGAAAATCATCAGGTGGACATTTGATGGACAAAAAATGGGAATAAAAAAACGCTAAGTACTGAATTTCAGTTTATTAGCGTTTTTAGTTGTACCCAGAGCCGGGATCGAACCGGCATGGAAGTGAATCCACTGGTGTTTGAGACCAGCGCGTCTACCAATTCCGCCATCTGGGCATGGAAACGTTTTGCGTTTCGGTTTGCAAAAGTAGTTTATTTTTTGGAATTCACAATGTTTTTGGAATATTTTTTTCGAGCGCCAAAAATCAGGATGACGGATTGTGGGTCGGATTTCGTGTCGTGTGGGGTTTCCTTGCCCGGCCGATGCTGGCTGTCTGCTCTGTAATTTCTTTGTTTTGACTCATTTTAACATTCTAAATAAGCGCAATAAAATACCACAAATAGATAGTATATATTTAGAATGCAATGTCGGGATTACATATTAGTGAAAAATTTCTCCAATAAATTATGCTATAAAACATATTTTTTGTATTTTTGCACCCGAATTCGCGAAACTAATATGTTGAATTAAACTAAAACTCTAATAACTCATCACTCATCACTAATTTATGAGCTTTAAACCAGGTAATTGGAATGTCGCAGTCGACGTTCGTGATTTTGTGTTAAAAAATGTGTCTCCTTACGATGGCGACGATTCGTTCCTTTGCGGACCTACTCAACGTACCAACGATCTTTGGCAAATCTGTAAAGATGCTATTCAGGAAGAACGTAAAAACAACGGAGTACGTGCAATCGACAACAAAACAGTTTCGACCATTACTTCGCATGCCCCGGGTTATATCGACCGGCAAAAGGAATTAATCGTGGGTTTGCAAACCGATATGTTGCTCAAACGTGCCATGAAGCCTTATGGTGGATTTGCAGTGGTGGATAAAGCCTGCTCGGAACAGGGTGTGGAAGTGGATCCGCAGGTTAAAGAAACATTCACCAAATACGTGAAAACGCACAACGATGGTGTTTTTGATGTGTATACCAACGAAATCCGGACTTATCGCTCGTTGGGAATCCTGACCGGTTTGCCCGATAATTATGCTCGTGGCCGTATCATCGGCGATTACCGTCGTGTGGCCCTGTATGGTATCGCTAAACTGATAGAATTTAAAAAGGCGGATCTCGAAAATCTGACAGGTCCGATGACCGATGCCCGTATTCGCCTGCGGGAAGAAGTATCGGAGCAGATTAAAGCTCTTTACGATATGATCGAGATGGGGAAATCCTATGGTTTCGATTTGTCGCGTCCGGCCGAAACGGCTCAGGAGGCTATTCAATGGGTGTACATGGGCTACCTGGCTGCCGTGAAGGAGCAGGATGGGGCGGCCATGTCGCTGGGTAATGTGTCGTCGTTCCTCGATATATACATCGAAAAGGATATTGCCGACGGTAAAATTTCGGAAGAATATGCTCAGGAGATGATCGACCAGTTTGTGATGAAACTGCGTATGGTGCGTCACCTGCGTATGGAGGCCTATAACGAGATTTTTGCGGGCGACCCTACCTGGGTAACCGAGTCGATTGGCGGATTGATGGCCGATGGCCGTCATAAAGTGACCAAAACCTCGTTCCGTTTCCTGCAGACTTTATACAACCTCGGTCCATCGCCCGAGCCGAATATGACCGTTCTCTGGTCGGAACACCTGCCCGAAAATTTCAAAAAATTCTGCGCGAAAGTATCGATCGATACCTCGTCGATTCAGTACGAAAACGACGATCTGATGCAGGAAACCCGTTGCAGCGACGACTACGGCATTGCCTGCTGCGTATCGTTCCAGGAAATCGGCAAGCAGATTCAATTCTTCGGTGCCCGTACCAACCTGGCCAAAACCTTGCTGCTGGCCCTCAACGAAGGCCGTTGCGAGCTTACCGGCAAACAGGTAATTACCGGTGTTCCCCAACTGAAATCACAGGAGGTGCTCGATATCGATGAAGTGATGGAAGCGTTCCGCTACACGATGAAGGAAGTGGCCCGCGTGTACAACGAAACGATGAATATCATCCATTTCATGCACGATAAATATTACTACGAAAAAGCGCAGATGTCGCTCATCGATACCAATCCGAAGATTAACCTGGCTTATGGGGTTGCCGGACTGAGCATCGTGGCCGACTCGCTTTCGGCAATCAAATACGCCAAAGTAACTCCGGTACGCAATGAACAGGGAATCACCGTTGACTTCAAAATCGAAGGCGAATTCCCCTTCTATGGAAACGACGACGACCGTGTGGATCAATTCGCGGTAGAAATTCCCTCGTATTTCAACCAGTTGCTGGCGCAGTTGCCTACGTATAAGAATGCGGAGCCTACGATGTCGATTCTGACCATCACTTCGAACGTGGTATATGGAAAGAAAACCGGTGCTACTCCCGACGGACGCGCGCATGGCGTGCCTTTCGCACCGGGAGCCAACCCGATGCACGGACGCGACCACTCCGGTGCCATTGCATCACTTAGTTCGGTCTCTAAACTCGACTATACGAACGCGCTCGATGGAATCTCGAATACCTTCTCGATTGTGCCCAAATCGCTCGGTCCCACCGACCTGCAGCGTCAGGAAAATCTGGTTTCGATTATCGACGGTTATTTTATGAAAGATGCGCATCACCTGAACGTGAACGTTTTGAACCGTGAGATGTTAGAAGATGCAATGGAACATCCGGAGAATTACCCACAGCTCACCATCCGTGTTTCGGGTTATGCCGTGAACTTTGTTCGCCTTACCCGTGCCCAGCAGCTCGAAGTAATTTCGCGTAGTTTCTTCGAAACATTATAAGAAATCATCCTGCAGGGGTTAGCCATAGCGCCTGCAGGTACTTCTTTTGTAAAAAACGAACACAATGCTCAACGTACATTCGGTAGAATCGCTCGGCACCTTCGATGGGCCGGGCGTTCGCCTTGTTTTATTTCTGCAGGGTTGCAATTTCAAGTGCCTGTATTGTGCCAATCCCGATACCATCGAGATGAAGGTGGCAAAACCTCTTTCGGTAGATGAGATTTTGCAGATGGCGCGTAATCAACGTCCCTATTTCGGCAAAAAAGGAGGTATTACGGTGTCGGGAGGCGAGCCGCTGTTGCAGGCCCGTGAGCTCATTCCGGTGTTTAAGGCGCTGAAAGAAGACGGTTTCAATACCTGTATCGATACCAACGGGAGTGTGTTGACGCCGGCCGTGAAGGAATTGATGGAGTATACCGATCTGGTTTTGCTCGACATCAAACAGATGGACGAAAAGGCGCATCAGGAACTCACTGCGGTTAAAAACCAGCTTACCCTTCGTTTTGCTTCCTTCCTTCACAGCATCAACAAGCCGGCCTGGATCAGGTATGTGTTGGTGCCGGGTTATTCCGACAAGGAAGAACACTTGCATAAACTGGGGCATTTCATCGAGTCGATGAGCAATGTTCAAAAGATCGAAATCCAGCCTTATCATAAGCTGGGCAAACACAAGTACGATGCACTGGGTTGGGAGTACCAGCTGGAAGATGTGGAGATGAACACGCCCGAACAGCTGCATCGTGCCGAAACTATCCTCAAGAGTTACGGAAAAGAGACGATAATTAATTAACCGGTTGAAAATGGGTTATTTGTTGCCAAAGGAATTGGTTGCGAAAGCTACCGAAGGAGCGATTACACGATCGGACACCTCTGTGTCGAAAACAATGGTGCTGGCGTTTTTGGCCGGAGCTTATATTGCATTGGGAAGTTTATTGGCCGTTATGGTTGGAGGTGGAGTACCCGGCATTGCAGCCGGAAATCCCGGACTGCAGAAATTCATGATGGGCGCCGTGTTCCCTATAGGGCTTATCATGTGTTCGATTGCCGGGGCCGACTTGTTTACCGGTAATACCGCTTATTTCATACCTCCTGTGCTGTCGGGGCGCCTGCGTGTATCGCAGTTGTTGCGCAACTGGACCTTGGTGTATTTCGGAAACTTTATAGGCGCACTCTTTGTGGCCTATTTTATGACCTATCTTGCCGGTTTATTCGACAATGCTCCCTGGCACGACAGCATTTTAAATATTGCCGATTCAAAAACCGGGAATCCGTTTTACAAGACCTTTCTGAAAGGTATCGGAGCCAACTGGCTGGTGGCACTGGCCATGTGGTTGTCGTTTGCTGCCAAAGATGTAGCCGGTAAGATAACTGCCATCTGGTTTCCTGTGATGGCGTTTGTAACCATGGGTTACGAACACTCGGTGGCCAATATGTATTTTATTCCTACCGCCATTTTTTACGGATCGCCGGTCAGCTGGAGCGAGTTCATTGTGAGCAACCTGATACCCGCCACCTTAGGTAATATCGTTGGTGGCGGAGTAATGGTCGGATTGTTGTATTGGTTGGTGTACGGACGTTCCGCTGATTAGGCTGAACGTTCGGGGGCCGTACACCTGGGGACACAGTGTATAATTACTGTAACGCAGCGAAGCGGTCTTCTTTCTTGCCTGCAAAAACTTCGTAGCAATTGAATAAACAGTCGAGGGGCCCGTTCATCAGTTTTATCTTTTCCGAAGGTTTGAATCCGATGCGTTCGAGCAGGTATTCGTCGGAACTGATTACCCAGGCGGTGGTTCCGGTAAAACGGTGCTTCAGGGTTCGCCCCAGCGCCATGTAGATAGGTTCCAGTTCTTCGGGTTTCAGCCGTTCGCCGTACGGCGGATTGGTAACAATCAGGCAGTTGTCGGAAGGTGATTCCAGTTCGGCAATATCACATTTATCCAAGGTGATGTATTTTCCTACTCCCGCGCTTTTTATGTTTTCCCCGGCAATTTTCAGCGCTTTCCCCGAAATATCGAATCCGTAGATCCGGTGTTCAAAGGGGCGTTCGCCACTATCGTCCTGGTACAATTCGTCGAATAATTCTTTATCGAAATCATTCCACTGTTCAAAGCCGAACGAAGGCCGATACAGTCCCGGGGGAATGTTCAGCGCAATCATCGCAGCTTCGATCAAAATAGTTCCCGATCCGCAAAAGGGATCCACAAAATCGCACTGCCCGTCCCAGCCGGCTTTCAGCAGCATCCCCGCCGCGAGCACTTCGCTGATGGGAGCCTCGGTCTGATTGGTACGGTACCCGCGCTTGTGCAGCGATTCGCCCGAACTGTCGAGCGACAGCGTACACTGGTCCTGTGCCACGTGCACATTGAAGGTGAGCTGAGGATTATCGACCTTTACCGAAGGCCGTTTGCCGGTATGCTGGCGAAACCAGTCGACAATCGCATCCTTTACCCGGTAGGCCACAAAACGCGAATGGCGCATCTCGTCGGAGAATACCGTAGCGTCGATAGCAAAGGTATTGTCGGTAGTCATGATAGCCGACCAATCGAGCTTCATTACTTCCGTATAAATTTCGTCGGGCGTTTTTGCCCGGAATGTAGCCACAGGCTTCAGAATACGGGTTGCCGTTCGGAGATGCAGGTTGGCTTTGTAAAGCAACCGCTTGTCGCCGGTAAAAGCCACAGCTCTTCGTTGTATTTCGATATTGTCGGCTCCCAGAGCTACCAGTTCGGCGGCCAGAATTTCCTCCAGACCTTTAAAGGTCTTGGCTATAAACTGTTGGTTCATCGTGTGTGTGAAAATATTAAGTTGGTTACGGGTTGAATACCGGATGTGGTTATTTTTTTTGTACTAATTTAGCTCCTGCGGGCACATCCTGGTCGACCCAGATATTACCGCCAATCACGGCGCCATCGCCAACGGTCACCGGTCCCAGTATGGTCGAATTGGAATAAATGATCACATTATTGCCGATCTTCGGGTGGCGGTCGATTCCTTTTATCGGGTTTCCATTTTCATCGAGCGGGAAACTACGGGCGCCCAGGGTTACGCCCTGAAACATTTTAACATTATCGCCGATGCGGGCGGTTTCGCCAATCACGACTCCGGTGCCATGGTCGATCGTGAAATATTTTCCGATACGGGCTCCGGGGTGAATGTCGATACCGGTTTCGGAATGGGCCATCTCGGTAATGATGCGCGGAATCAACGGTACGCCGAGCCGAAGCAGGGCATGGGCTATCCGGTAGTTGCTCACAGCGCGGATACCCGGATAACAGAAGATGACCTCGCCAAAACTTTTCGCTGCCGGATCGCCATTGTAGGCTGCCACGATGTCGGTATACAAGGTGGTGCGGATTTCGGGCAATAACGCCAGGAATTGCTCGGTAAGTTCCCGGGCCTGAATGTCGATTTCGACACAGATTTGTTCTTCCGAAACCGCATCGAAGCACAAGCCGGCTTTGATCTGACGGGTAAGCAACAACTGCAGGCGATCCACATTTACGCCGATATGGTACATCACCGTACGAGCGTTTACGCCTGCATCGCCAAAATACCCCGGGAACAATACCGAACGGCACAAACCGACTATTTCGGATAAAACAGGAACCGATGGAAGAGGCGAGTCTTTCAGTTGATGATGGCATACCTCTTTTATCGGGCCGGTGTCGGCCAGTTGCTGAACTAAATCGAGTATTTTTTCTTTCTTCATTTTATCGTTTTATTAGGATGTCGCCAATGGGCTATTGATATCCGGAGGAGAAGTCTGCGCCTGGTCGAGCCAGGTTTCGATTGCGTGAACAGCGTTGGTTAATCGCCTGTTTCCTAAGCCTTGCACTATAACATATGGTTTTCCGAGTTGTTCAACTTCGCGGCGATACCAGGCTGCGAAATATTCACGGTCGTCGCCATGCTCCCTCACCGGATCGGGTTCCCAGGCTAGGTCGGTATCGCATAAGAGGTATAAATCAAAAAAACCTTTCCGGAGTTGAGCGTTTACAAAATCGGGTACCTTTCCGTAGCAGTATTCGAACCATACTTTGGTGATGATCAGTTCGGTGTCGAAAAATACAAAGGGAGCGCCGGAATCCGGCTGCCGGTCGTACCTGTCTTCGGCCTCGATCTGAAACCGGGCGATGGTGCACACATCGTCGAAAGTATAGGGGCGTTTTAAATTGGCAACGTAGTGGCGCGCGTACTCGTCCACGAAAGGGGAAGAATAGTACCGGGCCAACGCTTGCGTGAGTGCCGATTTCCCCGTCGATTCGGGGCCGATCACTGCTATCTTGTACATTTAATTGTCTATATTTGCAAAAAAAATCAAATTCAATGCGCAAAGTTACGCTTTTTATTCTTTTTCTGAGCATTGTGCTTGCTCTTTTTAACCCGCTCGGAGCACAAAATACGGATATAAATACCTTACGAACCGTCAACCATGCCTGGCCCGGTATGAAGCCTGTGAGCCGTTTTTTTACCGAAACAGCGATACCGGTGAGTTTGGCTGTGCCTGTGCTTATGGGAGGCTACTCGCTCATCGGCCGGGATGAGGAATTGTTGAAGGATGCATTTTATATAGCCTTTGCCTCGGGAGTCAATCTGGGATTAACCTTGTCGATGAAGGAACTTATTGCACGCCGGCGTCCCTACGATGCGTATCCGGGCATGTTCGACTGTTACGAAGTGCAGAACGACTACAGCATGCCATCGGGGCATACTTCCGGAGCATTTGCCACGGCTACGGCTTTGAGTATCAGGTATCCGAAATGGTACATTGTTGCTCCTTCTTTTTTATGGGCCGGTGCTGTAGGTTTTTCGCGCATGCACCTGGGGGTGCACTATCCCTCGGATGTATTGGCCGGTGCTGTGCTGGGTGCCGGAAGTGCGTGGCTCACGTGGAAAGTAAACCAATGGTTGTGGGACCGTTACGATATCCGGGGTTTTAGGCTGATTAAAAGATAAAAAACCTGCTCAATAACATAAATTCGTGGGCCGTTATTACAAACAAATTTCATACATTGCCGTTCGTTTTTTAGAAACGCAAAGCCGCATTAAATCTAAGTTAATCTATAAATTTAAAGTGTATGAAGGTATATCAGTCAAACGCGATTAAGAACATCTCATTACTGGGAAGTTCGGGCACTGGGAAAACCACTCTTGTTGAAGCGATGCTTTACGAGAGTGGTGTTATAAAACGCAGAGGTTCTATCGACGGAAAGAACACAGTATCAGATTATTTCCCTGTTGAAAAAGAGTATGGCTACTCCGTTTTCTCTACCTTGATTCAGACGGAATGGCTCGACAAAAAATTAAACATCCTCGATTGTCCCGGATCCGACGATTTTATCGGTGGTGTAGTTACCTCCCTCAATGTGACCGACACAGCAGTGATCCTTATCAACGCGCAGTATGGCGTGGAAGTCGGCACCAACAATCACTTCCGTTACACGGAAAAATTGAACAAACCCGTAATTTTTGTGGTGAACCAGCTCGATCACGAGAAAGCCGATTTCGATCGTGCCGTGGAGCAGCTGAAAGAAAACTATGGAGGAAAGGCAGTGCTGATCCAGTATCCCGTGAATGCGGGTCCGCAATTCAATGCGGTGGTGGATGTGCTGAAAATGAAAATGTATCGCTGGAAACCCGAAGGAGGAGAGCCCGAAGTGCTTGACATCCCGGCCGGCGAAATGGATAAAGCGCAGGATTTACACAATACCCTGGTGGAAGCTGCTGCCGAACACGATGAGGCTCTGATGGAGAAATTCTTCGATCAGGGCTCGCTCGATGAGGAAGAAATGCGCATCGGAATCCGTGCCGGTTTATTGCACCGTGCTATGTTCCCCGTGTTCTGCGTGGATGGACATAAAGATATGGGAGTGCGCCGGCTGATGGAATTCCTGGGGAATATCGTTCCCAACGTGAACGTAACACAGAAACCGAAAACAAAATCGGGCGCCGAAGTAAGTGCAGACGCTTCGGCTCCTACCAGCATATATGTATTTAAAACCAGTGTTGAGCCGCATATCGGCGAAGTGTCGTACTTTAAGGTAATGAGCGGTACGCTCAAGCCGGGCGACGACCTGGTGAATGTCAACCGTGGTTCGAAGGAGCGTATCAGTCAGCTTTTTGCAGTAGCAGGTCAGGTACGTACCAATGTGGATATGTTGGTAGCCGGTGATATCGGAGCAACCGTAAAACTGAAAGATACCCGTACGGGGAATACCTTGAATGCAAAAGGTTGCGAATACGATTTTGAAGATATTAAGTATCCTGCCCCCAAGTACCGTCGTGCAATTCGTGCGGTTTCGGAAGCCGATGAAGAGAAATTGAGTGAAGTGTTGACCCGCATGCACGAGGAAGATCCTACCTGGATCGTGGAGCAATCGAAGGAGTTGAAGCAGACCATTCTTTATGGTCAGGGTGAATTCCACCTGCGCACACTCAAATGGAGGGTTGAAAATAACGATAAAATTGCCATCGAATACAAAGAGCCGAAGATTCCGTATCGCGAAACGATTACTAAAACTTCGCGTGCCGACTATCGCCACAAGAAACAGTCGGGTGGCGCCGGTCAGTTTGGCGAGGTGCATATGATTGTAGAGCCTTATATCGAAGGTGTTCCGCCTCAGGAAACCTATCGTTTTGGCGGTCAGGAGTACAAGATTTCGGTGCGCGACACTCAGGAAATCAGCCTCGAATGGGGAGGAAAGGTAATTATTATCAACTCAATCGTAGGTGGAGCGATCGATACGCGCTTCCTTCCCGCCATTCAGAAGGGGATTATGGATCGGATGGAACAAGGTCCGCTTACGGGTTCGTATGCCCGCGACGTACGTGTAATCGTGTACGACGGAAAGATGCACCCGGTTGATTCGAACGAAATTTCGTTCCGTCTGGCAGGTCGCAATGCTTTTGCACAAGCCTTTAAAGAAGCTGGTCCGAAGTTGCTTGAGCCCATTTATGATGTGGAAGTGCTTGCTCCCTCGGATCGTCTGGGAGATGTGATGAGCGATCTCCAGGGACGTCGTGCCTTGATTATGGGAATGTCGTCGGAGAAAGGCTTTGAAAAGCTTTCGGCTAAAGTGCCGTTGAAAGAGCTGGGTAGTTATTCCACTTCGTTGAGTTCGCTCTCGGGCGGCCGCGCTTCGTTCACCATGAAGTTTGCTTCCTACGAGCTGGTTCCGGCCGATATTCAGGATAAGTTGCTGAAAGAATACGAAGCCACGAAGAAGGACGAGGAATAATGTTCTTAAAGGTTAACGGTTAATGGTTACAGAGTGAAGCCGTCGAAGGTTTTACGCCCTGGCCGTTAACCGTTAACGATTATTTTTGGGCGATGAGAATAAATTGCTCATAATCGCTTGGTTTTCCGGGAATGCGTTCACGTCTGAGACTGTCGTATACATATACTTTTTTGATGGTGAAACCGGACTCTTCAAAACGTTTTTTTAGTTGTTCCGGATCAAATCCCTTGTGAGGAATGGGCTCGAAATGATGAAATGAACCATCCTCGGTCATCAGATCGCCCACCACCACATAGCCGCCGGGTTTCACCAGGGTCGCAATATGTTGAATAGCCTTTTCCAATTCGGGTAAGTGGTGGAAAGCCATTACCGAAAACAGTAAATCGATGTCGCGGTTGGTATAAGCGAAGATTTCGCCCTTCACAATGGTAACCGGTTCGTTGCCTTGTAATTTTCCCTGCAACACCTCGAGCATGGCAGCCGACGTATCTTCGGCGACCCAACTACTCAGTTCCGGCAATAATTGTAAACCGGCCAGACCGGTGCCAGCTCCCAGTTCCAATGCTTTCCAGCCCGGCTCGATGCGAATATTCTTTTTCAACTCGTTGATAAACACGGTTGCCATTTTAATTTTCGAAGGCTGGTCCCAGTCGGCCGCCCGGTGTGCAAATGAATCCATACTTTCACTATTCTACATTAAGTTAATAGTGATGTAACCAATTTTTCGGCTTTTTGTTGTATTTTTGCGTTACAACTATTTAATTCATTTTATTTATGAATCGATTTTTAATGGTAACAACGATGGCTTTAGGCTTATTTGCGGCCGGATGTTCCGACTCCGGCGATACAAGGTTGATCGGGAAACAAACACCTGATGTGTCGTCGGGTAAGATGACTCCCGAAATTCTGTGGGCGTTCGGACGGATCGGCGGCGTTGAGGTGTCGCCCGATGGTACCCGGATCCTGTATCCGGTAACGTATTACAGCATAAAAGAAAATAAAAGCAATACCGAGTTATTTGTAATGAATACCGATGGTTCGGGAAAGCGCCAGATAACCGAAACGGCGGTGGGCGAGGGGGCTGCAAAATGGATGAAGGACGGAAATCATATTGCGTTCTTGTCGTCGGAAAGTGGTAGTCGTCAGCTCTGGATGATGAAAGCCGACGGGTCGGATCGCAGGCAGCTTACCGACCGTGAGGGCGGAATTTCCGAGTTTCTTTTTTCGCCCGATGAAACGAAACTGTTGTTTGTTGCCGATGTGAAAACCCGTGAGACAGTTGCCGATCTGCATCCCGATCTTCCTGAAGCTCAGGCCTATCTTTCGAACGATTTGATGTACAAACACTGGGACGAATGGGTGACCACTGCTCCTCATCCGTTTGTGGCCGATTTTGACGGTAAAACAATTTCCAACGAAAAAGACATTCTGGAGGGCGAACCGTTCGAAAGCCCGGTGAAACCCATGGGGGGAATCGAACAATTGGCCTGGTTGCCGGATGGTAATTTTGTAGTGTATTGTTCACGCAAAAAGACAGGAAAAGACTATGCCGTATCGACCAATACCGATATTTATATGTATTCCCTGCTGAACGATACCACTCAAAACCTGACGGAAGGAATGATGGGCTACGATCTGAATCCTGTTATTTCGCCCGATGGGCAGTGGATGGCCTGGGAAAGTATGGAGCGCGACGGGTACGAAGCCGACAAGCACCGTTTGTATGTGATGAATCTGAAAACCGGCGAAAAACGTGATTTGTCGGTGGGATTTGACCAGAATGCCGAAAGCCTTAGCTGGGCCGGCGATAGTCAATCGGTTTATTTTGTAAGTGTATGGCATGGGGTAACGCAGCTATACCGTGCCGATCTTGCATCGGGGCAGATCGCTAAGCTTACCGAAGGCCGGCACGATTATCGCTCCGTAAAGCAGGCAGGTAGTACGCTTATCGCCGTGCGTGGCTCCATGAGTCAGCCTCATGAAATTTATTCGGTCGATCCGAAGACCGGCGCAGCTACCGAATTGTCGTTCGAGAATCAGCATATTTTGTCGGGTATCAAAATGGGCAAGGTAGAAGAACGCTGGGTTGCCACTACCGACAATAAACAAATGCTGGTTTGGGTTGTTTATCCGCCTGATTTCGATCCGTCGAAAAAATATCCTACCCTGCTCTATTGTCAGGGAGGTCCGCAATCGGCCGTAAGCCAGTTCTGGTCGTATCGGTGGAATCTGCAGACCTTTGCTGCCAGCGGTTATATCATCGTAGCGCCCAACCGCCGCGGATTACCTGGTTTCGGAGCAGAGTGGAACGAACAGATCAGTGGCGATTATGGCGGTCAGAATATGAAGGATTACCTGTCGGCTATCGATGCGCTGGCCCAGGAGCCCTTTGTGGATGCAACCCGCCTGGGAGCTGTCGGAGCCAGTTATGGCGGATTTTCGGTATATTGGCTGGCCGGACATCACGAAAAACGATTTAAAGCATTTATTGCACATGCCGGTATTTTCAACCTCGAACAGCAATACCTTGAAACCGAAGAAATGTGGTTTGCCAACTGGGACATGGGAGGCGTCTATTGGGATAGGTCGAATGCAACGGCACAGAAAACCTATGCAACCTCGCCCCATCGGTTTGTCGACAAATGGGATACCCCTATTTTGGTGATTCATGGTGAAAAAGATTACCGTATTCTGGCATCACAGGGGATGGCCGCCTTCAATGCGGCGGTACTGAGAGGAGTTCCGGCTCAATTACTGATTTATCCCGAAGAAAATCATTGGATCATGAAGCCGCAAAACGGAGTGTTGTGGCAGCGAACCTTTGTGTCGTGGCTCGATAAGTGGCTCAAATAAAGTACTGATCGTACAGATTACAGCCGGGTGAAATGATTCGTTTTGCCTGGCTGTTTCGTTTTTATTTAAATTTTTTTCAAGGCTGTTGCAACGAAAACAATCCATCTACCATCTTCGAGTCACATGTCGACAACCCGGTACAACGAACAGGAGCTGATTACTGCAGTTAGACGAGGGGAGGCTAGGGCGCAACGTGAACTCTACGAGCGCTTTGTGCCGACCATGTTTGCCGTGTGCAGCCGGTATGCCCCCGATCCGGACACCGCGAAAGACTTGTTGCAGGATGGATTTGTGAAGGTATTTACAAAGATTGATTCGTATGCCGGCACAGGTTCGTTCGAAGGATGGATGAGAAGAGTATTTGTGACTACCTGTCTCGAGTTTTTACGTCAGAAGCACGCATTGAAATTTGCAGCTTCGATCGACGATCAGGAGATTCAGGTTGCCGGCCATGAGGCTTCGGTGGTTGAACAGCTGTCGGCCAACGAACTCATGAAGCTGATTAATAGTTTGTCCGACGGCTACCGGACTGTGTTTAACATGTATGCTATCGAAGGTTATTCGCATGCCGAAATTGCACAGGAGCTGGGAGTGAACGAGGTTACTTCGAGGACGCAATTTATGCGGGCCCGGAAAATTTTACAGGGAATGATTGAGAGGATATCGAAAAATGGAAAAAAATAAAAGCTGGGAACAGGATGTATTAGCTGAAGCTTTCAGGAAAAAGCTGGCCAATCACAGTCTGCCGGTTGACGAGTCGGTATGGGAAGGCATACAGGCTAAGATGGCTGCCGGAGCAGGCAGGAGCCCTGTAACCGGACCTGTGCCGGTTGCCCGTAAACTGATCGCATGGTGGGTCTCGGTTTCAGCTGTCGCCTCGCTTGCGTTATTAATTTCATTGGGTTGGTATTTCCTGACCGGTACTCCTCAACCGGAAATAGCGAAGGTAGCAGAACATCCGACAACAGTACCGGAAGCAATTGACCACCACCGGCCACTTGCAGCCGTACCTGCAACAGATCGCCTTTTTTCGGCCGGAGAGCATCCGACTGAAAAACGCCGGGCCGTTCTTTCCGGCACAGTGCCGGAAACTGAAATAGCTGTTGATAATACCTCGTTAACTGCCGTCGATCCTGTAGGCGTGAGCCAACAACCAGTAACAGCGGAAGCAGCCGTATCGGCGACGGAAGAACAGCAGAAAACCCGCACCGAAAAAAGAGAAAAAGTGGATGTATTGGCACCAACGGGCGACTGGACCGAACTGATCGCCGATCCTAAACCACGAAAACCGTTACTGGCCGCCGGTATCAGTTCGGGGGTGACGGGTACCAATCCGTCGGTCAACGGTATGCATTACGATGCCATGTACGAAAGTTTTGTGGATTATTCCGACCGGCCGTTGCGCGCACCCGCTGCCCTTACGCCTGCCGACTTTAAATCGCGCGATTATCTTCCACCACTTACGGTAGGCATAAAAATAAGAATTCCGTTCGATGATACATGGTCGCTTGAAACGGGTTTGCAATACACCTATTTAAAAACGAATTTAAGCGACGCCAACTGGTCGGGTTACTCGGCCGATTTACAGTTGCAATACCTGGGCGTACCTGTTGCCATGAGCGCCACCTTAACACGTTCGTCCCGTTGGGAATTGTATTGGCAGGGTGGGGTGTTGCTTGAAAAAGGATTGAACTCGCTGTACCACGAATACCGCGACTGGGGGAATGCTGTGTTTACCACAACCGCATCGACAGGTATCGAGGGACAACAATGGTCGGTATTCACCGCATTGGGAGTCGGGTATCGGATTGATAAAAAACTGATGTTTTATTTCGATCCTCAGTTGTCGTACTTTTTCGATAATCAGCAACCCTTGAGCATACGTACCGAAATGCCACTGATGGTCGGTGTGAGTGCCGGTCTTCGTTTTACGTTTTAAATTTGAAATGAATAATTATTTACAGGTATGAATACAAAGCTTTATCCTCTGATTTCATTTTTTCTATTGCTGTTTACGGCTTGTGAAGAAAAAATGACGGAAACGGTAACTTACCGGATCAACGAGCCGGTAGTGATGGATGCTGCCGAATTCAGGAATTCGGTCAAGGTCAGTCGCGTTCCCCACGAACTTACCGGCTATGGTAAGATAAGCTATTATAACGGATTTCTGTATATGTCGGAACCAGGCAAGGGAATTCATATCATCAACAACCAAAATCCGTCGGATCCTCAGGTGGTCGGGTATATTGAATTGTTGGGCAATGCCGATATTTCGGTGCGCGACAATATCTTATATGCCGATTCGTATATCGATCTGGTGTGGTTCGATGTCACCGATCCTTCGTTGCCTGTATTTAAGGGCCGGTTGAAAAATGCATTTCCCGATGTATTGCCGGTAGTTGAAAATACGGCCGGGATCGACTACAAGATGTGTCAGGAATATCAGTCGGATAATAAAATTATAGTGGGGTGGAAAGAAGTGGAGCGAACCGAGCCGGTTGAAGATTACTGGAGTAATGGCGGTTTTTGGGGTTGGGTACGCAATGGCATGTTCTTTTCGGCCGAGAAGTTTAGCGATGTGGCTTCCCCATCGTCGGGAGGCGGCAACAGCGTGAACGGTTCCATGTCGCGGTTTATTATTTATCAGAAATACCTGTACTCGGTGATGCACAATCAGATGCAGATTTTCGACCTGTCGGGTACCGAGCCGGTGAAAGCTACGCAGGACATCTATGTGGGCTGGAACGTGGAGACTATTTTCAGTTATCAGGAATTTATGTTTATGGGAACTCCTACCGGGATGCTGATTTATTCGGTCGAAGACCCTCTGAAACCGGTTTTCCAGTCGTCGATCCAGCATGTATTCGGTTGCGATCCGGTGGTTGTTGAAGACGATATTGCCTATGTAACCATTCATTCGGGAAACAATTGCGGTCAAACCTCCGATGCGTTGATCATTATTGATGTGAAGGATAAGAAGCAGCCCAAACAACTCGTGTCGTATTCCATGACTCACCCCAAGGGATTGGGTATCGATAATAAAGTGCTGTTTGTATGCGACGACGGATTGAAGATTTTCGATGCTGCTGATCCGCAGAAAATTATGGCCAGGAATCTGGCTCATTATAAAGGAATGGCCGGATATGATGTAATTCCTTTCAACAAGGTGTTGATGATGATCGCCGAAGATGGGATCCATCAATACGATTATTCGGACCTGACTCAAATTCAAAAACTCAGTTTTCTGCCTGTGAAGGCCGAATAGTTCCTAAAATTTGTTGTTCTGACCCAACTGAGACAGGAGGTACCTCTTGTCTCAGTTTTTTTTACTAATTTTGCACCGCACAATATCGATATCAAATGAAGCGTATTCAGATTATCAATGGCCCCAATCTCAATTTACTGGGTAAAAGGGAGCCGGGAGTTTACGGGAATCAATCTTTCGACGATTATTATCATCAGTTACAGTCGGTTTTTCCTGAGCTGGAGTTGTTTTATTTTCAGTCGAATTCGGAAGGAGCTATTATCGATAAGCTTCATGCGACCGGGTTTTCGTTTGATGGTATCGTGTTGAATGCCGGTGCCTACACCCACACCTCCATCGCTATCGCCGACGCCATCAGGGCAATTACGACGCCGGTTGTCGAAGTGCATATTTCCAATGTATTCAGTCGTGAAGAATTCCGCCACCACTCCTGGCTTTCGCCGGTGTGCAGGGGTTGTATCGCGGGCTTTGGATTAGATTCGTACCGGCTGGCCATCAGCTCTTTTATTAGTTAAAACAACATCAAAATCAGTATTGATACATGACCAAGCAAACCAAAATTGTAGCCACCATCAGCGATAAGCGATGCGAAGTGGAGTTTATTCGCCAGCTTTATATCGAAGGAATGAATGTGGTACGAATGAATTCGGCTCACCTTCAGGAAGAAGGATTTCTCAGGATTATAAATAATGTACGTGCAGTAAGTCCGCATATCGGTATTCTGATGGATACCAAGGGGCCTGAAGTTCGGACAACGATTGCACACGATGATAAGATCGAGATAAAATCGGGAGAGAAAATCAAAATCAAGGGAGCTCCGGATCAGATTTCCACTCATGAGTGTATCTGCGTAAACTATCCCTATTTTGTACGCGATTTGAATGTAGGTGACGATATTTTGTTCGACGATGGTGAGATTGAATTGAAAGTGGAAGATAAAGACGGCGATTATCTTTATTGCCGGGCATCTAACGATGGTGTGCTGGGAAGCCGCAAGAGTGTCAATGTACCCGGGGTGCGTATCAATTTACCTTCACTCACCGAGCGCGATAAGAAGAACATTCTTTTCGCGATAGAGCAGGATATCGATTTTATTGCCCATTCGTTTGTGCGTAACAAGCAGGATTTGATCGATATTCAGACCATACTGGACGAGCACAAGAGTCCGATTAAAATTATTTCAAAAATCGAGAATCAGGAGGGAGTCGATAATATTGACGAGATTCTTGAGCATACCTATGGGGTGATGATTGCCCGTGGCGACCTTGGTATTGAAGTTCCTCAGGAAAAAATACCCGGTATTCAGCGCCGGTTGATCCGCAAGTGCGTGAAAGCCAAGAAACCGGTAATCGTTGCAACTCAGATGTTACACACGATGATCAACAATCCTCGTCCCACCCGGGCAGAGGTAACCGATGTGGCCAATGCAATTTATTACCGTACCGATGCCTTGATGCTTAGCGGCGAAACTGCTTACGGGAAATACCCGGTAGAGGCGGTCCGTACCATGGCTACTATTGCCAAAGAAGCAGAGAAAACCAAAATGTCGGAAAACGATATTCCGATCGAGATCAGTACCAACGATCTTACTTCCTTTTTGTGTAATGCAGCCGTTGAAACGAGTTCCAAGCTCGGGACCCAGGCCATCCTGACCGATACTTACAGCGGGCGTACGGCACGCTTCCTGGCTGCTTACCGCGGCCGGATTCCGGTGCTTGCAATTTGCTATCACGAGCGCTCCACCCGGCAACTCTCGCTTTCCTACGGAGTGATCCCTATTTTCCAGGAGTCGAAAGGCAATACCCAGCAGTACTTCATCGAAGCGATACAGCATCTGCTTAAAATGGGGTGGGTCGAAAAAGACAGTATGATCTGCTACCTCAGTGGTAGTTTTGGCGAAGGATACGGAACCACTTTCCTTGAGGTGAATCAGATAGAGAAAATTCTCAGCTCCAGGGAAAAATACTTACTCCCCAATTTTGAGTAACTTGAAAAGAGGCCGTTAAGGCCTCTTTTTCTATATTAACGCTAATTAATATTAGCTGGTTAAACTTTTTTACCGGCCACTTGTCTATATTCCCGGTATAAAAAAGAAAAAATAAAATATTGTATGAAACACCTTCTTTTCGTGGTTTTACTCCTTGTGGTAACCTTGCCTGCTATGGCCCTGCAAACAATCAGAGGTACGATTGTGGATGGAACAACTCAAAAACCGATCGATTTTGTGAATGTGGCGTTGTTGAAAACCGAGAATGCTCCTCCTACGACAGGAGTGGTTACCGATGAAAAAGGAAATTTCCTTCTTGCTAATGTGCCTCCCGGAAAATATGTACTCAAAGTAAGTTTTGTGGGCTATAATACGCTCACGATTCCGCTCAATGTCGATAATCGTGAACTGAACATCGGTAAAGTGAAACTGACCGAGGATTCGAAGACGCTTTCCGAAGTTCAGGTAATCGGACAAGGAACTCAAATGCGATTTGAGATTGACAAAAAGGTGTTCTCGGTCGATCAGAATATTGCTGCGGCGGGAGGTTCGGCTACCGAAGTGCTGCAGAATATTCCTTCGGTGGATGTCGACAATGAAGGTAATGTATCGTTGCGCAATAACTCGAGTGTAGAAGTCTGGATCAATGGCAAGCCGTCGGGACTTACAGCCGAGAACCGGGCGCAGATACTCCAGCAAATGCCTGCTGAGAGCATCGAGTCGATTGAAATCATGACCAACCCTTCGGCTAAATTCAATCCCGAAGGTACTGCAGGTATCATCAATCTGGTGATGAAACGCAACCGGAAAGCAGGATACTACGGCAGTGTTTCGGCCGGAACGATGTGGAACCTGGGGTCGACTCCCGGATTTAATTCGGGATTGAATTTTAACTACAGCAGCGGATTGATCGATGCATATATCAACCTTGGTTACCGTGCCATGAATTTTAATGGCGGAGGTTGGACCAATCGTTTTAATCTCAACGGGACCGATACGCTGAGCTTGCTCGATCAGGAAAGCCGCAGCACGCGTTCGTTCAACGGGTTATTTACCCGGGCTGGTGTAAATTATCGTTTTCACGAGAATCATACGGTAGGGATATCGGGTTTTGGGATGCTGGGTAGCGGCTCGGGTTCCAACGATATCCGGTATAAGCTTACGAATTTCCAGGATAATACCTTGCTGCGGGATTATTATCGTCTCACTGCTGAGTCGGGTACGCGGCCCGGGATGAATGTGGCGCTCGACTATAAATGGGATATCGATAAACTGGGTTCCAATCTGATGTCGAGCGTAACCTATTCGACTCATCGGCGTTCGGAGGTAGAGGAATACCTTCAGAAAGACCGATTGATGAGCGACTCGAGTAAGATAGAGCAAAGCACGAACGGGAATAACCGGGAATGGGAATTCAAGCTCGATTATACGAAAAAATTTACCGAAAAGACCAGGCTGGAAGCCGGATGGCAATCGTCGGTTGAAGATAGGTTCGGACCGTCGTCGGCTATCGACCTTCTTTCCAATGCGCCTTTACATGCGTATTTCAATGAATTTGATTACAGCGAGCAGATTCACGCCGGATATATGACATTTGGAAGTACTTTCAATAAACTGACGCTTCAGGCGGGACTCAGGGGAGAGTATTTCTGGCGCAATCCGGTGAACACCACCAAACTTTCCGATGGAACGCCGGTGAAAACCGATTTTGGAGGTAAAGGTGAAATGCAATGGTTCCCCAGTATGTTTTTGTCGTATTCGTTGCCCGACAACAACGAACTGCAGATGAATATCACGCGCAGGGTGAATCGTCCCCGCGGCCGCCAGATCAATCCGTTCCGTGATTTTTCCGATTCCACCAATATCTCGTACGGTAACCTGGAACTGAAGCCGGAGTATACCACGGCTTTCGAATTCAATTACCTCAAAACCTGGGACAATCATTCGATGTCGTCCACTCTGTATCATCGTTTTACCGACGATGTGATTCAGGGGGTGAGTTATATCAACGGCAAAACAATGGAAAGTACATTTATGAATGTCACCCAATCGCAAAGCACGGGTCTTGAGCTGGTGGTGAAGAATAATCTTTTCCGCATTCTGAATCTCACTTCGTCGCTCAATTTCTACTATAATATGCTCGAAGCCTCCACCTATACGAATCCGTACAATCCGTCGGTGGTCACCACTATTCCGGGTCAGGAGAATTTCACCTGGAGCGGAAGGGTGATGGGTAATATAATTCTCGGGAAAAATACCTTTGGCCAGATTACAGCCGACTATTCGGCTCCCCGGTTGATTGCTCAGGGGAAACAATCGTCGTCGTACGCCATCGATCTGGGGCTTCGTCAAACCTTTCTCGATCGCAATTTAAGTGTCAACCTGATGGTTCGTGACCTGCTCGACTCGCGCCGCCGTAGTTCGGTTACCTGGGGAACCGGTTTTTACCAGCAATCGGAAAGTTATTTCCATGGCCGCATGATCGGTGTTACGGCCACCTATAATTTCGGCAATATGAAACCCAAACGGAGCGAACAAAGAAGAGACGAATCGGGTTCGATGGATATGGGAATGGACGATTAAGCAGGCATTCGCCGGCGGAATTCGGCACATATCAGAGCGGTAGCCACTCCGACGTTCAACGACTCGGAGGTCGGCTGTCCGGCCGGGAAGCTGGGGATCAGTAATTTGCTGGTTACCAGCTTTTCTATTTCCGGCGAGATACCATTGCCTTCGTTTCCCATGATAATGTATCCATGTCCGGCGAGCTGGCTATCGTAGATCGACGATCCGTCGAGAAATGTTCCGAAGACCGGTACCCTGGATTGGGTCAATAGTGTTTCCAGCCGGCTATAATGTACATTGACCCGTGCCAGCGCACCCATTGTTGCCTGAATAGTTTTTGGATTGTATACATCGGCCGAACCGACCGAGCACACCACATGGTGAATGCCAAACCAATCGGCAATCCGTATGATCGTACCCAGATTGCCCGGATCCTGTACATTGTCGAGCATCAACACCAACTCGTTTCCGGCAATAGCCGGATCGAACTTACTGCTCTTGATTTCGAATACGGCGAGCACTCCCTGTGGTTGCTTTTGAGTACTGATTTTTTGAAACGTACGTTCATCGGTAACGATTTGTTCTGCGGCATCGGGCATGTTGTGATGCAATACCCATTCGTTGGTGGCGACGAGCATCCTGCATCGAAAGTGATGCTGAAGATCCCTTATCATCCGGGTACCTTCGGCAACAAAACATTGATGTTCGTCCCTGAATTTTTTCAGCATCAGTGCATTGATAAAGCTGATTTTGGTCTTCGATAACATAGTAATGCCTTAATTATGTCTGCAAAAGTACAAAAAAACGAACGATAGCAACGGCTATGTCCCGCCGGAGTATTATATTTGCAGAAAAATTCCATACTCCCCCCTATGAGGTTGCGAGCATTCCCGTGTATCAGGGTCAATTCCCGAGCTTTCATCGCGTTAGTTGCAGGGCTGATGTTTTATGCATGCAGTCCGGCCAAATTTGTACCCGAAGGATCGTTCCTGCTCGATAAAGTGGAAGTAAAATCAGATGCGCGCGAAATCGATAAAAGTGATTTGGACGATTATGTTCGTCAATCGCCCAATTCTTCGATCCTCGGATTATTTCGCATGCAGCTTGGGATTTATAATTTGTCGGACAACGATACCACCCGTTGGTGGAACCGTATGTTACGCCGGGTAGGTCAGCCGCCTGTCATTTACGATCCTGCGCTTACCGATGCTTCGGCCGCACAGCTGATCAGTTATCATAAAAACAAAGGCTATTTCAATGCGACCATCTCCACCGATGTAACCATGAATCGTAAAAAGGCCAACGTGATTTACAACATCAAGGCCGGTCAACCCTATCGTATCAACTCGTATACCTACGATTTGCCCAACGACACGCTCAAACGTGTGGCCAACGATTCGCTCCGTACCTTGATTCAACGAGGCGATATTTTTGATGTGAATACCTTGAATAACGAACGGGAGCGTATCTCGAACCGTATGCGCCGCGACGGCTATTATAATTTTACCCGGGATCATCTGATCTATACTGCCGATAGTGTGGAAAAAATGGTGGATGTCACTATCCAATTGCGCGATTATCTTATGGCCCAGTCCGATAGCTTGTCCAATACCGTTTTTCAGCGGTTTGCAGTCAGCCGGGTCGAATTTATCGTCAATCCTTCCGTATCGTCGGTTGCCGGAGCTACCGAGTTGCTGTTGGACACCATCCGCCAGGGGCGTTATACGCTGATCGGGCCGGTTGAAAAAGTGTTGACTTTACAGTCGCTCATTGCCGGAAGTTATATCCGGCCGGGTCGCATGTATTCAGATCAGGATGTCGAAAACACCTATTCCTTGCTTAATTCGCTTCCGCCGGTGAAATACACTGATATCAGCTTTTCGATGTCGGCAAAAGATTCTCTGTTGTGCCGCATCAGTATTGCCGAAGCTAAATCGTTCACGCTTACTTCGCAGGCCGAAATCACGTATACGGCAGGATACTGGGGACTAGCCGGTAACTTGGGTACTGTGCATCGCAATGTATTCAGCGGGGCGGAGTCGCTGATTCTTCAGGGAAGGCTGGCGCTCGAATGGCAGGGCGATGTGATGGCACAGGAGTGGGGTGGTCAGGCAGCTATCCGGGTTCCGCGCACCTTATTGCCCGAGAAAATCCAATTGCAACGCCGTCTCATGCAGGGATCGACCGATTTCAGGGCATTGTTCAGTTTTCAGTCGCGTCCGGGCGAATTCTCGTCCACCAATGTGGGGTCGGGGATAAAATATAACTGGAGTTCGCGCCGTTTCAATCGCAGCCTCGATCTGGTAGATATCAGTTATGTTTATTTTCCCTGGATATCGACACAGTTTCGCGATAGTTTTCTCACGACAGGGCTCTACAATCGTTACAATTACGACGATTATCTGATCATGCGCATGAGTTACGGTGCGTCGTTCCAGGGGTACAATCCCAATCGTCCGATGCGGAATTTCATGTCGTACAGATATAGTGTCGAAACCGCCGGTAATGTGCTGTACGGGATCGATAAGTTGTTTCGCAGCCCGGTCGATTCGTTGGGGAATTACCGTATTTTTAACATCCGCTATTCGCAGTATGTACGTGGTGAGGTGAATGCATCGTACCATCAGATTGTAGATAAAAACAATAAACTGGTGTACCATGCAGGCGTAGGCATCGCCTATCCCTACGGTAATGCCGAGGTAATTCCTTTTGAACGAAGGTTTTACAGTGGCGGGGCTAATAGTGTGCGTGGATGGAGCGAGAGTACGCTTGGTCCGGGCTCCTACGAACGTTTTAATAGTTTGCGCCGGGATTACAACCAGTTGGGCGATATTAAACTCGATCTGAACATGGAATACCGCGCAAAAATGTTCTGGGTGTTGGAGGGTGCTTTGTTTATTGATGCCGGCAATATCTGGACCGTGCGCGATTATAAAAGTCAGCCGGGAGGATATTTCAGGTTGAATACCTTCTGGAAACAGATAGCGTTGGCCTATGGTGCAGGACTGCGAATGGACTTTAGTTTCCTGTTGTTCCGTCTCGATGCGGGTTTAAAGTTGTACGATCCGGCACGAATCCCGACGCAGCCCTGGAGAGCTCCCTCGTTTAAGGATATGGCCGTTCACATCGCTATCGGTTATCCCTTCTAATCGTGTTTAAAAGTCATTCGGTGCAGCGGGGTGCAACCGTATAACCGTATAGCTTCTTTGTGTGCCCTGGTTGGATAGGCTTTGTTGTTTTTCCAGTCGTATTGCGGATATTGATCGTGCAGGCGTACCATCATTTCGTCGCGGTGAGTTTTAGCCAGCACCGAAGCAGCGGCTATCGACAGATAGATTCCGTCGCCTCTGACGATGGTTTGATGCGGGATACCCGGATATTCGCCAAACCGGTTACCATCGACCAGAATGAATTCGGGTTTTATTTTTAAAGCGTCGATAGCTCTGTGCATCGCGAGAATCGAGGCTTTCAGTATGTTTATCTGATCGATTTCGTGCTGATCGGCGATAGCGACCGCCCAGCTGATGGCTTCACGCTCAATGACCGGACGTAGGGTTTCGCGTTGTTTTTCGGTAAGTTGTTTCGAGTCGTTCAGCAATTCGTTGTCGAAACTATCGGGTAAGATAACAGCAGCCGCTACTACTGGACCAGCCAGGCAACCTCTTCCCGCTTCATCGCATCCGCATTCAAGCAGATTTTTTGTATGCCTCAGTTTTAACATTGTCGTCGTCTACCATTAATTCGTTCCATAATTCGGGGGCAAGACCTTTGACCGGATCGTAAAAGATCGATTTTTCTTTCAGTTCGGGGTCGATCACCGACAGCCGGTGGTCGAGTCCCTGCAGCACATTAAAAATAATACTGATCAGCAGTGCAACTTTGAGTCCTCCGAATATTCCCCCGACAATGGAATTGAGAAAGCCGAGCGATAGCATTTTGATAGCTCCCTGCATCAGGTGTCCGGCGATGGTTAAACTAATTGCAACAATACTGAATACGGCTATAAAGCCGAGGGGTTGAGCGCCTTTGGCGCTGATGTCGAATAAGTCGATGAGCATTGACGAAGCAAGTGGCGCCAGTAGTTTCGCCAGGTATATGCCGATAATAAGGATGGCCAATGCGATGACTTCCTTTATGAGCCCTCTGAATAATCCGGTTATCATTCCTATGGCGACAGGGAAAAGGATGATCAGGTCGAGTGTGTTCATGCATTTTTTTTTGCAAATATAAGCATTTAGTTTTTTCTGGCACAACATTTGAAAAACCACCGGCGTGCACGAGTTTATTTTTTATGAAACAAACGCTTTAAAACGAATTGATATGAAACGATATTTTGCAACCCTGTTAGTGATGGCTTTCGTGGCCGGTTTCACTCAACAAGCATCGGCCCGCCTTACTGTAAATGTACGCTATGGTAACTTCCGCGAATACCTCGACCTGCAGGCAGTAGCGACGACATTTTCCCGTTCCGATAATATTGAAGAATTCGAATACCGGTTGAATGACCCGCGGAATCCGGTTTCCAACCTCGATCTCAATAATGACGGTTACGTTGATTACCTGAGGGTTGAACAGTATTCGGAACGTAACGAGCATGTAATTTACATTCAGGCTGTACTGTCCCGCAATTATTCTCAAACCGTGGCAACAATTTATGTAGGACGCGATCGGTTTAACGACGAATATGTTCAGATCGTTGGAGATGAATCGATTTACGGTTACAATTATATTATTGAACCTGTTTTTCGTCGTCGTCCGGTAATTGTCCGTTGGTTATGGACCTGGAATTCGCCCCGTTACGTATCACCTTATTACTGGGGGTATTATCCGCGCCACTACAGAGTTCACCATATCGTAGCCCTGCCTGCCTATCACAATCGCGTTAAACGCTATGTCGACCACCGGCACGAATACCGTCGCATTGAAAAGGATAATCGCCGTTACGACCGCGATCGAAGGGATAGAGACGACCGCAGGGATGATAACAAGGCTTATCGGGAAAATGACCGAAGAAGCTCGGGGGGCCAGCGGATTGAAGAGGGAACCCGTCCGGGACGTCAACCGGAAGTACGCCAGCAGGACCGTTCCTCCAATAGTCAACCGGAAGTTCGTCAGGAAGAGCGCACAACCAATCGCCGGCCTGAAGTGAATCGTTCGTCTTCCTCTTCTTCCCGCGAAACGGTACGTGAATCGCGCCCTGCCCCCCAACGCCAGGCTTCCGAATCCAGATCCCGTTCATCCGAACGCTCTTCGTCCGAGCGTTCCTCCTCCAATGGAAATAGCAGAAGGTAAAAAAGAAGTGTTGTTTAGTTAGTTGCACCGTGAATCGTACGATTCACGGTGTTTTTTTGATGGTATTGAGCCAGGTATTCCTGCTCGGTTTGTCCCGGAGTAGGGATCAGCCGGGCTTTATGTGTGCATCCGAGCGTTTCCAGGTCCATTATCGTACTGTAGCCCGACCGGCAAATTATAGTACGGCATCCGGTAAGATAACCGGCCAATTGCTGCGACGATACATGCGGCACCGTGGTGATTCCGTCTGCATCGAGCTGGTGAGCGGTGCCGGGCAGTCCTCTGACCATCAATATCGGGCGGGGATAGGAAGCAGCCAGTTGCATTTGTTGTTGTTCGAATATACTTCGTTGAGGCTCGGGACCCGAGATAAGGATTACCGTGGCGAACTGTGCCGACGGAATGCATTGGGTGGCGGCGAAACGTGAGAGGGGACCGATAAACCGTGCATGGGAAGGAAGAGGGAAGCGATGCGCGAGATCGCCGCTCAGATTATGCTCTCCCGCGTAATCGGGTATCAGGCATTCGTCGTACTTGCCGATGAACCAGCGGTGTAGGGTATGAACGGCAGGTTCGAGCCAATGCAGTGTTTTGGGCATTTTTATCATCAGCTGGTGGGTAAGGTAGATGGATCGTACCCGTTTGTTCCACAAGCCAAACCGATTGTCGGATACGACAAGATCGTACTGTTCATCCGCCAGTAAACGCTTCAACCAGTTATGTTCCCGGATAATGCCTGCCAGAATAAAGGGTGTGCTGAGGATCATGGCTCCCAACTGTGAGGTGCCGGAGCTGTACCTGAACGGGTAGGAGGGTAATTCGATAAAGCGAAGATCGGGAAATTCTTCGCGAAGTAAAATCGCCGGATAGCCGTCGGTTGCGATGGTGATGGAGTGGCCTTCTTTTAAAAAACCGGTAATCAATGGAATGCACCGGGTAGCATGTCCCAATCCCCAGTTGAGTGGTGCGACCAATATTTTCATAGTGCATCAATCTCGCCGGTTATGGTACTGTTGATTTTACCATCGGGGAAATAGGTAGTAAGCGGCAGGTCGGTTTTTAGCTGATGTACGCTGCTGATACGCCGGCCCGATTGAGTGGTGAGCGTATAGCCATATTTCAGCATAGCCGCAGGCGAGTGTTTTTCAAGTTTGCTCTGGTACAGTACGAGCCGGTTGTGGTGAAGGGCGAATAAGGTTTTGATGCCGGCTTTTAACCTCATTTTCAGGTGTTCGAGTTCAACGAACTTGTCGCGACTTTTATTGGTTAATACACTTTTCATTTTCCAGCGGATATCCGATAAGCGTTGTTGTTGATTCTCGACCAGTGATTTTGAAATGCTGATGATATCCTGATACAGCCGATCGGCAGTATCATAAGCATCGCTGATCCTGTCGGTGAGTAAGGCCGCTGCTGCAGTGGGTGTTTTTACCGAACTGTGTACCACCATATCGACAATGCTGAGGTCACGCTGATGGCCGATACCGGCAATGATGGGAAGCGGAAACTGAGCGCAGTTCAGGGCTAGTTCATAATCGTCGAAACAGGCCAGGTCGGTAGTAGCTCCGCCGCCGCGAATCATCACCACCGCATCAAAATCTTCCAGTTGCTCGTAAATGGCTTCCAGGCTGCCGATGATGGACGCGCCGGCTTGCTCGCCCTGCATGATGGAGGGGAACAGTCGTGTGTAAAAAACAAATTGTGACGGATGCTGGTGCAGTTGATTCATGAAATCTTCGTATCCTGCTGCGCTTGCCGATGAAACGATAGCGATGCGTTGTGGGGTAGGCGCTAACTCCAGCATTTTATTCATCTCCATCACCCCATCGGCCTCGAGTTGCCGGATTATTTCCAACCTCCGTTTAGCCTGTGCACCCAAGGTGAAATTAGGATCGAGGTCTTTTATAATCAGATTGATGCCGTACATCCCGTGAAATTCAACCGAAACCGCAGCCAACACGCTCAGCCCCGGACGCAGGGATTGTCCGGTCGAGTCTTCGAAAAAAGGTTTTAACAACCGATAGCTGCCCGACCAGATCGTAGCGCGTACCCTTGCTTTTAAACCATCGCTTTTTTCATCTTTTTCAATTAACTCCATGTAGCAATGTCCTCCTTTCTCACGAAGTTCACTTATTTCGGCTCTAATCCAGATGGGTTCCGAAAAGTTGACGCGAATAACCTTTTCGATATGGGAAGTAAGTTCAGAAAGACTGTAGTTTTTTGTCGACATAGTGTTATCGAAGTAATATTTTGTGATTAAATAGCTCTTTCCCCGCCCGGACCTGCACCAGGTATACACCTGCATTCAGGTTGCTTAGGTTTAACTCGGTGAAACTGTTGCCGGCAGCGAGATGCATCAGCCGGCGCCCCGACAAATCGTGCACAGAGATATCAATTCCCCGGAGGGCGGTAAGCCCGACCGTGATGGTTTTTGCAGCGGGATTGAAGGAAAACGTAATTGGAGAATCGGTTGTGGTGGCCGCATTACCGGTAATTAATCCCGGCACTTTTGCAAAGTCGGGTATCCCGTATCCCAATTGCGGATGCGGAGTCGCAGCCCTATTTGCGCTTTGGATCAGCTGATTAATGATACTGCCGACCGATAGCGACTGTTGCCCGCGTAGAAACTGTAGGTAGCAGGCTGCCATTCCGGCAACAACAGGCGATGAAAAAGAGGTGCCATTGCTGCTGGTGATCGATCCCTGGGTGTTCACCAGGGCGGTCCGGGTGCCGGTAGCCGAAAGTTCCGGTTTCACGCGTCCGTCGGACGAAGGGCCATACGATGAGAAAGCGGATGCTTCGCCAGTGGAGGTCGTAGCACCGATGCTAAGAATAGCATGTGCATCGGCAGGCGATCCCAGGTATTTCCACGGTAATGCCCCCGAATTTCCTATGCTGTTGCATACAATCATTCCTTTTTGCGCAGCCATTTCGGCGGCAATGCTCGAACGGGCCACTCTACCGTTCATATCGGCGTAGGTAAAGTTCATGGCCGGATCATCAAATTCGGTATAACCCAGCGACGAATTTACCACATCGGCGCCAGCACTATCGGCGAGCTCAATTCCCCTGACCCAGAAATCGGTTTCAACCAGGTATTCGTTGGGAGCATATTCGGTTTGAAGCAGTAAATACGACGCTTCGGGTGCCGTTCCAATATACCGTCCGGGAATGTTGGCCGCCATTACCGACAAAACGAGTGCGCCATGTGCATCTTGACGATATACATCAATCGCTGAGCTGATAACGCTTGCAGCACCCGTAATCCGGTTGGCGATACGGAGGCTGTCGAAGGCGGGGTTGGTATCCACATTGCGAAATCCGGAGTCAAGTATTCCGATTAATACACCTTTTCCGCGGTAACCCTTATCGTGAAGAAACTGTCCGTTCAGCTGGCGTATTTGTGCCTCGGACGAACCATAGTCGCTCAGGGTGTAGTTGTAACGGACGTGTTGCCGCACCGACACTGCGGATGTCCGGATACCGGTGTATTGAATGTTTTTCACAAAAGGCAGTTGCTTTATAGCCTGCAACGGGAAGCTGTCGGAGGAAAGTATCGTAATTCCGTTGAGCCATTTCGAAGAAGAATGAAATTGCACTCCTGTTGCGATAACCTCGCTGATATACAGAGGATTGACCGGCAAATCGGTGGAGTCGATGCCGACCCCAAAAAGCTTTCGCCGTTCAATAGCCCGGACCGAAAGAAACTCTTCGGGCCGTAGTAAGGAATAGGGAGTGCCCTTTTTGTCGGCGAACCGGATGAAATAATACAATTCGCTGGCGACTATACTTGCCGATATGCTCACAAACAGAGCGGTAATACCGACTTTTAACCGGGTTGATTTCATCGGAGTACAAAAATAATTTATACAAAGATAGAAAGTTTCTGCGGGAAGTATCCCAAAAAATATTAATTTTGTACGCCTTGCAAGAATTGTCAAACAATTTTAGGCAAAGTGATGTTATTCTTATCAAATAATCAAAAGTATAATCATTTTAAAAATTTAATAACAATGGCAGATGATCCAGTAATTTGTACGTGTCTCGATCTTACGAAAAGTGATATTATTGCGGGAATCAAAGAACATGGTTGCAAAACCGTTGAAGATGTTGGCGATGCCATCGAAGCAGGTGCTGTATGTGGGAGCTGTATCGATGACATTCAGGATATTCTGGATGAATTGAACGGTTGATTCCGGCATTTTTTTATAAAAGCGACACTAAGGGAGCTGTCTCAAAACGGGACGGCTCTTTTATTATTCCCCAATTTCCATTGTTATAGAATTTTCGGCAGGGCAGTTCACTCGATTACCAAGTCGTGCATTGGTTGTGTAGAATTTGTAATTCATTTTTCATTCTAATTTCCGATTCGATTTTTCAGTTTTTTTATGCACGTTCACCAGTCAATTACGATATGAATTGCTGCCAAACGTGCATAGCTTTTTTATTATTCAAACATACTATCGGTTATTATCAAATAATAATCAAACCTGGAGTATCCGAAATCATTTTCAACTACCAACTTTTCAGTTTTGTTATATGTTTCTAAAGGCAAATATATCGTGTCTTTATTTGTAACTTTGAAAATAAGTATTTTAGAGAGTTCCCTTTCAACTTCTTTGACATTGGTTTTTTTATTATATTCTTCAAAACTAGAAATTCTATATCTATATTCTTTCTGATTACTTAAACTGACAATCGTATCAATAGGGTTTGACGTTTTAGTAAAATCTATATAGATTGAATCACTAGTTACATTGGTTATACTAAGAACATTCATACCCGAACTATTACATGAAGAAAAAATAATAGTTAACAGTATTATACTGATATAATATATTTTATAATTATTCATACCATATATATTTATTTTTATCAGCACTATTTCTTTCATTCTTTACGGTCTCTTTATCAGTTGTAGTTAGCCAATTCATTTTAACTCCATTATGAATAGTATCATTTACAAAATCTCTAACTCTTGTTCCCCATAGTTCCCATTTATGCATATCGGCTAGCCACTTACCACGAAATAGGTCGTATCGTGTATCTCTGCCAACATTATTATTATGGTAATCCATGTATTTATCGCGTGGAAATTCATTCTTACTAATAATATTCTCCCACCCCACATCCATGATTAACCATGCCATAGGCTGAGATAAATATCTACGAAGCATCATACTCACATAGATATGGTTGAAAGCATCTGGCAGCATACCTGTTTTGTTTTTGTAAAAATCATCACGTTGTTGCATTTCAATAGTTCTATCATAGCAAATTATAACTCTTGCAACAGCATAACCTGCACCAACACCCATCACGGATGCAACTAATAATCCTGTTGATATCGGTTCTAATTGCGCTGCTTGTTTCATACCAGTATTTGACTTAACTTTAAAAAGGGCCTCAAAATCAGCTGTTGTAGCGAACTCACTATTCGTAGCCAAAGCATTTAAAGTTCTGAATTTAACTTCTTCTTCAGGTGTCATTGCCATAAGTTGAATTTCATCTTCAATAGAAGTAAACCCGGGCGTTTCAATTTCTTCTTCATGGAATATCCCTTGAGAAATTTCCCAAACTTTACGTTGTGCCCGATAATCGCTATACATTTGCATGGCAAGTGTTCCTTCTTCTGCCATGTCTTTTGCCATACCTACGTATGCTTTGTCGGGATATAATTCAATCAGACGCATTTCAATGTATTCAAATAATGTCAAAGTGTCTGCACTAACAACTTTTCCTTTTACTTTGAATTTAGGTGATTTCTTACTTGTACCGTCTTTTAGAGTTTCATACTCACGCCCTACCACATATAAAGCTTCAGCATTAAAACGTGGTAGTTTGCTTACGAACGTTGGAGGTGTAGGCTCTTCAAAGCTTTGTTTTTGTATAACTTCATTTTGGTCACATGAAGTTAGCATAAATGCCGCAAGGGCAATTAAATAAACTAGTCTTTTCATAAACAGGCTTGTTTTGCGAATGCAACACACAGCATTGAGGATAGTTTTTAGTTTCTTGTTGCATTCAGATTAAATATTGTTTAAGTTATAGCCAACCAAAAAGGTTGTGATTCGATTTAAGGTTGTCTGTGTCAAACAAACTGCATTCCCAATGATTACAAGGTTATTTTGCAATCCAAACAAATTTTTCATTTTCGATAAATACGTTTCATAGTTTACCGTATTCACGTATTCTATTCGTTACTATTGTTCACGTACAAAATAATTTTATGTTTTTCTAACTTGTGTCCATGTTGATTGTCTTTTTTTTGCATATTTGGGAACAATTCTATATACGACCATCCGTTTTGTATATGCGAACATCTTCTTTCATATATCTACCTTATTCTTTTGCATTGCAAATCCTAAAATGCTATTTTCCAAACCGTTATCCGTGTTTTATAAATTGTAATTAGTTCATATGTATTTTTAACCACTTTATCGGCATCTCAATATTTTTAGTTGAGCTCCATCTATGTAGCAGCACGTCAGTCCCATAATACAGTCTGAATTCTTCTGATTAAGTACACTAGCGATTCAATTGAATCGTTACAAAAATACGTTTTTATCTTCAGAATCCTGTTAATAAAACTTATGTTTTACAGCATGCTTATTTACACGTTTGGATATACATTACAATTCAGAATAAATAACTTGTATAAAGCCGACCTTTAAATTAAAATTCACAGATATCAGGCGCCTAAAAATTCTACCAAACTAAAGCGTCGTTCTGTTTATTTGGTTCCTTATCATGTGATTTAGGTTTGAATTCCATCACAAAAAGGACGGATCATTCCATCAAAAGTGATGGTATTTTTCCGACCACCTGTTCACCGGAATAAAGTATCCTGTTTTTGCACGAAATCTTTTTTCTCCGCTGATAGAAATCCCGATTCGAATTTCTGCCTTACCGACTGCATCAGTGGATTTAGCACTAGTGAATGGGATTGTTGCGATAAAAATAAGATTCTGCAAAAATCTGAGAAAATTATCCTTATGTCCCCTGTGTGGGCGCTAAAGTCAAAGAGGCTGTCTCAAAATGATATGCACCCAAAAGTTAGACACAAAACTTTTGGGGTCACCTCACTTTTTGTGACAGCCCCTTTTTTTAGAAAATATCCGTATCTTTACCCCCGTTTTTTTATCAGCACACCAATCGTCATGAGAACAACAATAATCCAGCTTTTTCAACAAAGTGTACAGAAATACGCTTCCAATCCTTTTTTGTGGGAAAAAACGCACCAGGAATTCAGGCCTGCCACCTACGCCGAAGTCGAGCAGCAAGTGAAAGAGCTTGCGGCCGGGTTGATAGCTCTGGGAGTAGCTCCGGGCGAAAAAACAGCCTTGTTGTCGGAGGGGCGTAATGCATGGATCGTATCGGAACTGGCCTTATTGCATGCGGCCGCAGCCAATGTTCCCCTGTCCATCAAACTGGAGGAAAGTAATGATTTGTTGTTCCGGCTGAAGCATTCGGAAACGCGCTATATTATTGTTTCGGGAGGACAGTTACGAAAAATCCGTGCTATCATTCATGAACTTCCCGAAGTTCAATCTGTACTGATTATCGACGATCAGTCCGAATACATGGAAAGGGAAATCCCGTTGAGCCGTTTGATCGCAACGGGCAAACAATTGCTTGCCGGGCAACCTGCCGTGGTCGGCGAGCGGGCGGCCCTGGTTAAGCCCGATGACCTGGCTACCATTAGTTATACGTCGGGTACAACGGCCGATCCGAAAGGAGTGATGCTTACCCACCGGAACTATACGGCCAATGTAGAGCAGGCACTCACGTTGATGACCATACCGCCAACGTATCGAACACTTATTATTCTGCCTCTCGACCACTGTTTTGCTCATGTAGCCGGATTTTATAGCTTTATGGCCTGCGGCGCCAGCGTAGGTACCGTACAATCGGGTAAAACGGGGATGGAAACCCTGAAGAATATTCCGGTTAACATTCGTGAACTGCAACCCGATTTATTGTTGAGTGTACCCTCGCTTGCAAAGAGTTTCCGTAAGAATATAGAAGGGTCGATCAGGAGTAAGGGGATAGTGGTTAGCTGGTTGTTCTACAGGGCGCTCAATCTGTCGTATTCGTACAACAAAGAAGGATACAACCGGGGAAAGGGTTTACACCTGCTGAAAAAGCCTTTGTTGGCCCTTTTCGATGCTATATTGTTTGCCCGGGTACGCGAAGCCTTTGGAGGTAAGCTTAAGTTTTTTATCGGAGGAGGTGCGTTGCTTGATATTGAACTCCAGCGATTCTTTTATGCCATTGGAATCCCGATGTTACAAGGCTATGGTTTGAGCGAGGCCACACCGATCATTTCGGCGAACGGGCTGGAACATCACAAACTGGGCTCGTCGGGCCGTTTGGTGAAACCGATGGATCTGAAAATCTGCGATACGGATGGTAATTCGTTGCCACTGCATGAAAAGGGCGAAATTGTGATCAGGGGTGAGAATGTGATGGCCGGCTATTATAAAAATGAAAAATCGACAGCCGATACCGTGCGCAACGGATGGTTGCATACGGGCGATATGGGCTATATGGACAAGGATGGATACCTCTATGTTGTCGGACGGTTTAAAAGTCTGCTGATTTCGAGCGATGGCGAAAAATACAGTCCGGAAGGAATCGAGGAGGCGCTGTCGGACAATTCACGTTTTATCGACCAGGTCTTGCTTCACAACAATCAAAAGCCTTATACGGTAGCTTTGTTTGTAGTGAACAAAGAAATGTTGAAGGCGTACGTGAAACATAAAAATCCGCATCTCGACTGGGAAAGCAAGGAGGCCAAGGAATTGGCGCTGACGAAAATACAACGGGAGCTGAATGAGTATAAGAAGGGCGGAAAGCACGAAGGTCAGTTCCCGGAACGGTGGTTGCCGGCTGCTATCGGCGTAATCGGGGAACCTTTTACCGAACAAAACGGGTTGGTTAACAGTACCATGAAGGTTATTCGCGGTAAAGTGGAGGAGCGTTATGCCCGGTTGCTCGAAGAACTTTATAATCCGTTGGCCAAAGACATTATAAATCCTGCTAATATTGAGGCGTTAAGCTGATATGCAGAAATTTCTGGATATACTCAAACAGTATTGGGGCTACGACGGGTTCCGGCCTTTGCAGGGCGATATTATTCAAAGTGTGGCTTCGGGAAAAGACACCCTGGGTTTAATGCCCACCGGTGGCGGAAAATCGCTTACGTTTCAGGTGCCGGCTATGGCTATGGAGGGAGTTTGTATTGTGGTTACGCCGCTCATTGCCCTGATGAAGGATCAGGTTGAGAACCTTCAGCGCCGGGGGATCAAAGCTGCTGCCATCTACACAGGCATGACCCGGGAAGAAATATTGCGTACGCTGGATAATACGGTATTCGAAGCGTATAAATTTTTGTATGTTTCACCCGAGCGACTGGCCACTAAAATCTTTCTTGAAAAAATTCAGCAAACCAGGGTTTGCCTGATTGCGGTCGACGAATCGCACTGTATCTCGCAGTGGGGGTACGATTTTCGCCCTTCCTACCTGCGTATAGCCGATGTACGTCAGGTCTTGCCCGGTGTTCCGGTGCTGGCGCTTACTGCAACGGCTACACCGGAGGTTGCCGACGATATCCAGGAACGGCTGGCCTTTTCCGGAAAAAACCTGTTTCAGAAAAGTTTCCAACGAAACAACCTGGCCTATGTGGTTCGGGTTACCGAGAATAAGGAAGAGCAATTGCTGCATATCCTGAACAAAATTCCCGGAACTTCGGTAGTGTATGTCCGGAACCGGAAACGCACGAAAGAAATCGCCGATTTTCTGGTTCAAAATGGTATTCCGGCCGAACATTTTCATGCGGGTTTGTCGAACGAGACCAAAGATGCGCGCCAGCAGCGGTGGAAAAAAGACGAGACGCGGGTCATCGTATCGACCAATGCGTTTGGAATGGGAATCGATAAGCCGGAAGTTCGCACGGTGGTACATATGGATTTGCCCGATTCGCTGGAAGCGTATTTCCAGGAAGCCGGCCGTGCCGGTAGAGACGAAAAGAAAGCCTGGGCGGTAGTGCTGTATAATGCGGCCGATGTTACCAAGATGCGTAAGCGGGTGACCGATACCTTTCCCGATAAGGCAATGGTGAAGAAAGTGTATGAGGCCTTGGGGAACTATTATCAGATAGCGGTAGGCTCCGGACTTGACGCTACATTCCCGTTCGACTTGATGGATTTTTGTGCCCGTTTTAAATTGCCTATGCTGACAGCTTATAACTCCATAAAGTTGCTCGAACAAGCGGGGTATCTGAACCTGACCGATGAGCAGGATAATAACGCCCGTGTTCTGTTTCTGGCCGGTAAGGACGACTTATACCATCTGAGCTTGGATGAAGATCAGGACAGGCTGATCCATCTGTTGTTGCGTTCGTATACCGGTTTGTTTACCGAGCCGGCCTACATCAGCGAGGAGGTGCTGGCCAAACGCCTGGAATGGAAAAAGGATAAGTTGATTCACGCGTTGATCGGATTGGCAAAGGAGCGGATTATTCAATATATACCGCGGCAGAAAACGCCATTTCTTACGTTTACACACGAGCGGGAAGAGCTTTCGCGTATTCGTCTGGGGAAAGAAGCTTACGACGATCGACGCGAACGTTACATCGCCAGGGCAAAAAGCGTGTTGGATTACGTCCGTGAGGAGTTGATATGCCGTAACCAGGTGTTGTTGGCGTATTTCGGCGAAAAAAACACCAAACCATGCGGTCAATGCGATATTTGCCTGAAACAAAAAGAGACGGAAGTAGGCGAAGAAGAGTTTAACCGGATCAGTGCACGTGTTTCGGAGCTGATACGGGGTGAAGCGTTAACGATCGGTCAATTGGTGCGTGCTGCAGGCTTTAAGGAACAAAAAACCCTGAAAGTGCTTCGTTTTATGCTGGATCGCCGGCAGGTTTCCCTGTCCGGCGATATGAAATTGCGTGGGAACCGGTAATCAGCTCATCCTGTTTTTATAATCGTCGTATCCGAATTCACGAATCAGCTTGAATTCGTTATTCACGGTCCAGATTCCGATCGACGGATGTGAAACACCGTTGAACATGGTTGTTTTCACCAGGGTATAATGAATCATATCTTCAAAAATCACCCGGTCGCCAGCCTTTAGCGGAGTTTCGAACGACCAGGAGCCGACAAAGTCGCCGGCCAGGCAACTGTTTCCTCCCATTCGGTAGGTAGGTTTCCCCTCGACCGGATCGGTAGCGCCAACGATAGCCGGTTTGTAGGGCATTTCGAGGCAGTCGGGCATATGACAGGAGAACGAAACATCGAGCATGGCAGTTTTAACGCCCTTGTTTTCAACTATGTCGAGTACGGAGGCTACGAGTTCGCCGGTACGCCAGGCAAATGCGCTGCCCGGTTCGAGAATCAGTTGCAGGTGCGGGTATTTGGCTTTAAACGACCGGAGCAGCTGTATGAGGTGTTCGGTATTGTAGCCTTCGCGGGTCATCAGGTGTCCGCCGCCCATGTTCAGCCATTTCAGCTGGCCGAAATATTTGCCGAATTTTTGCTCTACCACTACCAGGGTACGTTCCAGATCAAATGAATTTCCTTCGCAAAGGGTGTGGAAATGAAGTCCCTCTACGCCATCGGGTAAGCGGCCGGGCAGATTACCGGCCACCACGCCCAGGCGCGATCCCGGGGAACAGGGATTATAGAGGTCGGTGCCTACGTCGGAAAACTCCGGGTTGATACGCAATCCGCAGGAGATATTGAAAAACTGAGTTTGCGGGTAGAACTTTTCAAACTGGGCCAGCGAGTTGAAAGTGATATGACTGCTGTAGTGCACGATTTGTTCGAATTCTTTTTCGGAATAGGCCGGAGCATAGGTGTGAGCCGGGCTTCCCATTTCTTCAAATGCCAGTCGGGCTTCGGCCAGCGAGCTGGCGGTCGAACAGCCGATGTATTCGCGCACGACGGGAAAAGCGCTCCATAGGGCAAAAGCTTTGAATGCAAGAATGATTTGAGCGCCGGAGCGGTCCTGTACATCGCGGATGAGCGCCAGGTTGTTGCGGAACCTGACTTCGTCGAGTACAAAACAGGGTGAAGGTATCTGCTGATAGTTGATCATAAATAATTTGAATATTACAGATTTAGCCTGCAAAGGTAATAAAAAATCAGTGTTCTTGCCGGTTCCGGAAAAGGTCGTTTTTTATTTCGTCGAAAAGATAAAAAAAAGTAGGTATTGTTTTGGCCAACTGAAAAAAGTTACATATCTTTGCAGTCCGAAATTTTTAATCAATTAACAAAAAGACAAACAACCCATTAATAGTCAATAATTATGATCGTAGTTCCTGTAAAAGAAGGCGAAAACATTGAGAGAGCATTAAAGAAATTCAAACGCAAATTTGAAAAGACCGGTGTTGTAAAAGAACTCCGTCGCCGTCAGTGTTTCGACAAACCTTCGGTCGTAAAGCGCGAGCAGAAGATTCACGCGGTTTACGTTCAGAAGATGCAGCTCGGACAAGAGTAAAATTTCCTGCAACTAATCCGCGCGATTATTTGGTTGTACGGTTTATTTATTCTATTTTCGTTGCAGAAACAGGATAAAGGTTATGATAAATGACTTTCTGCAATATTTACAGTATGAGAAGAATTACTCTTCTCATACTGTTTTGTCGTATCGTAACGATTTGCTTCAGTTTGCCGCTTACCTCGGCCGGGATGCGGCATCGTTCGATGCATCGGAGGTAGGACCGGACGAGATTCGCGGATGGATTATGGAGCTTTCGGAGTCGGGGAGCAGCGCCCGGACGATTGCCCGCAAGATTTCCACCTTAAAGTCGTTCTGGAAATTTTTACTCTTACGCGACGCGGTTTCCGGCAACCCCACGTTAAAAGTTATTTTGCCCAAAACAAAAAAGCCTCTTCCCGTGTTTTTTAAGCACCGGGAGATCGTTGAGGCACTCGACACCACCTTTCAGCCCGACGACTTCGAACGGATACGAAATTTATTGATCATTGAGTTGTTTTACATGACCGGAATCCGCCTTTCAGAATTAGTAGCCCTCCGCGATACCGATATAGATACGGTAGCAGGAGAAGTAAAAGTGACCGGCAAGCGCAACAAGCAGCGCATTCTTCCTCTTGATACAGGGTTGTGTGAAAGGTTGAAAGCTTATCAGGCGTTTCGTGACAAGGTGGTAGGAGGCAATCCCGATAATTTTTTTGTACGAACCAACGGAAAAAAGATGTATCCGAAATTAGTGTATAATATTGTACACACGATTATGTCGCAAGTGAGCACGCTATCGAAACTCAGTCCCCATGTGCTTCGTCACAGTTTTGCAACCGGGATGCTGAACAACGGTGCCGACATCAATGCGCTGAAGGAGCTGTTGGGTCACAGTTCGCTGGCGGCCACGCAGGTGTACACGCATACAGGATTCGGAGAACTATATACCATATATAAACAAGCTCATCCTCGAGCTAAATAAAAAAGGAGGCAATTATGAAACTGCGAGTTCAGTCAATTAACTTTGACGCGACGAAGGCTCTTGAAGCCCATGTGGAAAAAAAGACATCAAAACTGAAACGGTTTTTTGATGAAATCATGAATGTGGAGGTTTATCTGAAGGTTGTAAAGCCCGAAACTGCGACCAATAAGGAGGCGGAAATCAAGATTTCGGTGCCTGCCGGCGAATTTTTCGCATCCAAAATATGCGATACATTTGAAGAAGCAGTTGATTTATCGGTTGATGCACTGGAGAAACAGATCATGAAGCACAAGGAAAAACTAAGTAAAAAATAAAATATTTACTGAATTGTTTTGTAATCCAAAATAATTTCGTACATTTGCAAGCCGTTTGAATAAGCGTATTTAAACGGCTTTTTAATCGATAAAAATCGCATTAAAAGTACGATTTTGCCTCTTTAGCTCAGTTGGCCAGAGCACGTGATTTGTAATCTCGGGGTCGTTGGTTCGAATCCGACAAGAGGCTCAACCGGATAAAAGAAGATACTAAAGCTGGGAAATCAGCTTCACCGTGTAACCGGGCAGTTACCAAAGTGGCCAACTGGGGCTGACTGTAACTCAGCTGTCTTTCGACTTCGGAGGTTCGAATCCTTCACTGCCCACGGTTTTCGATTTGCGGATCAGTTGTGTGTGAGCATGGCTGTGAGGCATAAAGAATGCGGAAGTAGCTCAGTTGATAGAGCATTAGCCTTCCAAGCTGAGGGTCGCGGGTTTGAGTCCCGTCTTCCGCTCTTTAATTTGCTGTTGTAGCTCAGGGGTAGAGCACTTCCTTGGTAAGGAAGAGGTCGCGGGTTCAAGTCCCATCAACAGCTCTAATAGCTTTTATAAAAAACATATTCATTAAAATCTAAAAAAATAATCTTTGAGTTATGGCAAAAGAAAAATTTGACAGGTCGAAACCTCACGTAAACGTAGGTACCATCGGTCACGTTGACCACGGTAAGACTACTCTGACCGCTGCTATTACCACCGTTTTAGCAAAGAAAGGACTTTCTGAATTGCGTTCATTCGATTCGATTGATAATGCTCCGGAAGAAAAAGAACGTGGTATTACGATTAATACCTCGCACGTTGAATACCAAACAGCCAGTCGTCACTATGCACACGTTGACTGTCCGGGTCACGCCGACTATGTGAAGAACATGGTAACGGGTGCTGCCCAGATGGACGGAGCTATCATCGTAGTAGCTGCTACCGACGGTCCGATGCCACAAACTCGTGAGCACATCCTGTTGGCTCGTCAGGTAAACGTTCCCCGTCTGGTTATCTTTATGAACAAGTGCGACCAGGTTGATGACGAAGAAATGCTTGAGCTCGTTGAAATGGAAATGCGCGAACTGCTTTCGTTCTACGAATTCGACGGCGACAACACTCCTGTAATCCGTGGATCTGCTTTGGGTGGATTGAACGGAGTTCCTGAGTGGGAAGATAAAATTATGGAGCTGATGGATGCAGTTGATACCTGGATCGAACTTCCTCCACGTGCTGTCGACAAACCGTTCCTTATGCCTGTTGAAGACGTATTCTCGATCACGGGTCGCGGTACTGTAGCAACCGGTCGTATCGAAACCGGTATTATCAAAACCGGTGAAGAAGTTCAGATCATCGGTTTGGGTCAGGGAGCAAAGAAATCGGTTGTAACCGGTGTTGAAATGTTCCGTAAGATTCTTGACGAAGGTCAGGCCGGCGACAACGTAGGTTTGTTGCTCCGCGGTATCGACAAAGACGAAATCAAACGTGGTATGGTTATTACTCACCCCAACAAGGTGACTCCTCATACTACTTTCAAAGCTTCTGTTTATATCCTGAAGAAAGAAGAAGGTGGACGTCACACTCCATTCCACAACAAATACCGTCCTCAGTTCTACATCCGTACACTGGACGTAACCGGTGAGATCACACTTCCTGAAGGAACCGACATGGTAATGCCGGGTGACAACCTCGAGATCACAGTAACGCTGATCTATCCTGTAGCTTGTAACGTAGGTCTTCGTTTCGCTATCCGTGAAGGTGGACGTACAGTAGGTTCGGGTCAGATTACCGAACTGCTCGACTAATCAACGAGTCAGGAATAAAATACATAAAAGCCGTCTTCCCTCCGACGGGAAGGCGGCTTAATACACGGGCGTAGCTCAGTTGGTAGAGCACTGGTCTCCAAAACCAGGTGTCGGGAGTTCGAGCCTCTCTGCCCGTGCAAATTCTATCTATATATATGAAAGTTGTAAACTATATCAAAGAGTCGTACACAGAACTTACGCAGAAAGTTTCCTGGCCAACCAGTAAGGAATTGGTTAGCAGCTCTATCGTGGTGCTGATAGCTTCCATCATCATCGCTTTGATAGTTTGGGTAATGGATCTGGGTTTTGAAAAGATCATGACTTTCGTTTACGAAAAATTATTGTAATTAATTCTTACGGGAGGGTCAAGAAGTGTCTGAATCAACCAATTTTAAATGGTACGTTCTACGTGCCTTTAGCGGCAAAGAAGGTAAAGTCAAGGAAAGCATTGATGCTGAAATCCGGAATTCCGATCTTGGCCAGTTTGTAAATCAGATTGTGATTCCCACCGAGAAAAAGATAATTATTCGTAACGGTAAGCCCGTCACCAAGGAAATCAACCTGATGCCGGGCTATGTTTTGATCGAAGCAAATTTAGTAGGTGAGATTGCGCACCGCATTCGTCAAATTCCAAATGTTTTTGGTTTTCTGGAGGAAAAGAACAACGTTCCTACTCCCATTCGTGCATCCGAGGTCAATCGTATCCTGGGTGTTGTGGATGAGATGCAGGAAAATGAAGCTGAATTGCTGACTCCTTTCCTGCGCGACGAAAGCGTAAAGGTTATATCGGGTCCGTTCAACGGATTTACCGGAATAATCGAAGAAGTGAACACCGAAAAGAAAAAGCTCAAGGTAATGGTTTTGGTGTTTGGACGGAAAACTCCGCTCGAACTTTCTTTCAACCAGGTAGAACGGGAATAGGCGGAAGCTGTTACGTCCGTTTATTTCAATTTAATTTTTTTAAAACATAACAATTATGGCTAAAGAGATTGCTGGACTTATTAAATTACAGATTAAAGGGGGTGCGGCAAACCCATCTCCTCCGGTAGGACCTGCATTGGGTTCTAAAGGGATCAACATTATGGAGTTTTGCAAACAATTTAATGCCAGAACCCAGGATAAAGCCGGTAAGGTTTTACCTGTTGTTATCACCTATTATTCGGATAAATCGTTCGACTTTGTCGTAAAGACTCCGCCGGTAGCTATCCAGCTGCTCGAGGTGTCGAAACTGAAAAGCGGTTCTGCCGAGCCCAACCGTAAGAAGTTGGCCGAAATTACCTGGGATCAGGTAAAGGAAATCGCTCAGGACAAGATGGTCGATATGAACTGTTTCGAATTAAGTGCTGCCATGAAAATGGTGGCCGGTACAGCGAGAAGTATGGGTATTTCCGTAAAGGGAAGTTTTCCTGAAATGAATTAATTAACACTTCAATTATGAGTAAACTGACAAAAAATCAAAAATTGGCAGCAGCTAAAATTGAAGCTGGGAAAGCCTATACACTGAAGGAAGCAGCTGCGTTGGTAAAAGAAATCACTACCACTAAGTTCGACGCTTCCGTAGATATTGATGTACGCTTAGGTGTTGACCCTCGTAAAGCCAACCAGATGGTGCGCGGTGTAGTATCGCTCCCCAATGGTACCGGTAAAGAAGTCAGGGTTCTTGCATTATGTACTCCCGATCAGGAAGCTGCGGCAAAAGAAGCCGGAGCCGACTATGTGGGTCTCGATGAATATATCGATAAAATTAAAGGTGGCTGGACTGATGTGGATGTGATTATCACACAGCCTGCTATCATGGGTAAATTAGGTGCTCTGGGTCGCATCCTGGGTCCGCGTGGATTGATGCCCAACCCCAAGAGTGGTACAGTTACCAACGAGGTTGGAAAAGCAGTTAAAGAAGTGAAACAAGGAAAAATCGACTTTAAAGTTGATAAATTCGGTATTGTTCATACATCGATCGGTAAGGTGTCGTTCACCCCTGAAATGATGGTAGAGAATGCTAAAGAATTCGTTGCGACACTGATGAAGCTGAAACCGACTGCAGCTAAAGGTACGTATGTTAAGAGCATTTATCTTTCAAGCACAATGAGTCCGGGCGTGAAAATCGACCCTAAATCAGTTGAAGAATAAAATTAAAAGTTTATGAAAAAGGAAGATAAAAGCGCAATCATAGAGCAACTACAAGCTACACTGAGTGAGTATGCACATTTTTACCTTACCGACATCGGTGGGTTGAATGCTGCAGAAACCAGTAATTTACGTCGTACGTGCAACAAGCAGGATGTGAAGTTGCTGGTGGTTAAAAATACTCTTCTTCGTAAAGCCCTCGAAACTTCGTCCGTCAATTTCGAAGAAATCTTCGGATCATTGAAAGGTGAAACCTCGTTGATGCTTTCGAATACAGGTAATGTTCCTGCAAAGCTGATCAAAGATTTCAGCAAAGCAAGTAAGAGTAAAAAGCCCATTCTTAAAGCAGCTTATGTTGAGGAGTCATTCTATATTGGCGAGAGCCAGTTGGATGCACTCGTATCCATCAAGAGCAAAAACGAACTTCTTGGCGAACTTATCGGACTGTTGCAGTCGCCTGCTAAGAACGTTGTGTCCGCACTCCAATCGGGAGGAACTACTATTCACGGCGTGTTGAAAACATTGTCGGAAAGATAAATTTCAGTTTAAAATAAAAAATAACTACAATAAATTTTAAGACAATGGCAGATTTGAAAGCTTTTGCAGAACAATTGGTTAACTTAACAGTAAAAGAAGTAAACGAGTTAGCTCAGATTTTGAAAGATGAATATGGTATCGAACCCGCTGCTGCAGCTGTAGCTGTTGCTGCTGGTCCTGCTGCCGCCGCCGCCGAAGTTGTGGAAGAAAAGAATTCTTTCGACGTAATTTTGAAAAGCGCAGGTGCTAATAAATTAGCAATCGTTAAATTGGTTAAAGAACTGACCGGTCTTGGCTTGAAAGAAGCTAAAGACTTAGTGGATGCTGCTCCTTCGAAAATCAAAGAAGGCGTAACAAAAGACGAAGCTGAAGCCCTGAACAAAGCGTTGACAGAAGGCGGAGCTGAAGTTGAACTTAAATAAATTTACCTGACTCTCAGGCTTTTGGTTTAGATTCCATCCTACCGATGGAGTCTAAACCTTTTCACGTCTCTATTATTACGAACTCATTTCGCGGGTTCACACAACGTTAAGTTCACCGCATCACCATATAAATCTTTGAAAATGTCTTCATTAAATAAAGATCAAAGAATCAATTTTGCTTCCATCAAAACTCAGTTTGATTATCCTGATTTTCTGGAAGTACAATTAAAATCTTTTCAGGACTTTTTTCAGATGGATACTTCACCTGAAAAGCGTAAGTCCGAGGGGCTGTATAAAGTTTTCATGGAAAACTTCCCGATAGCTGACACACGTAACAACTTCATTCTTGAGTTCTTAGACTATTATGTAGATCCGCCCCGTTACAGTATCGACGAATGTATCGAACGCGGCTTAACCTACTCAATTCCTCTGAAAGCTAAACTTAAGCTCTATTGTACCGACCCCGATCATGAGGACTTCGATACGGTGATTCAGGACGTCTATCTCGGTCCTATTCCGTATATGACCCCCAAAGGCACCTTTGTAATCAATGGTGCTGAACGTGTTATTGTATCGCAGCTGCACCGTTCGCCGGGTGTGTTCTTCGGACAGAGCATCCATGCCAATGGTACCAAACTGTATTCGGCCCGTATTATTCCTTTCCGCGGTTCGTGGATCGAATTTGCTACCGATATCAACAATGTGATGTATGCCTACATCGACCGTAAAAAGAAATTACCCGTAACTACGCTGCTTCGCGCCATCGGTTTCGAAAGCGATAAAGACATCCTCGAAATCTTCAACCTGGCCGAAGAAATCAAAGTAAACAAAGCCAGCCTGAAAAAGGCCGTAGGTCAGAAACTGGCTGCCCGCGTGCTGAAGAGTTGGGTCGAAGACTTTGTTGACGAGGATACGGGAGAAGTTGTAAGTATCGAACGTAACGAAGTGGTTATCGATCGTGAAACGGTGCTCGACAACAAACATATCGACGATATTATCGAATCGGGAGCTCAAACGATTCTTCTTCATAAAGGCGATGCAAATCAGAACGATTATGCCATCATTTACAATACGCTGCAGAAAGACCCGAGTAACTCGGAAAAAGAAGCCGTACTTTATATCTACAAACAGCTTCGGAATGCCCTTCCTGCCGACGATTCCTCGGCCCGCGAGGTAATCAACAATCTGTTTTTCTCGGAGAAACGGTATGATTTGGGCGATGTAGGTCGTTTCCGTATCAACAGGAAACTAAACCTGACCATCAATCCCGAAACGCGTGTTCTTACCAAGGAAGATATTATCGAGATTATCAAGTATCTGATCGAACTGATCAACTCGAAGGCCGAAGTAGACGATATCGACCACCTCAGCAACCGCCGGGTGCGTACTGTCGGTGAGCAGCTCCACAACCAGTTCGGTGTGGGATTGTCGCGTATGGCCCGTACCATCCGCGAGCGTATGAATGTACGCGATAACGAAGTGTTTACTCCGATCGACCTGATCAATGCGAAAAGTATTTCGTCGGTGATCAATTCATTCTTCGGAACCAACGCTCTTTCGCAGTTCATGGACCAGCAGAATCCGCTGGCCGAGATTACGCACAAACGGCGTATGTCGGCACTCGGACCAGGCGGTTTGTCGCGCGAGCGTGCCGGTTTTGAGGTCCGCGACGTACACTATACGCACTATGGCCGTCTTTGTCCGATCGAGACCCCTGAAGGTCCGAACATCGGTCTTATTTCGTCGTTGTGTATATTTGCAAAAATCAACGATTTAGGATTTATCGAAACTCCTTACCGTAAAGTAACCGATGCGGTTGTCGACCTCTCGGATAAGGGAGTTACGTACTATACTGCCGAGGAAGAGGAGGAACTGGTGGTTGCGCAGGGTAATGCTCCGCTCAACGACGATGGAACCTTTATCCGTACCCGGGTAAAAGCCCGTCTGGGCGCCGATTTCCCCGTGGTTGCCCCCGAAGAGGTGCATTTGATGGACGTTTCTCCGTCGCAGATTGCATCGATTGCGGCGGCATTGATTCCGTTCCTTGAACACGACGATGCCAACCGCGCCCTCATGGGTTCGAACATGATGCGCCAGGCAGTGCCGCTGTTGCGCTGCGAATCGCCTATCGTGGGAACCGGAATCGAAGGTCAGCTGATTCGCGACTCGCGTACTCAGGTTACGGCCGAAGGTACCGGGGTTGTCGAATATGTGGATGCCGATTGTATTAAAATCCGCTACGATCGTGGCGAAGAAGAGGAATTCATCAGCTTTGAATCGGCTGTTAAAGAATACCGCCTGCCCAAGTTCCAGAAGACCAACCAGAATACCACCATCGACCTTCGTCCGCTCGTCCGCAAAGGCGACCGGGTAGAGAAAGGTATGATTCTGACCGAAGGTTATTCGACCCAGCAAGGCGAGCTGGCCATTGGTAAGAACCTGAAAGTGGCCTTCATGCCCTGGAAGGGATATAATTTTGAGGATGCGATCGTTATCAACGAACGGTTGGTGCGCGAAGATGTGTTTACCTCGATCCACGTTGTGGAGCAATTGCTGGAAGTACGTGAAACCAAACGGGGAGTGGAAGAGTTCACGTCGGATATTCCGAACGTAAGCGAAGAAGCTACCCGCGATCTCGACGAGAATGGTATTATTCGCATCGGGGCCCGCATCGAGCCCGGCGATATTATTATCGGTAAGATTACTCCTAAGGGAGAATCGGATCCGTCGCCGGAGGAAAAACTTCTGCGCGCGATTTTCGGTGACAAGGCCGGTGATGTAAAGGATGCTTCGCTGAAAGCGACTCCGTCGCTGTCGGGTACGGTTATCGGCAAACGCTTGTTCTCCAAAGCTCAGAAAATCAGAAAATCGAAACTTACCGATAAGGCCGTACTGCCTCGGCTCGACGAAGAATTTGAATCGCAGGCAGCCGTGTTGAAAAACACACTTATCGAGAAACTGTTGGTGCTCACTGCCGATAAGGTTTCGGCCGGCGTGAAAGATTTCCTGGGTACCGACCTTATTTCGCGGAACAGTAAATTTACTGAAGAACGCTTGCGTGAAATCGATTACAGTTCGGTTCATCTCGGAAAGTGGACTCAGGATGCTCACAAGAATGACCTGATCCGCGATTTGATTCTTAATTATCTGAAGAAATACAAAGAACTGGATGCCCAGATCAAACGTCAGAAGTTCAATATCACGATTGGAGATGAACTGCCGACCGGTATCGTACAGGTAGCCAAAGTATATATTGCCAAGAAACGTAAAATCCGTGTAGGGGATAAGATGGCCGGTCGCCACGGTAACAAGGGTATTGTTTCGCGTATCGTTCGTCAGGAAGATATGCCTTTCCTCGAAGACGGCACTCCGGTCGATATCGTATTGAATCCGCTGGGTGTACCTTCGCGTATGAACCTCGGACAGATTTTCGAAACTGTACTGGGTTGGGCAGGCAAGGAATTAGGAGTAAAATTCGCAACTCCGATTTTCGACGGCGCTCACCTGTCGGATCTGGATACCTGGACTTCGAAAGCGAAGATTCCGCAATACGGTAAAACCTACCTGTACGACGGAGGAACCGGGGAACAATTCGACCAGCCAGCGACCGTAGGTATCATCTACATGCTGAAACTGGGCCACATGGTGGAAGATAAGATGCACGCCCGTTCGATCGGTCCGTACTCGCTCATCACCCAGCAGCCGCTGGGAGGTAAGGCGCAGTTCGGGGGACAGCGTTTCGGGGAAATGGAAGTTTGGGCCCTCGAAGCATTCGGGGCGGCTCATATCCTGCAGGAAATCCTGACCGTTAAATCCGACGACGTTATGGGCCGCGCCCGCACTTACGAAGCTATCGTAAAGGGTGATCCAATGCCGGCGCCGGGTATTCCGGAATCGCTCAACGTTCTGTTGCACGAACTCAGAGGTTTGGGATTAAGCGTCAACTTAGAGTAATTACGTAAAGAAAAAAGAAAGTTATGGCTTTTAAAACAGATAATAAGCTAAAATCAAATTTCAATAAAATTTCGATCGGTTTAGCATCTCCCGAAGAAATTTTAAAATTATCGAGTGGCGAAGTACTCAAACCGGAAACCATCAACTACCGTACTTACAAGCCGGAACGCGATGGCTTGTTCTGCGAGCGTATTTTTGGTCCCACCAAGGACTTCGAATGCCATTGCGGAAAGTATAAACGTATCCGTTATAAGGGGATCGTGTGCGACCGTTGTGGGGTGGAGGTTACCGAAAAGAAGGTACGTCGCGAACGGATGGGACATATCCAGTTGGTAGTGCCTGTGGCACATATCTGGTATTTCCGTTCGTTGCCGAATAAAATCGGATACCTGCTGGGTATGCCCACAAAGAAACTGGATGCGATTATCTATTACGAAAAATACGTGATTATTCAGGCCGGTATTGCTGCCAATGGCGAAAATATCGTCGATGGCGAGCTCATCACCGAGGAAGAATACCTGGACATCATGGATACGCTTCCACGCGAAAATCAATTACTCGAGGATAACGATCCGAACAAGTTCGTGGCGAAAATGGGTGCCGAAGCCATTCTGGACCTGCTTCAGCGGCTGAATCTCGACGATCTGTCGTACGAATTGCGCGATAAAGCCAACAACGACTCGTCGCAGCAACGTAAAAACGATGCATTGAAACGGCTTCAGATCGTTGAATCGTTCCGTGCTTCGCAGCATCGCAACAAACCCGAGTGGATGGTCGTGAAGATTGTTCCGGTCATCCCGCCCGAATTGCGTCCGTTGGTTCCGCTGGATGGCGGCCGTTTTGCCACTTCCGACCTCAACGACCTGTACCGTCGCGTTATCATCCGCAACAACCGTCTGAAACGTCTGATCGAAATCAAGGCTCCCGAAGTAATTCTGCGCAACGAGAAACGTATGTTGCAGGAAGCCGTGGATTCGCTGTTCGACAATTCGCGGAAGTCGAGCGCGGTAAAAACCGACGCCAACCGCCCGTTGAAATCGCTTTCCGACTCGCTGAAAGGAAAACAGGGACGTTTCCGTCAGAACCTGCTCGGTAAACGTGTCGACTATTCGGCCCGTTCGGTAATCGTAGTAGGTCCCGAGCTTAAAATGCACGAATGCGGTTTGCCTAAAGACATGGCGGCCGAACTCTATAAACCGTTTGTAATCCGCAAGCTCATCGAGCGCGGAATTGTAAAAACGGTAAAATCGGCGAAGAAAATCGTCGATCGTAAGGACCCGGTGATCTGGGATATTTTGGAGTACGTGATGAAAGGACATCCCGTATTGCTAAACCGCGCCCCGACGCTTCACCGCCTGGGGATCCAGGCGTTCCAGCCGAAAATGATCGAAGGAAAAGCGATTCAGCTTCACCCGCTCTCGTGTACGGCGTTCAACGCCGACTTCGACGGCGACCAGATGGCGGTTCACCTTCCGCTCGGAAACGAAGCCATTCTGGAAGCGCAGATGTTGATGCTTGCTTCGCACAATATCCTGAACCCGGCCAATGGCGCTCCTATTACCGTTCCTTCGCAGGACATGGTGCTCGGTTTGTATTATATTACCAAACCACGCAAGGGAGCTAAGGGAGAAGGTCTTATTTTCTATTCCCCCGAAGAAGCCGAGATTGCTTACAACGAGAAAAAAGTAGCACTTCATGCTCCGATCAAGGTTCGTACCTTCGATATCGACGAAGATGGCGATCCCATCGAAAAACTGATCGACACGACGGTTGGACGTATCTTGTTTAACAAATGCGTGCCTTCGGAAGTAGGTTATATTAACGAACTGCTTTCCAAAAAGTCGCTCCGCGATATCATCGGGGTGGTGATTGAAAAATGCGGGGTTGCCCGCACCGCCCAGTTCCTCGACGATATCAAGGATCTCGGCTATTACATGGCCTTCAAGGGTGGTTTGTCGTTTAACTTGGGTGACGTTATCATCCCGGTTGAAAAAGAAGAACTGGTAAAAGAAGGTAACGCCGAAGTGGAAGAAATTACGAATCTCTACAACATGGGATTCATTACCAACAAAGAACGTTACAATCAGGTGATCGACACCTGGACGCACGTGAACTCCAAGCTGTCGAACATCCTGATGAAACAGCTGGCCGGCGATAACCAGGGCTTCAACTCGGTATACATGATGTTGGATTCGGGTGCCCGTGGTTCGAAGGAGCAGATTCGTCAGCTCTCGGGTATGCGTGGTCTGATGGCCAAACCGCAGAAGTCGGGTGCCGAAGGAGGTCAGATTATCGAGAACCCGATTCTTTCGAACTTTAAGGAAGGTTTGTCGGTGCTCGAGTACTTTATCTCTACCCACGGTGCGCGTAAGGGTCTTGCCGATACTGCGCTGAAAACGGCGGATGCGGGTTATCTGACCCGTCGTCTGGTCGACGTATCGCAGGATGTGATCATCAATGAGGATGATTGCGGAACCTTGCGTGGTTTGGTGGCTACCGAGATGAAGAACAACGAAGAAGTTATTTCCAGCTTGTACGAGCGTATCCTCGGCCGTGTTTCGGTGCATGATGTGTATCATCCGCTGACGGGCGAATTGATCGTTGCTTCGGGTGAGCAGATTACCGAGCCGCTGGCACGTAAGATTCAGGATTCGCCGATCGAACGTGTTGAAATTCGTTCGGTACTGACTTGTGAATCGAAAAAAGGGGTGTGTGCAAAATGTTACGGCCGTAACCTGGCTACCGGTAAAATGGTGCATATGGGCGAGGCAGTAGGGGTTATTGCAGCGCAATCGATCGGTGAGCCGGGAACACAGCTTACCCTGCGTACTTTCCACGTTGGGGGGATTGCTTCGAACATTGCTGCCGAATCGAAAATCGCTCTTCGTTACGACGGACGGTTGGAATTTGATGAGTTGCGTACTGTTCCGTCCTCGGATGAGAGCGGTAATCAGTACGAAGTGGTGGTGAGCCGTCTGACCGAAATGCGTGTAATCGATCCGAATACCGGTATTACGCTCACTTCGCAGAACGTACCTTACGGTTCGAAACTGTATGCCAAAAACGGAGATACAGGTACCAAGGGACAGGTAATCTGCGAGTGGGACCCGTTCAACGCCGTAATTATTTCGGAAAACGACGGGCGCATCGAATTCGAAGATGTAGTTGAAAACGTAACGTTCAAAACCGATATCGACGATGCAACAGGATTGCGTGAGAAAATCATTATCGAATCGAAAGATCGTAATAAAGTTCCTACGGCCCGTATTATAGGTACCGATGGTAATCCGCTGCGTACGTACAACCTACCGGTGGGAGCTCACTTGGTGATCGATAATGGCGATGCCATCAAGGCAGGTCAGATCTTGGTAAAGATTCCGCGTGCAGTAGGTAAAACCGGTGACATTACAGGGGGTCTTCCCCGTGTTACCGAGCTGTTCGAAGCCCGTAACCCGTCGAACCCGGCCGTTGTGGCCGAAATCGATGGTGAAGTAAGCTTCGGGAAGATCAAGCGTGGTAACCGCGAACTTACTGTGACTTCCAAGACCAATCAGGAAAAGAAATACATGATTCCGCTGTCGAAACAGATTCTGGTGCAGGAAAACGACTTTGTCCGTGCCGGTACGCCGCTGTCCGACGGAGCCATCACTCCGGCCGATATTCTGATGATTAAGGGTCCTACGGCTGTTCAGGACTATATTGTAAATGAAGTTCAGGACGTATACCGTTTGCAGGGTGTGAAAATCAACGACAAGCATTTCGAAGTGATTGTTCGTCAGATGATGCGGAAAGTGGAGATTATCGAACAGGGCGATACGCGCTTCCTTGAAAAACAGATCGTTGATAAAAACGAGTTTATGGAGGAAAACGACCGTATCTGGGGTAAGAAGATCGTTGTGGAAGCCGGTGATTCGGCCAATCTCAAGAAAGGTCAGATCATCACTCCCCGTAAGCTCCGCGATGAAAACAGCGCGCTGAAACGGCGCGACCTGCGGTTGGTGGTAACCCGTGATGCAGTACCTGCTACTTCGAGTCAGATTCTCCAGGGTATTACCCGTGCGGCGCTGCAAACGAATAGTTTCATGTCGGCGGCTTCTTTCCAGGAAACCACCAAGGTATTGAACGATGCTGCGATCAATGGAAAAGTGGATCGTCTGGAAGGATTGAAGGAAAATGTGATTTGTGGTCACTTGATTCCTGCCGGTACAGGTCAGCGCGAGTTCGATAAATTGATTGTTTATTCGCGCGACGAATACGACAAAAAAGTAGACGCCCGCCGTAATGTGCTCGACATGGAAGAAGGCAATCCAGCCTGATTTCAATATTGATACTACTGTTAATACCGGGATAAGAAGTGGTGAACTTCTTATCCCGGTATTTGTTTAACAAGAAATTTCTCACTATCTTAGTGCTGTTTTTGAGAAAGAGTTTCTGTGGTTTTATGATAAAATTTAATACTCAATGAATCAGAATTATTGCATCATTATGGCGGGTGGCGTAGGCAGCCGGTTCTGGCCTTTCAGCCGTAATAATCGTCCAAAACAGTTTCTTGATTTCTTCGGGACGGGGCGTTCGTTGCTGCAAATGACATTTGACCGTTTTCGCCGGGTGGTGCCTGCCGAAAATATATTAATAGTATCCAATGTTATTTATAAAGAAATGATTTTAGAGCAGCTCCCTGAAATTAACGAAAATCAGGTGTTGCTCGAACCTCACCGGCGTAATACGGCCCCTTGTATCGCTTATGCGGTGCATCGGATCAAAGCGATAACCGATACGGCGAATATTATTGTAGCTCCTTCCGATCATTTGATTCTGAAGGAGAATGATTTTATACAGACCCTGGAAACCGGAATTGAGTTTGTGAGCACGACCAACAGCTTGCTCACCTTGGGCATAAAGCCCAGCCGTCCCGAAACGGGTTATGGTTATATTCAGATCGATGAGGGTACGGGGGCGCTCCGGAAGGTGAAAACCTTTACCGAAAAGCCGAATGCCGAACTGGCTCAGATTTTTTTTGAAACGGGCGAGTTTTTCTGGAATTCCGGTATTTTTCTTTGGAACCTGCAGACCATCGACGAGGCTTTTAAAACCTTGTTGCCGGAAGTCGAATCGCGGTTTGCCGCAGGCGACGGGTTGTTCAATACCGATCAGGAGCAGGCATTTATCGACTCCATTTACCCTACCTGTATGAATATCTCGATCGACTACGGGATCATGGAAAAAGCCGACAATGTGTATGTGTTGTGCAGCGATTTCGGTTGGACCGACCTGGGAACCTGGGGATCGCTCTACGACATGTCGGATAAAGACGAAGCCGGAAACGTAACGCTGAAATGTAATACGCTTTTCTACGAAAGCAATCAGAATATTGTAGCGCTTCCTCAGGGCAAGCTTGCGGTGGTGGAAGGGCTTTCGGGTTATTTAATTGCCGAGTCGGACAATGTGCTGCTCATTTGTAAGAAAGATGAGGAAGCGAGGATCAGGCAATTTGTGAACGATGCCATCGTGAATTACGATGGAAAGTATAGTTAAGTGATTAGGAAATTTTAGAGTGTCAGTTATGGGTTTTTTTAGTTTGCATAAACCGTTGCAGTACAAGTACCGGTATATTTATTACGATCCGAAGAAGGAAGCGCAAAAGGAAAGGGAACAGAAGATGAATGATCGGCCGGATGAGCAGGATGGGGGATACAAACGAATCATCCAGCGGGGTACTTTCCGTGAAATGGCCAATCAGCGCCGGGGCGAACGCCGATCGTCGGTAATGAGTTCGAATATCCGGCTGGTGGTGATCATCGTTATTCTTCTCCTGGTGATGTATTTCTTGATTTCGTAATATCAGCTGATCATCAGATGAGCGATATAATCAGGTTATTGTCCGATGCCGTAGCTAATCAGATAGCTGCCGGTGAGGTGATTCAACGCCCGGCTTCGGTGTTGAAGGAATTGGTTGAAAATGCGCTGGATGCAGGCGCGACGTCGGTTCGTGTGGTTATTAAAGACGCCGGCCGGACCTTGATTGCTGTTTCCGACAATGGAAAAGGGATGAGCGATACCGATGCCCGAATGGCTTTCGAACGGCATGCCACATCCAAGATTACCGATGCGCAGGACCTTTTCCATATTCGTACCATGGGCTTTCGCGGCGAAGCGCTCGCTTCTATTGCTGCAGTTGCCCAGGTGGAGATGCGCAGCAGGCAGGCCGAAAGTGAATTAGGCACTTTTATCGAGATTGCGGGGAGCCGGATGGTTCGTCAGGAAGCTGTTCAGTGCGATAAAGGGACTACTTTCCAGGTTAAAAATCTGTTTTTCAACGTTCCGGCCCGCCGTCGTTTTCTTAAAAGCGATAGCGTAGAGAAAACTCACCTGCTCAACGAATTTTACCGTATCGTGCTTGTCAACCCCGGGATCGAATTTTATTTTTACGATGGCGACGAAGAGGTGTTTCATCTTCAGGAATCGAACCTGAAAGTGCGAATCGACCAGGTTTTCGGGAATGCCCGTCGTAAAATGAGCCAGCAGCTGTTGGATATTGAAGCCGGCACTTCGCTGGTTTCGTTAAAAGGCTTTGTGGGACGACCCGAATCGGCTCAAAAGTCGGCCCATCAATACTTCTTTGTCAACGGACGCTATATGCGTCATCCCTATTTTCATAAGGCTGTGATGATGGCCTATAGCCAGTTGATTCCTGCCGGCGAGAATCCTCATTACTTTATTTACTTTGAAGTTGATCCCGAAACAATCGATATCAATATTCATCCTACCAAAACAGAGATCAAGTTCGAAAACGAGCAGGCCATCTGGTCGATTCTTTCGGCTGCTGTAAAGGAATCGTTAGGGAAATTCAATGTGGTGCCTTCTATTGACTTCGATCGCGACGAATCGTCGGAGATTCCGGTGCTGCGGCCCGATATGCCGGTTGTGCAGCCTCAAACCAGTTTTAACCCTGCTTACAACCCTTTTCAGAGCAGTGGGCATTCCTATTCCAGGCCGTCGGTCAACTGGGAAGCCTTGTTCCGGCAGAACGAGAATTTTGACCGTTCGCAACCGGAACCACCCGGCCCTTCTTCGCAACAGCAATTGCATGAAGATGTCGAGACGTCGGGGGTTTATTTTCAGATGAAGGACAGGTATATTCTTACCTCGGTTAAGTCGGGTATGCTGGTGATCGACCAGCGAAGAGCGCATATCCGGGTGCTGTTTGATGAATATATGAAAGAACTCTCGCAGCGTAAAGGATTTTCGCAACAGCTCCTGTTTCCCGAATACATTGAATTGATGCCCGAAGAGCTGCCTTTTTTCGAACAGATTCGTGACGATTTACGTGTGCTAGGCTTTGATACCGAACTGGAGGATGGTTGCCGGTTGATGGTGAGAGGAATAGCGTCGCAATTGCGATCGTCGGAAAAAGTGATTCCACTCATCAGCGATATGTTGGTGAGAGTGAAGAATTCCTATGGCGATTCGGGAGAAAAGATCAGGGAAGAGCTGGCTCTTTCGCTGGCCGAGTCATCGGCCATACCGGCGGTGGGGCGGATGTCGAATGAAGAAATGGCGCATCTTACCGAACAGTTGTTCGCCTGTCCGCAGCATCAGCATACCCCCGACGGCCGTACTATCATGATCATCATCAGCCAGGAAGAGCTGGCCAATCGGTTTAAATAAAAAAACCGGCTCAGCCGGTTTTTTTATTTACTCTCCTGCCTGAGGAGTAATGAGTTTGTAACCTTTGCCATGAATGTTGATGATGGCTACGTTCGGATCGTCTTTCAGTAATTTACGCAGTTTGGTAATATACACATCCATACTGCGGGCGTTGAAATAGTTGTCGTCTTCCCAGATCGATTTTAATGCGTAATTTCTTTCGAGGATACTGTTGGCATTGGATGCCAATAAACGCAGTAATTCCGATTCCTTGGTGGTGAGTTTTTTAGTTTCACCGTCATAGGTAAGCACCTGTTTCTGTGCATCAAATACGAAACCTCCGATGTTGAATACGACTACATCTTTTACTTTTTTGCCTTTCACGCGACGTAAGATCGATTCAATCCGCGAAAGTAGCTCTTCCATGCTGAATGGTTTCGATAAATAATCGTCGGCACCCAGTTTGAAACCTTGCAGGATATCTTCCTTCATCGATTTGGCGGTAAGGAAAATAATAGGAACTTCCGAATTAATGTTGCGGATGTCGGCAGCCAGGGCGAATCCATCTTTTTTAGGCATCATTACGTCGAACACGCATAAATCGTATTTGTTCTTTGTGAATGCTTTGTAACCGGCTTCGCCATCGGGTTGCAGATCGGCATCATAACCCTTGGTTTGTAAATATTCGCGCAATAACATGCCGAGGTTTTCATCGTCCTCGCACAATAAAATTTTTACTTTTTCATCGTTCATAATCGAAACTTTTTAGTGTTGGTAATGCTATTATAAATTTGGTTCCTATATTCAGTTCGCTTTCGATCTTAATAGTACCTTTATGTTCGTTAATGATTCGTTTAACATAGGCCAGTCCGAGACCGAAACCTTTTACGTTGTGCTTGTTGCCGGTCGGCACCCGGTAGAATTTCTCGAACACCCGTTTCAGATCTTCTTTCGGAATTCCGATTCCATTGTCTTCTATGCTGATCATCAGTTTGTCTTTTTCATTCCAGGTTTCTAATGTCAGCAGCAGTGGCTTGTCGCTGTATTTCAGCGCATTGTCCATGAGGTTGTGGATCACGTTCGTGAAATGAACCTCATCGGCCATTACCCAGTCGTCGGTTGCATTCAGTACGGTTGTCAGCTTGCCCCCTTTGCTGGCTATCTTTAGCGAGAAGATTTCAGAAGTATGAGCAATTAAATCGTTCACATTCAGCTCCCGCATTTTATAGGTTTGTTTTTCCGATTCAAAGAGCGATAGTTTTAATACCTCTTCCACCATGCGACTCAGCCGGCTGGTTTCGTCGAGAATTACCTTGGAGATATGTTTCAGGGTTTCGGGTGTTTTACCGACCACCGGGTCCTGAAGCATCTGCGATGCCAGCGAAATGCTGGATATAGGTGTTTTTAACTCATGCGTCATGTTATTAACAAAATCATTCTTAATATTGTTCAACTGTTTTTGTTTAAAAATAACAATAAGAGCGACAATGAAGATGAGTAATATTAACAGAACTAATATAATGGAAGGATATAAAAGTCCCATTGAGCTCATGATATAGTTTTTCTTTGTCGGAAAGGTTACTTCCAGAAAAGCTTCCTTGGTAGTGCTTTCGGAAGGAAAAAGTTTTTGAGTGTAAAAATTCTGGCTGTGCCCGTGTTGAGGCGTATGGAAGTCCTTGTCGCAGCTGTAAATCTCATTGCCGAATTTGTCCACTATGCTGTAGTAGAATGGAAGGTCGATGCCGTTGCTCAGTAAGTACTTTTCAATGATGGAGTTGAGTTCGGCGAAATTGACCCGTTCGCTGATGTCTTTCTGGTCTTTTTCGCGCAGCCATCTGAACACCGCCTGGTCGAGTATGGTTTTCGAGCGGGAGAAATTTTCCCGGAATTTATTCTGAAGATAACGTGAAGTTTCTTCGATCGTTGCTTTCCCGTGGTGTGTCGAGAGTTTTATTTCCGGTTTTTCGATGCGCTGGGTGGTTACTTCGAGCCGGCGGTTCGTGGTGTCGATAGGGTTTTTGAGTCCGGAATGCAGATCGGTTAGGTTGGTGATTTTGTTGGGGTTCTTGTGGTAGTCGGCGCCTTCGAGCGTAAGCGCCATGTATTCGAGCGCTTCGTTTTCTTCCACCAGTCTTACTGTTTGGTAAAGGCTTCGTTTTACGCTTTCATTGAATTGATTTTCAATCATTTCGGCATTTACCATGACATACCGGGCCTGGATCAGCGTAAGGCTGATGAAGGTGAAAAGCATTGAAAGGATTAATATGACGATGGTTGTTTTTTTCATAACACCACAAATATAGGACTTATTAAAACGTTAAAATGTATATCTCCTTAAAGATTAACATAATATAACTGCCAATTCCGTATTAATTTAATAGTTATAACATTTTAATGTTAAAACTACGGATTTGTAGTTAATTTGAGCGGGTTTTGGACGCTTCAATCGGTAACTTGCTGCTGAAGTATTAAAATCGTATTTTTGTGCGGGTTTAACAAGCGCATAATATGAACAAGCAGTGGCTCTTTTTGTTTTCCGGCAACTTTGCAGGTGTCTTCAACGACAACTTGTTGAAGAATGCTATTTTATTTATTGCCATAGGCTGGTCGCTTCCCGAATGGTTGAGCCGCTCGCAGCTGGTCGCCCTTGTGTCGGGGGCGCTGATCGTTCCCTATTTGTTTTTATCGCCACTCGGCGGCCGTTGGGCTGTTTTGTATTCGAAGCAGGCCGTTTTCAGGTGGTTTAAGCTGATCGAATTTCCCATCATGGCGCTGGCTTCATTGGCATTTCTGATTGAGAATGTGTACGTAGCGCTTGCAGCAGTATTGCTGATGGGCATACAGAGTTGTTTGTATTCGCCGGCAAAGTACGGATTGATACGTGATATTGGAGGAGTAGAAGGGAGTGCGAAGGGAAGCGGAATATTCGAGGCCATGGCATTTCTCGGGATTCTAACCGGTACCCTAGTTGCGGCTGCCCTGAGCGATAGTTACCGTGTGGGGTGGTTGGTATGTTTGTTTATCGGGGTTGCCGCCTTTGGTTACCTGGTAGTTGCTTTGTTAAGGGTTGACGAGTTGCCGGTGAGGACCGGAGCTGAGGGTAAAGTGCATTTGAATCCATTCCGTTTTATCCGTTCCAGTTACCGTCTGGCCCTTCGGTATCCCGGTGTGAACCGTGCGGTGGCGGGAGTCTCGTTTTTCTGGATGATAGGAGGGATGCTTCAAATGAACATTATCGTACATGCCACCATGGTGCTTCGGGTGTCGAATACAGCGACAGGCCTTATAATGTCGATGGCAGCTGTGGGAATTATTATCGGGAACTGGGTGGCGGGAATTGTACAAAAACGCTGGGGTAAAAAGACATTGCTGTTGCTTGGTTTGTCGGGGATGGCCCTGGGGATGGCTGTGTTGGCTGCGGTGCCGGCGGGGGCATGGGCGTTTGGCTTTGTTGTGAGTGTGGTGGCGCTGGCAGGAGGATTTTACCAGGTGCCCTGGTTGTCGCATATCCAGCAGTCGGAGGCCGGGCGGCAGGCAGGCCAGTTGCTGGCCTATATGAATATTATGGTCTTTGTTTTTGTTTTGGCGGGTACGCTTTTGTTTTCGTTGCTCAATCTGGTAAGTAAGGATAATAGTTATCTGGTATTTTTTGTACTTTTGCTGCTTATTGCGGCCATGCTGTTGTCGACAGTCCGTTATCTTTACCGAAAATCAAATATTGTATGACATTCAATTTTAAGAAAATTGCCGGGGATTTAAGTATTCAGATTTTGATTGCCATGGTGCTGGGAATTGTGGTGGGTCGCCTTATGGGCGAGTCGGCCGCGCTTTTTGCGCCGCTGGGTACCTTGTTTATTCAGCTTATTAAGATGTTGGTGGTGCCTTTGGTGTTCGTATCCATTGTGGCTGGGTCGGCTTCGCTCGGAGCAACCAATTCGGCGGGCAGAATCGGTATTGTGACCATAGTATATATAATAGTCACCACGGTGGTTTCAATTGCGATCGCATTTTTTGTGGGAGGATGGCTGCAGCCGGGTGCCGGGATCCCGATCGAGATGATTCGTTCGTTTATTCCTACCGAAAGCTATTCGCTGCAGGCCGAGAAGATGGAATTCTGGCCGATGTTATTATCGGTAATTCCCACCAATCCGCTCCAATCGATGGCCGAAGGCAATATTCTGCATTTGATTTTTTTCGGTTTGTTTTTCGGTTTTGGTCTGAGTTCGCTTCCTGCTTCGCGTAAGGAAGGAGTGGTAAAGGCGTTCAACACGCTGCTGGAAGCGTTGATCTGGTGCATCGGCAAGGTGATGTGGGTGGCCCCGATCGGTGTTTTTGGTCTGATGGCCGATGCAACCGGCTCGTTTGGTTATGATTTGCTGATGAAAGTCGTTAATTTGTTTTGGGCGAATATACTGGCGGCTGTTTTGTTGTTTGCCGGGATGTATCCGCTCACCTTGCGTCTGTTTTCAGGCATCAGATTGTCGGTGTTTTTTAAAGAAATGCTTCGGCCGCAGCTGGTAGCGCTGTCGACATCATCGTCGCTGGCCACCTTGCCTGTCACGTTGAAAACCTGTGAAGAGAGATTGGGGGTGAGTAAGGAGACAACCGCTTTTGTGGTACCGCTTGGTGCTACGATCAATATGACGGGGAGTGCGATTTATTATACGCTTGTTGCGCTGTTTTTTGCTCAGTTGTACGGTATTGAGCTCACGGCAGCTCAATACATAGCCATTACGATCACTTCCACCATTGGTTCGATTGGTCAGGCCGGAGTTCCCGGGCCCACTTTGCTGGTAGTTGCCGTGCTGGTATCGGCGGGTATTCCGGTTGAAGGACTACCGTTGCTCTATGCGCTCGACCGGGTTTTCGATATGTTGCGTACGGTGCTGAATATTACGGGCGATGCAGCATGTGCGGTGGTAGTCGATCATATGAGTAGGCAAGAGAAATGAATCAGTCGGAGTTTACAACCAGGGACGATCACCGGCTTAATTTCGGATTGTCGGTGAATTCGGTAGGGGTGAAGACCATTCAGGCCGAGGTCGATCAGTCGCGGGCAAGTCAGGTGAGCGACCATCGGTATCATTTCAAAAAAGGTCGTGTAGCCGACGAGTTTAAACTGATTTACATTACCAAAGGTTTGGGTTATGTCTGTTTTGAGGGGGGGGCGGAGACGCGTATCGAGCGGGGTAATATTCTGATGATCCTGCCCAATCAGAAATATCAGTATTACCATGAGAGCAACCAGGTCTGGAAAGAATATTTCATTCGCTTTGAGGCCGACGCCTTGTATCACCAATTAATAAAGACGCTTTTTATCAACGAGTATCAGGTGGTTGAAGCCGGGTTCAACGAAGAGTTGTTGCGTTTGTTTCAGCGATCGATCGATGTCGTGCGCAACGGTTTGAAATCGTCGCAGGTATATCTTTCCGGGATTTTACTTCACATACTCGGGCTGGTGATTGCCGAAACGCGTAATAATGTACAGGAGCGCCGTGAAAAGCAGCTGATCGAGCAAGCCAAGATATTGATGAATGAGAATGTGTTTACCGGGGTGTCGCCGCAGGAGATAGCTTCCCGTTTAAACATCAGCTATACCACATTCCGTAAGAATTTCAAGAAGTACGCCGAAGTAGCTCCCGCCAGGTATCAGAATGAATTACGCATGGAAAAAGCCCGCGAGTTGCTTACCGAGACCACCTTGTCGGTAAAGGAGATCGCCTACATGCTCCATTATTCTTCGTCGAATCAATTTTCGACCATGTTTAAGAAATTCACAGGTCAGTCGCCGCAGCAGGTGCGGCATCGTGCGCCCTTGCACGAATAAATTCGAAGTACGGTGGATGGTTGCCGGAAAAGGAAGAAGAGCGTATCGGGGCTTCGACTCATGCTGATTTTCAACCTCAAAAAGGAAAATATTTATGCAAAAAGGTTTGTTGGATAAAAATCTTTTTGTAACTTTGCAGCCCATTTTGGGTATATACCAAAATCATATAAATAAGTTAATTAAAGTTTAAAACAAAATTGAGATGCCTACAATTCAACAATTAGTTAGAAAAGGAAGAGCAGAACTGATCGACAAGAGCAAGTCTCCGGCGTTGGATTCATGTCCACAGCGGCGAGGTGTTTGCGTTCGTGTGTACACCACGACTCCTAAGAAGCCAAACTCGGCCATGCGTAAAGTAGCGCGTGTACGTTTGACGAATCAGAAGGAAGTGAATGCTTACATTCCGGGCGAAGGACACAACCTGCAGGAACACTCGATTGTGATGGTACGTGGCGGTCGTGTAAAAGACCTTCCGGGAGTACGTTATCACATTGTTCGCGGAACGCTCGACACCGCAGGTGTTAACGGTCGCAAACAACGTCGTTCGAAGTACGGTGCGAAACGTCCGAAACCAGGACAGCCAGCAGCAGCTCCGGCAAAAGGTAAGAAGAAATAATTTCTGACCCACCTTCTTTTTCTAAAGAGAATTAAAAAACAAAGTTAAAAAACTTGTTTTAGAGGTAGCAGATGAAGGTTGAGTAAACGGCTCGGAGGAGCGGTTGAAGTAAGACTAAAAAGAGCAACCAAAAAACAAAAGATTGTATTTAAAATGAGAAAATCGAAACCAAAAAAACGGATCATTTTACCGGATCCCGTTTTCAATGAGTCGATGGTTACCAAATTTGTTAACCACCTGATGTATGACGGCAAGAAATCCACTGCCTTCGACATTTTCTATTCTTCGCTGGAGGTAGTAAAAAACAAGCTGCCGAATGAAGAAAAAGCCCCTCTCGATATCTGGAAGAAAGCCCTCGAAAATATTACTCCCCTTGTGGAGGTTAAATCCCGCCGTGTAGGAGGTGCAACGTTCCAGGTTCCCACCGAAATCCGTCCCGACCGGAAGGAATCAGTTTCAATGAAGAATCTTATATTGTACGCCCGTAAGCGTGGCGGACGTTCGATGGCCGATAAACTGGCTGCCGAGATTGTCGATGCCTTTAATAACCAGGGTGGCGCATTCAAACGTAAAGAAGATATGCACCGTATGGCCGAAGCTAACCGCGCTTTTGCACACTTCAGATTCTAAAATTGCAGCATAATTTAAGATATAAAAAAGAAAGATAAAATTAGATGGCTAAAGGAGACTTAAGTTACAACAGAAATATCGGTATCATGGCCCACATCGACGCCGGTAAGACAACTACTTCGGAGCGTATTCTTTTCTACACCGGTTTGACTCACAAGATTGGTGAGGTGCATGATGGTGCTGCCACCATGGACTGGATGGAACAGGAACAGGAGCGTGGTATCACGATTACATCCGCTGCAACTACAACATCCTGGAATTATCAGGGTGATAAATACAAAATTAACCTGATCGACACTCCGGGGCACGTTGACTTTACCGTTGAGGTAGAGCGTTCGTTGCGTATCCTCGACGGTGCCGTTGCTGCTTTCTGTGCCGTTGGCGGTGTGGAACCGCAATCGGAAACCGTATGGCGTCAGGCCGACAAATACAATGTTCCACGTATTGGTTACGTGAACAAAATGGACCGTTCGGGTGCCGACTTCTTTGAAGTGGTACGCCAGGTGAAAGAAGTACTGGGTGCTACTCCTTGTCCTATTCAGATTCCTATCGGAGCTGAAGAGAAATTTAAAGGAATTGTTGATCTGGTGAAAATGAAAGCTTACCTGTGGCACGACGAAACCATGGGTGCTCAGTACGATGTGGAAGAAATTCCTGCCGATCTGCTCGGCGAAGCTCAGGAATGGAGAGACAAGATGCTCGAAATTATTGCAGAGCACGACGACGTATTGATGGAGAAATACTTCGACGATCCTTCGACGATCACCGAAGAAGAAATCAAGCGCGCCATTCGTAAAGCTACCATTTCAATGGATATCAACCCGATGATTTGCGGTTCGTCGTTCAAAAACAAAGGTGTACAAACCATGCTCGATGCTGTTTGTGCTTACTTGCCGAGTCCGCTGGATACTCCTGAAATTATCGGTACCGATCCCCGCGATCCTGAAAAACAGATTGTTCGCCATCCCGATGCAAACGAGCCGTTGACAGCCCTTGCATTTAAGATTGCCACCGACCCTTATGTAGGTCGTCTGTGTTTCTTCCGCGTATACTCCGGTAAACTTGAAGCCGGTTCGTACGTTTACAACTCGCGCTCGGACAAGAAAGAACGTATTTCGCGTATCTTCCAGATGCACTCCAACAAACAGAACCCTGTTGAGGTGATTAATGCGGGTGATATTGGAGCCGGGGTTGGTTTCAAGGACATCCGCACCGGCGATACCTTGTGCAGCGAAGGCCATCCTATCACACTGGAATCGATGGATTTCCCCGCACCGGTAATTGGAATCTCGGTAGAGCCTAAAACGCAGAAAGACCTCGACAAACTGGGTATGGGACTGTCGAAACTGGCCGAAGAGGATCCTACCTTTACCGTACATACTCAGGAACAATCGGGTCAGACCATTATTTCGGGTATGGGAGAACTTCACCTCGAAATTATTATCGACCGTTTGCGTCGCGAATTTAAGGTGGAATGTAACCAGGGTCGTCCGCAGGTATCGTACAAAGAAGCGATTACCCAGGCTGTTGAACTTCGCGAAGTGTACAAAAAACAGTCGGGAGGTCGTGGTAAGTTTGCCGATATTATTGTTCGCGTCGAACCCGCCGATGCCGATTTCGACGGAAGCTTGCAGTTCATCGATGTAGTGAAGGGCGGTAACATTCCGAAGGAATTTATTCCGTCGATCCAGAAAGGTTTCCAGTCGGCTCTCAAAAACGGGGTATTAGCCGGTTTCCCGATGGACAAGTTGAAAGTGACCGTGCTCGACGGATCGTTCCACGCAGTCGACTCCGACCAGCTTTCGTTTGAAATCTGTGCCCAGATTGCCTTTAAGAACGCCTGTGCAAAAGCAAAACCAGTATTGCTCGAGCCTATCATGAAGATGGAAGTGGTAACACCGGAAGAAAACATGGGAGATGTGATCGGTGACCTCAACAAACGTCGCGGACAGGTGGAAGGAATGGAATCGAGCCGTACCGGTGCCCGCATCGTGAAAGCAAAAGTTCCGCTGGCCGAAACCTTCGGTTATGTAACCGCGCTCCGTACTATCAGTTCGGGTCGTGCTACATCGTCGATGGAATTCTCGCACTATGCCGAAGTTTCGAACTCTATTGCCAAAGCCGTAGTAACCGAAGCCAAGGGACGCGTCGAATTATTATAAAAAAAAACAGTTACCCCGGTTAGCGAATGACTCTTAACCGGGGTGCTGAATGTATATAAATTATTCATTTAACAACAGACATGAGTCAAAAAATCAGAATTAAATTGAAATCGTACGATCACAGTCTGCTCGACAAATCGGCAGAGAAGATCGTAAAAACTGTTAAGTCGACAGGAGCACATGTAAGCGGACCGATTCCTCTTCCAACACACAAGCGGATCTTTACCGTCAACCGTTCGACTTTCGTCAACAAGAAATCGCGTGAGCAGTTCGAGCTTTCGTCGTACAAGCGACTGATCGACATTCACAATTCGTCGGCCAAGACGGTAGATGCATTGATGAAACTGGAATTGCCCAGTGGTGTAGAAGTAGAAATTAAAGTGTGATCATAAAAATTAATTGAAATGCCAGGATTATTAGGAAAAAAAATCGGAATGACATCCGTTTTCAGTGCCGACGGTAAAAACGTACCGTGCACTGTTATCGAAGCTGGTCCTTGTGTGGTTACTCAGATCAAGACTGTAGAAAATGATGGCTACGAAGCTGTTCAGGTAGGTTTCCAGGAAAAAAAGGAAAAACATACCACGAAGCCCGAAGCCGGACATTTCAAAGCAGCCGGAGTAGCGCCGCAACGACACTTGGTTGAGTTCAAGGGATTCGAACAAGAATTCAAATTGGGTGATTCCATCACCGTAGAAATGTTTGAAGCCGACACCTTTGTGGATGTAGTCGGAACTTCAAAAGGTAAAGGCCACCAGGGCGTTGTAAAACGTCATGGATTTGGTGGGGTAGGTCAGTCGACTCACGGTCAGCATAACCGTTTGCGTGCACCGGGTTCGGTTGGAGCATCTTCGTATCCGTCGCGGGTATTTAAAGGCATGCGTATGGCCGGACGTACCGGAGGCGATCAGGTGACTGTTCAAAACCTGCAAGTATTAAAAGTAATTCCCGAACACAATCTGCTTCTTATCAAGGGATCGGTACCGGGTGCTAAAGGTTCAATCGTTATCATCAATAAGTAATCATGGAAGTAAGTGTAGTAAATATTAAAGGAGAAGACACCGGAAGAAAAATTTCGTTGAACGATGCAGTCTTCGGTATTGAGCCAAACGACCATGCTATTTATTTAGATGTAAAGCAGTATTTGGCCAATCAGCGTCAGGGAACACACAAGACCAAAGGTCGTAGTGAAATCGCCGGTTCGACCCGCAAGCTGGGTCGTCAGAAAGGCGGTGGCGGAGCACGTCCGGGCGATATTAAATCACCGGTTCGGGTAGGTGGCGGACGTATATTCGGTCCGGTTCCCCGCGATTACAGCTTCAAGCTGAACAAGAAACTGAAACAGCTGGCTCGTAAATCGGCACTCAGTTATAAGGCTAAAGAAAGCCTGATCACAGTGGTTGACAAGCTCGACTTTGCAGCTCCTAAAACCAAGGAAATGATAGCTTTGACACAAAATTTGAAGGTTGCAGATAAAAAACCATTAATAATTTTAGCATCCGGAAATAAAAACGTATATTTGTCGGCTCGAAATTTACCGAAGGTAGATGTCGTAACGGTTTCTGAATTAAACACTTACAAAGTGCTTAATGCAAAAACTCTTGTTATTACAGAAGAAGCTGTATCCGCAATTGAACAAATTTTTAAAGCATAAGGAGACATAAAGAATGGCAATTATCATTAAACCGATCGTAACTGAAAAGATGACTCAGTTGGGCGAGAAGCTGAACCGCTATGGTTTCAGAGTCGACAAAGGTGCCAACAAGATTGAGATCAAACAAGCAGTAGAAGCCCTTTATAATGTTACCGTGCTGGAAGTAAATACAATGATTGTAGCACCGAAAAAGAAAAGCCGTTTCACCAAAAGTGGAGTAATCAACGGACAGACTTCGGCCTACAAGAAAGCCATTGTAACATTGAAAGAAGGAGAAGTAATTGATTTTTATAGCAATATATAATAAATAAAATGGCTGTACGTAAATTAAGGCCCACTACACCGGGGCAACGACACAAGATTATTGGTACATTCGAAACAATTACTACGGATGCACCAGAGAAATCTCTTGTGAAAGGCGGAGGAAAATCCGGAGGTCGTAACCATGACGGTAAAATGACCATGCGTCAGATTGGTGGCGGACACAAGAGAAGATACAGAGTAATTGACTTTAAGCGTAACAAAGACGGTGTTCCCGCGACAGTAAAAAGCATCGAGTACGATCCGAACCGTTCGGCCCGTATTGCCTTGTTGTTTTATGCCGACGGAGAAAAACGATACATTCTTGCACCGAACGGATTGCAAGTAGGTCAGACCGTAGTTTCGGGAGAAACTGCAGCACCAGAAGTTGGTAATGCAATTCCATTGCAAAACATACCGCTGGGTACGATTATTCACAACATTGAGCTGCGCCCTGGCCAGGGAGCTGCTATGGTACGTTCGGCAGGTACATTTGCCCAGCTGAACTCACGTGAAGACAAGTACGCGATTATTAAGCTTCCATCGGGAGAATTGCGTAAAGTATTGGCTACCTGCAAAGCCACCGTAGGTTCTGTAGGTAATTCCGACCATGCACTTGAAATTTCAGGTAAAGCCGGACGTTCCCGCTGGTTGGGTCGCCGTCCGCGCGTTCGCGGTGTGGCTATGAACCCGGTTGATCACCCCATGGGTGGTGGCGAAGGCCGCGCTTCCGGAGGTCATCCCCGTTCACGCAAAGGCTTGTTAGCTAAGGGTTATAAGACTCGCGCTCCGAAAAAACATTCGAGCCAGTATATTATTGAAAGAAAGAAAAAATAACAGCTAAAAGAAAGTAAATAATATGAGCCGTTCATTAAAAAAAGGACCCTATATTAATCTGAAGCTCGAAAAGAAAGTACTGGCTATGAATGAAAGCGGAAAGAAAACCGTTGTTAAAACATGGTCGAGAGCTACGATGATTTCACCTGATTTTGTAGGTCATACAATTGCAGTTCACAATGGAAATAAATTCATTCCTGTTTATGTTACCGAAAACATGGTAGGTCATAAACTGGGCGAATTTTCACCGACACGTAACTTCCGTGGACACGGTGGTAAGAAGAAATAATCCGAAAAAATATTTGTAAAAATGGGTGCAAGAAAAAAAATATCAGCCGATAAACGAAAAGAAGCGAATAAATCGCTGTACTTTGCCAAGCTGAACGATGTTCCTACATCGCCCCGTAAAATGCGTCTGATGGCAGACCTGATTCGCGGCATGGAAGTGAACAAAGCGCTTGGTGTGCTGAAGTTCTCCTCGAAGGAAGCTTCGGGCAGATTAGAGAAGTTGCTCAAATCGGCTATTGCCAACTGGGAACAGAAAACAGAGCAGAAAGCCGATAGCGCTACGTTATATGTAAGCAAAATTTACGTTGACTCAGCCACCATGCTGAAACGTCTGCGTACCGCTCCTCAGGGACGCGGTTACCGGATTCGTAAACGTTCGAACCATGTAACAATTTTTGTAGATACCAAAAATACTAACGAAAACGAAAATTAATACGCGATGGGACAAAAGACTAATCCAATTAGCAACCGCCTCGGAATTATCCGTGGTTGGGACTCAAACTGGTATGGTGGCAACAATTACGGCGACACCATCTTAGAAGACAGCAAGATCAGAAAATACCTGAACGCGCGTCTTGCCAAGGCCAGTGTATCGCGTATTGTTATCGAGCGTACGTTGAAACTGGTAACTATCACTGTATGTACTGCCCGTCCGGGTATCATTATTGGTAAAGGCGGTCAGGAAGTTGATAAGTTGAAAGAAGAGCTGAAGAAAATTACCGATAAGGAAATTCAGATCAATATTTTTGAAATCAAACGTCCGGAACTGGATGCGGTTATCGTTGCCAACAACGTAGCCCGTCAGATCGAAGGTAAGATTGCTTACCGTCGGGCCGTTAAGATGGCGATTGCTTCGACCATGAGAATGGGTGCCGAAGGAATTAAAATCCTGGTAGCTGGCCGCTTGAACGGAGCAGAAATGGCTCGTTCGGAGATGTATAAAGAAGGAAGAACTCCGCTTCATACTTTCCGTGCCGATATCGACTATGCTCATGCCGAGGCCCTTACCAAGGTAGGTATCATCGGGGTGAAAGTATGGATCTGTCGTGGCGAAATTTACGGAAAGAAAGATCTCGCCCCCTCATTCAGTGCAGCGAAAGAAAACAGCCGTGGCGGTGGAAACGAACGTTTCAACAACGACCGTGGCGATCGTGGCGGTAAAGGATTCAGAAAGAGAAAAAAGTAAACTGTTATTAATGAATTTGAAGTAAGGAAATTATGTTACAACCTAAGAAAACAAAGTTCAGGAGACAGCAGAAAGGGCGCATGAAAGGGAATGCCGGCAGAGGTAATCAACTGGCGTTCGGATCTTTCGGTATCAAGTCGCTTCAATCGAAATGGCTCACCGGTCGTCAGATTGAAGCTGCCCGTATCGCTGTAACCCGTTATATGCAACGTCAGGGTCAGATCTGGATCCGTGTGTTCCCCGATAAACCGATTACCAAGAAGCCTGCCGAAGTGCGTATGGGTAAAGGAAAGGGTGCTCCCGAAGGATTCGTAGCTCCTGTTACACCAGGACGGATGATTATCGAAGTGGAAGGAGTACCGTTCGATGTAGCCAAAGAAGCTCTTCGTCTGGCTGCTCAGAAACTGCCTGTTACAACCCGCTTCGTCGTACGGCGCGATTATGACATCACTCAACAAAATGCGTAAGGAAAATGAAAACAAGAGAAATTAAAGAACTTAATAACCAGGAGATTCTGGAACGTATGGATGCTCAGAAAGAGCAACTGGTACGGTTGAAACTGAATCATGCCATTTCTCCGCTGGACAATCCGTTGCAAATTAAAGAAGTACGTCGTACTATTGCCCGTCTTGCGACCGAATTACGTCAGCGTGAACAAAACAACTAAAAAATTCAACACTGATGGAAAGAAATTTAAGAAAAGAAAGAACGGGTGTCGTTTTCAGCAACAAAATGGATAAAACCATTACCGTAGCTGTAAAGTGGAAAGAAAAACACCCTATTTACGGTAAATTCGTAAATAAGACAAAAAAATACCATGCTCATGACGAGAAGAACGATTGCAATATCGGCGATACCGTTCGTATTATGGAAACTCGCCCGCTGAGCAAATTAAAAAGATGGAGATTAGTTGAAATTATCGAAAGAGTTAAGTAATTATGATACAACAAGAAAGTAGACTCACAGTAGCGGATAACTCGGGCGCCAAGGAAGCGCTCTGCATCCGTGTATTAGGAGGAACCGGAAAACGCTATGCTTCATTGGGCGATATTATCGTTGTGGCAGTGAAAAGCGTAGTACCTTCATCGGATGTTAAAAAAGGAATCGTTTCAAAAGCGGTGGTAGTTCGTACTAAAAAAGAAGTACGTCGCGCCGATGGTTCGTACATCCGTTTCGACGATAATGCCTGCGTTTTATTGAACAATGCCGGTGAAATTCGCGGAAGCCGTATTTTCGGTCCGGTAGCGCGTGAATTGCGTGCTACAAATATGAAAATCATATCACTTGCACCTGAAGTGCTCTAATCTTCGTAAAATTAATTAGTAATGAGTAAATTACATATCAAAAAAGGTGATACCGTTTACGTAAACGCCGGCGAGGACAAAGGCAAAACCGGACGCGTTCTGGAGATCTTCGTTGAAAAAAAGCGTGCAATCGTAGAAGGTATTAATATGGTATCGAAGCATACCAAGCCTAGCGCGAAAAGTCCTCAGGGTGGTATTGTTAAACAGGAAGCACCCATTCATATCTCCAATCTGAACCCGGTAGTCAACGGTGTCCCCGTTCGTGTTGGCCGTACTCGAAACGCGGAAGGTAAGTTAGTGCGTACTTCTAAAAAAACAGGGGAGGAAATTTAAGAAATGAATACAACTAGTTTAAAACAGGACTATAAGGAACGTATCGTTCCTGCTTTGATGAAGGATTTTGGATACAAATCCATCATGCAGGTTCCAAAGCTTGAGAAAATAGTGCTTAACCAGGGCTTAGGCATCGCGGTAGCCGATAAGAAAATTATCGAAGTGGCTATCAACGAAATGACTGCCATTACTGGTCAGAAGGCAGTTCAAACTGTTTCGAAAAAGGACATCTCGAACTTTAAACTGCGTAAGAAAATGCCGATCGGCGTACGGGTTACCCTCCGTGGTGATAAAATGTACGAATTCCTGGAACGTCTCATTCGCGTTGCATTGCCCCGCGTACGCGACTTCAAGGGAATCGAGAACAAACTCGATGGTCGTGGCAACTATACATTAGGGATTACCGAACAGATTATCTTCCCTGAAATCAACATTGATGCGATCAATCGGTTGCTGGGAATGAATATCACGTTTGTTACCAATGCACCTACCGACGAAGAAGGTTTTGCATTACTGAAAGAGTTCGGTTTACCATTTAAGAAAAACTAATACAGAGATACAATGGCAAAAGAATCAATGAAAGCCCGCGAGGTGAAGAGAGCTAAGCTTATCGCGAAGTATGCTGCAAAACGTGAGAAATTCATCGCCGAAGGCAATTACGATGCCCTTCAGACGCTGCCCCGTAACTCGTCGCCCATTCGCCTGCACAACCGTTGCAAACTCACCGGTCGTCCAAAGGGATATATGCGTCAGTTCGGTATTTCCCGTATTCAGTTCCGCGAAATGGCATCCAAAGGTCTGATCCCCGGAGTGAAGAAAGCAAGCTGGTAATTTCTGAAAAGGTATACAAGAGGAGGGTGACGGGAACTTCGTATCCGGATCCCTTCGCTCTTGACCGGCAAACTAAAAAATGAATTTTCTGAGTTAATAAATATTGTCCCGGTAGTCGGGATCAATTTAAAAATCAATTTTATGACAGATCCAATAGCAGATTATTTGACCCGGTTGCGGAATGCTATTAAAGCAAACCACCGTGTGGTGGAAATCCCCGCTTCCAACTTAAAGAAGGAGATCACCCGTATTCTTCACGAACAAGGGTATATCCTGAATTACAAATTTATCCAGGATGGTCCTCAGGGCACGATTAAGATCGCTCTGAAGTATGATCCGGTAAACAAGGTGAACTCCATTAAGAAGCTCATCCGTGTTTCAACTCCCGGTCTTCGCCAGTACACAGGTTTCAAAGATATGCCGCGTGTATTGAACGGATTGGGTATTGCCATTCTTTCGACTTCGAAAGGTGTGATGACTAATAAACAAGCTATAGCCGAGAAGGTAGGAGGCGAAGTATTGTGTTACGTATATTAATGTAGGAGGAAAGAAGCATGTCAAGAATAGGAAAATTACCCATCGTCATTCCTGCAGGCGTAACCGTATCTGTACAGGACAATGTAGTAACTGTGAAAGGTCCGAAAGGAACGCTTACGCAGGACGTGAATCCGAATATCACTGTGGAAGTGGAAGGCAACCAATGTGTTGTTTCCCGTCCGGATGATGAAAAACAGAATCGTGCGATGCATGGTCTGTACCGTTCGCTTATCAACAACATGGTGATAGGTGTATCGGAAGGATATAAGAAAACCCTGGAATTAGTGGGTGTAGGGTATCGTGCCAGCAATACAGGTCAGATTCTCGAACTGTCGCTGGGGTATACACACATCACGTATCTGGGCTTACCTGCCGAGATTAAAGTAGAAACTAAATCGGAACGTAACCAAAACCCGATTATCATTCTGGAAAGTGCCGACAAGCAATTGATCGGGCAAGTTTGCGCAAAGATTCGTTCGTTCCGTAAACCAGAACCGTATAAAGGCAAGGGTATTAAGTTTGCAGGCGAAGTAATCCGTCGTAAAGCCGGTAAATCAGCAGGTAAAGGTAAATAATTCACGTAAACTTGTATAAGAAAATGGCAAATACAGATAGAAGACAAAGAATCAAAGCGCATATCCGTCACAAAGTGTCGGGAACCGCTCAGAAACCACGATTGACCGTTTTTCGTAGCAATACGCAAATATATGCTCAATGTATCGACGATGTGGCAGGTGTAACGCTTGCTTCGGCCAATTCATTGGGAATTAAGGATAAGATGACCAAAATCGAACAGGCAGCCAAAGTGGGTGCACTGGTTGCTAAGGCGGCACAGGAAGCCGGGATCACCGAAGTAGTATTCGATCGTAACGGTTATTTGTATCATGGCAGAGTTAAACAACTGGCTGATGCTGCCCGCGAAGCCGGACTTAAATTTTAATCAGGTAAGACAACAGATATGAATAAAGTTAAAACAACCAATGATTTGGAATTAAAGGACAGATTAGTTGCCGTTAACCGTGTTACCAAAGTAACGAAGGGGGGACGTACATTCAGCTTTTCTGCCATCGTTGTAGTTGGTAATGAAGATGGTATCGTAGGATGGGGATTGGGTAAGGCCGGTGAGGTAACTGCCGCTATTGCCAAAGGTACCGAAGCAGCCAAAAAGAACCTGATTAAAGTTCCGGTATTGAATGGTACGATTCCGCACGAACAATTTGCGAAGTTCGGAGGCGCACAGGTATTCCTGAAGCCGGCATCGCATGGTACCGGGGTTAAAGCAGGGGGCGCGATGCGTGCCGTACTCGAAAGTGTCGGTATTACCGACGTACTGGCAAAATCGAAAGGTTCGTCGAACCCTCACAACCTGGTGAAAGCTACCATCGAAGCTTTGGGTGAATTACGCGACGCCTACACGGTAGCACAAAACCGGGGTGTGTCGTTGGATAAAGTGTTTAACGGTTAATTTTATACGAAGATGGCAACAATTAAAATACAGCAAGTCAGAAGTAAAATTAAATGTCCTAAAGATCAGAAACTGACTTTGGAGGCATTGGGTTTGAGAAAAATGCAAGCCGTCGTTGAACACGAAGCTACTCCGCAAATTCTCGGAATGGTAGCTAAGGTGCAACATTTAGTGAAAATTATTGAGTAACAATCATCGAATCTTTTTAAAAAATAAGATATGAATTTAAGTAATTTAACCCCTGCACCCGGATCCGTAAAAACCCGCAAAAGAGTTGGCCGGGGTAGTGGTTCAGGATTAGGCGGTACTTCAACCCGCGGTCATAAGGGAGCTAAATCCCGTTCCGGTTATTCCAGAAAAGTTGGATTCGAAGGCGGACAGATGCCTATTCAGCGTCGTCTTCCCAAGTTCGGATTCAAAAGTCTCGACAAGGTGGTTTTCAAACCGATCAATCTTGACACGCTCGAAACACTGGCAGCATCGGCAAATCTGACTAAAATTGGGATGGATGATCTGCGTCAGCATGGCTTTATCGGTAAAACCGACAAGGTGAAAATTCTGGCCAATGGCGTTCTGACCAAGAAACTGGAAGTGGAAGCCAACGCTTTCTCGAAATCAGCCGAGGCAGCTATTGTAGCAGCCGGCGGAACAGTAGTCAAATTATAATTTCCTGGAATTGACCAACAGGAGAGATCAAAAAAGATTTACACATGAAAAAGCTCATAGAGACAATTAAAAATATCTGGAAGATCGAGGACCTCCGCATGCGGTTGGGTACAACTTTGTTGTTTGTGCTTATCTATCGTTTCGGTTCGTTTGTAGTTCTTCCGGGTATCGATCCTTCTGCGTTAACTGCGTTAAAAGCCCAGACCAGCGGTGGCCTTATGGCCCTGCTGAACATGTTCTCGGGAGGTGCTTTTGCCAATGCTTCGGTATTTGCGTTAGGTATCATGCCCTACATCTCGGCTTCCATCGCCGTGCAGTTGCTTACCATACTCGTGCCGTATTTCCAGAAAATGCAGCGTGAAGGTGAAAGTGGTCGCCGCAAAATGAATCAGATTACCCGTTACCTGACGGTTGCCATCCTCCTGTTGCAGGGTCCTTCGTACCTGATCAACCTGGGAGTTCAGTTACAGCAGGCAGGTTCGGCCTTGCCCGGCGGTATCTGGTTTACCATTTCTTCCACCATTATCCTAACCGGTGGTTCCATGTTTGTAATGTGGTTGGGTGAGCGCATCACCGATAAAGGAATTGGGAACGGTATTTCTTTCATCATCCTTATTGGTATTATCGCCCGGTTCCCGGGTGCGGTGATCAAGGAATTTGCGTCCCGATTGACCGATGCCGGTGGTGGTCTGGTAATGTTTTTGCTGGAAATCATTTTGTTACTGGTGGTTATCGGTGCTTCGATCATGCTTGTTCAGGGTACCCGTAAAATTACCGTTCAATATGCAAAACGGGTAGTAGGCAATAAGCAATACGGAGGTGTTCGTCAGTATATTCCGCTGAAAATTAACGCAGCGGGTGTAATGCCTATCATCTTTGCGCAGGCTATCATGTTTATTCCTCTGACGCTGGCCGGTTTCGCCAATTCGGAAAGTGTAAACAGTTTTGTAGGCGCTTTCATGGATAATACCGGATTCTGGTATAATTTTGTGTTTGCAGTGCTGATTATTCTGTTTACGTATTTCTATACTGCGATTACCATTAATCCGACGCAGATGGCAGAAGACCTGAAACGCAACAACGGTTTTATTCCGGGATGCAAGCCAGGAAAGCATACTGCAGAATTCCTCGATGAAGTGATGTCGCGTATTACCTTGCCCGGGTCGATTTTCCTGGCCATTGTAGCTATATTACCCGCCTTTGCGTCGTTGATGGGGATTAATATGGAATTTGCACAGTTCTTCGGAGGAACTTCGTTGCTCATCCTGGTTGGGGTTGTGCTCGATACACTTCAGCAGATCGAAAGTCACCTGTTGATGCGTCACTACGACGGATTGTTGAAAACTGGCCGTATTAAAGGTCGTACCGGAAATGTTTCGGCGTATTAATACAAACAAAAGATGATCTTTTTAAAAACTGACGAGGAAATCGAATTACTTCGTATCAGTAATCAACTAGTTGCACGTACCCTCGCAGAGCTTGCGAAAGTAATCGCACCGGGCGTGAGTACGGCAACTCTTGATAAAATTGCGGAAGAATTTATTCGGGATCACGGAGCCGTGCCGGGTTTTCTGGGTTACGGCGGATTCCCGAAATCGATTTGTACTTCTGTTAACGAACAGGTAGTGCACGGAATTCCTTCCGAAGAGGTTTTACTGCGCGAAGGCGATATCATTTCGGTCGATTGCGGAGCCTATATCAACGGATTTCACGGCGATTCGGCTTATACCTTCGAAGTAGGTGAAGTTGCGCCCGAAGTAAAGAAATTGCTGCAGGTGACCAAGGAATCGCTCTTTCTGGGTATTGAGCAGGCAGTGGAAGGGAATCGCCTGGGAGATATAGGATATGCGATCCAGTCGCATTGTGAAGCGCAGGGTTATTCAGTTGTACGTGAAATGATCGGTCATGGAGTGGGTCGCAACCTGCACGAATCGCCCGAAGTTCCTAATTATGGGCGACGGGGCAACGGTACGATGCTGAAGAGCGGAATGACCATCGCCATTGAGCCGATGATCAATCTGGGAAAGCGCCAGTTGGTGTTTGAAAAAGATGGATGGACCACACGTACAATCGACCGCCTGCCATCGGCTCATTTTGAGCATTCGGTGGCTGTTCGTAAAGGTAAAGCCGACATTTTATCGACATTTGAGTACATAGAAGAAGTTTTAAGTAAAAAGTAATCATACTGTATGGCTAAACAAGCAGCAATTGAACAGGACGGGACTATCATTGAAGCATTATCCAATGCGATGTTCCGGGTAGAACTTGAAAACGGGCACGTGATCACGGCACATATATCGGGTAAAATGCGGATGCATTATATAAAAATCTTACCCGGCGACCGTGTTAAGGTGGAAATGTCGCCTTACGATTTATCGAAGGGACGTATATCGTTCCGGTATAAGTGATTAGTGAACAGATTAATAGAATAAATATATGAAAGTAAGAGCTTCAGTTAAAAAGCGCAGCGAAGATTGCAAAATTGTTCGCAGAAAAGGACGCTTGTATGTTATTAACAAAAAAAACCCGAAGTTTAAACAGCGTCAGGGTTAAGTAATTTTATTTTACAAAAGAAATAGTTTATGGCTATAAGAATTGTCGGAGTAGATTTACCCCAAAACAAACGCGGGGAAGTTGGATTGACTTATGTCTACGGAATAGGTCGCAGTAGTGCAAAAAAAATTTTGGAACAGGCTGGTGTTGACATCAACATCAAAGTAAAGGACTGGACTGACGACCAAGCAGCTAAAATCCGTGAGATTATCGGTGCCGGTTACAAGGTGGAAGGTGATTTACGCTCGGAAGTGCAGCTCAACATCAAACGCTTGATGGACATTGGCTGCTACCGTGGTATTCGTCACCGTATCGGACTTCCTCTGAGAGGACAGAGTACGAAGAACAATGCCCGTACACGTAAAGGTAAGAAGAAAACCGTTGCCAACAAGAAGAAAGCAACGAAATAAGGTTTAAAGTAGCGAATTTTAGTTTAGCTTAAAAAATAAAAAAAGATATGGCAAAGAAAACAGTTGCAGCCAAGAAAAGGGTAGTAAAGGTTGACGGCGTTGGACAATTGCATGTTCATTCTTCGTTCAACAACGTGATTGTGACCCTTACCAATGGCGACGGTCAGGTTATCTCATGGTCATCGGCCGGTAAAATGGGATTCCGCGGATCAAAGAAAAATACTCCTTATGCAGCTCAGATGGCTGCTCAGGATTGCGCTAAGGTGGCGTTTGATTTGGGTTTGCGCAAAGTAAAAGCGTATGTAAAGGGACCGGGTAACGGACGTGAGTCGGCAATTCGTACGGTGCATGGTGCAGGTATTGAAGTTACCGAAATCGTAGATGTTACTCCGCTTCCACATAATGGTTGTCGTCCTCCTAAACGCAGAAGAGTATAATTCACTAAGTTAGTCAAGGATGACGGTGTGGTTTCCACGAAAGCATCCGAAAAACGTAAATTAAAAAACAAGAAACAATGGCAAAATATATTGGACCCAAATCAAAGATTGCCCGTAAGTTTGGAGAGGCTATTTTCGGCCCGGATAAAGTTCTGTCGAAAAAGAACTATCCTCCCGGACAGCATGGCAACAACCGCCGCAAAAAATCGTCTGAATATGGTATTCAGTTGCGCGAAAAACAGAAAGCAAAATACACTTACGGAGTGTTGGAAAAACAGTTCCGTATTATGTACGAGAAAGCAAAAAGTAATCCTGGTGTAACCGGGGTAATTTTACTTCAGTTGCTCGAATCGCGTCTCGATAACATCGTATTCCGTATGGGGCTTGCTCCTACACGTGCCGGTGCCCGCCAGCTGGTCAACCACCGTCACATTACCGTGAACGGAAAAGTGGTGAATATCCCTTCGTTCCAGGTGAAGCCCGGAATGGTTGTCGCAGTACGCGAAAAAAACAAATCGATGTTGGTGATCAACGAATCGCTCAATGGTTTTAACCATACTAAGTATCCATGGATTGAATGGAACGCTTCTGCCATGTCGGCTACTTACCTGCATGTGCCCGAACGTGAAGACATTCCGGAAAATATCAAAGAACAATTAATCGTTGAGTTGTACTCAAAACAATAAGTGAGATTATGGCAATATTAGCATTTCAAAAACCCGAAAAGGTTATCATGTTGGAAGCGGACAATTTTCATGGAAAATTCGAGTTCCGCCCGCTGGAGCCAGGTTACGGTATTACAATAGGTAATGCTTTGCGCCGCATTCTTCTGTCGTCATTAGAAGGTTTCGCAATCACTGCAATCAAAATTGAAGGCATTGATCATGAGTACTCTACAATTCCGGGTGTAATCGATGATGTTACCAATATCATTCTTAATCTGAAACAGGTTCGTTTTAAACAAGTTGTTGAAGATGTGGAGACCGAGAAGGTGACCATCAACGTAAACGGCACTACGATGCTGAAGGCTGGTGATATTGGTAAATATTTCACAGGCTTCGAAGTATTAAATGCCAATCATATCGTTTGCGAAATGGATGCTTCGGCCTCTTTTCAGATCGATATTACGGTAAGTAAAGGTCGTGGTTATCAGCCAGCAGAAGAAAACAAATCGCTTACCGGCGAGTTGGGCGTTATACCTGTCGACGCTATTTTCACTCCTATCCGTAATGTGAAATATAGCGTGGAGGACTACCGTGTCGAACAGGTGACCAACTACGATAAGTTAATTCTCGAAATCGACACCGATGGCTCTATTCATCCCAAGGATGCCTTGAAAGAAGCAGCGAAAATTCTGATTCATCATTTCATGCTGTTCTCGGATGAGAAGATATCGCTGGAAGTGGTTGAAACGGAGACTACCGACGAGTTTGATGAGGAATTCATCCGGATGCGTCAGCTGTTGAAAACGAAGCTCACCGATCTGGACCTGTCGGTTCGTGCACTCAATTGCCTTAAAGCTGCCGATGTGGAAACACTGGGCCAGCTTGCAGGTTACCACCGTCACGATTTGTTAAAGTTCCGCAACTTCGGTAAGAAATCGCTTACCGAGTTAGACGAAAAACTGGATAGCTTGAACCTGTCTTTCGGAATGGACATTGCCAAGTATAAATTAGATAAAGACTAAAAGAAATGAGACATAATAAGAAATTCAATCATTTAGGCCGTAAAACGGCTCACAGAAAGTCAATGCTGGCTAACATGGCAATCTCTCTTATCCAGCACAAGAGAATCGCAACTACATTGGCAAAGGCAAAAGCTTTGCGTGTATATGTTGAACCTCTGCTGACTAAATCGAAAGAGGATACAACCAATTCGCGCCGTGTTGTATTCAGCTATTTGCAGAATAAAGAAGCGGTAACTGAATTGTTTCAGAATATCTCGCAGAAAATTGCCAATCGTCCGGGTGGTTATACCCGTATTCTTCGTACCGGTTTCCGTTTGGGTGATAACGCTGAAATGTGTATTATCGAATTGGTGGACTACAACGAGAACATGCTGAAGGAAAAAACAGCGAAAAAGGCTACCCGTACCCGTCGTGGCGGGGCTAAGAAAGAAGCCGTTGCAGCTGCTCCTGAAGCAGCTCCTGCAGCTCCTGCCGAAACTGCTGCCGAATAATTTTTGTATTCAATTCTATAAAGAAACGACTTTTCCTCGTGCGGGAGAAGTCGTTTCTTTTTTTGTAGTGCCGTCTGATCAGTTGCCGATCACTTCTTCAATTTCCTCGCATATTTCTTTTACATTGAAAGGTTTTTGAAAGTACCTGCGGATTTGTCCGCTATCCAGTGCTTCCTGAATCTCGTCGGAAATCTCGAATCCGGTCAATATATAATAATTCAGATGTCCGGCAATGGCGTGCGCTTTACTGATAAACTCGATACCATTCATATGGGGCATTTTCATATCGCTTATCACCACCTGGATGCCCTGGTGTTGCCGAAGAAGCTCCAGCCCGTCTTGACCCGATTCGCAGGTAAGTACATTGAACTTCTTTTCAAAATTCATTTTAAAAAGCAATAGATTCAGCGATTCGTCGTCGACATATAAAATTGTAGTTTGTTTCATCATTCCTGGATAATAAGAGGTAATTTAATATGTACTATCGTTCCGTTACGTTTTTCCGATTCAATTTTCATATTCCCACCGTGGTTTTTCAGAATCGTATAGGTGATCGAGAGGCCGAGTCCGCTTCCTTTTCCGGGTTCTTTAGTTGAGAAAAACGGATCGGTCACATGAGGGAGATTACAATCTTCAATCCCGCAGCCATTGTCGGCGATGCTCACGATAGCATGCTGTTGATCAGCCAGGGTTCGTACCCGTATGACGCCTTCGTGTTGGATGGCCTGAACTGAATTGATCAAAATGCTGATAAAGGCCTGATGAAGTTGGCCGGGATTACCGGATACATAAAGAGGCTCGTCGGTGTATTCTTTTTTTATCCGTATCCTGTCGGTGAGATGATAATTGAGAATAGCCATGCAGTTGTCGATAATCGTATGGATCTCGCACTTTTCCTGTGCGCTGTAACTACTGCTGCTCAGCTGCATCATGCCGCTCAGAACGGTGGATATCCGGTGGGTGCTTTTTTTTATGGTTTCCAGCATCAATGGTAAATCGGCACATTCGGAGTGTTCACGCTTCATTTCCGCGAGCAATTCATTCGCCTTGTCGTCGATGGTTTTCAGAGGGATCCGCAATTCATGCGAAATCCCCGAAGTGAGAATTCCCAGGGCGGCCATCCTGTCGGCCTGGGCGAGCTGTACCTGGGTCGACCGTACCTCGTTCAATGCATTCTTCAACTCCTGATTCTGTGTGTCGATAAGCGTGTTTTGATCGGTTAGCTGTTGGTTCATCTTTTGTAATTGCACCACAGCCTCATCCAGATCTTTTGTTTTTTCGTCTACCAAATCGGCCAAATGCAACCGGTGTTTTTCAAGCTCAGCTTCGGTCGATCTCAGTTTACCCAGGTGCTTTTTGATAAAAAAGAATAAAATAAGTGCAGTGGCAGTTACATAAAACCAGCCTTTCACCGTTTGCCACAAACTAATACTGGCCGTCGAAGCGTCGGCATCCAGCTGCAATACTTTATCGGAAAGCAAAATCCATAACGCTCCAATTGCCAGGTAAAGTAACGTAATACGGTATTCAAATTTAAGCCTGTTCATGGAAGCCTCCTTTTTTGTATGAACTGAATTCGGTTAATTCCAACTGAGCGGAATCGTAAAGTGGAACTCGCTCCCCACTTCCGGACTACTGACAGCCCAGATTTTCCCTCCCTGGATTTCGATAAACTCTTTGCATAAAATAAGCCCTAATCCGGTACCCAGTTCTCCCCGGGTTCCGTTTTTTGTTAGTTTATTGTCGATTAAAAAAAGCCGTTCAAGGTGTTCGGGGGCAATTCCGATGCCCGAGTCGATAACCGTAAAATGCGTATCGGTCTCCGTGTTTTTCACCTTAAGCACTATTGTTCCGTTTTCGGGTGTGAATTTAATGGCATTCGATACGAGGTTCCGGAGAATCATTCTGGTCATTTCCCGGTCGGCAAAAGTGTGAGTATCCTCATCGACTTCGCATCGGATCGAGATTTTCTTCAGTTGAGCTTGTTGCGCCGAAATAAATTTAACCTCGTTGATCAACTCCATGACCGGAATCGAGCAGGGCTCAGGCACCAGTATGCCTCGTTGAATCCGCGACCATTCCAGCAGGTTGTCGACCAGCTGAAAAGCCTGTTTGGAGGCCGTTGCCATATCGTTGGCAAAATCAACTATTTCATCGGTGCTGTAATTGGCTGCGTTCCGTTTCAGCAAATCGCTGAATCCAAGCAAGGAATTGAACGGATTACGTAAGTCGTGGGCAATGATCGAGAAGAATTTATCTTTAGTAGCATTTAACTCGTTGAGTTGCTTGTTGGAATCGGCCAGTTTTTTGTTTAGGATACCGATTTCATTATTAGAGGCCACCAGTTCTTCGTTCACCGTGGCATATTCCTGATTTATCCTTTCGAGTTCTTCATTGGAAAGCTTTATATTAGCCACATAGTGTTCGATGGTACGCGTTTTTTTGATCAACTCGCGCTGCATATTCGAATTTTCGCGGTTCAACCGGTGCATCATCATATTGTATTCCAGCAGCTGCGACACATCTACGCCGCCTGCTACCAGCAATTGATTGTGCTTATAGTATACTCTCGCTTCAATGGATGTATTCACCGAATAACAGTCGCCCAGCGTAATTACTCCTGAAAAAATAGGATTGATTTCTTTGGTGAGTTTCCCAAGTTCTTCGAACCGGGGATTTACAAAGCTTTCGATCGGGTCGTTTTTAATGAGTAATCTGAACGCTTCGTTACAATATAGCATTTTACCTTCGAGGGTAAAAATAGCAATGCAAAAAGCATTTGATCTCATCAGCGATTGGTGGATTTCGTCGGACCAATTGGATAATATTAGCGTAGATTCTTTCAAAGGGAATGGTATGATGGTTTATGTCAGATAGTTGTTAAGTTCATACAGGTTACTGCAATAGGTGAAGTTGGAATAGCGGCGGGTAATTTCGGTTCCGCCACGGGTAAAGCCCTGACCTCCTATCAGTACCTTTGTGTCGGGAAAGTGAAGCCGGAGTTCATCGACCAGTTTCATCAGTTCAGGCAAGTTGAAGTAAAGGCTCATCGATAATGCGAATAAATCGGGCTTCACTCCTTTTGCAAAACGGATCAGATCGTTGGAAGGTACGTTGGATCCCAGAAAATAGGTTTCCCATCCTTTCGCTTCAAGCACATCGTTCACCATTTTTACTCCAATCTGATGCAACTCGCCCGGAATGCTGGCCAGAATTGCTTTTTTACCATTGCATTGTTGAGGTTGCAGTTGCAGGTATAATTCGTTAAGTAAATTCTCGACAATGGAAGAGGCTAAATGCTCGGTAGCTACACTTATTTGGTTCTGTTCCCAAAGTTCACCTACCTGATAAAGCGTACGCTTTAAGAGGTGTTCGTAGATTTCTTCAAGCGTGAAGTTCTGATCGATAAGCGATTGGATCGTTTTTGAACAATGAGCTTTATTCCCCGATAGTAAGGCGGCTCTGAAATCGCTTTGTATAATGTCGGGTATTGAATTCATACAGTAGGTGCTAAAGTGTGAATAGTGGTGTCTGGTTTCGCAGCAGGTATTGTGAAAGTAACAATCGTACCCTCCCCTTTGTTGCTGCTGATGTACATCCGACAGTTATGTTTTTCAATAAATTCTTTGCACAGCAATAAGCCGAGGCCGCTTCCTTTTTCGCCCATGGTGCCGGTAACACTGGTGTTGTCACTGTTCTGCAGTATTGCATTGATTTTTTCCGGCGACATTCCCGCTCCGGTATCGGAGATATCGATTCTCACATACCGTCTTTTAGGCGTTGCATTGATTCTGATTTCGCCTCCTTCGGGTGTGAATTTCAAGGCATTGTTCACTAAATTACGTACGATGAGCATCAACATGTTTTCATCGGCATTCACCATCAGCAGTTCATCCACCTCGTTGACGATACGAATGCGTTTCTGAACGGCCATATTCGTGTATATTTGTACGATTTGCTTGGTGATGGACGCCAGCCGGAGATTTTTACGTTCCATCATAATGCCGTCGGACTGTAGTTTCGACCATTGCACCAGGTTTTCGATAAGCATCAGGGTGTTCTTGGAACTGTCGCTAAGCATCCGGAGCATTTCTACCATTTCTTCTTTACTGTACCGGTCGTATTGCTGTTCCATCAATTCGGTCAGCCCGAGCAAGCCGGTAAACGGTCCCCGAAGATCGTGCGAAATAACTTTCAGGAGTTTTAATTTGGAGGCATTGGCTTTTCTCACCTCTTCAAGCGATTGCTCGACTACCAGGGTTTTCAGTTTAAGTTGCTGAGCGCTTATTTTCAGATCATTGCTCAGGTTACGGTAGTGACGGTTGATAGAATACAGAATAGCCGACATGGCTATCAGGATGGAGACGATGTTGATAGCCTGTAACACAGGGTCATAGGGGATGAGCGATGCGGGTGTCGGGCTTATCCATTCGAAGTTTCTTGCAGCAATAATAAAGAAGTAAGCCAGGAAATTTAATGTTGTGAAAAAAATCAGAAAACGCGTTTTAGTATACGAGAAGAAGGTAAGGGCAAAGCCGATAAAAATAAAATCCTCGATATGGTGGGCGCCGCTGTACACGATGGAAAGAATGACAACCATCGGAGCAAAAAGGGCATTTCCCGTAAACACGGCCAGTTTGAAACGTTGATGAAAATTCAAAATCGGAACGAGGGCTAACCAGAACAGGAAGAAGAGGTTGACATACCCGAAAGGAGTAAGGTCGATGAAAAAAAAGATCCAAAAAATCAGCAAATGAATAAGTCCTCCGACGAGCGCCAAAGTGTTAAAAAGTCTGACGGTTTCAATTTTGTTTTTTTCAGTCAGCTTTTCGGTGCCAAGGTTAATATAGCGGAGTAAATAATTCATTCGATAGCCTTTGGGCGCAAATATACTGATTATTCTTAAAAAAAATGAGCATAGTTGCTGGTTGGACTAAAAAAATGAGTAATCGGTATTATTCAATTATTAGTTGAAATAAAAAATCCGGGTTAGGTGTACTACAAGAACCTTAACCCGGATTCCGGATCGTTTGATGTCAGCTAAGTTGAGCCAAGGCTTTTTTAATGCGTGCCAATGCTTTTTCGAGGTTTTCGTCGGATGTGGCATACGACATCCGGATGCAGTTTGGAGCACCGAAGGCGCCTCCTCCGACGCAGGCAACATGGCCCACTTCCAGCAGGTACATCGCCAGGTCGCCCGAATTTTCAATTTTCCGGCCTTCGTACGATTTTCCGATAAATGCCGAAGCATCGGGGAAAATATAGAAAGCACCTTGTGGGTCGGCAACTTTTAATCCGGGAATTTCGCGTGCAAGTTGCACGACCAGGTTTTTGCGGCGTTCGAAAGCTGCGCGCATATCGGCCACCGGTTTTTGATCGCCTGTATAGGCTGCTTCGGCTGCTTTTTGCGCTACCGAATTGGGTCCGGAGGTATACTGCCCCTGCAAGGTGTTGCAGGCCGAGGCAATCCATTTCGGTGCGGCGATCCATCCAATGCGCCAGCCGGTCATGGCATAGGCTTTCGAAACACCATTGATGATCACCACCCGGTCGCGCAGGTTGTCGAACTGAGCGATGCTTTCGTGGTGGCCCAGGTAGTTGATATGTTCGTAAATTTCGTCGGACAGGATGTAGATCTGCGGGTATTTAGCCAGTACATCGGCAAGCCCTTTTAATTCGTCGCGCGAATATACACTTCCGGTAGGATTGGAAGGCGAACAGAGAATCAGGGCCTTGGTTTTCGGCGTTATCGCAGCCTCCAGTTGAGCAGGTGTAATCTTGAAATCCTGTTCGATTCCTGCCGATACGATTACCGATTTTCCGTCGGCCAGCGTTACCATTTCGGGGTAGCTTACCCAGTAGGGAGCCGGAATGATCACTTCGTCGCCCTTGCCGATCAGGGCAAGAATAACATTACAAACCGATTGTTTGGCGCCGTTGGAGCATACAATCTGATCGGCCTTGTAATCGAGTCCGTTTTCTGTTTTCAGCTTATTGACGATGGCATTGCGAAGAGCCGGATATCCCGGTACGGGCGAATAAAACGAAAAATTGTCGAGAATGGCCTGTTTGGCAGCTTCCTTTATATGGTCGGGTGTGAAAAAATCGGGCTCACCCACACTTAAGTTGATTACGTCGATACCCTGAGCCTTCAGCTCGTTACTTTTTTGCGACATGGCCAGCGTTTCCGATGGGGAAAGGGCTGCTAAACGGTCTGATACTGGAAACATAATTAAATCGGTGTTTTAGTTATTATTTTGCAGGCAAAGATAGACTTTTTTACAAGAATAAAAAAATCAATTGGATTAAATATGGCCGTTAAAAGTGCAAAAACGTAAAACAATAGATTTAAAATGAGACAAAATGAAAGTTTGATATCCTTATTTGATTAATTTTAATCCGTTCAGTGCCGATTCGTCGTTTTTTCGTAACGTAAGCGCATGTTGAAAAAGCAAGCGGGCTTCGGCAGTTTTACCGAGGTTTAATCGGGTCCAGGCCAGCATAATTACCGAATCGTAATCGAGGGGATAGAGGTTGACTACTTTTTCGAAGAGTTTTAAAGCTACGGCAAACTCTTTCCGGTTGTAATGGATTACTCCCAACCAATAGTTGGCCATTGTATTTTGCGGATCGATTTTCAGAATCTCGGAATATTGCAGTTTTACCTGATCCCATTGGCTGGTTGCACTGAGCGGTTTCACGAGTCCGAACCGGGCTTCGATGGAGTAGGGGTTGAGCCGGATCGCCCTGCGGTAATATTGCTCGGAACGCTGGTGCTGTTTGGCCTGATAAAAGAGCCAGCCTAAGCGGATGTTGATAAAGTAGTCGTCGGATTTATACACTTTCAGCAGCTCGTTGATGGCTACCGCAAATTTCCCTCCGGTTTCGGCTTCGTAACTGGCGTAGAAGGCTTCCTGCCAGGCCGTTGGTTGCTGGGCGGCAGCAGTGGCGGTAAAAGCGATGATCAGACTGAAGATCCAGTTTTTTAAAGTATCCATACAATTCCTCCGGTTAATGCTTGTTGGTAGTAATGCTCGTCGAGTAAATAAATATATTTTTTTTCAAGTCCGTAGTGCAGGGAGGCACTCAGATGTTGGTTGATAAAGACGGTGAGTTGTGCGCCGAACCTTTGCCGTACCGGGTCGAGTGCATTGTAGAAGTACATTCCGTCGGCCGATGTGAAATAATTCTGATTACCCATGGTAGCCGACAATTCGGCCCAGAGCCTGTTTTTCCACAGCATAGCTCCCAGGGTTTGATTGAATACGATACGTGGGTTGTCCGGCCCTGTCGGATCGGCCCAGGCCTCCTGCATCAAAAACACGGCGCTTCTCAGGTAAATAGGGGTAGGGATCGAAAATCCAACGCCCCAATGTGCGCCCCATTGACCTACCTTCAGGAAGTTGTTGGAATATCGCGATGCACTCAGGGCCAGATCGAACCGGCTTAATTGGTAATCGAGCCGGAAGGCCAACTGCTGCCCCGGTAAATAAAAGCTGTCGGGAAGAAGGGTGTAGCGGCTGCCTACGTAACGATAACCGACCTGGGCCGTGAGAGAAGCTGTAACCTGTGCATGGATGCTTCCCATGTATTCGAGTTGATGGGTGAAATTCCCCCACTCGGTCGACTGCTGAAATCCTGAAAGCGACTGATACACCGAAAGCCGGTAAGCAGGGAATGAATGCAGTCCGATGCGCCGGTAACTGCCATCGCCTCTCAGGTCGTTGTCTCTGAAAAACGCTTCGGGCCTTTTGTAGCTGTATTCGGCATCGAGGCTGTTGAGCCAACGCGTCCGGGGTATGGAATGCTGAGTTTGCAGGTTGACGGGTAAACGGGATGCATGATAGCGGGCAGCTAAGTGATGGCCTGTCGCACGATTGGTAAAATAGAGGTATAAACGGCTGATTTCGTCCTCTTCGTCGAAGGCCAAGGCGTATCGGTACTGTTGTTTGCTTTTGTAATAGTTTCCTTTCATCAGCCAGGCATATCCCAGTCGCTGCCGGAGCCATTTGAAGTCGATTTGTTCGCGATGTGCTTCACGTCCGGTCCGAATTAGCGCGTCCCAATTCTGTTCCTGGAAATATTTCCAGCTCAGGCTGTCGACCTGTCGGATAGTGAGTTGTTGTGAAACAACGGTTGGGGAAGCTGCGACGATGCAAACGAGTACGATCAGTTTAAAAAACGCGTTGTGCATGGAGAGTCGTTTTAGAGTTAGTTACGCTGAAAGAATGAATACCACGATGATCGATTGCAATGGAATGGGAGCTTTTATTGATTAACTTTCCTGTAAAACTAACAGTCATCCCGGTAGATAGTTCAGCGTTGCGTGTTTCGAATGTATGGTCGAGCTGCGTGGGTAGTTGACTGTAATCGACCGATAAAAGCGAAGTGAAAGGAGCGATAAAGTCATTCAGAATCCGGAGTAAGGCGGAAGTATTGCCCAGGTGTACCGGGAGTCGGTCGGTTAACGCCTCCTCGTTGTCGGAGAGTAAAATTTTATAGGCAGCACCGAAAAAATGGTACAACAACGACTGTTTCTCGCCGTAGAAACTGATGAAATAGAACATGAGTTTATCGCAGGTATAATAGGCTACTGCACCTGTTTCGCGGCTGTAGAGGTATTTGTAATTGTAGGCATCGGTATAAGCATCCCAATGTTCGGTTCGTGTGGTAGAGTTCTGGTCGGTCCAGGTAAAACAAAGCGATGTGTCGGGCAGAATGTTGAATGCATGGTAGAGGAACAGCGATGGTTGCAGATTCGCGACGCGGCTGGCGGCTTCGGGAATACGGTATTGTTGGAGCGAATGATGAGGCTGTCCGTATTTTTGTTCGTTGAAATAACCGATAGGGTAGGCAATCGTTCGTGCACCGATGTGAGGCTGTGTCTGCATCTGAAAGTGCAAATGCGGGTAGGGCGACCGTCCCGAATTGCCGCATTGGGCAATGATGTCGCCGGCTTTTACAAATTCGCCTTTTTTTACTTTGATCGAGTTTTTCCGGAGGTGCGATAATTGAGAGTAGAGGCCATCGATATGTTGAATGACAATGCTGTTGCCCCAGTTTTGAACGGTGTTGACCTGTCCGGCATCATTGTCGTCGATTCCGTCGATACAATCGGTAACGACTCCGTCGGCCGGTGCCGTAACCGGTTTGCCAAAGCAATAATACTGCTCGCAGTCGAGTCCATTACCACTGTACGATTTTCCTTCCTGGTCGAGAATCATAAAATCGAGCGCATTGCCCCATTCGTCTTTGTGTGTGAACGCACCGTTGTAGCCCTGGGTAATATTCCACTCGCCCCAAAATGGGAATTGTAGGGGAATGTACCAGAACCGACTCAAACGTTCCTTGTTGTTATGATACGAATAGAGGTTGAGTTCGGGCGAATATTGTTGTAATGGAGTTAATACTAGCGTACGGGCCGACCCCCGTTGTTGCAGAAAGTGAACGAAAAGGACGGTTACAGCCGTGTAGGGTAACGAAAAAACGGGCAATTGGGCAAATGCCAGCAGTTTAGTAAAAAACAGTAAGACGATGGAAGTAATGGGTACCAGTACCACCGTCCATAAAAACGAAGCTTTCGAGGGGATTATAAAAAAACCTCCGACAGCAATGGCCACCATAATAAAGTTTGCACCGATGTTGTAATAGGTGATACTGGCAGCTTCGGAGCCCACAAATACGGCAAACAGATAAGCCGTAATGAACCCGACAACGGATAAAGAGAAAAAGATACGCGAAGCTGCAACCAGGCCGATGGCCACCATACTGCCGGCTATAATATTATCCTGAAAAAAAATGGAACTGAGCGAACGGAGGTAGGTTTCGAGCATTACGCCCAGCTGCATGGATTCGACCTGTTGGTACAGATTCAGCAGCGAACTACCTCCGATTGCATACAATTCGTTGATCCAGAATATATTCCGATAGGTCAAGCCCAGATTGGCATATTCGGTGGCAGGTAGATGAATGATCCAGAACGTAAAAATAAACGGTAAGCTGAGGAATGGAAGTCCATATTTAAACATCCAGCCTCCCATGGCCACCGATAAGATGAGTGTGAGCAGGCTGGCCAAAATAAGCACGACGAAAAAAACGATTCCCGGATCGAAAAAAGTTCCGAGGCCGATGCCTGTAATCAGCGCATTGAAACTGTAAATACCCGTGCGCAATTGATTCGGATTGAACCCGAGTACCAGCGCCACTAGTACGGCTACAAGGGCGGCCAGGAGTCCGCTCAGTCCCGCATAAAAGTTTAAAAAGCTGGCAGCCAGCACAGCCAGAGCCATCCAGCGGTTATTCAGAAAGAAAAGAATCGAATAACTGTTGAGTATAGCTTCGAAAGCCGTACGAGTATGTTTCTTTAATTCAATCAGGCTCATACATCTTGTTTCAGGTGTTGAGGCAGCTGCTCCAGCGAATCGATGTATTCCATGGTTTCGGGCCGACGGATAATGTGCGTATTATTTTCTTCATCGATGAGCACTATGGCGGGTCGCAGGGTGATAAACTGCATCCATTGCGTCATATTATAGGCGCCCACCTGATGTACAACCACCTGATTCCCTTTTTCGAGCAGCGGCATCACGATGTTTTCACGAACCATGTCGATATTCATGCAAAGCGGCCCGTACAATACGGTTTCCTCCGTTTGTCGGCTGTGTAATTGCGCCGGACTTACCTTATGCTCGTACCAGAACGCTGTGAACAGCGAATTGATACCGAAATCGAGTATGGTGGCGCGCCGGCCGTCGGAAAGCCGTTTCGTGGCCAGTACTGTTCCCAGCAAATATCCGGCGTCGTCGATCAATGCACGGCCCGATTCAAGAATTAACAACGGCAGCTCTTCGGGGCGGAACCCGTAGCCCAGAATGACATCCGTAATCGCATCGGCAAACTGGTCGATCGATGGAACTGTGTCGGTGCCGGGTAAATAGGCCCCCTTCAAAGTGTTGGTGGAAGGAAACCCTCCTCCGAGGTCAATGTAATCCACCATCTTCCCGAAACGTTCTTTTACACTCCAGGCCAATTCGCATAAATTACGAGCGGCAGTGGCATAAGCCGCAGGCGACAGCATGAAAGTACCGATATGACAGTGCAATCCGACCAATTCGAGCCATTGCGAATTTAAAATCCGGGTGAGTGCATTCCAGGCCTGACCGTTTTCAAAGTTAAAACCGAACCGGTCCCACTTAGGATAAATACCCGTGTCCATATTGATACGAATTGCAACCCGGGGTCTCATCCGATGTTCTTCGCTTAAGCGGATCAGGGTATACAATTCGTCGTAATGATCGATGTGGATCAGCGAGTTGTTACGTGCAGCCAGCAGTAATTGCTCGTCGGTTTTATCGGGGCCGTTGAAGATTATCTGATTTCCGGGTACACCGTTTTTAAGCGCCTTGTCGTATTCGAATCCCGAAACTACTTCGGCCCACGATCCCTCCTGATGAAAAATCTGACAAACAGCATCGAGGTAATTGGTTTTATACGACCAGGCGAACTGAACTTTCGGGTAGCGTGTTTTGAAGATACGGCTGGCATTACGCATGTTTCTCCGTATTTGGCGCTCGGAAATCACGAATAAAGGAGAACCGTATTCCTTCAATAAGCTTTTTACACTGTTATTTTCGATATGAGTAACCGGAGTGTTCTCCGATTTGGAGCCGAATTTATTCATCAATCCGGTATTCATTTTTCGAAGCGTGGGACGTTCGTATCGTTTCTTTTCCATTGATATCAGTACTTAAAGTTCTCCATTGCCCGAAATTTTTTGAAACTCTGCTATGTCGGTAATCAGATCCCAGGAATAACGGATAAATATTTTCCCCACTTCGTAGTGGGTGAAGGGAGCGACCGGTTCGCCCATCGCCATTTTTACCAGACTGGCCGGTTGGTTCTGCCCCGCCGCGGCTGTAAGGTAGATCCATGCCGGAAAGCGCGGGTTAACTTCCATGATAAACGGCTTTCCATCGTCGGTGAGCATCACTTCCAGTTCGCATCCTCCTCTCCACTGAGTGGATGCGATAAACTGGCGGGCCAGTGCTACCAGACGGTCGTCGTCGAGGGTAATGCCGGCCCAGGCCTTGCCTTTGTCGGTTATATACAACTTACGCATCGGTATGATACTGATGGCTTTTCCTTTACCGTCGCCTAAGACGGCGATATTGATTTCCGTTCCTTTTACAAAGTCCTGAAGGATGATCGGCAACCCCCATTTGGCCAGGATTTTAAGAAATGCTTTCTCAACCTGATCGTAGCTGTTGGCAATCACGGCATCGTAAAATTTCCCCTTCACTACAACCGGGTATTCCAATTCTTCTTCCATCTTTTTTAACTCCCTGAATTCGTGTAGTACACGATCGCGGGGAACCAGAAAACCGTGTTTCTTTCCGAAGTCGAACAGCTTCAATTTATCACGGGATTCAAACTGTACCAGATCGGGAAGAAAGGTGCGAATCCCCATGGTGTGCAGTTTGTCGCGTAGTTTGATAAAATTAAAGAGTTCGGCATCAAAATTAGGAATAATCAGTTCGAGTTGTTCTTCGGCGTGAATGTATTCCAGTCGTGCCAGCAGACTATCGGTGCCGGCCGAGGGGTAGGGGATCTGATAACTTTTGTCGACCAGTTCGTGCATGTACAGTCCCGGTTCCAATGCTTCGTACGATAAACCTATGATACGTGCTTCAAAGTCGGGGCATTCGCGAATGGCCCTTATGACGGCAACCCCGGGGCCCGGACTGTCGATGGCGTTCAATGCTGTTACAGCAATTACTAGTTTCTTTTTCATCTTTAAAATGCATTAATCCAGAACACTGTATTCTTTCAGCAACGAGGCAAACTCTTCGAGGTCGCGCTCTACCAACAGCCGGTCGGCATCGTATTCGTCGCACAGTTCGGATGCGATTTCCGGCAGGGTTTTGTCCTGTTTCAGCAATCGGATGATGAGAGCGCCGGTGCTATTCGTCGAAAACGAATCACCCGTGGTTGGATTGAATAAAAATCCCTCCTCACTTACGGCAATATTTTTACGTATTCGCATGGTGGTGTTTTTTTTTTGATACAAATGTATAGCGGGTGATTCTGATAATCAACAAATTTCAGCAGATACCAGCCTTTTCTCAATAAAACGGGGATTTACAGAACTATTTTCCGGCTGTTTTGTCCGTTTGTTACGATAAAAATTCCTTTCGCCTGAAAAGGTAGCTGCAGTTCGGATGCCGAAGGATCGCGCCTGAGGAGTAGCCGGCCGTCGGTGGTACGTATTTCGAGCGCATTGCCGGTCGTCAGTCCGCTAATGTGCAGGTTGTTGTGAAAGGATCTGATTTTCAGTGTGTTGGTTGGGGTTGCGCCGAGGTGGGTGTTGAATGTTTGTTCCGAAATAGTCGCGAAGTTTTTCCAATAGGGTGCGCTACGGTAGTTCTGCATGGAGCCGGTAGGAACAATGAGCTGTGCGGCGGGTTGATTAGCGAGTTCGAAGGTGTAGTAACCGATAAGGGGTGGTTGAGCCTGTGCAATACTAAACCGGTTCAAGCGGCTACAAGCATAAAATGCGCTGTTGCCGATGCGGTTGACTGTGGCGGGCAGAGTCACCGATTGTAGGTTGGCGCAACCCGAAAAAGCCGCATAGTCGACCGAATTCAACCCTGGTCCGGAATTAAACGAACTAATATTGGTACATCCGCTGAAGGCAGCAGCACCTATATGCCGTATCCCGGAGGGAAGGTTGTAGTCTCCCTGCATGCTCCACGGACAAATGTACAATGTATCGCCGGCTTTATTGAGCAAAACACCCTCTATGGTGGAGAACCACGGGTTGTCGGCATGCGCTTCGAATCCGGCCAGACCCGGGCAGTTGTAAAACGCGTATTCCCCAATCCAGCTCAACGATGCCGGAAGCACGAGTGCCCCGTTTATGGAAGTGCAATTGCTGAAAGCGCCCGGATCGATGCTGACAATGCCGTCGGGGAGGGTAACGATGCCGGCAAAACTGGTTGGACAAGCTAGTAGCCGATCGCGGTTTTTACTGAGTAAAATGCCGTTTTCGGCGCTGAACCAATTATTGCCCGCCGCAGCCTCGTATGCTTGTATCGCGTTGCAGCCGTTGAAGGCGTAATAGCCTATATAATCGGTAGCAGCAGGGATGCTAAGGGTTCCGGTAAGCTCGCTGCAACCATAAAACGCATGACTGCCAATGAGTTTAAGTCCCGAAGGTAGTTGGATAGTTCCCGGTTTCGCCGGAGGGCAGATAAACAGCGTATCGGCATTTTTGCTGTACAGCATTCCGTCGATCGAACTGAAACGGCTGTTCGAAGCGTGTACATTGAAGGCCTGAACCGAATAACTTTCGAAAAAACAAAAACTTCCGATAGAAGTTAATGAAGCCGGCAGGGAGATCGTACCTGTGAGGTTGTAACAGCCATAAAAGGTTCCATCGCCCAGGCTGGTGAGCGAAGCCGGCAGCTGGAGATTTCCCGCGATCCCTGCACAGTTGGCAAAGGCATAGGTGCCGGTCGATTGTAGCGATGTGGGGAGTGCGATGGCACTAAGGTTGTAGCAGTTTTCGAATGCCGATTGCTCGATATGCCGCACCGTGGCCGGCAATGCGATTGTCCCGGTTTTAGCATTCGGGCATAAAAAAAGGGTATCCTTGTTTTTGTTGTACAGTATCCCGTTCGCATCGGTCGAAAAACGGGTATGTGAGGACAGCACCGAGAACGAACTCAGGGCGTAACAGCCATAAAAAGCGTAATCGCCGATTTTTTTCAGGTTATTGGGTAGATTGACCGGGCCCAGGTTCCAGCAAAAGTAAAATGCCTGCGTACCTATCGAGCTGGCAGTAACGGGTAGGGTTACGGTTTCAAGGCTCGGTTTATACGTTTGCAGTACCGGATTATAAAAGGCGTATGCCGGTATTTCGTTAGCGGGATACGTACGTTGTTCGCCCGGTGAAGTCCCCGATGTTCCCGTATAGGCTGTAATGCTTGCAAGTTGCAGGTTGAGCGTTGCGAGCATCGGGAGTTCATCGCGCATAAATGCAAAATCGCGGGCGTCAATTTTTCCTTTCAGCGTTAGGGTGCTGACCGATTCCTTTTCGAGGGCGGTGAAATAACTGTGAAGAGTTCCTCCTTGCGAAGGTTCCACCGTTTTGTTGTTTTGTGCACCGGTCATCGCCGTGCTGCAAAACATAAAAAGCATCAGAATCTGTTTCATGTGTGTTGATTTGCAAACCGATAACGTGATTTCCATTATCATTTTACAAAGTGTTTTCCTAGAAATTCCTGAAAACTTACTTTGTATTGTTCTCCAATGGGTATCGTTTTTTTATGTTCGATGTATATTTTATTCTTTTCTACTGCTTTTATTTTTTCAAGATTCACGATGAAGGATCGTTGCACCCTCATGAATTTGTCTTTGGGTAATTCGTTTTCCATGTTTTTTAAGCGCATGAACGTCATTATCATTTCGCCCCCTGAAAGGTATATTTTCACATATTCGTTGGCACTTTCAATGTATAAGATATCGTCGAACATCAGCTTTACCGATTTATAGTCGGATTTGACGATGATAAAACCGGGTTGAGGTTCGGAAAGCTCCCTTTTTAATTTGTTTTCGATTGTCTTTCGTGTTTTTTCTTCCTGAATCCAGTATGACAGCATTTTATGCGCAGCAGCACTTCCGGTTACCAGGAGTGCAATGAGTAAATGCGTCCAGAAATCCGGCGAATTGTTTTTTGAGTTTTTCCTCTCGGTCAACCGGAAACCCTCGGGCGCCGGCATTTCGCTCGAGAACTCAATGGGGGTTCCTTTATCCATCGAAGGCATTGTGACAACCTGCTCCTGTTTCAATAAGGTGTGGAGCTGAAGTTCGATACAGGTAATCAGCGGCAACGCAACCAGTAAAACGACCAGGTAGTGCAGGTAATGTTTTTTGTGAAGATAGCGGGGGATAATAAAAGCGATATTCCCGATATAAATCAGGAATAATACGGCCAGTTGCAACCAGTCGTGATGAATTTCGCTCCATTGATAGGTTCCGTTTTGGTGATTTGAAAACAACGGAATAGTAAATACAACAATCCATACTGCTGCAATTACAATGACTTCAACAAGTCGGTTGCGTTCGATATCGGGTTTGTGAACCTCCATTTTATGTTTTTTTGAAAACACAAAAGTAACAGAGTTCAGTTAATATGTCAAATCATCTCAGTGAAAGCGGGCGTTTTTTCAACTAAATCCCTGTTCTTTTAACACCTTTAGCGCGGCCTGATAGCCTAATTCGTAAATTTCGTCGGCCTTGTCGGTTTCAAATAGATTGTAATCGTAGATATGATCGGGTTCGATGATGATATCGCACAGCGCTTTGTCGGCAAGTACGTTGGATCTGAACATAAAATGGTAGGTGCGCAAGGCAACGTCCATAATTTTCATTTTATATTCGGGAGCGGTAAGAGGGCTTGCATTAATTCCGATTACCGTTTCGCATTCGTCGCGAATGGTAGAAACCGGGAAATTTTTCATGAGGCCTCCATCGACGAAATGCTGATTTTTTATTTTCTTGGGCACGAACAGTACGGGAATGCTGCTCGAAGCGATGACGGGTTTTAACAGATTGCCCTCGCCGAATACCTGGGAATGGCCTTCGTCAAAATTGGTGGCAACTATCCGGAGCGGGATGTTCAGATCTTCAAAATTTTTAGCATTTAGCAATTTCCCCAGGTACCTTTCAAAGGAGTTCATGTGGAAAAAGCCCCCTTCGGGAACCAGAATCTTTGTCATTTTCAGGAAACTGACACTTTTAAAGGCTTTCAGTATGTCCTGAGGCGAATGTCCGTCGGCATACAAAGCTCCCACGATAGCTCCGGCACTAACTCCCGAAATCAGGTTCGGTCGTATGTTGAGTTCCTCCATTGCCTGTAATGCTCCGGCATGACAGAGCCCTCTTATTCCTCCGCCGCTCAGGGCTACCCCAATCGAATATTTTTTTTCCATATGCTAAACCGAGTATTGAGAAAATTTCTGCATCACCGAGTCGTAATATGTTTTGGATACGGGTATGTCGGCCAACTGATTCAGATCAAGCTCCATAAAGATGCCGTCTTTTGTTTTTTTAAGCACTTTTACTTTGTCGAGATTGATGATGTAAGAGCGGTGGCATCTGACAAGGGGTGTATCTTCAATCAGATTTTGCTCGAAGTATTTCAGGGAATTACGTATCGGAAACCGCGACAACCGTTCTTTGTTGATGTAATGGATGGTCGCATAATTATCGGCCGATTCGATATATACCAGGTGATTCAGCTCGATGGTGATTTTCACTTCCCCTTTCTCGTCCGTAAATGCAATACGCCTTTTGCGGGGTATTTCGGGAGGGCCGGCCAGTTCTTTGTGCTCTTCGAGCAGCTTGCTTTTTTCTTTCCATGAAAAATACAGCATCGAAATACCGTATGGAAGTAACAGTACCAGACTGGTATTGAAGATAGCTTGCTGGAGAATCTCCATAAAGTCGCGGTTCTCGCTGCCTTCGGGAACGTATTTTGAAAACAGGGCATAAAACAGCGACATAGCAAAAATTTCGGCCACTATCCATGCACCATAGCGTATATACGTGATGTTGTTCCGCCGGCTGTACCGGTGCATGATGACACGGCTAAGTACCACCACGAGCATACCGGTGAGTATAATCAGACTCGAAAAAAAGAAATATTTGAAATCGGTAATGTTGGGATACCAGTTGCGCGAACCGAACGGTTGGAATAAATTGATAAACAGCAATGCAAAAAATGCCGTAAACAATATCATGTGAGTGGTATTGTCTTTTTCGACTAAGTACGCCGGAATATTTTTTTCTGTTGCCATTGTTTTTACTTGAACGTGCAAAGTTAAAATAATATCCCGGTCTTTGCAACATTTTACTTTTCGAATCATTTTTTTCACCCCGCTATCTGTTTTTTTACCCCTTTATGGAAGGCTTTGTCCCTTGGGGCGAGCTTTGTAAGCATGTTGTTCGTATGAGTGTAAATTCTGCACTTCCTTTGTGTCAAATTACAGAGTATATGGACTATTCTTCACGTTATCAGCAGCTTGCAGGCGGTCTTTCGGCGATGGCACAAGCCGGATCGCCTGTAGCGGTAAAGCATTTCAGCTTTCGTAGCACCCTTACGGAAGGGAGCCGGCATTCGGAAGGATCGGTGGTAGCCTGCGATAGCATCCAGGAAAATCAACTGTTTTCTTATCCGGTGTTTTATTCGCTTCAAAAAGACAGCCAGCAGGAAGCAATTCTGTTGTTACATGGATTGAACGAAAGGAGCTGGAATAAGTATTATCCATGGGCCGACTATTTGTGCCGGGCTACCGGTAAGGCCGTCGTCCTTTTCCCGATTGCCTATCACGTCAACCGGTCGCCACAGGCCTGGTCGAATCCGCGTATCTTGCAGAGCCTGCTCGAACACCGGAAGTCACTTACCGGTAACGACCGGTCGTTGAGTTTTGCCAATCTTGCATTGAGCGAGCGGTTAAGCGACCGTCCGCTCCGTTTTTTTACATCGGGCCGGCAAAGTTTCCACGATGTCGAACAATTGTGTACGGCCATTCAACAGGGGGAACATCCGTTGTTTGCTTCGGGCAGTAGCGTCGATGTGTTTGCCTATTCGATCGGTGCTTTCCTTGCTCAGATCTTATTTCTGAACAACCCGGGAGGATTGTTTACGCATTCACGATTGTTTATGTTTTGCGGCGGAGGGATTTTCAGTTCCATGTACGGATGTTCGCGCAGTATCATGGATGCATCCAGCTACGAACGATTGTACCGCTATTATTTACAGGAGTTTAAGCTCGAGGAAGCCGAGCGCACGGCCGGAAGCGAACTGGCCCGTACTTTTTTCAGTATGATTGCTCCGGGTAATCTGAAAGAGAAACGATTGCAGTTGTTTCAGGCCATGAAGGACCGTGTGAGAGGGATTTCGCTGGTCAACGATAAGGTGATACCCTACGAAGGCGTACAGAAGGCGTTGGGGGATGAGCTGGCCGGACAAATCGTGGAATTGATCGACCTGCCTTACGACTATACGCACGAAAACCCTTTTCCTGTCGGAGGGGAGAAAAGGAGAGAAGTAGATGCGTCGTTTTTAAAAATATTTAAATCGGCCTCCGCATTTCTTGCTTGATTATAAATATGTATCTTTGTAGCTTTCTAAATTAACATTTATTTTTCACATGAGAAAGCTGTACATTTTACTACTGGCAGGGTGTATGATTATGCCCGTATCCGGTAACAACGACGGGATTAAATCCATTTTCAAGAAGAAAGTAAAGAAAGAAGCGGTGGTCGAAAAGCCGGCTCCGAAACCGGCGGCTCCTCCTGCAAAAGGGCCTAAGCCATTCAATCAGGTGATTACGGCCAAGGCTGTTTCCTCGGCAGGTTTCATCAGTGTACACCAGGTCGATCAATCGTACTTTTTCGAAATCCCCGATTCGGTATTGAATGCCGATTTACTGGTGGTAAACCGTATCGGAAAAGCTCCGGTGATGGCCCGCCGTGGTTTTATTGGTTATGCCGGCGATCAGATCGGCGAAAATGTGATCCGTTTTGAGCTGGGGAAAGACGACAAGGTGCTGATGCGAACCGTCTCGTACCGCGAACGTTCGGCCGATTCGACAGGAATGTACCTGTCGGTGCTGAATTCGAATGTACAATCGATCATGGGAATGTTCGAAGTGAAGGCTTACAAAAAAGATACGGTTTCGGGTAAAAAATCGGTGGTTATCGATGTAACCGATTTTATAAAGAGCGAAAATACCGTGCTGTATTTCAACGACCGTTACAAGAAGGAACTGGCCATTGGTAATCAACTGCCCGATCGTTCGTTTATTGACGGAGTGAAGGCTTTTGCCCGGAATGTGGAGATCCGTACGGTAAAAACGTTTAGCAGCCGTCCGGCTAACCCGGGCGAAACGGCGGGTGATCCGTCGACTTTCGAGCTCAATTCATCGATTATATTGTTGCCGAAGGTGCCCATGAAGCCCCGGTACTACGATCCCCGTGTAGGTTATTTTACAACCCGCTATACCGATTTCGATAAGAATCCGCAGGGCGTGGAGCAGGTGGCCATGATTACGCGCTGGCGTTTGGAGCCGAAAGAAGAAGATGTGGAGAAATACCTGAAGGGCGAATTGGTGGAGCCGAAAAAGCCAATTGTGTATTATATCGATCCTACTACTCCCAAGAAATGGGTTCCCTACCTGATTCAAGGGGTTAATGACTGGCAAAAAGCATTTGAGCAAGCCGGCTTTAAGAATGCAATTTATGCGCTCGAGGCTCCCAACGATTCGTCGTGGTCGCTCGAGTCGGCCTTGCATTCGGCTATAGTGTATAAACCGTCGACGGTGCCCAATGCCAGCGGACCACACGTTCATGATCCCCGTAGCGGCGAAATCCTGGAGTCGCATATCAATTGGTATCATAATGTAATGAGCCTGTTGCACCATTGGTATTTTATTCAGACCAGTCCGTACGACCCGCGTGCCCGTTCCATGCAGTTCGACGATGAGTTGATGGGACGCCTGATCCGGTTTGTATCGTCGCATGAAGTGGGACACACCCTGGGATTGCGGCATAATTTTGGTTCGTCGGCTACGGTTCCGGTCGAGAAGTTACGCGATCGCAAGTGGCTGGCCGAAAACAACCATGCTCCTTCGATGATGGATTATGCCCGGTTCAATTATGTGGCGCAACCGGGTGATTCGGTTCCTGTAACGGGTATTATTCCTGAAATCGGCATTTACGATCGCTGGTCGATTGAATGGGGCTATAAGTACATGCCTCAGTTTAAGACGGCGGCCGATGAGGTTCCGTTTATGAACGAGTGGATCATGGGTAAACTGAAAGAGGACCCGCGCTATGCCTTTGGAACGGAAACCGATCCCCACGACCCGCGTAATCAGAACGAGGATTTGGGCGATAATGCGATGAAGGCCGGAGCGTACGGAATCAAAAACCTGCAGCGTATCGTGCCCAATTTGTTGGAATGGACGCGTGAAGCCCATAAAGATTACGCCAATGCCCGCGAAATGTATGGCGAAGTGGTAGGACAGTTCAATCGTTACATGGGACATGCGGCCAAGAATATTGCGGGAATCTATACCACTCCCAAAAAGGTGGAAGAAGAAGGACCGGTGAGCGAGCATGTGCCTGCTTCGATTCAGAAAGAAGCGGTTCAGTTTCTCGATAAACAGCTGTTTACAACGCCAATGTGGTTGGTGAACCGCGAGTTGATCGAAAAGGCAGGTGTGAATCCTGCGGCAAGCATCGATGCGGTTCAGCGGGGAATTTTAAATCGGGTGATTAGCCGTGCTACATTCGATAAGCTCGTCCACAACGAAATGCTGAACGGCAGGGAGGCTTATACGGCACTTCAGCTGATGTCGGATCTCAAAAAGAGTGTGTTTGCAGAGTTGAGTTCGGGAAAAGCCGTGGATATATACCGTCGTAATTTGCAAAAAAACTATGTAAATGCCCTGATCACGGTTCTGAACGGCACAAACATGAATGCAATTCCGGTGGTTCGTGCGGCGGTTACCCTTTCGGATGCTACTGCAATAGCGCGCGCCCAACTCACCACCTTACGTACCGATTTGATTGGAGCATCGCTAACAGCCACAGGCATCAGCAGAGCGCATTATCAGGATCTGGCGGCGGTAATCGAGGAGGTGCTGAAAGGTTCGAAATAATCCAAGAGACTTCCCCGGGAACGGAAATAAACAGGTGCTAATCAGGGCTTATTGAGATTGTTCGGTAGGCCCTGATTTGCAATGATATAGTCGCTTGTCATACCCTTTGGGATGCATGTCGAAACCAGACTCATGCTATAATTCTGGATGACATCATTAATAAAAAGTTTCAGGGTATTAATTCCAGTTTATACCCATCGCGAAACTCTATATTGACTATTCCGTGTTTTTTGACGAAAGTCAGGTTTTTAATATATGTGCTGTCCTTATACACAAAACAATTTTCGTATTCTTTGCCCAGCACGGTTACCGTATGATTGGTCAGGGAGTTTTTATAGTAAGGAAATCTTACCACGTGTAGCGAATAATTTTTTTTATACAAGAGGATACTTCCACTGTTGTCACATGCGGAACTTACAATCGAGAGCATATATAGACTATCCCGTAGATATATCCTTGATTTCCCCCATTCCTGTCCTTCACTGAAAGGAGACCAATCGTCGCTACTATAACTGGTGCCGAAATGAGTCTTGACGCTCACTTTTAGGGTGTTGGTGCCATTTTCACGATACTTTAAAGATTTATGTTTCTCTAACAGCCAATCTTTATCGTCACCTGTCAGTTTACACACATCTGCGCATCCATATATGAGGAATATGCCCAGTGCAATAATAAAGAATCTTGTTTTCATTGTGCTGGATTTTAGCGGGTTGCTGTCGAATCACTTTTTCTTCGTTTGTTCAACGATTATACCTTATCCTGATGGAAGTGCTTTTTTACTGGTGTTATGTTGGCCTTTCCTGATATTACGGTATTAATTCCAGTTTATACCCATCGCGAAACTCTATATTGACTATTCCGTGTTTTTTGACGAAAGTCAGGTTTTTAATATATGTGCTGTCCTTATACACAAAACAATTTTCGTATTCTTTGCCCAGCACGGTTACCGTATGATTGGTCAGGGAGTTTTTATAGTAAGGAAATCTTACCACGTGTAGTGAATGTTTTTTTTTATACAAGAGGATACTTCCACTGTTGTCACATGCGGAACTTATAATCGAGAGCATATATAGACTATCCCGTAGATATAGCGTTGATTCTCCCCATTCCTGTCCTTCACTGAAAGGAGACCAATCGTCGCTACTATAACTGGTGCTGAAATGAGTCTTGACGCTCACTTTTAGGGTGTTGGTGCCATTTTCACGATACTTTAAAGATTTATGTTTCTCTAACAACCAATCTTTATCGTCACCTGTCAGTTTACACACATCTGCGCATCCATATATGAGGAATATGCCCAGTGCAATAATAAAGTATCTCATACTTCCTGTCTTTATCCGGTTAAAATCATCTGTTTTACATCTACCTGTTGCCACTTGTCGGCAATAAGTCCGTAGGGCTAAATTTCTGCCGAAAACGCAGATCCGTTTATTGTTTGATTAATGCGTTCTGTTAGCGTACCGAGTTTCCTTGTGCTGGGTTTGTATTGCTTGAAATTTCAACTTGGCTGAATCCATTTAGCGTAGCTCCTGCACATAGCAGAAAAATAAAATGAAGTGTTTTCATAAACGTTGTTGTTAGATTGAGGTTGTTGTTTACTATAAATTTCTGATAAGAAATTTGCGAATAAATAATGAGGGTTTGTAACAGATAATGAAAATCGTTGTTATTCGTAGAACCTCCTTTCTTTTGAATAATAACAGAAATAATGGTTGATAATCAGTGGAGTGCTTTACAAAGATACAATAATAATTGGAATTTCAATTCATCTGTGAATAATAAAAAGCGCATGTAGGGGAAAAATGAACCGGGCGACTTATCGAACCGTAAGCCGCCCGGTTTGTGTGTGTAACTGGATATGCTTCCTGATAAGCTGGTTTGTTTTTATTGCTGTAGGCAAAACGGGCGAAAGGCAGGCCATCGGCCGGGTCAGATCTGACTTATTGCGCCTGCCATGTCTTCCAGCGATACGAGTCGTTGCTCACCGCTTTTCATGTCCTTGAGCATGACCTTATTCTTGTTCATCTCGTTTTCTCCAACGATTGCCACATACGGAATCTGTTTTCCATCGGCATAGCTCATTTGCTTTTTCATCTTGGCCGGCTCCGGATACACTTCTACGTTAATACCTTGTGAGCGCAGGTGTGCAGCCCAGCTCAGCGAATATTTCAGTTCGTTCCATCCGAAAGTAACGAACAGCACCCGGGTTTGTTCCACCGAAGTTTCGGGATACAAATTGAGCTGATTCAGGACGTCATAAATACGGTCGGCTCCGAACGAAATACCCACTCCCGAAACCCCTTCGAGGCCAAAAACACCCGTGAGATTGTCGTAGCGACCGCCGCCTGTAATGCTTCCGATTTGTACGTCGAGTGCTTTTACTTCGAAGATGGCTCCTGTATAATAGTTGAGTCCGCGGGCCAGGGTGAGGTCGAGTTCCACAGGCGTGGCTACCCTCATGGCTTCGCACAAACCGAGGATAGTCTCCATTTCGTCGATTCCTTTTAATCCGGTCGCCGAGTCTTTCAGTACCTCCTTCAGTTGCTCCAGCTTTTCGCCGTTATTGCCACTCAGTTTAAGTATGGGCTGCAGCCGTGCGATGGCTTCAGCGGCGATACCCCTGGAAGCAATCTCTTCGTTCACCTTGTCCAGGCCGATTTTATCCAGTTTGTCGATAGCCACGGTGATGTCGGTGATTTTTTCGGCTTCGCCAATGATTTCGGCAATACCCGAAAGAATTTTCCGGTTGTTGAGCTTAATCGCCACACGGATATTGAGCCGGCGGTATACTTCGTCGACAATCTGGATGAGCTCGAGCTCGTTGAGAAGCGAGTCGCTGCCTACCACATCCACATCGCACTGATAAAACTCGCGGTAGCGTCCTTTCTGAGGGCGATCGGCACGCCAAACCGGTTGTATCTGGTAGCGTTTGAAAGGAAAGCTGATCTTATCGCGGTTTTGTACCACAAAACGGGCAAAAGGAACGGTGAGATCGTAGCGAAGCCCCTTTTCCGAAATTTTATTGGTAAGTTTCACACTGTTGCGTTCGTTGAGTTCGGCCTCGGAAACATTCCCGATGAAGTCGCCCGAATTCAGGATTTTGAAGAGTAGCTTGTCGCCCTCTTCGCCGTATTTTCCCATCAGTGTACTCAGGTTTTCCATAGCCGGAGTTTCAATTTGCTGGAAACCGTACAGGCGGAAAACCTCTTTAATTGTCGAGAAAATATAATTGCGATTGGCCATTTCCCTGGGCGTAAAATCGCGGGTTCCTTTAGGAATGGATGGTTTTTGCATATAAGTCGTTGGTAAGTTGATTAATAATTAATGAAGTGGCTCCGGTGTTGGCCTGCACATACTGGCCTGCCCGGGGACCGGAGGAGGTGTCGTGCAGCAAGCCATCGAATTGCTTCCGCAGCTTGTCGTAGCTATCGATACTAAAACCGCCGCCCGCAGCTATCAGTTCACGCGCCTCCCTGAATTTATGATAATTCGGACCGAATACTACCGGTACCTTCCACACCGCAGCTTCGAGGGTGTTGTGGATGCCTGCTCCGAAGCCGCCGCCGATATAAGCAATGGTGGCGTATCGGTACACCGACGAGAGCATTCCTATGGTGTCGATCACGAGGCATCGCAGGTCGGCAAATTCGCCGGCTTTGAGTTGGGTATAGCGCCGGCTCTCCGGGAGCAATCGCGTAATACCGGCCAGGTGCCCCCCGTGAATTTCGTGAGGGACCAGGATCAGTTTCACATCGGGCTGTTCGATGAAATATTTCGCCAGCAATTCTTCATCCTGCGGCCAGCTGCTTCCGGCAACGATCACTTTCCGGCCATCGCGGATAAACTCCTCGATTTCCGGGAATCGGCGGGCCGATTCGGCTACAGCCTTTACCCGGTCGAAACGCGTGTCGCCAGCTACGGTTGCATTGGTCAGGTGTAGTTCCTTCAATAGCTGCAGCGAATCGTGATCCTGTACGAATATTTTCCGGAATCGATACAGCACCCGGCGGTACCAGCTTCCATAGGATTTGAAAAAAAGCTGGTCTTTTCTGAAGATGGCTGCTATGGAATAGGCGGGGATGCCTCGGCGATTTAGTTCGGTAAGGTAATTGGCCCAGAATTCATACTTGATAAACACGGCACCTGTCACCGGAACCAGCTCCAGTAAACGGCGGGCATTGTCAGGAGTGTCGGCAGGCAGGTAACAGATCAGGTCGGCTCCCGCGTAATGCTTGCGGATTTCGTATCCCGAGGGCGAAAAGAAGGTGAGTAGGATACGTGTGTCGGGATACTGTTCTTTCAGGGCCTCCATTACCGGCCGGCCCTGCTCGAACTCACCCAGCGATGCCGCATGGACCCATAAGTACGAATCGCCCGGATGGAGGTGTTGCCGTAGATAATCGAACACCTGTCTGCGTCCTTTTACGATCAGCGCCGCCTTCCGGTGAAAGGGCGCCGCAAGTGTAAGGGCAGCCGAGTAACACGCTATTCCCGAATTGTAAATCAGTTGCTGGATCATATGTTGGTTCTGCTAATTCCTGTTCATTCGTACCGCAATGCAGTTTAATGCAAAAAAGGCATCTCAAGTTAGTTTGAAACGCCTTTTTTATGAGATTCAGGGCTGAAATTACTTTCTGATACCCAATTCTTTGATGATTGAACGGTAACGTTCGATTTCTTTTTCCTTCAGGTAATCGAGCAAACGACGGCGTTTACCTACCAGCATCACCAGGGCGCGTTCGGTAGCAAAGTCTTTTTTGTTGACTTTCAAGTGCTCGGTAAGATGGTTGATACGGAACGAGAATAAGGCGATCTGAGCTTCGGGCGATCCGGTATCGGTAGCACCTTTGCCATACTTTTCAAAAAGCTCCTGCTTTTTTTCAGCTGTTAAATACATGTTTGTAAATGTGTTATGTTAATAAATAGAGATCGAGCCACTGCGGACTCTCCTTCATTTTTTCAAGCGTGCAAAGATAAGAAAAGTTTTTGAAAGAAAGTGTGCTTTGTTTTGAAAATTGAATTGATTTATTTATAGAAGCGATAAGTACAACTTTAAACGTGTTATTTGTTGGCTGATTATTTGCCGAGTATTTTAGTTTGGTTAGTCACTTTGCCAGTCGCAAGCATTTTCCTTGATTACGGTTTTGGTAATGCCGTTTCGTATGATGTGATTAACGATCTTATACGATTAACCATTCGAGTTAAACTATCAGAATTCTTAGATGCTTCATCAATATCCCATTTTTTTTGAATAAAAGGTAAAAGATCTGTATTGTATTCCGGGCCCTTTGATGCTCCTTCTTTTGGTGTAAGTTGCTTAATGATGTCCGGTTTTTTGCTTTTTTTTATCAATTCATGTGTGAGGAATCGACTTGGTTTGTAAGCGAAACACATTTCAATTAATGCTTTTCTGCCTCCTTGTCTTGTTGGCCTTGCACGAGGGATTGATTCAATATCAACTCCCGCAAATTCAGCGAAACCGTATCTATCGGCCATTAACCATGCCTCTCCCTCGTCAACGGCTATGTTGAAAATGAACTGATTGTGTTTGTCTTTAGGGGTTAAGTGGTGCAATAGTTGTGGCGCACAACTGGTGGCGTCTAAATCAGTTAATAAAATAACAGGATAAACCGCAGCTAATTTGTTAAACTCATTTATTTTGCTTTTGATTTGTCCTCCTCGTGCAGGTAATTCCGAGATTATTTCAAATCCTTCAGAACAATATAAAAGGATTCTTTTGATGATTGCACAGGTTACATCATCTTCGCCCACAATATAAACTTTCATAGTCAGAAATCTAAACTTAACTGAGACATTTTTTCTATATTCTTAGGTTTGGTAAATGGAATTACAGCGTCAGCAATTGATAATCCAGCTTCAATAATTGGTCGTATGTCATCTATATCACTTACTCGATTTACCGTTGTGCCTTCGGACGTATTTTGTAATAATATGACTTCATTAGATGAAATGCCTTGATTAGCCAGCATATCATAGCTGTGCGTCGTGATAATTATTTGACGAGCTCCTTTTTTAGAACGTTGAATTTTAGCAATAAATTCGGGTAGTTGGGTGATTATTCCTGAATGTAGATTGATTTCTGGTTCCTCAAGGAGAATTACACCATTATTGTCAATCAAAGCAAACAGAAAGCCTATTAAACGAAGAGTTCCATCAGAAAACTGAGCTTCTTGTTGTTTGCTTCCTCGTGCTCTCCAATGCATATATCTTGCTTCAATATGAGGTACCCCCATTTCATCTTTGATAAACCTCAATTCTTCCAATTGAGGTACAGCAATTTTTAGAAATTCATTGATTTTTTTAAAATAGGAATTTCGGGTACGTTCATTGATTTTTGCTAATTTTTCAAGAAAGTTCCGACCGTAATAATCTTCTTTCGAATAGGATTGAAGCAAGGACGAAGATTCACGCACCAGTTGAGGAATAAGGTTTAAATACTCAATATTTTGAAAGAATACCTGTAACTCTCTGAACTTACGATTAGCATTAGCCTGTTCCAGGTGAGTGTATTTTAAAGTTTCTTCATCTTCGTCTGTTTGACGATCATCTCTGTCGCATACGTATTGATTTTCTTTAAATGAAAAAACCTGTTCTTTTAAAATCTTAACCTGGCTTTTCATAATGCCACCGCCTGTATGTTGAATGTCAAGATGGTATTTCCACAATAGATGAGCTTCGTTTGGATCGCCTAACTCGACTGTAATGGAAACATTGGTCTGGGTTCTTGCCGCGAGGCAGCGTATTTTAGTGATGCCACCTCTTCCTTCAACCGCACTTTGAAGTCCTCCGGCTTGTTTTGATATATCACGAAGAAAACGAAGTGCATCTATGAAATTTGATTTTCCAGCTGCATTTGCACCTATAATAAAACACCGTTCGGATAAATCGACCTCACAGTTCTGAAAGTTTTTCCAGTTATGAAGTTTAATCTTCTTGATAATCATTTTATTTGTTTTAAAAGTTACTCAAAGATAATGGATTATTAACAAAGTGAAAATATTTTTATTGTGTCATTATTTTCCATCCATCAACATTGACAATTTAAATTGGCTCGAGTTTGAGTGAGAAGTTGTATGTAATATTGATCGGACCAGATTTTACAATACAATGACTTTATTTACTTTTCAAACTTAATAATCAGACTTCCATGAGGAAGTCCTAGCTCTATTTCTTGAACTGTTTGGGTTGTAATTATTTTAAATTCCAGTTCCATATCTATTACCTTTATGATTCAATCAATCAGTTGTACCGTGTGTTTCTTGTAATTCATGAGTTAATTACAAAGATAGTTTTTTATCTCGAAATTATAGTGTAATTCGTGTTAATAAGAAAATACACATTAAATTTTTATGCTGTTCAGAAGAGAATACTCTATTAAGTTTTAAAATGCTAATTTCAAAATTGCAGTAATCACGTACACTAAGGGGGAGAACAAAACTGTTTTTTTTAACGTTTAATTTTGCAAATCAATGTGAATGCCGGACTCATAAATCGCGATTATTGGACGGTTTTTATTACTTTTGCAAGCCTATGATAACGTTGATACTCCTTATTTTCTCACTGGCCTTCGTGTTGTTTTTGCTCCCGCGAAAGCTCAAAGGCTATCAGGCCATATTTATTTCGTTCCTGCTTTTGGCTGTGTTTGGCTGGCTGGCCGGAAAAATCAAGTTGGTATCGGCAGGCAGCACCGAAAGTGAGGCGGTGGATTGGCTGCCCCAGCTGGGGCTTAATATCGGTTTTCTGCTCGATGGGCTCAGTTTGTCGTTTGCCTTGCTGGTGAGCGGTATCGGTGTGCTGGTGTTTTTGTATGCGCATTCGTACATGAAAAGTTACGAGGGTACTACCAAGTTCTTTTTCTATCTGCTGCTCTTTAGTGGGTCGATGCTGGGTTTGGTGTTATCGTCGAACCTTATTCAGTTGTTTGTTTTCTGGGAATTTACCACGATCTTATCGTTTTTCCTGATCAGTTTTTTTCACGAGAAAGAAGAATCGCGCAAAGCTGCGTTTCAATCGCTGGTGATCACTTTTGTTGGCGGACTGGCCATGCTAGCCGGTATTTTACTCCTGGGAAGCCAGGTGGGCAGCTATGAATTGAACGATTGGATAGCCGGCGCCGGCACCATTAAACAAAGCAAGTTGTACCTGCCGGGTCTGCTGCTTATCCTGGGTGGCGTGTTTACCAAATCGGCTCAGTTTCCGTTTCATTTCTGGCTGCCGGGAGCTATGCAGGCTCCGGCTCCGGTGAGTGCTTACCTGCATTCGGCCACCATGGTAAAGGCCGGCGTATTCCTGCTCATGCGACTTAGTCCGGTGTTGGGCGGCACGCCCGAATGGACCTCCATAGTGCCGATGATAGGAGTGCTGACCATGCTGATCGGATCGTATTTCGCGATAACACAAACCGATCTGAAAGCCATACTGGCCTATACTACCATTAACGCGCTCGGAGTGCTGGTGCTTCTGCTGGGAATCAATACCGCACCCTCGGTAAAAGCAGCCGTGCTTTTTCTGTTTATCCACGCCTTTTACAAAGCATCGCTTTTCATGGTGGCTGGCTTTATCGAGAAGAAAACCGGCACCAGGGATCTCAACCGGCTGGGAGGATTGATGAAATCGTTTCCCATCACTTTCGTCATCACCCTGCTGGCTTTACTGTCGATGGCCGGATTGCCTCCCATGCTCGGATTTCTCGGAAAAGAGCTGATTTACGAAGCCAAAGTACAATCGCCGGGTTTTGCTTCGCTGATTTTTATTTTTGGCTTTATTTCCAACGTGTTCATGTTTGCCGTCGCGATGCGGATCTTGTTTAAGGTGTTTTTCGGCAAACCGGTAAACAGCTTTTCGGTACCTATAAACAAGAAATTCTTTTTTGTGTTCGGACCGGGATTGCTGATCCTGTTGAGTTTGATACTGGGACTTTCGCCCAACCTGCTCGGAAAGGAGATTATCGAACCCGCAGCAACCGTAGTGTTTGCACAGAAGGTAAATGTCGAACTGGCGTTGTGGCATGGGTTCAACCTGGTGTTGCTGCTCAGCGCCATTACGGTAGTAGTTGGTTCGGTGCTTTCGTATGTGCTCATTAAAAACCGCAGTGTGGAGGAGAAGTGGGATCGATTAAACAAGCGACTCTTCCCTGTCAATTTGCCCCATGTGTTTACCCGGTTGATTGAAAGTTTCGTTACCCTTTCGAAACGTAAAACACAGTTTCTGCAGCATGGCTATCACCGGTATTATATCCTTACCGTCGTGGTGTTTACCGCTGCTTTGCTGTGGCTGCAGTTAATCCTTACACGGGGTTGGGATTTTACTCTTTCGCTTACACTTCAGCCCTTTTACATCTCCGGCCTGTTGCTCGTCATCGTGATTGCAACCGTTTATACCACCATCACCTCCTCGCGCACAAGGGCTATTATTTCGATGGGTGTGGTGGGATACGGCATTGCACTTCTATTTTTGTATTATAGCGCGGTGGATTTGGCCATTACGCAGATTCTGTCCGAAACGCTGATCGTGGTTATGTTCGTGCTCATCCTGCAACGCCTGCCTTTCTTTGCCCAATTGTCGCGTAAGAGCAGTAAGCTCAGAGATCTTGCCATTGCTCTCGTTTTTGGAGGCGCCATGACGGTCGTAAGTCTGATGGCCATCAACGTGAATTTCAGCAGTCCCATTTCCGAATTTTTCATGGCCAACAGCTACAAAAAAGCCTTTGGCGAAAATGTGGTGAATGTGATTCTGGTCGATTTCCGGGCCCTGGATACTATGGGTGAAGTGACGGTGCTGGTCATTGCTGCCATGGGGGTTGCCGCTTTATTTAAATCCAAAACACTAAAAAAATGAATTCGGTAATACTACAACTTGCTTCGAAATACGTACGGGGATTATTGATCATTTTTTCGGTAATCATGCTCGTCCGGGGACATAATCTGCCGGGCGGAGGTTTTATTGGCGGGCTGCTGGCCGGGCTTTCGCTCGCCTACAAAGGCTTTGCCTTTACGCAGGATATTGTTGAAAAAGAAATGAAGGTTCGCCCCGAGTACTTTATGGTCATCGGGCTCGTGCTGGTTTTCGCCAGTTTGTGGCCGGGACTGTTGCTGGAAGGAACCCTTATGCAGGGCGTGTGGTTCACTATTCCTTTTCCGTTTACCGAAGGGTATAAATTCGGTACCCCGTTCTTATTCGATATCGGGGTGTACTTCGTAGTGATCGGAGTTACGGTGCTGTTTTTGTTTTCACTCTCAGAAAAGAACTAATGGAAATATTATTAGCTGTCATAGTTGGAGTTTTATATGCTGCCGGTGTTTATATGCTGTTGCGCAGAAGTATAGTCAAGTTTATTATCGGTATTATTTTTATGAGTAATGCCACCAATCTGCTGGTTTTTTTGTCGGCGGGACTGGTACAGGGTAGTCCGGCCTTCGTGAACGATACGACGGTCGATACCGCTCATCTGGCCGATCCTACGCCCCAGGCTTTGGTGCTGACGGCCATTGTGATCGGATTGGGGATGGTGGTTTTTATTCTTGCCCTGAAATACAAATATTTTGAAATTACCGGTACCGACGATCTGGATCAGTTAAAACAAACCGATACACACCCATGAACAGTATAGCTTTACCCCTTTTGCTCCCTTTTGCCATCGCTATCGGCCTGTTGTTGGTTCGTTCCGCTGTAATGAGCCGTTGGGTAGGTCCGTTGGGTAGTCTGGCTATGCTGGTCGTAGCAGTATATTTGAATTTCAAGGTTCAGCAGGACGGCATTCTGACCCTGAACACCGGAGGTTGGATTGCTCCTTTCGGGATTGCGCTGGTGGTCGACTACCTGAGTTCGCTCATGCTCGTTGTGTCGTCGCTCATCGCTTTCGTGATTGCTTTGTTTGCGAACCGGAATTTACCGGACGATATTCCCCTTTCGCGGTTTTATTTTTTCTTTTTTACGCTCAACATGGGTGTCAACGGGGCATTTATCACGGGTGATGTATTCAATTTGTACGTGTGGTTTGAGGTGATGCTGATCTCGTCGTTTGTACTGATTACGCTCGGCAAAAAGAAAGCGCAATTGGAGGGGGGTATCAAGTATCTGGCGCTCAATATAATGGGGTCGATGCTGTTTTTAGCCGGCCTCGGCTTGTTGTATGGTAAAACCGGAACGCTGAATATGGCGCATTTGGCCGGGATTCTGAAAAACGATCACCAGGCGATACTCATGAATCCCTCGTCGGTGCTTTTCTTTGTAGCCTTTGGGATCAAAGCCGCCGTGTTTCCGTTGTATTTCTGGTTGCCTTCCTCGTACCATACCCCCGATATTACCATCAGTTCGCTGTTTGCCGGATTGTTGACCAAAGTCGGAGTATATACCCTGATCCGGTTTTTTACCCTGTTTTTTGTGCAGGATCAGGTGTTCTGGCACAACTTATTACTTATTGTCGCAGGCCTGACAATGGTGACCGGGGGCATGGCGGCGGCAACCTATTACGATACCCGGCGGATTTTATCGTACCATATCATCAGTCAGATCGGTTATATGATTATGGGGCTGGGTATTTTCACTCCGTTGGCCATAGCCGGCGCAGTGTTTTTTACCATTCACAATATGATCGCCAAAACCGGAACTTTTATTGCGGCAGGATTGATAGCAAAGATCAAAGGAACCTACGAACTGAAAGAAGTGGGCGGTTTATATCGGCAAAATCCCTTACTGGCCGTATTGTTTATCATACCGGCCTTTGCATTGGCAGGTTTTCCGCCCATTTCGGGCTTTTTTGCCAAATTCATGCTCCTCAAAGCGGGTGTCGACAGCGGACAATACCTGATTACGGCCATAGCGCTGATTACCGGTTTTTTCACCCTGTATTCGATGATAAAAATCTGGAACGAAGCTTTTCTGAAAAAGCAACCCGAAGGCCGGGAGACCGGCCCCGGAGTAAAGTTGCAATTCGCCGATTATGCCCCGCTCGTGATCCTGGCAGGCGCCTCCTTGCTGATGGGAATATTTGCCGCTCCGGTATTCGATTATGTAATGCAGGCCGGGGATCAGCTTTTTGAACCTTCGGCCTATATTAATGCTGTATTAACTCCTCAACTGCCATGAAGCGACTCTATTATTTCCCCGAATTTGTGGTGTATTATCTGATAAAACTCCTGCAATCCAATTTACTGATGGCCTATTATACGCTTTCGCCGACCATGAATGTAAAAGCAGGATTCATCCACTATCCGATTGGCGTGCAATCGCCGGGAGGCTTGCTGTTGCTCTGTAACCTTATTTCGATGACACCGGGCACCATCAGTGTCGATATCGATGCCGGACGCAAGGTGTTGAAGGTACATGTGTTTTCGAATAGCAGCAACGAAGCTGTCGTGCAGGAAATTAACAATATAGAAAAGCGTATTATCCGATTAATAAACCAATGACAATGGATATAACTATACCCGGAATCGTACTGTACATTGCTTTTGCTTTCCTGATGCTGGCAATGGTGCTCACTCTATACCGGCTGCTGAAGGGCCCGGGTTTCAACGATCAGATAGCGGCCATGGACTTGCTGTCGTCGATAATCATCGGGATTATTCTTGTGTACGGCATGCAGATCGACAACAAAATGTATTTCGATATATCGATCATTATTGCATTGGTGTCGTTTATTGGAACCGTAGCAATATCCACTTTTATCAAGAAAAAAAATGACTGAAATCTTCATCTCGGTATTACTGCTGCTGGGCTCGTTCTTTATTCTGGTTGCTGCCATCGGAATGGTGCGTTTCAAGGATTTATACGGTAGGTTGCATGCATCCACCAAGGCTACCTCTTTTGGCATCTTGCTGTTGCTGATCGGGGCCAGTATGTATTTCGGCGATTTTCAGGTGTATGTAAAAACCTTGCTGATCATTTTGTTTATTTACCTGACAGCTCCTCTGGCAGCGCATTCGATTACAAAATCGTATAAACCGGCCGGAAAAGAGGGAGACGAAAAGGATGAGAAAGCGGATCTATAGCCGTGCCCGCAACATATGTCGTTTTCCCGGAGGCCCCTGGAGACGTTCGATGGTAAAACCGGCATGGCGCAGCGCTTCTTTTACGCTGCCTTTGGCGCAATAGGTGGTAAGAATAGCGCCGGGGTTACACCAGCGGGCCAGGGTTTCGAAGCGTTCGGGGCGCCATAGTTCGGGTTGTTTTTCGGGCGAGAAGGCATCGAAATAGATGCGGTCGTACTGCATGTCGGGGGTGTAAGTGGTGAAGTCGGTCTGCAGTTTGCGGAAACTGAAATGAGGACTGAGTTGATGAAAGGTTTCCCAGGTGCTGGTATGGAGCCGGCGAAACGACACCGTCTCCCCGGGCAGGGAATCCGTGGTGAAATCCGGTTGTTCCCGATCGGGCCGGTCGCCTGCTGCCGAAGCAAAATTCAGCTGGTCCCAATCCTGCGATGTTACCGGATATAATTCGACAGTCGTGTAACAAATATCCATCCCCCTCCGTTCGGCTTCGATCCAGCTTAAATAAGCGTTCAAGCCGGTGCCGAAGCCGACTTCAAATACGTTCAGCCGGTCGGACGGGTCGCATAATAATCCCCGTTCTATGAAAATATGCCGCGATTCCTGTACCGCTCCGTGTATCGAGTGGTAGGTTTCCCCTGTTCGCTCGTCGCGTAACGAATGCGATCCGTCGGCGGTGATAACCAGATGAGTTGGCGACATGTAGACTTGATAAATGAGGTTGCTGGCAGGCGGGAGCCTGAGTTCCGAGGTATAAAATACTTCAACTTCCTTTTAAAATTCAGCATATGGATTGCCATACTCAGCTGTAAAAAGAAGTTGAAGTACGAGCGGAAAAGCTGTTCGCCGCTACCGGCAAACACGATAGCATTCCAGCGTTTAACCGTTAATAGTTGTTTTTCTTTTCTTCAAAATACGCCTGATCGTGCAAGCAAGCCGGACATGCTTTAGGTGCTTTTTTGCCTTTGTGCACATATCCGCAATTGCGGCACTGCCATTCGATTTCTTCTTCACGCTCGAACACCTTTTCGGCTTCCACACGTTCCAGTAATTTGCGGTAACGACTTTCGTGTTCCGCTTCCACTTCAGCAATCTTACGGAAAGCCACAGCCACTTGTTTGAACCCTTCGGCTTCGGCAATATCGGCAAATTTCGGATAATCAACGGCCCATTCCTCGTGCTCACCCATAGCAGCAGCCAGCAGATTCTCGGCTGTGCTACCCACGATACCGGCCGGATACGAAGCGGTGATTTCTACCATGCCACCTTCCAGAAAACTGAAAAAACGTTTCGCATGTTCCTTTTCCTGTTCGGCCGTTTCCATGAAAACTCCCGAAATGTGCTCAAAACCTTCTTTCTTTGCCTGTTTCGCAAACATGGTGTAACGCATACGAGCCTGACTTTCGCCGGCAAATGCAGTAAGCAGATTCTTTTCTGTCTGTGTTCCTTTAATTGATGCCATTTGTTACTTCTTTTTAAGGATGAATAGTTATTTCATGTCTAAATCTCAATTCTACAAAGATATAAATTTTGAACTTCAGTTAAACCATCCGGTCCGTATTTATAATCATTCCAGATTTTAGCAGGCGGGCGAAAAATTGTACCTTTGCGGCAGGTTCGATCCGCGTACCGCGAGTCGGGACCGGGCCATTAACAATTAAGAAGTAACAAGTAACGATGATCAGTTTTTTACAGGTGGAACAGCTCACCAAGTCGTTCGGCGATAATCTGCTGTTCGAGGATATTTCCTTCGGCATTTCCGACAACCAGCGGGTAGCCCTGATTGCCAAAAACGGTATGGGCAAAACGACCTTACTCAATATCATTGCCGGAAAAGAAGATTATCAGGGAGGGCAGATTTCGTTCAAGCGCGACCTGCGGGTGGCATACCTCGATCAGTCGCCCGAATTCCCCGCTTCGCTCTCAGTAATCGATGCCTGCCTGCAAACCGACAACGAAGCTGTACGGGCCATCGCCGACTACGAACATAGCCTGCATTCCGGCGATAACGATCGCCTGGCCGAAGCGATGAGCCGTATGGATGTACTCAAGGCCTGGGACTACGAGGTGCGCATCAAACAGATATTGGGGAAGTTGAAAATTACCGATTTCGAGCAAAAAATCGGGGAGTTGTCGGGCGGACAGCTCAAGCGGGTGGCCTTGGCCAATGTGCTGATTTCGGAACCGGAACTGCTTATTCTGGATGAGCCCACCAACCACCTCGATCTCGAAATGGTGGAATGGCTGGAAGATTTGCTCCGCCGTTCGTCGATGGCCCTGCTGATGGTTACGCACGATCGCTATTTCCTCGACCGGGTGTGTACCGATATTCTTGAAATCGATCGTAAAACACTGTTTAAGTATTCGGGGAATTATTCGTATTACCTCGAAAAACGGCAGGAACGCATCGAAAACTTCACTACCGAAACCGAACGGGCGGTGAACCTCTACCGCACCGAACTCGACTGGATGCGCCGTCAGCCTCAGGCCAGGGGCACCAAGGCCAAGTCGCGCATCGATCGCTTTTACGACCTCGAAGAACGGGCGAAAACCCGCCTCAACAACGATACCGTACAACTCGATGTGAAAGCATCGTATCTCGGATCCAAAATATTCGAAGCAAAATACATTACCAAGTCCTTTGGTGATGTGAAAATAGTCCGGGATTTCTACTATACCTTTGCCCGTTACGAGAAAATGGGCATTATCGGGAAAAACGGTACCGGTAAATCGACTTTTCTTAAAATGCTGCTGGGCGAAGTGAAACCCGACAGCGGTTCGTTCGATATCGGCGAGACGGTGGTGTTTGGCTACTATAGCCAGGATGGCCTGCAGTTCGACGAGCAGATGAAGGTGATCGACGTGGTGCGGGAGATTGCCGAAGAAGTGCAGCTGGGCAACGGCCGGAAAATGTCGGCTTCGCAATTCCTGAATCACTTCCTGTTTACACCCGAAACCCAGCACAATTACGTGTATAAACTGAGCGGGGGCGAAAAGCGCAGGCTATACCTCTGTACCGTGCTCATGCGAAATCCGAATTTCCTGGTGCTCGATGAGCCCACCAACGATCTCGATATTGTAACCCTCAACATCCTTGAAGAGTACCTGCGCAGTTTCAAAGGTTGTGTCATCGTGGTAAGCCACGACCGTTTTTTCATGGATAAAGTGGTCGATCATCTGCTTGTATTTGAGGGCGATGCCGCAATTCGCGATTATCCGGGCAATTACACGCAATACCGCGACGACGATGAATGGCGCGCGTTGGCGACTCGGGATGCCGACAAGCCGGCTCCGGCGAAGAAGGGCGCTGCATCCGGATCGGTACCGCAGGGAGGCAGGCCGGGCGAGCCGGTGAAACGGAAGCTGAGCTTTAAGGAAAAAAAGGAATTTGAGAGTCTGGAGCTGGAAATACAAGAGTTGGAGCAGGAGAAGAAACAGGTGGAAGATCAGCTGGCATCGGGACAGCTTACGGCCGATGAAGCGACCCGGATTTCGAATCACTATGCCGGGCTTACCGATTTAATCGACGAAAAAACCATGCGTTGGCTGGAATTAAGTGAAATATGAAAATTTATTTAGCACTGGGCAGTAACCTGGGCAACAAAGAGCAGAATTTGCAACGAGCCATCGGGGAGTTGCAGCAACAGGTGGGAGAGGTGCTGGCGGTGTCTTCGTATTATTATTCCGAGCCACAGGGATTCGAGTCGGATAACCCGTTTGTGAACGCGGTGATATGGATGGAAACCCGGCTTGACCCTTTCGAATTACTGGCTGTGTTGCAGGGCGTGGAGCGAAGTATGGGGCGGAAAACCAAATCGGTCGGCCGGCAGTATGCCGACCGGATAATCGATTTGGATATTTTATTGTACGAAAATCTGCAAATCGACCATCCGGAACTGAAAATCCCGCACCCCCGGATGAAGGAACGGGATTTTGTTATGAAACCATTGCGTGAACTGCCGGGATTTCAATTAGAATGTTTTAAGGAGTGATATCGGCCTGATGATAGTCCTTCAGAATTTCCCGGGCTTTGTTTTCGTCTTGTTCAAATACCAGTAAGGCGATGCCCTCATCCAGCTCGTAAAGCATAGGCAGAATTTCGGCCGAAACCGAATTTTGAATGCTGCACTGAATGTTGTTTTCGGCAAGTATGCCTTGATCGAGCAATGCTTCTTCCATCCTTTCGTAGGTTTTCAACTTTACTAACTTATCGTCCATATGCTCTTGAATTAAAGGGTTTCGTCTGTTGGTAAAACATATTTTAACAATGAAAAGTTTAGTCATTTTTGCCGAATTTTTACCACTAGAGAATTTTTCTTTACTTTTGCAAGCTTAATTACGAAACAATGGAGATAGATAATTTACCCGATCATCTGGTGTATTCGCCTCAGGTTATCGATTTTGTGACCGTTACGGCCGAGACCTGCTTGTTGCTCGAACATGCGGGTGAGCATGGTTACGAAGATTTTGTTGAAAAAAGTCTTCGCCTTCTATCGATGTTGTACCTGAAAAGCATATTGCTCAGTGTGCCCGAACGGGTATTCGACGATGCAACGGAGCGATTTGTGACCGAAGACGATTACAACGATGTGAAAGATGCGGTGGCGGTGCTGATGGGTGGGAAAGACTCGTTTCTGGAAACTTTTCATCCCGATATGTCGTTGAGCGACACCCCGATTGCGGCATTTATTTCCGAGAATATGGCCGATATCTATCAGGAGCTGAAGGATTTTGCGGCCAATTATCAGCTGGGCGAAACCGATATAATGAACGATGCTCTTGCCGATTGCCTTACCGCTTTTGCCGAGCATTGGGGGCAGAAAGTAGTGAATACCCTGCGTGCCCTGCATACCTTACGGTATAGTTATGATTTTGGCCTGAACGACGACGAAGAAGAGCTGCAACCTGCCCTGAAGATGAACCGAAACGCGTTTCTCGGATTCCTGCGCGATGACGACGACGCCGTGAACCCATTGTTATAACATGTTTAAACCAAAGATCACCAAAGAAGAAGTTAACGAGCTGCCAATTACCATGTTTGGAGGCAAAATTCATGTTGTGGATACACCCCGGCAGGCCGTACAGGCGCTGGAGCAGCTGAAGGCAATGCCGGTTGTAGGAATCGATACGGAGACCAAGCCTGCGTTTTCGAGGGGGCAGCATCATAAAGTGGCCCTGTTGCAGATTTCCACACTCGACGACTGTTACCTGTTCCGGCTCAATAAGATGGGCTTTCCGCCCGAACTGGGAGCCTACCTTTCCGATAAAAAAATTAAAAAGATAGGCTTGGCGCTCAAGGACGATTTCGTGGGACTCAACCGGCATCATAAATTTAAGCCCGAGAATATTGTTGATTTGCAGAAGATTGTAAAAGAATACGGGATTCTGGAACTGGGGTTGCAGAAAATGTTTGCCGTTGTATTTGGCGAAAAGGTTTCGAAGAGTCAGCGACTCACCAACTGGGAACTGCCCGAGCTGAGCGATCAGCAACAGGTATATGCGGCTACGGATGCCTGGGCGGTGCTGAAAATTTATCTTCAGCTGAAGAAGACCCGCAAGCTCACCAAAGAACAACAATACGAGTTGATGAATCAATACGCTATCCAAAAAGTATCAGCCAATGAAGAGAGTTTATCTCAAACCCCGTAAGGAAGAGAGTCTGCAACGTTTTCATCCCTGGGTGTTCTCCGGAGCCATCCAGTCGATGACCGGCAAACCGGAAGAAGGAGAGACCGTAGAGGTGTATTCTTCGGGGAAGGAATTTCTTGCTCTGGGGCATTATCAGATCGGGAGTATTGCGGTTCGCATCGTGTCGTTTCAGCCTGATCCTGTCGACGCAAATTTCTGGAGGAGCCGGATTCGCGAGGCTTATTCGCTGCGTAAAGCCATCGGGCTGGTGCGCAACGACAATACCACCTACCGGCTGGTACACGGCGAGGGCGACCATCTGCCCGGGCTGATTGTGGATGTGTACGACCAGACTGCGGTGATGCAGGCGCATTCGGCCGGTATGCATCTGGTGCGGCAGGAGTTGGCGCAGGCGATCGTCGATGAAGTGGAAGGGGTAAGTCAGGTGTACTACAAATCGGAAACCACCTTGCCTTATAAGGCGGGGCTCGAGCCCGAGGATGGTTATCTGATCGGGGGTGCCGTTCGCAGCCACGTGGCAACCGAAAATGGCCTGCATTTCAACGTAGATTGGCTGCGGGGGCAGAAAACCGGTTTTTTTGTCGACCAGCGCGACAACCGCCAATTACTCGAACAGTACTCTTACGGCAAACAGGTGCTGAATATGTTTTGCTATACGGGTGGTTTTTCGGTATATGCGATGCGGGGCGGAGCCCGGTTGGTGCATTCGGTCGACAGTTCGGCTAAGGCTGTGGAGCTGACCGATAAAAATATCGAACTCAATTTTGCAGGCGACAGCCGGCATGCTTCGTTTGCCGAAGATGCGTTTAAGTTTCTGGCTGCCAACGAACATACCTACGATCTGGTCGTACTCGATCCTCCCGCCTTCGCCAAGCACCGCGATGCCCTGCGCAATGCGCTTCGCGGCTATCAACGCCTCAACGCCCGCGGAATAGCGCAGATTAAATCGGGAGGAATTCTGTTTACATTTTCCTGTTCACAGGTGGTTACCAAAGAACAGTTTCGCCTGGCGGTGTTCAGTGCGGCGGCCGAAACCGGACGTAAAGTACGCATTCTTCACCAGCTGTCGCAACCGGCCGACCACCCGGTAAACATCTATCATCCCGAAGGAGAATACCTGAAAGGATTGGTTTTGTACGTGGAATAGTATTAAAAATGGCAGGATTATTTGTTTATTAAAAACAATTTTCTATATTTGCAGTCGAATTCAATTTTGTTAACATTAAAAAAGTAAGTGCCTATTGAACACAATTACGCTTAACACCACTAAATTAAGCAGTAATGAAAACACTGGATCAACTCGCCGATGATCAATTGGTAAGTTTGTACGAGCAGGGAAACAATACGGCATTTGAAGTTTTAATGATGCGTTACAAGTCGAAGGTATATGCCTATATCTTTCAGATTGTACGCGACCGCGAACTCACCGAGGATATCTTTCAGGATACCTTCATTAAAGCCATCGTCACCATACAGCAGGGCCGTTATTCCGAAACCGGCAAGTTTCTGGGCTGGGTGAACCGTATTGCGCATAATCTTATTATCGATCATTTCCGGAAAGAAAAAAACGAAAATACGATTTCGGCCGATGCTTACGAATACGATATTGTGAACAGTAACAAGTTGTCCGATCTGAGTATTGAAGATATTCTGTCGAACGAACAGGTGCTGAATGATGTGGTTCGCATGGTCGCTTTTTTGCCTCCGGTACAACAAGAAGTGGTGCGGATGCGCTTTTTTGAGGATCTCAGTTTTAAGGAAATTGCCGAGAAAACACAGGTTAGCATCAATACGGCGTTGGGGCGAATGCGCTACGCATTGCTGAATATGCGTAAGATGGCAGCCGAAAAAGATGTGTATCTGGAGTTAAAATGATAGTAAAAAGGTGAAAATCAGTTTTTTTTGAGTAGTGATATACTAATTTGGCTGTGTTTTCGTTTTTAGGATAAAAACAAACACAAAATGCCTATGCAAAAAATTACTACGCTTAATTCAACCGATTTACAAGCCATGCAATTGGGACCGTCCGACCAGAGTATTCAGCGCATTTTACAGTTCGCAGCCAATTACCGGTCGCAAAAAGTAAGTAACAATCATTACGTTGACATTATTCTCAGCTAAAAACAACAGGCTCCTGCTCGTGCGGGAGCTTTTTTTATTACTTTTGCAATACTAATCAGCAATGAACAGGAATGGAACGTATTATTTCTCCCTCGATACTGGCAGCCGATTTTGGAGATCTGAAGTCGGAATGCGAAATGATAAACCGAAGCGATGCCCGATGGGTTCATATCGATGTGATGGATGGTGTATTCGTACCCAATATCTCCTTTGGTTTTCCGGTGATTGAAGCGGTTCGCCGCCATTGTACCAAACTGATGGATGTGCATATAATGATCGTTAATCCCGAAAAATATGTACGCCGGTTTGCCGAAGCAGGGGCTCGCATGCTTACGTTTCATTACGAGGCGACCGCCGATCCGGCCGTAGTTATTCGCCTGATTCGCGCCGAAGGTATCAAGGTGGGTATTACCATCAATCCCGATGTCCCGGTCGACAAACTCCGTCCCTTTATAGCGGATGTCGATATGGTATTGCTGATGACTGTGTTTGCCGGCTATGGCGGACAGAAGTTTATTCCCGAGAGCTTTGAACGGCTCCGTGCACTGGCCGGGATGCGCGACGAACTGAATCCTTCCTGCATGATACAGGTGGACGGGGGCGTGGGGGCCTCGAATGCCTCGCAGTTATACGAATGCGGGGCTAACGTGCTGGTGGCCGGCAGCTCCGTTTTCAATGCGGCCGATCCGCCTGCCATGATCAGGCAACTGCTCGACGCATAATATTGTTGTTTACAACCTAACCTTATTGATCTGTTTATGAATTTCCTGTTAAGAACTCCGTTCTTCAGGTTGCTGCTTGCTTTGATTGCCGGAATTGTAACTTTCCGTTATTTCAGGCTGTACGACCTGACCTTGTTGGCCCTGGCGGCAACGGCTTTGTTGGTAATTATACTTTCCTTTGCGGTAAACGATGTGCGCTGGAGCTACCGGCTCAGGTGGAGCTTTGGTGCCGGAGCGCTGACGCTGGTGTATCTGTCGGGCTATTTGCTGTCGCAACGCAGCGAACAGAACCTCCGTTTCGATTTTTCCGGCCAGCCCCGGGTGTACCGGCTGCATATCGAGGAGCAGCCGGAGGTGAAGGCGCGTTCGGTGTTGTGCAGTGCGCTTGCTTATCCGTGCAGCGATGGGGTAGTTGCGCCGGTTACCGGCCGGCCTGCGTTGCCTTCATGGTTTCGTGCTGCCTTCGGATTGAACGTGGCTCCTCCCGGGGTCTTGATTTATTTTCAGAAGGACAGCGCATCGTTGGCGCTGCGCCGGGGCGACAGGGTGTTGGCGAAGCTTCGGTTTCAGCCGCCGGCAAGGATGCTGAACCCCGAAGGGTTCGATTATGCCGCTTATCTTCGCCATAAAGGCATTGCGGCCACTGCGTATGTAGCTTCCAGTCATTGGCAATGGTGGGCTGCTTCTTCCTCCGTCTCCGTGCTGCACAGGGCCGGACAAGCCCGGAATGCCTTGTTGGAGGTGTTCAGAAGCCTGAAACTGCCGGCCGGCGATTTTGCGGTGCTGGGAGCGCTTACGCTTGGTTATAAAGAGGAGCTGGAGCCCGAAATTAAATCGCATTACAGCGCTTCGGGAGCGATGCATGTGCTTTCGGTAAGCGGACTGCACGTAGGGGTGATCTATCTGATTGTTAATGCTTTGTTGTCGCTGGTGTTCCGGAGGCCTTCCCTGCTCATTCCAAAAACCGCACTGATGGTACTGATGCTGTGGGGCTATGCATTCATTGCCGGCCTTTCTCCGTCGGTGGTGCGTGCATCGGCCATGTTCTCGCTGGTTGCTGTAGGTAAAGCGCTCGAACGTCGGGCCCGGATTTACAATACCATCAGCTCTACCGGATTTATCCTGCTCATCTTTCATCCTACCTACCTCTACGATGTGGGTTTTCAACTTAGCTATACTGCCGTGTTGGGAATTGTATATTTTCAACCGAAAATAGCGTCGCTACTGACTGTTCGCAACAAAGCACTCCGGTGGTGGTGGGAACTTACTTCGGTTTCGCTGGCCGCACAAATCGGGACCTTGCCCTTGTCGTTGTACTACTTCAACCAGTTTCCCTGTTATTTCCTGCTCACCAACTACATTGCCATCCCTTTGTCCACCTTTATTATTTATACGGCAGCAGGATTTCTGGCCGTCTCGTCCGTGCCTTTTGCGGGCGATGCCGTGGGATGGCTGCTCCGGCAGTTGCTGTCGCTGCTCAACGCCTCCATCGAGACGATTCATGGCTTGCCGGGCTCGGTGATGCAGGTATATGCCGGGCCCCTGGAGCTGGCCGTAATGCTCCTGTTGATGGCCTGTTTTATCGGATATGCAGAGTTCCGAAAATACCTGTATATCCCCCTGGCATTAGCAGGTTTACTGGTTGCGGTAGTAGTGAAAATCGTAGTCGGAGTTGAACAGCTGCGAGTGGAGCGGATGATCTGTTTTTCCGATCGCAACGCAACGCATCTCCTGCTCTCGGCGGGTCGCGACGAATGGGTTCATACCTCCGACAGCAGCGCATTTGTACGCATGGCCTCCAGATACCGGTTGAAACACCATCTCCACAATCAACAGTTGCATCTCCGGTCCGGAACCTTTCATACCTCGTTCAATGGCAAACGGATTACTGTGGTAAACGACACCAGCTTTCGAAATACCAGGGCCGGCCGGCCCCTCGAAGTCGATTACCTTGTCGTGCAGCAGTTTTCCCGTCAACGTGTCGAAAATTTCATGCAGCATTTTCGTGCCCGGAAGGTGATAGTTGGCGCAGGAGTATCGGGATATTATACCCGCCGGATCGGTGACTGGTGCCGTAGCCGGGGCATTTGCTTTTATGCGGTGGCCCGATCGGGCGCTTATGTTGAAGTTCGTCGATTGAGCGACTAAAATCACGATAATTCGTAAATTTTTGTTATTTTTGCTGTCTCTTAAATACAAGTTGATGTTATCAAAAGTAATTACCGAAGATTTGATTCGCAAAACGACCGATGCACTCGAAAAGGCCGAGCGTATAGCGATTGTAGTTCATGTGGCGCCCGATGGCGATGCGATGGGTTCGGCACTGGGGCTGTGGCATTATTGCATGACCCTTCAGAAAGAACCTGTGGTGATTGTGCCTACGGCATTCCCCGATTTCTTTGCATGGATGCCCGGCGCCTCACAGGTAGTGGTGCACGAATACGATGAAGAAAAAGCCGGACAGTTGCTGCAGGAGGCCGAACTGATTTTCGCACTCGATTTCAATGTTCCAAAGCGGCTGGCCGGTCTGGCCGATGCTGTGCTGCAGGCCCCGGCGAAAAAAATTCTGATCGATCACCATCTGCATCCGGGCGATTTTGCCCAGGTGGTGATTTCGTATCCCGAGATATCGTCGACCAGCGAGTTGATATTCAGGTTGATATGCCGTATGGGCGATTTTGAGAAGATCAATCTGGCCGCTGCCGAATGTATTTACACCGGTATGATGACCGATACCGGCGGATTCACCTTTAATTCCAATAAGCAGGAAATCTACACGATTATTTCGGAACTGATCAAAATCGGTGTCGATAAAGATGAAATCTATCGCCGGGTATTCAATACCTATTCCGAACATAGAATACGATTGATGGGCTACTGCCTGTACAAAAAAATGAAGGTATATCCCGAGTATAAGGCGGCGTTGATCACCTTGACCCTCGACGAGCTGAACGAATTTAATTATAAAATAGGCGATACCGAAGGTTTTGTGAATATTCCCCTTTCGATTGCCGGTATCGACTTCACGGTATTTATGCGCGAAGATGTTGATAAAATAAAAATTTCATTGCGTTCCCAGGGTACTTTCCCTGCCAACAAATTTGCTTCCGATGTGTTTGGCGGAGGAGGCCATCTGAATGCTTCGGGAGGCGAAAGTTACACCAGTCTCGACGAGGCAGTGACCCGGTTTGAAGAGTCGCTCCCCTTGTTTAAAGATTTTCTGGAACTTGAGGATTAGTTTTAAAAAGGTATAAATGAAATATTTAGTTATATTAGGCGACGGTATGGCCGATGAGCCGGTCGCTTCTCTCGGTGGTAAAACGCCGCTGCAATATGCGCAAACGCCTTCGATCGATCGATTGGCGCGGCTGGGACGCAGCGGAATGCTCGATACTATCCCCGAAGGATTTTCTCCCGGCAGCGAGATTGCCAACCTGAGCGTGCTGGGCTACAATGTGCCTGAGGTGTTCGAAGGACGCGGCTCGCTCGAGGCTGCCAGTATGGGAATTGCTATTTTGCCGGGCGAAATGGCCATGCGTTGCAACCTTATTTGCATCGAAGAGGGTAGAATTAAAAACCATTCCGCCGGGCATATCAGTAGCGAAGAAGCCGAAGAATTGATTCTTTTTCTTCAACAGCATCTGGGCGACGAGCTTTTCAGTTTTTATCCGGGAGTTTCGTACCGCCATCTTTTAAAGGTGAAGGGTGGAAATAAAAAGCTGCTTTGTACAGCGCCGCACGATGTGCCCGGAACGCCCTTCGGCGAAGTGATGATACGACCGGCATCGGACGATGCCGCCCCTACGGCTTCTGCACTCAACCGGCTTATCCTTCGTTCGCAGCAACTGCTCGAAAATCATCCGGTGAATCAGAAACGTGCAGCTGCCGGGAAAGATAAAGCCAATAGTATATGGCCCTGGTCGCCTGGTTACCGTCCGGCCATGAAAACCTTATCCGAACTGTTTGGTATACAGGGAGGCTCCGTGATTTCGGCCGTCGATCTCATTCGCGGAATCGGAGTGTATGCAGGGTTGAAGGTGATAATGGTGGAAGGCGCTACGGGTTTGTACGATACCAATTATGAAGGAAAGGTGCAGGCGGCGTTGGAAGCGCTGAAAACCGACGATTTTGTATTTCTCCATATTGAAGCAAGCGATGAAGCCGGACACGAGGGCGATGTGGCCCTGAAAATAAAAACCATTGAGTACCTCGATAGCAGAGTGGTGAAAACGGTGCTGGAAACCATTGCGTTATGGGATGAGCCGGTGACCGTGGCATTGCTGCCCGATCATCCTACGCCCTGCGCGCTCCGTACGCATACCCGCGATGCTGTTCCTTTTATCATTTACCGGCCGGGTGACACCCCCGACGATGTCGAGGTTTACGATGAAATGGCTGGCCGGAAAGGTGGATATGGATTGCTGAGAGGACCTCAGTTTATGCAGGCGTTGTTTAACAATAAGTAAATTGATAAAATCATGCTTTATTACAGTACGAATAAGCAAGTTGAAGGAATTGGCCTGAGCGAGGCGGTAATCAAAGGTCTGGCCGACGATAAGGGACTGTTTATGCCCAATTATATCCCGGTGCTTCCGGATATGTTTTACCGGAATATCGATAAGCAGGCTTTTCGCGATATGGCGTATACGGTCGCTTATATGTTGTTTGGCGAGGACGTACATGCCAATATGCTGAAAATGATGGTGAACGACACATTGAATTTCGATGTGCCGCTGGTTAAGGTTACCGACCGTATTTTCAGTCTGGAGCTGTTTCATGGACCCACGTTGGCTTTTAAGGATGTGGGCGCCAGGTTTATGTCGCGTATGCTGAGCTATTTTATTCAACGTCAGGACGAGCGCCGCGATGTAAATGTGCTGGTGGCAACTTCGGGCGATACTGGGAGCGCTGTTGCCAACGGTTTTCTGGATGTGGAGGGTATTCATGTGTATGTGCTGTATCCGAAGGGGCAGGTGAGTCCGGTGCAGGAAAGTCAGTTTACTACATTGGGGCGGAATATTACGGCGCTGGAGGTCGAAGGCAGTTTCGACGATTGCCAGGCTCTGGTGAAAGCGGCTTTTCTCGACGATGAGTTAAACAAGGCGATGCAACTTACTTCGGCCAATTCGATTAATGTGGCCCGTTTTATACCGCAGGCATTTTATTATTTTTATGCCTACGCACAATTGAAAATGATATCGGAAGAGGCGGCGGCCAATATGGTGGTGTGTGTGCCCAGCGGTAATTTTGGTAATCTTACGGCCGGGCTTATTGCCAGGCGGATGGGGTTGCCGGTTAAACGGTTTATTGCCGCAAACAATCGCAACGACATCTTTCTTGAATATTTACAAACCGGCGAATACAAACCTCGGCCTTCGGTACCGACCCTTGCCAATGCCATGGATGTGGGAAATCCGAGCAATTTTGCCCGTATTCTCGATCTGTACGGCCATTCGCATGAGGCTATCAGGGCCGAAATCAGCGGATACCGTTATACCGACGAACAAATTGCCGGTACGATGCGTACCTGTCGTGCCGAAACCGGTTATGTGCTCGATCCGCACGGCGCCTGCGGCTACCAGGCCTTACAGGATGGTTTGCAGGCGGGAGAATACGGTGTCTTCCTGGAAACTGCACATCCTGCAAAATTTGTCGAAACCGTAAGCTCTATCTTGAACGAAGACATCGAGTTGCCCGAAAAACTGGTCGAATTTATGAAAGGCGAAAAGCAGACCGTACCGTTGACAGCCGATTTCGAGGCCTTTAAAGCCTATTTGTTATCAAAAGCCTGAGTATTCATCTTAAATTTGTATATCCTATGTTTTCAGGAATAGTTGAAGAAGCAGCCACTGTGGTAGGACTGCGCAAAGAACAGGAAAACCTGCATATTACCATGACCTGCTCGTTTACCCACGAGTTGAAGATCGACCAGAGTGTTTCTCATAATGGGGTTTGCCTTACCGTAGTGGATATTAAGGATGCTGAATATACAGTGACGGCGATCAGAGAAACGCTCGAACGCACTAACCTGGGCCTGCTCGAAATCGGAAGTAAAGTAAATCTGGAGCGGAGCATGATGATGAACGGCCGTCTCGATGGTCATATTGTTCAGGGACATGTGGATCAGACTGCCGTATGTAAAGAGGTGAAAGAAGCCGACGGCAGCTGGTATTTCAGGTTCGAATATGCATTCGATCGTGAAATGGCCAGGCGGGGGTATATGACGGTCGACAAGGGATCGGTAACGGTTAATGGAGTCAGTCTGACGGTAGTGTCGCCCACCGAAAACTCCTTCCAGGTGGCTATCATTCCCTATACCTACGAACATACCAATTTTCATCAGATAAAAGCGGGAACCGTGGTCAACCTCGAGTTCGATATCATCGGGAAGTACATTAGCCGCATGATGGCTTTTTAAAGCTGTTGTAAAACATATTTCAATGTGCATTGTTACATAAAAGTAATAATGCACATTTTTTTTGACAGAATGCTGAAAAAGTTAATCAGGGAGTCGTTTTTCAATCCTGCACTTCATTTCATACCTGTGTTTGTTTTTCTGTTTGCAGAAGAAGCAAGCGGGTTGGGTGCGGCCTGGATGATGTCGTTGCCTGCCGCCGTAGTGGCGGGTGCATACATCCGGATCCTGTATCGACCGATTATTCATTGGTATACTCTTTCACTGGGTTTTTATTTTCTCATTACACTAACCTCAACGGTGCTTTCGCAACAATTTCCAACCGGTATCCTCCAGCCGGTGTATACCGAAATAACCATGCTGACGGTACTGATGGTATTGTTTTTTATCCGGAAGCATATTCAGGTCTGGGTTACATCGGTAACGACCAAGAAATTATCGATGATGAATAATCTGTCGGAAATGATCCGGTTTACTCAGCTTCTGATTCTGCTGACAGCGATGTACGTGTTGCTTTATGTAGTCGTAAGCGGGTACGATTTCGAACAGCAAGCACAAGCAATTCGTTTTCTACATCAGCTTTTTATCGTTGGTTTGTTCCTGTTGGGGATGTACCAGACGGTAAGGGTGTTTGCGATCCGCAATCAATTGATGAAAGAAGAATGGTGGCCTATCGTGAATCAGCATGGAAAGGAAATCGGATCGATTCATTATCACAACAGCTTGTGGATCGAACGGCAAAAATTCACTCATCCCGTTGTCCGGGTCATCGTTATGGAAGGCAATAAAATATTGTTGCATCAGAATACCTATGAGGGCGATTCGGGTGTTCAGCAATGGGATACTGCGCTCGATAGTCATGTAAAGTACGGCGAAAGTATTCAGGAATGTATCGGAAGGGTGGGGATGGAGTTTTATGGTTCGACGAATCTAAGTCCTGTTTTTCTCACCAATTATAAAATTGAAAATTCCTGCGAATATCAGTTTGTTCATTTGTTTTTATCCGGACGGATACGGATCGAGCGTATTAATCCGAAACATTCCCTGCATTTAAAATGGTGGACCTTGACACAGATCTGCGAGGAGTTGAACTCGGGAATTTTTACCGATAATTTCATAAAAGAATATGAGTTGCTGATGCGCAGTGGCTTAATCGATGCGGGAGGGTGCACCTGCGAGTGTAATTTGCGCGACGCCGTACATGGCAAGAAGACCCTGGCTTAAAAAATGCCGTTAAATAATGAAAATAATTTTGCAGACTCGGAAAAATGCATTACATTTGCACTCGCAAAAGCAAAACGGCTACGTAGCTCAACTGTATAGAGCATCTGACTACGGATCAGAAGGTTACAGGTTAGAATCCTGTCGTGGTCACTTTAAAATGCGCTAACTAATTGAAGTTCAATAGTTGGCGCATTTTTTATTTGTTATTTTGTCAGCCAAATGTCAACCAAATGTTTTTTAATATTTGACAGGTATTTTCAGCATAGGCAAAGCCCGATAAAAAAACCGTCTTTTGCAAGGTAAAACTTCCTCCTGTTTGCTCACAAAGTTATACAAATACTCTTAATTCACAATATTTGCTCCAAGACAAAAATAAACTACATTTGTAGTGTGTGCTCCTAAAGCACATATTTTTCATAGTTAAGGTTTTGGTTAAAATTTGCAATGGGTCGCTGTGAAGTTACCCATAGTTTTTTACTCCCCCTGCAATCTCCTGAGCGAATGGTTATTTTTCAAACGTCTTTCAGTGGCATTTGTAGCTTTTTAATAACAAGTAAAGCGGTCACAGCACATTGTTTTTTTACTGATTGTTGGAGTTCATTACATTTTGAAACAAATAACAATGCACTGTGGAGAGTTAAATGCAATATCTTAATAACTTTGTTCTTGAAAGAACCCAGTTTAACCCATATTCAAAAATCTCTGATGAATTTCCTAAAAGTTTTATATATTCGAATGTTTTAGGAAATTTGTTTGTTTTTGCCTTATGAAACGAGCATGTAAACACGTCACATCCAAGGTTAAGGTAATGATGATATGCGAGTTCCATACGACCGTTGAAAAACCAATAATTACCGCATGAAAACAATAGCACGGAAAAGGTATTTAGAAACACTAAGTGTTCTTAAAGACAAGAATGTAATTAAAGTTGCCACAGGTGTCAGGCGTTGTGGAACATGGAAAATCAACTTTAATGATGCAATTTCAAGACCTGTTGCGTAAAGATAACGGTAAAGTTCCCATTCAGGCAATCAATATGGATATGCCGGAATTTAGGTTTTTAGCAGAAAAAAATTGGAAGGAAATCTATGATTACATCATTAAGCATCTCAAAAAAAATGCAACTAATTATGTGTTTATAGACGAAGTGCAAAATGTTCCGGAATTTGAAAAACTTTTAGAAGGCTTGTACATTCACCCCAATATAGATTTGTATGTTACGGGATCAAACGCATTTTTATTATCAAGCGAATTGGCAACATTGTTAACAGGGAGAGCTTATGAAATAAATGTATTGCCTTTTTCTTTTGCTGAATATTTAGAGTTCACAGGCAAAGGTACTAACCCCGACCGGGCTTTTGCAGAATATTTGCGTACCGGTGGTTTTCCCGAAGCTGTTAGACTATCAACTGAAGGAAATCATTTTGCGAATCAGTATTTGCAAATGTTTTTTAAAAACATCTACGACAACGATATTTCTAAACGTTATACTATTATGCCGAAGAATCCTATCACGAGGTTGTAAACTTCTTAATAGATTCTGTTGGGTCGACTGTTTCAGCAGGGAATATTGCCAAAGTTCTTACAGCAAATAAAAAGAAAATCGACAACAAAACAGTGTCGAAGTACATTGAAACCTTGGTTGAATCTTATTTGTTTTATAAAGTAAACCGCTACGATATTAAAGGGAAACGACATTTGGCAACATTGGAAAAATACTATTTGGTAGATTTAGGTTTTCGCAATGCATTGATTGGAGGAGAATTGGCAAGCGATACAGGACATTTGCTTGAAAATATCATCTATCTTGAGCTAAAACGCAGAAATAATCAGGTATGGATAGGAAAATCCAATAATTTAGAAGTTGATTTTGTTGTTCGCAACAACGAAGGCTATACTCAGTACTTACAAGTTGCACAAACAGTACAAAACACAATAACTTTAGAACGCGAACTGGCACCATTTGACAGTATTGCCGACCATCATGAAAAACTTTTAATAACAATGGACTACGACACAGGTACCTATAACGGTATAAAAAAGATAAACGCAATAGATTGGCTTACAAAGAACGAAAAATAAGAGAGAACCGATAATTATGCAGTCGTAGGAAAGGATGTATATCTAATAGATGGCTGTGAAGTTACGGTAGTATCCAAAAAACTGTGGGTAGTATCCCAAAAACTGTGTAAATAGGAATTTAGGAGAGTTTGCAAACCCTCCGTTTTATATTTACACAGAATTTTGGACAGTGTCTTGCGTGATGACTTCCTGTCCGTATTCTGTCCGCTCTTTGCCGTTTTGTTCTTCTTCTTCTTCTTCTTCTACAATCGCTCGCCTATTTTTCCAATAGGCTTGCACCATTGTAAAGTTAGCCGTTCGGTAAACGGTATTGCGTGCTTCTTCGATGCTTTGGGTTATCGTATCGTAGAGCTTGTTTATGTTGTCCGCTACAGTTGATATTTTCATATTGCAAAGTTATCATTTATTTTTTTATTCCGTCAAAGACGGATTGTTTCGCCCCCCCTCTTTGCCGCCTTGCGGCATTATAGTTCGTTTTTTTTGGCGGTTTGGTTCGATGTAAGTAGTTGTTTGTTAGTGGACTGTGCGGTTTGGGTGGTTGATTTTAGCGTTTAGTTATTATTTTGTTGTGGGTATTTTACTCTTTAGTTTGTTTGCTTTTTTGTTTTCGGGGATAGGGGCATTTTGCTCTCTTTTTACCCCCTTTTCAATCCTCTAAAAAACCGATAAACAGAGGATGGCGGAGCGGCGGGCGAGCGGGCGGCACACAGGGCGGAAACCCCGACAGGGAGCGAGATGTAGCCACCTCGACCCCCTGTCGATAAATTTCTGTAAAAAAGGGCGTTTTTTAATTATTTAGGCAGTTGATTTAATCAAGTTTAACTAAGTTGTTCATAAATGGCATTAAATAGCGAAAGGCAAGGAATTTATCCCTGCCTTTATGCCTAATCTTTAAAATTGTTTTTGATAATCAGATGATTATTTCGATAACTCATAATCTGAAGCATTCATTTAATATTGGAAAAAGTTGTAGAAGTAAAGTTTTTAATAACAGTCTCTAAAAAATCAACATGCGGACTTATTATAGGAGCATAATCAACTGCTCCAGGTATTTCTAATTCAAATAAATAATCAATTTTATTTTTCAATAAATCATACCTCCCTTTACCTGATAATTGTTTGATGTTTATATAGTAAGGTGGAATAATATTTGTCTGTATAATCTTTACTGTTTTTCTAATATCGAAAATCAATTGTAAAAAATCAGATGTTTCCACTAAATATTCCATTTCTATATTTCTTGCGAATACAGAGTTGGGGGTTACTTTTTTACCATATAAACAATAATCATATTTCTGCCATTCTAATGAATTTTCATGATGTTCAATACTCCATACATATTTATAAGATGTATCTATGATATTTATTAAATCACTTGGAGTTGGAAAATCTAAAATAACTTGATAATGTCCTTTGTAAATTTCTTTTATTACATTTGTTTCTATCATACATATATGATTTAACAATTATGATGTTGATCTAATTTTTTATTTTTTCCTGCATTATAATGAGCAGGTTGCCCACCTCCATCTGGATAATTAGCAGGTTTATCCTGTCTAATAGTAACTTTCTCTCCTTTAGAATTTGTATATTCATATTGTTTAACATTACGAGAATCTAATCCTGCTTTTTTCGCCTTCTGGAGTATTAGGTTTAACTGTTTTATCAGGTTGTTGTGGGCGGGGAATTCCATTAGCATCTTTAGCTTTATTGCTTGTTTTGCTATTCGTAGATACTCCACCATCAAAGATTTTAGTGCTTTTTCCCGCATCTACTGCTTTATCCATTGTTTTTGCGCCATCAGCCGCTTTATCCAATGCCTTAGCTCCTGTTGCTCCCGCCTTTAAGACTTTACTTGTTCCTGCGGGAACATAAGGGATTAGCATAGCCCCAGCATCTAATCCTAAATCAACCCAATTGGCTTTTGCCGCTTGGTGGTCGCCTTTTATGTGATTAACAACGGCAGCACCAACATCATAAAGCACATTTCCAATATCCCAAATCGTTTCTATCGGAAATCCTCCTGTTGGGTCAATATACCTCACCGGATTATTCCCACACCAGGCATACGGACTCATCTCATAATACTTCTCTGCCAGCGGATCCATCGTCGTAGTTCTCATCATCGCCGGATGATACCACCGTGCTTCGGAGTCGTATTCGTCCAACCCATGCATCTCCACAAACTCTTTACCGTTGTATTTTCGGGTATTTGCATTAATTGGCAGTTCTATATCATCTCCGCTATTCTTTCCCCATGGTAAACCACTCGGATAATACTGTGTTTTCTGAATAGTTTGATTGGTATTAGCTCTCCAAACTTCCCTGGTATTACCTAAATGGTCTTTACGATAATACTGATAATTTGGACCGTAGTATCCTGCTATGTTATTTGCATATCCTTCGGTGTTATATACTTTGTCTATCCTATACACTCCCGGGTCGCACCCGTTAAAGCTATACTCTTTATTATCAACATAAAAAGTACCAGTTTCATCAATAATATCCATATTGTACTGAAGGTTTAATACATCTCCCGGCTGTAATGTGCTAAGAGGCACTTCCGTAGGTATCATTACAGTATAATATCGGCTGCTTAGTTTCTGACCACCGGCATCGTAAGTATTAATTATTTGATGACCATCTTTAAACTGGATTACCTCCGGCAAATTTAATACATTATATCGAATAGTGTATATTTTTCGATCTAAATCTTTGGTCATATTACCGTTGGCATCATAACTAAAGTCGTTGCCGCTGGTATTGAAATTATGATATTCTTTGACAGATGGCTGATTTTGCGAAAAATAATAATCGTTTGCAAAAGTCATTTGATTGCCATTGTAGGCTGGATTAATCCAATCAATAAAAGTAGTTCCCTTTTTGCGTTGCAGATTTAAGATATTACCCTGTTTGTCATAAGTAAAGAGTTCGTTATATCCATAATCGGGAAAACGTGAAAATCCTACTATTCTATACCCCTCTGCTTTGATCAAACGATTAAGATTATCGTATTTATATGTATATGCATATCTCGAACCATTATAAGTCCACGAAGAATAGGCTATATTACCGTTGTAGTATGGTGTGACAATGCTTGGTAAATTGGTGTTGTAAAACAATTTTTCCTCAAATGTTCCACTTTTTAGTCGTGTAGCCCAATTGCGAATATTGTAATCGAATTCTTCGGAGTCCAGAAATGCATCGTTGTTTAGTGAATGTCGTCTTTTCTTTTTTAATCTTCCAATTTCGTCGTAAGCCCCGGTTTCGTTCATATCATTCAATATTACGTCCGGATTTTGATTTAGTTTATAATTAGTTTTTAGCAAGCGTCCCGCATGGTCGTAATCGTGGGTGTATATTTCAGTTAATGGAGAATTTAATGTTTCTGAAGTACTATGTTCTTTCAGGCTTTGTGTAACCAGTCCGGTAAAGTTATACTGATTGTATGTGATGTCGAAACCGCCTAAATGATTAGTGCTTCGGGTTTGCACTATACGCCCACGGTAATCATAATACATTGCTGATACCGAGTAATTTCCCGAACCATCTAAGTTATAAGTACGTATACCTGTAAGTAAACCTTTGGCAGAAGTGTGCTGGCCATCGTAAGGCGATAGGGTTGAAAAATTAAGTTTGGTTTTTGTCGGCTCAGGTAGGATATTACAAAAATCGTAGTCGTCGTAAAAGTTTATTGTAAGGGGCGTTGCATCTGCAAACTTAGTAGTTGAGTAAGTTCCGTTTGTATAGGTTTCAACAATTAATTCGTCCTTATAGCTTGTTATAAGATTTTCATGTGCTGAACTTGACAGTGCAGTTGTAGTGCCCTTAAAGATAATACGTCCAAATACATCATACTTTGTAGCTGTATTAGCGGTCGGTTTTTTTATTTTCCAATTGATATGTAAATCTCTTTCTGTCTTTTAGGCAGCATATACTTTATCTCTTTCGAATATCTATCTTGAATGGTAATTTTCAATCCCTTAATTAGTAATACCTCTTCTTCCTTCACATCACCTTTTGATGAGTCATCACAATTGTCTTTTTCATATGTGAACAATAGTTTACCAGTAGACAAATTAAAGTCTATCGTCTCCCAATAATCGCAAGGGCTACCGCTGTGATTTGTATGTCCAATCAAATAAAATGCACCGTTTTGAAACCTATATCTATCAGTCAAGGAGCATTTTGTACCTCCTCCCCAAAATGATAAATTATCAAAATCCCATTCTTAATTTCAATACTTTCAAACGGATCACCCCACATTGGACCTCCATCTTGACTACCTAATAATGCTGTCTTTGATTGAATCCACGGGGTCCAGTTAACTCCGTCTTTTTTATAAATCACCAACATACGTGGAATATTTTCACTAGAACTTTCACTTACTATACGAGTATTGTAAGCTGCAACAAGCTCATTTACGCTATCTTTATCCAAATCCTCTACAACTGATTTTATCAATGAGAATCCATTAGGGATAGGAATCTTCTGAGCAGAAATTTGTGTTAATTCCATTAATGCAAACATAACAACAAAAAATGGTTTCTTCATCTTCTAAGAGTAATTTATCATATAGCCCTTTCAATCGACATTCGTTGCAATAATCTTAATGGGTTTTAGTTTCACAATTGCAATGGCCTCAATATGTGCGCTCCAAAATGACCGCTAACGTGAGTCTGCGCAACAACTTCCAAATTTTTCCAAAAGTAGTAAAATATTCATTTCACAGCATTATACAAGGCTGAATACTTAACTTCCTGTCATTGTGAAAGAAAAGCAGGTATTGAGATTTCTATGTCACAATATGGTTTAAAACGAGCCTTCTGATGCATAAAAACACAACAAAAGGCGTCTATATAGCTATTTATGGGTAGTTTAAACTTTTCAAATCCTTTTGTGATATTGACACAACGAGTCAGGTTATATCCGATAAAATTAATTTTCTGTTTGTCAACGTAATAAGTTTGTTTTGTTTCTTGTCTTTTCTTGTCAGTCAGCCGAAATAGCCCGATAAACTTGTCTAAATGCACAAAGCCAAAATATAAACTCTCCACAGTTCATTGTTTTTTTCTTTCAAAACGCACTTCAACGTAAGCCCCCGATAAACTACACGTTTTGGTATTAAATAATTATCAAGACCTTTGCTGGCAAAGTTAATATTATGATTCCAACCAGCAAAGAAGAATTTAAGGCGATATTAGATCGTCAGCAGCAAAG